>Ga0209061_1000184_pt1 | contig 202288 bp, 178 predicted proteins | sample Coa_R1_10_FD_187157 | JGI IMG/M metagenome (GOLD analysis project Ga0209061, IMG submission 187157) | Surface soil microbial communities from Centralia Pennsylvania, which are recovering from an underground coalmine fire - Coalmine... | ecosystem: Environmental > Terrestrial > Soil >... | reverse complement strand
GCCGATTGCTGCTGAGCTGGGGCGAGCCCGGCACCGGCGAGGGCGAGTTCAACATCGTGCACAACATCTGCACCGATGCCGAGGGCTGGGTCTATGTCGCCGACCGCGAGAACCACCGCGTGCAGGTATTTGACGGCAACGGCAAATACGAGACCCAGTGGAACAATCTGCACCGCCCGTGCGGGCTCTATATGCCCTATGCCAAGCAGCCGATCTGCTATATCGGCGAATTGGGGCCGGCGATGGCGGTCAACCTCAACCATCCCAATCTCGGGCCGCGGGTCAGCATTGTCGACCATCACGGCAAGCTGCTCTCGCGCCTCGGCGAGGCGCATGCCGGCCAGGCCCCGACGGCGTTTCTGGGGCCGCACGGGCTCGCGGTCGACAGCCGCGGCGACCTTTATGTCGGCGAGGTGTGCTGGACCCTGTGGCCAGGCTTGTTCCCGGGAAAGCCGCGGCCCGACAATCTGCGCGCGATCCAGAAATACGAGCGGGTGCACTAGGCGCGGCGCAGCGCCGCAGATGGGCCGGCTTGACGACGCGCTGGCTCGCCTCGAGCGGGCGGTGGCGCGGTTGGAAGCGGCGGCCGGCCGGGTCGGCGCCGCCCCTTCGCACCGCGGCGCCGGCGAGGAGGCGGGGGCCGGACGGCCGCCCGATCGGCGAGGGAATATTCGCACGCAGGGCCGGCTCGCCGCCACGGGACCGGGAGAGAGGGGGAGCGATGAGCGAGATCTCGGTGACGGTTAACGGCCACCCTTACAAAATCGCCTGCGAAGACGGCCAGGAACCGCGCATCCGCCGGCTTGCCCAATATGTCGATGCACGGGTCGGCGAGTTTGTCAGGCGGGTCGGGCAGGTCGGCGAGGCGCGGCTGTTGCTGCTCGCCGCCCTGGTCATCGCCGATGAATTGGCCGACGCCAACGAGGCGCTCGCGCAGGAACAAAGCCGCAGCCGCGCCGCCGGCGCCGCCACCGACGATATGGTCGAGGTCACGGCCGGCGGGATCCACAACCTTGCGCAGCGCATCGAGGCTATTGCGGCGCGGTTGGAGAATCCCTAGCTTTGAGCTGGGGCGGGGCTGCGCGGTGCGTCAGGCCGCATGTTGCCCCGGGGCCGATACCTACCTCTTGGGTGCTGTCCCTGCCGCAGTCGTGGCTGCGGCACATGGCGCCCACCTGCTGCGGCGGGCCACGGAGGAGTTGCACGCCAACGGCCGAAGCGGCTCCGCCCCACTGCCGTTTGCCCTTTCCCGTCGGCGGAGGCGCCCAAACCGGCACTGTGGGAACCCGCGCCCGGAAGATCTGAAGCGGCGCGGTGACCGCGGCGCCCGGCCGATTGAAACCGCGAACATCAGCAGCGAGCCTAAGGTGTGAACATCCTGTTTTGCGGCGACGTGATGGGCCGGCCGGGGCGCGAGGCGGTCACACGATACGTCCCGGAGTTGCGCGCCCGCTTGCGGCTCGACCTGGTCATTGTCAACGCCGAGAACGCCGCCGGCGGTTACGGGCTGACCGAGCGGCTGTGCGGCGAATTCTATGAATGCGGCGTCGATGTGCTGACCACCGGCAACCACGTCTGGGACCAGCGTGAGTTGATCGGCTATATCGGCCGCGACCCGCGGCTGCTGCGCCCGGAGAATTTTCCTCCCGGCACCCCGGGCGCGGGCTGGTGCCTGCGGACGCTCGACGACGGCCGCACCGCGCTGATTGTCAATCTGATGGGGCGGCTGTTCATGGACATGCTCGATGATCCGTTTGCCCGGCTCGACGCGATCCTCGCCGCCTGTCCGCTCGGCGCGGCCGCCACCGCGATCGTCGTCGACATGCATGCCGAGGCGTCGAGCGAAAAGATGGCGCTCGCCCATTTTGCCGATGGCCGGGTGTCCGCCGTCCTCGGCAGCCACACCCACGTGCCGACGGCCGATGCCCAGGTGCTGCCCGGGGGCACCGCTTATCAGACCGACGCCGGCATGTGCGGCGACTACGATTCGGTGATCGGCCTGCAAAAGGGCCCGGCGGTGCGCCGGTTTGTGACGCGGATGCCGGGCGAACGGCCGCAGGTGGCCGAGGGCGAGGCGACCTTGTGCGGCGTGCTGCTGATGACCGATGACATCACCGGGCTGGCCACGCGGATCGAGCCGGTCCGGATCGGCGGCCGCCTCGAGCCTCACCTGCCGCATCTCTGAGCGATTTCCCGGGCGGCCCATGCCGGCCGGCGGCGCCAGGCCGCGGCCCTCTCCCGGTTCAGGGCGCCTTGATTTGCGACACCGGCGCGCCGCGGCGCCCGTCCGAGGCCGGACCCGGGCCGACGCCGCAATACTGCCATATTGGGTTGCTACCCGGGCCCGCTGTATTGATGAGCGGTATACCCGCTGTATTGATGAGCGGTATATTTGCGCAAGCTCCCCGGACCCGCGGAGAACGATGGCTGGGCATTCCCAATTTAAGAACATCATGTACCGGAAGGACGCGCAGGACAAAAAGCGCGCCAAGGTTTTCACCAAAATCATCCGGGAATTGACGACAGCGGCGCGCACCGGTCTGCCCGACCCGGCCGCCAATCCGCGCCTGCGGGCGGCGGTGCTGGCGGCGCGTCAGGCGAACATGCCAAAGGACACCGTCGATCGCGCCATCCGTCGCGGCGCCGGCGGCGAGGCCGATGCCGCCTTTGACGAGGTGCGCTATGAAGGCTATGGCCCGGGCGGTGCGGCGATCATCGTCGAGGCGTTGACCGACAATCGCAACCGCACCGCCAGCGAGATTCGCGCCGCTTTCACCAAGGCCGGCGGCGTGCTCGGCGAGACCAACAGCGTCGGGTTCCTGTTCGACCGTATTGGCGAGGTTACCTATCCGGCGGCGGCGGCGAGCGCCGAGGCAATGCTCGAGGCGGTCATCGAGGCCGGCGGCGAAAACGTCGACAGCGACGACGAGCAGCATGTCGTCAGCTGCGCCCCCGACGATCTGAACAGCGTTCGCGACGCGCTCGAACAGCGCTTTGGTCCGGCGTCTTCGGCTCGGCTGGTATGGCGGCCGAAAACGACGGCGCCGATCGACGAGGAGGCCGCGCAAACGCTGTTCAAACTGCTCGAAACGCTTGAGGACAGCGACGACGTCCAGAACGTCTACTCCAATTTCGAAGTCGGCGAGGATGTCATGGCGCGGCTCGGCGCCTAGCCGGTGCCAGCGTCGGGGGGCGAAACAGCGGCACATGCGTGTTTTGGGGCTCGATCCGGGATTGCGCCGCACCGGCTGGGGGGTCATCGACGCCGATGGGCAGCGCCTCGTTCATATCGCGGCCGGCGTCGCCGCGCCGCCGAGCGACCGGCCGCTGGCGGAACGGCTCGCCCTGCTGTTTCGCCAAATCGGCGATGTGCTGGCCGAGTTCTGCCCCAACGAAGCCGCCGTCGAGGAGAGCTTTGTCAACCGCAACCCCGCTTCGACCCTGAAGCTCGGGCTCGCCCGCGGGGTGGTGCTGCTGGCCCCGGCCGAACGCGGTCTGCCGGTCACCGAATATTCGGCCAACCGGATCAAAAAGGCCGTGGTCGGCGCCGGCCATGCCGAAAAGCCGCAGGTGCAGTTGATGGTGCGACGGCTGCTGCCGGGGTTTGCCGCCCATGCCGCCGCCGACGCGGCCGATGCGCTGGCGGTCGCCATCTGCCACGCCCATCATGCCGCCACCCGGCGCGCAATCGAATTGCGCGGCGAACCGCTGAGCCGATGATCGCGAAGCTCGCCGGCGTTCTCGACCAAGTCACGCCCGACGGCGCCGTGATCGATGTCGGCGGGGTCGGCTATCTCGCCTTTTGCTCGAGCCATACCTTGGCGCGGCTGCCGCCGGCCGGCAACGCGGTGCGGCTGTTGATCGAGACCCATGTCCGCGAGGACCACATCCATCTTTACGGGTTTTACGACGCGGCCGAGCGCGACTGGTTCCGCCTGCTGACGACTGTGCAAGGGGTGGGGGCGCGATTGGCGCTCGCTCTGCTGTCGGTGATGGGGCCGGACGAACTCGGCCGCGCCCTCCTCGCCCAAGACCGGGCGGCGCTGACCCGCGCCGAGGGGGTCGGGCCGCGGCTGGCGGCCCGCATTGTCAACGAATTGCGCGACAAGGTGAGTGGTTTGGCGCCGGCCGCGCCGCTCGCCGCGGCGGCGGCCGCGGCCGATCAGGGGCCCGCCGCCGATGCCGTGTCGGCGCTGGTCAATCTCGGCTACCGCCGGGCTGAAGCGCTGGGCGCGGTCGCGGCGGCCATGCACCGCCTCGGCGCCGCCGCTGCGGCCGAGAGCCTGATCCGCGCCGGACTGCAGGAGCTGGCCGCGAGCCCGCCATCATGAGTGACGAACCGACCCGGCTCGTCGATCCGGCCGCCGCCGCCGGCGACGGCGCGGAGGCCAGCCTGCGCCCGCAGCGGCTCTCCGAGTTCATCGGCCAGCGGGCATTGCGCGACAATTTGCGGGTGTTTATCGACGCCGCCCGAACCCGCCGCGAGGCTCTCGACCATGTGCTGCTGTTTGGTCCGCCGGGGCTCGGCAAGACCACGCTGGCGCAAATCGTGGCACGCGAACTGGGGGTCGGGTTTCGCGCCACCTCGGGCCCGGTGATCCAGCGCGCCGGCGATCTGGCGGCGCTGCTGACCAACCTCGAGCCGCGCGACGTGCTGTTCATCGACGAAATCCACCGCTTGGCGCCGAATGTCGAAGAGATCCTGTATCCGGCGATGGAGGATTTTCAGCTCGACCTGATCATCGGCGAGGGCCCCGGCGCGCGGTCGATTCGCATCGACTTGCCGCGCTTCACGCTGATCGGCGCGACCACCCGCTCGGGCTTGGTGAGCCGGCCGCTGCGCGAGCGCTTTGGCATTCCGCTGCGCCTTGCCTTTTACGATCCGGACGAGTTGGCTGTGATCGTGCATCGCGGGGCGGAGCGGCTGGGCTGTGATCTGGTCGGCGACGGCGCTGCCGAAATCGGCCGCCGCGCCCGCGGCACGCCGCGCATCGCGATGCGCCTGTTGCGCCGGGTTCGCGATTTTGCCGCGGTCGCGGGTTGCAGCCGGATCGATGCGGCGGCGGCCGCGGCGGCGCTGGCGCGGCTCGATGTCGACGGGCGCGGCCTCGACGCGATGGACCGCCGCTATCTGCGCTGTGTCGCCGAGCATTATGGCGGCGGGCCGGTCGGCGTCGAAACGATGGCCGCCGCCCTCGGCGACGAACGCGATGTCATCGAGGACGTGATCGAGCCGTTCCTGATCCAGGAGGGCTTTGTCCAGCGAACCCCGCGCGGGCGGCTGCTGACCCCGCTCGCCTTTCGCCATCTCGACCTGCCGATGCCGGCCGCGGTGCCTGCCCAGCTCGATTTGCTCGCCGGCGCCACCTCCACCGCGGCCGGCGATGAAACACCATGACCCCGAACATCGTCCAAAAGACGCCATAAAAGGTTCAAACGATGCAGCCGACTTCCGCGGTTCAATCACTGCCGCTCGCCGGTCCGGTACCTCATGACCTGTCGATCGTCGCCCTGTTTCTGCAATCCGACGCGATTGTCAAAGTCGTCATGCTGATCTTGTTGTGCGCATCGTTCTGGTCGTGGGCGATCATCTTCGACAAGGTGATCCGGTTGCGCCGCCTGCGGCATGCGGCGGCGAATTTCGAGGAGAGCTTCTGGTCGGGGGGATCGCTCGACGATCTTTACGAGCGGGTCGGACAACGCCCGCCCGACCCGATGACGGCGGTGTTCTCGGCCGCGATGCGTGAGTGGCGGCGCAGCGCCGCCAGGGGCCTGCTCGGCACCGCGATCATGCGCGCCAGCCTGCAGCAGCGCATCGAGCGGGTCATGAATGTGACGGTGGGCCGCGAGATGGAGCGGGTGGAGCGGTTCATGGCGTTTCTCGCCACGGTCGGGGCGACGGCCCCCTTTGTCGGGCTGTTCGGCACGGTGTGGGGGATCATGGACAGCTTCCAGTCGATCGCCGCCTCGAAAAACACCAGCCTTGCGGTGGTCGCGCCGGGCATTGCCGAATCGTTATTCGCCACCGCCTTGGGGCTGGTCGCGGCGATCCCGGCGGTCATCGCCTACAACAAGCTCGCCACCGATTTCGGGCGTTATGCCGGCCGGCTCGAGGCGTTCGCCTCCGAATTCAGCGCCATCTTGTCGCGCCAGCTCGACGAAAGGTCCTGACCGTGGCGGCGCCAATCCTGCGCGGCGACACACGCTGGCGCGGCCGCTATCGGCCGATGGCCGAGATCAATGTGACGCCGCTCGTCGATGTCATGCTGGTGCTGCTTGTCGTTTTTATGGTCGCCGCCCCGCTGTTGACCGTCGGTGTGCCGGTCGATCTGCCGCAGACCCAGGCGCCGCCGATCACCGACCCCAAAGAGCCGCTGGTCATCTCGATCAACGGCGAGGGCCGGATCTTCATCCAAGACACCGACGTTTCGTCCGACGCGCTGGTGCCGCGATTGCAGGCGATTACCGGCGAAAACCCCGACGCGCTGGTTTACGTGCGAGCCGACAAATCGATTGATTACGGCCGCGTGCTCGAAGTGATGAGCCTGATCAGCGCCGCCGGCTACCGCAAGGTGTCGCTGATTGCGCAATCCCCGAAAGGCCTGCCGGCCAAGGCCGCCGCCAACACGCTTCCGGCCGCGCCGGCGCTGGCGACCAACCATTGACGCGCGGCTACGCCCGGTGTGCGACGTATGAGCCTTGCCGCGGCAGAGCCGGTTCCGCTCCCGGAAGTGGATTTCCCGCCGCCGATGCCGGACGGGATCGGCGGCCGCGGTCTTGCCCTCTCGGCGGCGCTGCACCTCGTGATCGGCACGGTTCTGGTCCTGGGATTGCCGACCCTGTTCCACCCACCGACCCCGACTGAGATGCCGATTGCGGTCCAGCTGGTGACGATGGGCCCCGAAACCCGGGCCACCCATCCCAATCCCAACATGCCCGAGCAAACCGCCAAGCTCGAACCGCCGTTGCCCGGGCCGCCCGCGGAAAAGCCGGCGCCGCAACCCACCCCGCCCAAGCCGGCCCCGCCGCCCGCGGCCGCCGCCGCACCGCAACCGCCGGCGCCGGCGCCGCCTGAGGAAAAGCCGCAGCCGCCGGCTCCGGCCGCCCCGACCGCCGAGCCGCCCAAGCAGGCGGCCCTGCCACCGCCGCCGCCGCTGCCCGCGGAAAAGCCGGCCCCACCGCCGCCGCCGCCCAAACCGCCGGTTCCGGCCGCGGCCAAGCCGACCCCGGCCCCGGCGCCCGAACTGGCGCGCAACGAAGCCCGGGTCGAGGCGAAGAAATACAGCCCCGGCCAATTCGATGCGTTGTTGCGCAACCTCGCCGCCGAGGATACGCCGCCCTCACCCGAAGCGCCCACGCAGGCGGTCAGCACCGCCGGCGGCAGGGCTTCGGCGCAGCCGCACGCCCCGCTCGGCGGTCAGCTGAGCGCCAGCGAGATGGACATGGTGCGCGAACAGATCTCGCGCTGCTGGAACATCCCCGCCGGCGCCCGCGATGCGCGCGACCTCGTCGTCGAAATCCGGGTCATCGTGCAGCCCGACGGCAACGTCCAGCAGGCCATCATCGTCGATCAGGCGCGCGCCGCGGCCGACCCGTTCTTCCGCGCCGCGGCCGAGAGTGCCCGGCGGGCGTTCTTCAACCCGTTGTGCCGGCCGCTGCATCTGCCGCCGGACAAATTCGAGATCTGGAAGGACATGATCGTCGCATTCAGCCCGAAGGACGTCCTATGAGAAAAAGCTTCCTCGCCGCGCTTGGCGGGGTGTTCGGCGTGCTTGCATCGGCGCTGTGCTTGGCGTCCTCGGCGCGGGCCGAATTGCGCCTCGACATCACCAGCGGCCAGGTACAACCGATGCCGATCGCGATCCCCGCCTTTGCCGGCGCCAGCGGTGACGGCGCCGCCGGCAGCAACATCGCCGGGGTCATTTCCGCCGATCTCGAGCGCTCGGGGTTGTTCCGGCCGATCGATCCACGCAGTTTTATCCAGAACGTCTCGGTCACCGACAACACCGCCCCGCGGTTTGCCGACTGGCGCCAGATCAACGCCCAGGCGCTGGTCACCGGAACGGTCCAGACCCAGGCCGACGGGCGGCTTGGAGTCCAGTTCCGCTTGTGGGACGTCGACGCCGAGCAACAGCTGACCGGCTATGGCTACACCACGACCAGCCAGAACTGGCGGCGCATCGCCCATATCATCGCCGACGAAATCTACAAGCGCATCACCGGCGAGGACGGCTATTTCGACACCCGCATCGTCTATGTCGCCGAGTCCGGCCCTGAGCAGAACCGGATCAAGCGCCTGGCGATCATGGACCAGGACGGCGCCAACAACCGCTATCTGACCGACGGCCGGGCGCTGGTGCTGACCCCGCGCTTTTCGCCAAGCGCCCAGGAAATCACCTATCTGTCGTTTGCCGGCAAGAAACCGCGGGTCTATCTGTTGAACATCGACAGCGGACAACAAGAGGCTCTGGGCGACTTTCCGGGGATGACCTTCGCGCCACGCTTTTCGCCAGGCGGCAACCGGGTCATCTTCAGCCGCGCGGTCAACGGCGCCAGCAACATCTATGTCTTCGATTTGCGCACGCACAACGCCACCCGCCTGACCAGCGACGACGCCATCGACACCTCGCCCTGCTATTCGCCCGACGGCAGCCAGATTGTCTTCAATTCCGATCGCGGCGGCTCGCAGCAACTCTATGTGATGGATGCCAGCGGCGGCGGCGCGCATCGGATCAGCTTTGGTTCAGGCAAATACGGCACGCCGGTATGGTCGCCGCGTGGCGACCTGATCGCCTTCACCAAGATCAGCGGCAGCTCGTTTTACATCGGCGTCATGCACCCGGATGGTTCGGGCGAGCGGCTTTTGACGCAAGGGTTTCTGGTCGAGGGGCCGACCTGGGCGCCAAACGGGCGGGTGCTGATGTACTTTACCGAGGGGCCGTCGGATTCCAGAGGCTATGGCGGTTCACCGCATCTGCAGACGATCGATCTGACCGGCTACAACCAGCGCGACGTGCCGACGCCCGGCCCGGCCTCGGACCCGGCGTGGTCGCCATTGCTGCGCTGAAAGCGGCGCCGTCATTGTCAGGTTTTGTCGAGGGGGACATACAATGCATTCAAGAGCGTTCGCTGTGGCCTGCTTGCTGTCGGGCGCGTTATTTCTCGCCGCGTGCAGCAGCACCCCGCAAACCCAGCCGCCGCCGGGTGCCGGCGCCGGCGCCGGTGCCGGCGGACCGGGAGGGGTGGGCATGGGCGCAGCGGTACCGGGATCGCAGCAGGATCTCGCCCAGACCGCCGGCGACCGCGTATTTTTTGCCTTCGACCGTTCGGATATCAGCCCGGAGGCGCAGCAGACGCTCGAGCGTCAGGCGCAATGGCTGCAGCGTTATCCGAATGTCACGGTGACGATCGAGGGGCATTGCGACGAGCGCGGCACGCGCGAATACAACCTCGCCCTGGGCGAGCGTCGCGCCAACGCCGCCAAACAGGTGCTGGTCGCGGCCGGGATTCCGGCCTCGCGCATATCGACGATCAGCTATGGCAAGGACCGGCCGGTGGTTCCGGGGTCAAACGAGGAAGCTTGGGCGCAAAACCGGGTCGCGATCACGACCGTCAATTGACACCGAGCGCGACCGACCGCGGCGGCGAATGTCGAGCCTTTGGGCCCAGACCGGCGGGCGGTGACCCGACCGGCGGGGCATGGGCGAAGGCTTCTGGCGGTTGTGGCGGCGAACCGAGACGCCCTTTTTTCGCCCAAAACCAGTCCTAACAGGCAGGGTTGGTGTTGGATTTTGTTCACATCCGGATGCGTCAATTTGTTGCCGCGGTTTCGCGCATTGCAAGAGGCCCGCTGGTGATCCGACGCCCGATCCTGGCGCAACTCGCAGCGGTCTTGTCGTTGCTGTATGTGCTCGGGATGGCTGCGGCCGCGCACGCCCAGGACGCTGCAACGCAAGAGCGGCTCGATCGGCTGGAGCGCGACCTGAGCATGCTGCAGCGCCAGGTCTACCGCAACACCGGCGGCGAGCCGCCGCCCGGCGCCGACACCGGAACCAGCGTCACCGTCGATTTGCAGGTGCGCATGGATCGGCTCGAACAGGAGATGCGTGACCTGACCGGCCGGGTGGAGGACGAGACCAACCAGATCCAGCAGCTCCGTCAACGGCTCGAGCAGGTCAACAGCGATATCGATGTCCGCCTCGGACGGGGCTCGGGCGGGGCGACGGGCTCACCACCGCCACCGCCGCCGGCCGGACCGGTTGCCGCCGCCGAACCGCCGCCCTATCCCGCTACCCGCCCTTGGCCCGGGTATAACCGTCCGCCGCCGCCCGGCTATGGGACCTTGACACCGCCGCCCGAGGGCGGATCGCCGCCGGCCTATGGCGCGCCGACGCAGTTGACACCGCCGCAGGCCAACGCCGGCGATGGTGATACGCTGCATCCGCCGGGGTCGGAAAGGCTGCCCGCGGCCTCGGCTTCGGCCCAGTACAACCAGGCTTTCGGTTTGTTGCGGCAGGCCGATTACGAGGGCGCCGAAGAGGCCTTGCGCAATTTCATTCAGCAGCACCCGACCAGCCCGCTCGCGGCGAACGCCCAGTATTGGTTGGGCGAAAGTTATTATGCGCGGGGCCAGTACAGCCAGGCCGCCGCCGCCTTCGCCGAGGGCTACAAGCGTTACCCGAAAGGGCCGAAAGCGGCGGACGGCCTGCTCAAGCTCGGCATGTCGCTGGCCCGCGCCAATCAACCGCACAACGCCTGCATCGCGCTGATGCAGCTCGACCACGATTTCCCGCATCCGGGCAGCGCCATCAAGGACCGGGCGACGGAGGAGAAAAAGAAGCTCGGGTGCTAAGCTCGAACGGCGTCGCCGCACCGCTCGGTCTTGCCGAATTCGCCGCCCGCCTCGAGCAACTGGGCGGCTTCGAGCACGATCCGTTTATCGCGGTCGCGGTCTCCGGCGGTCCCGACAGCCTGGCGCTGACAATCCTCGCCGACCGTTGGGTGCGGCTGCGCGGCGGGCGGATGTGCGCCTTGTCGGTCGATCACGGCCTGCGCCCGGAAAGTACGGCCGAACTGCGTCAGCTCGCGGCTTGGCTCGCCGCCCGTGGGATTGACCATCGGATCCTGGTCTGGCGCGGCGAAAAACCGTCGACCCACATCCAGGAGCGGGCCCGCGCCGCCCGCTACCGGCTGCTGCAGGATTGGTGCCGCGAAGAGGGGTGCCTGCATTTGCTGATCGGCCACCACCGCGACGACCAAGTCGAAACCTACCGGCTGCGCCGCGCCGCGCAAAGCGGCCGCGACGGGCTTGCGGCGATGGCGCCGGTGCGCGAGACCGCCCACGGTCGGATCCTGCGCCCGCTGCTCGCTGTTCCCAAATCGCGCCTGTTGGCGACGCTGGCCGCCGAAAACCAGCCTTTCGTGATTGATCCGAGCAATTGCAATCCGGTTTTTGCCCGGGCGCGGCTGCGCGAGCACACCGAGCCCGCCGGCGGCCGCGGCGTGTTCGCCGCATTGAGCCGGCATGGTCGCGCGCGGGCCCGGCGCGAACACGCGCGCGACGCGCTGCTCGCGCGCGCCGCGGCCCTCCACCCGGCCGGGTTTGCGCTGCTCGACCGCGACGTGCTGGCCGAGGCCCCGCGCGAGACGGCGATGCGGGCGTTATCGGCGCTGGTCGGCGGTCTCGGCAACCGTCCCTACCCGCCGCGCCGCCGCAGTGTCGAGCGGCTGTTTGACACGCTGCTCGGGACCGCGCGCGGCGGCCGCGTGCTGGCGGGCCTGCGCTTTGTGCCGTGGCGGCGCCGGTTTTTGGTGCTGCGCGAGCTGGCCGCGGCGGCGCCGCCAACCCGGATTGAACCGGGCGCATCGCTGCTGTGGGACGGGCGTTTCCAGATCAGCGCGCCCGCCACGGCGCCCCTTGTCTGGGTGCGCTATCTCGGCAGCGATGGCGTGGCCGAGCTTCACCGGTGCACCGCGGAGCTGCCGGCGCGCGGTCTGCCGCCGCTGGTTCATCCGGTATTGGCGTCGCTGTGGGACCCGACCGGGCTCGCCGCAGTCCCCGCTCTCGGCTTCCGGCGGCCGGGTGTTACAGCGCTGCCGCAGCCGGTTTTTGCCCTCGTCAATTGTTTGTCCCGGGCGCGCTTCGCAGTTGTTTAGCGCATCGCGCCGCTTATGTTTTGACTGAGTGAAATCGGTCGCAGACCGGGGCCGAAGGGCGTAGGGTTGTTCGGCAAGGCCGGGCCGGCGCGGTACGGAAAGGCGTGGGTCGTGAATAATTTCGGCAAGAATCTCGCCCTTTGGATCGTAATCGGGCTGCTTCTCGTCGCGCTGTTCAACCTGTTCCAAACCTCTTCGAGCCACGGTCCGCAATCGACGCTGGCCTTCTCCGACTTTGTCAACGACGTCAATCGCGGACAGGTCGCCGACGTCACGATCCAGGGCAACACGATCAGCGGCCACTTCACCGACAGCCGCGCCTTCACGACCTATGCGCCCAACGATCCCAGCCTTGTCGGCCGGCTGATCGACAAGGGGGTCCGAATCACCGCCGCCCCGGTTGACGACAATGTGCCCTCGCTGTTCGGCGTGCTGATCTCGTGGTTCCCGATGCTGCTGCTGATCGGCGTGTGGATCTTTTTCATGCGCCAGATGCAGGGCGGCGGCGGCCGCGCGATGGGCTTTGGCAAAAGCCGGGCGCGCCTTTTGACCGAAAAAGTCGGCCGCATCACCTTTGAGGATGTGGCCGGCATCGACGAGGCCAAGCAGGAGCTCGAGGAGATCGTCGAATACCTGAAGGACCCGCAAAAGTTCCAGCGGCTCGGCGGCAAAATCCCCAAGGGCGTGCTGCTGGTCGGCTCGCCCGGGACCGGCAAGACGCTGCTGGCGCGGGCGATCGCCGGCGAGGCCAACGTGCCGTTTTTCACGATCTCCGGCTCCGACTTTGTCGAAATGTTTGTCGGCGTCGGCGCCAGTCGGGTGCGCGACATGTTTGAGCAGGGCAAGAAGAATGCGCCCTGCATCATCTTCATCGACGAGATCGATGCGGTCGGGCGTCACCGCGGCGCCGGTCTGGGCGGCGGCAATGACGAGCGTGAGCAGACCCTGAACCAGCTGTTGGTCGAGATGGACGGGTTCGAGGCGAATGAAGGCGTGATCCTGATCGCCGCGACCAACCGGCCGGATGTTCTCGACCCGGCGCTGTTGCGCCCGGGGCGGTTCGACCGCCAGGTGGTCGTGCCGAACCCCGATGTGGTCGGGCGCGAGAAAATCCTCAAAGTGCACATGCGCAAGGTGCCGCTTGCCGCCGATGTCGACCCCAAGATCATCGCCCGCGGCACCCCGGGCTTCTCCGGCGCCGATCTCGCCAATCTCGTCAACGAGGCGGCCCTGATGGCGGCGCGCCGCGGCAAACGCTCGGTCGCGATGAGCGAATTCGAGCAGGCCAAGGACAAGGTCATGATGGGCGCCGAGCGGCGCTCGATGGTGATGACCGAGGACGAAAAACGTCTGACCGCCTACCACGAAGCCGGCCATGCGCTGTGCATGCTCTATGCCGAAGGGCATGAACCATTGCACAAGGTGACGATCATCCCGCGCGGCCGCGCCCTGGGCGTCACGATGTACCTGCCCGAGCGCGACAAATACAGCCAGTCCAAGCTCGAAATCAAAGCCATGTTGGCCAGCCTGTTTGGCGGCCGTATCGCCGAAGAGTTGATCTTCGGGCCCGATCGGGTCACCACCGGCGCGGCCGACGATATCCGCCGCGCCACGCAACTGGCGCGGCGCATGGTGACCGAGTTCGGCTTCAGCGAAAAGCTGGGACGGCTGCGCTATGCCGAGAACGAGGAGGAGGTGTTCCTCGGTCATTCGGTAACCCAGCGCAAGAATGTTTCCGAAGCGACCGCAAAGCTGATCGACGAGGAAATCCGCCGCCTGGTCGACGAGGGCGAAGAGACCGCGCGGGCGATCTTGACCGCGCGCATCGATGAACTCCACGCCCTCGCCAAGGGGCTGCTCGAATACGAGACCCTGACGGCCGACGAAATCCGGCGGATCATCAAGGGCGAGCGGATCGTCCGCGAAGGGACCACCAGCCCAAGCCCGCAGACCGACGACCCGCGCGCGGGTCGGCGCAGTTCGGTGCCGCCTTCCGGCCGGCCGGCCGGGCTTGAACCCGAGCCGCAGCCCGGCACCTGAGGCGGGCCGCGTAGAGGCGCTGGCGGCGGCTGCGCTGGGCCGCCGCGACCCAAAAACGAAACAGTAATCGCACCGCCCGAGACATTTGACACAGTCGTGTATTTCGTGTAAATTGCTCAATTGACCAGTTATATTTAATTATCTCCGGGTGGTTGGATGGCGCGGAAACTATTCGGCACCGACGGCATCCGCGGTACTGCCAACATTGAGCCGATGACCCCGGAAACGGCTCTAAAAATTGCCATTGCCGTCGGCGAATGTTTTAAAAACGGGGCGCACAAGCATCTGGTCGTGATCGGCAAGGACACGCGCCTTTCCGGTTACATGCTTGAGCCGGCATTGACCGCCGGGTTTGTGACGATGGGCATGGATGTCGTGCTGGTCGGCCCGTTGCCAACCCCGGCGATCGCGATGCTGACCCGCAGCTTGCGCGCCGATCTCGGGGTCGTCCTGTCGGCCTCGCACAATCCCTATTTCGACAATGGGATCAAGTTGTTCGGGCGCGACGGCTACAAATTGTCGGACGAGATCGAGCACAAGATCGAAACGTCTCTGGTCAAGGGTCCCAGCCGCCGCGCCAGCCCTTCCGAACTCGGGCGGGTCAAGCGCCTCGACGATGCCGGCGGCCGTTATATCGAATTTGTCAAGCAGAGCTTTCCGCGCGGGTTGCGGCTCGACGGGTTGCGCATCGTTGTCGACTGCGCCCATGGCGCAGCCTACAAGGTGGCGCCAACCGTGTTTTGGGAACTCGGCGCCGAGGTGTTTTCGCTCGGCGTCAATCCCGACGGTCTCAATATCAACCGCGATTGCGGCGCCCTGATGCCCGACCAGATGCGGCGCGAAGTGCTGGCCCGCCGCGCCGATATCGGGATCGCGCTCGATGGCGACGCCGACCGTCTGATCGTCGCCGATGAACGGGGCGAGCTTCTCGACGGTGACCAGCTGATGGCCCTGATCGCAACCGGGCTTGCCCGCGGCAACCGCCTCGGCGGCGGCGCGCTGGTCGCGACCGTGATGTCCAATCTCGGGCTTGAACGCTATCTCGCCAGCCACCGGATCGGCCTGCACCGCGCCGCTGTGGGGGACCGGTACGTCGTCGAAAAAATGCGCAGCCTGGGCTGCAACCTCGGCGGCGAGCAATCGGGGCACATCATTCTCGCCGATTACGCCACCACCGGCGACGGCTTGATCGCCGCGCTGCAGGTGTTGGCCTCGCTTGTCGAAACCGGCCGGCCGGCGAGCGAGGTGTGCCGTCTGTTCACGCCCGTGCCGCAATATTCCGCGAGCGTCCGCTACAGCCACGGCCGACCGCTCGACCGTCCGGCGGTCAAGCGGGCCATCGCCGAGGGCGAGCGGCGGCTGGGCAATGCCGGCCGGCTGGTGGTGCGGCCGTCGGGCACCGAACCGGTGATCCGGGTGATGGCCGAAGGCGAAGACGAAGATCTGGTCACCGCGGTTGTCGAGGAAATCTGCGCCAGCCTGCGCAAAGCGACGACGGCCGGCGACGACCTGCCGCGGGCAGCGGAATAGTGCGCGGACGGGTGCTGATCGTCGCCGGCTCCGATTCCGGCGGCGGCGCCGGGATCCAGGCCGACATCAAAACCGTGACCATGCTCGGCGCTTATGCCGCCACCGCGATCACGGCGCTGACCGCCCAAAACACCGAGGGTGTGCACGCGGTCTTTCCGATCCCGCCCGAATTCATCCGCCGGCAGATCGCGGTTGTCCTTGACGATATCGGCGCCGATGCGGTCAAGACCGGCATGCTGCATGACGCCGCGGTCATCGACGCCGTCGCGGCCGAGCTGCGGCAACGGGCCCCGGACGTGCCGCTCGTGGTCGATCCGGTGATGGCGGCAAAGGGCGGAGCGCGCCTGATCGAGCCAGAAGCAGTCGAGACCTTGAAACGCCGGCTTATCGGACGGGCCACTGTCCTGACCCCGAACCTGCCCGAGGCCGAGATTTTGAGCGGAAGCCCGATCGCCGACGTCGCGGCGATGGAGGCGGCCGGGCGCGAACTGCTTGGTCTCGGCTGCCGCGCGGTGTTGATGAAGGGCGGTCATCTCGCCGGCGACACCGTCACCGATGTGCTGGTGACGGCTTCCGGCAGCAGAATCTGGCGCAACCCGCGCATCGCCTCGCGCCACACCCACGGCACCGGCTGCACCTTGGCCTCGGCCATCGCCGCCGGATTGGCCCGGGGCCAGACGGTCGAGGAGGCCATCGACGGCGCCCGGCGCTATGTGCTGCGCGCGATTGCGACCGCCCCGGGCCTCGGACGCGGCCACGGTCCGCTCAACCACGCCCACCCGCTCGATCCCGGCTGAGGATAGCCGCCGCGCCCGAAACCGCGCCGCCGGATATGTCTCAATCTCGCGGCATCATCGGAGAACTTTGTCATGGTTGACTGGCGAGGAGCCCGCGACCGGGCGGCGACCTGGCTTGAGCAATGGGATGCCAGCGGCATCCACCGCACCGCAACCGCAGGCGACGCCGCCGGCGCGCAATGGCTCGCGGGTGCGGCTGAAGCCCTGGGTGCCGTTCCGACCATCGAAACCTTCGCCGTCGAGCGGCTCGACCCGATTGCTTCCCATCTCGAATTTGACGGGATGCGCATCGACGGCGTGCCGGTTTTTGACGCGCCCGCCACCACTGCCGCCGGTATCAGCGGCAAGCTCGGTATGCTTGGTTCGCGCTCGACAATCGGGGTGAGCATAGCCTCGCCGCAGACCGTCTATTCGGGCGAATACGAGGCCCTGCGCCGCACAGCAGAACACGACGCGCTGGTGCTGGTATGCGACGGCGCGCGGCCCGGGCTGGCGCTGCTCAATGCCGAACGGTTCCGCACCCCTTACGGGGCCCCGGCGATCCAAGTGCCGAGTGAGGCGCATGAGGCAATTCGGGCGGGCGTGGAGCGCGGGGTGGAGGCGCGTCTCGTGACCGCCGCCCGCCGCCTTCGGGCGCCGGCCGAAAATGTGGTCGTGACGATCCCCGGCCATGCGCCGCGGCAAACGCCAATCGTGGTCATGACGCCGCGCAGTTCATGGTGGCAGTCAACCGCCGAACGCGGCGGCGGGCTGGTCTGCTGGCTCGAAACCCTGCGCGCTCTGCTCGCTATGCCCCCGGCGCCCGACGTCGTCTTGACCGCCAATACCGGCCACGAGCTGGGCCATCTCGGCCTTGACGATTTTCTGGCGCGGCGCCTGGGTTGGGAACGGCCGGTCGCCGCGGGCGGCGCCCTGTGGGTGCATTACGGCGCCAATCTCGGGGCGGCGCAGGGGGAATTGTCGCTCCTCTCGGCCGACCCCGAACTGGCCGCGCTCGCCGCCGAGGCGCTGGGGCACGCGGGTCATCCCCCGGTCCGGATGGCGCCGCCGAGCCAGGTGCCCAGCGGCGAGACCCGCGACATCCACCGCGCCGGTGGTCGGTACCTCACGCTGGTCGGCAGCAACCCTTGGTTTCATCATCCCGACGACCGCTGGCCGCACAGCGTCGAGGTTTCGGCTGTCGCCCGGATCGCCGCCGCAGCCGCAGCAACAGTCTTGCGCCTGACGCGCTGAGAAGGCGCGGCCGAAACGGGAGGGCGTGACCGCGCTCGTCAGAGACGATGGCGGGCGATGCCCCCAATACAAACACGCACAACAGAAAGGGCGCCCTTTTGGCGCCCTTTCCAGTGACGGTCGGCAGCAGGGCTTAAAAATCGTCCATGCCGCCATCCATGCCGCCATGCGGCGTTGCCGGCGTCGTTTTCTTTTCCGGCTTCTCGGCGACCATCGCCTCGGTCGTGATCAACAGCCCGGCGACCGACGCGGCGTCTTGCAGCGCCAGGCGCACGACCTTGGTCGGGTCGATGATGCCGGCCCGGACCATGTCGACATATTCTCCGGTCTGGGCGTCAAAGCCGTAATTCGGATCGTTGCGGTCGAGCAATTTGCCGATCACCACCGAACCCTCGGTGCCGGCGTTCTCGGCGATCTGCCGGGTGGGCACCTGCAGGGCCCGCCGCACGATGTCGATACCGACCTTCTGATCGTTGTTTTCCGGCGTCAGCCCGTCGAGCGCTTTGGCGGCATAGAGGAGGGCCACGCCGCCGCCGGGAACGATGCCTTCCTCAACCGCCGCCCGGGTGGCATGGGTTGCGTCGTCGACGCGGTCCTTTTTCTCTTTGACCTCGACCTCGGTGGAACCGCCGACCCGGATCACCGCCACGCCGCCGGCCAGCTTGGCCAGCCGCTCCTGCAGCTTCTCGCGGTCATAATCGCTGGTCGTCTCTTCGATCTGCTGGCGGATCTGGTTGCAGCGGCCCTCGATGTCTTCCTTCTTGCCGGCGCCGTCGATGATCGTCGTGTTCTCTTTCTCGATCCGCACCCGCTTGGCCTGGCCCATCATGTCGAGGGTCACGTTTTCCAGCTTGATGCCGAGATCCTCGCTGATCACCTGGCCGCCGGTCAGGATCGCCATGTCTTCGAGCATCGCCTTGCGCCGGTCGCCAAACCCGGGCGCCTTGACCGCCGCCACCTTCAAACCGCCGCGCAATTTGTTGACCACCAGCGTCGCCAGCGCCTCGCCCTCGACATCCTCGGCGACGATCAGCAACGGCTTGCCCGATTGCACGACCGATTCAAGCAACGGCAGCAGCGATTGCAAGCTCGACAATTTCTTTTCATGCAACAGGATATAGGGCTCGTCGAGCTCCGCGACCATCTTTTCGGCGTTGGTAATGAAATAGGGGCTGATATAGCCGCGGTCGAACTGCATTCCCTCGACCACATCGAGCTCGGTTTCGAGCGACTTGGCCTCTTCGACCGTGATCACCCCCTCATTGCCGACCTTCTGCATCGCCTCGGCGATCATGCGGCCGATATTTTGGTCGTTATTGGCCGAGATCGTGCCGATTTGGGCGATCTCTTCATTGGTCGACACTTTTTTCGAGCGCTTTTCGATATCTTTGACCACCGCTTCGACCGCGGAATCGATGCCGCGCTTCAGATCCATCGGGTTGAGGCCGGCGGCGACCGCCTTTGCCCCCTCGTGGACGATTGCCTGCGCGAGCACGGTTGCGGTGGTGGTGCCGTCGCCGGCCAGATCGCTGGTCTTCGAAGCGACCTCGCGCACCATCTGGGCGCCCATATTCTCGAATTTGTCGGCGAGCTCGATCTCTTTGGCGACGGTCACCCCGTCCTTGCTGATCCGCGGCGCGCCAAAGGATTTGTCGAGCACGACGTTGCGGCCCTTCGGCCCCAGCGTCACCTTGACCGTGTTGGCCAATATATCAACCCCGCGCAGCATCCGCTCGCGCGCGTCGGTGTGAAAGCGAACTTCTTTGGCAGCCATGGTTTGCTTCCCTCGTCAGCTCCGTTCGACGACACCCATAATGTCGCTTTCCTTCATGACGACGAGTTCCTCCCCGTCGATCTTGATCTCGGTACCGGCCCATTTGCCAAACAGCACCCGATCGCCAACCTTGACATCGAGCGGGTGCAGGCGACCATCCTCGCCCCGGGTACCGGGGCCGGCGGCGAGGATCTCGCCTTCCATCGGCTTCTCCTTGGCCGTATCCGGAATGATGATTCCCCCTTTGGTCTTCTCTTCCTCATCGATGCGGCGGACCAGCACACGGTCCTGAAGCGGTCGAAACTGCACGATCTCCCTCCTAAGCAGCGATGCCGGTGCTACGCGCTCTCTAGCACTCTTGTTGTAAGAGTGCTAACAAAAATTTGGTTGAGCGGCGGGAGAGTCAAGCGCCCCCGGCCCTTGACGTTGAGCCAGCCCGGCCCACATCGAAATTGTCGTCAACTCACTGAGGGGTGTCCTGCGACATGCTTCCACCGGGCCAGTCCGAGTTGCCGACCGCTTGGCATCGGCAACCGAGCGCTAAGTCCAAGATCTAGCCCGGGTGCCAACCTGGGCTGCGGAGACAATCTCCGCGAACCAGCCCCCGCTGCCGCCGATCCGCGCGCGGGGGCTTTGTCTGGGGCGAACCGCGGTTGCGTTTGCCCCCGGCGGCGCTAGGCTCACCTCACCAACCCAACAATAACCTTTGGCCCGATGATCCTCGACGGCTCCGGTCCGACCTCCCGGATCTATTTTTCACAGCGGCTGCGGTTGCATTATGTCGATTGGGGCAACCCCGACGCGCCGCCGCTGCTTTTGGTTCATGGCGGCCGCGACCATTGTCGCAATTGGGATTGGGTCGCCAACGCGCTGCGTCACGATTGGCATGTCCTGGCGCCTGATCTGCGCGGTCATGGCGACAGCCAATGGTCGCCCGACGGCAGCTATACGATCGCCGGATATGTCTACGACTTTGCCCAGCTGATCCATCAGCAGGAGCTGGCGCCGGTTTCGATCGTTGCCCACTCGCTGGGCGGCGTGATCGCCCTGCGCTATGCCGGCATCTATCCCGAAAATGTGCGCCGGCTTGTCGCCATCGAAGGGCTCGGCGCTTCGCCGCGCCGGTCGCGCGAGCGGCGCCGGCGCCCGATCGCCGAGCGGATGCAGGCTTGGATCGACGACCAGCGCGGCCTTTCGGCGCGGGTCCCGCGCCGCTATGCGACCATTGAGGATGCCTACCGGCGGATGCGCGAGGTCAATCCGCACCTCTCGCCCGACCAGGCCCTTCACCTGACCGAGCACGGCGTCAACCAGAACGAGGACGGTACCTATAGCTGGAAATTCGACAATTATGTCCGGGCCGAGCCGCCCTACGAGATGACCGAGACGGACATTCAGGAATTATGGGCCCGCATCACCTGCCCGACCCTGTTGATCTATGGCAAGGAAAGCTGGGCGTCGAACCCGCTTGACGACGGCCGGATCAGCCACTTCAGACAGGCCCGGGTCGAAACCTTGGATGATGCCGGCCACTGGGTGCATCACGACCGCCTCGAAGCGTTTCTCGAACTGGTTCGAGGCTTTCTGTAAAAGCAGGCGGGCGTCGGGAGGCGCCGCCAAGCCAAGTCACGGCGCCGGAAAGATCGGAAACACGACCCGGTCGCCGGGTTTGATGCCGTCGGCCTTGGCGGTCCCGCCATTGAGCTCGATGACCGCCCGCACCGGCGCGGCGGCGGCGATAATCGCGTCGGATTGCGGCACCGCCCGTTCATGGATGTTGACGATGCGCCCGTTGGCGTCGACGAACAGCATGTCGAGCGGGATCAGCGTGTTGTGCATCCACATCGTGGCCACGGTTGGGTGCTTGAAATCGAACAGCATGCCGGCATCGGGCGCCAATTGGGTCCGGAACATCAGCCCGCGCTCCTGCTCGGCCGGGGTCTCGGCGAGCTCGACATTGAACCGCTGCGGTCCTTTTGCCGTCAAAATCGTCAGGGTTTGCGTATTACCGCCGGCTGACTGTCCATTGGCGGCAATTGCCGCGGTTACTGTCGTGATAAATATCAAATAGAATAGAAATTGACGACACGCCAGAAACGAGGAATAGCCAGCTGCAAATCTGCTTCGACCGCAACGATAACTGATCATTCTCACAGCAATCTTCCCGATCGTCGGTGGTGTCGTGATCGGCGACGGCGCCGAGCGCGGCTTGTGCGGCGCAGCCGCGGCCGTTAGGTTGGCGCGGCGAGCATGCACCAAACCGCCCTGACCGTCTTTACCATCGCCGGGCTGCTCGGTGTCGTCAGCTTTTTGCCGCCGGCGGCCGAGCGTTTTGCGATACCTGACAGCGTCCTGCTGGCTGTTGTCGGCATCGCAATCGGCATCGCCACCCAAATCCCCGCGCCTTATCTGTCCGGCGGTGCGGTCCGCGACATCGTCGGCACGCTGCAACATTTTGGCCTTGGCGCTCAATCGCTGCTGTACATCTTTCTGCCGGCATTGCTGTTTGAGGCCGCGCTCCACGTCGATACGCGACAGCTCGGCGACGAAGTTGCGCCGGTGCTGTTGCTGGCGGTGATCGGGGTGTTGGTATGCACCCTGGTGGTCGGGTTTGCGCTGTGGCCTATTGCCCCGGTCGGGATCCTGGCCTGCGTGGTTTTGGGCGCGATCATTGCGACGACGGATCCGAGCGCGGTGGTCGCGATTTTTCGCGATATCGGCGCGCCACGGCGCCTGTCGACGCTCGTGCAAGGCGAGAGCCTGTTCAATGATGCGGCGGCGATTGCGATCTATTCGCTTGCCGTGGCGATCATGACCGGCGCGCGGCCCGCCCATCCCGGCGACGGCATCCTGATCTTTTGCCGCCAATTCGGGGGCGGCATCGCGGTCGGCTTTGCCGCCGGCTGGCTGGTCATGATGGTGATGCCGGCGTTGCGCTCGAGCCGGCTGGCCGAGGCGACCCTGACGATCGGCTTTGCCTATGCGACTTACATTGTCGGCGACCACTATCTGCACGTCTCCGGGGTGGTCGCCGTGGCCGCCGGCGCGCTCGCGGTCAGCGCCGAGGGCCGCCGCCGGCTGGCCCCCTCCAATTTCGAAAGTCTGGTGACGACCTGGGAACAGCTCGCTTTCTGGGCCAGTTCGCTGATCTTTCTGTTTGCGGCGATGCACACCCCGGAGCTGCTGCTGCATGCGCGGCCGCGCGACCTGGCGTTGCTCGCGGTGGTGGTGGCGGCGGCGCTGGCCGCCCGCGCCCTGACCCTGTACGGGTTGATCCCGGTGTTGAGCTGGGTGCGTCTCGCCCGGCCGATCGGCGGCGACTACAAGCTGTTCATGTTGTGGGGCGGGATCCGCGGGGCGGTGTCGTTGGCGCTGGCCTTGGCCGTCACCCAGGAGCCCAGCGTCCCGCCGGAGGTGCGCCAGTTTGTCGGCGTGCTGGCGACCGGTTTCGTGCTGTTCACGTTGCTCGTCACCGGCCCGACAATGCGGCCGCTGATGCGGCTCTTACGCCTCAACCAGGCCCCGCCGGCGGAAATTGCGCTGCGCGAACGGGTGTTGGGGTTGTCGCTCGCCACGGTTCGCAACCAGGTCGAGGAGCTGGCGCGGGCGCATGAGATCGGCGCCGAGATCACCGAAGAGGTGGTCGCCGGCTACCGCCGCCGCGCCCGCAGCCCGGCCGACATCGCCGAAGAAAACGCCCAGCTTCCCGCCGAGTCGCGAACGCGAACCGCCCTGCTGGTTTTGGCCGACCGCGAACAGGAATACTGTCTTGAATATTTCGAGGGACATACGGTCTCGCGCAAGGTTGCGGCGGCTTTGCTCAGCCATGTCGCAAGGCTGCGCGACGCGGCCCGGTCCCAGGGCATCGACGGCTACCAAGAGGCCGCGGCCAGGCTGCGCCGCTTCAGTCCCTGGTTCCGGCTGGCGCTGGCGCTGCATCGCCGCATCGGTGTTGCCGGTCCGTTGGCGCGTGAACTGACCTATCGGTTCGAGGTCCAGCTCGCCGCGCGGTTTATTCTCAAAAATCTGACGGTCTTCAACCGCGATCAGATCGGACCGCTGTTCGGCAGCGGACCGAGCAACGCTTTGGCCCGCCAGTTGGAGCTGCGCCTGGCCGAGATCGACCGCGCGATCGCCGCGCTCAAGCTGCAATATCCGCGCTATGCGCATCAGCTCGGAGCCCAGTATCTGGCGCGCACCGCCGCCCGTTTTGAAGAGCAGAGCTATCGCCGGTTGCGCGCCGAGTCGATCATCAATCAGGACACCTACGAGGATTTGCTGCGCGCGTTGCGGCGGCGCCGACGTCGGGGCGAAGCCCGCACCCGCCTCGATCTCGGCTTGAAGCGTCAGGAGCTGGTTCGGCGCGTGCCGTTGTTCGCCGCTCTCGACGATCCGACGCGGCAGGCGGTGGCGCGGTTGCTGCGACCCCGCCTTGCCGTCCCCGACGAGGTTATCGTCCGGCGCGGCGAGCGCGGTGATGCGATGTATTTCATCTCCTCGGGCGCGGTCGAGGTGCGGCTTGGGGAACGGCCGGTGCAGCTCGGCAGCGGCGATTTCTTCGGCGAAATGGCGTTGCTGATCGCCGACCGTCGCACCGCCGATGTGGTGGCGCTCGGCTATTGCCAGCTGCTCACCCTCGCCGCCCGCGACCTCGACCGGCTGTTTGGCGCCCAGCCGGCCCTGCGCGACCATATCCGCGCCGTCGCCGCCGAGCGCAGCGCCGCCGCTGTCTCGCAGGCGCAGTGACGGCGCGCCGCTTGCCGCCGACCAGGGGGCGAGGCGCCGGAACGATCCGCAAGCGACATGCGCGAATTGTCGCCGCCGCCACTCTCCCACGGGATCATTGCCACATTTTACGCACGAAAGATCCTGCAAGTTCCCGATGCGTTTTCTGTTGCGCCGGCGCAAAATGAGTTAATATGACAGCGATCTGACGCGTTTAAGGTTACAAAGACGATGCCCCCCGGTTACAACATATCGAGGAGTCCGGCGCAAATTGTCGCCCGATTCCTCCTAGAATATTATAGTATATGGGATAGGCACTTCCCCGGTCTTAACAAACGAGCGCATTGGCACGTTATCTTTTTAGCGAGAAGTTCCGGTGAGCGGGGGGTTTCGAGCCGGGCTGTCCACCGCACCCTATACGGCTCTTACGGGACCGATATCAGGACTTGCATCGAGCGGATCAAGGATTGCGCGCGCGACGGCTTTATCAGGGTCTTCGACGATGCCGATCGCGATTGCGTTGCCACCGCCGGCTGCCTGATCGGCCCCACCGAGCGTCTGTTTGCCAGTTTTGAAGCGCATTGCCGCGATACGCTTGAGGCGATCCGCGCCGCGCTGGGCGACGCGCCGCACCCCTACGGCCGCCCGGTCGCCTGCGACGATCACATGATCGGCGAAATCTACCGCTTTTTCGGCGCCTATGACGCCAAATGGCGCGCCAGCTGCGAAGGCGTCGTGCGCAACAAGGGGCTGACCCCGGCGCATCTCGACGATGCGATGGATCATCTTGTGACCTATCAATATTGGGCCATTATCATGCTGCTATGGTCCAATGCGCACCTGCTCGAGCGGGCGGGGGCGACACCATTGGTGATTGACGAGATCATCAGCCGCATGTGGGACCGGTTGCGGCTCGGCCATCTCGCGATCAAAGAACGCGTCGCCAATCTCGTCAGATGGGGTTTTTTTGTCGAGCAGACCGTCAAAAAGCACAAGGCGGTGTCGCTCAGCGCCGCCGCCGAGGACGCGGTCAGCAGCGGCTTAACCGAAACCCAACCGCTCCTTGTCGAGCTTCATGCCCGGCTCGTTGCCCCAGCTCCGCGAGCCCAGCCCGGAAAAGTCGCCTGAGGGCGAACGACCGGGCGGATCACCCCGGCGGACCTGTTCAATGGCCGTCGGTGCGGCGCGGTGTCGCGCGGGCGTCGCGGCCGCGGCGCTGCTGCTCTCGGTTGCCGCCGCCGGCGCCGGCCAGGCGCAACCATCACCGCCGGCGGCGGATGCCGTCTTGACCCGGTCGCTGACCGCGGCCGAGCGCCATTTCGGCCCGCAGGCGCGGCAATTGCTGCCGATCCTGGCGCGCCTTGCCCGGTTGCGCTTTACCCAGGCCGCGCTCCCACAAGCCACGAGCCTGCGCCGGCGAGCACTCGGCATCGCATTGGCCGCTTACGGCGCAACCTCTCTGCCGGCAGCCCAGGCGATGGCGGCGCTCGCCCATGTCTATATCGAGCAGCGCCGCTATCTCGACGCCGAGCCGCTGGTGATCGCGGCGACCAACATCCTTCGCGGCGCGGCCAAGCCGCCGCGACCGGCGATGGCGGCGCTCTTTGCCGACCGGGCGCAGATCGCCTTGGCGCGGGGCGAACTCGAAGAAGCGGCGAAATGGGCGCAGGCGGCGGTGGCGACCGACCAGCAAAGCCGCGGCATCGGGCGCAGCGAGCGGCTGCGCGTGCTCGGCACCGTTCTCGTCGCCGAAGACAGGTTTGACGAGGGCGAGCATGCGCTGCAGCAATCCCTGGCCGCGGCCCGCGCCGCCAAGGACAACTTCGCCACCGCGCGCAGCCTCGCCGCGCTGGCCCGCGCCTATCTGCGCCAAAAGCGCTTTGCCGAAGCCCTCCCACCGATCGAGGAAGCCGGCCTTATCGACCAGGCCAGCCTCGCCCGCACCCACCCGCTTCTGGCCGAGGATTTCGATACCCTCGGCCTGGTCTATCTCGGCCTCGGCCGGCCTGGCGACGCGGCGGCGGCGCTGCGGACGGGCCTGGGTCTGCTCGACCGCGGGGCGGGTCGTGACACGCCGACCGAGGCTTATATCGAGCTCGATCTCGCTCGCGCCGAACAGAGGCTCGGCCGCGAGGCGGCCGCGCGGTCGCTGTTCAAGGCCGCACGGCGCATTCTCAACGCCGCCGAAGACGAAGAGCGCGCGCGCCAGCGCCGCATCTAGGACGCGCACCGGTGTCGGCAAAGCCCGCCGGCCGGCTGCCGGTCTGACCGGCGGCCTGGCCGCAGGCAGCCCGTTAGGGCTTCGGGTTGCGCTCGGCGCTTCCGGGTTGCATGTTTGATGGCGGAGCAAGTTGCGGAGCAGCCATGACCAGCCTGTCCGTCACCAGCGCCCCGATCGAGGGCCCGAGCGCCTGGAGGCGCGCCGATCTTCGTCCCGAAGACTGGCGGGTGGAATTGTCCGAGACCTGTCTCGACGAGGTTCGCCGAACCGTCGATACGTTGCGGGCCGCCCCGTTGCCGACAATCGTGCTTGCCCCCGGAGATTTTGCGATGCCCGCCTGTGCGGCGGCGATGGCGCGCACCCGCGCCATCCTGAAATCGGGGGTGCGCTTTGCGATTGTCGATCGGCTGCCGGTCGCAGAGATGACCGCGACCGAGGCGACGGCAATTTATTGGCTGCTGTCGAGCATGATCGCCCGCCCGGTCGCGCAAAAACTGGACGGCACGCTGATCTACGATGTGCTCGACACCGGCCAGCAGGCGCTGCCCGGATCGGGGATACGCCCCGACAAGACCAATATCGAGATCCGTTTTCATATCGACAACGCCTATAATCGAACGCCACCCGAATATGTCGGTTTGTTGTGCTTGCGCGCGGCGCTGTCGGGCGGGCATAGCCGCGTCATCAGTTTCCATACTGTCTATAATTTTTTATTGGCCCGCTATCGCGAATGCCTGCCGCGGCTTTACGCGCCGTTTTGGTTCGATCGCCAGCGGGAATACGGCCCCGGCGAAAGCCCGATTTTTGCCGCCCCGGTGTTCGAGCAGCGCGACGAGTTGCAGGCGCGGTTCAGCCTGCATCAGATCAATGGCGGCTATGCCTTGAGTGGCGAGCCGATCGACGCGGCCGGCGAGGCGGCGCTCGCGGCAATGCTCGATACGGTTGAGGATCAGGATCTATCGGTCGATTTCGACCTCGAACCCGGCCAAATGCAATTTGTCGACAACCGCGCGCTCGGCCACAGCCGGACGGCGTTTGTCGATCACCCGGATCCCGAGCGCAAACGCCACCTGGTGCGGTTGTGGCTGCGCGACCGCGGGGCCCGCGCCTATCCGGGATGAGCCGCCCCTTTCCCCGGCGGCGCGGTGCGATCGCGCCTGCCGGAGCGGTCTAAAACCGCCGGCCCGCGAGATAATCGGCGCTCTGCATCTCGATCAGGCGCGACACAGCGCGCCGGAATTCGAAACTGCCGTCGCCCTCGCGGTAAATATCGGCGGGCGGCACCGCGGCAGAGGCCACGAGCAGCGTGTGGGCATCGTAAAAGGTGTCGATCAGGATGTTGAGACGGCGGGCTTCGTTGCGCGCTTCCGGGCCGAGCCGCGGAATGCCCTCGAGGATCACCGCCGCAAACCGTTCGGCAATCGCCAAATAATCGGGAGCGGCCAGGGGTTGATGGCAGAGGTCGGCAAAACCGAACCAGGCGACGTTACGGGTGGCGCGCGGGATGTGCAGCTGTCGCCCTTTGACGACAAGGCTCAGCGGCACCGCCGGAACGCCGTCGGTCAGCTCGGCAAAACGCGCTTCGAGACCGCGCCGCGCCCGCTCGTCGAGCGGTGTGAAATACACCGTTTTGCCGACCAGCCGGGCCAAGCGGTAATCGCGGCCGCTATCGAGTTCGAGCACATCGAGCTTTTGCTGCAACAGCGCGATAAACGGCAGAAAGCGATCGCGGTGGAGACCGCGCTCGTAAAGTTGGTCGGGGGCGCGGTTGGACGTCGCCACGACGACGAGGCCGGCCTCGAACAACGCGGCAAACAACCGCCCGAGGATCATCGCATCGGCAATATTGTCGACCTGGAATTCATCGAAACACAGCACCGTCGTCTCGCTGGCGATATCGGCGGCGACCTTGCCGATCGGATCGCGCGTCCCCGCCCGCCGTTCGCGCTCGATGCGGTCATGGATCTCGACCATAAAGCCGTGGAAATGCACGCGCCGCTTGCGGGTGCCGGGAACCGCCGCGAAAAACAAGTCCATCAGCATCGACTTGCCGCGGCCGACCGGGCCGAACAAATAGAGCCCGAGGGGGGCGTGCGCCGACGGGTCGTCGCCGAATCCAAAGCGCGACAGCCAGCCGCGAAACCCGTGCTCGGGCCGATAGGCAATCAGCGCGCGATAGAGGCTCTGCAGCCGCTCGACGGCGCGTTGCTGGGCCGGATCAGGCTCCAATCGGCCGGCTCGGCACAGGGCCCGATAGCGAGCCATAGGCTCAGGCGAGGTCGGCAGATCGGCGGAATAGGGCGCGGTCATCCTACGCGATCAATCGGAAGAGCGGGGGCGGGAGAGGTGTTCGGCGGGCAACGCCGCGCGGTGGGCACGACGACACCGCGGTCTACCGCGCGCGTCGGTTTGGCGCAATCGTCTCGGGGCGCCGCATGGCATTGTAAGCGAAGGCTTGTCGATCATTTGTGTGCGATGGCGGCGGTTCAGATGTCACACCGCTTACCAGGCATGGCAAGGTGGTTTATAAGCGTTTCAACGCATGGTCGTGGCGAACAGGGACGGCTTCGGTGCGCCTGCTGCTGATCGAGGACAACGAACGTTTCGCCGAATTGCTCAAACGCGGGCTTACCGGCGCCGGGTTTGTCGTTGATGTGGTCGGCACCGCCGCGGATGCGCGCGCGGTGTTGGACACGAACCGGTTTGAAGTGGTCGTGCTCGATCTCGGCCTGCCCGATGCCGACGGGCTTGACGTGCTCGCCGAGATGCGCCGTCGCCGCGATGCGACACCGGTTCTGATCTTGACCGCCCGTGGCAGCCTCAAGGATCGCGTCAACGGCCTCGGTAGCGGTGCCGACGACTATCTGGTCAAACCATTTGCGCTCGAAGAGCTGATCGCGCGGTTGCGCGCCTTGCTGCGCCGTCCCGGGCAGTTGCTGGGCGTCCCGCTGGAATTGGGAAACCTGACGCTCGACACCGTGGCACGCCAGGTGTTTGTCGGTGACCAGCCGATCTTCTTCTCGCCCCGCGAGCTGGCGGTGCTCGAGCATTTGCTCCGACGCAGCGGCCGGGTGGTCGGCAAGAGCCTCCTCGAAAACAATCTTTATGGCCTCAGCCAGGAAATCGGCTCGAATGCGGTCGAGGTCTATATCCATCGCCTGCGCAAGCGCCTGACCGAGGTCGATGCAACGGTTCAGATCCACACCCTGCGCGGGGTCGGCTATCTGATCACCGAGAGAAAGTGAGTTGTTTCGGTTCCGCTCGGTCGTCTCTCGCATTGTCGCTCTGCATATCGCCGCCGTCGTTGCGACCTCGATCTGCATGCCGTTGGCGCTGTTTTTAGCGCTGCGCCACGCGGTCGAGCAGTTGCATCACCAGGCGTTGCGCGACCAGGCGAGCGAGATCGCCCACTATCTGTCGGTGTCCGCGGCCGGGACGGTGCGGCTGGATTTGCCCACTGTGCTCGCCGAGTTCTACTCGCAAGGATATGGCCGCGCCGCCTATGCCGTAATCGACAAAGACGGACGGGTGCTGTTTTCCTCGCTGCCCGGCAATCGCGCCATCGCCCCGATCCACTCGCTGTCGGATTCGGCGGAATTCTTCCAGGAAGACCGGGTAGGCGCGATTTCCTCTGCCCGACCCGGGGGCGGCGGCCCAATCGCCTTCTTCCATGACGGCCGCCGCGGCGCCGCTCTTTATGGGGCGACGGTGGCGTTGACAATCGACGGTCAGCCCTTGTGGATCCAGGTGGTCGAGGACGTGCTGCACCGCGATGTCCTGATCGACGACATCCTCGCCGGATTTTTGAGCCATATCGGTTGGGTCACCGCGCCGATCTTGCTGCTGCTGCTGTTTATCGACGTCGTGATCTTTCGCGGTGCGATGCGGCCGATCATTGGCGCCTCGCGCCTGGCCGGAGAGATTGGTCCCGACCGCATCGATCTGCGGCTACCGGTGGCCGGCATGCCGGTTGAAGTGCTGCCGCTGGTTCAAGCCGTCAATCGAGCGCTCGATCGGCTCGATGCCGGTTTTCGCGCTCAACGCGAATTTACCGCCGATGCCGCACACGAATTGCGTACCCCGCTGGCAATCCTGCGCACCCAGATCGACATGCTCGAGGATCGCCAGATCGCCGGATCGCTGCGACACGATGTCGAAAGCATGAGCCGGCTCGTCAATCAGCTGCTCGAAATCTCCGAACTCGACAGCTTCTTTATCGCCGAGAACGAGATTGCCGATCTGACCGCGATTGCCGCCGAAGTCGCGAGCTTTCTTGCGCCGCTGGCGCTGTCGCAAAACCGCACGATCGCGGTGACCGGCGCCCGCCGCCCGGTTCGGGTGCGCGGCAACGCCGATGCGATCGCCCGCGCCGTGCGCAATCTCGTCGAGAACGCCCTGACCCATACCGACCCCGGGACGGCCGTGGAGCTCGCCGTAGCGGCGGACGGGGTGATCCGTGTTCTCGATCGCGGTCCGGGGGTGCCGCCGGGCGAACGAGAACACATATTCAAAAGGTTCTGGCGGCGTGACCGGCGGCGTGGCGGCCATGCCGGGCTCGGCTTGGCGATTGTTGCGCGAATTGCCGAGATGCATGGCGCGAGCCTCGCCGTCGAGGACAGACCCGGCGGCGGCGCGATCTTTGCACTGCGTTTCCCGGCGATCCTTCGCGAAGCGGCGCCCACCGCCGGTGAATTGGCGGCGGCGCGCTGAGCGGGGGCATCGCGGGTTCGCCGGACGCCGAAGATTTCCTGGACGGGTTTCGGCCCATTGGGCATCATCCGCGGCATCGCCCGGCTGGCTCTGTTCGATCACCCCCGGTTTCATCGAAATTGAGACGAGAACCAGCTCGTCACCAAAGCTGCAAATACCGCAAGAAGGGCACGACAATGGTTTCTATCGAATCGACCCCGGAAATGGCGGCAAAGATCTACGAGACTATGGCGAAAAATCTTGCCGTGGTGCGCCGCCGTCTGGGCAAGCCGCTTACTCTTGCCGACAAGATCCTGCTCGGCCATCTCGACGACCCGGAGCATCAAGAGCTGGAACCGGGGAAAAGCTATCTTCAACTGCGTCCCGACCGCGTCGTGTTCCAGGATGTGCTCGGCCAGACCGGCTTGTTGCAGTTCATGCAAACGCGGCGCGAAAAAGTCGCGGTGCCGGCCACCATCCATTGCGACCATCTGATCCAGGCGCGGGTCGAAGGCGGCCAGGACTTGCGCGAATCATTGGCGGAAAACAAAGAGGTCTATGATTTTCTGCGGTCGGCGGCGGCGAAATACGGGCTCGGCTTCTGGGGGCCGGGGGCCGGCATCATCCATCAGGTCGTGCTCGAGAATTACGCGTTTCCGGGCGAGCTGATCATCGGCACCGACTCGCACACCCCCAATGCCGGCGGGCTTGGCGCCTGTGCGGTCGGGGTCGGCGGCGCCGACGCGGTCGAAGTCATCGCCGGTCTGCCCTGGGAGGTGCTCTATCCGCGCCACATCGCGGTTTACCTAACTGGCCAGCTGAATGGCTGGACGGCGCCCAAGGATGTGATCCTCTATGTCGCCGGCGCGCTCACGGTGTCGGGCGGCACCAACGCGATCGTCGAATATATCGGTCCCGGCGCGCGCACGATCAGCGCCACCGGCAAGGCGACGATCACCAATATGGGTGCCGAATTGGGCGCGACGACCTCGATCTTCCCGGCCGACGAGCATATGGCGCGTTATTTGCGCGCCACCGGCAAGCCCGATCTGGTCCCGCTGTTCCAGAAGAACCAGTCGCTGCTCGAACCCGATCGCGAGGTCGAGGCCGACCCGGCAAAATATTACGACCGGGTCGTCGAACTCGACCTGTCGAAGCTTGAACCCTATATCGTCGGGCCGCATTCGCCCGACCGTGCAAGGCCGATCTCGAAACTCGCCGCCGAGGTCGCCGACCCGAAAAACGGCTTCATCGACCATATCTCCGCGGCGCTGATCGGCAGCTGCACCAATTCCTCATATGAGGATATGAGCCGCGCCGCCGAAGTCGCCGAGCAGGCCAAGGCGCATGGGCTGCGGGCCGCGACGCCGTTTCTGGTGACGCCGGGTTCCGAGGCGGTCCGCGCGACGATCGAGCGTGACGGCCAGATGCAGTCGCTCAAAGACATCAACGCCACGGTGCTCGCCAATGCCTGCGGGCCGTGCATCGGCCAGTGGCGGCGCGCCGCGTCCGAGGGCGCGGTGCCGAACACGATCGTCACTTCCTACAACCGTAATTTCCCGCGTCGCAATGACGGTCAGCCGACGACGATGAATTTTATCGGCAGTCCGGAAATCGTGACCGCGATGGCGCTGGCCGGTCGGCTCTCCTTCAACCCGCTGACCGATACGCTGACCGGTGCGGATGGCAAGCCGTTTCGCCTCGAACCACCCAAACCCGCCCCCGAAGTCCCCGCGCACGGCTTTGACGCGGGCCTCGCCACCTATATCGCGCCGCCCGCCGACGGCAGCGCGGTCAGGCTGGAGGTCGCACCGGACAGCGAGCGCCTGCAGCTGATGGAGCCGTGGCCGGCCTGGGACGGCAAAGATTTTGTCGATTGCCCGGTACTGATCAAAACCCAGGGCAAGACCACGACCGACCACATCTCGCCGGCCGGGCCGTGGCTGCGCTATCGCGGCCATCTCGACAAATTCAGCGACAACATGTTCATGGGCGCCACCAACGCCTTCAATGGCGAGGCGGGCACCGGCGTCAATGTGCTGACCGGCGAGAAGGGCGTGATGATCTCGAAGATCGCGCGCGACTACAAGGCGCGCGGCATTCGCTGGGTGGCGATCGGCGATCACAATTACGGCGAGGGGTCGAGCCGCGAGCATGCGGCGTTGTCGCCGCGGCTGCTCGGCGGCTGCGCGGTGATCGCGCGCAGCTTTGCCCGCATTCACGAATCCAACCTCAAAAAGCAAGGGCTTCTGGCACTGACCTTCCAGGACCCGGCCGATTACGACCGGATCCGCGTCGATGACCGGCTGAGCCTTGTCGGGCTCGACAAGATGGCGCCCGGACAACCGGTCGAGTGCCGGATCAAACATGCCGACGGGACCAGCGAAACCCTGCGGCTCAACCACACCTTCAGTGCCTCGCAGCTCGAATGGTTCCGCAAGGGGTCGGCTTTGAACCTGTTCCACAGCTGAGCGGGCGGGCAGGCGGCGGCCCCGCGGCATGGCCGCGGAGATCGCAACCACGGCCGGCGGTTCGGCCACGGCGGTCTACAATTTCGCCGGCAAGGTGGTGCTGGTCACCGGCGCGCAGCAGGGGATCGGGCGGTCGACGGCGCTTGCCTTTGCCGCCGCTGGCGCCGCTGTCGCGATCAACTGGCTCGACGACCGCGAGGCCGCCGCGCGCATCCGCGACGAGGCGGCAAGCCTCGCGGGAAAGGCGGTCGCCATCCAGGCCGACCTCGCCGATCTCGCGCAGATCCGCAATATGGTTGCGTTCGCCGCGCGCGAACTCGGCCCGATCGATATTCTGGTCAACAATGCCGGCGTTTTCCCGCGCGTGGCGTTTCTCGATATGACCGAGGCCGATTGGGATTTCGTGCTCGACGTCAATCTCAAAGGCGCTTGCTTTTGTGCACAAGCCGTGGCGCAGGCGATGGTCGCGGCGGGCCGGCCGGGGGCGATCATCAATTTGACCTCGGCGGCCGCCTTCCGCAGTTCGCCGCGCGGTGTGCATTATGTTGCGAGCAAAGGCGGGGTGCTGTCGATGACGCGCGCGATGGCGCTCGAACTTGCCCGCTATCGCATTCGCGTCAACGCGATCGCTCCGGGGCTCACCGACACCGCGCAGCCGCGCTATGGCATGAGCGAGACCGAACTCGCCGCCGCGGCGCGGATGATCCCGCTTGGCCGCATGGCCGAGCCCGAAGATGTGGCGCGGGCGGCGTTGTTTCTGGCCTCGAACGAAGCCCGGTTCATCACCGGCCAGACGATGCATGTCAATGGCGGGTCTTATTTCGGCTGACCGGCCGTAAAGTGCAGCTTACCGCGACGCGCGGAGCGGTTCCCGCGTCAGCGGTTGGCGCCAGCGCAGCGAGAAGCCTCGGTTCCGATGGCGCGCATTGCCGTTTCTATTCGGCGGGGCCGGACTGCAGCTGAATGTAATTTTCGATGCCGATCTTCGGGATCAAATCGAGCTGGGTCTCGATGAAGTCGACATGTTCCTCTTCGGCCTTCAGAATCTCGCTGAACAAGTCGCGGGTTACGAAGTCGCGCACATTCTCGCAATAGGCGATCCCCTCACGCAGGGCCGGCAACGCCTGCTGCTCCAGCTGCAGATCGCATTCGAGCACTTCGCGGACATTTTCGCCGATCAGCAGCTTGTCGAGATCCTGGAGGTTTGGCAGGCCATCAAGAAACAGAATGCGCTCGATCAGTCGATCGGCATGTTTCATTTCGTCGATCGACTCGGAATATTCGTAGGCGCCGAGCTTGGTCACTCCCCAATGACGCAGCATGCGCGCGTGCAAGAAATATTGGTTGATTGCGGTCAGTTCGTTTTTGAGGACCGCGTTGAGATGACGCAAAACGGTTGCATCGCCGCGCATCCCCGCCTCCTTCATCCGGTTTGACCGCTATGTTGTGGGCGGGAAGCTGCGTCGGCGCAAGAGCCGGTCGTTGGCGGTCAGCCGAACACAGCCGGGACGGGCTCGGCACCGACCTCGACGACTTTGCGCAGGATCTCGCGCACGAGCGGGACGCACTTGCCGCATTTCGGCCGGGTGCCGAGCGAGCGGTAGATCATCGCTACCGTGCTGCTGCAACACTCTTCGCATTGGCTGCGTACGTCGCGATCGGTAAGAGCGTTGCAGAGACAGACATACATCGGCATACCCGCTTGCTGACCCCATGAACGTGCGGCAGTTGCGATCAATTCGCAATAGCGTTCGCTGCATGGCTGCCCCGCACGGGATGCGCCCGCCGGACCTGTCGCCTGTTGTTGGTCTGCACGCGACCTCGGGCTTGCTGCTTAGCCGTGGCAAACCGGCCGCCACACCCTTATTATGCGTTATCGGGCGACGTGAGCGGCGCTTTTTTGCGGGAGCTAGGATCTATGGCAGACGGAACCTCGGCGATGGCACCGACCCCTCCGACGGAAGCCCTGACCCCGGTCGGTCTCAACCACCTTGTCATCAATGTCCGCGACATCGAGGAGTCGCACCGGTTCTGGACCGAAATGCTGGGCTTCAAGCAGGTCGGCGTCTCGCGTCGCCGCGGCGGCAAGATGCGGTTCTACAGCGGCGACCACGGCGGCGGACGCATGAACCATCACGACATCGCGCTGGTCGAGAACCCGGACCTGCCGCCGCCGCCCAAGGATTGGGACATGTTTGCGACGCCGGTTGCGATCAACCATATCGCGATCACGATGCCAAACCGCGAGGCTTGGCTCAAACAGCTCGCTTGGCTGCAGGAAAAAGGGGTCAAGTTCCACCGCCGCGTCAACCACGGCATGACCCATTCTCTCTACATCAGCGATCCGAACGGATACGGTGTCGAGATCCTCTACGAATTGCCGCGCGAAGTGTGGGAAGACAATATTCAGGGCGCGCTCGATTATGCCGAGGGGCTGCCGACCGAAGGTGAGGCGGCGCTCGTCGACGACACCAACTACCCGAGGTTCGCAAAGACACCCGAACCCGCCGCCGACTGAAGCGATCGGGCGCGGGTGGAGGGTGCAAACCGGGTCTATCCGCGCTCAGCTTTCGGCGAGATAGGCAAGGGCGGCGGTGACGCCGCCGGCGCGGTGCGGCACGCCGGCGCGCTGCAGGCCCATCTCGACGCCGGCCAGGGTCCCGGCCAGCATCAGGTCGTTGAACCATCCCAAATGGCCGATGCGAAACACCTTGCCCTTGAGCCGGCCAAGACCGGTGCCAAGCGACATGTCGAACGCCTCGAGGATGATTCCGCGCAGGCGATCGGCGTCATGGCCGTCGGGCATCAGGACGGCGGTCAGCGAATTTGAGTGTTCGCGCGGGTCTGCGCATAAAACGTCAAGACCCCACCCCGCGACGGCGCGCCGGGTCGCCTCGCCGTGCCGGGCATGGCGGCGAAACACCGCGTCGAGCCCCTCTTCGTCGAGCAGCATGTGCAGGGATTCGCGCAATCCAAACAGCAGGTTGGTCGCCGGCGTATAGGGGAAGACGCCGGTTTGCGCGGTCTCGCCCATCGCCCGCCAATCCCAGTATGAGCGCGGCAGCCTGGCGTGTTCGTTGGCGGCCCACGCCTTGTTCGAGATCGCGTTGAAGCCGAGCCCCGGCGGCAGCATCAATCCTTTTTGCGAGCCGCCAACCGAGACATCGACCCCCCATTCGTCGTGGCGGTAATCGATCGAGGCCAAGGACGAAATCGTATCGACCATCAAGAGTGCGGGATGTCGTGCCCGGTCGATCGCCGCGCGAATTTCCGGAATGCGGCTCACCACCCCGGTCGAGGTCTCGTTATGGACGACACAAACCGCTTTGAGCCGGTGCCCCGGGTCGGCGGCGAGCTTCTCCTCAACCCGGGCCGGATCGACGCCATGCCGCCAGTCGCCGGGCACAAACTCGATCTCGAGCCCCAGCCGGCCGGCCATCGCCCGCCACAGGCTGGCGAAATGTCCGGTCTCGAACATCAGCACCCGGTCACCGGGCGCCAGCGTGTTTGACAGGGCCGCTTCCCAGGCCCCGGTGCCGGATGACGGATAAATGACGACCCGCGCTTGCGTCTGAAAGACCCGCTTCATGCCGGCGACGACCTCTTTCGCCAGTTCGGCGAATTCGGGGCCGCGATGATCGATCGTCGGCATCGCGATCGCCTGCAGCACGCGGTCAGGGACGTTGGTCGGCCCCGGGATTTGCAGAAAATGGCGGCCGCTTCGCGCCGCCGGGGTGTTGGCTTTCATCGCCGCGATCCGCCGTCGAAGGCGCGTCTATTCGGCGGCGTCGCGGCGCGGTGCGGCGGCGCCGCGGGCGGCGGCGTGACGGGCGATCTCCTTTTCGATCGCCGCACTCGCCTTCCCGGTAAAATCGACATGGTGGCTGGTCGCGTAATCGTAGCTGGCGCGCAACAGGTCGCGGCTCTGCTGGTAATGCGGATGAACGAACCGCGCCATCAGCTCGTAATGGCGCTTGGTTGCCTCCCAATCCGCCCAGTTCTGCGCCAATTCGCACAGCACGCCAAACCCGCCCGAGCCCGCGATCAGCCGGTCGATATAGGCAATCGCGTCATCGGGGGTGCCGATGCAGGCGGTACCGGTCTCGATCAGCCATTCGACCGGGTCGCCGACATCGGGCGGGATAATCGGGAAGGTCGCAACATCACGGAAGTAATTGGCAAAAGCCTGGACCCCGAAACGCACATTCTCGCGCGCCCGCTCGCGGGTCTCGGCGAGATGGAAGAAACCGACGACGCGCCAATTTTTGCGGTCGGGGATATGCCCGTTGGCGCGCGCCGTTTCCTCGTAAAGCCCCCAATTGGCGGTATGGCGCTCCATCTGCGCCGGTGCGGTGCCGCCAATCGACAGCATGCCGACCCCGTATTTGCCGGCCAGCAACGAACCCGAGGGCGAGCGCGCCGACGCAACCGCCAACTCCATGGTCGGCCGGGTATAGGGGCGCAATTGCAACTGCGCCTCGGTCAAATTGAACCAATCGGTCTTGTGGGTGACGATTTCGCCTCTGAGCAGTCGCACAATGACATCGAAAGATTCGTTCATCATGCGCCGCTGGTCGCCGGGATCGATGCCGATCTTCAGCGCGTCATGAACCAGCGCGCCGGGGCCGACCCCGAACATCGCGCGGCCGCGGGTCATATGGTCGAGCTGAACCATACGGTCGGCGAGCATGAACGGGTTGTGATAGGGCAGCGAGACCACCCCGGTGCCGAGCCGGATATGGCGGGTGCGCTGGGCAGCGGCGGCGATGAACATTTCCGGGCAGGCGATCAATTCGAAGCCGCCCGAATGATGCTCGCCGATCCACGCCTCGTGATAATTGAGCCGGTCGAGATGTTCGAGGAGCTCGAGGTCGCGCTCAATCGACAGCGTGGGATTTTCATCGTGATTGTGGAACGGCGCCAAAAAAATGCCGCTGCGCAAATATTGCTCGCTCATGCCGCTCCTCCGGCGGAAATCGGGCCCGGCGGATGGTCGGCGATTGCCCCCGTTCCCGCAAGCGATTTCCCGGCATAGCCGGCGCTCCGGTGACGAGCGGGCGCCGGGACAGACCGCCGGGTTCGGGCGGCGGCGAAGGGCGAAGGTTCGGCGCGGCCGGCATCACGCCGGGAGGCGTTAATACCCGACGTGATCGCTGACCCGCGGCCCGGCGCCATCCGAGTAAGGCCGCGCCGCGACATAGGGGTCGGAATAGGCCGGCACCGGCCCATAAGCCGAAGTCGGCGGCGGCGAATACCAGCCATAGGGCCAGCCATAATCGGCGCTATACCCGTAGGGATAAGTGTAAGGGCTATAAGTCGAGCCTCCATAGGAATAAGGATAGCTGTAATAAGATTGCGCCCATCCGCTGGTGGCCATTGCGATGACCAGCGCGATTGCGAGAAGCGCCGTTCTGATCATGAGCTCTTCTCCATAACCATTAAATGATGCTGACCCGACAGCCGGGGTTATTCTCCCAACAACAGGGCGCCTGACTTTGTTCCGGGATATCGGGTCGGTCTCGGAGCCGGCATCGGTTTGGCCGCCGCGTTCATCCGGGGCTCCGACTGAGGATCAGGTGTTGCAACCCAACCCTCGCAGCCAGGCTCCGGATGAACATCCTTCATAGCTTCGACACTAGCCGGCCGCGCTGATATCGGCCAGCTGTGCCCGGCGCTCATACCAGCCGCGGGTCTTCAGCACGATCCGCACGACCGAGAGCATGACCGGCACCTCGACCAATACGCCGACCACCGTCGCCAGCGCCGCCCCCGATTGGAAGCCGAACAAGGCGATCGCAGCGGCGACGGCCAGCTCGAAAAAATTCGAGGCGCCGATCAGCGCTGAGGGGCAAGCAATATTGTAGGGCACCCCGAGCGCGCGGTTTAACAGGTAAGCGACACCGGCGTTGAGATAGACCTGGATCACGATCGGCACCGCCAAGAGCGCGATGATCAGCGGCTGCCTGACGATCTCCTTGCCCTGGAAACCGAACAGCAGCACCAGTGTTGCCAGCAGTGCCAGCAGCGAAACCGGCTGCAGCCGGCGCAGCGTGCGGGCGAGCGCCGGCTCGCCACCGCGCGCCAGCAGGGAGCGCCGCCACAGCTGGGCGGCGATGACCGGCACAACGATGTAGAGGACGACCGAGAGCAGCAAAGTCGACCACGGCACGCTGATCGACGACAGACCCAGTAGCAGCCCGACGATCGGCGCAAACGCAAACACCATAATCGTGTCGTTGAGCGCCACCTGGGTCAGCGTGAAATTGGGTTCGCCGTCCGACAGGTTCGACCACACAAACACCATCGCCGTGCATGGCGCGGCGGCGAGCAGGATGAGCCCGGCAATGTAGCTGTCGATTTCTCCGACCGGCAGCCAGGCGCGAAACAGTCCGCCGATAAACAGCCAGGCAAGCAGCGCCATGCTGAACGGCTTGACCAGCCAGTTGATCCCGACGGTCACGGCGATGCCGCGCCATTGCTCGGCGACCCGGTGCAGCGCGCCAAAATCGACCTTGAGCAGCATCGGCACGATCATCAGCCAGATCAGCACCGCCACCGGAAGATTGACCTGGGCCACGGTCATGCGGCCGAGCGCCTGGAAGGGCGCCGGGACGAGCCGGCCGAGCAGAATGCCGGTGATGATGCACAGCGCCACCCACAGCGTCAGATAACGCTCAAAGGTTCCCAGCGCCGGTCGCGCGCGCGGCCGGCCGGTTTCAGCGACCGAGGTCATAGCAGCTCCTATTACGGTATCAGCCGCAGACGGCCGATCTCGTCGACTTGTCGCTTGATCGCCAGGCGGTCGAGCTTGTCGATCGGCAGCGCGACAAAAATCTTGATCCGGTTTTCGAGCGCGAGATAGGCGTCGCGGAAGGCTCTACGGCGCTCGGCGTCGCTGCCGTCGACCGCGGCCGGATCGGGCACGCCCCAATGCGCGGTCAGGGGATTGCCCGGCCACACCGGACAGACCTCGCCTGCCGCCTGGTCACACACGGTAAAGACGAAATCCATGACCGGCGCATCCGGGCGGGCGAATTCATTCCAGCTCTTGCTGCGCAACCCGGCGGTCGGGAGGTGGTGGCGTTCGAGTTCGGCGAGCGCCAGCGGGTGCACCCGGCCCTTGGGGAAACTGCCGGCGCTGTAAGCTTTGAACCGGCCTTTGCCCCAATGCTCGGTCAGCACCTCGGCCATGATGCTGCGCGCCGAATTGCCGGTGCACAGAAACAAGACATTGTAGACGCGCGCTCCGGTCATTGACTGATTGCCTGGCTCAGGGTTTGCGCGCTTCGATCGTGGCCGACGTCACGTAATTTTCGATGGCCCGGCCGGGCGCCCAGAGGGCCACCAGGTCGCGGCTCTCGGTTTTTGGCGTGATGCGCACATCGACAAAGCCGGCCGCGCTCAGCCAAGCTTCGATACGCTCGGCGGCAGCGGCACCGGCGACACAGCCGCACAATAAAGCAGGATCGGCGGCAAGGTCGGGCGGCAACGGCCGGATGTTGATCACGTCCGAGACCGCGAGCCGGCCCCCCGGTTTGAGCACGCGAAACGCCTCGCGGAAGACCTGCGCCTTGTCCGGAACCAGGTTGATCACACAATTCGAGATCACGACATCGGCGGTGTTGTCCGCAACCGGCAGATGTTCGAGCTCGCCCAGGCGGAATTCGACATTGCCGGCGCCGATCTTGGCGGCGTTGTCGCGCGCTTTCTTCAGCATCTCGGGGGTCATGTCGATGCCGATCACACGACCTTTGGCCCCGACCTGGCGCGCCGCCAGCAGGCAGTCGAAGCCGGCGCCGCTGCCGAGATCGACAACGACTTCGCCCGGCTGCATCGCTGCAATCGCCTGCGGGTTGCCGCAGCCGAGCCCGAGATTGGCGCCGTCGGGCACCGCCGCCAGCTCCGTCTCGGAATAGCCCATGCGCTGCGCCTTGTCATTGGCCGTGGCGGCCGGACCACAGCAGGACGCCGCGGCCGGCGCGCAGCAGCCGGCCTCGCTCGCGGTCGCGATGCCGCCATAACGCGCGCGCACCATTTCCTTGATCTGGGCTTCGTCCATGACCTGTCTCCTCAGGCGGCGGGGGTTTTTGCAGCGGTGGCCGGGCAGCAGCCGGCGGCCGGATCGCACAGCGGCGCACTGATCGCATCGCGCCCACAGCAATTTTCGGTCAGATAGACCAACAGCGCGTTCATCGCGCTGTATTCGGCCGAGTAGATCAGCTGGCGGCCCGCGCGGCGCTGGGTGATCAGGCCGGCATGGACAAGCTGCGCCAGGTGAAACGACAGCGAGGAGGGCTGGACGGCGAGCCGCTCGGCAATCATCCCCGCTGGCAGCCCCGCCGGCCCGGCCTGGACGAGCAACCGGAACAGGGCCAATCGGGTTTCCTGCGCCAGTGCGGCGAGGGCGGTGACGGCGCGCTTTTCGTCGAGGTCGGTTTCCATAGTTCAACAATCGTCGAACTGCCGGTCCCCGTCAATATGATATTTCGATAAATATCGATTTATCGCGCAGCCGAAATGATGGGCAAACCTCGAGCGACGCATCGACCGACACTGCCACCCGGCAGACGGTGCCGAGACCGTATCGACAGGCGCAGGCGAATGGTACTATGGCCATCCGATTGGCAGAAGGCGGGCTGAGGAGGCAGCAACATGTCGGAGCATATGGCCGAGCCGGTACGGCGTGTGGCGTGGCCGTCGAACGGGCTCAGCGAAGTCCCGTTCCGGCTCTACACCGACCCCGAACAATACCGGCTCGAGCAGGAGCGGATCTTTAAGGGCCCGACCTGGAGCTATCTGTGCCTTGCCGCCGAAATTCCCAACCCGGGCGACTGGGTTGCAACCACCATCGGCGAAGTCGCGGTGGTGGTCGCCCGCGCCACTGACGGCGCCGTCAACGCCTTTGTCAACCGCTGCGCCCATCGCGGCAATTTGTTGTGCCTCGAGCGCAACGGCAATGGCAAGGAAATCACCTGCATCTATCACGGCTGGACCTATGACCTCGCCGGCAAATTGACCGGGGTGGCCTTTGAACGCGGGGTCAAGCGCCAGGGCGGTATGCCCCCCGAATTCCGCAAGGACGAGCACGATCTGCCGCGGCTGCGCGTCGCCGAGCTGGCGGGGCTGGTCTTTGGCTCCTTCAGCCGCGAGGGGCCGGATCTCGAGACCTATCTCGGGCCGGAGATCGTCGGCGGCATCAAGCGCGTCCTCAACCGCCCGGTCCACATCCTCGGCCGCAGTACGCAGGTGTTGCCGAACAACTGGAAGCTCTATTTCGAGAATACCAAGGACACCTATCACGCCAGCATTCTGCACACGTTTTTGACGACATTCCGCATCAACCGGTTGTCGATGCCGGGCGGCATTCATATCGACGAGAGCGGCGGCCATCATTTCAGCCAGGCCAAGCTCGACTACGCCGCCGAAGACGCCGACTACCGCAATGCCTCGCTGCGCTCGGACACCGATATGCGGCTCGCCGACCCGTCGATCATCGAGTCGATCGATGAATATGGCGACCAGGTTTCGGTGCAGATCCTGACCATCTTCCCGGGCATGGTCCTGCAGCAGATCCGCAATGCGATCGCGGTGCGCGCCATCCGCCCCAAGGGTCTCGACAAGACCGAGCTCGAATGGATCCATCTCGGCTTCGACGGTGATGACGAGGCGATGACCGAGCGTCGTCTGCGCCAGGGCAATCTGGTCGGAGCGGCCGGCTATATCTCGATGGAGGATGGCTGCGTCGGCGGCTTTGTACAGCGCGCCCTGCAATATAACGACGCCGACAGCGGCATCGTGATGATGGGCGGTTACGACGCGCAATCGCAGCCCTTCCGCTCGAGCGAGGCGGCAATCCGCGGCTTCTGGAAGAAATACCGGGCGCTGATGGGCGAATGAGCCGACCGCGAACCGGCGGAGCGCTGGCGATGGACAAAATTGCATTGCGGCACGGCGTGGCCGAGTTGCTCGCCGCTTACGCCGAGTGCATCGACGACGACCGGCTCGAGGAATGGCCCGATTTCTTTGTCGAGGATTGCCGCTACCTGATCACCAGCCGCTACAATTACGAGGCCGGCTATCGCCACGGCGTGGTTTACGCCGCCTCGCGCGGCATGCTGCGCGACCGCATTCTGGCCTTGCGCCGCGCCAACATCTTCGAGCCGCACCGCTACCGCCATATCGTCGGAACCACGCGGATCGGCAAGATCGAGAATGGCATCGCCGAGGCGCGCTCGCCGGTGATCGTGGTCAGGATCATGCATGACGGCGAGATGAGCCTGTTCGCCGCCGGCCGCTATCTCGACCGCATCCAAGTCGATGCCGAGCCTTATCGCTTTGTCGAGCGCCTGGTGATCCTCGACAGCGACAAGATTGACACCTTGCTGGTGATCCCGTTGTGACCATAAGCGACGAGCCCAGCGCAAATAAGAGAGCCCACAAATCAGAATAGCAGGAGTCGATGTCATGAGCGGTGGCGCCGCGGCTTATGTCGAGGAATTCCGGGCGCGGGGAACGGAGATCGCCGATCTATGCACCCGCTGCGGCGATTGCTTTCGCGCCTGCCCGATGGTCGCACCGGCCGGGATCGGCGAGGCCGACCCGGTTGCAACCACAGCCGCGATCGTCGATCTCGTCACCGGCGGCGCCGGCAACGAAACCGCAATCCGGTGGGCCAATGTGTGCAGCGGCAGCGGCAATTGCATCCCGGCCTGCACCCATGGCGTCAATCCGCGTTTTATGGTCCAGCTCGCTCGCGGTTTTGCCCGGGCGCAAAAGGAGGGGCCGCGGCTCGACACACGCTGGCGCCAGGGCTTTCAGACAATGAGCCGCGGGGTGCGCATCCTGTCGCGGCTGCAATTGCCTCCCGAGACCCTGGCGCGGCTGCGCGGACAGGGATTGCCGCCGCGCAGCGAACCGCCGGAAATCGTCTTTTACACCGGCTGCAACATCCTCAAGACCCCGCATATTGCGCTCTTATGCCTCGATGTCCTCGACCTTTTGGGCGTCGATTACGAGGTCATGGGCGGTCCCGGCCAGTGCTGCGGCGTCTACCAGTTCCGCGAAGGCGATTACGCCAATACCGCGCGGGTCGGGTTTGCCACGATCGACGGGCTGGCCAAAGCCGGGACCTCGACCGTGCTGTCCTGGTGTCCGAGCTGCCAGTTGCAGATCGGCGAGGTGGCGCTGCCGAGCTATGAGCGGCAGTTCGGCGCCCGGCCGTTCGATTTGAACCCGTTCTTGGTCTATCTCGCCAGTCGCGCCGAGGAACTGGCGGCGTTGATGAAGCACCGGGTCGAAAAGCGCGTCGCGCTGCATGAGCGGCCGGTTCTGCCGCAGGTCATGGCCGCGGTCAAAACGCTTCTGGCGATCGTGCCCGGGGTCGAACTGGTGGACATCGACGTGCCGCGGGTCGGAACCCAGGCCAACAGCCTCGCGGCCCTGCCCGCCTTCAAGCAGGAACTGGTGCGGCGCGAACTTGCCGCCGTCGCCGATGCCGGGGTGACAACCCTCGCCACCGTCTATCACGCCTGCCACCGCGAATTGTGCGATGCCGGCGCCGGCCGCAATCTTGAAATCGTCAATTTTATGGAAATCCTCGGCGCCGGCCTCGGCCTTTACGCGGAGGATCTTTATAAGCGGCTGAAGCTGATGGGCGACATCGACCAGATTATCGTCGAGACGAGCCCGCTGATCGCCGCCCACGAACTCGATCTCGACACGGTACGCGACGCGCTGCTCGCCGAATTCGGCGGGGCGGCGCCCGCAGCCACGTCCGGCGCTGCGGCAACGCCATAGGCCCGGTGGCGAGCGACACCCCGCTCGGTCGCTGACCAGCGCACACCGTTCGGCGGACGGTTGGTCAATCAGGTGGAAGGGCCCGTTTGGCGCCGAGCCGGCCGCCGCAACAGCGCCCTCGCCTGCGCCAAGACGGCGCCTCCCACGCTACGGTCGCGGTGGGAAGGCATGGCCGTGCGCGGCATGCTCGCGCAGCCACAGCGCCGTGCGTCGCGCCCCGCCAAAGGCAAACAAATGCAGCCCGTCGATGATGCCTGCCCGGCCTTCGCGACCGACCAGATCGGCCAGCAGACGGTCCGGCGTGGCTTCGGTCAGGATGCGCGCGAACGCCGTTTGGCCGCGACCCAGCGCGCGCAGCGAGGCACCGATGCCGCAGCGCACCGCATATTTGGCAAGCGTGGCGATGCTGGCCGGGCCGGCGAGCCCGATCCGGACGGGGCAGGAAATACCGTCATCGCGCAGCCTTTCGATCCAATCGGCAATCGGCGCGGCCTCAAACCCGAATTGGGTCACGACCGCGCCGGCAAGCCCGCGCCGGCGCGCTTGGGCGAGTTTGTCGCGCAGGCTGGCGGCAAGCCGGTCGCGGGCGACGAGCGGATGCCCCTCGGGATAGCCGGCAAAAAACACCTGCGCGATGCCATTATCCTCGATCAGCCCGGTGCTCAGCAGATCGCCGCTGTCACGGAACGGGCCCGCCGGTTGCGTGGCGTCGCCCGCCACCAGCAGGATGCTGTTTACGCCGGCCTCGCCGGCGGCGCGGCGCAAAAAATCGCGGGCCTGGGTAAAGCTGGCCAGCCGCCGGGCGGCGACATGCGGAACCGGCGTGAAGGCGGCCCGGCGCAATCGGACACAGGCGGCAACGACATCATGATGGGTGACGCTCGCGGGGAAATTCACAAACACCAAGGCGCCCGGGCCAAGCAGCCGGTCCAATTCCTCGCGCAGCGGGTCATCACGCGGCGAAACTTGGAGCGACGCGCCACGTGCCAGCTCGCCGATACGCCGCGCCAAGGGGGCGGGGGCCGGCGGCGCGTGCATCGCGAGGGCGAGGCTCATCCCGAATCCCTCTTGCGCGAAATCACGTAGGATTCGTCCCAGAACCACAACCCGTCATATTTCTGCAGGACCTCGCGGGTGGCGTCGAGATAGGCGCCGCTGCTGATCGCGCTGTTGAGCCGCTCGTCTTCGATCTGGGCGACATAGACCGCGGCGTTCCACGCGGCGAACAGGGTCGAGGTGCCGATCGTGTCGCTGATCTCGCTGGGCAGCGTGTGCATGTCATAGCGAAACAGCGCGCGGGCGTCGGCGTAGGCGCCGAAATTGTAAGCGCGCGCCGCGGCGCCGAGCTCGGTTTTGGCCGCGCGCAACAAAGTGTGGCGATCGGTGGTGAACGGGTTTTCGCCGGGCCAGATGCGCTGGATGATCTCCAGCCCCGGATCATCGCCATGGGAATGGATCGCGATCAGCCGTCCGCCCGGCGCCAAACTGCGGGCCAGCGGCGCCAGGATCCGCCGCGCCTTGAATTCGACCGGGGCGCGGGCGCGATAAGGTTGAGAGGCGATGACGAGGTCATAATCGGCGCGGCCCAAGCCGCGGCGCGGGCGCACCTGGTCGAGCAGAAATTTATGGTCTTCGCGATAGATGACCAGCACCACCGGCTTCTCGTAAACCGGGTTGCCGGATTTGGCGCTGACCCGCGCCTGCCAGTTTTCGCCCAGAAATGCCTGCAACTCGGCAATCTGTATCTCGAAATCATGGGCGGTGTCGCCGGTCAGCGGCAATTCATGCCAGACGAGGGTCGTCGCCGCGGTGACCGAATTCGGCGTCAACCAGGGCGCCTCGCCGTAATACATGTTGGTCATGACCAGCACGGTCGCCGGGTGCTCGAACAGCCGGTCGGGCATCTTGTCGAGCGTCAGCCGCACATCCTCGAGGCTGATCTCCTTGGCGACGATGTAAAACGGCATCGTCGGAAAGCGGTGATGCATCGCCCGCATTGTGCGCGTCAGCACGGTGCCGTCGCCGGTGCCGGCGTCGAACAGGCGCACCGCCGGCGGGCGTGGGTGGATGTTGCCCAACTCCATGCCCACGCGTTGGGCAATCGCCCACTTCTCGCTGCAGGTCGTGACAAACAGCAGGTATTTCTGGCGATTGTCGTAAAAGCGGAAATTGCGCGTTGGGCTGGGAATGACAGGCCCGAGGCCGGGCGAAAGAACGGCGGCCGGCCGCGGCGCTGGTGCCGGCGCTGAAGCTGGCGACGGCCGCTGCGGCTGGCGGGCGATAAAGGCATGCACCCGCTCGGCGGTATCGGTGGTCACCCGCCCGCCCAGCCTGAGCCGGCTGACCAGCTTGCCGTCATTGACCGCCAGTCGGCCAAAGGTCGATTCGGCCATGCCGGCGCGCCGGCAATACTCCGCAATGTCGCGCAACAGCGTCTCGCTCATCGGCCGGTCTCAAGAAATCGCCGCCGTTTTCGCCCAGAAATAAAACGTCGGCAAAGCCGCCAGGTCAACCACAAAACCTCCCAACGCCAAGTGTGGGAAAAACGTGTGGGCAGCAATCAAGTGGGCGATTTTGTGGGTGAGCGAGCCTCGGCGTCGGAGGATACTGACGCCACAACATCGGCGGCCGGCGCGACCGGCGCTGGCCGCGAACCGGGAGGGAGGGATGCGACACAGCACCGATCACATTCTGACCAGCCACGCCGGCAGCCTGCCGCGGCCCGACGCGCTGATCGCCGCTTGGGCGCGCGATGACGAGAGCGCACTCCACCAAACGCTGCGCGAGGCCGTGGCCGAGGTTGTGCGCCGTCAAACCGAGCTTGGGATCGATGTCCCGGGCGACGGCGAGTTTGGCAAGCCGATGGGTCAGCGGGTCAATTACGGGTCATGGTGGCGCTATTCCTGGCAGCGTCTGGCGGGCATCGAGCCGGGCACGCAAACGCTCTACGAGATGGAGGCGCGCCGCTCGCGCCCGGGCGAGATCGTGTTGACCAGCTTTGGCGACCGCCGCGACCGCACCCTGTTTGCGGCCGCCTATAACGACCCGGAATCGGGCATAACCACCGGCCCGCGCCCGCCGAGCCCGGTATGCACCGCGCCGCTGCGTTACAGCGGCCATGATGCGATCCGCGCCGACATCGACCGCTTCAAAAGCGCCTTGGCCGCGGCCGGGGCTGCCGAAGGGTTCATGACCGCGGTCGCCCCGGCCAGCTGCGCGCGGATCGGGAACCGGCATTACAAGAACGACGAGGAATTTCTTTACGCGTGCGCCGAAGCGATGCGCGAGGAATACCAAGCCATTGTCGAGGCCGGCCTGGTCTTGCAACTCGACGATCCCTGCCTTGCCGAAGGCTGGGATCAGGTCAATCCCGAGCCGAGCGTCAACGATTACCGCGCCCTGGTGACGCGTTGGATCGAGGCCCTCAACCACGCGATCCGCGGACTGCCGCAAGACCGCATTCGGCTGCATCTGTGCTGGGGCAGCTGGCACGGCCCGCATGTGACCGACATCCCGATCCGGGACATCCTCGAGGCGGTCCTGAAGGCGAATGTCGGCGCCCTCTCGTTCGAGGCCGGCAATGTCCGCCACGAGCATGAATGGAAGGTGTGGCGCGAGGTCAAACTTCCCGACGACAAGATCATCCTGCCCGGGGTCGTCAGTCACGCCACCAATGTCGTCGAACACCCCGAACTCGTCGCCGACCGGATCCTGCGCTTTGCCAAGCTGGTCGGGCGCGAGCGGGTCATCGCCTCGACCGATTGCGGCCTTGGCGGCCGGGTCCATCCCCAGATCGCCTGGGCCAAGCTCGAGGCCCTCGCCCAGGGTGCAGCGCTGGCCAGCAAAGAGCTGTGGCGCTGACCCCCGCGCCCGAATGGCCCGGAGGCGCGCTGCCGCCGACCCGCCGTCAGTCAAGCGCTGGCACCGCAAGGGCCGAGTGCCGTGACGTCGAGGACGGGTTCTCGGAGCGCGGTAACCAGCGGAGAGAGCGATGCACACCAGCACCGACCATATTCTAACCACCCATGTCGGCAGCCTGCCCCGCCCCGAGGCGCTGATTGCCGCCAATCGCGACCGCGAGCAGAATTCGCCGGGTGACCCGGAGGCTTTCCGCGCGACTTTGCGCGCCGCGGTGCACGATGTCGTCCGCCACCAGAAAGAGCTTGGCATCGACGTCCCGGGCGATGGCGAATTCGGCAAATCGGTCGGCCATCGGGTCAATTACGGGGCCTGGTGGAATTATGTGTTTTTGCGCCTTGGCGGGTTGAGATTGGACGGCCCCGGTCTCGACAACATGACGCCACGCCCCGCCCGGCCCGGCGAAATTGTGCTGTTAAACGCCGCGCGCCGCCGCGACCGGGTGCGATTTGCCGCGGCCTATGCCGACCGCGAATCGGGGGTTTATATGGGGCCGCGTCCGACCACCGGCCCGGTCTGTGTCGGCCCGCTCACCTATAGCGGCGGGGATGCGGTGCGCACCGACATCGACAACTGCAAGAGCGCGCTCGCCGCGGCCGGATTCAGCGAGGGTTTTATGACCTCGGTCGCTCCGGGCAGCGGCTATCGCATTCCGAACGAATATTATCGGAGTGACGAAGAGTTTCTTTATGCCTGGGCCGAGGCGATGCGCGAGGAGTACAAAGCGATCGTCGAGGCGGGGTTGGTACTCCAGCTCGACGATCCGGCGACCGCGACCGGCTGGGACATGATCGATCCCGAACCCTCGCCCGAGGACTACCGCAAATTCACGATGGTCCGGATCGAGGCGCTGAACCACGCGTTACGCGGCCTGCCGCCGGACCGCATCCGCTATCATTTGTGCTGGGGCAGCTGGCATGGCCCGCATGTGACCGACATCCCACTGCGCGAGATTGTCGAGGTCATGCTGCGGGTTAACGCCCAGGCCTATTCCTTCGAGGCCGGCAATGTCCGCCACGAGCATGAATGGAAGGTGTGGCGCGAGATCAAGCTTCCCGACGACAAGATCATCCTGCCCGGGGTCGTCAGTCACGCCACCAATGTCGTCGAACACCCCGAACTCGTCGCCGACCGGATCATGCGCTTTGCCAAGCTGGTCGGGCGCGAGCGGGTCATCGCCTCGACCGATTGCGGCCTTGGCGGCCGGGTCCATCCCCAGATCGCCTGGGCCAAGCTCGAGGCCCTCGCCCAGGGTGCAGCACTGGCCAGCAAAGAGCTGTGGCGCTGACCCCCTCGGCCCGAATGGCCCGGAGGCCGGCTGCCCCACCCGCGAAGCCGCCCGTCAGACCCGGGTCAGCGCCCGCGCGCCGCTTCTTGCGCTAAAGGCGAGACGCAGAAGCACAGCCGCGATCTCCATCAGACCAGACGAGGCCCCGTCAGCGCCCGCGCATGGCAAAACCCCTCGCGCAAGGGGCGCCGGATCACGCCAGGTCAAACCGGTCGAGGTTCATCACCTTGGTCCAGGCCGCCACGAAATCCTGCACGAACTTCTCACCCGAATCGGCGCAGGCATAAACCTCGGCCAACGCGCGCAGCTGCGAGTGCGAACCGAAGATCAGATCGACCCGGGTGGCGGTCCATTTAAGCTCGCCGGTTTTGCGATCACGCCCCTCATAGACGCCGGGCGAGCCGGCCGACACTCGCCACTCTGTGCCCATATCGAGCAGGTTGACGAAGAAGTCGTTGGTCAGCGTCTCGGGCCGCTTGGTGAAGACGCCGTGCGGCGACCTTCCGGCATTGGCGCCCAGAACCCGCAATCCGCCGACCAGAACCGTCATCTCGGGCGCGGTCAAGGTCAGCAACTGGGCCCGATCGACCAACGCCTCCTCGGGTGACAGGCGCTCTTCGCCGCGCTGATAGTTGCGGAACCCGTCCACCTTGGGCTCGAGCGGCGCGAAAGAGTCAACGTCGGTCTGGTCTTGCCGCGCATCCATGCGCCCGGGCACGAACGGCACCTTCACCTCGTATCCGGCAGCCTTGGCGGCCTGCTCGATCGCGGCGCCGCCGCCGAGAACGATCAGATCGGCGAGCGAGACCTTTTTCCCGTCGGACCGCGAGTTATTGAAGTCGCGTTGGATCGCTTCCAGCGTCTGCAACACTTCGCGCAGCTGCGCCGGCTGGTTGACGTCCCAGTCTTTCTGCGGCGCCAGGCGGATCCGCGCACCGTTGGCCCCGCCCCGCTTGTCGGAACCGCGGAACGTCGAAGCCGACGCCCAGGCGGTCGAGACCAGCTGCGAAACGGTAAGACCCGAGGCGAGAATTTTGGCCTTCAGGGCCGCGATCTCGGCGTCGCCGATCAGCGGATGATCGACAGCGGGGATCGGGTCTTGCCAGATCAGCTCCTCGTCCGGGACAAGCGGGCCGAGATAGCGCCGCTTGGGACCCATATCGCGGTGCGTCAGCTTGAACCAGGCCCGCGCAAACGCATCGGCGAACTCGTCCGGATGTTCATAAAAGCGGCGTGAGATCTTTTCGTAAATCGGATCGACGCGCAGCGCCAAATCCGTCACCAGCATGGTCGGGACGTGCCGCTTGGCCGGGTCGTAGGCATCCGGGATCGTCGCCTCGGCGTCTTTCGCCTTGAATTGCCAGGCACCCGCCGGGCTCTTGGTCAGCTCCCATTCGTAGCCGAACAAATTGGCGAAAAAGTTGTTGCTCCAGCGGGTCGGGGTCTGCGACCAGACGACTTCAGGACCGCCGGTGATCGTGTCGGGCCCCTTGCCGGTGCCGAACCGGCTCTTCCAGCCAAGGCCTTGCTCCTCGATCGGGGCGGCTTCCGGCGCCGGCCCCAACAGCGACGGATCACCGGCGCCATGGGCCTTGCCAAAGCTGTGGCCGCCGGCAATCAGCGCCACCGTTTCTTCGTCGTTCATCGCCATGCGGCGGAAGGTTTCGCGAATATCCCGGGCCGCCGCCAGCGGGTCCGGACGGCCGTTCGGCCCTTCGGGGTTGACGTAGATCAGCCCCATCTGGACGGCCGCCAGCGGCTCCTGCAATTCGCGGTCGCCATGGTAGCGCTCATCGGCCAGCCACTTGCCTTCGGGCCCCCAATAGATCGATTGGTCGGGCTCCCACACATCTTCGCGGCCGCCGCCAAAACCGAAGGTCTTGAAGCCCATCGATTCGAGGGCAACATTGCCGGCGAGGATCATCAGGTCGGACCAGGAGATTTTGCGGCCGTATTTCTGTTTTATCGGCCACAGCAACCGGCGCGCCTTGTCGAGGTTGGCGTTGTCGGGCCAGCTGTTGAGCGGCGCGAAGCGCTGTTGGCCGGCGCCGGCGCCGCCGCGGCCATCGCCAATGCGGTAGGTGCCGGCAAGATGCCACGCCATCCGAATGAACAACCCGCCGTAATGCCCGTAATCGGCGGGCCACCAATCCTGCGATTGGGTCATCAGGGCATGCAGGTCGCGGATCACCGCATTGAGATCGAGACTGTTGAATTCCTTGGCATAGTCGAACGACTTGCCCATCGGGTTCGACAAGTCGGAGTGCTGGTGGAGGACCTGAAGGTCGACCTGATGCGGCCACCAGTCGCGGTTAGTGAGCGGGCGGGACCTGCCGTCAAACGGGCACTTGCTCTCGTTTGTGGTGTTGTCTAGCAGTTGCCCGGTTGCAGCGCGCTGGGCGTCGCCGATGGGCGTGCCGGCGGCGGGGGTCAGATGAACATCATCCATCGCTAGTCTCCGGGTTCAACCAAATTGCACAGGCTTCTTAGAATTGTTCTAAAGCTAGGCTCGCAAAACCGGTTGTCAATGCCCCGCAGCCGGGCCGCTGCCGCCGGGCAAGATCATCGCATTCGCGTTTAACGGCATGCCCCTCGCACACGCCACGCCCGAAACCATCGCGCAGGCCGGGATGCTGCTGCGCAGCGGCGCGCTGGTCGCGTTTCCGACCGAGACCGTTTACGGGCTGGGCGCCGATGCGACAAACGAGCGCGCGGTCGCGGCGATCTTTGCCGCCAAGGCCCGCCCGCATTTCAACCCGCTGATCGTGCATGTGAGCGAGGCAGCCGAGGCGGCGCGTTATGCGGCGTTCGGCACCCGCGCCGAGCAATTGGCCGACCGCTTTTGGCCGGGGCCGCTGACCCTCGTGCTGCGCCGCCGCAGCGACTGCCCGATCTCGCTATTGGCCAGCGCCGGTCTCGATACGGTGGCGTTGCGTGCGCCCGCGCATCCTGTTGCCCAGGCGCTGCTGCGCGCCGCCGCACGCCCGCTCGCCGCCCCATCGGCCAACCGCTCGGGACGTATCAGCCCGACCGAGGCCGGTCATGTCGCCGACGAACTCGGCGACGCGGCGGCGCTGATCCTCGATCACGGGCGCACACCGGTCGGCATCGAATCGACGGTGCTCGATTTGACCGTCGAGCCGCCGGTGTTGCTGCGCCCTGGCGGGGTCACCCTCGAAGCCCTGGAAGCTTTTCTCGGCCCGATCGGCAAACCCGCGCCCGAAGGTGCGATCCGCGCGCCGGGGATGCTGGCGAGCCATTACGCGCCGTCATTGCCGTTGCGGCTCGAGGCTGCCGCAGCCCGGCCCGGCGAGGCGCTGCTCGCCTTTGGTCCCTACGCGCCGCCGCCCGGTTTTGCCGAAGTGTTGTGGTTGAGCCGTTCCGGCGATCTGATCGAGGCGGCCGGCAATCTGTTTGCCCTGCTGCGGCGGCTCGACCGGCCGGAGTTTTCGGGGATCGCGGTGATGCCGATCCCTGATACCGGTCTTGGCCGGGCGATCAATGACCGGCTCGCGCGCGCCGCCGCGCCGCGTTCCTCGGCGTCGCCCGCGCGGGCGTGATGCGATTGGCGGCGGGAGGGCCGGTCGCCGGCGCTACGCGGCGACCTCGCGGCGGGCGAAATTGGCGGCGACATAGCGGCGCAGCGCGAAAATCAACAGCACCGGCGGCAACACGTAAATCACCGCCGCCGCCATCATCGCATTCCAGGCCGCATCGGTGTCGCTGAACAATTGGCCTTGCGTCACCGCGATCGTCATGTTGCGCACCGACAGCAGGACGGCGGGGTAAAGATAATCGTTCCATGACAGCATCAGCGCAAAGATCGCGACGAGCGCCAGGGCCGGAGCCATTAGCGGCAGATAGATCAAAAAATACACCTGCAGCGCCGAGGCGCCGTCGACCCGCGCCGCGTCATCGAGCTCTGTCGGAATCAACTGCCCGTAAAGCTGCAGGATCAGCAGCGAAAACGGGACGGCAAAGGTGACCTGGGCGGCGATCACCGCCCAATGGCCCCCCAGGAGCCCGTAGCTGTTCATAACCCGGTAATAGGGCACGATCAGAAACGAGGCGGGCACCGCATAGGTAAGCAGCGCCGCGTTGGTCAACAGCGAGCCTCGCCTGAGCCGCAATCGGCTGATCGCGAAGCTCGCCGTCGATCCCAACAGCACCGTCAACACCATCGTCGCCAGCCCGATATAAAGGCTGCTGCCGAACTGTTTCCAGAATTCCTCGAGATAGCGCGCCTGCTGGGTCAGAACCGCGCCGAACCCGTCGAGCGACGGCTGCGACGTCCACAGATTCCCGTCGAACTCGATCTCCCCCTCCTCGGGATCGAGCGCGATCAGCAGCATGTTGTAGACCGGGAGCAGCGACCAGGCCAAAAGCCCGGCGCCGAGAGCCAGCGAGCCGGTCCGCCGCAGCGCTCTGCGCCAGCGAAATCCTGGCCGTAACACCGGATTCTGCGCCGGCGCACTCACAGCGCTACCTCGGCCGCCGCGAGGCGGCGCATCAGCACGAACGCGACCGGGATCAACAAGGGCAGCGCCGACATCGCCGCCGCCACCCCGAGCTCCGGCTGCATGACCTCGAAGGCGTATTTGAAGCCGAGTGTGGCCAGCACCTCGGTGGCGCCGGCCGGCCCGCCGCCCGACACCAGGTAGACGGTGACAAAATCGCCGAGCGCCCACAGCGCCGAGAGCAGGGTGCAGACCAAATAGAGGTTGGCCAGCAGCGGAACGGTGACATGGACAAAGCGTCGCAGCCCGCCCGCCCCGTCGAGTTCGGCCATGTCATAAAGCTCGCGCGGGATGGTCATGCGCGCGGCGAGAAACACGACCGTCCAGAACGGCAACCATTTCCAGCTATAGGCGAGAATATCGGCGCCGAGCCCGAGCCATCGGTGGTTGAACCAGATTGGGCCCTCGATCCCGAACAGTACCCGCAGCAGGCCATTCACCAGCCCTTCGGGCCCGATCAGCATCCAGTGGAACGACACGCAGGCCTGGGCCGCCGCCAATGCCCAGGGCACGAAAAAGACGCCCAGCAGAACCCGCCGCCACCGGCTTGAAACAACAAAATAGCCCGATAGCAGCAATGCCGCGAACATCTTGAGATTGACGCCGAGCCCGACAAACAACAACGTGTTGACAACCGTCGGAAGATAACGCGGGTCAGAATACAACTCTTCAAAGAGAGACGGCCGGCCCGCCATCCACAGCGCATACCCGAGCGGGTAGAGAAAAAAGGCGGCAAACACCGCGATATAGGGTGCGACAAAAGCAAGCGCCCAGCTTTGATCGGCGCGGTTCAGACGCCGTCGCAGCGGCGGCGTTGGAGGCGAAAGACCGGTCGGCAAGACCGCATCCGTCGGACCATTTACCAAATTTGCCGCAATCGTTTTAACCGGCATGAGAGGAAATTCGTTCGACTGCGTTTGATAGAGATCGCTAAGCGGCAGCAGCAATTCCTAGCATGAATAAGTCAGTATCGTCGCTGTTTGTCTCGTTGTGGGGATCGAACCCGGGTTTTGCGATTTCGCTCTATGACAAGATGTTCGCGCGCGCCGGCGTCGAACTCGCGGGTGGCGACCCGAGCCGCGTGCATTTTGCGTTTGCCTCGCTGGAGCGAGGGCCGCCGCTGCATCTGCCGGCCGGGATCGAGGTGTTCCCAACCGCGTTCGACCACAGCGCCGCAAGCAAGGCGCAGCTCGCCGATTATGTGCGCGATCGGCGGATCGAGTTGGTCCAGCTGCTCGATATCGACGTCACCGACCCGCTCTCTCTGGTCTTGCGCAGGGCCGGGGCGCGCACGATCCTCGCTTATTGGGGAGCGCCGATCTCGGGACCGCAGCCGCGCTGGAAATACCCGCTCAAGCGGCTGCAGGTGGCGCTGTCGCGTTCGCGCCTCGACGGGCTTATCTTCGAATCGCGCGCGATGGCCGAGCGCGCAATGCGCGACCGCGGCGTCCCCGCCGCCTTGGTGGACATCGCCCCGGTGCTCGGCGTCGATGCCGAATGGCTGCGCGCGCCGCGCTCCGATTACGTCCATCAGCACCTCGGTTTTCCCCGCCATCAGCGCGTGGCTGTGTTCGCCGGCCATGTGATCCGCCGCAAAGGCATTCACATCCTTGTCGAAGCCGCAGTGGAATTGCTCGACCGCCGCAAGCGTCGGGACCTGGCCTTTCTGATCTGCGGCAACCGCCCGGGCGACTGCGAAAAATTCACGTCGATCTACGCCGGCAAAGGCCTCGACGAGCAGATCCGGTTTGGCGGCTACCGCAACGACATCAAGGATATCTTTTGCAGCGCCTTTTGCGGGGTCATTCCGACCACAGGCTGGGAATCCTTGACCCTGACCGCGATCGAGATGGCCGCCTGCGGATTGCCGGTTGTCGCCTCGCGGCTCGATGGCCTGGTCGAGGCGGTTGTCGACGGCAAGACCGGTATCCTGTTCGGAACCGGCGATCCCGAGGCGCTTGCCGACGCGCTCGAAGACCTGCTCGACCATCCCGAAAAGGCCGCGCTTATGGGCCGCAACGGGCGCGAGCGCTGTGCAGTCCAATTCAGCCGCGAACGGCAATACCACCGCTATCTGGCGGTATTGCAACGCCGCCTGGGTGCGGCGCCCCCAGCCCAGCGCAGCGCCCCACGCCGCACAGCCGCGGCGGTCACGGTCGCAAGCCAAGTCGGCAAAAATTCATGATTGGTGACCCTCTCTAATCAGCGACCGCCACGCGTTTTATGCCGGGATCGGCCATCCGCGCCGCTTGGATCGCGCGCCACACCTTGAACGGGGTTACCGGCATGTCGATCTCGCGCACCCCCAGCGGCGCCAGCGCGTCAAGGATGGCGCTTACCACCACCGCCAAGGCCGGGGTGCAGCCGCCTTCGCCGCCGGCCTTGATCCCGAAGGGGTTGGTCGGAGACAGCACCTCGACAATACGGGTGGCGAAAAACGGCAGATTGTCGGCGCGCGGCAGCGCATAATCCAGGAACGAGCCGTTGAGCGGCTGGCCCGAAGCCGGATCGAGCGCGCATTCCTCCCACAGCGCTTCGCCGATCGCTTGCGCGGCGCCGCCATGGGTCTGGCCATGGACGATCAGCGGGTTGATGCAGCGCCCGACATCGTCGACGACCGAATAGCGGGTCAATTCGACGATGCCGGTCTCGGGATCGACCTCGACCTCGCAGACGGCGCAGCCGTTCGGAAAAACCGGATCGTGCATTTCGTTGTCACAGGTGACGGCGATCTCGCCGTCGCCGCCGAGCCTCGCCGCCTCGCGCGCCAGTTCAAGAAAATCGAAGCTTTGATTGTGCGGGGGCGCGGTGAACCGGCCCTCGGCAAAACTCACCTGTTCGGGACTTGTACCGAAGAGCTGGGCCGCCACCCTCTTGCCGCGTGCAACAAGCTCGGGCATGGCCTTGGCAAACAGGGTCGCCGAGTGGCGCATCGAGCGCCCGGAATGCGAACCGCCGCCGACGCTGACAATGTCGGTGTCGCCGGTTACGATGTCGATCGCCGCGACCGGCACCGCCAACAAGGCCCCCACGACCTGGGCGAAACTCGTCTCATGGCCCTGGCCGCTGGGGCCGGTGCCGATCACGACCCGGACCCGGCCGGCCGGCGTCACTTCGATCTCGGTGCGCTCGCGCGGCGCCCCGATCGAGCTTTCGACATAATTGGCAAGGCCGCGCCCGAGCAATCTGCCGCGCGTCGCCGCCGCCCGACGGCGTTCCTCGAACCCGTCCCACTCGGCGGTCCGGATCGCGAGGTCCATATTGGCCTCGTAGGTGCCGCTGTCATAGCGCGCGCCGATCGGGTTCAGATAGGGCATCTCTTCGGGCGCCACCAGGTTCATGCGGCGCAGCGCGATCCGGTCGATGCCGAGCCGCCGGGCGGCCTCGTCGACCAGCCGCTCGATCGCATAGGTGACCTCGGGCCGGCCCGAGCTGCGATAGGCATTGGTCGGCATCGTGTTGGTGAACACGGCGCGCGATCGCAGGCTCGCCGCGGGGATGCGGTAATTGCCGGTGACCAGCGCCGAGCCTTTGCCAAGCGGCGACAGCGACGCGCAGCGCGCGCCGACATTGCTGACATTGTCGGCCCGCAACGCCAGAAACGTGCCGCCGGCGCGCATCGCGAGCGCCACTCGGGTCAACAGGTCGCGCCCCTGGTAGTCGGTCAGAAACACCTCGGCACGGGTCGCGGTGTATTTGACCGGGCGGCCAACCCGGCGCGAGGCCCACAGCACCAGGCCGGATTCGACATAGAGCCGGTTGCGCGTGCCGAAATTGCCGCCGACATCGAGCGAGACGACCCGAACCTGCTCGGGCGGCGTTCCCAGCACCGCGGCCAGCTCGGTCTTTTGCCGCACCGGCCCGCCGCTTCCGGCCCACAGCGTGTAGCGGCCGGTCGTCGCATCCCAATGTCCGAGCGCGGCGCGCGGCTCCATCGGCACGCCGGTCACGCGGCCGATATGAAACACCATCTCGACAATCTGGTCGGCCGCGGCAAAAGCGCGCTCGGTCGCGTCGGCGTCGCCAAAATGCGTGTCGACCAAGACATTGTCGGGCACTTCCTCCCAGATCGCCGGCGCCCCGGGGGCCAGCGCATCCTCGATCCGCGCGACCCACGGCAATTCTTCGTATTCGACCGCGACCCGCTCGGCCGCGTCCTGCGCCCGCGCCGCGGTGTTGGCGATAACGATCGCCACCGCCTCGCCGACATGGCGCACCTTGTCGGCCGGCAACAGCATTTGCGGGCCGATGAAGATCGGGCCGCCGCCGGGGCCGGTCAATTTCAGGTCATAACGGGTCTGCGGCACCGGATTGTGCGGGATCGGCTTGAGGCCGTCGGCGGCGCAGTCACGGCCGGTCAGCACGGCGAGCACGCCGGGCATGGCGGCCGCCTCCGCCCTATCGATATGCGCGATCCGCGCATGCGGGTGGGGCGAGCGCACGATCGCGGCATAGACCTGCCCGGGCAGGCTGAAATCGTCGCTGAAACGGCCGCGCCCGGTCAGCAGGCGCTGGTCTTCCTTGCGCCGCAGCGGCTGACCGATCTCGCCCAGGCTGGTCAGCGCGGGCAGAACAATCGCATCGTTCATCTCGGCTCCCGGATCATGGCTGCTGTCGCCAGGCGGCAGTGTAACCCGGCTGCACGGCGTCATACATTGGCGGCGGAGGGAGCGAGGTGACGATGAGCGCACAGACACAAACTCCGGGCCGGGTCCGGCGGCGGGCGCTGGGCGATTTTGCCAAGGGCGGCGTCCCGATCGTCGGACTGACCGCCTATACCGCGCCGATCGCGCGGCTCATCGATCCGCATGTCGATTTTGTGCTGGTCGGCGACTCGCTCGGCATGGTCGTCTACGGCTTTGACAGCACCCTTCCGGTGACGCTCGAGATGATGGTCGCCCACGGCGCCGCGGTGGTGCGGGCGACGCGCCAGGCGCTGGTCGTCGTCGATCTGCCGTTCGGCGCCTATCAGGAGGGGCCGCAGCAGGCGTTTCGCAATGCGGCACGGGTCATGGCCGAAACCGGCTGTGCCGCGGTCAAGCTCGAAGGCGGCCGCGAAATGGCCGAGACCGTGCGCTTCCTGACCCGACGCGGCGTGCCGGTGATGGGCCATATCGGGCTGATGCCGCAATCGGTCCACGCCGCCGGCGGGTTCAGGGTCCAAGGCCGTGGTCATGACGCCGCCGCGGAGCTGACCGCCGACGCCACCGCGATCGCCGAGGCCGGCGCCTTCGCCATCGTGATTGAAGGCACGCTCGAACCGGTGGCGCGCGCGATCACCGAACAAGTGCCGGTACCGACGATCGGGATCGGGGCCTCGCCTGCCTGCGACGGCCAGATCCTGGTGATCGACGACCTGCTCGGCGTGTTTACCGAATTCACGCCGCGTTTTGTCAAGCGCTACGCCGAGCTGGCGCCGCTGATCAGCGCTGCCGCCGAGGGCTACGCCGCCGAGGTTCGCGCCCGCCGCTTCCCGGGCAAGGAACATTGCTTTGGCGCCGGCTGAGCCGCCGTCGCTACCCTCCGGACAACGCTGCCGGATCAGGATCGTCACCGGCCGCAATCGGCCGCTCGGCGGCGGCGCCGCGCCGGCGATGCCCGGCCCGGTTCTTTCGGGCGCCGAACGGTCGGGCCGGCGCGGGCTCAGCAGCGACGGCTTCCGGCTTCGGTCACAATAAAATTCATCCGTATGTCGAAATCCTGCGGATAGATCGTTTCGAGCCGCGACAATTCGAAGCCAACGCCGATCGCGGCCGGCTGTGGTACGAGGGCGGCCAAGGTGCGGTCGAAATAGCCGCCGCCATAGCCCAGCCGATAGCACTGACGATCGAAGCCGACGAGCGGAGCCAGCACGGCTTGCGGCACGACGACATCACGCCGCGCCGGCACCGGGATCCCCCACACCCCATCGATAAGCGGATCGCCCGGCCGCCAGCGCCGGTATTCGAGCGGCCCCTTTTTGTCGACGACAACCGGCAGCGCGATACCGAAACCGGCGGCAATCAGGCGCTCGATCAGCGGGCGGGGATCGAACTCGGCCTGGAACGGCCAATAGGCGCCAAGCGTGATGCCGGGGCGCTCGGCCACCAGGCGCTCGAGTTCCCGTTCGATGACCGCGCCCCAGCGGCGTCGGTCGGCGATCGGCGCCGCGGTGCGCAGCGCCAGCAAGCGCTTGCGCTCCTCGCGCCGCCAAGCCTTGACCGCCTGCGGATCCACTTTTCCCTCAAACCGCCGCAATAAGTTTGCCGATCCGACCCGCAGCTAATCCGGGATCAGATCGAGCACATCCTCTCCGTTGTCCAGACGATCCGCCAATCGGGTGGGAAAGTCGCGCAGCCATTCGCCAATCTCCGCGGGGTCCTTTACCGGTCGAGCGCCTTGATACTCGTCGGTAATGTCCTCCATAATCAGTCGCATATTCTGGATCTCGACGCTGCCGAACCGATCGTCGAACAGCAGATCGAAATAAAATTTAGCCGAACCGGTTCGGTTATTCGGTTTAAACCGCACTCTTTGGATCTTCCGCAACCGGCTGCGCGGTTCCCGCCGGAAATGCTGGCGCAATTCCTCGGGAAATTCGAAGGCGATCCGCTTGACCGGATGTGCATTGATCGGATCGTAAAGGCCCAGGATAATCTGCTCGACAGCCTTATGCGGGACAGCCATCACCATCGTGTCGGAAAGCCTGGTCGCCATGGCTCTCAAACGCTTAGAAAAGCCCAGCTCTTAGAAAAGCCCGGTGACCCGGCCCTCGGCGTCGATCTCGATGTTGTTGGCGGCGGGAATGCGCGGCAGGCCGGGCATGGTCATGATCTCGCCGCAGATGGCGACCACAAATTCCGCCCCGGCCGACAACCGCACCTCGCGCACCGTCAGGATATGATCCTTGGGGGCGCCCTTGAGATTGGGGTTGGTCGAAAAGCTGAGCTGCGTCTTGGCGACGCAAACCGGGAAATGGCCGAACCCCTGGTCGGTGAGTTGAGCAAACTGGTCGCGCGCGGCGCTGCTCAATTCGATGTCGGCGGCACCATAGAGCCGCTGCGCGATCGTGCGCAGTTTTTCGACCAGCGGCATGTCATCGGGATAAAGGGGTTTGAAGCGGGCCTGGCCGCTCTCGGCGAGGTCGACGACAATGCGCGCCAAATCGACGGCACCGGCCCCGCCCTGCGCCCAATGGTCGGCGATCACGCATTTGACGCCTTGGGCTTCGCACATTTCCTTTAGCAAGGCGTGCTCGCGCGGCGTGTCGGCGCTGAAGCGATTGACCGAGACCACGGCCGGCACGCCGAACTGGGCGATATTGGCGAGGTGGCGGGCGAGGTTGGCAAAGCCTTTTTCAAGCGCTGCGAGGTTCTCCTCGCGCAACGCGTTGAGGGCGACGCCGCCATGCATTTTGAGCGCCCGCACCGTCGCCACCACCACCGCCGCATCGGGCGCGATCCCGGCTTTGCGGCATTTGATGTCGAAGAATTTCTCGGCCCCGAGATCGGCCCCGAAACCGGCCTCGGTGACCACGTAATCGGCGAGCTTCAGCGCCGAGGTGGTGGCGACCACCGAGTTGCAGCCATGGGCGATGTTGGCAAACGGGCCGCCGTGAATGAAGACCGGGTTGTGCTCGAGCGTCTGCACCAGATTGGGGGCGAGCGCATCCTTCAGCAGCACCGTCATTGAGCCCGCGGCCTTGATGTCGGCCGCAGTCACCGGTTTGCGGTCGCGGGTTTGGCCGACGATGATGTTGCCGAGCCGCCGTTTCAGATCCTGCAGGTCGGTGGCGAGGCAAAACGTCGCCATCACTTGCGAGGCCGCGGTGATGTCGAAGCCGTCCTCGCGCGGAAAGCCGTTGGCCACACCGCCGAGCGACGAGACGACCGAGCGCAAGGCGCGATCATTCATATCGAGGGCCCGGCGCCAGGTCACCCGGCGCGGGTCGAGTTGCGGATCGAGACCGTAATAGACGTGGTTGTCGACCAACGCCGCGAGCAGATTGTTGGCGGCGCCGATCGCGTGGATATCGCCGGTGAAGTGCAGGTTGATGTCCTCCATCGGCACCACCTGGGCATACCCGCCGCCGGCCGCCCCGCCCTTGACGCCAAAGCACGGCCCGAGGCTGGCTTCGCGCAGGCACAGCATCGCCTTTTTGCCGATCAGGTTCAGCGCATCGCCGAGCCCGACGGTGGTTGTCGTCTTGCCTTCGCCGGCCGGGGTCGGTGTGATCGCCGTGACCAGGATCAGCTTGCGGTTCGGCCGCTCGGGCAGCGAGCGGATGTAGTCGAGGGCGATCTTGGCCTTGAATTTGCCGTAAGGCTCCACCGCCGTGTCGGGAATGCCGAGCTTTGCCGCGATCTCGCCGATCGGGCGCATTTCGGCTTCCTGCGCGATCTCGATATTTGATTTCGGGTTTTGGTGCTGGTCTTCTCCGCGCGCCACGACGTTACTCCCTCGCTGGCTTGGCCTTTCCGGTCTTAGCCTCTTCCGGCGTGCCCGCGCAACCATCTGACCGGCCCAACCCCGCGTCGTCGCGCCCCACCGGTCGCCGGCGCCAAGGCCGCCGGAGCAGCACCGCCCGCTGGCCGCAAAAGACGGCCGGGCGCGGCCGGCCCCGGGTCTTAGCCGAGGACCGGCCGGGTGCGCTCGGCTAGGCTGCCAGGCGCTGACGGGCGGCGTTCTTGATAAAGGCCGCCCCCTTCTCGGCGATCATGATCGTCGGCGCGTTGGTGTTGGTCGACGTGACCGCCGGCATTACCGAGGCGTCGATGACGCGCAAGCCGTCGAGGCCATGCACGTGCAACTCGCTGTCGACCACGCTCATCGGATGCGAGCCCATCATGCAGGTGCAGCTCGCGTGATAGCAGGTGCCACCGTAGCGCCGGGCATAGTCGAGCAGCTCGTCATCGCTCTGGACCTGAACTCCGGGCAAGGTTTCCTCGCGCACGAACCTGGCGAGCGCGCCGGTGGCAAACAGCCGGCGGGCGAAACGCAGGCCGCCGATGACGGCGCGCCGGTCGGCTTCTTCCGACAGATAGCGCGGGTTGATGGCCGGGGCGTCGCCGGGCCGACTTGACCGCGCTTCGACATAGCCGCGCGACAGGGGTCGCATCTGCCAGGCCCCGGCACTCAACCCCGGGGTCTCCTCCAACTCGCCGATCTGGCCGTTTTTGAAGCTGCCCGGGGCAAAGGTCACCTGCATGTCGGGGGTCGCCGATTCCGGCAGCACCGTCACCGAAGCGGCGACAATTGACGGGCTATAGGTCAGCATGCCCTTGCCGGTGAAAATCCAGCGCATGACTTCGCCGGCCAAGGGCAGGCCGCGCGAGCGCTCGTTGGCGGTCTGGGCGCCAACCACCGGATAGGAAACCCGCGCGACATAATGGTCCTGCATGTTTCGTCCGACGCCGGGCAGGTCATGCACGACCGGCACCCCGATTTTGCCGAGATGGACGGGATCGCCGACGCCCGACAATTGCAGAATGTGCGGCGAGCCGATCGCGCCGGCGGCGAGCAGGACTTCGCGCAGCGCATCCGCCCGCTCGACCGCGCCGCCGCGGGAAAACTCGACGCCGACCGCGCGCTTGCCGTCGAACACGACGCGATGCACGAGCGCATGGGTGACGAGCTGCAGGTTCGGCCGCTTCAGCGCCGGCCGCAGATAGGTGCGCGCGGTCGAGGCGCGGCGGCGGCCGCCCCGGGTCTGCTGACACCAGCCGACGCAATCCCGGTGGCCGGGCGGGAGGTCATTGACGTCCTCGCGGTATTCGAGGCCGAGTTCGAGGCCGGCGGCGAGCACCGCCTCACAAATCGGCGGCCGGTCGGTGCGGGAGGTATAAAGCGGCCCGTCCTTGCCGCGCACCGTCGTCTCTTCGCCCTCCCAGCGTTCGGCCTTGCGGAAATTGGGCAGGCAATCCTCCCACCCCCAGCCGCGGTTGCCGAGTTGCGCCCAATGGTCGTAATCCTCGGGTTGGCCGCGGATATAGATCATGCCGTTGATCGACGACGAGCCGCCGATGACCCGGCCGCGGGTATAGACGATCGCGCGTCCGCCGGTTCCGGGATCGGGTTCGGCGCGAAATTTCCAGGTCAAGGTGTCATGGTCGAGCATCTTGAAGAAGCCGGCCGGAACGTGGATCAGCGGGTTCCAGTCGCGCCCGCCCGCCTCGATCAGCAACACCTTGACGGCGGGATCCTCGCTGAGCCGATTGGCCAGCACGCAGCCGGCCGAGCCGGCTCCGACGATGACGTAATCCGCTTGCATCTTCCGGCCCTCCTCCGCTCGAGCTTCGCGGACCAGTCTAGCGCATCGCGGCCGCCCTTGAAGACGGCTATCACCAAAGCCGCGGGCGCGGTAGTACTGTCGCCGCAAGAGTGGACGCGTATGCGGCCCATTCCGGCGGATCGCGGCCAAACAGCGCCGCACATGGGCGAGCGGCCGTTCGTAACGATCCGCCAACCACAGGAGGAGCAGCCATGCCGTTTTATCAACGAGGCGACGTCCGCATCCATTACGAGGAGGCGGGCTCCGGTTTTCCGCTGATGGTGATCCCGGGCGGCGGGCTCAATTCGACGGTGGCGGGCCTCGCCACCCATCCGTTCAACCCGCTGACCGAATTCAACAACGAATACCGCGTGATCGCGGCCGATTTGCGCAACGCCAATGGCGGGGAGTCAACCGGCCCGCTCGAAATCGACCGGCCATGGGACGCCTACACCGACGACCATCTTGGGCTGATGGACCATTTGGGCCACCGTCAGTTCATGGTCCTCGGCTTTTGCATCGGCGGGCCGTTTATCTGGAACCTGCTGAAGCGGGCCGGCGATCGCGTTGTCGCCGCGGTCCTGGCGCAGCCCTCCGGCTTCCGTCCGACGATGCCCGACCTGTTCTACCAGAACAACATCAAGGGCTGGGCGCCGGCCCTTGTCGAACGCCGGCCGGACGTGACAATGGACGCGGCCAGCGCGTTTCTGACCAATATGTACCGCAAGAACGCCGATTTCGTCTTTACGGTGACACGCGATTTCGTGCGCGGCTGCAACACGCCGCTGTTGATCCTGCCCGATGACGTACCGGCCCATCCCTACGCGGTGGCCCTGGAAAGCGCGCATTTGGCGCGCAATGCGCAGGTCAGCCTCTATCCGTGGAAGGCAAACCCGGAGCAGATCCAGTTGGCGCTGCGCCATGTCCGCGCCTTTCTCAAGGCGCATCGGCCGCCGGCCGCCCAATCGCTGGCCGCCGCCGCACAATAGGCCGCAAGCCCCGCTCTTTCCGGCAAGCGGGGTCGAGCGGGGTCGAAACTCACAGGTAATCGCGCGCAAAATCGCGATCGCGCAGGCTCGGCAGCAAGGCCGTCGCGACAAAGCTGACCACCGCGCAGGCGAAGATGTAGAGCGCGATTGCCTGGCCCGACCGGGTGGCGGCAAAAATCGCGGTCGCGATCAACGGCGCCGGTCCGCCGGCGAATACCGCGGCGAGCTGAAACCCGATCGAGGCGCCGCTGTAGCGCAGGCGCGGCGTGAAGCATTCGGCGGTCAACGCCGCCAACGGCCCCCACATCAGATCGTGAAAGAAGCCGGCGATCAGCCCCGCCACAATAATCAGACCCGGGATCGCCGTATCAAACAGCGCGTAATAGGCAAACGCGAACAAGCCGGTGGCCGCGGCCCCAAACATATAGACCTGCCTGCGCCCGAACCGGTCCGACAGGTAGCCGGAAAACGGGATCGTGAACAACGACAGAAACGACATGGCGAGCAAGACCGTAAGCAGGAAGTCTCGCGGCACATGGACGACCTGGAGGCCATAGGTAAAAATAAAGGCGGTGTAGATATAGATCGGACCCATCTGTCCCATCCGCGCGAGAGCGGTGAGGATGATTTCCCGCGGCTGACGCTTGAATACCTCGACCACCGGGGCGCGCGCGACCCGTTCGTCGGCAATCACTTTCTGAAATACCGGCGTTTCCAGGATGCCGAGCCGGATCCACAATCCGATCACGACCATGATCAGGCTCAACCAGAATGGCACCCGCCACCCCCAGCTCAGAAACGCCGCGCCCGACAGTCGGCTGCAGGCCAGGATCGCAAGATTGGCCAGAAAGAAACCGGCCGGCCCGCCCCATTGCGGCCACGAGGCGAGCAGTCCGCGGTTCTTGTTCGATCGGGCCCACTCCATCGACAGCAGCACCGACCCGCCCCATTCGCCGCCGACCCCGATCCCCTGGATGAAACGCAGTGCAACCAATGCGATCGGGCCCCAGATGCCGATCGCTTGGTAGGTCGGCACGCAGCCGACCAGAAAAGTCGACAGGCCGGTCAGCAGCAGCGTCGCAATCAGCGCCGCCTTGCGGCCGATGCGGTCGCCGTAATGGCCGAAGATCGCAGCCCCGATCGGCCGCGTGGCGAAGCCGACGGCAAATACGGCGAAGGCCTGCAACGTGCCGATCAGCGGCTCGGAGGACGGAAAATACAGTTTTGCAAAGACGAGAGCGGCCAGCTGGCCGTAGACGAGAAAATCGTACCACTCGATCGTCGTTCCGATCGTACTGGCGATCACCGCGCGGCGCAGCTGGCGGCGGTGCTCGGCATCGGAAAGCGGAACGGCGGCAATCTCGGCCGTGGTCATCAGCGCCCCCCTGTTTATGGCCGTCCGCTGATCCGAAGCGCGCGGACGTTTGCCGCTTCTTTCAGTGGCTTCTTTCTTGAGCCGGCAACGATAGCATCGGAGCCGCCGCGACAAAAGCCGTTGCCCGGGGCATCACCACGGGCGATTGGCGCGGCTCACAGCGGCGGGGGCCATGGCGAGCCCGCGATCAGGGAAACGGCAAATCGGCAGCCCTTCTTTCCAGGGCGCGCGCAGCGCCCGGCAGATGCGCTGCGCTCGCTCCCTCAGCGGCTGCTGCCGGCGGCCAGGAGCTTCTCAGCCTCCGCCAGATCCTCGGGGCGGTTCACATTAAAGAACGGGTCGACCGGGTGGCCGGCAAAGGCGACTGTTTTGAGCCGGTAGCGACCGGTCCAGTCGTCGACCTTGCGCAACCCCTCCTCGACCAGCGCCTGGCGGAGGGCGTCGCGCAAGCGAACCGGCCATAAGCCGAAGACCGGGTGGGCGCGTCCGCCCGAGGCGGCGCAGGCAAGCTCGGCGCCGGCCGCTTGCATTTCTTCGGCCAGCCGCGCGACGAGGTTTTCGGGCACAAACGGGGCGTCGGTTGCGACGCTGGCGACGTAGGGGCAATCCGGGCGCGCGGCCGCGACCCAATCGAGGCCGGCCAATACTCCGGCAAGCGGCCCGGCAAAGCCCGGCACCGTGTCGGGCACGACCGGCAGGCCGAATGACGCGAACCGCGCCGGGTCGCCGTTGGCATTGATCACCAGGGCTTCGACTTGCGGCCGCAGCCGGGCGATGATGCGCTCGAGCAGCGGCGTCCCGCCGATCGGCCGCAGCGCCTTGTCGCCGCCGCCCATCCGCCGCGATTGGCCGCCGGCGAGCAATACGCCGACGACCTTCACACCGCTTCCTCCTCGGCGCGGCTCGCCTTGCGCCGCAGCCGCGCGGGCTCATCCTCGGCCGCGCCGAGGTCGGCGTCGAAGACGATGCGCTCCGTGCCGGCGAGGGCGATAAACCGTTTGCCGCGGGCCCGGCCGATCAGGGTCAAGCCCGCCTGGCGCGCCAGATCGACCCCCCAGGCGGTGAAGCCCGAGCGCGAGATCAGGATCGGTATCCCCATCTGCACGGTCTTGATCACCATTTCCGAGGTCAGCCGGCCGGTCGTGTAAAAAATCTTGCCGCTCGGCGAGACGCCGTTGAGATGCATATAGCCGGCGATCTTGTCGACGGCATTGTGGCGGCCGACATCTTCCATATAGAGAAGCGGGCGGTCTTCTTCGCACAACACGCAACCATGGATCGCCCCGGCGGCGAGGTAGAGGCTGGGCGCGGTGTTGATCTTGCGGGTCAGCGCATAGAGCCAGGAGGTGCGCAGCACCGCGTCGCGATCGAGGCGCACCTCTTCGAACTTCTCCATCAAATCGCCAAACACCGTGCCTTGCGCACAGCCCGAGGTCAGCGTCTTTTTGCGCAATTTGTCTTCGAAATCGGTCTCGCGATCGGTGCGGACGACAACGGTTTCGAGTTCGTCGTCATAGTCGATTGCGGTGATCCGGTCCTGCGGCCGGAGCATGTTTTGGTTGAGAAGATAACCGACCGCGAGATAGTGGGGATAGTCCCCGATGGTCATCATCGTCACGATCTCGCGGCCGTTCAGAAACAGGGTCAGCGGGCGCTCGACAACCACCGCGGCCTCGATCGCCTGGCCGTCATGGTCGATGCCGGCGAGGGTGCGGGTCAGACGCGGATCGTCCGGGTTCGGACGCACCGCAAATTCGGGTGTGGATCGGGGCGCGATCATGCCTCGAGGATGGGGTGCTCTGGCCGCTGGTGCAAGCCCGCCGCGGCGTCGACCGACCGCGGGTGCGGCCCGGCGGACCAGCCGTGCCGCTCAACCATGGTGAAAGTGTTTGCCGGCGCCAATGAGACCCAGCTGCGGCAAGCGCACCGATTTTGTTTCGTCGGCGACGACGCGGCCGATCACCTGAGCGGTGCGGCCGCGGCGCGCGAGAATTTCAAGGATCCGCGCACAATCGCGCGGCGCCGCGAGCACGCAGAACCCGACGCCCATATTAAAGACCTCGTACATTTCGGGCTCGCCGATCTCGCCATACCGCCGGATCAACTCGAAGATCGCGGGCGGGCGCGGCAGGTTGTCGAGCACAAAGCCGACCGGGGCGGCGACCCGCGGCAGGTTCAAAAACCCGTCGCCGGTGATGTTGACCAGCGCCTTGACGCCGGGCACCGCGCCGAGAATCTCGAGCGCCTCCGGCACATAGATCAGAGTCGGGCGCAACAATTCCTCGCCCAGCGGCACACCCAACTCCGGAAATACGTGGCCGATGCCGAACCCGGCGTACTCGAACAAGGCGCGGCGCGCGAGGCTCAGCCCGTTGGCGTGAATGCCGCTTGCGGCAATGCCGATCACCTGGTCGCCGGGTTCGAGGTCGCGACCGAGCAGGATGCGGTCGAGCGGCACCAGCCCGACCGCCATGCCGACCAGGTCGAAGCCGGTGACGACGTCCCTGAGCTGCGCAATCTCGCCGCCCGAGATCGAAATGCCGGCCTGGCGCGCGCCTTCGGCAAGTCCGGCGGCGATGGCGCCGAGCATCGTCGCGTCGGCGCGTCCGACCGCGATGTAATCGACCATGCTCAGCGGTCGCGCACCGACGCAGATCAGATCGTTGACGTTCATCGCCACGCAATCGATGCCGATCGTGTCGTATTTGTTCAGCATGTCGGCGATGACCGATTTGGTTCCGACCCCGTCGGTACAGATCGCAAGCCCGGTGCCGCCGCCGATATCGATGACATTCGCGAAATAGCCGATGCCGAGCGCCGGCGCACCGAACTCGCCCGGTTTTGGCCACGTGCCGGTGATCGTGGCGATGATCTTTTCGAGCCCGGCCTCGGCGGCGGCAATATCGACCCCGGCCTCGCGATAGCGCTGCTGCTCGCTCATGACGCGCCTTTCCCAGGTGGGCCGTTCCTAGCCGCGGACGACACCCACGGCAACCGTCGATTTGGCCTCAGCCATGCCCGATTGGCGGTGGCTCTTTGCGGCGTGGTGGGCGAAAATCGTCATGAACCGGATGATGGAGCCTGCCCTATGACCACCGCCGCCCTGGCCCTTCGCCCGCTCGGCGAACATCTCGGCACCGAGGCGCTCGGCGTCGATCTGTCGCGGCTCGATGACGACACCTTTGCCTGGATCGCCAAATCCTTTGCCGAACATCCGGTACTGGTGTTCCGCGACCAGCATCTGTCGGCCAAAGACATCGCCTCGTTTGGCCGCCGCTTCGGGATCCCCCGCAAGCATGCGCTCGTCAAATACCGCCATCCCGACTACCCGGAGGTATCGTGGCTGACCAATGTCGAGGCGGATGGGAGGATCGACTGGTACGGCGTCAAGCGCGCGACCGAATGGCACACCGATTCGACTTACGAGAAAGAACTGCCGGTTCTGGCAATGCTGCACGCGCTCGAGGTGCCGTCGAAAAAAGGCGGCACGATGTTTGCCGACATGCGCGCCGCCTATGACGCGCTGCCCGCCGCGATGAAGGACCGTTTGGCCGGTCTCGTCGGGTTGCACGGACGCAGCTCCGGTCCGGCCGGGGAGCGCTTGTACGGGGCCGACAAAGGCGAGACCGAGCGGCACTATGGCGAAGTGCCTCGGCCCGCGGTGATCAACCATCCGGTCACCAAGCGCCCGATCCTGTTTGTCAACCCGATGCACACCCACGGTTTCCAGGGCATGGCGCGCGACGAGGCGTGGCCATTGATCGAGGAACTGGCGGCTTTTGCGACCCAGGAGCGGTTTACCTACTACCATTCCTGGCGTCCCGGCGATCTGCTGATGTGGGACGAGCGGGCGACGATGCACCGCGGCGCCGGCGACGCCGATCCCCAGGAACGGCGGGTCATGATGCGCACAATCGTCTACCCGAACTGATCCTTCCCCGCCGTCGAGGCGGTCGATCGAGCGGCGTCGCGACCGGCGGCGCCGCTTTGTTGTGCGCCGCAGCGTGCTCCGCCGCTGCGGTCATCAACCAACCCAACCCGCTTTTGCCCATCTGAACAGCGCTTTCTCTCGGCTCCCAGTCCGGCGCCGGCGCCGCGGCGCCAGGCATGCTTTTTGCACCGCAAAAAGACGACCGGGCAACACACCCGGCGGGAGCTCACGGGGCAAACGCATCGCGCGGGAGGCGGATATGGCGGCGGCGGAAGCGGTATCAGAAGGTGCGCGAGTGGCGTGGTGGAAGGAACCCACTCGCGAACAATGGCATGCATGGATCGCCGCGTGGCTCGGCTGGACGCTCGACTCCTTCGACTTCACGGTGTTTCTGCTGCTGATGCTGCCGATTGCGCAGACCTTTCATGTGCCGCTTGTCGATGTGACGGCGGTGCTGGCGCTGACCCTGTGGATGCGCCTTGTCGGCGCCACGATTTCAGGCTGGCTCGCCGACCGGCTCGGCCGCAAGACGCCGCTGATGATTTCGATCGCCTGGTATTCGATCGCCAATCTGCTCGCCGGATTGGCGCCGAGTTTCTTCCTGCTGTTTTTGTTTCGGGCGCTGCTCGGGATTGGCATGGGAGCCGAATGGCCGGTCGGTGCGGCGCTGGCGATGGAGCAGTGGCCGGTGCGCTCGCGCGGTTTCATGTCGGGCGTGCTGCAAGGGTCGTGGGGGCTCGGCGCCTTGTTGTCCAGCCTTGCCTATGGTCTCCTCTATAATTGGGTCGGCTGGCGCGGCCTGTTGATCATTGGCGTGCTGCCGGCATTCGCGATCATCTATGTGCGCCGGCACGTCAAGGAGCCCGAAGTCTGGCTCGAAAACCGGCGCCGCCAGCGCGCCGAGCGCCGCGAAATCCGCGTGCCATTGCTGAGCATTTTCAAACCGGCGATTCTCGCCAACACCGCCACGGCCTGCTGGTGGATGGCCAGTTCGTTTGTCGTCGCCTATTCGATCACCGCGATGTTTGCGACCTGGCTGCAAAAGGATATGCATTTGAGCCCGGCCCTGGTGGCGTTGCCGGTCACGCTCTACAGCCTCGGCCAGTTCGGGTCCGGGGTCAGCTGGGGTTGGGTTGCCGACCGGCTCGGACGGCGCTGGGCGATGATCCTGCCGGCCCTGATCGGGATCCCGCTCGTCCCGCTTTATTTATTCACCCATAGCTACGCGATGATCGTGGTGTTTTTTGGCCTGCAAGGCTGGTTTGCCGGTGGCGGCATCTGGAGCCAAGCGCCGAGCTACCTCGCCGAGCGCTTTCCGACCGAGGTGCGGGCGACGGCATCGGGGTTCTGCTACCACCAGGGAGCGATCTGGGGCGGTTTTGCCGGGCCGGTCGTGACCTATTTTGCGATCAACTGGCATCTCGGTTTTGCGATCCCGATGGCGATCGGCACCCTCGGCGGGCTGTTGAGCTTGTTGCTGGCGCTGTCGGTGAGCCCGGAGACCCACGGCAAGGAGCTCGGCGCCGACATCGTTCTCGCCTGAGCCACGCCACCCGCCGCCACCGGGTTGCCGGCGCGCTTGCACGGCGCTAAGCGCCTGTCCCTGTCGACCATGCGCGGGTTGCAGGTCTTGGGCTCCCGATTATCGTTTGCGCTCATCATCAGGAGGCTCAGGATGATCGCGCCACAATCGCACAAATCTCGCGGGAGCAGACGATGAGCGCGCATATGACCCCGGAACAGGTCCGCTCGAATATCGACCACCCGATCGTCGACGGCGACGGTCATTGGGTCGAATACGATCCGGTGTTCAGCGACAAAATGCGCAAGGTCGGCGGCGATCTCGCGGCCGACGGATTTTTGAAGGCGATGGGCACGACCCGCGAATTGCTGTCGATGTCGGTCGCCGAACGCCGCCACAAGCGCCTTGGTCAGCAGGCCTTCTGGTCGCGGCAGGCGGAGAACACGCTCGACCGCGCCACGGCGATGATGCCGCGCCTGCTTTACGACCGGCTCGACGAATTGGGCCTCGATTTTGTCATCGTTTATCCGACCGCGGGGCTGCGCCTGCCGCGCATCCAGGACGACGCCACCCGCCGGGCCGTGATCCGCGCCTATAACATCGTCTCCGCCGATTATTTCAGCGGCCTCGGCGACCGGCTGACCCCGGCCGCGATCATCCCGATGCACACCCCCGACGAGGCGATCGAGGAGCTTGAATTCGTCACCCGAGAATTGGGCTCAAAGGTCGGCATGTTTGGCAGCAACATGGCGCGCAAGGTGCCGGCGGCGGCCGCCAACGATCCCGACACCGCGCGCTTTGCGGTGTGGTACGACGTGCTCGGGCTCGACAGCGAATATGATTACGACCCGGTGTGGAAAAAATGCGTGGAATTGGGGATTGCGCCCACCTTCCACAGCGCCTCATCGAACCAGGGTCTGCGGCTGTCGCCGACCAACTTCACCTATAACCACATCGGCCATTTCGCCGCCGCCGGGCATGCCACCGCCAAGGCGATCTTTCTCGGCGGGGTGACGCGGCGCTTTCCACAACTGCGTTTTGCCTTTCTCGAAGGCGGGGTCGGCTGGGCCAGCCAGCTGTTCGGCGACCTGATCGAGCATTGGGAGCGGCGCAGCGCCAAGGCCTTGGAGCGCATGCATCCGGACAAGCTCGACCGCGCCAAACTGATGAGCCTGGTCGAGAAATACGGTTATCAGGATATCGCCGCGGCCTTGCGCGAGCGCGGCGGGCTGCCCGACCCCGAGCAGGCCTATCTGACCGGCAATATCGAGAATATTGACGATTTTGCCGCCTGCCAGATCACCCGCAAGGAGGATTGGGTCGAGCTCTACGCCAAACCCTATTACTTCGGCTGCGAGGCCGACGACCGCATGAATGCCGTGGCTTTTGGACGCAACAACCCGTTCGGCGCCAAGCTCAATGCGATCTTTTCCTCGGATATCGGCCATTTCGACGTCATCGACATGCGCCACCCGTTGCCCGAGGCCTATGAGCTGGTCGAAGACGGCCACATCACCAAGGCCGACTTCCGCAACTTCACCTTTGCCAATGCGGTGCGGCTGTGGGGCACGCAGAACCCGCGCTTTTTCGAGGGCACCCGCGTCGCCAAAGAAGCGGCCGCGGTGCTCGCCGCCGCCCAGACCCCGACCGGGATCGCCGCGGAATAGGGCGCGCGCCGTCCGCGGCGCGGCGGCCTCCCCGCCGCCGCTCACGGGGTGCGGCGCAGAAACACAAGGCGGGCGGCACCATAGACGCGTTCGTCGAGCCGCGCGAAGCCGGGTGGCGGCGCGAATGGCTCGCGCGCCGCGAGTTCGATCACGGCCAGTCCGGCCGGCGCCAGCCAGCCGGCCGCGGTAAGCGCCGGCAGCGCCGCCGCCGCAAGCCCGCTGCGGTAAGGCGGATCGAGAAAAGCGACGGCGCAGGCGACCGGTGCCCGCGGCGGCCGGGTTGCATCGCCGACGATCAGCCGGCAGCGCTCGACCTCGCCGAACGCGGCGATATTGCGCCGCAACGCCGTCAGCGCTTCGCGATCATTCTCGATGAACAGCGCCTCGGCCGCACCGCGCGACAACGCTTCGAGGCCGAGAGCGCCGGTGCCGGCAAAAGCATCGACCACCGCCGCCTCGGCGAAGGCCGGGCCCGCGGCCGCAAATGTCCCGTGCGATAGGATGTCGAACAGCGCCTCGCGGGCGCGGTCGCTGGTCGGACGGACCACCTCGCCGGGTGGCGCCGCGAGCCGCCGGCCGCGATGGCTACCGCCGACGATGCGCATGCGCCGCCCATTTCGGCGTCTGTTCGCCGAGCTGCTCGGCCAGCACCTTGCGCGGCACCTCGGCAATTGCACCGCGTTCGAGCGCGCCAAGTTGGAATGGCCCGTAGGACAGGCGGATCAGCCGCGTCACCTGCAGACCGAGATGCTCCAACACCCGGCGCACCTCGCGATTCTTGCCTTCGGCCAAGGTCATTGCGATCCAGGCGTTGCTGCCCTGCACGCGCTCGAGGCTGGCTCGGATCGTGCCATAGGCGACGCCGTCGATGGTGATGCCGCCCGCCAGCGCGGCCAGCCGCGGCGGATCGACAACTCCGTGCACGCGCACTTTGTAGCGCCGCATCCACCCGGTCGCCGGCAATTCCAGCCGGCGGGCGAGAGCCCCGTCATTGGTCAACAGCAATAGCCCCTCGGAGTTGAGGTCGAGCCGCCCGACCGAAATCAGCCGCGGCAGCTCTTTGGGCAGCGCATCAAACACCGTCGGCCGGCCCTTTTCGTCGCGATGCGTCGTGACCAGCCCGGCCGGCTTGTGATAGCGCCACAACCGCACCCGATCGGGGGCCGGGATCGGCTCGCCGTCGACGCGGATATCGTGCGCCGCGGTGACGACCAAGGCCGGGCTGTGTAACACCGCCCCGTCAACCGAAACCCGGCCTTCCATGATCCAGCGTTCGGCGTCGCGGCGCGAACACAAGCCGGCGCGCGCCAGCAATTTGGCGATGCGCTCGCCGCGCGCCGTCTCGCCCTCTGGCCCTCCGGGCGTGCCGGCAAGATCGGCCACCGGGCTTACCCCCGCAGCGCCGCCGCGACCAGCGCGCGAAAGATCCGCCGGTCGGCCTCGTTGATCTCGAATTCCGGGTGCCATTGAACGCCCAGACAAAAGCGGCGCCGCGGATCTTCGATCCCCTCGACGATCCCGTCATCGGCGACGGCGTCGATGACGACCCCGGGCGCGGTCTCCTTGACCGCCTGATGATGCGCGCTGTTGACCCCGAGGCGCTCGGTCGCGGCGATGCGGTGGAGCAAGGTGCCGGCGACGATGCGCACGCCATGGCCCGGTTCGTTGCGCGGGTTTGGCTGGCGGTGCGGCAGTGCCTGCGGGACCTCATCGGCGATGTCCTGGATCAGGGTGCCGCCGAGGGCCACGTTCAGCAATTGCTGGCCGCCGCAAATGCCCAGCACCGGCATGTCGCGCGCCAGGGCGCCGCGGGTGGCCGCGAGTTCGAAGGCGGTTCGGCGGTCCTTGGTGGTCACGCTTGGATGGCGGTTCGCGGCGCCAAACAGGGCGGGATCGACATCAAAGCCGCCGCCGGTCACAATCAGTGCATCGATATGGTTGAGATAATCGAGGGCGGCGTCGGGCTCATGCGGCAGCAGCATCGGCAGACCGCCGGCGTGACGCACCGCGTTGCAATAATTCTCGCGGATTGCGTACCAGGGAAATTTCGACCAGCCGCCCGCGGGTTCATGATCGAGGGTGAGGCCGATAACCGGTTGGGCCATGGTGCGTTCGTCAGCTCCTCAGAATGCCTATCAATTGGCGCCGTCGTGAAATGATCCCACTTGCTCGCGAGGCGGAATAGGCTTCGATCATACCGCGCGCGGCTCGCCGGCTCGCCCGCTGCTTCGCCCGCCGGCATTGGCGCAATTCACGCATTGGCCAGCAAGGCGCGATCGGTCGCGGCTTTATATCGGATTGCGCCGGCGCCGTCGCCAGCCGTTGCCGATATTGGTGAGCGATGGCCGCGCTTATGCGATGCTGGGAGCGGAACAATCGGGCCAAGTAATGAGCGAATTTTACGAGCTGCCGCTGCCCATCCGCACCTACGACATCGACTTCGCCGGCATTGTCAGCAATATCGTGTTCATCCGCTGGCTCGAAGATTTGCGGCTCGGGTTGATGGACGAGGCCTATCCGCTGGTCGCGGCATTGGCCGACGATGTGGCGCCGATCCTGCTGTCGACGCGCATCGCCTATCGCCGCCCGGTGACGATCGCCGACCGCCTCCTCGGCCGGATGCGGGTCGCCGGGCTCGGCCGCGTGCGCTGGCGATTGGCCGCCGAATTCACGGTTGCCGGCCGAGTTCACGCCGAGGCCGAGCAGGAGGGGCTGTTCATGCGCCTGTCGACCCGCCGGCCGATCGCGATCCCGGAGCCGATCCGACGCCGGCACGGCCGATGAGCGGCGTCACCTCGCCGATGGCGGTGGCGCTGGCCGAGGCGGAAAAGGCGGCGGCGCAAGGCGAAACGCCGGTCGGTGCGGTCGTGATCGATGCCGCCGGGAACGTGCTGGCGAGCGCCGGCAACCGCGTTGAACAGGACCACGACCCGACCGCCCATGCCGAAATCCTGGCGTTGCGCGCGGCGGCGGCCAGGCGTGCCACGGCGCGGCTGGTTGACTGCGATCTGTGGGTCACGCTGGAGCCGTGTGCGATGTGCGCGGCGGCGATCGCGCTGGCGCGGATCAGGCGGCTCTATTTCGGGGCGTGGGATCCCAAGGGCGGAGCGGTTGAGCACGGCCCGCGGTTGTTTACGCAGCCGACCCTCCACCACCGCCCCGAAATCTATGGCGGGATTGACGAGCGGCGCGCCGCCGAGCTGTTGCGCGGCTTTTTTCGCGATCGGCGCTAGCCGGAGCGCCGCAAGCGCCCGGCTGCACCGGCGCCACCAACGCCGCCGCCCTCGACAAGAGCCGGACCTGGCGGCGCGGCGGCGCCGTGGCGGGCCCTCGTGGCGAGATTTCCGATGCGGCATCCTCCGCTCCGACCATGTTCGCGACCGAAGCGGCATGCTAAGCTGGCGCAGACCCTGGCCAGCGACGAGGCGCAAATGCCCGACGATGCGATCGTGATCCGACATGCGACGCGGCCGCAGATAGCCTTCGCCGGCGGTGCGCTTTATTGCCCGGTGATCGGCGATGACAACGGCGCCGACCTGCCGCTGCGCACCGGCATCCAAACTTCGCCGCCGGGTTACACAACCCGTCCCCATGCGCATCCCTATGTCGAATTGCTGACGGTTCTCAGCGGCAAGGGCGAGGCCTGGATCGAGGGTCTCGCCGCACCGATCAAGATGGAGCCCGGCATCACCATCGCCGTGCCGGCCAATCGCGTACACGGCTTTCGCACCCTTGGCGACCGGCCGCTGGTCACGCTCGGCATTCACGCCTCGGATCAGCGCATCGTTGTCTATCACGATACGGCCCCGGCCGGCTGACGCGCCGACCGATCGACATGACCCAACCGCCACAACAGGGGAATTACGATGGACATTCGCCGCATCGATCTGACCCAGCCGCCCGGCCCGCGCATGAGCCGTGCGGTGGTTCACGGTGACCGGGTTTATCTCGCCGGTTTGACCGCCAGCGACACTTCGCAAGACATCAAGGGCCAGACCCGGCAGATTCTCGACAAGATCGACGCCTATCTGGCGCAGGCCGGCACCGACAAATCCAAACTGCTGTCGGCCAATCTGTGGATCAAGGACATGGCCCAGTTCGCCGACATGAATTCGGTGTGGAACAGCTGGGTCGATCCGGAAAACCCGCCGGCGCGTGCCTGCGTCAAGGCGGAAATGGCCCGGCCCGAGGTGCTGGTCGAGATTATGGTGACGGCCGCCAGATAAACCCTCGCCCGCCCGGTCGCGGGGCGGTTTTAATCGGCGGCGGGCGGCGGCGCCGCGAGCGTCGGCACCGAAAACGCGACATCGCGCCCCGGCCGCAGCGGCCGCGGCTCGAGGTCGACCGAGACAAGGGCGGGCAATTCGGTTCCCGCCCCCTCAATCTCCAGCTCGTAAAACCGTCGCGCTTGCGGCATGACCGAGCTCTCCAGGCTGCCGATAAAATCGTTGTATTTCTGGACGCTCGCCCCGAGGCTCTTGCCCAGCCCGACCACATGCCCGCCCATCGTCGCCAGCCGCTTGTACAGCTCGCGGCCGAGTTCGTGGACGCGCCTGGCGTTGTCGGCGATCTTTTCCTGGCGCCAGCTATAGGCGACCGCTTTGGCGAGCCCGATCAGGGTGGCGGGGGTGACGATCAGCACCCGTTCCTTCCAGGCAAATTCGAACAGCCCCGGATCGCGTTCGGCTGCAGCGGCGTAGAAATTCTCGCCCGGCACAAACATCACGACAAATTCCGGGGTCTCGGTCAGGCCGTCCCAGTAGGATTTGGCGGCAAGGATTTTGACCTGGTTACGCAGCTGTTGTGCGTGGGCGCGCAAATGCTGCTCGCGCACCGTCTCGTCGACCGCGTCGACGGCGTCGAGATAGGCGGCGATCGGCGCTTTTGCATCGACCACGATGCTGCGGCCCCCCGGTAGGCGGATCACCACGTCGGGCCGCACTCGCCCACCCTCGCGGTCATAACTCCGCTCGGTGAGGAAATCGCTGTAAGGATTGAGCCCGGCGAGTTCGAGGACGTTTCTCAGCGTCGTTTCCCCCCAGCGGCCACGGGTCTTGGGCGCGGCGCGCAGGGCATTGACCAGCCGCGAGGTTTCGGTGCGCACCGTTTGCGTCGCCTCGACGACCTGCCGCAGTTCGGCCGACAGCGCGCCGACGCTCTGCCGCCGTTCGCCCTCCAGTTTGGCGAGATCGGCCTCGTAGGCCTGCAGGGTTTCCCGGATTGGCGAGACCAATGCGTTGAGTTCGGCCGCCGCGCCCGCCCTGTGCTTGTCGAACACCTCGTTGGCGATCTTTAAGAATGTCGCCTGGCTGCTGCGCAAGCTTTCATTGGTCAGGTTATTGAGGCTCTGCGCGATTTCGCCGCGGATCGAAGTCAAGGCCTCGACTTTTTCGCGATAGGCCTCGTCCTGCTCGGTCAATTTTGTCTTGAGGCCGGCATTTTCGGCGCTCGACGCCAGCAGCTGCCGACGCAGCTCTTGGCATTGGCTCTCGAGCTCGCCAACCCGGCTCGCCGCGGCCTCTGCGGCAACCCGCGCCCGCCCCTCTTGTTCGGCGCGGCTGCGCCACTGTTCGCGCGCCTCGTGAGCCGTCGCCAGCTCGGCCGCGATCTTGTCGAGCTGATCGCGCAACAGGCGCCCTTCGGCGGTGGCGGTCCGCAATTTCGCCGCGGCGGCAAGCCACGCCACAGCGGCGCCGACCGCGGCCGCCGCCCCCACGATCAACGTTAACGACACCAACGCCATCGATGTCCGCCAATAGCCGCGATAAGGCGAACATACCTAGAACGCCGGCAAAGTCAAATGCGAAGTTCGATGAACGTTCTTAATGCGCGAAAACCACACTCGCCCATTGACTACGACAGCCCAATCTCGTCCTCGATGACATGGTCGAGCCCGATTTCGCGAATCGACAGCGTCATCCGCGCCTTCAGCGGCGTCTGGTCGGTTATCGCGCCCTTAGCCAGCGCCGCGCGAACCGCCTTTTCGATCTCCCGCTGCGAGGTGACGCCCACCACCTTCAAGAATTTGCGGATATCCATATTGAAGCGGTCTTCGTTCATCTCCCTCCTCCTGTGACGGGGCCGCGCAAGGCTGAAATGGGACGCCGGCACAAATCCGGCAACGCGGATGCGGGCGACCCTCAGCGACGAGGCGCAACCCGCAATCCGCTCGCGGGGTGATACCGAGCCGCAAACAGCCTTGTTTGTCAGGTCGCGTTATTTGTGCCGGGCCGCGGCGCCCGCGCCTCGCGCCACAAGAGCGCGCCGAAAAGCCGCTTAGATCGCGTCGAGCTGCCAGGCGACGTCGTTGCCGATCCCCCAGAGATAGCCCGCATCGGCCTGACCGACGAGCACATAAGCGCGCCCCTGATGGCGCCAATAAAGCATGTTCACACCCTGACGGTGGTCGAAGGTCGGACGGATGTCGGGTTGCTGGGTTGATCCGATGATCAGCGCCAGCGGCCCGATCGCTTTGTTGTCGGTGGTGTAGATCAGCTGCGCCGCCGGCTTCCCATCGACGACCAGCAGCCGGGCGCCCTGGAAATTCAACCCCCAGGGCCTCAGATCCGGCAGCCGGACCTGCTGGGTCAGGGTCTGGCTGATCTTTTGCAGGGCTTCGCGGCTGTCGCCGCTGGCCGGCACATCGATCAGCGCCTTGTCACCGGTGCTGGCGAACAGTTTGAAATCGCCGGCGGCGTTGTCGAGCCACAGATTCTGGGCGGTCGTTGCGCCCGCCCCGGACGCGGCTTCGGCGCCCAACCCCGGCGCCAGCCCGTGGAGGATGCCGAAATAAGTGGCGCCGCCCCCGGCCACAAACCCGCACAAGGACGCCGCGATCGGCAGCGCAACCCACCAGCGCGACCGTCCGGCCCGCGCCGCCACGCGCCAAGCGGCCGATCGGCGAGCCCCGGTCTGGGGACCGAGGGTCGTGCCGCGCGCGGCGGCAATCAACCGGTCCGGCACCGCCTCGCGCAGGACATCGGCATAGGCCTCGCGCAGCAATTCGGCGGATTCGGCCAAGGCCGCCAACCGGCTGCGGGCATCGGGCTCGCTCTCAAGCCACGCCTCGATTTCCCGCCGCTCGGCGCCGGTGATCTCGCCGTCGAGATAAGCGACGAGCCGATCGTCACTGGGCCTCGACATTCTTCCGACTCCTGCGCAGCCCGCCGCCCGCTTCAAGCTGCAATTGCAGCGCGATCCGGGCGCGCGCGAGACGGCTCATGATCGTGCCGACAGGAACCTGCACCACCTCGGCTGCCTCCTTGTAGCTCAGGCCCTCGACCGTCACCAGCAACAGCGCCGCACGCTGGTCGGGCGGCAACCGCTCAACCGCACGCCGCACCTCGTCCAGCGTCAACCGCGCCTCGACCCGCCGCACCGGCTCGTCGGTACGCAGCAGGGCTTCCGGCGCCTCGGCCTCCTCTTTGCGCACCGCGCGGGCGCGGATCTGGTCGATCCAGATCGTCTGCACGATGCGGAACATCCAGCTGTCGAACCGCGTACCCTCCTGAAACTGGTCGCGGCGTGCCAGCGCCCGCTCGCACGCGGCCTGAACGAGATCGTCGGCTTCGACGACCGAGCCGGTCAGCCCGCGCGCGAACCGGCGCAGGCGCGGCAGCGCCGCGATCAGCTGATCGCTAAACCGGGCGGCAGCCGGATCACCGTCAACGGCCTTTACAGCCGGCGATGTCTCTGATCTTCGCAGCAGCGACAACGCCCCTCCTCGCGGATTATTCCGAAAAAGCCTACCCGGCGTGGCGCCGATGCCGGATCGATGGCGGGCTCGCCCGGCCCAAGCGGCCCAGCCTAGCACGGCGCCGGAAGCGCACGGGAGCCTGTTGATCGCGCGCCCCGACCCCGTCGCCGGCCGGGTTCGTACTTCACAAACGCTGCCGGGCGGGGCATGGTGCACCGCATCGACCCGCCTGCCCAGGGATCTGCATTACGATGAAGGTTGCCGTCGTCAAGGAGAGGCGCGCGCATGAGCGCCGCGTCGCGGCCTCGCCCGACAGCGTCAAGCGCATGGCCGGTCTGGGTCTCGAAGTAGCGGTCGAAAGCGGCGCCGGAGAGGCGGCCGGTTTTACCGATGCCGCTTTTGCGGCGGCCGGGGCGGCGATTGTCCCGGATGCGGCGATCGCGCTGATCGACGCCGACATTTTGCTCAAGGTCCAGCGGCCGCTCCTCGCCGGTGAGGGGGAGCGCGACGAGCTCGCCGGGCTAAAACCGGGATTGGTGTTGATCGGCTTGTTGCAGCCGCAACAATATCCGGCCGCCATCGACGCCTATGCCGCCGCCGGGCTGACCAGCTTTGCCATGGAGCTGCTGCCCCGCATAACCCGGGCGCAGGCGATGGATGTGCTGTCCTCGCAGGCCAACCTGGCCGGTTACAAGGCGGTGATCGACGCGGCCGAGGAATTCAACCGCGCCTTTCCGATGATGATGACCGCCGCCGGCACGATCAAGGCAGCGCGGGTGCTGGTCATGGGCGCCGGGGTCGCCGGGCTGCAGGCGATTGCCACCGCGCGCCGGCTGGGCGCCATCGTATCGGCGACCGATGTGCGCGCGGCCGCCAAGGAACAGGTTGAAAGCCTTGGCGCAAGCTTTATCACGGTGGATGAGGAGGCGGCGCGGGGGGCCGAAACCGCCGGCGGCTACGCCCGCGAAATGAGCGCCGACTACCAGCGGCGACAGCGGGAAAAGGTGGCCGAGGCGCTGCGCCGGACCGATGTCGTGATCTGCACCGCGCTCATTCCCGGGCGGCGCGCGCCGGTGCTGCTGAGCGAGGCGATGGTCGCCGAAATGGCGCCGGGATCGGTCATTGTCGATCTCGCGGTCGAGGCCGGCGGCAATGTCGAGGGGAGCCGCGCCGGCGAGATTGTGACCACCGCAAACGGGGTCAAAATCATCGGCCACCTCAATGTGCCGTCGCGAATCGCGGCCGATGCGAGCCAGCTTTACGCGCGCAACCTCGTCGCGTTTCTCGGGCTGATCGTCGGCCAGGACGGCAATCTGGCGATCAACCCCGAGGACGAGATCGTCAAAGCGACGTTGCTGACCCGCGACGGCGCAGTCGTCAACCCGGCGTTGACCGGCGCCGCCGAAAGCGCCGCAACCCCCGTCCCCGGCGGCGGCCCTTAACCGGAGACTGAACAATGGCAGACCTCGCGGCACTTGCCGCGCACACCCACGATCTCGCCGCGGACGCCGGACGGCTCGCCCGCGACCTTGAAGCGATGGCCCACCAGCTCGGCAACCAGGCGGCGCTGGCTGGCGGTGCGGCGGGCGGCCCGTCCTTTGTCTACGAGCTTACCGTTTTCGTGCTCGCGGTGTTTGTCGGCTACCACGTCGTGTGGCGGGTAACGCCGGCCCTCCATTCACCGCTGATGAGCGTCACCAATGCGATTTCGAGCGTGATTATTGTCGGCGCCCTGATCGCCGCCGGGCCGGCCGGGTTCGGCTTTGCCAAACTGATGGGATTTGTCGCCGTAACCCTCGCCGCGGTCAACATTTTCGGCGGCTTTATTGTTACCCAGCGCATGCTGCAGATGTTTCAACGCAAAAAATAAGCGGAGACGTTGGTGAGCGACAATCTCGCGGCCTTCTTTTATCTGATCGCGTCGGTCTGTTTTATTCTGGCATTGCGTGGGCTGTCTTCACCGCGATCGGCCCGGCTTGGCAATATTTACGGGATCGCCGGGATGGCGATCGCGGTTATTACGACGTTGCTGACCCCACACGTCGTCAGCTTCTGGCTGATCCTGGCCGGGATCGTCATTGGCGGGGCGATCGGCACCTATATCGCGCTGCGCATCCAGATGACCGCGCTCCCGCAACTGGTGGCGGCTTATCACAGCCTCGTGGGCCTGGCCGCGGTGTGCGTGGCGATTGCCGCATTTCGGGCGCCGCAGGAATTCGGGATCGGGGTGCCGGGCGCGATCGAACGCGCCAGCCTGATCGAGATGTCGATCGGCATGGCGATCGGCGCCATCACCTTTACCGGCTCGGTCGTCGCTTTTGCCAAGCTGCAAGGCCTGGTCAGCGGTCGGCCGCTGATGTTCACCGGTCAGCACCTGCTCAACGCCGGGCTGGGGGCGTTGCTGGTGGTGCTGATCGTCGTGTTTGTCGCCACCGGTGCGGCCGGGGTGTTCTCGCTGCTGCTGCTGCTGTCGCTGGCGCTCGGCTTGTTGTTGATCATGCCGATCGGCGGCGCCGACATGCCGGTCGTGATCTCGATGCTGAATTCCTATTCGGGCTGGGCCGCTTGCGGGATCGGCTTCACCCTCTCGAACAGCCTGTTGATCATCACCGGCGCGCTGGTCGGCTCGTCGGGCGCGATCCTCAGCTACATCATGTGCAAGGGGATGAACCGCTCGATTGTCAATGTCATCCTGGGCGGGTTCGGGACCGAAGGGGGAGCCGTGGCCGCCGGCGCTGCCGCCCAAGACCGGTCGGTCAAATCGGGCAGCGCCGAGGATGCCGCCTTCATCCTCAAAAACGCTGGCTCGGTCATCGTCGTCCCGGGCTACGGCATGGCGGTGGCGCAGGCCCAGCACGCGCTGCGTGAAATGGCCGATTTGTTGAAAAAAGACGGGGTCGAGGTGCGCTACGCGATCCATCCGGTGGCCGGGCGCATGCCGGGGCACATGAACGTGCTGCTCGCCGAAGCCAACGTCCCCTATGACGAAGTCTTCGAACTCGACGAGATCAACCGCGATTTCGCCTCGACCGACGTCGCCTTTGTGATCGGCGCCAACGACGTGACCAACCCGGCGGCGAAAACCGACCCGAAATCGCCGATCTACGGGATGCCGATCCTCGATGTCGAGCGCGCCAAGACCGTCCTGTTCGTCAAGCGCTCGATGGCCTCGGGCTATGCCGGGGTCGAAAACGAATTGTTCTACCGCGACAACACGATGATGCTGTTCGGCGACGCCAAGAAAATGTGCGAAGAGATCGTCAAGGCGATGGAATAGCTTGCCGCGGCCCGCCTCCCGCCGGTTCCTTGCCGAAGTCTAACTTCCCGGCGCGAGCGCGAACCCGGCAAACCCCGTAGGATTTTGGAGGCCCTCTCCCTCTCGCACCGTCGCGAGACGTCACCGCGGCGCGCGGGCGACCGGCCCGATGCGGGCAAACGCGCCGGCGCCGCCCGCATCACGCCCGGGCCTCGCGTCAGCCGCAGGCGACCGCGTAGACGTCGCGAACCCCGTCGGGCAGATGGCTCTCGCTCCAGCTCTTGCCGCCGTCGAGGGTGGCGAACACTTGGCCAAACCGCGACACCCCAAACACCTGGTTCGGGTCCTTCGGATTGACCGCCACCCCCATCATCGTCGCTTCGGCCTTGAAACCGTGGTCGAAGCGCTTCCAGGTCTGGCCGACATCGTCGGAGCGATAGATCGAACCGTCGAGGCTGCGCGCCGCCGGTGACAGGCAGGCATAGAGCACCTTGGGGTCGTGCGGCGAGACCCGGATGTCACGGCCATAAGTCAGCGGCGAGAAGCGGCTGATCTCCATGTCGCGCCAGTTCTGGCCCTTGTCATCGCTGCGGAACAGCCCCATGCGGTTGGCGAGAAACACGGAGCCAGGGGCGGCGGCACTGCACGCCAGGGCGTGGCCGTCGAGCATGCCCTCGACCTCGGTCTGGCTGCCGATGCGGCTGCGATATTTGGGCTCCTCGCAGAAGCGGATCAGGTCGGCGGTGCAATCCTCCCAGCTCTGGCCGCCATTGCGGCTCCTGATGCAGCCATTGGCCTCGAGCGTGGCATAGACGTCGTCCGGTGCGTTGGGGTCGATGTCGACCCGCATCACCCGGCAGGCAAAGGCCATGATGACCCGGTCGGGCAGCCCGGGATCGGCGGTCTTGCGCCAGCTGTCGCCGCCGTCATCGCTGCGGTAAACCGCGGGCGGGCTGGCGCCGGCGTAGAGAACCCGGGCATTGGTCGGATGAATACAGATCGACCAGATGTCGGCTTCGCCCGGAAGGGGCAAGAGCTGCCAGCTGTCGCCGCGATTGGTGCTGCGGAAGAGACCCTTGGTCGTGCCGAGATAAACCGTGTCGGGATGTTCCGGGTGGACCGTGATCGCGTGAACCTGGGCGTCTTCCGGCAGGCCGGTGGTCAGCCGCCGCCAGCCGGCGTCGCCGAGGGTGTGGCGGAAAACGCCGCCCATCGTGCCTTCGATCGACCGCGCCGCTCCGGCGTAGACCGTCGTTGCCGCCATGATCTCCTCCCATTGCTGTCTGCCATGTCGATCATACGCTGGCACGACCGCACCCGGCAAATTTTAGCGTCGCCGCCGGATGCCCGCATTTGCCGCCCGAACCGTCGCCGCTCCGGGCCGGGTCGGCGTCGCTCGCCGGGCGGCGTGGCCGGTCTTGCGCCCCTCGGCACCCGCAGCTCTCGGGCGCGGGCGCAGAGGGCTCGGGCAGGCTTGGTTGCCGCGGCGATCCGTCGTAGAAGCTCAGCCAAGCAGAATTGGCGCGGGAGGATGTGATGGATTTTGCCGACAGCCCGGAGCACGCCGCGTTTCGCGCCGAATTTCGGGCGTGGCTCGAAGCCAATCTCCCGGAGGAGATCAAGGTCGACGACGCCGCCGACCAGCGCGTCGCACCCGACCGCGAGACCCTGGAAAAGCGCATCGCCTGGCAGAAAAAAATGCACGCCGCCGGCTGGGTCGGGATTTCGTGGCCCAAGGAATATGGCGGCCGCGGCGCCAGCTTTATGCAGCAGGTGATTTTTGACGAGGAGTATTTCCGCGCCCGCGCCCCGGTGCTGCCGGCCCAGGTCGGGCTGAACCTGCTCGGCCCGACGCTCATTCATTGGGGCAGCGAGGCGCAGAAACAGCGTTATCTGCCGCGGATTCTCAGCGCCGACGAATTGTGGTGCCAGGGCTATTCCGAGCCGGGCGCCGGCTCCGATCTCGCCAGTTTGCGTACCCGCGCCGTCGACCGGGGCGACCATTTTGTGGTCAACGGGCAAAAGGTGTGGACCTCCGGCGCGCATTTCGCCGATTGGTGCTTTTTGTTGGTGCGCACCGACCCCGAGGCGCCAAAGCATCACGGCATCAGCTATCTCCTCGTCGATATGAAGACAAAGGGCGTCACCGTGCGCCCGCTCGTCCTGTTGAACGGCCACCGCCATTTCAACGAGGTCTTTTTCGAGGACGTCGTGGTCCCAAAAGAGAACCTGGTCGGTCCGCTCAACGAAGGCTGGAAGGTCACGACAACGACCTTGATGTTCGAGAGGAGCGGCGCCGGCGGGCGCGATCACGCCGCCCAGGTGGCGCGGCTCACCGAGCTCGCCAAGCAGTTTCCGAGCCGCCAGGAACCGGCCTGGAATGACAGCCATATCCGCCAGCAATTGGCCCAGCTCGCGATCGATGTGAAGGCGCTGCAGGTGACGCGACTGCGCGGGCTGACGCGGCGTCTGCGCGGCGAGCCGCCCGGCCCCGAGGGCTCGATCCTCAAGCTGTTCGGCTCGGAATTGGCACAGCGCATCGCCGATTTCTCGTCGAGCCTGCTCGGCCCCTACGCCACCGTGGACGCGCCGACCGAGGCGGTGCCGGATGCGTCCCGCTGGCACCACCGGGTGCTCGGCGCGCGCCAATACACGATCGCCGGCGGCACCAGCGAGATCCAGCGCAACATCATCGGCGAGCGCGTGCTGGGGTTGCCGCGGGGCTAGGCTTTTCTCGCCCTCGCCGCCGGCCGACCGGGATCGGCGCGGCGGCCGCCAGCGCAACCGCACGGATCGCAAGAACGGGGCACCGGATGGATATCGGCTTTACCGAAGAACAGCAATTGTTGCGCGAGAGCGCGCGCAAATTCCTCGACGCCGAATGCCCCAGCCGTTTTGTGCGCGAGCTGATGGCGACGCCGGAGGCGGTAACCCCCGCATTCTGGCGGCAGCTCGGCGAACAGGGCTGGCTCGGCATCGTTTATCCCGAGGAATATGGCGGCAACGCTTTGGGGATGGTCGATCTGGTCGTGCTGATGGAAGAGATGGGCCGGCGGGTCATGCCGGGCCCGTTCTTTTCGACCGTGCTGCTCGGTGGCGCCGCGATCGCCGCCGCCGGCTCGGCGGGCCAGCAGCGCGAATGGCTGCCGCGCATCGCCGCGGGCGAGGCCAAGGCCACCCTCGCCTGGACCGAACCGCAACTGCGTTGGGACGCCGCCGGCATCACGCTGCCGGCGCGCGACACAGCCGAGGGCTTTCGGCTCGCCGGCACCAAATTGTTTGTCGGCGACGCCCATCTCGCCGATGTGATCGTGGTCGCCGCGCGCAGCCGCGACGGCAGCACTTTTGAGGACGGGGTGAGCCTGTTTCTGGTGCCGCGGGACGCGCCGGGGGTCACCGTCCGCCTGCTGCCGACGATCGACGAGACGCGGAAGTTGTGCGAAGTGCGGCTGGACAATGTCGTGGTGTCCGCCGCCGCTCGCCTCGGGGAATTGCATCAGGGCTGGGAGCCGTTGTCAGGGGTTTTGGCGCGCGCGACGGTGGCGCTGTGCGCCGAGATGTGCGGCGCCGCGCAACAAGTGCTCGACATGACCGTCGACTACGCCAAATTCCGCGTCGCCTTTGGCAAGCCGATCGGCAGCTACCAGGGGGTCAAGCACCAGGCGGCAGACATGCTGGTGGCGCTCGAAAACGCCAAATCGCTGACCTATTACGCCGCCTGGGCGCTCGACAGCGGCGATGCGGAAGCGCCGCTGGCGGTGGCGATGGCCAAGGCCGCCACATCGGACATGGCGCGCAAAGTCACCGGCACCGGCATCCAATTGCATGGCGGCATCGGCATGACCTGGGAGCACGATCTGCAGCTGTATTTCAAGCGGGCCAAGGCCGCCGAGGTCGCGTTCGGCGACGCCGCGTGGCATCGCGAACAGGTCGCCCGCCTGATCGGCTCATGACCAGCGTTGCGCGGCAAATGGACCGGTCGCGGCACAACAACTTCGATTTGCTGCGGCTGGTCGCGGCACTCTCGGTGATGTACAGCCATGCCTTTCTGATCGCGCAGGGCACCCAAAAAAACGAATGGCTGATCCGGTTGACCGGCAACCAGTCGATCCTCGGGTTGTGCGGGGTGTTTGTGTTCTTTGCGATCAGCGGGTTTCTGGTCACCCAAAGCTACGAGCAGACCAACAATCCTCTCCATTTTTTGGCCAAGCGGGCGCTGCGCATTTTTCCGGGGCTGCTGGTGGCCACGACGGTGTCGGCGCTGGTGTTGGCGCCGCTCGTAACCCGCCTTTCGCCCTCCGCCTATTTCCGCAACCCCGCCCCTTATCTCTATATCCTCGGCAATACCTTGCTCGATCTGCGAGTGCACCAACTGCCGGGGGTCACGTTTGTCGCCAACCGGGTCGGGCATGAAATCAACGGCTCGTTGTGGACGCTGCGGGTCGAGTTTCTGATGTATCTGACGGTGCTCGCCCTCGGCAGCGTGCGGCTGTTGCGGCTTCCGGTGCTGCTGCTTTTGCTGCTGCTTGGCTTGGCGTGTCTCGAATTCCAGCACAGCCTCGATTTTCTCGGCGGCTGGGGGTGGCTGCTGGCGTTTTTCGCCGCCGGCATGGTCCTCTACAAGCTGCGCGCCCGCGGCATTTTTGACGGCCGCATCGCGGCCTTGGCGCTGCTTGGGCTCGTCCTCAGCGTGCCGCTGCGCCAATTCATCGCGATGTTTCCGATCTTCGGCTGCTATCTGGCGCTGTGGTTGGCGCTCAACCCCAAACTGCCGGTCATCGCCGCGGCGCGCTACGGCGATCTTTCCTACGGCCTTTATATTTACGGTTGGCCGGTCGAGGCGGGGGTGGCCTGGGCCTGCGGCGGGCGGGCGGCATGGTGGCAGGTATTTGCGCTGGCAGTGCCGCTGACCGCGGCTCTTGCCTTTGCATCGTGGCATCTCGTCGAGCGGCCGGCCCTGGCGCTGAAGCCCCGCGCCCGCCGCCTTGCCACCCCGGCCGCGGCGGCCACCCAGCGCGCGTGAGCCGCGCGGCCCCGCTTCGAGAGGCTGGCGCTGACCGCGGCTGCGCCGCTAGTATGCGCGCACGCTTTTCGCAATGGGAGGGACGGCCTTGCGCATCCACAATCTCTATGCCGACGAAGGCGGCCAATCGCATTGGCGTGATATCGAGGTCGAATGGGTCGAAGAGACCCGCGGCGGCAAATTGTCAAAGCGACTGCCGGCGACCGGGATCATCTTTCGCGAAGTGCCGCCGACTTACGACCTTGATTGGCATCCCGCCCCGCGCCGGCAATACATCATCAATCTCGACGCTGGCGTCGAGATCACCGCCAGCGACGGCGAAGCGCGCAAGATCGGCGCCGGCGAGGTGATCCTGGTCGAGGACGTCCACGGCAAGGGCCATTTGTCAAAGGCCGTCGACGGCAAGATCCGCAACTGCATCTTTGTTCCGGTCGAATAACGGAGGCTGTCATGAGGCTGGCTTATTTCGACGACTACAAACTTGGCTTGGTCAAGGGCGACAACGTCGTGGACGTGTCGGCGGTGGTGCGCGACATCCCGCATACCGGCCCCGGCGATCTGATGAACAACCTGATCGCGCGCTTCGACCAATACCGCGGCAAGCTCGAAGACGCCGCCGCCAGCGGCCAAGGCAAGCCGCTCTCCTCGGTCCGGCTGCGCGCCCCGCTGCCCAAGCCCGACAATATCGATTGCATGGCCGTCAACTATATGGAAGACGGCACGCGCAGCGCGCCGGCCCCGATCAACGCCTTTCAAAAGACGGCAAACGCGATCTGCGGACCGGGCGACACGATGGTCCTCCCCGATGCCCCGGCGACCATCTTCGAAGGCGAGGCGGAATTGGCGCTGGTGATCGGCAAGCGCGCCAGTCATGTCAGCGCCGCCAATGCGATGGATTACGTGTTCGGCTATACCTGCTTTATCGACGGTTCGGCGCGCGGGCTGCCCGCCCCCGGGTTTTTTGCGATGAAGTCGCGCGACACCTTTGCCCCGATCGGGCCCTGGATCGTCACCAAAGACGAAATCCCCGATCCGCAGAACCTGCAGATCCGGCTCTACAACAACGGCGTCTTGATGCAGAACTTCAACACCAACGACATGGCGCACAAGATCCCGCGCTGCATCGAGTGGCTGTCTTCGGTGCATACCCTGGAGCCCGGCGACATCATCGCCACCGGCACCAACCACCGCGGACTGAACCCCTTCATGGACGGCGACAAGATCGAGCTTGAGATCGAGGGCATCGGCAAGCTCGCTTTTAACGTCAAGGACGAGTTGCAACGCAAATGGGAGCGGGTAACACGCCTGCAGATGCATGAGCGCGCCGCCCAAAAGACGCCCGGCGCCTATCCCGACATCACGCCCCAGATCGCGGGTAAGTACGCCCCGGCGCGGTGAATGGCGCTGATCGCTCCGATTTTTCGGAGGCAATCCGCCCCTCGCCGGCCCGCTCCGCGGGTCCCCTCCTCGCCGCGCTTGCGGCGAGAGGGCCGAGGCGAGGGGCCGCCGCATCAACCACAGGATAGCGATTTATGGCCGCCACCGGTTTTGCTTTGAGCCATCTGTTCGCCACCGATCTGCCGGCGCCGGCGCCGCGCTGGACCGGGTTTCCGAAATACAATTTCATCGGCGGCCACAACGACCCCGAGCGGGTGCCGGCCGCCGAATTGGCGGCGGCCGCAGCGGCGGCGCTGCGCCGTGACGGCGCCGATCTCGCCCTCTACAATCCGCATGGACCGCAGGGCTTCCGCCCGATCCGTGAATTTGTCGTGGCCAAGGTCAAGGTGCGCGGCATCGCCTGCTCGCCCGAGGATGTGCTGATCACTTCGGGTTCGGGCCAGGGGCTCGACCTCGTCAACCGGGTCATGCTCAACCGCGGCGATTGGGTGATCCTCGAGGAATTCACCTATGGCGGCGCCTTGACCAAACTGCAGCGGCTCGGGGTCAATGTCGTCGGCGCCCCGCTCGACGATGACGGGCTGGTGATCGAGGCCCTCGATCGCATCGTTTCCGATCTGAAGGCGAAGGGGACCCCGCCCAAATTCATCTACACGATCCCGACCGTCCAAAACCCGACCGGCTCGATCCTGCCGGTCGAGCGGCGCCAGGCGCTGTTGGCGCTGGCCCGCAAGCATGGCGTCGCGATTTTCGAGGATGAATGCTACGCGGACCTCACCTGGAACCCCGAAGCGCCGGCGGCGATCTATGCGATGGACCCGAGCCGGGTCATCCATGTCGGCTCGTTCTCGAAGACCCTGTCGCCGGCCTTGCGCCTCGGTTACGTGATCGCCGATTGGACGGTGATGAGCCGGCTCGTCGGGTTGAAGCGCGAGCTCGACAGCGGTACCGGCGCCCTCGAACAGATGGTCGTCGCCGAATATTTTTCGCATCACTTCAACCAGCATGTCGGCGAGCTGACCGCGGTGCTCAAGGAAAAGCTCGACACGATGGTCGAGGCGCTGGAACGCGAATTCGGCACGGCGGTCGAGAAGATGTGGCGGCCGAAAGGCGGGATCTTTCTTTGGATCAAGCTGCCGGACCGGATCGACGTGACCAAGCTGGTGGCGCCGGCGGCAGCGCAAGGCCTGGTCTTCAACCCCGGCCCCGAATGGTCGTGCAACGCGGCCACGAGCAAATCGCATATGCGGCTGTGCTTTGCGTTGCCGTCAAAGGAGGCGATCCGCGAGGGCATCGCGACCCTGGCCCGGGTCTGTTACGAAGAGACCGGCATCCCCGAGCAGAGCGCCAATATCCGCCGAACCTCGGTGGCGGACTGAGCGACGCCGGCATCCGGCGTTCGGCGCCGGCGGCCGAACGCCGGGAATGTGAGCCGGTTGCAGGACGATCCGCGGGCAGTGGCCTCTCGGCGCGCCTCGGCGGCCAGGGTTGCTCCGCTCGCCAGCGCCGCGCCGGGTTGCCGTTAGCCGGCGAGCATCGTCTTTAGCCGATAAATCAGATCGAGCGCCTCGCGCGGCGAGAGCTCGTCGGGGCGGATCTCGCGCAGCATCGCCTCGACCGCCGACTCCGCCGGCGGCGGCGTAGCCACGCGCCGGCGCGCCGCCGTGAATAGCGGCAGATCGTCCACCAGCCGCGCCAAGGCCTCGCCGGGCTCGCCGCGCTCCAGCGTCGCGAGCACTTCCTCGGCGCGGGCGGTGACCGATTTGGGCAGCCCGGCGAGCTTGGCGACGTGGATGCCATAGGAGCGGTCGGCGCTACCCGGACCGACCTCGTGCAGGAATACGACGTCGCCCTTCCATTCCTTGACCCGCATCGTCTGACAGGCCAGCGCCGGCAGCTTGGCGGCCAGTGCGGTCAGTTCGTGGTAATGGGTCGCAAACAAGGCGCGCGAGCGGTTCACCTCGTGCAAATGTTCGAGGGTTGCCCAGGCGATCGACAACCCGTCAAAGGTCGCAGTACCGCGACCGATTTCGTCGAGGATCACCAAGGACGAAGGACCGGCTTGGTTGAGGATCGCGGCCGTCTCGACCATTTCGACCATAAAGGTCGAGCGCCCCCGCGCCAAATCGTCGGCCGCGCCCACCCGGCTGAACAGCCGGTCGACGACGCCGATGCGGGCGGCCCGCGCCGGCACAAACGAGCCGATCTGCGCGAGGATCGCGATCAGCGCATTCTGCCGCAAAAAGGTGCTTTTCCCGGCCATGTTCGGGCCGGTCACCAGCCAGATGCGCGCCTCGTCGAGCACACAATCATTGGCGACAAACGCCTCGCTGGCGGCGGCAAGCGCCGCCTCGACGACCGGGTGACGTCCCTGCCGGATCTCGAAGGCGGTGCCCGGCTCGACCACCGGTCGCACCCATTCGCCCTCGATCGCGCGTTCGGCCAAAGCCGCAGCGACATCGAGTTCGGCCAGCGCCGCCGCCGCCAAAGCAATCTCGGCGCGTTGCCGCATGACCTCGCCGACGAGTTCGTCAAACAGCTGCACTTCCAGCGCCAGGGCGCGCTCGGCCGCACCGGCGATCTTGCTTTCAAGCTCGGCGAGTTCCGCCGTCATGTAACGCTGCGCCCCGGCCATGGTCTGGCGGTGGATGAATTGCGGGCCGAGCCTCGCGGCCTGCGCCGCCGACACCTCGACGTAATAACCGATCACATTGTTGTGCCGGATTTTGAGGGCGGCTACGCCGGTCTCGGCGGCATATTTGGCTTGCAAGGCCGCGACCAGTCGCCGGCTCTCGTCGCGCAACCGCCGCCATTCGTCGAGTTCTTGGCAATAACCCGGCGCCACAAACCCGCCATCGCGCGCGAGGAGCGGCAGGTCCTCGGCGAGCGCCCGGCTTAGCCGATCAACCAACGCGCCGTGGTCGCCAAGCCCGCGTTCGGCCGCGGCCAAACTCTCGGGCAACGGCACCAAGCCGGGTTCGGCAAGCAGCCGACGCAATGTCGCGGTCTCCGCGAGCGCCGCACGCAACGCCGCAAGATCGCGCGGTCCGCCGCGACCGAGCCGCAGCCGCGCCAAACCGCGCTCAATGTCCGGGCAGCGACGCAACCGTTCGCGGATTGCCGCCCGCAACGCCGACGCATCGAGCAGGAAACCGACCGCATCGAGGCGCGCGGCGATCGCCGCGGGATCGGTCAGCGGGCCGGCCAACCGGTCGGCCAGCAATCGCGCGCCGGCCGCGGTCACGGTTCGGTCGAGCGTCGCCAACAGGCTGCCGCGGCGATCGCCGGACGGGCCGGCGGTGAGTTCGAGATTGCGCCGGGTGGCGGCGTCAATCTGCATGACCGCATCGGGGGTCACCCGCCGCGGCGGGTCGAGATGGACGGCCTTACCCGGCTGGGTCAGACCGACATAGTCGACAAGCGCCCCGGCGGCGGCGATCTCGGCGCGGCTGAAGCTGCCGAAACCGTCGAGGGCGGCAACCCCAAAAAAGCCTTCGAGCCGGCGGCGCGCGGCGTCGCTGTCAAAACGCGGGTTGGGCAGCGTCGTCACCGCGGCCTTTCGCTCGGCCAGCAATGCGGCGATCGCCGGGCGGGCAACCAGCCGCTCCGACAGCAGGATCTCGCCCGGCGCGATGCGCGCCAGATCGCCGCCCAAGGCGTCTTCACAAGTCGGCGCCAGCGCGAAATCGCCGGTCGACAGATCGAGCCAGGCAAGGCCGAGCTCGCCGCCGGCTTCGGCGATGCCGGCGAGGTAATTGTGCCGGCGCGCGTCCAACAGGCCGTCCTCGGTCACGGTCCCGGCGGTGACGACCCGCACCACGGCGCGGCGGATCGGCCCTTTGGCGCCGCGCTTTCTGGCCGCGGCCGGGTCTTCGACCTGTTCGCAGATCGCGACTTTGAAACCGGCGCGGATCAGGCGCGCCAAATAGGCCTCGGCGGTGTGGACCGGCACTCCGCACATCGGGATATCGGCGCCATCGTGGCGGCCGCGTTTGGTCAGCGCGATGTCGAGCGCCGCCGCCGCGGCGACTGCGTCGTCGAAAAACAGCTCGAAAAAATCGCCCATGCGAAAGAACAACAGCGCCCCCGGATAGGCGCTCTTGATCTCGAAATATTGCGCCATGACCGGCGTGACGGCGGCGCCGGGATCGGGACGAGCGGGCTGGGTCATCGCGGCCGAGGAGAGGGACACGGAGGCGGGTTGACGGTAGCATGCGCCACCCATTGTTATGAAACAGAGGATGGCATGGCCCAAACTTCGGCGCCGTTTCCGATGGTTCGCGAGGCGGTCGCGTCGTTTCCCGATCGCGCGCATTTTCATCGCGCTGTGACCGGGCTGCTCGCCGCCGGTTTTGCCCAGAGCGATCTTTCGGTGCTGGCCTCGCACGAAGCGCTGGCGGCGGCGGGCGAACCCGAGCCCGGGCGGCCGGGTCTGCTGCCGGCCGGGCTGGCCGATGAAATCAACTATATCGGGCCCTTGACCTTGGCCGGGTTTATCGTGCTGTCCGGCGGTCCGGTCGCGGTGGCGCTTGCGGCCCTGGTTGGGGCCGGGCTCGGCGGCGCGGCGCTCAAACAATTGTTCGACGAGTTCACGGCCCCGCCGCATCGCACCGAGTTCCAAGCCGCACTCGCCGCCGGCGCGGCGCTGTTATGGGTGCGTTGTGAGGATCCCGAGCGCGAGATCACCGCCACCCGGATCCTCAGCGAGGCCGGCGGCCGCCATGTGCATGTCCATGGCCGCCCGGCTTCCACCCCTCAGGCGCCGGCCGCGGGCGGGGCCTAGCGGCGAGGTTCGGCGAACCGGTCGCCGGCCACTTGCTTGGCGGTGAAGCTTGCCGCGCTCCGGGCTCACTCGCAGCGCCGTTTCCGCCGCATCCCGGCCCGGCATACCTGCTTTCCGGTGGCGCGGTCGCCCCTTGCCGGGCGGTCATGGCGATATGATAGAAAGAGCGCACCCGAAGGCCTGCGGCGCGGAGAGGACGGCAAAATGATCAAGCGGTTTCATGTGCTTTATGTCGGGCAGATCGCGCTCGACAATATCGGGCTCGATGGCACGCCGGCCAATGACCGCCGCTATCCCAACGAACGCCTGTCGGAGGTTTTCTGGACGGCGCGCGACGTGGCGCAGCTGATGGACGAGGAAGGCTATTACGCGCTGTGGACCGCCGAGCACCATTTTCAGCGCGAAGGCTACGAATGCCTGCCCAATCTGATCCAGCTCGGGCTGTGGCTGGCGACGCAGACAAAGCGCCTCAAATTCGGCTGCGGCTTCAACATTCTGCCGATGTGGCACCCGATCCGGCTCGCCGAGGATTATGCGATGGCCGACATTGTCACCGACGGGCGGGTGATTATGGGGCTCGGGCGCGGCTACCACACCCGCGAGGTCGAGACTTTTGGCGCGCCCTTGCTCGACGCCGAGGCCAATCGCGAGATTTTCGAGGAAGGCGTGCAGCTGCTGCTGAAATGCTTCAACGAAGAGGCGTTCCACCACAAGGGCAAATATTTCGAATGCCCGCCGAGCGTTCCCTATCGCGGCTATCAGCTGACCGAGATCACCTGCGTGCCGCGGCCAAAATACCGGCCGGTCGAAATTTGGATGCCGATCGCCAGCGGCCGCAGCATCGACTTGATGGCGCGACACGGCTTCAAGGCGATGGTGACCCTGAACGGCGAAAAGATCCTCGACGATATGGTTCGCGCCTTTCACCAGGCGTGCCGCCGCCACGGCCGCGACGTCGCGCTCGGGCAGGACATGTGCTGGGGGGCGGGGCTCTATCTCGCCGGCAGCCGCGAAGAGGCGATGCGGCGGGTCGAGCCGTCTCATGACGAACGTTACAAATGGTTCGCGCCGTTCGGTTTTGTCCGCTATGCCGACGCGCAGGGGCGCACCTGGGGCACGCCGGGGGCGCCGTCGCGGGTGCCGACGCTGGCCGACGGCGTGGCGCAGAAGGCCTGGTTTTGCGGGCCGCCGGCCGAAATCATCGACGGCATCAAATCGATCGAGGCCAAATACCCCGGTCTCGAGGATTTCATGATCCATTGGGCCGAAGGCCTGCCGCCGGAGGAGTTCAAGGACCAGCTGCGCTGGTTTGCGCGCGACGTCATGCCCGCCTTCAACCGCGGTTAGGCCCACCCGCGCCGGGCGCGGCTCGCGGCGCAGTTGCGAACGGCAAAAGCCCGATCCGGCGCTGAGGCGACCCCGGCAGGATTCGAACCTGCGACCACTCGCTTAGAAGGCGAGTGCTCTATCCAGCTGAGCTACGGGGCCGGCCGCGCATCGGGGTCAATACGGCACCCGATCGTAGCGGAAATTGTCGGCATAGCTTTTGGGCCGGTCGATGATCGGCTGCGGCTCGATCACCGAATAGGATAGCCCCTGCCGCTCGGCAAAGGCCTTGGCCTCGTCGAGGGTCTCGAATAACAGCCGTACTTCGTTCAGCGTATCGGCGGCACTGGTCCAGCCCATCAGCGGCTCGCGCTGCCGCACGCTTGCCGGCTCGTATTCGAGCACCCATTTGCGGGTCCGGCCGCGACCCGATTGCATCGCGGTTTTCGCCGGCCGGTAGATCCGCGCCTGCGCCATCGACCACCAACTCCTTGCTGCCACCCGCGAAGGGGCGAGCATCGCCGCGCTGGTCGGGGCGAGAGGATTTGAACCTCCGACATCCTGCTCCCAAAGCAGGCGCTCTACCAGGCTGAGCCACGCCCCGCCATGCGGGCGAGCGCGGTTTTAGTCGGTCGCCGGCGGTCGCGCAACCGTCGTGGGGTTGGCCTCGCCGCAGGTGCGGTCCTTTCAAGCCGCCCGGCGCCGCGGCGACTCATCGGCGAGGCCCATCAGCACGCGCAGGCTCTCCCGCCCGCGCGACAAGCGCGAACGCACCGTGCCGATCGGGATGCCGAGGACGGTGGCGACCTCCTCGTAACGCATGCCTTCGAGACCCACCAGCAGGATCACCTGACGTTGTTCGGCCGGCAGCTGCGCCAGCGCCCGTTCGAGGTCGCGCAATTGCAACGCATCGCCCGCCACGGCCTCGACCGTCAACGCCGCCGCCATGTCTTCGACCGGCACCGCCGTGCCTTCGCGCACGCCGCGGCGCACATTGTTGACATGCTGGTTGTGCAGGATGGTGAACAGCCACGCGCGCAAATCGGTCCCCGGCTGCCACAAATGCTGCTTGGCAATCGCCCGCAACAGACAGCTTTGCACCAAATCGTCGGCTTGCGTCGCGTCCCGGGTCAGAGCACGCGCATAGCGTCGCAGACGGGGAATTTCGGCTTCGACAAAACGGGCAAATTCACTCATCGTCTCAACCCTGGTTTATCTCACGGGGCGTTGCCGCGCCGCTTGGGATGGACTTATAGTGGGCCGCTGTAACCTGGTGATGTATGCCTCTGATCGATTGGTAATTCTTGTTTTCATTGGGTAAGCGGAGATGTCCGGTTTGTAATCGGCGCAACGATCGGTAAATCGATGGCCGGCGCGGGGCCAAAAAGCGGCACGATTGACGCGACCGCCGCCGGGCCCTTATCGTGCGGCGCGGTGACGAGCCCGTAGCTCAGCCGGTAGAGCAACTGACTTTTAATCAGTAGGTCTCGGGTTCGAATCCCGACGGGCTCACCAACAAAATCAAGCGGTTGTGGTCAACCCGTCGCGCCAACGAAGCGCGCGATACGCCGAATTGCCGTTTTGTCGCAACGCCAATGATGTCTTATGCGGCCGGCAATGTCGGGATCGCCTCGATCTCGGCAGCTTTTTCGCGACGCAGCCGCTCCAGGTCGTAGCGGGTCTGCAAGGCAAGCCACAGCTCGGGGCCGTTGCCGCAGAGCTTGCCAAGCCGCAGCGCCATTTCGGGCGTTACCGCCGCACGCTCGCTTAGCACGGCGTGCAGCGCCTGTCGCGATACGCCGAGCAACCGGGCGATCTCAGCGCGTGGCCGGCCAAGCGCCGGCAGAATATCCTCGCGCAGCAACTCGCCCGGATGCATCGGCGGCAGACCGGTCCCGGTCGTCGGCTCACTGTCGGCGGCGCTCGGCGTCAATGGTAATCCTCCAAATCAACGGCGACGGCGTCGGCGCCGTCCCACGCGAAGGTGATCCGCCAATTTCCCGTGACCCGGATCGACCAGCGGGTTTCGCCTTGTAGCGCGTGCCAACAGAAGCCCGGCAAGTCCACATCTGCCGGGCGGCCGGCAGCGTCGAGGGCGCGGAGCATGCGGCTCACTCTCGCGATATTCGGCACGCTCAGCCCGCTCGGATCGCCCGCCTCGAAAAACCGCCGGAGCGCCCGATTGCGGAAACTGCGTATCACCGGCGGAAACGTGAGGCGGCGAATGGCAAACGTCAAGTGACGCTTTACTGATGGCCACCTGGCCAAGCATTTTCCCAGGCTTGGCCTCGTCCCCCGCACTGGGCCCGAGCTCAGTCCGGCGGGGCAAAGCTCGTGAATAGCTGCGGGATGGCGCGGATATCGGCCACAATTTCGCGCTGCAGAGCCGCGGGCGCATCGGCCGGAAAAGCGAGATCGATCGCATCCGCCAACCCCCCGTAACGGGCGGCGAGCGTGGATTTAAGTTCGTGGTAAGGGGCGGCGGCGGCGAACAGCGCGAGCATTTCGTCCGACACCTCTGCGGCCATCTCGGGCCAGCGCCCGGCGACCGAGAGCCGATGCAGCTTGGCGCCGAGTTCGTCGAGGCCGTGCAAGGTCAGGATCGGCCGGTAAGTGCGGGTCGAAGCGTAAAACGCGACCCGGCGGCGCACATCATCAAGGGCTTTTTCCACTGCCGCCGGGTCGGGGCCGGTCACGACAAATCCGCCGCCATGGATCTCGAACGTGGCGCGTTGTCGGCGGCTGCCGCGCAGCCCTTCTGCGATTTGGGGCAGGCAAACCTCTTCCAGATAGCGCCGCGAGCACAGCGGGTGCAGACGCACACCGTCGGCGACTTCCCCCGCCAGCCGCAGCATCCCGGTGCCGACCGCGGCGATCGCGATCGGGATCGGCGGCAGCCCGGTCGGCTCGGGTGAGAAATCCGGGGTCATCAGGCTCAGCCGGTAGTGCCGGCCCCGGTAATCGAGCGGTTCACCCGTGGTCCAGCACCGCCAAACCGCTCGAATTGCGCCGATATAGTCGCGCAGCCGCGGTGCCGGCGGGCTCCAGGCGATGCCAAAACGGCGCTCAATGTGGCCCTTGACCTGACTGCCGAGACCGAGCACGAAGCGGCCGCCGCTCTGGGCGTGGAGATCCCAGGCCTGGGTGGCGAGCACGGTCGGGCTGCGCGGAAATGCGACCGCGACCGAGGTCGTCAATGCCACCCGGCGGGTGGCGAGCGCGGCGACAGCGAGCGGCGCAAACGGGTCGTGGCCGAGTTCGACAGTGGCCAGCCCGTCGTACCCGGCCTCCTCGGCGGCCGCGGCCGCCGTCGCGGCGGCGCGCCAATCGGGCATCGGCAGCGGCGCATAGACCCGCATCAGCCGGGCTCGGGCGGAGCCGGGGCCAGCCGCGCCATGACCAGCACCATGAACATCGCGAAGGACAGCGTGCCAAGCCACCATTCCTGCCAGACGCCGTAGGTCGCCACCGCGGCGGCGCAGGCGGCGGCGAGACTGCCGGCGGCGGCGGCGGCGTATGGCGGCGGCCACGGCGCCGCGGCCAGGGCGAGCCAGAACCAGCCGCACAGCAACGCCAAGGCGATCGCCCCCGGCGCGCCGAGCTCGAGCCAGACCTGCAACGGCGCGTTGTGCGGGTGGAGCGGCAGCCAGGTCTCGCCGGGCCCGATCGGGTCGCGGCCGCCGGGGATCGCCCGCGACGAATCAAGCCCCCAGCCGCGCAGCGGGTGCTCGGCGATGCGGTCGGCGACAAACGACCAGATCAACAGCCGGTGGCCGGCCGAGGCCTTGACCCAGTCGGCGGTGCGCACGACGCTCGCGATCTGTTCGAGGCGGCCAAATGACAGCGGTGCGGTGGCCACCGCCAGAACCGTCACGACCGCCGCGATGCGCGCGACCATGACGCGCCGCCGCCAGCTCGCCGCCGCGACCGCCAATCCGACCAGCAACGCCACCTTGGCGGCGGTGCCGTCGAGCACCAGAACGGTCAGCGCGCCGGCCGCGGCGAACAGCGCCGCGCTCGGCCGCCGGCGCAGCGCGGCAGCGCTCGGCAACAGCAGAATGGCAAAGCCGTCGGCCGCCTGGTTGAACCACGCCGGCTGATAGACGCGGTCGAAAAACGGTTTGCTGAGCGCCCCGCCGCTGGCGAGGTCGAAAAGCGCCATGGCCAGGGCGCCGACAAAGCCGGCGCGCAGAAACCCGGCGAGCCGGCGCGGTGCGGTCACCACCGCCGCCGCCGGCATCGCCAGCGCGCCAAGAATAAGCCCGCTCAGCGCCGCGCCCTGCACCACCGAGCGCCACGGGGCGGGCGACCAGGCGGCGGAAACCGCCCCCCACCCGACCAGCGCCAGGATCAGCCCCGCCGGAAAGCCGAAACACGCCGCCGCCGCGGACCCGCCCCTTTTGGCGAACAAGAGGACGAGGCTTGCGAGCGCCGCCGCCGCGGCCAGCGCCGCGATGGCGCGCGGCACCAGCACGAGCAGCGGAAAATAAAGCAACGCGGCGAGGCAGAGACAGGCCTCACAACCCTCGGCAAACCGCGCGGCAAGCGCCGCGGGCGCCGGGTTTGACGAACCATTTGACGAAGCAAAAGAGCGGACGCCGCCGGCCGCCCCGGGACCGCCGCCGCGCCGCACTACGGGTCGATTTCGAGCGCCGAAAAGAAAAAGGCGATCTCCTGCGCCGCGGTCTCGGCTGAATCGGAGCCGTGCACCGAGTTCGCCTCGATCGATTCGGCGAAATCTTTGCGGATCGTGCCGGGCGCCGCCTTGGCCGGGTCGGTGGCGCCCATCACCTCGCGGTTGACCGCGATCGCATCCGGGCCCTCCAGCACCTGCACGACCACCGGTCCCGAGGTCATGAACCGCACGAGGCTGCGGTAGAACGGGCGCTCGGCGTGGACGGCGTAAAACCGCTCGGCCTGTTCGGTGGTCAGCCGCAGCCGCTTTTGCGCGACGATGCGCAGGCCGCGGCGCTCGAAACGGTCAATGATCGCGCCGGTCAGGTTGCGCTTTGTCGCATCGGGCTTGATGATCGACAGGGTCCGTTCGCTGGCCATTGGCATCCTTTACGCGCGGCGAGGCGGCCCCGGGTTATAGCCGCGGCCGGCCGCCCCCGCAATCGACGAAGCCCGCGCCCGGTTTCAGGCGCGGCGTTCCCAGCCGGAATCCGTCTGCTGCCAGTAAGTCAGCGTGTGCCCGGCCGCGCGCGCCCGCCGCCAGCGGGTGCGGGCCGCCTCGACCGCGCGCTCGTCCTTGCCGTCGAACATGTCGGCGCAGCGGGCAAACGCCGCAAGGTCCCCGGCTTCGACCCCGTCGACCAGAACCAGCATCGTCGCCCGGTTCGGATTTTCGTCGCGGTCGGTGAGCCAGATCGGCTGGTGCGCGGCATCGCCGTCGCGGGCGGTGCCGTGCGGCAAAAAGCTTGCTTCGTCATAGGTCCACAGCGCGGCGTCGAGCGCCGCCACACGCTCGGCCGAGCCGGCCCTGACCACGATCGTGAAATCCTGCGCCCGGGCGCGCTCGAGCAGCTTTGGCAGCGCCCGTTCGAGCGGGATCGACAACAGATGGTAAAAGCCGATTTCGGCCATGGCCCGCTAGGCTTCCTCGTAGTGTTCCGCGATCAGGCGGTCGAGCAGGCGCAGGCCAAAGGCGGTGGCCCCCTTGGGCACGGTCGGCGCATCCTTGCTCGACCATGCGGTGCCGGCGATATCCAGATGCGCCCACGGCACGCCTTTGACAAAACGCTGCAGAAACTGCGCGGCGACAACGCTGCCCGCGGCACGGCCGCTGGCGATGTTTTTGACGTCGGCGGCGTCGCTGTCGATGTCGCGGTCATAGGCCTCGGCGAGCGGCAGCCGCCAGAGCTCCTCGCCGACCGCTTGACCGGCGGCAACCAGCCGCGCCGCTAATTCGTCATCGTTGGCAAACAGGCCGGCGCGATAATGGCCGAGGGCGACGATCACGGCCCCGGTCAGCGTCGCCAGATCGATCATCAGCCGCGGTTTGAACCGGTCCTGGCAGTACCACATCGCATCGGCCAGAACGAGCCGGCCTTCGGCATCGGTGTTCAATACCTCGATGGTCTGGCCCGACATCGATTTGACGATGTCGCCCGGGCGCTGCGCGGTCCCCGACGGCATGTTCTCGACCAGGCCGACGACCCCGACCGCATTGACCCGGGCGCGGCGCGCGGCGAGAAGCCGCATCAGCCCGATGACCACGGCCGAGCCGGCCATATCCCACTTCATCTCCCCCATCCCGGCGGCAGGCTTGATCGAAATCCCGCCGGTGTCGAACGTGACGCCTTTGCCGACAAAGGCCAGCGGTCCCGGCTGCCCGGGTCCGTCGCCGGCGCCGCGCCATTGCATCACGACCAGGCGAGGCGGCTTGGCGCTGCCCTGCGCCACGCCGAGCAGTGCGCCCATCCCGAGCTGGCGCATCGCCGGTTCGTCGAGAATTTCGACCGTGACCCCGAATTTCTCGAGCGTTTGCGCCTGCGCCGCCAGGGTCTCGGGATAGATCACATTGCCCGGCTCCGAGACGAGGTCACGCGTGAAGCACACCGCCTCGGCCGCCTTTTGCCGCGGTTGGTAAGCCCGGGCTGCGGCCTCGGGCTCATCGGTGCCGATGGCGAGCGCTTCGAGCGACGGCTTTTTGTCGGGTGGCTCCTTTGTCTTGTAGCGATCGAAGCGGTAGGACCGCAGTTCGGCGCCGAGTGCGAGCGCAGCCGCGGCCTCGGGCGCGGCGGCCGGCATTCCGGGCGCGGCATCGACCGCCACGGTCGCCTCGCGCTCGCCGGATCGGTTCAACTGCGCCGCCAGCGCGCCGCCAAGCTCTTCGAAAGTGCGGGTATCGGCTTTTTCGGGTTTGCCGAGCCCGGCCAGAATGATGCGGCTTACCGGCGGTCGCGCCGGTGCGACAATCTCCAACAGCTCGCCTTTTTTGCCGTTGAAACGGGGCGTTGCCGCCAAGGCGCGGGCGATCGCACCGTCGGCGGCTTCGTCGAGGCGGCGGGCGGCAGGGGTCAGCACGCAATCTTCCCAGACGCCGACCACCGCGGCCCCGGCGCGCGGCAGATCGGGTTTGACAAAGCCAATCTTCATCGGATCAACCTCGAGATCGCACAGCGCCGCCGCAGCGCGGCACCAAGGCAGGTGAGCGCCAACGCAGATATATTCGCCCCGCTTTCTCCACGCCAGCGCCGTTGACAGGAGGGTGCGAACGCGCGGCGCCAGCGGAGGTCGGAGCCGGCCGCATCCTATCTTGCCGACGGGCGTGGCAGCAGAACGTAATCGGTCGCCGGATCGGGGATGGCGCGAAAAAAGCTGTAGCGGTGGATGATACGGCCGTTTTGCACCCGCGCCCCGCCGCCAAGGCTTTGCGCGCGCGGCCAGACCGGTGCGGCGGCGGCGCCCGGTTCGACCAAAAGGCCGGCCTCGCCTGCAATCGCCGGACGCGGCAGATTGAAATTCGCCCAGCGCGGCCCGATTGCGACGACCGCGACCCCGTCCGGCAGCAAGCGCGCGAGCTCGGCGGCGAGGCCGTAATTGTCGGCGGCGACAAATCCCGCCCCGACCTGCCGGCGGGCGGCCTCGACCGCCGCCGCCAACTCGCGCCAGCCGCCGGTCTGCAGCGCAATCGGATTGAGCCTTACCGGCAGCGGCAGAGGCGCCAGCGCCGCCTCGACATAGACCGCGGCGGTCATCGCCAAGCCGAGCGCAACCGCCGGCAGATAAAGGCGTCGCCAGCCCCGTCCGCACAGACCGGCGGCGGCGAGGGCCGCGGCCGGATAGGCTATGACCGGCCAGTTCGCCTGCACCCGATCGCCGAGCGCATGCTGCACAAACACCAGGGCCGGCAGCCCGGCCAGCGCCGCGAGCAAGGTCGAGACCGGCTCGCGCATCCGCCAGGCGCGACGCGAAGCATGGGCCGCGCCCGCGACCAGCAACACGAAGATCAGCGGTGTGGCGAGCCCGAACTGGCCGGCGACGAGTTCGGCAAGAAATTGCGGCGCACGTGCCGGCACCCACGCACCGGCGCGGCCGCCCTGCTTCAGGATGCTGACCCAGCCGTGCCCGGCGTTCCACCACAAGACCGGAGCGAAGACGATCAGCGCCACAACGCCGCCGGCATAGGGTTCGGGACGCCGCCGCCAGGCCCCTCCGGCGGCCAGCAGCCAGAGCGCGATCGCGGCCGCGAAGAGGGCGGCGGTGTATTTGCTTGCCGCGGCGAGACCGACAAACAGGCCGGCCGCCAGCCACCAGGCGCCGCTGCCGCCGCCGGCGATTCGCGCCATCGCCCACAGCGCCGCCGTCCAGAACAACATCAGCGGAGCGTCGGGGGTGGCGAGGATCGCGCCAACCCCGACCGCCAGCGTCGCGTTCAGCAACACCGGGGCGACGAGTCCGGCGCCGCAGACCAGCGGCAGCCGGCGCCCGGCGTCCCACAACAGCACCGAGCCGAGGGCCGCGCCGAGCGGGCCCAACAGGCGGATCCCGAGCGGCGATTCGCCGGCAATGGCGGTGCCGGCGCGGATCCACAGCGCGATCATCGGCGGATGATCGAAGTAGCCGGGAGCAAGAGCGCGCGACCACACCCAGTAATAGGCTTCGTCCGGCGCCAGCGGGAAACGAGCGGCAAGCAGCAGCCGCAGCCCGGTCAACACCGCCAGCGCCGCTGCCGCCACCGCCGCGGAAGAAGGCAGTCTCATCGGCCGCCGGTGCCGAGGCGGTCCAGCGGCGAGGAACGGCGTCGCTGCCGCCGCACCGGTTGCCGGCAGTCGATTGGTCCGCAGCCCAGCATCACCCTGGGCCCCTTTCCCTGCAAGATCTCACGCTTTGCGCCCGCTCCAGCCTGGCCGGCGGCAGGGCCGTCACGCCGGCGGCCGACGACCGTTTGCCACTGGTCCCTCCGCACCGGGCTCCCTATGATCGCAGCCCCGATGTCCGCGCTCAGCCGCTACATTTTGCGACAGTGTTTTGGCGTGATGATTTTCGTCACCGCCGCGCTCGCGGCCGCGGTATGGCTGGCGCAATCGCTGCCGCTGATCGACCTGATCGTCAATCGCGGCCTTTCCCTCGACATTTTCCTCTACCTCGCGCTCCTGATTCTGCCCCGCTTTCTCGATATCGTCTTGCCGATCGGGGTGTTTATCGCGGTGCTGTTGACCTTCAACCGTCTGACAAGCGAGAGCGAATTGGTGGTGATGCGGGCGGCGGGGTTGGGGCCAATGACATTGGCGCGGCCGGTGCTGATGTTGGCGGGTATCGCGTTTGCGATCCTGATGAGCTTTTCGCTCTACCTGCTGCCGGTGTCGAGCCGCGCCTTCAAGGACCTCCAATTCGAAATCCGCAACCGGTTTGTTTCGAGCCTGATCCAGGAAGGCACCTTCACCAACGTTTCCGATAAGCTGACGCTGTACATCCGCAACCGCGACGCCGACGGCGACGCGGTCGGGCTGCTGATCAACGACAACCGCGACCCGGCGAAACCGGTGACGATCCTCGCCGAGCGCGCCGCCTTTGTCGACACGCCCTCGGGTTCGCGCATCATCATGGTCAATGGGGACCGTCAGCAATTCGACCCGCAGACCCGCAAGCTCTCGGTCCTGACCTTTGATCGCTACACGCTCGACCTGGGCAGCCTGCAAGACGCCCCGATGGTCCGCTTTCGCGGCGCCGAGGAGCGGTTTCTCGGCGAATTGCTGTTTCCGAAAACCTCGGATCCGGTGATCCGGCGCAGTTTTATCATGGAGGCCCACCAGCGCATCCTCACCCCGCTTTCGACCTTGGCGTTTGCGGTCATCCCGCTCGCTTGTCTGCTGCCCGGCGAGTTCAGCCGCCGCGGTCAGAGCAAGCGGGTGATGGCTGCGGTCGTGGCCGCCTTTGTGTTCCAGACGGCAAGCCTCGGCGTCAACGATCTGGCTGCGCGTTACGCCGAGGCGATCCCGCTGATGTATGTCGTCGATCTGCTGCCCTTCGCGATCGGCATGATGATGTTGATGCATCGCGGGATCCGGTTCGGTCTGCGCTGGCCGGTCCACATGGCGCACGCCATTCGCGCGCGTTGACCGGCGCGCGGCGCGGAGGTTCGAGGTGCATCTCGGCAAAACCCTGTCCGCCTATATCGGGCGTCATTTTTTTCTGTGGTTTAGCAGCGTGTTCGGCGCGATGGCGGTGGTCACGTTTCTCGCCGATTACATTGAGCTGATCCGCCGCGGCGGCGCCAAGGTGCAGGCCACGCTGAGTGTGCTGTTCGAAATGGCGGCGCTGCAGGCGCCGCAGACGGCGCAGGAGGTGCTGCCCTTTGCGGTGCTGTTCGGGACGATGCTCGCCTTCTGGCGCCTCACCCGCAGCAACGAGCTGGTTATCGTGCGCGCCGCCGGGGTCTCGGTGTGGCAGTTTTTGATGCCGGCGGTATTGGTGGCGCTGGTCATCGGGATCATCGCGGTGACCGTATTCAACCCGCTCGTCTCGGTGGCCGCGGCGGCCTATGAAAAACTCGACGCGCGCATCCTCGGCGGCGGCGGCAACCAGACGATGCTGTCGGATGCCGGATTTTGGCTGCGGCAGAGCGACGGCGCCGGCAACCAGATCATCATCCACGGCGGCAAGTTCACCTCGCCCGACACCGCAATCGACAATGTCACGATCTTTTTCTTCGACAGTCACACCCGCTTCACTTCGCGCATCGATGCCCGCTCGGCGCGGCTTGAAAACGGCGAATGGGTGATCGAAGACGGGGTGCGTTGGCGTCCCGACCAGCCCTCCGAAACATTCGCGCGCTGGCGCCTGCCGACCCAGCTGACCCCGCGCAAAATCGAACAGAGTTTCGCGTCGCCCGATACGATGTCGTTTTGGGATCTGCCGGGGTTCATCAAGCTGCTCGAGCGGTCGGGGTTTCCCGCCCAGCGCCACCGGCTGCATTACGACGTGCTGTTGGCGCGGCCCTTTCTGCTCGCCTCCATGGTACTGGTGGCGGCGGTCTTCAGCCTGCGAATGCAGCGCCGCGGCGGCACCACCCTGATTGTGGTCGGCGGCGTGGCGAGCGGCTTTGTGCTGTTTGTCGTCTCGAACATCGTCTTTGCGCTGGGCCTGTCGGCAAAGGTCCCGGTTGCGCTTGCCGCTTGGACCCCGACCGGGGTCAGCCTGATCTTCGCCGCCTCGGTGCTGTTGCACCTGGAAGACGGCTGATGGCCGCTTGGCCGGCAGCGGTTCGGCCGTCCGATCCCGACCGCCGCGGGCGGCCGCGCTTCCGCGGCCTTCTCGCGCTGGTTGTGCTCGCGGCTCTCATTCACGCCGTGCCCGCCGCCGCCCAGCTCAGCGTCGCCCGCTCCGCCAAGCAAAACCCGAACGCGCCGATCGTGCTGCGCGCCGACGAAATCGAGCACAGCAACGATCTCGGTCTGACGATCGCGCGCGGCAATGTCGAACTCGCGCAGAATGGCGACGTTCTGCTCGCCGATGTCGTCACCTACAACCAGCGCACCGACACGGTTACCGCCTCCGGCCATGTCAGCCTGACACAACCCACCGGCGAGATCCTGTTTGCCGACTATCTCGAATTGCGCAACATGCTCGGCGACGGCTTTGCCGAAAACGTGCGCATGTTGCTGACCGACCAGTCGCGCCTGGCGGCAAACACCGCCCGCGTCGTCCACAAGAATCGGATCGAATTGCGCCGCAGCGTCTATTCGCCCTGCGATCTGTGCAAGAACGACCCGAGCGCGCCGCCGGCCTGGCAATTTGTCGCCCGCCAGATCGACGACGACCGCGAGTTCAAGCTGATCGAAATGCGCGACACGACGATGCAGATCGACGGCTGGCCGGTGTTTTACATTCCCTACCTGTCGATGCCCGACCCGTCGGTCAAGCGCGCCAGCGGCTTTTTGACCCCGTCCTTTGGCGGGTCGAACACGATCGGCGCCAATATCACGATCCCCTATTTTTTGGTTCTCGGACCCGACAAGGACCTAACCCTGTCGCCGCGCCTGACCACCAAGGCGGGGCCGGTGCTTGGAACCGAATACCGCGAGCGCTTCAGCAACGGTTCGCTCGACGCGCAGGGCAGCATCAATTTCAGCAACCCGGATACGGCGCAGATCAGCGGCGGCCAGCTGCGCGGCAACATCAATTCCACCGCCGTCTTTGACGTCACCCCGGATTGGCGCACCGGGCTCGATGTGCAACGCACCTCCGATCCCGCCTATCTGTTGCAATTCGGCTATGGCTATCCGCCGTTCAACGCCGAGGTCAGCCGCGCCTATGTCGAAGGCTTTGCGCTGCGCACCTCGACCGACGTCGATGCCTATGCGTTTCAGCCGCTGATCAGCGGCCTGAGCGCCTCGACCCAGCCGATTGTATTGCCGGTGATCAACCGCAACTGGCAGAGCGAACCCGACGCCTTTGGCGGCCGTTGGAACTTGAACGGCAATTTGCTTGACATCGTCCGCAAGGAAGGCACCCAGGATCGTCGCATCTCGCTGGGTACGACCTACGAAAACACGTTTCGCGACGGCATCGGCAGCCAATATCAGCTGAGCGCGACGATGCGCGGCGACGGGTATTGGGTCAACGATCTGAGCCCGGTGTCGAACCCCGATCTGCCATCGGCTTATTTTCCTGTCGATGGGATGCCGGCGGCAGAGCCGATCAACCCCAATTTCGTGACCGGACGGATCTATCCCCATGCCGGTCTGACCTGGAGCTATCCGCTTGTCCATCCCGGCTTTTTGACGCCGCTGATCGAGCCGATCGTCGGGGTCTATGCCGCACCCAACGGCGGCAACCAGCGCAAGATCCCCAACGAGGACAGCCTGTCTTTCGACTACGACGCCTCGATGCTGTTCCGGCCCGACCGGCTCGCCGGCTATGACCTGCTCGACACCGGCCAGCGTGTCGATTACGGCCTCAAGCTCGGTCTTTACGACAGCCATGGCGGCAGCTACCGGATGATTGTCGGCCAGAGCTACCGCGATGTCGTCAACCCGTTTCTGCCGCCCGCTTCGGGCGCGTTCAACCGCCTGTCCGACCTCGTCGGTCGGGTCGTCTTGCAGCCGACCGCCTATCTCGATCTGATCTACCGCTTCCGGCTCGACCGCGCCACCTACGCGTTCAACGAGCAGCAGGCCTCGGTGTCGATGGGGCCGCAAAATCTGCGGGTGGCGACCACCTTCATCCTGCTCCCCGCGCAACTGCCGAGCGAGGTCGTGACCAACCCGACGACCGGCCAATCGGTGCTTTACGGCAAGCAGGAGCAGCTCAATTTCAGCGCCACCGCAAGGCTAACCCGGTACTGGTCGCTGCAGGGTGCCGAGACCCTCAATCTGACCAATTCCACCAACATCATCAACGGCGTGACGACGTCGGTCGCGAGCAACACCAGCCTTTACGCCTCGCTGTCGGCAATCTACCAGGACGAGTGCATGGCATTTATCGGCGGCATTACCCAATCCGGCATCCGCACCGGTGCGGTGACCCCCGGCTATTCGGTGCTGTTCAGCGTCGTGTTCAAGAATATCGGCGAGATCGGCGGCACCGTCGCCACCCTCGGCGGCACACCCTAGCCGGCGCCGACAGCCTTTCACCAGACCGCGAGGCGCCCGGCCCGCGGTGTTTCGACGCCCGGGCGCGCCGCGCGGCGCAAAAACGTGTAATATCGGCTGCGTTTGCAGGGTCGCGAGTGGTTGGCGATGGTCAAAACCCGCTGGTTTCCGATTTTGTGGTTGGCGGTGCTGTGGCCGCTCGCATTGGCCGCAGCGCCGCTGGGGTCGCCGCGCGTGCTGCAATCGGGTCCGGCTCCCGCCCTGCCGGGACCACACCCGCAACCAGGCCAGCAACCTCCGCAATCCTCCTACCCCGAAATGCGCATCGCGGCGGTGGTCAACGACGATGTGATCTCGGTCGCCGATCTCGCCTCGCGGGTGCGCATGGTGATGTTGTCGACCGCGGTGCCGCAGACCGCGGAGGGAGCCCGGCGCCTGAGCGCCCAGGTGCTGCGCACGCTGGTCGACGAGAAGCTCGAAATGCAGGAAGCGCGGCGCAAAAACATCACCGCCAGCAAGGCCGAAATCGACAAGGCGATCGCGCAGATCGCGCAGCAGAACAATTTGAAGCCGGAGCAACTCTTTCAGGTGCTCAAAAATAACGGCATCGAAAAGAGTGCGCTGGTCAACCAGGTCACCGCCTCGATCGTGTGGGCCAAGTTGATCCGACAGATGGCGGCGGACAGCGACCCGGTTTCCGACGACGAGATCGACGACGCCCTGAAGCGCCTCAAACAGGATGAGAAGACCCCGGAAGCGCGCGTCGCCGAAATCTTTCTGCCGGTCGACAACCCCGACCGCGACGCCGATGTTCGCGCCGAGGCCGAGCGCCTGATCGCCGAGATGAAACAGGGCGCGCGGTTTTCGAATGTCGCGCGCCAGTTCTCGCAATCGGCAACCGCCGCGGTCGGCGGGGATATGGGCTGGATCCATCCGGACGAGCTGAGCCCGCCCTTGGCCAAGGCGGTGACCGGGATGCAGCCCGGCGAGTTGTCGCCGCCGATTCGCGCGGCCGGCGGCTATTACCTGTTGCTGGTGCTCGATCGCCGCGGCGCCGGCGGCGTGCCGAGCCCGGATGAAACGGTCTTGCATCTGGTGCAAGTGGTCTTTCCGCTGCCGACGCAACCCACCGAAGCGCAGCGCCGCGCGGCGATTGCCCAGGCTGAAAATGTGCGCGGCACGGCCAAGAACTGCGAGGATATGGTGCGCATCGGCAAGACCGAGGCGCCGCAGCTCTCAAGCCAGGGCGATTTGCGCCTCGACCAGATCGCGCCGGGCATGCGCAGCATGATCATGGGGCTGTCGATCGGCCAAGCCTCGCAGCCGATCCTGCAAAAGAACGGGGTCGGCGTGATCATGGTGTGCAGCAAGAACCAGCCAAAGGCGTTTGTGCCGACGCGCGCGGATGTCGCCGAGACATTGATGCGCGAGCATCTCGACCTGCTCTCGCAGCGTTATCTGCGGGAGCTGCGGCGCGAGGCGTTTGTCGACGTCCGGGTGTAAGCTGATGCGCCTGCCGCTGGTGCTGACCATGGGCGAGCCCGCCGGGATCGGCGGCGAGATTGCGCTCAAGGCTTGGCTCGCCCGCAACGGCGGAGTGCCGCTCTTTTATCTGCGGGACGACCCCGGGCGAGTGGCCGGCCTGGCCGCGCGGCTTGGTTGGCAGGTGCCGGTCGCAGCGATCGCCGCCCCCGAGGAAGCGGCGGCGGCTTTCCCCGCGGCGCTGCCGGTGCTGGCGATCGGGATCAATCCGCAAGGCCGTCCAGGCCAACCCGACCCGGCCGATGCCGCGGCCATCCTGGCCGCGATCGATCACGCGGTCGGCGATGTGCGCGCCGGCAAAGCGGCCGCGATCGTCACCAATCCGATCCACAAGGACAGCCTTTATCGCGCCGGGTTCCGCCACCCGGGGCACACCGAGTATCTGGCTGAGCTGGCGGGCGGCGTGACCCCGGTCATGATGCTGGCCTGTGCCCAATTGCGGGTCGTGCCGGTCACAATCCACCTGCCGTTGCGCCGGGTCGCAGACCTTCTCGACCCGGCCATGATCGTCGCGGCCGGCCGGATTACCGCCGCCGCATTGCGCAGTGACTTCGGCATTGCCGCTCCGGTCCTGGCGGTGGCCGGGTTGAACCCGCATGCCGGTGAGGGCGGCGGTCTGGGACGCGAGGAAATCGACGTCGTCGCGCCGGCGATTGCGGCGCTGCGCGACGATGGCGTCGATGCGCGCGGCCCCTTTGCCGCCGACACGATGTTTCACGCCGAGGCGCGGCGCGGCTATGACGCGGCCTTGTGCATGTATCACGACCAGGCGCTGATCCCGATCAAAACGATCGATTTTGACGGCGGGGTCAATGTCACCCTCGGTCTGCCCTTTGTGCGCACCTCGCCCGACCACGGGACCGCTTTTGCAATCGCCGGCAAGGGCGTGGCTCGGGCGGGAAGCCTGATCGCGGCGTTGCGGCTGGCGGCGGCGATGGCCGAGAGGCGCCGAGCGCGGCGGGACGCACGCGGCTGAGCGCCACCGATCCGGCGGCGTTGCCGCCATTGCGCGAGCTGATCGCCCGCCACGGCATCGCGGCGCGGCGGCGGCTCGGCCAGAATTTTCTGTTCGATCTCAACCTGACCCGGCGCATCGCCCGCGCCGCCGCGCCGCTGCAAGACCGGCATGTGATCGAGATCGGCGCCGGCCCCGGCGGCCTGACGCGGGCGCTGTTGGCCGAAGGTGCGGGCCATGTTGTCGCGGTCGAGCGCGACCCGCGCTGCCTGGGCGCACTCGCCGAACTGGCCGCGGTTTATCCCGGCCGGCTCGAAATTGTCGCCGGCGACGCGCTGGCTCTTGACCCGGTCGCCCTGGCCCCGGCGCCGCGCAAGATCGTCGCCAACCTGCCCTACAATATCGCCACGGCGCTGCTGCTCGCCTGGCTCGACCAGATCACCGCGTTTGATGCGCTGATCCTGATGTTCCAACGCGAGGTCGCGCTGCGCCTTGTCGCGGCCCCGCACAGCAAGTCTTATGGCCGGCTGTCGGTTCTGACCCAATGGCTGGCCGAGCCGCGCATCCTGTTTGACGTGCCGGCGTCCGCCTTTGTGCCGCCACCAAAGGTGACTTCAAGCGTCGTGGCGCTCGTGCCGCGGCCCGCGCCGTTGGCGCCCGCCGCAAAACCGGTGCTCGAGCGCGTCCTTGCCGCCGCTTTCGGGCAGCGCCGCAAGATGCTGCGCTCAAGCCTTGCCGGTCTCGGCGTGTCAAGCGAAGCGCTGCTGGCTTCGGCCGGCGTTGCCGCCACCGCCCGCGCCGAGGAACTCGGCATCGCCGAATTTTGTGCACTCGCCCGCGCCGCGGAGCTGGCAAACGCGGGCGGCACGACCGCACCTCGGCCTCGACCGCGCTGTTGAGGAGAGAGGGCTCGCCGTCACCCCGATGACCGCGACACGCTTCGGTTTGGCGCCCGGCCCGAGAGCACCGACCCCGATCCGCGGCGCGCTTGGCATGGCGCCGCGCCCCGACACACTGGGACCGCCGGTGCCGCTGCTCAGTGCCAAGGCGGCACGCGATTGGCCGCCAAAGATCGGAGCGCCGAAAAACCTCGTGTTCTCAGGCGGCAGAGCGATGTAATGTTCAATTATCGAGTCATCGAATGCTTTCATTGGGCTTAATGTCTGGTGAGATATTTAACAATCGATCCGAGAATAGCGTAAAAAAACCGTAACATCCGCGCTTTATTACTGTGCCTGCAGCACACAATAATGGAGCGGGAGATGTCTCGATTTTGGCCTCAGGCGGCGTTCGGCGCCGGCCTGCTGATGGCCGCGGCCGCCCTGCCGGCCGCGTCCGGCCATGGTGAAGATTTCGAGGGCGGCATCAAGCATGTCTTGTTGATCAGCATCGACGGCATGCACGCGGTCGATTTCGCCAATTGCGCACATGGGATCGGCGGCGTCAATAACGGTCAGCCTTATTGCCCGAACCTGGCGGCGCTCGGCCAAACCGGCGTCAATTATCTGGCGACCTCGACTTCGATGCCGTCGGATTCGTTTCCGGGGCTGATGGCGCTGGTTACCGGCGGCTCGCCGCGCACCGTCGGCGCATTTTACGACGTCGCCTATGACCGCGTCTTGGCGCCCCCCGCGCAGACGACCGGCAACGGCGTGGCGGCCGGCAGCTGTGCGCCCGGCGTGGCCAACGGCTCGACAACGGAATTCGACGAAGGGATCGACATCAACCAAAGCCTGTTGAACGGCGGCGCGCCCGCCGGCGCCGATGGCGGCATTGCCTCGATCGATCCGACCAAGCTCGACCGCGATCCGTTCCATGGCTGCGCCCCGGTCTATCCGTGGAATTTTGTGCGCACCAACACGATTTTTGGCGTGGTTCATGCGGCCGGCGGCTATACCGCCTGGTCGGACAAGCATCCCTCCTATTCGGCGGTCGCCGGTCCCGGCAATGGCGGCAACCTCGACGACTATTATTCGCCCGAGATCAACTCGGTCCCGGTCCCGCTGGCGTCGGTGCCGGGCTGCAGCCCGCTCCCCGACCAGACCGCGGCGACACCGTCAAATTCATGGACCGACAGCTTTCAGAACATCCAGTGCTATGACAGCCTCAAAGTGCAGGCGATCCTGAACGAGATCGCCGGCCGCGATCACAGCGGCAAGCGGCGCCGGCCGGTGCCGACCGTGTTCGGCATGAATTTCCAGGTTGTCAGCGTCGGCCAGAAACTGATCGAAAAATCGCTCGGGGTGAAGGGCGGCTATCTCGACAATCAGGGGACGCCGAGCCCGGCCCTCTTGGGCGAGATCGAATTCGCCGACAGCGCGATCGGCAAGATGGTCACTGAATTGCGTCGCCGCGGCCTCCTCGCTTCGACCCTGATCGTGATCTCCGCCAAACACGGCCAGAGCCCGGTCGATTCGGCGCGGTATCTGGGGATTTCGACGGTCCCGGGCGACTCGGTCACGACCTCGCCGGCGACGATCCTGGACAGCCTGCTGCCGCTGTCTGAGCGCCCGTCCAACAGCCCGCCGGGGATCGGTCCGACCGAGGACGACATCTCGCTGATCTGGCTGGCCAATTCGGCCGACACCGGGACCGCGGTGGGAATGCTCGAAAGCCAGTCGCCGGCGACCGCCAACATCGCCGGCATCGGGGCGATCCTTTCCGGGCCGACGCTGTTGCCGATGTTCAACCCGCCCGGTCTGCCGCCGGTCGGCGACCCGCGCACCCCGGATATCATCGTCACTCCGAATGTCGGGGTCACCTACTCCGGCAGCGGCAAGAAGCTGGCCGAGCATGGCGGCTTTTCGCATGACGACACGAATGTGATCATGCTCGTCTCGAACCCGGCCTTTGCCGCCGCGACGATAACCAGCCCGGTCGAAACCGCGCAGGTGGCGCCCACGATCCTGGCGGCGCTTGGTCTTGATCCGGACAAGCTCGATGCGGTGCGCGCCGAAGGCACCCAGGTGCTGCCCGGTCTCGGCCTCGGCCGACGCTCACGCGACTGAGCCGGGCCGGGTTCTGGACCGGACCCGAAGCTGCGCCGCCGTCGATTGCACGGCGCCGTTCGGCGCCGGTGGCGGCGGCGAGCCCGGGCTGCGCGTTGACCGGCAGCGCGCGATCCGAGAGGATCGGACGATGAAACGCGAGATCATCACCGTCGCCGGCTCGCCGGGTTCGGGTAAATCCTCGACCGCCAAGGCGCTCGCGGCCGCGCTCGGGTTCCGCCATTTTTCGTCGGGGGACCGGTTTCGCCAGCTCGCGGCCGAGCGCGGCCTGTCGATCGAGGCGATGAACATCTCGGCCGAGATGCAGCGCGACATCGACCTCGAAGTCGATGCGCAGCTCAAGGAAATGTACCGGCGTGACGACCGGCTGGTGATCGATTCGCGCATGGCCTGGCTGTGGATGCCGCAGTCGTTGAAAGTGTTTCTGGTGCTCGACCCCGACACCGCGGCCGAGCGCATCTTTGCCAGTCTGCAGAGCGAAGGGCGGCAAAGCGAGGAGGCGGCATCGGTCGAGGAGGTGCGGCGCAGCATCAAGGCCCGGCATGACAGCGAGCAGCGCCGCTATCGCGCGCTCTATCAGGTAAACCTGACCGATCCGTTGAATTTCGACCTGGTTGTCAACACCAAGAACAACAGCCTCGAAACCGTGACCGCGATGCTGCTCGCCGCCTATCGGGCGTGGCGGGAGGACAGCAGCCCCGGGTGAAGGCGGGGTATGGGTCGGCCGCGCCTCGCGTCGCGCGCGGCGCCGGGCGAAGCGCCGGCAAAGACCGGCTACTCGACGTTCTGCACCTGCTCGCGAAACTGCTCGATCACCGCCTTCAGCGCCAGCCCGACCCGGGTGAGTTCGATCGCGGCCGATTTCGAACACAAGGTGTTGGCTTCGCGGTTCAATTCCTGGCACAGGAAATCGAGCCGCCGCCCGACCGCTTCGCCTGATTCGATCAGCTCGCCGGCCTGCTCGATATGGGCGCGCAACCGCTCGATCTCCTCGCGAATGTCGCTGCGGGCGACGAGCAGCGCGATCTCCTGGGCAAGCCGCTCTTCGGGCACCGGCGGGGCGCCGGCGCCGATCAACCCGTCGAGCGCGGTGACCAGTCGCTCGCGCAGCGCGGCCGGCTGCGCTGCGGCGCAATCGGCGGCCTGCGCGGTCAGCGCCGCCATCTCATCGAGCTGGGTGCGCAACAAACGGCCAAGCCGCGCCCCCTCATCGGTCCGCGCCGTCGCGATCGCGGCAAGCGCCTCTTCCCAGCTGCTCATCACCGCGGCTTGGCGCGCCTCGATCACCGTCTCGTCTTCGCTCTCGACCGTCTCGACGACCCCGCGCAGCGCCAGCAACCCATCGAGGCGCGGCGGCGCGGCTTCGACCTCGGCGGCGAGTTCGCCGAGCAGCGCCACAAGCCGCGCCAGGGTGTCGCGGTTGATGCGCAGCTCCGGCGGCGCGGCGTGAACGATGCTGAGATTGGCGGTGAAATTGCCGCGCCGAAACCGCTCGGCGAGCGAGGCGCGCAATCGCGGCTCGAGCGCGTCAAAGCCCGGCGGGAGCCGCAGGCGCAAATCGAGGCTGCGCCCGTTGACGCTCTTGATCTCCCAACTCCACGACACGCCATAGGCCTCGCCCGCGGTTCGCGCGAAGCCGGTCATGCTTGCGACAGCCACGCCATCTCCTTTGCGCCGACAAGCTGCGGGCGTTAACGCGTTGGCCGACGGCATGTCAACCATGCGCGGCGCCGGTGCAGGTCAATGCCCGGCGGAAACCGGATCGGGTTTCGCGATCGCGCCCTTGCGATACTGGGCGACGTTGTGATCGTGCTCGGTCAGGGTTTTGGCAAAGACGTGTCCGCCGTTGCCGTCGGCGACAAAATAGAGCTCGTCGGTCTGCGCCGGCCACGCCGCCGCGCGTAGCGAGGCGAGCCCCGGATTGTCGATCGGCGTCGGCGGCAGTCCCTTTTCGAGATAGGTGTTATAAGGTGAGGGGCTGGCCAAGTCGGCATGGGTCAGCGACCGGTCGGGCTTTTTGTCGCCGGCGAGGGTCAATGCATAGATCACCGTGGGGTCGGAACCGAGCGGCATACCCAAGCGCAGCCGGTTGATAAAGACCCCGGCGATGCGCGCGCGCTCGGCGGGCCGCGCGGTTTCTTTTTCGATGATCGAGGCGAGGATCAGCAGCTGCTCGGGATTGGCAAGCGGCAGGCCGGGCTCGCGCCGCGCCCAAGCCGCAGCCAGCGCCCGGGTCATTTCCTGCTGCATCCGCGCAACGAGCGCATGACGCGGCTCGCCATAAGTGTAGATGTAGGTGTCGGGCATCAGGCTGCCCTCGGGCGGCAGCGCGCCGAGCCGCCCGCTTAGCGCCGGCGCGGCGCGGATCAAGGCGGCAATCTGGGCGTTGGTCAGCCCCTCGGGGATCGTCAGCTTGTGCTTGACGGTCTCGCCGGCGGCGATCATCGCAGCCGCCGCGAGCGGGCTGATGCCGGCGGGAAAGCGGTATTCACCGGCCTCGAGCGCCGCCGCCTTGCCCGACAGCGCGGCCCCGATGTCAAAGGCCAGCCGCCACCGCACCACGCCTTCCTTGGCCAACAGCCGGGCGATCTCGTCGAGACCGCTATGCGGCGGGATGACCACGACATGCGCCTGGCTCAGCGGACCCGCGCCGGTGACCTCGCGGTAGACCCACCACGCAAGGCCGCCGCCGACGGCAAGGATCGCCGCTACCGCGATCAACGCCGAGCCGAGCAAACGCAGCGCCGACTTCACGGGCTAGGCCAGCATAAACCGCGGCGGCGCGGCCGCTCAGGGCGGACCGGCAAAGATCAACGAGGCGTTGGTGCCGCCAAAGCCGAACGAATTGGTCAGCGCGTATCTGACCCGACGGCGCTTGGCTTCCTTTGGCACCAGATCGATGTCGCAGGAAGGCGACGGATTGTCGAGGTTCAAAGTCGGGGGAACCGCCCCGTCGCGGATCGCGAGGATCGAAAAGATCGCTTCGACGCTGCCCGCCGCGCCAAGCAAATGCCCGATCGCCGATTTGGTCGACGACATCGACAATTGGTAAGCGTGGCTGCCAAACAGGCGTTTGACGGCGCCGAGTTCGATTTCGTCGCCGAGCGGGGTCGAGGTGCCGTGGGCATTGATGTAGTCGATCGCCTCGGGCGGGAGCTGCGCGCGGCGCAGCGCGTTGCGCATCGAGCGATAGGCGCCGTTGCCGTCCTCGGCCGGGGCGGTCAGGTGGTAGGCGTCGCCGGACATGCCATAGCCGACCACCTCGGCGTAGATTTTGGCGCCGCGTTGGCGGGCGTGTTCGAGCTCTTCGAGGACCAGGATCCCCGCGCCTTCGCCCATCACAAAGCCGTCGCGCGCCTGATCCCACGGCCGCGAGGCGCGCGGCGGATCGTCGTTGAACGCGGTCGACAGCGCGCGCGCCGCCGCAAACCCGGCCAGCCCGAGCCGGCAGATCGCCGCTTCAGTGCCGCCGCAGACCATGACATCGGCGTCGTCGAGCATGATCATGCGCGCTGCGTCGCCGATCGCATGGGCGCCGCTCGAACAGGCCGTCACCACCGCATGGTTGGGACCGCTGAAGCCATAGCGGATCGAGACATGACCGGAGGCGAGATTGATCAGGTTGGCCGGAATAAAAAACGGGGTCAGCCGGCGCGGCCCGCGCTCATGCAACGTCAGCGCCCCTTCGGTGATCCCCGACAAGCCGCCGATGCCCGACCCGATCAGCACCCCGGTGCGCTCGCGCAACTCCTGCTCTTCCGGCGTCCAGCCCGCGTCTTCGACGGCTTGCGCGGCGGCGGCCAGCGCGAACACGATAAAGCCGTCCATCTTGCGCTGGTCTTTGGGCGGCACCCAATCATCGGCGTTGAACAATCCCGAGGCGGTGTCGCCGCGCGGCACCTGCGCGGCAATCCGCGCCGGCAGGTCGGAAACGTCGAACGATTGAATGGCGCTGACCCCGGAGGTCCCGGCGAGCAGGCGCTCCCAATTGCGCTCCAGGCCGATGCCGAGAGGCGTCACCAGCCCCATGCCGGTTACGACCACGCGCCGCATCGCTGCTTCACCTACAGCCACAGCCGACCGGAGCGCGCATTCGCCCGCTGCGGAGATCGCATGCCGGCACGGCGTGAGGCCGGCTCAGCTATGCGACTCGATAAAACTGACGGCATCCTTGACGGTCACGATTTTCTCGGCGGCGTCATCCGGGATCTCGCAGCCGAATTCTTCTTCGAAGGCCATCACCAGTTCGACGGTGTCGAGACTGTCGGCGCCGAGATCGTCGATAAAGCTGGCGTTCTCGGTCACTTTCGACTCGTCGACGCCCAAATGCTCAACGACGATCTTCTTCACCCTGTCGGCGACATCGCTCATCCCTAGTTCCCCTCAGAGGCTCGCATGAAATCGGGTTCCGGTGTGCAAATGCGGGCGCCATCCGCCGTCATAGTGTCGTCGTTGGGGGCCGCGTCAAGGCGTCAGACACATAGCACGGATTTGCCCGGGCTGCCAATTCGGCGCCGTCGGCTCCGCGCGCGGGGCCTATAGCATGGCCATACCGCCGTTGACGTGCAAGGTCTGGCCGGTCACATAGGCCGCCTCGGCGCTCGCCAGATAGGCGACAGCCGCCGCAATCTCGGCGGCGGCGCCAAAGCGGCCGGCCGGAATCGCCGCCGCCAGCCTGTCGCGCTGGGCGTCGGAGAGGGCGGCGGTCATCGCCGTCTCGACAAAACCCGGCGCCACGCAGTTGACGGTCACCCCGCGGCCGGCGACCTCGGCGGCGATCGATTTCGACATGCCGACCAGCGCCGCCTTGGCAGCGGCGTAATTCGCCTGCCCGGCATTGCCGGTGAACGCCACGATCGAGGTGATGGCGATGACCCGGCCATGCCGCCGCCGCACCATGCCGCGCAATGCGGCGCGGGTCAGGCGAAACGCGGCCGTCAGATCGATATCAAGAACCTTCTGCCAATCTTCGTCCTTGATCCGCAGGGCCAAGGCGTCGCGCACCACCCCGGCGTTGTTGACGAGGATATCGATCCGCCCCATCGCCGCCTCGGCCGCCGCGACAAGCCCGTCGGCGGCCTCAGGCAGGGCAAGGTCGGCGGTCGCGACATGCGCGTGCGCCCCCAATTCCTCGGCGAGGGCGATGAGCGCCGGCCGCCGCGTTCCGGACAACGTCACCTCGGCCCCCTGCGCATGCAAGGTGCGGGCGATCGCCGCGCCGATCCCGCCCGACGCGCCGGTGACCAGCGCCTTCTGCCCGTTCAGCTCAAACACGGCCAACCTCGCTCCGGCCGTGCGCGGCCGCCGCTGGTCGGGCGCCGCCGCGCGCGGCGCTGTTGACGAAGGCTGGCGAGCCGGTTCATCGCAGCCGGGCGCTCAGTTCGCCTCGATCTGCGCGGCGACCTCGGCGGCCGTGCCGAGCGAGCGCGCGGCCAGCGCCGGGACAATCCGCTTGGCCAGGCCCGCCAGAACCCGGCCGGCGCCAATCTCGACAATCTCCTCGACGCCGGCCGCGGCGAGAAACAGCATGCTCTCCCGCCAGCGCACCATCGCGGTGACTTGCTCGACCAGCAGGCGCGCGATCTCGTCCGGGTCGTTGACCGGGCGGGCGGTGACATTGGCGACCAGCGGCACCAGCGGCCGGCGCAACGCCACCGCCGCCAGCGCCTCCTCCATCACGGCGGCGGCCGGCGCCAGCAGCGGCGAGTGGAACGGGGCGCTGACCGGCAGCATCACCGCCCGGCGCGCGCCATGGTCGCGGGCAATCGCGATCGCCCGCTCGACCGCGTTCTTGTGGCCGCTGACCACCGCCTGTCCGGCGCCGTTGTCATTGGCGACCGCGCAGACCTCGTCGTGATCGATCCCGGGGCGGGTCGCTTCGGCGGCGACGATGCGGGCCGCATCGGCATCGAGCCCGATCAACGCCGCCATCGCGCCGGCACCGACCGGGACGGCACGCTGCATGGCCCGCCCGCGGACGCGCAGCAGCCGCGCCGCATCCGCGATGCTGAGCCCGCCCGCCGCCGCCAGTGCCGAATATTCGCCGAGCGAGTGTCCCGCCACAAACGCGACGTCGCTGCCGAGGTCGAGGCCGGCTTCGGCTTCGAGCACCCTGACCACCGCCAGGCTCGCCGCCATCAGCGCCGGCTGGGCGTTCTCGGTCAGGATCAGCTCGTGTTCCGGACCCTCGAACATCAGCCGCGACAGCGACTGGTCGAGCGCCTCGTCGACCTCGTCGAAGAGCCGGCGGGCGGCGGGAAACGCCAGCGCCAGGTCGCGGCCCATGCCGACCGCCTGCGATCCCTGGCCCGGAAACACGAATGCGCGAACCATGCCAATCATTCCCCCCAAAGGCCGAGGCCGCCCTTGTCCCCCGCCGCGGCGGCGCCATCTTGTCCCGCCAAGGGCGCGCTGTATAGTACGTCCTGCCCTTGCCGGCTAGCGCCGGCTCCGCCCGGGCGGCGATGCCGCCGCCGGGCCCGTCGATCCGAAAGGGATTGCACGCTTATGCCTCTCTACGAAAACGTGTTTATCGCGCGACAGGACATTTCCGGAGCGCAGGTCGATGCGCTCGCCGACAGCTTTGCCCAGCTGATTGCCGATCACGGCGGCGAGGTCAAGAAGCGGGAATATTGGGGCTTGCGCAACCTCGCCTACCGGATGCGCAAGAATCGCAAGGGCCATTACGTGCTGATGAACCTCGATGCGCCGCCGGTCGCGATTGCCGAACTCGAACGCACGATGCGCATCAATGAGGACGTGCTGCGTTACCTGACGATCCGGGTCGAGACCCATGAGGAGGGCCCGTCGGCGGTCATGCAGAGCCGCGGCGGCCGTGAGGACCGGCGCCGCGGTGAGCGGGACCGCGAGCGCTACGGCGAGAGCCGCGAAGGCGGCGAGCGCGGCGAGCGGCCGGTCGAAGCACCCGCCCCCACACCCGCACCCGAAACCGTGGAGTAGGCGATGGAAAGCCAGACCTCGGGCGGCGGCCGTGCCTCGGCGCCGCGGCGACCGTTCTTCCGCCGCCGCAAATCCTGTCCGTTTTCCGGTCCCAATGCGCCCAAGATCGATTACAAGGACGTCAAGCTGCTGCAGCGCTTTATCTCTGAGCGCGGCAAGATCGTGCCGAGCCGGATTACCGCGGTCTCGGCCAAGCGGCAGCGCGAACTTGCCCAGGCGATCAAGCGGGCCCGCTTTCTCGGTCTGTTGCCGTATATGGTCAAGTAACGGCGCGCCGCCGCTGGCGGCGACCGCCGGCGTGCGGGAGCAGTTCATGGATCGCCGGACGGCCTGGGCATCGGGCGCAATACTGGGCGCGACCGGCGCCGGCCTTTATCTCGCGATTTTGTCTGATGCCCCCGGCGCTCTGATCCTTGCCTATCTCGCGCAGCTGCCGCTGTTTGCCGCCGGGCTGTGGGGCGGGACCGTGGCCGCCGCCGTCGCCGGGACCGTCGCCTCCGTGCTGGTGGCGATCGTGGGCGGCTGGGCGACGACAGCGCTCTTTGCCGGGCTTTACGCGGCGCCGGTCGTGTTGCTGGTGCGCCAGGCGCTGCTCGCCCGCCCGCTGGCGGCGGGCAGCTACGAATGGTATCCGGCAGGATTGCTGACGGCGTGGCTTGCCGGGTTGGGGCTCTTGGTTTTGGCCGCGGTGATGCTGTTTCTCGGCGGTCCGCATGCGATTGCGACGCGTCTCGATGCGATGTTGGCGCCGTTGCTCGACCGCCTTCCGGACGAGGCCCCATTCGCCAAGGCCGGGGTCGCGCTGTTCGCGTTTGTCGTGCCCGGTTGTGTGGCCGCCTCGTGGATGGCGATGACCGCCGGCAACGCCATTCTGGCGCAAGGTGTTTTGGCGCGGTTTGGCAAGGCGTGGCGGCCGTCGCCCGATCTCGCCAGCCTCTCGCTGCCGTGGTGGCTTTCGGGGCTGCTGGCGGCGGCGGTAGTGTTGGCGTTGATCGGCGGCGGCGCGGGTTTTGTCGGGGTCAATCTGCTGGCGACGCTGTCGGTGCCGTTTTGCCTGGCGGGTCTGGCGGTGGTGCACACCGCCGTGCGGCGCTCGCGTCATCCGCAGCTCCCGCTGGTGTTGTTCTATGTCGCGGCCGGCCTGTTTGGCTGGCCGCTGCTGCTGACGGCGGTGCTCGGCGCGCTCGACGCGCCGCTCGGCTTGCGGCGCCGGCTGGCGCCATCGCGATCGTTCGGAGGAGATCGATGATCGAACTTATACTGCTCGAACGGGTCGAGAAGCTCGGCCAGATGGGCCAAGTGGTCAAGGTCAAGCCGGGTTACGCCCGCAATTGGTTGTTGCCGCAGAAAAAGGCGCTGCGCGCCACCAAGGAAAACCTCGCCTATTTCGAAGCCCAGCGCGTCCAGCTCGAAGCCACCAATTTGCAGCGCCGCAGCGAGGCGAGCGAGATCGCCGCGAAGCTCGAGGGGCTGACCGTGGTATTGGTCCGCCAAGCCGGCGAAAGCGGCCAGCTTTATGGGTCGGTGTCGGCCCGCGACCTCGCCGAAGCGGTTAGCGAGGCCGGGTTCACGATCGAAAAGCGGCAGGTGATTCTGGACCGACCGATCAAATCGATCGGCTTGCATCCGGTGCGGGTCGTGCTGCATCCCGAGGTCTCGGTCACGATCACCGCGAATGTCGCTCAATCCGCCGAGGAAGCGGCGATGCAGGCGCGCGGCCTCGATCCGTTGCGCGCGGCCGAGGAAGACGAGGAAGCATACGCCGAGGGCGCTGTCGGAGCGGCGGCCGCGGACGCCGGCGAGGCGGCGCCGCAATAACCGCACAGGTCTTGTAAACCAAGGGCGGCGTGACCGATATTGCCGCCATTGCAGCCGAGCCGGGTTCGTCGCGATGCTGCTCGCGCGCATTCTCGATCGTGTTATCACCAAGGGGCGTTTGCGCCTCGTCACGGCCAGCGGCATCCCCTACGAGTTTGTCGGGGCGCCGGGGCCCAGCGCCGCCATCCGGTTGCGTGATGCGGCGCTCGAGTGGAAGCTGCTGCTGAGACCGCGGCTCTATTTGCCCGAGGCTTATGTCGACGGCAGCCTGGTCATCGAAGAAGGCAGCCTTTACGAGCTGATCGATCTGTTGCAGCTCAACCTCGAAGCGATGCCCGAGGGCCCGCTGTCGCGGCTATTGAACGGCTCGGTCACTTGGCTGCGCCGCTTGCACCAATACAATCCCCGCGCCCGCGCCCGCCGCAACGCCGCCCACCATTACGACCTCACCGACGAGCTCTACGCGCTCTTTCTCGACCGCGACCGCCAATATTCCTGCGCCTATTTCCGTGACGACCACGAGGATCTCGACCAGGCCCAGCTCGACAAACGGCGCCACCTTGGGGCCAAGCTGTTGATCCGCCCGGGACACAAAGTGCTCGACATCGGTTCGGGCTGGGGCGGGCTGGCCTTGTTTCTGGCCGACGAGTGCGGGGCCGATGTGACCGGTCTCACCCTCTCGGCCGAACAACACAAGGTCGCCACGCGTCGCGCCGCCGCCGCCGGGCTGGCCGACCGCGTGCGCTTTTATCTGCGCGATTATCGCGAAGAGACCGGGCGCTACGACCGGATCGTGTCGGTTGGCATGTTCGAGCATGTCGGGGTCAACCATTACCGCGCGTTTTTCGCCAAGGTGAAATCGTTGCTGGCGGCGGATGGGGTGGCGCTGCTGCATTCGATCGGGCGCATGGACGGTCCGGGAGCCACCAGCCCGTGGATCCGCAAATACATCTTTCCCGGCGGCTATGTCCCGGCGCTGTCGGAGGTCGTCCCGATCGTCGAGCGGCAGCGGCTATGGATCACCGACATCGAGATTCTCAGACTCCACTATGCGCGCACCTTGCGCCTTTGGCGGCGTCGCTTCGAACAAAACCGGGCGCGCATCGCCGCGCTTTATGACGAGCGCTTTTGCCGTATGTGGGAGATGTATCTGGTCGGCTCCGAAATGGCCTTCCGCCGCGGCGGGCTGATGGTCATCCAGATGCAGATGGCAAAATCGCTCGAGGCTGTGCCGCTCACCCGCGACTACATCTTCGACTGGGAGCGCGCGCACAGCGAGGCGGCGCAAGCAGCAGCCTAAGACCCCCAGGTTCCACAGGGTGTGGATGCTTCCAGTCATCATCGGGCGGCGGGGCCGGTGCTAGCCTTGGCGCCATGGAAACCAGCACGCCGCGGATCACACCGCTGCGCGAGAGCGACCCCGCCCCGGTTCGCCTCCCGCCCTATAACAACGAGGCCGAGCAGGCGCTGCTTGGCGCATTGCTGATCAGCAACGCCGCCTATACGCGGGTCTGCGAATTCCTGCTGCCCGAGCATTTCGGCAATGCCGTTCACGGCCGCATTTATGCCGCGATCGGCAAACTGGTCGAGCGCGGCCAGATCGCCAATCCGGTGACCCTCAAAAACTTGTTCGACCAGGACGGAGCCCTGGCCGAGATCGGCGGCGCGCAATATCTGGCGCGGCTCGCCAGCGCCGCGGTCACGATCATCAACGCCGAGGATTATGGGCGCCACGTCTATGACCTGTTTCTCCGGCGACAGCTGATCGCGATCGGCGAGGACATCGTCAACGACGCGTTCCGCCAGGATCTCGACGATCCGGCGCCCGCCCAGATCGAGCGCGCCGAAAAAAAGCTGTTCGACCTTGCCACGGCCGGCCAGAGCGAGGGCGGGTTTCGCGCGTTCAGCGCGGCCATGACCAGCGCCATCGACGCGGCCGAGGCGGCGTTCAAAAAAGGCGGCCGCACCGTCGGTGTGGCCACCGGCTTTATCGATCTCGACAAAAAGCTCGGCGGCCTGCATCCCTCGGATCTGGTGATCCTCGCCGGCCGCCCGTCGATGGGCAAGACGGCGCTCGCCACCAATATCGCCTTCAACGCGGTGCGCGCCTACAAACCGGCGGCCGGCCCCGACGGTCGGAGCGTGGCCGAAGATGGCGCCGTGGTCGGGTTCTTTTCGCTGGAAATGTCGGCCGAGCAGCTGGCAACGCGGATCCTCGCCGAAGTCTCCGAGGTTAGCGCCGACCGCATCCGCCGCGGCGATGTCGGCCGGGAAGATTTCGACCGCTTTTTGCAGGCGAGCCATCAATTGCAATCGCTGAAGCTGTTTATCGACGATACCCCGGCGCTGAGCGTGACGGCGTTGCGCACGCGGGCGCGGCGGCTGATGCGCCAGCAGGGGCTGGGTTTGATCATCGTCGATTACCTGCAGCTGCTGCGGCCTTCGGTGCAGGTGCGGACGCTCGAAAACCGGGTCCAGGAAATCTCCGACATCAGCCGCGGGCTCAAGGCTTTGGCCAAGGAGCTGAACGTCCCGGTGCTGGCACTCTCGCAGCTGTCGCGGGCGGTCGAAGCGCGCGAAGACAAGCGCCCGATGCTCGCCGATCTGCGCGAATCGGGGTCGATCGAACAGGACGCCGATGTTGTCATGTTCATTTTCCGCGAGGAATATTACCTTGCGCGCGGCGAACCGACGCGTCGCCCCGATGAAACCGATGAAAAATACAACGATCGTTATGAGCGCTGGCACAAGCGCTTGCGGGAAGTCGAAGCGACCGCCGAGATCCTGATCGCCAAACAGCGGCACGGTCCGATCGGCACGGTCAAGCTGCGTTTCGAGGCGGAGACGACCAAATTCGACAATCTGATCGGCGCCGACTATCTGCCCGAGGTGGGATGAGGAGATGATGGCCAGGCGGCGCGGATGAGTGGCGCGGTTTATCGGCTTTCGGCACGCGTCGTCGGCGTCGAAGCCGCCGAAGCGGTGTTGGCGCTGCTCGATGCCGCCGCCCAGGCAGTCGCCGCATTTGAAACCCCCGGCCGCGAGTGGCGGCTCGACGCCTATGGCGAGGGGCGGCGACTGACCCCGGCATTGGCCGCGCAATTGGCGCTAGCCGCTATTGCCAATGGCGGCGAATTGCTTGATCTCGGCGAAGAAAAACTCGCCCGGCGCGATTGGCTTGCCGAGAACCAACAGGCGTTTCCGCCGCTGCGCATCGGCCGCTTTTTTGTCCGCGGGTCGCATTGTCCGGCGGCGGTGCCGCCCGGAGCGATCGGCATCGTTCTCGATGCCGCAACCGCGTTTGGCACGGGCGAGCATCCCTCGACCCGAGGCTGTCTGGCCGCCCTTGAAGAAATTGCGCGCCGCCGCCGCATCCGCCGGCCGCTCGACATCGGCACCGGCACCGGGATCCTCGCGATCGCGGCGGCAAAGCTGCTGCGGCGGCCGGTGCTTGCCGGCGATATTGACCAGGGCGCGGTGAGCCTCGCCCGCTACAATGCGGCGCATAACGGCGTGGCCGGGCTGGTTCGGGTCAAGCCAGCGAAGGGTTATCGTACTCCGCCGTTGCCGGCCCGGGCTTACGACCTCGTGCTGGCCAATATTCTGGCGCGGCCGCTGGCGCTGATGGCGCGCGATCTGGCACGCGTTCTGGCGCCGGGCGGCCGGGCGGTGCTGTCGGGGTTGTTGCGCGGACAAGAGCGCATCGTGCTGGCGCCGCATCTGCGCCTCGGCCTTGCGCTCGAACGCCGGTTCGTGATCGACGGCTGGTCCACCCTGGTGCTGCGCGCCGGCTGCCGACCATCTTGCGGCGCGGTCGGCAATTGAGACGCCGCTCACAGATTGGGGCGGCCGGTGGCGCCGATCAGGCGGGCTTGCGCCGGCCAGTAGGAGATTGCTTCATCGGCCGCGGCGCGCTCCTCGGCGCGGGCGAGGTCGCCCTCGACCAGCGCCCGGATCTGCGAACGATGCAGACCGATATCGGCGAGCGAGCGATCGTCGAGCGCCATCAGCTCGGCATAGGCGCGCTGCCGCCGCCGCCGCTCGGCAAAGGCGCGACCGATCGCCATAAAGAGATTGAGTATCGACATCGAGAGACTCCTGTGCGTCAGCTTTTGCTGCACTGCAAAAAAGATAGTACAGAAACCGGCCGATGCCAGGGAAGTGGTTGCAAATCTGCTATGTCGCGGTTCTGAATAGCGGCCGCAGGTGACGGGGAAGAGACGATGACAAAAAGTGAACCGGCGGCCGGCCGCCAGCATCTGGCCGCACTCTTGCGCGCAGCGGGCTCGGTCTACGATCCGCCCGGCCTCGAAGCGCTGCTGCGCGGCGTCCTTGGCGCCCCGGCCGAAATGGGCGGCGGCTGGCACCGGTTGGTGGCCGACCCGATGCCGCCGCCATTGGCCGCAGCTCTCGACAATTTTTATGCGGAGCTCCGCGCCGCATACAGCGACGGCCTGTCGGACGCCGATTTCGCCCGGTTGCCGCGCCCCGCGCGCCTGGCAGGGCTGCGCGCCGAGTTGGTCGAGCGCGGCCTCGACGGGTTTGTCGTGCCGCGCTCGGACGAACATCAGGGCGAATATGTGCCGCCGCGCGGCCAGCGGCTGGCCTGGCTGACCGGCTTTACCGGCTCGGCCGGGGTGGCGGTGGTGCTGCGCCAACGTGCCGCCCTGTTTGTCGACGGCCGCTATACCCTGCAGGCGGCGCAGCAGGTTGATGGCGGGCTGTTCGAGATCCACCACCTGATCGAAGAGCCGCCGCCGCGCTGGCTGGTTACGGCGCTGAAGCGGGGCGAGGTCCTGGGCTATGACCCGTGGCTGCACACGCCGCAGGACGTCGAGCGGCTGCGCATGGCCGCCGACAAGGCCGGGGCGGTTTTGCGGGCGGTCGAGAGCAACCCGGTCGATCGGGTGTGGACGGACCAGCCGGCCGCGCCGCTGGCCCCGGTTGTCGCGCATCCCGAAGTTTTTGCCGGCGAGAGCGCCCAATCCAAGCGGGAGCGGTTGGCCCGCGCGCTGGCCGAGGACGGGACGCAAGCGGCGGTGCTGACGATGCCGGAATCGGTCGCCTGGCTGCTCAATATCCGCGGCGGCGACGTGCCGCACACGCCGTTGCCGCTGTCTTTCGCGATCCTGCGCGCCGATGCCAGCGTCGCGCTGTTTATCGACCGGCGCAAACTCACCCCCGGCCTCGACCGCCATCTCGGCAACGCGGTGACGGTCCAGCCGCCGGAAGAATTGGGCCCGGCACTCGATGCCTTGGCCGCGGCCGGCGGTCCGGTCCGGGTCGATCCGGCGACCGCCGCCTCATGGATCTTTGACCGGCTCGAGCGTGCGGGCGCCGTCATCCACCGCGCCGCCGACCCCTGCCTGCTGCCGAAAGCGTGCAAGAACCCGGTCGAAATTGCCGGCACCCGCGCCGCCCATCGCCGCGATGGCGCGGCGTTGACCCGCTTTCTGGCGTGGCTGGCACAGGTGGCGCCGCAGGGCGGTCTCGGCGAGATCGCCGCCAGCGATCGGCTCGAAGCGTTGCGCCGCGAAGGCGAACATTTCCGCGATTTAAGTTTTCCGACGATTTCGGGGGCCGGGTCGAACGGCGCCATTGTCCATTACCGGGCCACGGCGCAGAGCGAAAAACGGCTCGAGCCGGGTACGCTCTACCTGCTCGATTCAGGAGCGCAATATCTCGACGGCACCACCGACGTAACCCGAACCGTTGCGATCGGCGAACCGACCGCCGAGATGCGCGACCGGTTCACCCGGGTGCTGAAAGGTCATATTGCGCTCGCCCTGGCGCGCTTCCCGCGGGGCACCACCGGTACCCAGCTCGACGCCCTCGCCCGGCGCAGCTTGTGGCGGAAGGGGCTCGATTACGATCACGGCACCGGCCACGGCGTCGGCAGCTATCTCGGGGTCCACGAAGGCCCGCAGCGCATTTCGAAGGCTCCGAACAGCCAGCCGCTGCTGCCCGGCATGATCGTTTCGAACGAACCCGGCTATTACAAGACCGGCGCCTATGGCATCCGCATCGAGAATCTGGTGCTGGTTCAGCCGGTCGTCGCCGAGGGCGGCGAGCGCGAGATGCTGGGCTTCGAGACGCTGACCCTGGCGCCGATCGACCGCAACCTGATCGAGCCGTCAATGCTCGATGACGAGGAGATCGAATGGCTCGACGCCTACCACGCGCGGGTGCGGGAGGAACTGACGCCGCTCGTCGATGCCGACACGGCGCGCTGGCTCGCCGAGGTCACCCGCCCGCTCGCCGGGCGGCGGCAGCGCCGCGCGGGGCAGCGCGAAACCCGATCTGCGGCCTGAGGCATGCGCCGAGCCCGCCGGGTGGCGGCGAGGGGGAGGCCGCGACAGCGGTCGGGGGCGGCCCGGCATGGGCCGGCGCCGTCTCAGATGACGCCTTCGGCGGCGAGCTGCTCGACCTCGGCCGGTGTGCGCCCGAGAAGCTCGGTGAACACCCACATATTGTCCTCGCCATAGCAAGGCGCGCCGCGATTGGTGGGGCCGCCGATATAGGCGGGAGTCTTGGACAATTTCATCGGCAATTCATAGATCGGCCAAGTGCCGATCTTGGTGCCGGTGACCTCGGTCAGCCATTTCAAGTGGCGTAATTGCGGGTCGGTATCGCAGCGATCTTCGGCATTCTGGCAGACCCCGGCCGGCACCCCGGCGTTTTGCAATTTGATCATGCAATCATAGCGCTCCTCGCCGCGCGTCCAGCCCTCGACCGCCTGATCGAGCGCGTCCTGGTGCCGCAGCCGCTGTTCGAGCGTGGCAAAACGCGGGTCTTCGAGCCAGTCGCGACGGCCGGCGACGGCAGCCAAGGCCTGCCACTCGCCCTCGCTAAAGCAGGCGATCGCAATCCAGCGGTCGCCGCCGGCGCAGCGATAGGCGCCGTGCGGTGCGGCCGGCTTGTACGGTGAGCGGTTCCCGTAGCGGCGCCATTCGCGGCCATTGGCCGACCAATCGAGGATCGCCGCACCGGTCAAGAAGATGCCGGCTTCGCATTGAGAGGCGTCGATCCACTGGCCCTCGCCGGTGCGCTCGCGATGGTAGAGGGCACCGAGCAGAGCCAGCGCATAGCTGTAGGCGCCCATCCAGTCGAGGTAGGAATAGCCCCAGCCGACCGGCATTGCCGGCTCGGGCAGACCCGACATGTCGCCCTGGCCGGCAAAGGCGGCGGCAACCGGCCCGACGGTGCGCATGCGCCCGTATTGGCCATGCGCCCCCATGCCGGATTGCTGGATGTAAATGATGTCAGGGCGGATGGCGCGCATGACCTCGTAACCGAGCCCGAGGCGTTCGAGCACACCGGGCGAAAAGCCCTCGGCGACAACATCCGAGATGCGCACCAGATCCTTGGCGATCTCGAGCCCCTTGGGGTGGCGCAGATTGAGCGAGATGCCGCGTTTTCCGGCGTTCTTGTTGTTGAACTGGCCGCCCATATCGGGGTCGCTGACCCCGGGCAGCGGGCCGGTCGCGGCATCGCGCGCCGCGCGGCCGCCGATCGGGGCCATTGCCGCGAGCCGGGTGTCGGGGTTGTCCTTCCATTCGACCTTGAGACTCTCGGCCCCCATCGCGGCAAGAAAACGGGTGCCGCCGGCGGAGGCCAAAAACCAGGCGAAATCGAGAATGCGCACCCCCTGCAGCGGGAACGGCTTGTTGTGCAAGGCCGAAAGCAGCGGTTTTGCGACCTGCCGCGGCGTTGCCGGCACCGCCGGGCGGCGGGCGGCTTCGCCGAGAATGGCGGCGCTGTCTTCGCCGAGCAGCGGCGGCCGCCGCCCGACCTGCCAGGTGGTCCTGCTGCTGAGCCATTTGCTGGTTGGGTAACGAAAGCGGCGGCCCAGTTCGGGATGCGGGATATCGCTGAAGGTGTGGCGGGCGAGCCAGTGCGCGTCGAGGGCGTTTTCATGCGGCTTGCGCAGCGGCGCCCACAGCAGACCAGCCGCCTGCGCCTCCCGCCACGGCATGTCGGCATAGGTCCAGGCCCGGACAAAGCGCTGGACGATGTCGAGCATATGCGCGCGGGCGGCATTACCGGCGGCCGAGCCGGGCACCTGCCGGGCCCGCAGATCGGCCTCGGGCGGCGGCAGTTCGAGGTCGGCCTGCATGCCGTATTTGGCCAAGAGCGGCACCAGATTCTTGAGGTCGCGCGCCCCCATCCCATGGGTGATGAACCAGCGGCCGTCCTTGGTGTGGCAGATGCCGGGCGAATGGTTCGGAATTTCGGCCGCGTGCCGGTTGGTCAAGCGCCACAGCGGCACCCGGCGCATGACCCAATGCATGATGTCGAGCTCGGGATTTTTTGCCACCGCCTCGTGCACCGCAAGCGAGACATCCTGGCCCTCGCCGCTGCGGTGGCGGTGGATCAAGGCGGCGAGAATGCCGGTCGCCAATTGCTCGCCGGCAATGTGGTAGGCATGCCAGGCCTGCGGCGCGATCGGCGGCGTGTCGTATTCGAGGCGAGGATCGGGATCATAGCCGCAATTCATCATCACGCCACCCAGGGCGAGATGGACGAGGTCCGAGCCTTTGAAAAAGGCCCAGGGTCCATCGTCGCCAAACGGCGTCAGCCGGGCGGTGACCAGCTGCGGAAACCGCGCGCCCAGCGCTTCGCGATCGAGGCCCAGCGCCGCGTTGACCCCGCCGGCGCTGGCGTCGAGCAGCACATCGGCGCCGGCAAGCAGCCGCAACAGATGCTTGCACCCTTCCGCTTCGCCGAGATCGAGCACCACCGATTTTTTGTTGCGGTTGTAGGCCCAGAAATGGAGCGAGCGCTCCGGCCCCGGGCGGTCCTCGAAGAACGGGCCGATCCGGCGGCTGGCGCTGCCTTCCGGCGGTTCGAGCTTGACCACCTCGGCGCCGAGCCCGGCGAGCAACAGACCGGCATATTCGGCGGTCTCGTCACCGATTTCGAGGACGCGGATCCCGGTCAGCATGCCGGGACCGCTGCGGCCGGCCATGGCGCCCGGTCCGCGCTCGACAAAGCCTGCCTCTGCCTCCGCCACCGCCTTCCTCCCCTGACTGTGCCGCGTCGGGCGCGCGGGCGCGCCCGCCTATGCCTGGCGCGGACCCGGCCGGCGATTTGCGATCGCGGCGAGGCAATTGTCAACGCAGGCCGCGGGTGCGGCCGCCGTTGCAACGGCCGAACAGCGGCCGGTCGGCGGCGCTATCCGGAGTGATTGCCGATCTCGCGGGCGGGGTTGGCGGTCGCGTGCCGGCCCGCAGCTGCGATGGGCATCGGGCGCGGACCGCAGACCCGCTATGCCGGTCACGGGGTGACCGTCACCCCGACCGCGGCGGCGTAGTCGCGTTTGACATTGCCGGCAAAGAGCGGATTGACAAGCTGGGTGGTCGTACCGGCGGTGGCCGCGACCGCGGTCGGGCAGGCCATATAGGGCGAGATGAATGTGTTGTGGGCGGCGTTGCGCGAGGCGATGACCAGGCAGGTCGGCGCCACTTCGAGATCCATCGCATCGATCGTGTTGGCAAAGCTGTAGCCGTTTTCGATCAACAAGCCGGCGCCGCCGCTGCCGCTGGCCGAGCCGGCGCCGAGAATATGCGAAATCTGCGTCTGTTCGAGCGCGATGCCGGCCGCACCGCCGGCGGAATCGGCGACCGCGAATATCTGTGAGCTCAGGACATAATTAAGCTGCAAGCCGCCCGCCCGCTTGCCGGCATTGGCGTTGTTGACAATCAAATGGTCGATCTTGATCGAATTGTGGGCGTCGGCAAAATTACTCTGGCCGATCAATACCGCATAGGCGTTGGTGTTGGCATTGACAAAAAGCGTCCCCTGCTCATTGAAATAAAAGCAGCCTTTGGGCGCGAGCGGGGTGCCGCCGGTACAGACGATTTCCAGCACCGGCTGGGCCGAGATCGCTTTGCCGTCGATCACGGCACCGGTCGAGATCAGGCGAAAGCCGGTGTCGGCGCGGGCGCTGTAATCGATCACCAGCGGGCGGGTGATGCGGAACGTTCCGTGCCCGAAAAACAGCGGCTCATCCTCGTGCAGGGCGGCGGCGAGCGCTTGGTTGATGGCGGCGGTGTCGTCGTGGATGTCATTGCCTTGGGCGCCGTAACAACGAACGTCGATCCACGGATTGGCGGCGCATTGCGCCGCGCTTGGCGCGCCGGCGGCGGCCGCCGGCGCGGCGACAGCGAGCGCGATCAGGACGCAGAGAAGACGTGACAGGCCGGTCATCGACAGGTCCCCCGCCGCGAAGATGTTCACGGTATGTGCTAACCATAATCGATGTTCCTGGTTTGTGCCATATAAAAATGACACCCCTTGCACAAAAATTGCCGCCGGCGCGCGGCCAAGCCGTGGCGCCGTCTTGGCGGCGCCGGACGGCCGCACCTGACTGGCAACCGGGCGCAATCGGCGTAGGATGCAGACCCACGCTGCGCACCGCCCGAAGAGGAGGCAAACGCCATGCCGGTCATTCTCGGAACCGACGGCTATCGCTACGAGGTCGCTGAAAACTGGGCAAAATTGCCCGATGGCTGGACCTGGGACGCCGATGTCGCCGCGGTCGGCGTCGATGCCCACGACAATGTCTACGCCTTCAGCCGCGGCGCCCACCCGATGCTGGTCTTCGACCGTAACGGCAATTTTCTGCGATCCTGGGGCGAGGGGGTGTTTGTCCGCCCGCACGGCGTGCATATGGCGCCCGACGGCACGGTGTTTTTGACCGATGACGGCGACCACACCGTTCGCCAGTGCACCCTCGAGGGCAAGGTGCTGATGACCCTGGGCATACCCGGCAAGCCTGCGCCCTATATGTCGGGCGAGCCGTTCCACCGCTGCACCCACACCGCCTTGTCGCCGCAGGGCGACATCTACGTCTCCGACGGCTATGGCAATTCCCGCGTTCACAAATTTTCGCCGGACGGCAAGCTGCTGTTGTCCTGGGGCGAGCCCGGCACCGATCCCGGCCAGTTCAATATCGCGCACAACATCTGTTGCGACCCGGACGGGTGGGTCTATGTCGCCGATCGCGAGAACCACCGCATCCAGGTGTTCGACGGCAACGGCAAATACGAAACCCAGTGGGTCAACATGCACCGGCCGTCGGGTCTGTACATGGAGACCGGCACCCGCACGCCGCGCTTTTTTGTCGGGGAGATCGGGCCCGACATGGCCGTCAATATCGATCTGCCGAATTGCGGGCCCCGGGTCAGCATCTATACCCACAAGGGCGAGTTGTTGGCGCGCTTGGGTCACGCCCATGCCGGGCTCGAACCGGGCCAGTTCATCTCGCCGCACGGGCTCGCGGTCGACAGTCGCGGCGACATCTATGTCGGCGAGGTGTCGTTCACCAATTGGGGACGCCGGGTGCGCGCCAAGGGCGAGCCGTTGCCGCCCGGGCTGCGCGCGCTGCAAAAGCTGATCAGGGTGAGTTGAGATCGGCCGCCGGCGATGATCGGCGCGACGCCGATCGTGCGGCGCCGGCTGCAAGCCCGATCGCCGATGCGCCGGGTCGCGGCGCAAGAGATGTGCGGTTGCCGGGCGCGGGCCCGATCCGCTAGAGGTGGCGCGCTCCGGCGCGCCGGCGCCGGCGGCGTCGCGCAACCGACAAAGACAGGAGGCGATGATGTCTATCGAACTCTACGCCTGGAATACCCCCAATGGCCGCAAGATCAGCGTGGCGCTCGAGGAAATGGGGCTGCCCTATACCGTGCACCCGGTCAACATTTCCAAGGGCGAGCAATTCAAGCCAGAGTTTTTGAAGATCAGTCCCAACAACCGCATCCCGGCGATTATCGATCGCGAGGGACCGGGTGGCCCGATCAGTATTTTTGAATCGGGGGCGATACTGATCTATCTCGGCGAGAAAACCGGCAAGTTCTGGCCCAAGGGCGATCTGCGGCGGCAGGTGCCGGTGCTGGAATGGCTGATGTGGCAGATGGGCGGTTTTGGCCCGATGCCGGGTCAGGTCCATCATTTTCTGCAGGTCAAAGACGACAACGACCGCCGCTACGGGCTCGACCGCTATATGAAGGAAACCCGCCGGCTCTATGGCGTGCTCGACAAGCGGCTCGGCGAGGTCGTGTTTGCCGGCGGCGAAATTTCAATTGCCGATTTTGCGATCCTCGGCTGGGCGTGGCGGCATGAGCGTCACCAGGTCGATCTCGGCGACTTTCCCAATGTCAAGCGCTGGTACGAAACGATGATGGCGCGCCCCGGCACCAAGCGCGGGTTCGAGGTGGCGCTCAGCTGACCCTGGGGGTTGAAGGCCGAGCGGTTAAGTTGCCCGTAAGTTTTATGGGCTAGGATAGCGAGCCGGCCGCCTCACCATCACAACCGGCAACCGGGCTATTTTCAGCGCATCGTCAGCCAGTTTGACGCGGCGACCAGGGTTCGGCCAGGCGCCGAACCTCGCGAAAAACGATAACCAAAGGAGGAGCCGCTATGAACAACCGGCGAAAAATGCCCTTGGGCTCGGGGCTCGCATCTGCCCTCTGGGTGATCTCCTTGCTATTGGCCGCCAACGTCACGGCCGCAGCGCAGGGCTATCTGCCTGACGGGCCGAATGTGCCGACCATCACCCTCAATGAAAGCGAGGAAGGAGCGGCCGGGCTCCCGCCGCTGCCGGTCCCGCCGCCCAATGGCTGGAACCAAGAGTCGATCTGGAACATGAAAGTCGTCGGGTTCAACGACAATCAGGGGCGGCCGAGTTCCGACGACGGCTGGATCGAGAATGAAAACGGCCGCTACATCCTCTACATGACCGACAGCGGCGGCAGCGCCTACAACCCGCAGACCGGACAGGTCGAACCCAACGGCACCTCTCTGATCGACGTCACCCATCCCGAACACCCGGTGTTCCTCCACCACATTCCCTCGACGACCGGCAGCGCCTCGCATGTCGCGGTGTGCGCCGGCAGCCTGCTGCCGCACGGAACCCCCGGGCACTGGTACATGCTCAGGCATGACGGGTCGATCAACCAGGAGATCTGGGACGTGACCGATCCGCTGCACCCGGTCCGGCTCGAGGTCATTCTGAGCGGCCTCAACTTTACCCACCACGATTGGTGGGAATGCGACACCGGCATTGCCTATCTGATCGCCGGCAGCGCCGCCGATCAGTGGTATTCGGGTCAGCATGTCTATATCTACGACATCAGCAACCCCTATAACCCGGTCTTTATCCGGCAATGGGGGCTGGTCGGGCAGCAGCCGGGGGCTTCGGCCAACGCCCAGAGCTGTTATAACGCGCCCGGCCCGACCTGTTATGAAGGGGTTACCAATCCGGCCGGGCCCGGCACACCCGAAATGGTGCATCAGGTCTATTCCGCCGGGGTCAAAATAAACCGCGTCTATTTGCCCTACGGTGTCAGCAATACCGGAGTTTTTCAGATCGTCGACCGCAACAAGCTGTTGCACGGCTGCGACAAGAGCTTTAATCCGGCGGCGTCGGACAATTGTGCGAATTTTCCGACCCAGGCCGATCTGCTCTATCCTCAAATCAGCTACACGACGACCAATCCGAACCAGGGCGGACACACCTCAATCCCGATCTTCGGGGTGCCGATCCCGCAGGAACAGCGCAATTTCCTCGACGGTACGCCGCAACGCTACGACTTGTTGGCGGTCACCTCCGAAGACACAACCAATGACTGCCTGGGCCAGCCGTGGAAAAATGCCCAGCTGCTCGACATCACCAATGACCTGGCGATCTGGCCGATTTCGTCGATGACCGTCGGCCAGTTCCCGGGCGATTTCTGCGCCAAGGGGCGCGCTTCGGCACCCACGAGCTCAACCGCGAGATCTATGCGCCGTATTACGGGCGGATTGTGGTGGTCGCGATGTTCAATGCCGGCCTGCAGGTGTTCGACATCCGCGATCCCTACAACCCGCGCCGGGTGGCCTATTTCATTCAGCCGCCGAACCGCAACACGCTGGCCAGCTGCGGCACCTACCAGGGCAATAAAAATTACTGCCGCAAGGCGATTTTTTCCGATCTGGGCGAGGTCGACGACCGCGGCTACATCTACAATCTCGACCGAGCCGGCTCGGGCATGACCGTGCTCAAGCTGACCGGAGAGGCGCTCGACGTCGTCACGGCGCCGCCGCTGCCGGTGCGGCAGCGCCAGGCGCCGCATATCCCCGAGCCGCTCAAGGAGGAGTAAATCTTTCCGGCGATCGCACGGGCCGGGCGTGGCGGCTCAACCGCGCCGGGCGGGCCGTCCGCCGCCGCATCCGGCCTCGCGCAGCGGGCAGCGCCAACAGGGAAGGCGCGCCGATGACCGCGAAACGGTTTTGGTCGCTGGCGGCGGTGGCGCTGGTCTCGGCGGCATTATCGCCCACCGGCTTCGGCGGCCCCGACCCCGGACAACCGCGGGTCTTCAGCCCGGCCATCCTGGCCCGGATCACCCCCGGCCGGACCACCCGGGCCGAGGTCGAAAAGCTGCTGGGCATGCCGTGGCGGACCATTTTTGCCGATGATCAGGACGAGCCGGGGCCGACTATCTGGGAATATCGCGGCCGCGACGCCAACGGGACCTATCTCGTCCATATCGAATTCGACGGGCACGGCAGGACGACCCTGTTCGCCAAAATACCGGACGCCACCGGCGAGGCAGCGGCTCGCGTCGCCGCCCCGCCGCCCGCCGCCAGCGGCAAGAACCGGTCGGCCGCCAAGGCGAATTGACAGACCGCGATCGGCTTGCGGCGATCGGCCTGGCGGCGATCGACTTGGCTGCGATCGACCTGGCGCTGGGCGATCCGGTAAAGTGCGATCGGCTTGTCTCCCCGAGCGTGGACGCCGCCGGGTAACGAAGGCAACCCGGCCCGGCGCCGACGCCGCCCTTGACCCGGGTCGAAGAAAAGGTTCTGCATAGCCGGCATGGGACCGCGCGGGCGCGCTCCTGAGCGGGGCTGACATGCTGAATTCGACAAGCCTCCTGGCCGACGCGTTGGGCCGCAACCTGGCCGAGACCTTTCGCCGCGCCTATGGCGACATCGAACCGCGAATTCCGGCCATGCTTGACGAGGCGGCACGCCTCGTCATCGAGCGCATCGGCGGCAGCGACGCGCTCTACCATGACTGCGAGCACACCGCGCTGGTCACGCTGTGCATTCAGGACATTCTGCGCGGCCGCCGTCTCGAGCGCATTGTCACCCCGAACGATTGGGTCCACACGATCCTCGCCGCACTCAATCACGACATCGGCTATGTGCGCGGCATCTGCCCGGGGGACACGCCGGAGAGCTTCATCATCGACAGCGAGCGCCACGCGGTCACGCCGCCGCGCGGTGCCTCCGACGCGTTTTTGACGCCCTATCATGTCGAGCGCGGCAAGATTGTCGTGCGCCACCGGTTTGCGCCGGTGCCCGATCTCGACGAAGAGCGCATTGCCGGGGCGATTGAACTGACGCGCTTTCCGGTGCCCGAAGACGACGATCACGCCGCCACCGACACCGAAGCCGGTCTGGTGCGCGCCGCCGATCTGATCGGCCAGTTGGGCGACCCGCTCTATCTGCGCAAATTAAACGCGCTGTTTCACGAATTTGCCGAGACCGGCACCAACGACAGGCTCGGCTATGCGACACCGGCCGATCTGGTCGACCATTATCCGCAATTTTATTGGAGCAAGGTCGAGCGGTATATCGGCGACGCGCTGCGCTATCTCGAAATGACGATGGAGGGCCGGCAATGGGTCGCCACCCTCTACGCCCATGTGTTTGCGGTCGAGCACCACCGCCGCCGCATCGGCCCGCAGGCCGGGCCGCCGCTTTAGCGACGGCGCAAAGACCCCGCGCCGAGCTCCTCGGGACGCAACCCGCCGCCATTTCAGGCGGTAGGCAGATTGCGATGATCCTGTCATCCTGTGCGACGGGGATCGTACCGACTTTACGGACAACCCGATGTCGCTGCGGTTTCGTTTAAGCAGCCTGGTTTGCGTTGTGCTGCTGCTCAGTCTCGCCTTGGGCAGCGTGTTTGCCTATTCGAACGCGGTGCGCTCGGTTCGCACCGAGATGCGCGCCGCCTTGCTGGTCGGCCAGCGAACCATCGAACTCGCAATCGAGCGATTGCGGGACAGCGCCGATCCGACGCGCGACCTCGACCAGTTGGTCGCCTCGTTTCAGGGCAACCGTCATCTGCACGTCTGGCTTGGCGATTCCAAGCCCGCGGTTGTCGCGGCACCGGTCGATGAGCGGTCGCGGTTTGGGCGAATGCCGGCGTGGTTTGCAAAGATCATCGGCGGCGCGCGCGAAACCCGACGGATCGCGGTGAGGATGGGCAGCCGTGATTTTGGCACGGTGGTGATCGAAACCGACCCCTATAACGAGGCGCTCGAAGTGTGGAACGAATTTGCCGTCAGCCTCGTCGCGCCGACCGTGTTTTGCCTGCTCACGGTCTCGATCATCTATGTGTTCATCGGCCGGACGCTTCACCCGCTCCAGCGCCTGGCAGAGGCCCTCGAACAGGTTGGCGACGGTAGCTACCGGACGCGGATCAGCGGTCCGCTTCCGACGGAATTGTCGCGGCTGCGCGACAGCTTTAACCGAATGGCCGCGCGCCTTGCCGAGACCGATCAGGACCGGCGGCGCTTGAACCGGCAATTGCTGACCCTGCAGGATCAGGAACGGGGCGATCTTGCCCGTGACCTCCATGACGAAGTCAGCCCGTTTCTGTTCGCCGTCAATGTCGATGCCGCAACCGCCTGCCGTCTTCTTGCTGACGGCCGTGCCCGCGAGGCCGAATCCCATATCCGCTCGATTGTCGATGCCGTCGCCCATATTCAGCGCCAGGTGAGGTCCATGCTCGGGCGGCTGCGGCCGCTTGGAGTGGCCGATCTGGGTCTTGCCGACGCTATCGCAAACCTGGCGATTTTTTGGCGACGACGGCAGCCGCAAATCCGCTTCAACGTCTCGATTGCCCCGGAATGCGTCGATCTGCCGGAACGGATTGCCACCGCCATCTGCCGGACCATTCAGGAAGCGGTGAGCAATGCCGTGCGCCATGCCGAGGCGAAAGTGATCAGCATCCTCGTCGAACGTCGCCGCGCCACCGCCACCGGTGACGAGGCGATCATCGTACAAATTGCCGATGACGGCCGCGGGATGGGCAAGGACACGCCGATCGGCTACGGCCTGACCGGCGTGAGCGAACGGATCGCGGCGCTGGGAGGACGGGTGAGTTTTACCAACCGGCCCGATGGCGGCTTTTCGGTAAGCGCGGTGCTGCCCGATCGCGAACGAACAGAGGGCCTTTATTCGTTGACCGAAAGAGCCGCGTCATGAAGGTCCTGATTGTCGACGATCACCCGATTATCCGGGCCGGATTGCGGCAATTGCTGGCCGCAGAGGCGGAAGAAATGCTGGAGGCGGAGGATGGCCCGTTGGCGCTCGCCATGTTTCGGGCTTCCCGGCCGACGTTGACGATTTTGGACCTCAACCTGCCCGGCATCAGCGGTCTCGAAGTGATCGAGCGGCTGAAGGTTGCCGACCCGGCGGCGCGGATCTTGGTGCTGAGCATGCATGACGACCTGATGCATGCCCGGCGCGCGCTGCAGGCGGGAGCGGCCGGCTATGTCACCAAAAACGCCCGGCCGGAAGAAATCATCGAAGCTATTCGACGGGTCGCCAATGGCGGCACCTATGTCGAACATTCTGTCGCCGAAGAGCTGGTCTTTTTCAGTGTCCGGCGGCAGGCGCATCCGCTCGCGGAGTTATCGACGCGCGAGTTGGAAATGCTCCGCCTGTTGGCCAGGGGTTACAGCCTGTCGGCGATCGCGGACATGATTGGCATCAGCCAGAAGACGGTGGCGAACAGCACCAGCCGCATCAAGGCGAAGCTCGGTGCGCGCACCACCGCGCATCTGATCACTATCGCGCTGGGCTCGGGCCTGGTTGATCGGCAGGCCGGGCTTGCGCCGCCCCCCGCGGACCACGACGACCCGTCGCTCTGACGCCAGCGACCCAACAGCAGCTCGTCATCCGCGACAAGGCGAACGACCTCCACTCGCGGTCCGTGCTCAGAAGGAACGACCGCTCAACCGCGATGCTTGGGTCAAAATCACCAAAACAGCAACCTCCTGACCGCGGAATTGCATTAGAGACAAACCCTTTGCCCAATACCTGATCCCCCAAAGCTCGAGGATCGCGGCCTCGCCGTTGCAGGTCCGGACGCGGATCGCGCGGCTGCCCCGTCACCCGCAAAGAAGCAACACGGACGCCGCGACAGACGCCCGGTGCGCCCGCACAAGTCTGCGATCGGCGGGTCGGCGCTCGGCTCACACCATTGAAACCATCAGCACAAGAACCAGCAAGGCGGCGATCAGGGCAAGGTAGAAATTCAGGTCGCCGGACTGGACGATGCGCAGCCGCGCGGCCAGCGCCGTGACCGACCGCTCCAGCGGGGCAAACAGATAAGGCCCGAACAGCGGGGCGATGTCGTGGTTGAAGGCCAGGCGGCGGACAAAATAGGGCCGGCCGTTGGCGGTATGCGCCAATTCGCGCTCGGTCTCGACCATCGGACGGTAGATGAAGCTGTAAAAGGTGCGCAACGCGTTCGAAAAAGTCAGCGCCGTGGTCGCCACCCCGACCGGGCTTTGCGCGCGGCCGCCGTACCACACCGCGGCGCGCCGGACCGGAAAACGGCGGCTGGCAAAGAGCAAACCCAAGGGTAACAGCGCCAGTAACGGCATCACCACGACCAGCAGCGTCGGCGAGATGAAAGCAAATGTCTCGGGGACACGGATCGGCGCACCGGTGGCGGGAACGAGCAGCGGCCCGACATGCATCTTGGCGACCGCGTCGCTCGCCAGCTGCTGTGAAGCAGCCGGTCCGAGCGCCTGAAGCCAAACCGGCATGCCCGCCGCGAGTGCCAGCACAAGCAGCCCGAGCAGCCCGACCGCCAAGGAATTTCCGGCCGGCACCGGCCGGCTGTCGTTGTCGGCGCGGCCCAACAGCCCGATGCCGAAGGCTTTGAGAAAGGTGGCAAAAGCGACGGCGGAAGTCAGCGCAAGACCGGCCCCGCCCAGTGCCGCGGTCAGCCGGCTGCCGAGGCTGGTCAGATGAAAACCTTGAAAAAAGGTCTGAAACACATACCATTCGCTGACAAAGCCGCCCTGTGGCGGCATCGCGGCTAGGCTCATCGCAGCAAGCAGCGCACCCAGGCCGAACGGCCATGGGCTGCGCACAAGCAGCCCGCGCTGCACCAGGCGGTAATCGCCGGTCGCGCGGAAGACGCCGTCGGCGGTCAGGAACATGGCCCCTTTCGCAAGCGAATGCGCCGCCAAATGGAGCAATGCGACGGTCCATGCCAAGCCGGCGAGATCCGCCAGGCCGTTCTGGCGAAACATCAGCGCAATGCCGAGAACGCAGGCGGCTACCGCGCCGTTTTCGGCCGAGGACAGACTCAACAGTTCGCGCCAGCCCTCCTGCTGAAATGCGTATAGTGCGGTCAGAATGGCGCTCACCACGGCGATCGCCACGATAAAGATCCCGGCAATCGAGACCGGCAGGGCGCGTTCAACCGGAAGCCATTCGACAAGGCCACGGCTCAACCCGAAAAACGCGGCGTTGAGCACAATCCCGGAGAGATATGCGCCGGTCGCACCGCTGCCGGCGCCATAGGCGCCCGGGAACCACTCGTAAAACGGCAGCAGGCCAAGTTTTGCGCCAAAACCGAGCAGCAGCAACAATCCGACAAACAGCTGCTCGCCGCGCGGCATTGCCGCCGCAGCGGCCGGGAAGTCGGCAAAAGAAAGACTGCCGGCACCCCCCGCCAACAACAAAAAGGCGAGGATCAGCGCCACCACCCCGGCTTCGAGCAGCGCCAGCATAAACAGAACCGGCCGCCCGGTGTCGGTCGCGAGCCCTTCGCCGAGGATCATCACGGCGCCGCCGAGGCTCATCAGCTCCCAGGCGATCAGAAAGCTGACCGCATCCTGCAAGCCGAACACGCCCAGTGCACCAAGCAAGCTCAGCGCCGCGCCAAACACCCAGGTCGCTTGTCGCGCCGCCGGGGTGCCGAGCAGTGCCGCGAGGATTGCCGGGGCGAGACCGAACGCCATCAGCCATAGCGCCGCGGGCGTCAACCGGAACCGGGCACCGGTCGGGCCGATCCCGAGCGGTGTGTGGATCAGGGGTGTAGTTTGCGGCAGAGTTGTCGCGATCAGGGCGAGAAGTGCGATTCCTCCGACGCCGAGCAGCACCCGCGCGAGCCAGGCGGCCCTCCCGGTCAGCGCCAGCAGCGCCGCGAGCACCCAGACGGCAAGCGCGGCCGCGACCGGTTCAGCCGACAATCCGACCTCCGCGCACCCGCTGCGGCGTGCGTTCGAGAAACATCAACAAGGCTTCGATGATCGCCGCCGGGTTGGGTGGACAGCCGGGCAAGTACAGATCGACCGGCAAGACACCGTCGAGGCCGTGGCCGCAGGCATAGCCGCCCGCTGCGACACCGCCCGACACGGCACAGGCGCCGGTGGCCATGACCCAGCGCGGCTCCGGCATCGCCTCATAGGTGTGGCGCAGCACCTCACGCATCGCGTAAGTGACCGGCCCGGTGACCAGCAGCAGATCGGCGAAGCGCGGCGACGGCGTGAAAAAAATGCCAAAACGATGCAGATTATAGAACGGGTTATTGAGCGCCCGCAGTTCGGATTCGCAGCCATTGCAGGAACCGGCATCGACGTGGCGGATATGCAGGCTGCGCCGGAAACCGGCAGGCGACGCGGCCGAGCCGGTTTTGGCTGCGGGCGTCGCGGGGTGGTTCAACCTCAGGTCATCCCGCTCGCGCGTCCCGAACGCCCAGTCGAACGAGGCTGTGGCGGCTTCTGCCGGGCAGGCCTCGACACACAGCTGACAAACGATGCAGCGTCCGTAATCGACTGCCAGGCGCTTGCTCGCCGTCTCGTTCTTAGCCACGGCGATGGCGCCGGTGGGGCAGGCTGCCGCACATTCCGCGCAATCCGGCGGGCAATGCTCGGGGGCAAAGCGCGGCATTCCCAAGACGCCTTCTTGACCTGCTTCGGCCGGCCGCCGCGGCCATCCGGTTGTCGCCTTGCCTTGCTGCAGTCCGAACAGGGTCCAGAACGGCATCACGATCTCCCTAGCGGTCGCAGCCGGCGATCGTGAGCCCAAAGCTGGCTTCATTGATCGCGTAATCCATCATGTTGCTGTCGTGTACGGTCAGCGGAAACACGCGCCAGTTGGAAAATGACGGAGATTTGATTTTGACCCGCACCGGACGGCAGTCGGCGCCCAGATGCACCGCATAGAACAGCGTGCCGCGCGGTGACTCCGCCCAACCCAACCCCTCCGAATGAGGTTGTGGCGCACACGCCGCGCTTACCGGTCCGCCCGTGAGGCGACCGAGGATTTGCCCGATCAGGGCGAGGCTCGAATCGATCTCGGCGATCCGGATCTGCTGTCGGGCGTGCGCATCGCCGCTTGTCAGCACCGGCACTCTCACCGTCAGTTCGCCATATCCGGCATAGGGATGGTCGCGCCGCAGATCACGATCAAAACCGCAAGCCCGCTGCACCGGACCCGTCGCCCCCTGGTCGAACGCGACCTCTTGCGGCAGGATCCCGGTCGTGATCAACCGGTCGAGATGGCTGTTGGTGCTTTCCAACATCGCCGTATAGCGGCCGATCTCCCGGCCCAGCCGATCGAGCTCGTCACCCAGCCACGGCTGCGGATCAAGATCGCGGCGCAAACCGCCCGGAACCAGCAGATTTCGCAGAAGCCGGCTGCCGGTCAGACGGCCGTTGATCTGTTTGACGCGCTCTTCGAGAAGCATGCCCTCGGCCTGGCCGACTTTCAGGGTCGTCGTGTCGGCGAGATGGCCAAGATAGTGCAGATGGTTGTAGAGACGTTCGAGTTCGGCACAGAGCGAGCGCAGCAGCCGGGCGCGCGGCGGCACTTCGCACGCGGCGGCGCGCTCGACCGCCTGGCAAAAGGCGAGCGCATGGGCAAAGCTGCCGACGCCCGACACCCGTTCGGCCAGCGCCACGGCGTGCATGAGCGACCGGCCGGCGAACCGCTTTTCCATCCCGCGGTGCTTGAAAAACAGCTGCGGGTGGTAGTGGATGATGTGCTCGCCGACATAGAAGAACAGGAACTCGGCGGATTCGACAACGTCGGCGCGCACCGGCCCGAAAGGCAGCCTTTGCACCTCGGCGCCGGTCACCTCCGGCGCCGCGCCCGGCGCCGGTGTGAAGGGCAGCGGCTCCTCGTCCGGATAGTCGGGCGAGAAAGGCGGCGCCGGCGGTCGCGCGCCCGGATGCAAGACCAATGGATAGGGCTCCGGATGTCCGGCAAATTCGATACCGAACAAATCGGTAATTTCGCGCTCATACCAGCCGAGGAGCGGACTGATCGCGGCGAGGCTGGGCACTGCAGCCTGCGGCCGGCAGCGCCACATGAAAAAATCGTCGCGCGGGCCGCAGCTGCCGAGATAGCGCAATTCGATCTGGTCGGGCGTCGCATGCCATGCATACGCCATCTGCATCCGGCCGCCGCCACGGATCACTTCGGCGACCGCGGCCGGCAGCTCTTCCGGGGCGAGCGAGACGATTTCGAGCCCGGCGCGGCGGGCGGTCACCGCATTCATGGCGAGACCGTGCGGGCGATCGCGGTCAAATAATTCCAGATCCCGGCCGGCCACCACAAGCCCAGCACCAGCAGCGGGCCGAAGGCCAGCCACATCGGCGCTGCGCACCACGCACTCACCCGACCGGCCGGTGCCCGGTCTGGCGCCGGCTCCGGACCAAAATACATCGCGCGGAAATGGTTAAGAAAGCCAATAAAGACGACAATCAACAGGACCGCCATCAAATAGACCGCCCAGGAAAAAGCGGGTTGCAGCCCGGCTCGCATGATCGTGAATTCGCTGAGAAACAATCCGAAAGGCGGGGCCCCGGTAACCGCAACCGCGCCGGCCAGCCACAGCCCGGCCTGGGCCGGAAAATATCGGCCGACCCCGCCGATCCCGGCGATGTCCTTGGTGCCGTAAGCGCGCATCATATTGCCGGCGCCGAAAAACATCAGCGACTTGTTCAACGAGTGATTGAGCATGTGATAAAAGGCGCCGGCCACACCAAGCGGGCCGCCAAAGCCAAGGCCGATGGCCACCACCCCCATATGCTCGACGCTCGAATAGGCCATCAGCCGCTTGATCCCCTGCTGGCGCAGGATGAACAGCGCGCCGATCAACAGCGACAGTACCCCGAGCGCGGTCAGCATCAATCGCGGGGTTTGGCCGCGGCCAGCAGCGCCCACAATCGCAAGGAACCGTACGATCCCGATCATCGCGGTATTCAGCAGCGCCCCTGACAGCATTGCCGAGACCGGCGCCGGGCTTTCGCTGTGGGCGTCCGGCAGCCAGGTGTGCATCGGCGCCAGCCCGACCTTGGTGCCATAGCCGACCAGCACGAGCATGAAGGCGAAGATCAGCAGCACCGGCGGCATCTTTGGCGCGGCCGCGGTCAGCGCCGTCCATGTCATCGGATAACTCGGCCCGAGGGCAAAACTGCCGCTCCAGTAAAAAACGATGGTGCCCAACAGCGCGAGGCTGATCCCGGCCGACACGACCATGATGTATTTCCATGCCGCTTCCACGCTCTCCCCGACGCGCTCAAAGGCGACAAGAAAGGTACTCACGACGGTCGTCAGCTCGATGGCAACCCAGTAAAGCCCGATATTGTTCATCAGCGGGGCGACGAGAGTGGTCAGTCCGAACCCCGCAAACAGCGCATAAAACCAGAATAGGCGATTGTCTTGGTCAAATAGGCGCATGTACCCGATCGCATAGATCGACGCCAGAAAGTAGACGATCGCCGTACACAGCATGACCCAGGCGGCCGACCGATCCATGACGACATAGCCGCCCCAGAACAGCAGGGGCCGATCGTCGATCAGGAACGGGATCGGCAGCGCCGCAGCCAGTGTCACGGTGGCGGCGGCCAGATTAATCGCTTCGCAGGCGCGCGGACGACGGGCGACAAGACAACCAAGCGCCGCCGTCAGCGGCGCCAGCGCCAGCGCCAAGATCAGAGCGACGAGCGGCATTATCCGACCAGCCGCTTCAAGCCGCTGGCGCTGGTTGTTCCAAGATGCGCGCTCAGATAGCTGACCAACGCCCCAAGGCAGGCGACGACAACCAGCAGATCGAAAAGGATCACAAGTTCGAGCAGCAGTGGCATGCCGGGGACGAGGATCTGAGCACCCAGCCGGATACCGCTTTCGACCACGAGCAGCCCCAAGATCTGGCTTAACGCCTCGCGCCGCACCGCCAGCATCAAAAAACCGATCAGGGTCATCGACAGCATGACGGTCAGCGCCAGCACGGCGCTATGTTCCAACCCGAGCCGGTCGGCGAGGCGCACCGACACGGCAAATGCAAACATCACCAACAATGCGCCGATCACCAGCCCGGAGGAGGGCTGGATGATCTCGTGGATCTCGCGATCGACCTCGAGGGTTCGGATGATCCGCCAGATCAAATAGGGCAGGACGATCCCGCGAAACACAAGCGTGATCAGGGCAATAAAATACAGATCGGCGTGACCGCCAAAATAGGCCGCGACCGCCGCCAGAGCGGCGATCGCCCAGGACGAGCCGGCAAACGCATAGAGATAGTTCTCGAGCCAGCGCGAGCCGAGCATCACGAATGAGAGCAAGAGACTGGTTATCGCCAACCCACTGAACAGCGACGAGACGAGCGGATCGAGAGGCTGAAACAAGGGGGTCCCCTACGCGATTTGCGTGCCGATAATGGCCAGCACCGCCAACAGGAACGAGGCCGCCAGCGGCTCTTGATAGCGATAGAAGCGCAGCCGCGACTGCGCTGTTTCGACAAACACCACGGCGCCGGCGACCAGGGTGAATTTGACGACCAGCCCGACCGCCGCAGCGAGCGCGCCGAACGCCGTGCCCTTGATCGATAGACCCCACGGCAGAACCAGAACATTGCAAAAGATCGTGTAGAGAATGAATTGCTTCATCGCCGACGCCCATTTGAGGAGCGCCAACAACGGCCCCGAATATTCGAGAATACGACCCTCTTCGATCATATATACTTCAATATGGGTGGAGGAATGAATCGGCATTCGGTCAGTTTCAACCAACAGCAAGATGAAGAACGCCGCCACCAAGAACAAATGCGCCGGACTGAAATATGCCGCCCAGTTCGCCACCAATAGATGGTTGACGACAAAGGGCAGCATCGTCTTGGCCAGCAAGGTGATGCCAACAAACACCAGGATCAGCGTCGGCTCGGCGAGGATCGCTACCATGACCGCGCGGCTCGATCCAACGCCGCCATAGGCGCTGGCGCTGTCCAGCCCGGCCAAGACGATCATGAATGAACCGAGCGTCAGAATAAGCCCGCCGCCGAGAATGTCCCCCATGTCCGACAGCGGCAGCGGATAGTTCGTCAGCACCGGTATCAGGATCGGGACCGTCAGCATGCAGGTAAACGCGACGAAGGGTGCGGCCCAAAAGAGCCACGACGCCGTGTCCGGAACCACGATCTGCTTGTGGAACAGCTTCCACAGATCGCGGTACGGCTGAAGGAGGCCGGGGCCGCGGGCCCGCTGCACCCGTTCCTCGAACTGCGTGATGATGCCCTGTATGAGCGGGGCAACGACAAGCACCGTCACGACTTGGCCGATCTGCAGCAGGATGTCGCGGGGACTCACGGCTGGAGCCCCGCCCGCTCAATCCCAAACAAGCGCAGATCGTTCAACGATGGCCGGGGTCCGCTCAAATGCTCCTCCTGCCGTTAGGCGACACATGGAGGAGTCATCAGCCCCGAGGGCGGTTAAACGGCGGAACCCCATCGCCGAGCGCCGCGCACGATGGGAGGGCCGCCCGAGTCTGTCAATAGCCAAAGCGACATCGCTACCCGCCGCCGCGCGCGGGCTGCACGCACCCCGCCGCCATTTGAGGCGGTGGGCATTGGGCAGCGTGTTTGCCTATTCGAACTCGGTGCGCTCGGTTCACACCGGGAGGCGCGCCGTGCTCTCGCTGCATCGGCGCGGATCATCACATTGGCGATCGAGGCCTCGCCCGGTCGCGGTTTATTGTCGCCGGGCATTGGGGCTTTCCCGGAATTTTTCCGCGCGAACCGAGCGCCGGCGCGCCGCTATTTTGCCGGGTTCAACTCCTTCCACGGGTCTTTGACCATCGGGATCGTGGCGATCTCGCGGTCGGCGAGCCGGCCGTCCACCTTCTCGATCTTGCGGATATAGATATTCTGCACGATGTCGCGGGTGGCGGGATCAATTTCGATCGGGCCGCGCGGGCTGTCCGAACTCTTCCAGTTCTTGAAAAACGCCATCGCCTGGTCGGCGGTGAATTTGCCCTTTGTCGCTTTGATCAAGTCGAAAATCATGGCCATTCCGTCCCAGCCATCGACCGAAAAGAAATCGGGGATGGCGTTGGCGCCATAGGCCTGTTTGTACGCTGCGACAAAGTCCTTGTTGGCCGGCCGGGTGGCATCGGCGGAATAGTTTCCCGAGGTGACCAACCCGATCGCGGCATCGCCAATGATCGGGATCTGCTCGTCAGGCACCAGATCCTGGGCCGAGACGACAGGAATGCCGGCTTCGCGCAGACCCAGATCCTTGACCGCCTTCATCATCGCGACGGCCTGTTCTTGCGCCGGCACCCACAAGAAGGCGACGTCGGGCTTGGCGTTTTTAACGCGCTGCACATAGGGCACAAAATCGGGGTTTTGCGGCGGAAAGCGGTCGGCGCCGATGATCTTGCCGCCGCCGTCGGTAAAGCCTTTGGTAAAGGCGGCCTCGGCGTCGTGCCCGGCGATAAAGTCGGTGACCGCCGTGTAAGCGGTCTTCCAGCCCTGCTGGGCGGCCCATTTGCCGATCGGGTAGCCTTCCTGCCACAATGTGAACGACACCCGCACGATGTAAGGCGAGAGGCGCGGGATCTGCACCCCGGCGGCGTTGGTGATCACCAACGGGGTCTTGCCCTCGGCGGTCAGCGGCGCCATCGCCGCCGCGACCGGCGACAGGATCACTCCGGCCAACAGGTTGACATGGTCGCGCGCGATCAGCTCCTGCGCCAGGCGCTTGCCGACATCGGGTTTGGAGGTGTCGTCGCGTTTGAGGATGTCGAGCTTGACGCCTTCGGGCAGGTCCTTGCTGTGCAATTTGACGTAGAGGTCGATGCCCTTTTGCATCTGGTCGGCCGCCTGCGCGACAAACCCCGAATAGCTGTTGATGATCCCGATCTTGACGGTTTGCGCCCGCGCGCCGGCCGCCACCACCCCGATCATCGCGGCGCCGACCGCGATCGCCGCCCAACCCCGCCAAACCAACCCCCGCATTGCCCGCTCCCTGCCCGATTTTCGCGCACAACCTAGCACAGCCTTTGGCGAATTCCCTCACCACGCAGCGCAACGAAACGAGCTAATCGGCTGCCGGTCATGGCCTTGACCGCGCCGCCGTGATCTGGTCGTCTCGGCGCCAATGGCAACTCGAGCGGAGGGACGAGGATGAAGAAATTCAGCTGCACGCGCTCGATCGGCGAGGAAATCTATTACGCGACATTGATCGCCGAAGACGAGACGCAGGCACGCGAGATGGCCGTCGCCGAAGTCAATCAAAAGTGGCAGAAGAATGGCGGCCGGCCGCGCGAATGGAGCCTGCGCGTGCTCGAGCCGGAGGTCGACGGACCGGCGCGCGTGCTCGATTGCGGCTACCACGAAGCCTGATGCGCCGCCGCGCGGCGGAGGCGAGGCGGGCAGATTGCGCCGACCCGTGCCGGTGGCGACGGCGGCTCGGAAGGGGGCATCCATGAAGTTCGGCGATTTTCTGTTTCCCGACAGCCGCGACCCGGAGCGCGACGGGGCGGTCATCGACGAGACCTTGCGCGAGGCGCAGCTCGCCGACGCGTTGGGCTGCGATACGATCTGGCTCGCCGAACACCATTTCGACGGCATTTGCGCTTATGCCGATCCGATCGTTTTTGCCGGCGCGCTCGCCGTCACCGCGCGCCAAGCAAAGCTCGGCTTTGCGGTATTGCAGATGGCCTTGCACCACCCGATCCGGGCCGCCGAGCAGATCGCGGTCATCGACAACATCACCAAGGGACGGCTGATTGTCGGCCTCGGCCGCGGCTCCTCTTACAACATTTACGATTACACCGGTTTCGGCATCGACCATCACGAGGCGCAGGAACGGCTTGACGAGGCGCAGCAAATTATGGTGCGCGCCTGGACCGAAGCAGGGTTCCGCCATCGCGGGCGGTTCTGGGAACTCGACGTGCCGATGCTGCGCCCGCGCCCGTTCACAAAGCCGCATCCGTCGCTGATCCGCGCCGCCTCGACCGAAGCCTCGATGCTGCAATTGGCGCGGCAGGGCCAGCCATTTTTGATGAATGTGCAATCCGTGGAAACGACTCGACGGCGTTTCACGCTCTACCGCGAGGCGATGGCGGAGGCCGGGTTCGACGATCGGCAAATCGCGCAGAACCTTGCCCGCTGCTGGGTGTGGCGCAACGTCTATGTCGCGGAAACCCAGGCCGCGGCCGAACGGGTCGGGGTACCTGCCTTTCAGGCGATGGCCGCCTCGCGCGCCGAACTGCGCAACCGCATCTATCGCGAGACCGGGCGGCGGATCGCGGTGCCGGAAAGCGAGTTGCCCTCGGCCCGCGCCAGCGTCGAGCATGGCTTTATCTGCGGCACCCCCGAGCGCGCCGCCGAGGCGGTGGCGGAGCTCGCCGAGCTCGGGATTGGGGGCGTGATCGCGACCTTCCGGCTGGGGCCGTTGTCGCACCACGCCGCAAGCGACAGCCTGCGGCTGTTCATGACCGAGGTGGCGCCCCGCTTTCGCACCGCCTCGTCAGAGGTCCCGGCCTAAACCCCGAAGGTGAAGCGGGTGCCGATATTGCTGGTCACCAGGCGTTCGGGCATCGCGCGTTGCATCGCCGCGATGAATTTGGCGCCGCTGCAATGCATCGGCACGACCACATCCGGGGCCAGGCTTTTCAGCTCGGCGACCGTGTGCTCGACATAATCCATCGGCGCCGGGCCGAGGTGAAATCCGCCCAGCACCGCATGCAGTTTGTCGACGCCTGAGACCGCCATCGCCGCCTCGATCGTATTGATCAGCCCGACATGGCCGCATGACGAAATGACGACCAGCCCGCGGCCCCGCACGATATAGCAGGTGGCGTGCTCGTCGGGGTGCTGGTCGGGAACCAGCCGGCCCATCCGCTCCGCCTCGGTGAAATGGTCCGGGGCGGGGGCAGGCGCGACCAGCGTGCTGTCGAGAATCCGCTCAAACGATGTGCGCGCGATCGGGCCGCTGGTAAACGGTCCGGCGAGCGCCTGCGCCGCGCCGCAACAGACCGGCGTCACCCGCGCCGCCTCGATCGCGGCGCGGTCGAGTCGCCCCCACGACACCGGCGGAGCGTTGCGGCGGCGGACCCATTTCTCGGCAAACGCGCTTTCGCCGCCCGTATAGAGGGTGACAGCGGTCGGCATCTGCGTCCGGTAATGGGCGACGAAACCTTCGAGGCCGCCATAATGGTCACGGTGGCCGTGGCTCAGGATGAGCCCGTCGATCCGGCCGGGGTCGAGATCGAGCAGCCCGAAATTGCGGATCAGCACCTCGGGCGTAAAGCCGAAATCGAGCAGGTATTGGGCGCGGGACCCGGCGCCTGCGGATTCGAGATGCAGCGACAAGCCCCATTCGCCGGCAAAGGTCGAGAGTTCATGGCCGGGGATGTGGCGGACATGCTCGATGCGGACCTCGGGATGGACGGCATCGGCGACAAAGCGGTCATAGGCCGAGTCGACCACCACCCGCACCGACAGGCTGTCGACGATCGGCGCCGCGAACTTGACGGCCGGCTTGGCCTCGATCTGCATCGCTTTCTCCTCGTCCGCACATTCGGCTCCGAGCGCCGTCAACCGCGCCCGGGCGCCATCCGAGACTAACCCACCTGCCCGGCTATGTCGCGATCCTCGGCAGCCGCGGCGACCGGATCCGAGCGCGGGCGACGGTGACCAACCTCGCCCCTTGCCGGCAGGGCTCGTCATCAAGCCCATGCTGCTGCATAAAGAAACCATGGACCAGCCCCTCATCACCCGCGAACTCGTCCTCGTCGGTGGCGGGCACGCCCATGTCCATGTGCTCAAAAGCTTTGGCATGCGACCGCCGCCCGGGGTGCGGCTGAGCCTGATCGCGCGCGAGATCGAAACCCCCTATTCCGGCATGCTGCCGGGCTGGGTCGCGGGCCATTATGCTTTCGAGGCGTGCCATATCGATCTGGGCCGGCTCACCCGCTTTGCCGGGGCGCGGCTGATCCGTGCCGAGGCGGTCGGCATCGACCGCGCCGCGCGCCATGTGGTCTGCCGCGGCCACCCGCCGGTCCGCTACGATCTGCTGTCGCTCGATATCGGTTCGGCGCCGCGCGAGAGCGAGGTGCCGGGGGCGGCCGAGCACGCCGTTCCGGTCAAGCCGATTGCGCAATTCGCCCGGCAGTGGGAGGCGCTGTTGGCGCGAGCGCGGGATTTGCCGCGTTTGCGGCTGGTGGTGGTCGGCGGCGGCGCCGGCGGCGTCGAGCTGGCCTTGGCCGCGCATCACCGGCTCGGGCGGGTTTGTGCCGGCGCGGTCGAAATCCAGCTCGTCACCCGCGACGGCTTGCTGCCCACCCATAACCGCGGCGTCCGGCGCCGCTTCGAGCGCCTTTTCGCCGCCCGCGGCATCCCTGTTTACGCCGACGCCACGGTGGTGCGGGTCGAGCCGGGACTGCTGATCTGCGCCGATAGCCGCCGCCTGCCGTTTGACGAAGCGTTATGGGTGACCGCGGCGGGAGCGGCGCCATGGCTCGCCGAGACCGGGCTGCCGCTGACCGCCGACGGTTTTGTCGTGATCGACGAGACGCTGCGCTCGCCGGCCGATCCCTGCATTTTTGCCGCCGGCGACGTCGCCGCGATGCCGTCGCATCGGCGTGAAAAAGCCGGGGTTTATGCGGTGCGCCAAGGCCCGCCGCTCGCCGCCAATCTGCGCCGCGCGCTCGCCGGCAAAGCGCTGCGCCGCGCCGTGCCGCAGCGCCGCGCCCTGGCGCTGATCGGCACCGGCGACCGACGGGCGGTTGCCTCGCGCGGCCCCCTGGCGGCGGAGGGCGCTTATTTATGGCGGCTCAAGGATTGGATCGACCGGCGATGGATAAGGCGCTATCGCGAATTGCCGGTCATGACGCCCGCCGCCGGCGAAGAACCGATGCGCTGCGGCGGCTGCGCGGCCAAGGTGCCGGCCGCGGTGCTGGACCGGGTCATCGATAGCCTGCGGCCGGCGCCGGGCGAGCACGGGGCGATCGCACTCGACGCCCGCGACCGCGACGATGCGGCGCTGCTCACCTTTCCCGGCGCGCCGCCCCTGCTGCAAACTGTCGATTTCTTTCGCGCGATGGTCAGCGACCCCTACCTCTTTGGAAAGATCGCCGCCAACCATGCGCTCGGCGACATTTACGCGATGGGCGGAACCCCGGACACGGCGCTCGCGATCGCGACGCTGCCGCCGGCCCGCGCGGCGATCGTCGAGCACGATCTTTTTCAGATGCTGCGCGGTGCGCTCGACATATTCGAACCCGCCGGGGTGGCGCTGGTCGGCGGCCATAGCGCCGAGGGGGCGGAACTGGCGTTGGGCTTTGCCGTCACCGGGCGATTGCCCCCCGGTGGAAGGTTGCTGCGCAAGGGCGGGCTTAGACCCGGCGACCGGCTGGTGCTGAGCAAGCCGCTCGGCACCGGGATCATACTCGCCGCCGATGCCCGGGCTGCAGCGCCGGCGAAGGCGGTCGCGGCGGCGATCGCGGCGATGCTGCAAAGCGCGGCCCCGGCCGCGCTCTGTCTGGCCGAGCATGGCGCGCAGGCGGCGACCGATGTGACCGGGTTCGGGCTGTTGGGCCACCTCCGCGAAATGCTGCAGGCTTCGTTCGCTGATGCCGTCCTCGACCCCGACGCGATCCCGGCGCTCGATTTTGCGGTCGAATTGCTTGGGCAAGGCTTCACCAGTTCGCTGCACGCCGACAACAGTGCGGCGCTTGCCGTTCTCGGCGAGCGCGATGCGGCCCATCCGCGGGCGCCGCTGTTGATCGACCCGCAGACCGCGGGCGGGCTGTTGGCCGGCGTGGCGGCGGCGCGTGCCGACGCGTGTGTGGCGGCATTACGCGCGCTCGGCTATGCCGCGGCGGTTATCGGGATGGTCGAACCCCGGGCCGCAGGCGAGCCGCGGGTGCGCTTCGCCGCCGATCTCGGGACCGTCGCCGCACCCGAGCCGGTCGTCGTGTCATGAGCGCGCCCTCGCGCCACGGCCGTGCCCTCTTGCCTTCGGTCGACAAGATCCTGCATTCGCCACCGGCGGCGGTGTTGGTCGAGGAATACGGGCGCCGCCCGGTGCGCGACGCGGTTCGGGAGGTGCTGGCGCTGCACCGCTCGTCCGGCGAGAGCGCCGCGATCGAGACCGTCATCGGTGAATGCGCTGCCCGGCTGCAGCGCCTGATGCGGCCGTCGCAGCGGCGCGTGTTCAACCTGACCGGCACCGTGCTGCATACCAATCTCGGCCGCGCGACATTGCCGGAAGAGGCGGTCGCGGCCGCGGTTGAAGCGATGCGTGAGCCGACGACCCTCGAATACGATCTGGCAAACGGCCGGCGCGGCGAGCGCGACGACCATGTCGCGGGCTGGCTGAAGCGGCTGACCGGCGCCGAGGCGGCCCTGGCCGTCAACAACAATGCCGCCGCCCTGGTGCTGGCGCTCAACACCTTGGCCTGCGGCCGCGAGACGATCGTGTCGCGCGGCGAACTGATCGAGATCGGCGGCTCGTTCCGGCTGCCCGACATCATGGCCCGCGCCGGCACCCGCTTGCGCGAAGTGGGCACCACCAACCGCACCCATCTTGCCGATTTCGCCGCGGCGATCGGTCCCGAGACCGGGCTCATCCTAAAGGCGCACACCAGCAATTATCTGATCGAAGGCTTTACCGCCGCAGCCCCGGCGGCACAGCTGGCCGAGCTCGCCCATCGCCACGGCCTTGCCTTTATCGAGGATCTCGGCAGCGGCACCCTGGTCGATCTTGCCGAATGGGGCCTGCCGCACGAACCGACGGTCGGCGAAGCCTTGGCGCAGGGCGCCGATCTGGTCACCTTTTCCGGCGACAAATTGCTCGGCGGCCCGCAGGCCGGGCTGGTCGTCGGCCGCGCTGAGCTTGTCGCCAGGCTCGCCCGCAATCCGCTCAAACGGGCGCTGCGGCTCGACAAGGTTCGGCTCGCCGCCCTCGAAGCGGTATTGCGCCTTTATGCCGACCCCGACCGGCTCGCCCAACGCCTGCCGGCGCTGCGCCTGTTGAGCCGGCCGCAGGCCGAGATCGAAGCCCTGGCCCACCGCCTGCTGCCGGCGCTGCGCAATGCGCTTGCCGGGTATGCCGAGGTCGAAATCGTCGCCACCCGCAGCCAGATCGGCAGCGGCGCCCTGCCGGTGGCATTACTGCCGAGCGCCGGGTTGGCGCTGCGCCCGCGCCATGCTCCGAAATCGGGAACGGCGCTGGCGGCGCTGATCGAGGCGTTGCGGCGGTTGCCGGTGCCGGTGATCGGGCGCATCGAAGCCGGCGCGGTCGTGCTCGATTTGCGCTGCCTCGAGGACGAGGCCGGGTTTCGCGCCCAGCTTGACGCGCTGCCGATGGTCGCGGCGTCATGATCCTGGCCACCGCCGGGCATATCGACCACGGCAAGACGGCGCTGGTGCGCGCCCTGACCGGCGTTGATGCCGACCGCTTGCCCGAGGAAAAGCAACGCGGGCTGACGATCGATCTCGGCTTTGCCTACGCCACGCTCGACGACGGCACCGAACTCGGTTTTGTCGACGTTCCCGGCCATGAGCGGTTTCTGCCCAACATGCTGGCCGGCGTGCTGGCGATCGACCGCGTGCTGTTGATTGTTGCCGCCGATGACGGGCCGCGACCGCAGACCGTCGAACATCTCGACATTCTCGAACTGATCGAGGTTGCCGAGATCACCGGTGTGGTCACCAAGATCGACCGCGCCGGCCCCGAGCGCAGCGCCGCGGTCGCGGCCGAGGTCGCCGCGATGCTCGCCACCGCCGGTCATCGCTGCAGCCCGGTTTTTGCGGTGTCGAGCCTGACCGGCGCCGGCATCCCCGAACTCGTCCGCCATCTGCAGCAGAGCGCGCAGCGCCCTGTTACCACCGGCCTTGCGGCACAGCCTGCGGGTCTCTTCCGCATGGCGATCGACCGCGCCTTTAGCCTGCCCGGCATCGGCCTGGTCGTGACCGGCACCGTCGCCGCCGGCCGGGTCACGCTCGGCGACCGGCTGACGTTGAGCCCGCGCGGGGTGGCGGTACGGGTGCGCGGGCTGCACGCCCACAATCGGGCGACCGGCGCCGTCGCCGCCGGCGAGCGCTGCGCCGTCAACATCGCCGGCACCTTTCCGGCCGGCGGCGAGCCACGCCGCGGCGACTGGCTGGTCGCACCCGAGCGCCATTTGCCGGTCAGCCGGCTCGACCTCGAGCTGCGCGGCGCGCGCCATGCCGGAGCCGGGCTGCGCGACGGCGTTTTGGTGCATCTGCATCTCGGCACCGCCGATGTCGTCGGCCGCGCCGCGGTGCTGAGCGGTGGCACGATCGGTCCGGGCGATCGCGGTTTTGTGCAGGTTGATCTCGATCAGCCAATTGCCGCGTTGCATGGCGACCGCGCCATTCTGCGCGACCACGGGTCGCGGACAACCCTGGCCGGGGGACGGGTCGTCGACCCGCTGGCTCCGCGCCGCGGCCGCCGCGCACCGCAGCGCCGGGCATTGTTGGCGGCGATGGCCGCACCCGATCCGGTAGAGGCGGTGCGCCAGACATTGGCCGTCACGGGGATTGTCGATCTCGCCCGGTTCGTGCTGCTCCGCAATCTCGATCCCGATTGGCCCGCGGCCCTGTCAAACACTTGCGCCGACGGCTTTGTGCGGGTCGGAGCGCAACAGGCGCCGCTCGCCATCACCCGCGAGCGCCTCGCCGCCCTCGCCGAGGCCGCCGTCAACGCGCTCGCCGATTGGCATCGCGCCCAACCCGAGATGCTCGGGCCGACCCGGGCGGCACTGCTGGGCGAGCTGCGCCACGAGGCCCCCGAGGCGGCGCTCGATGCGGCGCTTGATTGGCTCGCGGCGAGCGGGCGGGCGGTGGTCGAGGCCGGCATGTGGCGTCTTGCCGAGCACCGGCCGCGGTTGTCCGCCGCCGACGAGCGGCGGTGGCGGCGGCTGCGGCCGCTGCTTGCCGCCGGCGAATTGCGGCCGCCGCGGGTGCGCGAGCTTGCCGGTGAGCTGGCGCTCGAGCCGGCAGCGGTCGAGCGGCTTTTGCACCGCGCCGAGCGCCTCGGCTATGTCGGCAGAGTTGCCGACAACCGCTTTTTTCTGCCCGAAGCGCTGGCGCGGCTGGGCGAGATCGCGCACGCCCTGACCGCGCGCGCCGGCGAAGACGGGTTCACCGCCGCGATGTTCAACCAAGAAGTCGGGGTCGGGCGCAATCTGACGATCCAGATCCTGGAATATCTCGATAAGATCGGGGTCACACAGCGGTTCGGCGACCGTCGCCGAGCACTGCGCCGATTGGCGCAACCGCCCACGGTGTTGGAAGAGTATCGGGTCCGGTGACCCGCGCGGTCTTCAAAACCGTTGGGGGGCGCGAAGGCGTCCCCGGTAGGTTCGACTCCTGCCTCTTCCGCCCCGTGCTCAGATAAAGGGTTTGCGCCGCGGCTCTGATCGATCGGACATCGGCGGGGCCGGTGCCGCGGTCTATTGCGGCGGCCGGTAGGGCTGGCGCGTGGCGCCGGCCTGGTAGCCCTCGCTGTAGGACGCCGCCTGGTCTTGCCGGACCTTGTTGTAGATCAGGCCGCCGGCAAGCCCGGCCGCCGCACCAATGCCGGCGCCCAACCCGGCATTGCCGGCGATCGCGCCAATAATCGCGCCGCCCCCCGCCCCGATCATCGTGCCCGAGAGGGCGCGCTGCTGGGTGGTGGTCATATCGGCGCAGCCGACGAGCGGCAGAGCCGCCACCATTCCGGCCAGGATCGCCCGCTTCATCGCGCCCTCCGTTGGCCGGCGACGGCCGGATGCGCACAGGGATAGGTCTCCGCCAAATAGATGAACATCCCGTCGATCGCCGGATCGTCGAGCCGCGCCGGGCGGGCATTGGCCCAGGCGATGAACTTGCCGATCTCCGAGCCCGTCGCCGGCCGCGGCTCGGGCAGGCAGAACAGCTGGCGAGCACCATGATGGGCCTCGTTGGCCTCTTCGACGAGCACCGCCCCCTGGGCAAAGCCGTGGCAATAATTGATGGCCGCGGTCATCATCGGATCGTCCTTAGCCGGCGCGCAGATATCGATCAGGTCGCGCACCGTCTTGGGCGGAAATTGCGCTGGCGAAACCGCCGCCGCCGCGGCCGTCGCCCCGGCGATCAGCACCGCGCCAAACGCCGAGATTGCTGTCTTCATATTCTGCCCTCTCCTGCCGCCGTCGACCGGTTGGGGTGGAGCGCACGACCTGCCCGGCAAATCCGGCGGGGTGGGTTCGCGCAATGCGCGCCACAACGCCTCACTCAGGCAGCCACAGGTAGTGCCGCGCCATTCCTAGCCGCGCGCCAGCCAACCCGGCAAGAACTATCCGCAGCCCTCGTCAGGCTGCGGTCAGCGCAGCGTCGCGGCGGCGGCTGGCGCTCAGGCTGTCGCCGGCGGGACAGGGCGCGGTGGCCGAAAAACCGGGAGTTGGCAGGACCGATCGGCGGCAGGAAGCCGGTTCGCCGCTTCCCGCCGCCCGGATGTCTGGCGGCGCGGCGTGCCGCCGGCCGGCCGCCGCTCAGATGCTGGCGGTCTCGTTATACTCGGCGTCGGTGACGTGCGGTCCCCACGCGGTGCCCTGGCCCTGTTCGCCCTGTTCGGACAGCGCCAAATGCGCGAACAGACGGTCGGGCGCGGCGCCGTGCCAATGCAGGGTATCGGGCGGGATATTGACCGTGTCGCCTGGGTTCAGCACCCGCGGCTTCTCACCCTTGAAGCAGATGCGGCCGACCCCGCTGAGGCAGTAGAGCGTCTGCCCGACCGGATGCGAATGCCAAGCCGTGCGCGCGCCCGGGGTGAAGGTGACGACCGAACCGCCGAGCCGCGAGGGCGCTTCGGGGGTGATCACCGGGTCCTGAAACACGACCCCGGTGAAGGTGTCGGGGGAGCCGCGCCGCGTCGTGCGCTCGCCGGCGCGGATCACTCCGGCTTTGACCGCCATGCTGTCCTCCTTTGTCAAGCGACGGCCGGGTGGCCGCCAACCGGTTGCGTCCGAGCTTAGCCGCCGGCAGCCCGCCCTGGCAATCGCCGGCGGAAGCTGGGCGCGGCCGGTTTGGGCTCAGGAACGCCGATGTTCGGCGGGTGGGACATCGTGGTCGGGGCCGGCGCCGGGCGCCGGTGGCGCGGCAGCTTCGGGCGGCGAGGGTGCCGCCTCGGCGCTGCGTCGCAGCCGGTAGTAGGAGCGCACGGTAAACGGGATCGACCCGACATAGACGACCCCGATTGCGGTCAGGGTCAGCCACGGCATGGTCGTCACAAACGCCGCCAATATGCCGATCCCGAGCAGGGTGGGAATCACCCAATCGTGCGGCACGCGGATGCGCTTGAGCGACACGGTCGGGACCTTGCTGATCATCAGCAAGGCGGTGCCGGTCACCGTGACCGCGTTGAGGTAGGGCGAGCGGAACAGCCAATCGCCCCATTCGAAGCTCAAAAACATCGGCACCATGACCAGCCCGGCCCCGGCCGGCGCCGGCACACCGGTAAAGAACGGGGCGGTGTGCGCGGCGCGCGCGCTGCCCACCTCGATGTTGAAGCGCGCCAGGCGCAGCGCGCAACACACCGCGTAGAACAGCACAATCGCCCAGCCGACGCCGTAAAGCTTTGACATCGTCCACAGATAAAGCATTGCCGCCGGGGCCACGCCAAAGCTCACAAAGTCCGACAGGCTGTCGAGTTCGGCACCAAAGCTCGAGGTCGATTGCAACAGTCGTGCGACCCGCCCGTCGAGCCCGTCGAAAATGCCGGCGACGATGATCGCGAACACCGCACCCACGAAATTGCCGCCCATCGCAAAGCGCATCGCCGTCATGCCGGCGCACAGTGCGAGCAGCGTCAACACGTTCGGCACCATGCGGTTCAGCGACAGGCTCGCCAACCGCTGCACCCGCGGCTGTCTGATCACCGCATGCATGCGGAAACCGCCGCGGTGTTCGCGTCGCCACTCTTTCAATGCGCACTCCCTTGCCGCACCGGATCGCGAGCCAAGCGGTCGGCGATGACGGTTTCGCCGCCGACCATCCGTTGCCCGGCGACCACCATGCTCAGATAAGGCGGCGGACAATAAACATCGACCCGCGACCCAAAGCGGATGATGCCGATGCGTTGGCCGGCGGCAATCCGCTGGCCTTCTCGCAGCTCGCAGACGATGCGCCGCGCCACCAGCCCGGCGACCAGGACAAACGCGATCTCGGGCCCTTCCGCCGGGGTCAAGCGAATCGCCAGCCTTTCATTGGCCAGGCTTGCCGTCTCGCCGCTCGCGTCGAGAAACCGCCCCTTGACATAGCGCAGCGCCGCCACCCGCCCGTCGATCGGGGCACGCACGACATGCACATCGAACAGGCTCAAAAACACCCCGATCCGCGCCGCCATCGCCTCGCCCATGCCGAGCTCGGGCGGCGGTGGCGCTTCGGCCACCGCGGTGACGATCCCGTCCGCGGGGCTGACCAGGATCCCCTCGCGCAGCGGCGTGACCCGCCACGGGTCGCGAAAGAAATAGCAGAGCCACAGCGTCGCGACGAGCGCCAGCCAACCCGCCGGCCTGGCCACGAGAAACAGAAAAAAGGTGGCCACGAGCCCGGCCAGGACGAATTTGAACCCGTCCGGATGCAGCGGCGCCAGCACGTTTCTCAGTCGCACCCGTTCCCGTCCGCAACATAAGGAATGCGCTCACCGTCCTTCGCGCCGCCAGGCCGCCAGCAGGCCGCCGACGATCAGGGCCAGCGCCGCCACCGCCGGCAGCAGCGGAATTTCGGTGAACCCGCTTACCGTATAATCCCCGTTGGCGCGAAAGCCTATCCAATCCCGCCCTGCGGCGCTGTCACCGGCGGCCACCCGCCGCACCTCGGGGATGACGCCGGAGCCGGCCCAGAAGATGCCGCCGCCGGTCGCGGCGACAACCGGGGCGAGCTTGTCCGGGGTGGTAATGACGTCGCTGAATTCGATCGGATTGAGCGGCCCCGCGGCGGCAAGCGCCACTTTGCTGCCGTCGCTGACGCGGTAAAGCCCCATTTGCGAGATCGCCAGCTCACCGACACTGCGCCCGCCTTCCTGCGGCGTCAGTTTGAGGCTTTTGCGGCTGCCGTCGGGGGCGGTCACGGTGACCGGCGCATTGTCGGGCTCGAGCGACTGGCGGGTGACGACCAGGCGACCGCCCTCGACCGTGGCGCGCAGATCATTCTCGTCGAGATCAGGCTCCTTCATCAGCCAATAAGCCAGCCGGCGCAACAGCTCGGCCTGCGGGCCGCCGCCCTCGAAGCCGCGCGCCCAGAACCACATCTCATCCGACAGGAGCTGCGCGACCCGGCCCTTGCCGACGCGATCCAGCACCAGCAGCGGGTCGCCGCGCGCCCCGGTCATCACCGTCACGCCGCGCCGGGCGCGGGCGTCGACCTGACGGAACCAGCGTCCCCAGCTCGGCTCGCCGCCCGGCGGCCCCTCCCCGGGCAGGTCGTCGGTCACCGGATGGCGACGCCCGATCGCCGTCACCTGCGGCTTGAAGCCCTCATCAAAGACTTCTCCGGTCGGCTCGGCCGGCAGGATCTCGCCCAGCGGCGTGCGCGACAGGCTCGTAGGCGTGCCGAAATTGGGGCCCGCCGCTTCAAGCAACGCGCCGCCGTTTCGCACATAGCGCACGACGTTTTCGAGATAGGCCTCGGGAATGATGCCGCGTCGGCTGTAGCGGTCGAAAATGATCAGGTCGAAATCGTCGAGCTTGGTGTCGAACAATTCGCGGATCGGAAAGGCGATCAGCGACAATTCGCGGATCGGCGTGCCGTCCTGCTTCTCGGGCGGGCGCAAGATCGTGAAATGGACCAAATCGACCGACGGGTCGGATTTGAGCAGGTTGCGCCACACCCGCTCGCCGGCATGCGGCTCGCCCGACACCAGCAATACCCGCAAGCGGTCGCGTACACCGTTGACGACGACGACCGCGCGGTTGTTGACCAGGGTCAGCTCATGCGGACCGGGCGCCGCCTCCAATTCGACGACATTGGGCCCGCCGTGATCGATCGGCACCGGCAAGGTCACGTCGCGGCCCACCGGCACCGTCAGCTGCTGCGGTGCGCCGCCATCCTTGCGCCAGGTGACAAGCGCCTGATCGGGGTCGTCGCCGCTCTTTTCCGCCTCGGTCAGCGGCAGGTCCTCGACCCGGATTTTCAATTGCAGCGGTTTGCCGACGATGCCAAAACTCGGCGCCTCGTCGACCACCAGACGACGGTCGGCTTCGCCCGGTTTTCCCGACAACAGCACGTGCAGCGGCGCCGGCACCGCCTGCCGCAGCGCCTTTGCGTCGCCCTTGGGAACGTCGTGCACCTGGCCATCGGTGATCATGACGATGCCGGCCAGACGCTGGCGCGGGACGTCGGCGATCACCCGGTCGAGCGCGTCGAACAGGCGCGTGCCCTGATCGTCGCCGGCCGCCGGGGCGGCCCCGGCATTGACCACCCGCACCTCGAGATCGGGTTCCTGCGCCAGCCGCGCCTTCAGCGTCGCCAGCGCTTTCGCCGTCACCTGACGGCGCTCGCCGATGTTCTGGCTCGGGGAATGATCGACGACAATGACCGCCACATCGCGCTGCGGCACCCGCTGCTCCTCGATCAGCGCCGGGTTGACCAGCGCCGCCAACAGCACGATGACCGCAGCGGCGCGCCAGCCGAGCCCCGGCGCCCGGCGCCACACGCCGACCGCGAGCAGCGCCGCCGCCGCCGCGGCCAGCAGCAGCAATCCCCACAGCGGCAACAGGGGTGCGACGGCGAGGACGAAGCCGACGCTGGTCATTGCCCCAGCCGTTCGAGAATGGCCGGCACGTGCACCTGATCCGATTTGTAGTTGCCGGTCAGCACATACATGACGAGGTTGACGCCGAAGCGGAGCGCCATCTCGCGCTGCTGCTCGCCGCCCGGCACACAGGCGTAGAGCGGCCTCCCGTCCTGGTCGACCGCCCAGGCGCCGGCCCAGTCGTTGGCGCCGACGATGACGCTCGACACCCCGTCATTGACATGATCGTCGACCGGCTCAACCCACAGCGTGCCGACATTCCAGCGTCCGGGAAACTCGTGCATCAGATAGAACGACTTGGTCAGCACATGATCGGGCGGGATCGGCACCAGCGGCGGCAGGTTGATGCCCGCGGTCAACCGGCGCAGGCGCGCGGCATCGATCGCCGCGCCGCCAAACGGTCCCGGTGACTGGTCGTCGCCGTCGCGGGTGTCGAACAGGATCGTGCCGCCGGTCTCGAGATAGCGGTTGACGCGCGCCACCGCCTGGGGCGACAGCGGCGGCTGGCTGCCGGTGACCGGCCAATACAGCAGCGGGAAGAAGATCAGCTCGTCGGTTTCGATGTCCACCGCCATCGGATCGCCGGTCTCGACCGCGGTGCGGCGGGTCAGCACATCGCCGAGCCCGAGCAACCCGGCGCGGCTTTCATTGTCGACATCGTCATTGCCGGTCTTGACATAGGCGAGCCGCAACTGCGAGGTCGCGCGGATGACAAAGGCGTCGTCGGCCTGGGCCGGATGGGCCAGCGCCGCCGCGGCGAGTAGGACGAGCGCACCGACCCGCGCCGGCCGCCGCCGCAACAGCCCGCGCAGACCATAGGCGATCAGCATGTCCAGCAGCGCCAGCAGCAGGGCGGCGGTCAGCACCGGTCCGCGCAGATCGATCTCGCTGCCGCGGCCAAAGCGGGCGCGGCGGACATCTTGCGGCAGCGTCGTGATCGGGCGCAATTCGGCGATACCGCTCGCCAGGTTCAGCGCCCGGCGCGCGTCCTGGGTACCGTAGAAGCCGGGCGGATGATGTGGCGACACGACGGCTGTGGCGATCTTTTTGCCGGCGATCGGGCGCGCCGTTGGCGGGGCGCGTTCGAGCCGGCCAAAGCCGTCGAGGGTTTCGAGCGGCGGCAGGTTTGCCTCGCTCGCCGCGACGATCCCCTGGCTCATCGCCACGATGCGGCGCAGCATTTGGACAAACAAGCCGGACAAGGCGAGGTTGGACCAATCGGTGTTGGCCGTCGTATGAACCAGCACGATCCGCCCCTGGCCGAGAGTTTCGGCGGTGACAAGCGGCGTGCCGTCGGCCAGCCGCGCCCAGGTCTTGGCGGCAAGATCGATGTCGGGTTCGGCCAATACCTGGCGCGACACCGTCACGTCGTCGGGAACCGCAAGCCCGGCAAACGGGCTGCTGGCGTCGAACGGAGCGAGCCGCGCCGGCCGTTCCCAAGACATCGCCCCGCCGATCGTGCGCCCGCCGCGCCGCAACCGCACCGGCAACAGGGTGTCTTCGCCCTCGGCGAGGTGCGGTCCGGCAAAGCGCAGCAACAGCCCGCCAGCCTCGACCCATTTCTTAATCGCTTCGGCCTCGGTCGGAGAATTGGGCCGCGCATCGGCGAGAACCAGCACGGCAAGCTGCCGTTTGAGCAGCTCGCTCGCGGTGCCGCGGCGGATTTCGGCGAACGGTTCGAGCGCCCGTTCGAGGTAGTAGTTTTCGCCGAGCAACGGTTGGCTGCTGTCGGTCGCGGCGACGATGCCAACCGGGCGGCGGCGCCAGCGTTCGTCGAGCAGCAGCACCCCGCCGGCGGATTGGCTGCCGTCGACATCGATGCGGGTGGCCGCATTGCGCAGCTCGTTCGGCATCGGCACGCTGACCGCGGCGGACGCCGCGCCGGCCGCGATCGTGACCGCCTGACGCGCCAGAAACCGACCGTCGGCGCCGCTCACCCGGATTTCGTATCGGCGCGGCGCGGCAACCGGCAGGCTGCGTAACGCGACCGTCAGGTCCTTGGCTGCCGGATCGCCCGCGGCGAGCAGCAGCGGCGCCTGCTCCGGCCCGGCGGTCAGAAATTGCAGGATGCCGCGGCTGTCGAGATAGGCCGCCAGCGACGCGGCGCCGCCGTCGTCGACCCCGTCGCTGAGCCACACCGCCGCATTGGCGTCGGCAAGACCGAGCTGCTTGAGCCGCGCCAGCGCCGCCGCGCGGTCGACCGGCCAGGGCTTCGGCTGCAGCGCTGCGACCGCGGCGCGGGCGTCGGCGGCGCGCACCGGCGCCAGTGGCGGAGGCGCCGTGTCGCCGCCCGAGGGCGCGGTCGGAACCAGCACGATTTCGCGCCCTTCGCGCTCGGCTTCGGCGAGGAGATCGGAAAGCGCCGCCTGGCGCCGGCTCCAGTCGCCGGCCGCTGCCCAACCGTCATCGACGACGACGGTCAACGGCCCGGTGCCGGGCAGCTGCGCCTGCGGGTTAAGAAGCGGTTTCGCGCTGCCGACAATCACCAATGCGGCAATCACCATGCGCAGCAGGATCAGCCACAACGGCGTTCGCGCCGGGGTCACCTCGCGCGCGACAAGACCGCGCAGCAGGTGGACCGGCGGAAACGCGATCCGCCGCGGCGCCGGCGGGGTCACCCGCAACAACCACCAGATCACCGGCAAGCCGGCCAAGGCGAGCAGCAGCCAGGGCGCGGCAAAGGCAAGCGAACCGAAGGCCAGCATTACCCCAACCGCCGCGCCGTGCGCGCCACGCCCGGACCGGCTTCCGCCGCCCTCACCGCCGGCGGTCCGCGGATAACGCCGCGTAAAGCGCCAACAGCGCCATCGCCGGCGGCCGGTCGGTGCGGTGTGCGGCAAACGTCCAGTGGAGCCGTCCGGCGATCGCCGTGAGGCCGCTGCGATGGTCGCGAAAGCGGCGGATGTAATCGTCGCGAACGCCCTCGACCCGGCTGACCACGATCTCCTCGCGCGCATCAACCGCGGCAAAGCGAACCCGCCCATCGAACGGCAAGTCCTCTTCGGCCGGATCGACAACCTGCAACAGATGGCCGGTGAGCCCGAGCCCGGCAAACCGGGTCAGCGCCGTATTGACGCTGTCCAGCGGCGCCAGAAAGTCGCCGATCAGAACCACCGTCGCCGCCCGCGGCAATGGTTCCAATGGCGGCAACGGATCTGTCGGCCCTGTCTCCCGCGCCAGCATTTCGACCAGCCGGCTGAGGGCAATGCGGCCGCTCAGCGGGGCGACGCCGCTGCCGAGCAAGGTCAGGCGTTCGCCGCCGCGGACCAGCAGGCTGGCCAGGGCGGCGAGCAACAATTCGGCGCGGTCGCGTTTTGTCGGCCAGTCGGCGCCGGCAATGTACCCGGCCGAGCTGTAATCCATCGACGCCGAGCCGTCGCGCCACAGCCACACGCTCTGCGCCGCCTCCCACTCGGTTTCGCGCACAAACAGCCGCTGCGACTTGGCGCTTTCCCGCCAATCGATGCGGCTGGCGGCGTCCCCCGGCTGGTATTGTCGAAACTGCCAGAACGTCTCGCCTTGGCCGACGCGGCGCCGGCCATGCACCCCCTGGGCGACCGTCGCGGCGACCCGCTCGGCCGCCACCAGCAGCGGCGGCAACGCCGCCGCCGTCTGCTCGGCCCGGTCGCGCAGATCGACGGCGCGCCCCGGTCGACGCGGAAGCAAAGCGGCGAGCGAGGGCGGGCGGGCCAGCGTCACCGGAACGGCGCCAGGATTTCGTCGATCACGCGCGCCACGGTCACCCCCTCGCCGCGTCCGGCAAAGCTGACCGCCATGCGGTGGCGCAGCACCGGCGGCGCCAGCGCCACGACATCGTCGATCGACGGGCTGTAGCGCCCGTCGAGGAGCGCCCGCGCCCGACAGGCGAGCATCAGCGCTTGGCTCGCGCGCGGACCCGGTCCCCACGACACGTGGCGGGCGATGCGCTCATCCGCGGTCCCGGGGCGACCCGAGCGCACCAGAGTGAGGATCGCATCGATCACGCTTTCCCCGACCGGAATGCGCCGCACCAGGCGCTGGGCGGCGAGCAGGTCGGCCGCACTCATCGCCGGCCGCGGCCGGTTATCGGCGATGCCGGTGGTCGCGATCAGCATCTCGTGCTCCGCCTCGCGGTCGGGGTAGTCGACGTCGATCTGCAGCAGAAAGCGGTCGAGCTGGGCCTCGGGCAGCGGATAGGTGCCTTCCTGCTCGAGCGGGTTCTGCGTGGCCAGCACATGGAAGGGCTGCGGCAACGGGTAGTATTGCCCGGCGATCGACACCCGCCCTTCTTGCATCGCCTGCAGCAGCGCCGATTGGGTGCGCGGGCTGGCGCGGTTGATCTCGTCGGCCATCAACAGCTGGCAGAACACCGGCCCCGGGATAAAGCGGAACGAGCGCCGGCCGCTCTCGCTCTCTTCAAGAACCTCGGAACCGAGAATATCGGCCGGCATCAGGTCGGGCGTACACTGGATGCGCTTTTCGTCGAGCCCGAGAATGGCGCCCAGCGTCTCGACCAAACGCGTCTTGGCCAGGCCCGGCACCCCGATCAGCAGCGCGTGGCCGCCGCATAGCAGCGTGATCAGCGCTTGCTCGATGACCTCGCGCTGACCGAAGATGATCTCGCCGATGCGGCTGCGGACCAGCGCCAGGATCCGGCCGAGTGCGTCGACCTCGGCGACCAGATCGGCGGAGGCGGGGTTGAGGGATGGAACAGGGGCCAAGTTCCGACAATCCTCCTGCAAGCGCTGTGGCAGATGCAAAAGTGATGCAAAATACCGGCAGCGGCAATTCTTCGATCAACGGCCCGGCGGCGGAGCGCCGGCCGACCGATTGCGGCGATTTCGACATCGAGATCGCTCGTGACGGCACCTGGTACTATCGCGGCTCAGCGATCCGCCGACCGGCGCTTGTCAAACTGTTCGCCTCGGTCTTGCGCCGCGAGGCCGACGGCACCTATTGCCTTGCCACCCCCGCCGAGCGCGGCCGCATCACCGTCGCCGACATCCCGTTTGTCGCCGTCGAGGTCACCGCGACGGGCGACGGCCGCAACCGGGTCCTGATCTTCCGCACCAATCTGGACGATATTGTGACCGCCGGCCCGGAAAATCCGCTGCGCGTCGTCACCACGGCAGCGGGCGAACCGCGTCCCTATATCGAGGTGCGTGACGGGCTCGAGGCGCGGCTGACGCGATCGGTGTTCTACGAACTGGTCGAGCTGGGCGGATACGAGACCTGCAACGGCGAGGTGCAATTTGGCGTGTGGAGCAACGGGAGGTTTTTTTCACTGGGCGATCCCGGCGGCGAGACGGAGTGAGGCGCATGCGCCGCGGCGATGAGGCGGGCCGGCCGCCGCTGACGCGCGATTGGGTGAGAAACCGCTTCGCGCAGTTCCGCACTCCCGGCCGGCGCGGCTTTGGCGGTGCGAGCGACGCCCACGAAGCCGCCGCCCTGCGCCGGGCGACGCGCGGCGACCATGACTTGAACCCGGGTATGACCCCGCCCAGTGCCGCGCTGCGACCGGCGGCGGTGCTGGTGCCGCTGGTCGACCGCGCCGAGGGCATGTCGGTGCTGCTGACCCAGCGCACCGAGCATTTGAGCGCGCATGCCGGCCAGATCGCCTTTCCCGGCGGCCGGCTTGACCCCGACGACCCGGACGCGGCGGCGGCGGCGCTGCGCGAGACCGAGGAAGAGATCGGCCTGTCGCGAGACCGGGTCAGCCTGATCGGCCGCCTCGATACCTATGTGACCGGCACCGGGTTCGAGATCACGCCGATCGTCGGCATCGTGGCACCGCCCTTCGCGCTGCGGGTCCAGCCGGACGAAGTTGCCGACGTTTTTGAAGTGCCGCTCGCCTTTGTGCTCGATCCGGCCAATCACCGCCGTACCGAGCGGGTCCTCGACGAACGCCGCCGGGTCTTCTTTGTGCTGCCCTACGAGGGGCGCAACATTTGGGGGGCAACGGCGGGCATGCTTGTCAATTTGGCCGAGGTGCTCGCCGGCTGAAAACGCCGATGCTGCGGGTGTTTTTGACGATTGTGGTGCCGCTGTTGCTGCCGACTGCCCTCTATCTGGCGGGGGTTGCCGCCTGGGGCGCCGCCCGCGGCCGCCCGCGGCGGTCCTGGGCCGCCATTCCGTGGCTGTGGCTGGTCGTGGCCGGGACGGGATTGCTGGCCATCGTGCTGATCGTCGTCACCGTCGGGTTTGGCCGGCGCCAGGAGGGGGTTTATGTCGCGCCCCGTTATGTGAACGGGCGCATCATCCCCGGGCATTTCGAACCGCTGCCGCGGCGATGACCGAGTTGCCGCCTGCGGCCTGGATCGCGCCGCCCGCATGGATCAACGAGCCGGCCACCCGGGCGGTTCTCGAGGCGCTGGCCGCCGGCGGGGTCGAAGCCCGCTTTGTCGGCGGCGTGGTGCGCGACCTCTTGCTCGGCCTGCCGCAAACCGGGCCGGGCGCGCGCACCGATATCGATCTTGCCACCCCGGCGCCGCCTGAGCGGGTGCGCGAATTACTCGAGGCGCGCGGGATCAAGGTCGTTCCGACCGGGCTTGCCCATGGCACGGTGACCGCGGTTGTGGCCTCGCCGGGCGACGCCCCGCCCCGGCATTTCGAGATCACGACGCTGCGCCGCGACGTTGAAACCTTCGGCCGACGGGCGCGGGTCGCCTTCGATGCCGGCTGGGCCGAGGATGCGGCGCGGCGCGACTTCACGATCAACGCGATCTTTCTGGCCCCCGACGGCGCCCTTTACGACCCGACCGGCGGGCTCGTCGATCTCGCCCAGCGCCGGGTTCGGTTTGTCGGCGACCCGCAAACGCGCATCCGCGAAGACGTGCTGCGAATCCTGCGCTATTACCGCTTCGAAGCGCGGTTTGGCCGTGGAGCGGGCGACGCTGCGGCGCGCGCCGCTTGCCGGGCCCTGGCCCATCTGTTGCCGACCCTGTCGCCGGAGCGGGTGCTGGCGGAACTCACCCGGCTGCTCGCAACCGCGGCGCCGGGCGGCGCGCTGCGGATGATGGCCGAGGACGGCGTGCTGGCCGTGATCCTGCCCGAGGCGCGGCGTCTGGAGCGGTTGGAGCGGCTTGTCGCGATCGAGCCCGGTCCCGACCCGTTGCGCCGCCTCGCGGCGCTGATCGAGACCGACGCGGCCGGCGCCCTCGCTCTTGCCGAGCGGCTGCGTTTTTCCAACGCGTGGCGCGACCGGCTCGCGGGTTTGGTCCCGCCCTGGCCGCTCGATCCCGCCGCCGATGATGTGCGGCAGCGCCGCGCGCTGTACCGTCTCGGCGCTGCCCGCTTTGCCGATCTGGTCCTGCTCGCGGGCGCCGAGGGGCGGATCGCCCAAAAGCGGTTGCGCGGGCTGCTGGCCCTCGCCCGCGACTGGCAGCCGCCGCGCTTCCCGCTGAACGGGCGTGACGTGCGCGCTCTTGGCATCGCACCCGGACCGCAGGTCGGCGCGCTGCTCAAGGCCGTTGAAGAATGGTGGGAGGAAGCCGATTTTGCGCCCGATCGCGGCCAATGTCTGGAGCGGCTGAAAGCGGCGGCAGCCCAGCCTCAGAGCGCGCCAGACCCGCGCGCCCTGCCGCGCGGATAAGGGCCTCGACCCCGGCCGCCGGCCGGGCGCCGGCTATTCGAACAGTGCGAGATCGATGGCGTCGCCCATCTTGTTGTAGCCGAGATCGCTCGGGTGAAGATGGTCGCCGCAATCATAAGCCGGCAGCATCCGGGTGGGATGTTCGGGATCGCACAGCGCCTTGTCGAAATCGATCACCGCGTCGAATTCGCCGCTCTGCCGGATCCAGGCGTTGAAGGCCTGGCGCGTCGCCTCGCGGCGCGGGTTCCAGGCGCCGGGCAGAAACGTTTCGTTCTCGAACCCGGTCAAGGTCGCGGCGAAGATCTTGAGTCCGCGGCTATGGGCGCGCACCGCCATCTGGCGCAAGCCGGCGATCATCTCTTCGGCGGTCACCTCTTCCTCGGGCTTGCCCTGGCGGTTGCGCAGATCGTTGGTGCCGAGCATGACAATCACATGGCTGACCCCGGGCTGGGCCAGAACGTCGCGATCAAAGCGGCGCAACCCGCTGTCGCCCCGGATGTCGTGCAGGATGCGATTGCCGCCGAGACCCTGGTTCATGACCGCCATCGGCCGGCCGTGGCTGCGCGCCTGCAACCGCCGCGAGAGCTGGTCGGGCCAGCGGCAGAAGGCGTCGATCGTCGAGATGTTGGCGTCGGTCAGTGAATCGCCGAGCGCGACCACAGCGCCGGTGTCGGGCGAGGCAACGACATCGACACCGCAAACAAAATACCAGTCGTCGGTGATCTTGCCGACCGGCATCACCGTCTCGGCGGCAAAATTGCCGGGCGGCGAGATGTAATTGGTCTGGCGCGAATAGCGGCCGGTAATGCCGAATGTCGCGGGCAGGTCGCCCGGCAGATAGACGCTGACCGCGACATCGGCGAGCGGCGCCAGCGGCAGATCGACCGGATCGCTGACCAGCAGCGAGCCGACCGCGATCACGGCGCTCGGCGCGCCGCCAAAACTGAGCCGCCGCAGCGACCCCGGCACGATCGCCGGACCCTGCTCGCGAAGTGCGATCGTGGCCTCGCCGACCACCAACCGGCGCGTGCCGTAGGCATTCGACAGCCGCACCCGCACCTGCTCGCCGCCGATGCTGACGCGCGCATTCATGCGCAACGTGTGGTTGTTGAGCGCCACTCCCTCGGCCGGCGCCGGTGCCGTTGTCCAGGTGCCGACCCAATGCGATCGCTGCGCCATCTGCTCCCTCCCGTTAGAGATCTCGCCCCAAGTCGGCGCCCGAGATTGCCCGACAAACCGCCCGGGGCGATCCTCGGCGCGATCTTACCACCCGCCACGGATCGCCGCGCCCTCCGCCGCTCAGGCCCCAGGGAGCCGCTGCGGCGCGCTCAGCGCATGCCGAGGATCGCGCCGGTCACGGCGCGCGGGTCGCGCCGCGGCCAGCGTCCGCTTTCGACCTGGTGGAAGAATTCATCGAGGGTGCGGTTGAACAGATCGGGCTCCTCGAGATTGACCGCATGACCGGTGTTGGGGAACACGACCAGCGCCGCAGCCGGGATCGTGCGCTTCATCAAGAGCCCGGGTTCGAGGCATGGGTGGTCTTCGTCACCGCTCAGGATCAGGCTCGGCACCTCAAGTTTCGCCATCTCCCCGGTCAGGTCCCACAGCGAGGGTCGCTGCGCCTGAACGCCGCGCATGGTCAGGGCCGAACCAAGGCTCGAATGGCCGGCAAGCCGCTCGGCGAACTCGGCCCAGCCGCGCGGGTCCTTGTTCTGGAACTGCACCCGGCTCGGACCCAGCGCATAGACCTTGCTTGCTCTCGCCATCCCGTCAGCTTCGATCATCGCGATCGTCCGGGCGGTCTCGTCGTGGAATTGCTGGCGCTTGCCGGGCTCGGCGCCATAGCCGCAGCCGGCCACGACCAGCGACAGCGCGCGATCGGGATAGGCAAAGCCGAAATGCAGGGTGGCAAAGCCACCCATCGAGATGCCGACAATATGCGCCTTTTCGATCGCCAGCGCGTCGAGCACGGCGCGGATGTCGTCGCGCGCGCGCTGTTGCGAATAGCGCGCCGGGTCCTCAGGGACATCCGAGGGCGGATAGCCGCGCGCATTGTAGGCGATGGCGCGATAGCGCCGGCCGAAATGCCGCAGCTGGCCCTCATAGCCGCGGCAATCGTCGGCAAATTCATGGACAAAGACGATCGGGGTTCCCGACCCGGTCTCCTCGTAATAGAGCCGCACCCCGTCATCGGTGGTCAGATATGGCATCGCTCGTCCCTGAAACTCGCAGAGGCGGGGATTTTAGAGGCCGGAAACCCGGGACGCTACCGGCTCACTGCGCCGCGGCCGGCTGTTACGGCAAGATGGCGGCCGGCGCGCAGCCGGTCGCGCGTGAATGGACAATTGTCGAGGGCGCAGCCGATGCGGCGGCCCGGTCGCGGCGGGCCCCGCCGAACGCGGCGTAGACTAGGTGTCGAGGAAGCTGCGCAATTTCCGCGAGCGGCTCGGATGCTTCAATTTGCGCAGCGCCTTGGCCTCGATCTGGCGGATCCGCTCGCGCGTTACCGAGAATTGCTGACCGACCTCTTCGAGCGTGTGGTCGGTGTTCATGCCGATGCCGAAACGCATGCGCAACACGCGTTCCTCGCGCGCGGTCAGCGAGGCGAGCACCCGGGTCGTGGTCTCGCGCAGATTGGCCTGGATCGCCGCGTCGAGCGGCAGCACCGCGTTCTTGTCTTCGATGAAATCGCCGAGATGCGAATCCTCCTCGTCCCCGATCGGGGTTTCGAGGCTGATCGGCTCCTTGGCGATCTTGAGCACCTTGCGCACCTTTTCGAGCGGCATCGCGAGCTTGTCGGCGAGTTCCTCGGGGGTCGGCTCGCGGCCGATTTCGTGCAGCATCTGGCGCGAGGTGCGCACCAGCTTGTTGATCGTCTCGATCATGTGCACCGGGATGCGGATCGTGCGTGCCTGATCGGCGATCGAGCGGGTGATCGCCTGGCGGATCCACCAGGTGGCATAGGTCGAGAATTTGTAGCCGCGGCGGTACTCGAATTTGTCGACCGCCTTCATCAAGCCGATATTGCCTTCCTGGATCAGGTCGAGGAATTGCAATCCGCGGTTGGTGTATTTCTTGGCTATCGAGATAACGAGCCGGAGATTGGCCTCGACCATCTCCTTTTTGGCGCGGCTGGCTTCGCGTTCGCCGCGCTGCACGGTCTGTACGACGCGACGGAACTCGCCGATCGGCAGCTTGGCTTCCAGCGCCAATTGGGCGATGCGTTCGCGCAGCTCGGCCGCCTCGCAGCGATGGCGCTCGATAAAGCGCCCCCAGCCATATCCGAGCGAGGCCACCCGATCGAGCCAGTCGTTGCCGAGTTCGTTGCCGTAATATTCCTTCAGAAACTCGGCCCGTTTGACGCCGGCATTCTCGGCCAAGCGCAACAGCCGGCCTTCTTCGGCCATCAGCCTGCGGTTGAGCTCATAGAGCTGCTCGACGAGGGATTCGATGCGCGCATTGTTGAGACGGATGCGCTTGACCTCTTCGGTCACCTTGCTTTTGAGCTTTTCATAGCGGCGCTCGGTGACCTTGGGCAGCGTCTCACCCTTGAGCAGAGCATGGATGCGCTGCTCCTGCAGGCGGTGCAGCTTGCGGTGCAACTCGGCGATGGCGTCGAAAGTCGCCATCAGGCTCGGCTTCAGCTGCGCTTCCATCGCCGCCAGCGAGATCGAGCTTTCCTCGGCCTCGCCGTCCTCCCCGCCGAGATCGGGCTCGGCCGCGCCAAGCCCGCCATCGCCGTCGGTGTCGCCATCCTCGGCGGCGCCCGGTTCCGGCTCCGTCTCCAATTCGTCGGCGGCGACGCGGGCGACGGCCGGCGTTTCCACCACGAGCTGATCAAAACCGGCGCTGCCGTAGGTGGCCTCGAGATCGATGATGTCGCGCAGCAGCATCCGGCCCTCGGCGAGCCCGTCGCGCCACGCCACCAGGGCGCGGATCGTCAGCGGGTTCTCGCAGATGCCGCTGATCATCATCTCGCGACCGGCTTCGATCCGTTTGGCGATCGCGATCTCGCCTTCGCGCGACAACAGCTCGACCGACCCCATCTCGCGCAGATACATGCGGACCGGGTCGTCGGTGCGGCCGATATCGTCGTCGTCGAGATTGCCGCGGCTTTCGCCCTCGCCCTCCTCGGCTTCGGCCGCGGCCGGCTCGTCATTGTCTTCGCCTTCGATGACGCTGACACCCAGCTCGGACAGCGTGGTCATCGTGTCTTCGATCTGCTCCGAAGAGACCTGATCAGGCGGCAGCGCGGCATTGAGTTCGTCATAGGTCACGTAGCCGCGCTCGCGGCCGCGGGCCAGCATCTTCTTGATGGCGGCGGCGACGATATCGAGCAGCGGCGCCTCGGCTGCCTCTTCGCGGGTTTCGGTCGCTTCAGCCGTGGTCGCCGCCTTGCTCGCCATTCCACCGTCCCTAAAAAAGTTTCGCACCGCCCGGTGTTCCGGGCTCTCAACTCGCCGCTGACCGCTCTTCTCAAATTGACTCGTCGTCGCTCGCGCTCTGCTGCAACGCGCGCTCACGCGCGGCCAGGAAATCGTCCCAGCTGGCGGTCGATACATCGCGGATCAGATGACTGCTCGCCTCAGCCAAGATCGACCACCGACCTCCCGTCAGCATCCCTATCACATGCGCCCACTCGGCCCGCGCGGCGGGCATTCCCGAGCGCCGGATGAGGAAGCCCAAATCGACCGAAGGCGAGAGGAGCGCATCCACGATCGCCGCAAACCCGCGCGTGGAAAGGTGTTGCCGCAACGCCGACGCTTCAAGCCCCGGGCGCAGAGTATCGATCTCTAAAATTTCGCGACGAAGCTTGTCAAGCTCTGCTTCGGGCAAATCGAGCGCGGCAAATTCCTCGGCGACCTCGCCGATCAGCGACGGAAAGTTGAGCAGCAGGCAAAACAGGATCTCGCGCTGCTTGCGCGCGGGCGACGGCGGCGGTGGCGGCGGTCCCTCGGAGACAACGGCGGGTTGCGCCGCACGGCGGGCGGCGCGTGCGGCCGGCGCCGGCCGGCAGCGCCGTCGATAGAGTGCTTCGAACTCGAAACGCACCCGCGGATCGGCGATACGCTGCACGTGCTCGCGCAAACTCGCCTGGATGCGGGCCAGACGCTCGGGCGTATCGCGCGCCGCGCCGGCAACCTCGGCTTCCCACAGCATGTCGGCCAAGGGTCGCGCCGCCGCCAACAATTCGGCCAGCGCGGCGGGCCCGCCGGCGCGCAGCAGCGAGTCCGGGTCTTCGCCCGCCGGCAATGCCGCAAAACGCAGGCTGAAGCCCGGGCGCAGCAGCGGCAGGGCGCGATGAAGCACACGCAACGCCGCCCGCCGCCCGGCCTCGTCGCCGTCGAAACAGAGGATCGGCTCCGGCCCGAGCCGCCACAATTCCTGCAGCTGGTCTTCGCCGAGGGCCGTACCCAACGGCGCCACCGCCGTGGCAAACCCCGCCTGGTGCAGCGCGATGACGTCCATATAGCCTTCGACGACGATCGCCTCGCGGCCCGCGGCGCGCTCCGGTCCGGGCCTGCTGCCCAGGCGCGCCGCCGCCCACCCGTACAGCACCCGCCCTTTGCGGAACACCGGGCTCTCGGGCGAATTGAGGTATTTCGGCTGGTTCGCCCTCGTCGCGTCGGGGCCGAACACGCGACCGCCAAAGGCGATGACCCGGCCGGCGCGATCGCCGATCGGAAACATGATCCGGTTGCGGAAGTAATCGTAGGGCTCGCCGTCCGCCGGCCGGTGCAGCAGACCGGCCTCGGTCAGCAGCGCCTCGCCATGTTCGGGCGCCAGCGCCCGGCGCAGCCCATGGCGCTGATCCGGCGCCAGGCCCAGGCGAAAGCGGCGGATCGTGTCGGCGTCGAGGCCGCGCCCGAAAAGGTAATCACGCGCCGGCGCCCCGACCGGCGACCACAGCCGCGCCTCATAAAAAGCGGCGGCGGCTTCGAGGGTTTCGAGCAGGGTCTTTTGCCGGCGGGCTTGCTCGCGCGCCGCGGCGGTAGGCTTGGGGACCGGGAGACCCGCCTCGGCCGCCAATTTCTCGACCGCTTCGACAAAGTCGAGGTGATCGGCGCGCATCACAAAGCCGATCACGTCGCCATGCGCGCCGCACCCAAAGCAATGGAAGAAATTTTTGTCGTCGACGACATAAAAGGATGGCGTCTTTTCATTGTGGAACGGGCACAGCCCGGCAAATTCGCGGCCTCGCCGTTCGAGTTTGACCCGCCGCGCGACCAGACCGGACAGCGAAACCCGGCTGCGCAACTCGTCGAGAAAACCGGGCGGAAAGGCCATCGCCGGCTAGCGGTTTGCCGGCTCTTCGCCGCCGCGCGCCGCGGCGGGCAAGCGAGGGGGCAGCGCGCCCGCCATCAGCCGAGCAGCTGTTTGACGAGTGGACCGGCGCGGCTCATGTCGATCGCCCCGGCATGGCGGTCGCGCAGACGCGCCATGACCTTGCCCATGTCGCGCACCCCGGCCGCACCGGTTTCGGCGATCGCGGCGCGGGCCGCCGCGGCCATTTCCTCGTCGCTCATCGGTTGCGGCAGAAAACTCGCGATCACCGCGATTTCCTCGCTCTCCTGGCGGGCGAGGTCGGGACGATTGCCGCGTTCGTAGAGCGCGATCGATTCGCGCCGCTGCTTGATCATGGCTTGCAGCAGCCGGATGATCTCGGCCTCGTCGAGCCCCTCGGGACGGCCGGCGGTGCGCGCGGCGACATCGCGCTCTTTGAGCGCCGCCAGGATGAGCCGGACGGTCGAGACGGTGCGCGCCTCGCGCGCCTTCATCGCCTCTTTGAGCCGGTCGGCAAAGACTTGACGCAGCATCGGCGCCTCTCGCAGCGATCGGCCCAGCCTAACGGCATTGACGGCGTGCGGCAATGCGCCCTGCACTCCCGGCGTCTTTGCGGCAGGCGCGCGCGCCGGCCCGGGTTGACCCTCAACGGTTGCATCGTTATCTGTTGGCAGCTCCGCGACGCGCGCCATAGCGGCGGCCGTCGATCCATGCCTAGCCCGATAGGGATATTGTCCGTCGATGCGGGACCCCTCGCCGCAACCGCCCGACTGCAACGCGGCCCTGGTGCTGGCGGACGGGACGGTGTTTTGGGGCCGCGGGTTTGGCGCGAGCGGTGCGGCGGTCGGCGAGGTGTGCTTCAACACCGCGATGACCGGCTATCAGGAGATCCTGACCGATCCCTCCTATGCCGGGCAGATCATCACCTTCACCTTTCCGCATATTGGCAATGTCGGCGCCAACCCCGACGACATCGAAACCGCGACCCCGGCGGCGCGCGGCCTGGTCGTCAAAAGCCGGGTGACCGCACCCGCCAATTGGCGCGCCACGACGCCGTTCGAGCGCTGGGTTGAAGAGCACGGGCTGGTCGGGGTCTACGGCGTCGACACCCGGCGGCTGACGCGGCGGGTGCGCGATGGCGGGCCGCCCAACGGCGTGATTGCGTTCGACCCGCGCCGGCCGCTCGACATTCCCGCGCTGGCGGCGCAGGCGGCGGCCTGGCCCGGGCTCGAGGGCATGGACCTCGCCCAGGAAGTCACCTGCCGGCAGAGCTATGATTGGGACGAGAGCGTGTGGCGCCGCGAGAGCGGCTATGGCCGGCTCTTGGCCCCGCGCCATCGGGTGGTCGCGATCGATTACGGCGCCAAACGCAATATTCTGCGCATGCTCGCCGCCCATGGCTGCCGCACGACCGTGGTGCCGGCCACCGCCAGCCTCGCCGAGGTGCTGCGGCACCGGCCCGACGGCGTGTTTTTGTCAAACGGGCCCGGCGACCCGGCCGCGACCGCGACCTATGCGGTGCCGGTGTTGCGCGAGCTGCTGGCCCTCGGCCTGCCGATTTTCGGCATCTGCCTTGGCCACCAATTGTTGGCGCTGGCGCTCGGCGGGCGCACCCGCAAGATGGCGCGCGGGCACCGCGGCGCCAACCATCCGGTCAAGGACCTCGCGACCGGCCGGGTCGAGGTGACGAGCCAAAACCACGGTTTTGTGATCGATCCCGAAACCCTGCCGCAAGAGGTCGAGGCGACCCACGTCTCGCTGTTCGACAACACCAATGAAGGTCTGCGCCTCGTCGGGCGGCCGGTGTTTTCGGTGCAGTACCATCCCGAGGCCAGCCCCGGCCCGCACGACAGCCATTATCTGTTCGCGCGCTTTGTCCAGCTGATGGACGCGCATGCCTAGGCGCGACGACCTCGATCGGATTTTGCTGATCGGCGCCGGCCCAATCGTGATCGGCCAAGCCTGCGAGTTTGATTATTCCGGCGCGCAGGCGTGCAAGGCGCTCAAAGCCGAAGGCTACCGGGTCGTGCTGGTCAATTCCAACCCGGCGACGATCATGACCGATCCGGAGCTGGCGGATGCGACCTATATCGAGCCGATCACGCCCGAGATGGTCGAAAAGATCATCCTGCGCGAAGCCGCGCAGGGCCATCCGGTCGACGCGCTGTTGCCGACCATGGGCGGACAGACCGCGCTCAACACGGCGATGGCGCTGGCGCGCGCCGGGGTGTTGGAACGCCACGGCGTCGAACTGATCGGCGCCAATGCCGAGGTCATCGCCAAGGCCGAGGACCGCCAGTTGTTCCGCCAGGCGATGGACCGCATCGGGCTGGCCTCGCCTGCAAGCCGCCTCGTGCGCTCGGTCGACGAGGCCTTTGCCGCACTCGACGAGGTCGGTCTGCCGGCAATCATCCGGCCGTCTTTCACCCTGGGCGGCACCGGCGGCGGCATCGCCTACAACGCCGCCGAGTTTGAGGACATTGTCCGCGGCGGGCTGCGCGCTTCGCCGACCCATGAAGTGCTGATCGAAGAATCGGTGCTCGGCTGGAAAGAATACGAGATGGAGGTCGTGCGCGATCGCGCCGACAACTGCATCATCGTCTGCTCGATCGAGAACATCGATCCGATGGGGGTCCATACCGGCGATTCGGTGTGCGTGGCGCCGGCGCTGACCCTGACCGACAAGGAGTTTCAGCTGATGCGCAACGCCGCGATCGCGGTGCTGCGCGAGATCGGGGTCGACACCGGCGGGTCCAATGTCCAGTTCGCGATCAATCCCGAGGATGGGCGGCTGGTCGTGATCGAGATGAACCCGCGGGTCTCGCGCTCCTCGGCGCTGGCGTCAAAGGCGACCGGGTTTCCGATCGCCAAGGTCGCGGCCAAGCTTGCGGTCGGCTACACGCTTGACGAGCTGGCCAACGAGATCACCCGCGTCACGCCGGCCTCGTTCGAGCCGACGATCGACTATGTCGTCACCAAGATGCCGCGGTTCACCTTCGAGAAGTTTCCGGGGACCGAGCCGTATTTGACGACCTCGATGAAGTCGGTCGGCGAGGCGATGGCGATCGGGCGCAGCTGGGCCGAATCGGTGCACAAGGCGCTGCGCTCGATGGAAACCGGGCTGACCGGTTTTGACGACATTGTGATCGCCGGTGTCGAAAGCGCGGGCCGCGACGCGGTCAAGGCCGCCCTGGCGCGGCCCACCCCCGACCGGCTGTTGCTGATCGCGCAGGCTTACCGGGAGGGTTTGTCGACCGCCGAGATCCATGCCGCCTGCCGCTTCGAGCCCTGGTTTCTGGAGCGCATCCGCGAGATTGTAGACACCGAAGCAACGGTGCGCCGCGACGGCCTGCCGGCCGACCGCAGCGGGTTGCTGCGGCTCAAGGAGATGGGATTTTCCGACGCGCGGCTCGCCCGCCTCGCCGGTCTCGACGAAGCCGAGGTCGCGGCCCGCAGGCGCCGTCTCGGCCTCGGCCCGGTCTACAAACGCATCGACACCTGCGCCGCGGAGTTCGGCTCGCTCACCTCCTATCTCTATTCGTGCTACGAGGGCGACGGGGCCGCACCGGCCGAATGCGAGGCCGATCCCAGCGCCCGTGACAAGGTCGTCATCCTCGGCGGCGGACCCAACCGCATCGGCCAGGGCATCGAATTCGATTATTGCTGCGTTCATGCCGCCTATGCGCTGGCCGAGGCCGGCATCGAAACGATCATGGTCAATTGCAACCCCGAGACCGTTTCGACCGATTACGACACCTCCGACCGGCTTTATTTCGAGCCGCTGACCGCCGAAGATGTGATCGAAATCGTCCGCGTCGAGCAGCGCCGCGGCAATTTGCTTGGCGTCATCGTGCAGTTCGGCGGCCAGACGCCGCTCAAACTGGCAACGGCGCTCGAAAGCGCCAACATCCCGATCCTCGGCACCTCGCCTGACGCGATCGATCTAGCCGAAGATCGCCGCCGCTTTCAGCAATTGCTGAACCGCCTCGGGCTGCGCCAGCCCGACAACGGTACCGCGGTTTCGCCCGAAGAAGCCGAGGCGGTGGCGCGGCGGATCGGCTATCCGGTGGTGATCCGCCCCTCCTATGTGCTTGGCGGCCGGGCGATGGAGATCGTGCACGACGCCGCCGGGCTCACCCGCTATATGCGTCAAGCGGTCAGCGTCTCGGGGACGAGCCCGGTGTTGATCGACCGTTATCTACAGGACGCGATCGAGGTCGATGTCGACGCGGTCAGCGACGGCGAAGAGATCCGCGTCGCCGGCATCATGGAGCATATCGAAGAGGCCGGCATCCACTCCGGCGACAGCGCCTGCTCGCTGCCGCCTTACAGCCTGGGCGAGGCGACGATTGCCGAACTCGAGCGCCAGACCGTGGCCCTGGCGCGGGCGCTCGGGGTGGTCGGGCTGATGAACGTCCAGTTCGCGGTCAAGGACGGCGAGATCTACGTGCTCGAAGTCAATCCGCGCGCCTCGCGCACGGTCCCGTTTGTCGCCAAGGCGACCGGAGTGGCGATCGCCAAACTGGCGGCGCGGGCGATGATCGGCGAGCGGCTCGGGCCGGCGCCGCGGCGGCCGCCCTCAAAGCCGGGGCATGTCGCGGTCAAGGAGGCGGTGTTCCCGTTTGCCCGCTTTCCCGGTGTCGATTTGATCCTCGGTCCGGAAATGAAATCGACCGGCGAAGTGATGGGGCTCGATATCGATTTCGGCCGCGCCTTTGCCAAATCGCAGCTCGGCAGCGGCACCCAGTTGCCGCTCGCCGGCGCGGTCTTTGTCTCGGTGCGCGACCGCGACAAGGCGGCCCTGGTCGAGCCGTGCCGCAAGCTCGTCGCGATGGGGTTCCGGCTGGTTGCAACCGAGGGTACGGCAGCCACCCTCGCCGCCGCCGGGTTGCCGGTCAGCCGCGTCAACAAAGTCCGCGAGGGTCGCCCGCATATCGTGGATTACATGCTCAACGGCGACGTACAACTGGTGTTCAACACGACCGAGGGGGCCCAGGCGATCGCCGACAGCTTCAGTCTGCGCCGCACCGCACTGACCCATGCAATCCCTTATTACACCACGGTCGCCGGGGCGCGGGCGGCGGTTCAGGCGATCGCCGCGCTGCGCAGCGGGAGCCTTGAAGTTGCACCGCTGCAATCTTACCTCTGAGGGCCGCGCGGCGCTCCGCCGCCTTCCACCAACCCAGGATAGCGACGCCGTCTTCGATGAACAAAATCCCGATGACGACCGAGGGGTATAACCGGCTTCGCGAGGAGCTCCGACAGCTTAAAACGGTCGAACGGCCGGCGATCATTCGCGCGATCGCCGAGGCGCGGTCACACGGCGATCTCGCTGAAAACGCTGAATACCACGCCGCTCGCGAACGCCAAAGTTTTATCGAAGGGCGGGTCATAGAACTCGAAGACAAGCTCGCCCGCGCCGAGGTCATCGACGTGTCGAAACTGTCCGGGTCGGTGGTCAAGTTTGGCGCCCGCGTCACCTTGGCCGACGAGGAAAGCGACGAGGAGCAGACCTTCCAGATCGTCGGCGAGGACGAGGCCGATGTCAGCCGCGGACGGCTGTCGGTCACCTCACCCCTGGCGCGCGCCCTGATCGGCAAGGGCAAAGGCGACAGTGTCGAGGTAACGACGCCGCGCGGCGCCAAATCCTACGAGGTCGTCACCGTCGATTTCGGCTGATCCGGGGTCGATTTCGGCTGACCCGGGGTCGATCTCGGCTGACCCGGGCGCACGCTGCGCAACAGCACAAAGCCGGCGCGGGCCCCGAGAGCAGCAACGCGACCAGTACCCCGAGGCGGATATCGACATCATAGCCCTTCTCGGGAAGGCGAGGGGGCCAACGAACAGGCTCATCGTAAAGCCGATCCCGGTCAGCACCGCGGCGCCGTAAATCGGCGGGCTCGTCACTCGGCGGCGCGCTCGTCAACCCCGGCCGGGGACGGGATTTCGCCGATCGGGATTCCCGGCTCGTCCTTGGAGACGCGCAAGGTCAGGGCCGATTTGACATGCGCGACATTGGGCGCCGAGGTCAGTTTGGCGCTCAGAAACCGCTGATAGCTGTCCCAATCGGCGGCGACGATTTTGAGCAGAAAATCGGTCTCGCCGGTCAGCATGTGCGCCTCGCGCACCTCGGGCCAGGTCGCAACCAACTGCTCGAAGGCTCTGAGGTCGGCTTCGGCCTGACTGGCCAAACCGACCTGGGCGAACACCGTGACCCCATAACCCAGCGCCTCGGGCGCCAAATCGGCGTGGTAGCCGCGAATCACCCCGGCCTCTTCGAGCGCACGCACGCGGCGCAGGCAGGGGGGCGCCGAAATCCCGACGCGGCGGGCGAGTTCGACATTGGTGATGCGGCCCTCGGCCTGCAAATTCTGCAATATTCGATAATCGATCGGGTCGAGTCTGAACCGCCGCATCTGATCCGCCTCCGGCGAAGGCCCGGATCATAGAAAGCTCGAGGCCGAAGCGCAATTTTATTGCGCAGAGCGAGGCTCTCAGCCGCCTTTGCGTGCTCTTTCGGGCGGCATTGCCCGGGCGGCGGCCGCGAGCTAGGATCATCCCCATCCTCGGCAAGACAGGGAGCTTGCCCGCCGGCGATGCGCGGGCGGCAAGCAGAGGAGGCTCCGATCAGCGCGGTCGAGACCATCCCGCTCGCGGCGTGGCGGGGCCCGTTTGCGGTCGGCGAAGAACGGCCGGTCACAGCCCTCGAATCGGGCAAGGTGCTGTTTTTCCCCAAACTCGAATTTCCGTTGGCCGGGGCCTATGGCGAATTGCTTGCGGACGATTTCGCTCCTGCGGCGAGAAAGAACATCAGCTACGATCCGGCTAGCGGGGTCGTCAAAGGAGCCGCTGCGGGCGATCGGCACATGCCGCTGCTGCGGCGGATGATGGGTGAGTTTTCCGACGCGGCTTTGCGCTTTGTGACGGAGCTGTGTCCGCGCTACGCCGCCGGCATCGCGCGGGGCCGGGCCAGCTACCGCCCGGTTGAAATCGCCGGCCGGCACTATTCGCCGCGCAAGGACGACCGCCTCCTGCATGTCGACGCATTCCCGTCGACCCCGACAAGGGGGCGCCGCATCCTGCGTCTGTTCTGCAATGTCAATCCTGCCGGCGAGCCGCGGCTGTGGCATCTTGGCAGGCCGTTTGCGGCGCTTGCCGAAGCGTTCTGGCCGCGCCTGCCGCCGCCCATGCCGGCCACCGCCTGGCTGCTGGCCGCGCTTGGCGTCACCCGCGGCCGGCGCAGCCGCTATGACCAGCTGATGCTGGCGCTGCATGACCGCGTGAAGCAGGACGCCTCGTTCCAGGCCGAGGGGATAGTCGCGCAGATCGCGTTTCCGGCGGGATCGAGCTGGCTGTGTTTTACCGACGCGGTCGTTCACGCCGCACTCGCCGGCCAATATGCGCTCGAACAGACATTTTATCTCGATCTCGGCGCGATGGCCGATCCGGAACGTGCGCCATTGCGGGTGCTGGAGCGGTTGGCCGGGCGTCGCTTGAGTTGATCGCCGCCCGGCATTTGCGATCGGCTTGTCCGGCGCGCCGGCTTTTCGTAAACGAGGCCGATGTCCGTCCTCAGCGCCGTCGCCGACTTGCCGCCCGTCGCCGCGGGTACTGCGCTCCCGGTGGTGTGGGCGCTGCATGACGGCAAGGCGGGGATGCGCAGCCAGGCGCTGGGGCTGGCCGAGGCGACCGGCTTTCGCCTCGTCGAAAAGCCGCTCGCGGTCGGCCTGCCGTGGACGCTGCTGCCGCCGCAATTGTGGCCGGTCTCACGGCGGACGGTCGGCGGCGGCGAAACGCAGCTGGCGGCTCCGTGGCCCGATCTGGTGGTCGGCTGCGGACGCAACACGGTGGTGCCGGCGCTGGCGATCGGCCGCGCCGCCGGCGGAGGGACCGTCCTTGCCCAGGTTCAGGATCCGCGCCGCGGCCGCGACGCCTTCGACCTGATCGTCGTGCCCGCGCATGACCGCCTGCGCGGATCGCGGGTGCTCGCAACGCTGGGCGCGGTGCATCGCGTCACCGCCGCCCGGCTCGCCGCCGAACGGGCGCGGTTTCCCGGGCTCGAGACGCTGCCCCGGCCGGTGCTGACGGTGCTGCTCGGCGGCAGCAACCGGGCCTATCGGCTGACCCGGCGGCGGCTCGGCGAGATCGCCGAAATTGTTGCATGCCATCTGCGCGAGACCGGCGGTGCGGCCCTTGTAACACCCTCGCGGCGGACGACCGCGGCGGGGCTGGCGCTGTTTGGCGAGCGGCTCGCCGGCTTGCCGGCGAAGGTCTGGGACGGGGTCGGCGACAATCCCTATTTTGCCTTTCTGGCGGTTGCCGACGCCTTTCTCGTGACCGCGGATTCGGTGTCGATGATCAGCGAGGCGGCGGCCACCGGCAAGCCGGTCCATATTCTCGCCCTCGACGGCGGCAATGCCAAATTTGCCCGCTTTCACCGGCAGATGCAGCAGGCCGGCATCACCCGGCCATTTGCCGGGCGCATCGAGAATTGGAGCTATGCCGTCCCCGACGACACCGCGCGCGCCGCTGCGGTCTTGCGTCAACTGGTGTTGAGCCGAATTGGCCGACGCGCGTCCCTATAGCGCGGTTGCGCTCTATGCCGGCGCCGCCGCATTTGCGGCCGTCGGCTTGTGGCTGTGGCCGGCCGCCGATCTCTGGCTTAGCGGCCTGTTTTTTGCGCCGGGGCGCGGCTTTGTGCTGCGCGACTGGTGGCCGGTCGTGCTGGTTTATCGTTTGGTGCCGTGGCTCGCTTGGGGGATCGCGGTTTTGGTCGCGATGGCCGCCCTATGGCTGTTCCTGGTCCGGCGGCCGCTCTGGCGGTTCGACCGCAAGGCGCTGCTGTTTATCGCTTTTTCGATCGCGCTCGGGCCCGGCCTGATCGCCAATACGGTGCTCAAGGACCATTGGGGTCGCGCCCGCCCGACCACGGTCGAAGCCTTTGGCGGCCCGCGCCATTTCACCCCGGCGCCGCTGCCGGCGACGCAGTGCGCGCGCAATTGCGCGTTTGTGTCGGGCCATGCGGCGCTGGGGTTTTCGCTTGTCGCCTTTGCCTTTCTCGTCCCGCCAGGGCGCGGGCAAAGGCGGGCGATCGCGGCGGCGGCGGGCTTTGGCGCGCTCGTCGGTCTGGTGCGCATCGCGCAAGGCGGCCATTTCCTGTCCGATGTCGTGTGGGCGGAACTGGTCGTCTTCGCGGTCACCGCATTCTGCCATTGGAGCATCGTCGAGCGCGATGTGTTTGCCGCCGCGCCGGCGGTTCGTTTTTACACCGCCGCCGGGCGCACGGCGCGCGCCGGCATGGCGCGATTACGCATGTCGCCGGCGGCAAGGACCGCCGCCGCCACGCTGCTGACGGCGCTGTTGGTGGCGCTGTCGATCGCCTATCTCGATCGGCCGGCGGCGCTGTGGGCGCACCACGAGCCGGGCGGGGTCAAGGCGCCGTTCCTGGCGGTCACGATGCTCGGCGAGGCGTGGGGCTGGCTTCTGGTTTTCGCCGTCGGCTTTGCCGCATTGCATTGGGGCGGGGCGTTGCCGGGATTGCGCCCTTGGGCGGGTCCGATGCGGGCCGCCTCGGGGGTTCCGGCGTTTTTGTTCGCGGCGATCGTGGTCGCCGGCCTCGCCGCCGATGTGATCAAGATCGCCCTCGGCCGGATGCGCCCGAAATTGCTGTTCGACGGCGCCCTTTACGGGTTCACGGGCGTTTCCTGGCGCCCTGACCACTGGTCGTTCCCGTCGGGCCACACCGCGACCTTTGTTGCCTTGGCGGCGGCGCTGTGGTGGCTGTGGCCGCGTCATATCCTGTTTTATATTGCGATCGCGGCGCTGGTCGCGGCCAGCCGAATCGTTGTCGGGGCGCACTATCCAAGCGATGTGATCGCGGCCGGCTTTATCGCGGTGCTGACCACCTGGGGTGTTGCCGTGGGTTTCGCGCGCGGCGGCATCGATCTCGCGGCTGCCGCCCGCGGCCGGCCGGGTCTGGCGGCCCTGCCGCCCTGGCCGTGTCGGCGCTGGCGCGCGACCCCGGCGCGGGCAGCGGCCCCCGCTTGCACCCCCTCGCTTGCCTCGCCGCCAAGCGGTGTAGTATCGCCAGATCATGGTTCTGCACATCGAGACGTTTAGCAACGCAACCGGCGGCAATACTCTCTATAAGGCGCTGACCCATCCCCATGCCGCCGCGCTGGCGCGGGCCTTGGTAAAAACGCTGGCCGCGCAAGGACCGGTCGCGATCTTCGACCCGAACGGCGCGGCGGAGCCGTTTGCCGAGCTGTTCGGGCTTGACCGGGTCGCAATCGCCGGGGTTTTTGCCCAGCAGGTCGAGCGTCTGGGCCAGGTTGTGCTCGGGCGCCCTGTGGCGCCGGTCACCGAGCTTGCCGCCGTGGGCGCGCGCACGCTCCTGATCGCGGCATTTGACGCCGAGCGGCTGGCGCGGCAGCTCGAACCCGTGCTGCCCTCGCACCTGACGCTGTTGAGCTTTGATGCGCTGCGGCTTCCCGCCGAGCGGCTCAGCAATCCGGGGCATTATCTCGATCCGCTCAATTTCGCCACCAATTTCGCCTTTTTTCGCGACACCGCGCGGCTCCATACGCGGCTTGTGACCGTGAACTATTGGTCGGGCTATGGCGGCGGCGCGGTCAGCTATTGGCTGACGCTGTTTGGCGAAGATGGCGGCGTGTTGGCCGAATGGTGCGAGCCCGCCGGGCCGGCGGGATCGATCCTCGCGCTCGACAGCCGCGCGGTGCGGGCGCGGTTCGGCCTGCCCGAATTCTGCGGACAGCTGTTTGTGCATGTCGTCGGCGCCGCCGGTCATGACGTGGTCAAATATGCGCTCGACACCTTTGGCGAGCCCGCTTGCGCGGCACCACCGGCGGTGCGGACATTGTCGACGACCCATGACGCCAACGCCTGGCCGGCCGAGCGCTACGCCGGATTGCCGGCGCCTGCGGCCGGCGAACAGCTGGTTTTGTGGGTGCAGAACAGCCATCCGCTGCCGATCCCGGCCGGCGCGATCGGGCTCAACCGGATGGGCGACGACCACGTCGTGCCGCTGCGCGAGCCGATCGCGCCCTTTGCCAGCCGCGCGCTCGACGTTGCCGAATTGCTGCCCGGCCTCGCCTGGCCGGCTCAGCTCGAGTTGCGCGCCGGCAAGCATGTTGTCCGCCCGCGCTACGAAATTATCGAGCGCGGCCGGCGGCGGATCGCCCATGTCAATGTCGAGCGCGGCGATCTGGCGCCCGACCCCAACCTGAAGCGGCTCGCTCTGTTGCTCGGCAAAGGCTATCTGCTGCCGGCGCCGGTGCTGCCGCGGCGCAAATGGCGAACCGAACTGCTGCCGACGCCGATGGCGACCACCCAGGCGGAATTGCCGATCGCGGCCCTGGTCTTTGACGCGGAAGGCAACGAAGTGGCGCGGCGGCGGCTGGGCCGGTTGCCGCGCTCTCACGCCACCGCCCTCGACCTTGACACGATCGCCGGGCTCGAGGCGCTCGACAACGGCTACGGCCATATCGAGCTTGTCTATGATCTTGCCGAAGGCGGCGACGGGGACGGCTGGCTGCATGCGATCTTTCGCTACCACCGCCGCGACAGCGGCCACGCCGCCGAGACCAGTTTCGGCGCCCATGTCTTCAATACCCCGCTGACCTATCGCGACGAGCCGCAATCCTACAAAGGTCCGCCGCCGGGATTGTCGACCCGGCTGTTTTTGCGCCTGGGCGAGCCTCCCTACGATACGCTGTGCCATCTGATCTATCCGGCATCGCGGCCGTGGCGGCAGACCAGCGCCACCGAGGTGATCCTCTATGACGGCAACGGGGAGGAGGTCGCGCGCCGCGGCCTCGCCATCCCGTGCTCGGGCTCGCGGCTGTGGCGCTATCGCCGGCTGTTCGACGACGACGCCCGGGCCCGCGCCGGCCGGCGCGGCTATGCGGTTATTCGCGACACAACCTGCCGTTTGTTTGGTTATCATGGGCTGGTCGGGCCCGACGGCAGCTTCAGCCTTGACCACATGTTCGGGTTTTGACCGCCCGCACGCCCTTAAAGTTGCTTTACGCCGAAATAATGTAGTAAGGGACAGGTATCGGGAGCAGCATGTCCGAACGCCGCCACAGCAAGGTTTTGATCATCGGCGCCGGTCCGGCCGGCTATACCGCCGCCATCTATGCCGCGCGCGCCAATCTCGCACCGTTGCTGGTCACCGGCTTGCAGCCCGGCGGCCAATTGACGATCACCACTGATGTCGAGAATTACCCGGGCTTCGCCGAGGTGATCCAGGGGCCCTGGCTGATGGAGCAAATGCAGCGCCAGGCCGAGCATGTCGGGACGCGGATCGTCGTCGACGAAATCGAACGGATCGATTTGCGCACGCGGCCGTTTGTGGCGATCGGCGATTCGGGCGACACCTATGTCGGCGATGCGGTGATCATCGCCACCGGCGCGCAGGCGCGGTGGTTGGGGCTTGAGAGCGAGGCGCTGTTTCGCGGCTTTGGCGTGTCGGCATGCGCCACCTGCGACGGCTTCTTTTTCCGCGACAAAAGGGTGGTCGTTGTCGGCGGCGGCAACACCGCGGTTGAGGAGGCGCTCTACCTGACCAACCACGCCCGGCGGGTCACGCTGATCCATCGCCGCGATGCGCTGCGCGCCGAAAAGATTTTGCAGGCCCGGCTGTTTCGCAACCCGAAGATCGACATCGTCTGGGACACGGTCGTTGACGAGATCCTCGGCGAGCGCGAACCGCCCGCGGTCTCGGGGGTGCGGCTGCGCAACCTGCGCACCGGACAAAGCTCTGTGCACCCATGCGACGGGGTGTTTATCGCGATTGGGCACACGCCCAACACCGGCCTGGTTGCGGGGCAGGTCGAGCTCGATCGCGAGGGCTATATCGTCACCGCCCCCGATTCGACGCGGACCAGTCTTCCGGGGGTGTTTGCCGCCGGCGATGTCAAGGACAAAGTGTTCCGCCAGGCGGTGACCGCCGCCGGCTTGGGTTGCATGGCCGCTCTCGAAGCGGAAAAGTTTCTCGCCGCGCAAGAGGAGGGCGCGACACTACGTACCGCCGGGTAGGGGCGCTGCGCGCCTGACACGGCGGTCGGGGGATAGGGATGGACTGGGACAAGTTGCGGGTGTTTCACGCCGTCGCCGAGGCCGGCAGTTTCACCCATGCGGGCGAAGCGTTGAACCTTAGCCAATCCGCGGTCAGCCGCCAGATCAGCGCGCTCGAAGAGAGCCTTAGCGTACCGCTGTTCCATCGCCATGCCCGCGGTCTGATCCTGACCGAGCAGGGCGAATTGCTGTTTCGCACCGCGCGTGAGGTGTTTGCAAAACTGTCGATGGCCGAAGGGCTGATTTCGGAATCGAAAGACCGCCCCAAGGGGCCGCTCAAAATCACGACGACGGTCGCCTTTGGCGCGAGTTGGCTGACCCCGCGCATCCGCGAATTTCTCGATCTTTACCCCGACATCCAGGTCACGATGGTCATCGACGACAGCGAACTCGATCTGTCGATGCGCGAGGCCGATGTCGCCATTCGCATGTCGCCGCCGCGTCAGCCCGATTTGATCCAGCGTCACTTGTTGAGCGTGCCCGAGCACGTTTATGCCCACCCCGATTACATCAAGAAACATGGGATGCCGCAGCGGCCGGAGGATCTCAGCAAGCACCGGCTGATCATCTATGGCGAGGACACGCGGCCGCCGGTGCAAAACGTCAACTGGCTGCTGGATGCCGGGGCGACGGCCGGGCAGGAGCGCAAGCCCATTCTCGCGGTCAACAATTTCTACGCGATGCTGCGGGCCGTGCTGACCGGGCTCGGCATCGCTGCGCTCTCCGATTTCATGGCGGTCGATCATCCCGAGCTGGTGCGGGTTCTGCCGGAGCTGACCGGTCCGCCGGTCGAGGCGTATTTTGTCTACCCCGAGGAGTTGCGCACCTCGAAGCGGATCAGTGTGTTTCGCGATTTTCTGCTGCGCAAAGTCGCCGAAAGCCGCCTCGGCTAATCCGCGACAGCCGCGCCGCCGTTTTACACGGCCGAGCGGCGATCGGCGGGTCGCCGCTGACCGTGGCGGGCAGCCGCTGTTGCCTACGGCTTCCAAGAACGGCAGGCCTTTTGGCGCGCCCGGCGCGGCGGGCGAACGGCTCCGCAGCCTTCTCCAGGCGAGGGCCAATCGCTGGCATTGCAAAGTCCAGCTTCGCATTAGGAGAGGATTGCGCTTTTTGCAGACGTGCCAGAAGAAATCCCCAGTGGTAGCAGCGGCCTTGATCAGCCATATTCTGCCCACGCGATCGATGCGCGACATGCAGTTTTTGGCGGATTTACCGCCGATCCGGGTTCCCGGGTCATGCCCGGGAAGAGGGTCTTCGGACCCTTACGTCTCCCAGACGTGAAGCCTCCCTGTTCAAACTTGGCCGGAACCTTGGTTCCGGCCATTTTCTTTTGACGATTGCTTGACAAAGCCGAGGCGTCCCGGCTTCAACCTCGCCATTGATGCGCCGCAAGCTTAACGCGAGCGGGCGCAGGGGCAACCCTCGCCGCCTTGAGCGCGAAAAAGGGACGACGCTTGGCGCCGTCCCTCTTCACACCTGCCGCAAGCGGCGCAACCGAGGCCGGCCAGCGGCGAGCCTCGCCCGCCGCGACCCGCACCGGTCAGGTTCAGTTGATCAGGCCATAGAATTTGCCGGCGTTTTCGCAGGTCATCTTGTAGGTGACCTCGGCCGGCAGGTGACTGAACTGATCCTCGATGTATTTCTTTGATTCCGGCCACACCCCGTCGGGATGGGGGAAATCCGAACCCCACATCAGGGTCTCGACACCCATATCCTCGATCAGCTTGGTGCCGACGCGATCGTATTGGAACGTCGCCTTGCACTGGTTGCGCCAGTACTCGCTCGGCAGCTTCTTGAGCTTGAGATCCTGATACTGGTCCTTGTACTCGAAATCCATGCGGTCGATGACATAGGGGATCCAGCCGATGCCGCTTTCCCCGAACACGACACGGATGTTCGGGAAGCGCTCGAACACCGCCGCGCCCATCAGATCGGTCAGGATCGTGGCCAGCGTCATCTGGAACCGGCACAACCCGCTATAGGTCATCCGGCGGGCGATTTCCGGCTGCAACGATTTGCGCAATTCCGGGTCGGTCGCCGGGAAGGTGTGGAAGTGCAGCGGCAACTGGGTTTCGTTGACCGCTTCCCACAACGGATCCCACATCGGGTGCCACATCGGCGTCATGTGCCAGGAGCAGCTGAGCTCGACGCCCTTCATGCCCATCTTGGCGACGCGGCGAACTTCCCGGGCCGCACCTTCGATATTGCTGTAGGGCAGACAGGCGAGGCCGATCATCCGGTCGGGATAATGGCTCGTAAAGTCGTGCATGAAGTCGTTGTAGATGCGCAGCATCTCGTCGGCGGCTTCGGGGTCCTTCATCTTGGCGCAGGCGGCGAGGATGCCATAGATGACCTCGGCGTCGACCCCGTCGCGGTCCATATCCTTGACCCGCAGATGCGGATCTCCGGGGCGGCGCAAGCCTTTTTTGAAATAATCGTCGTACAGCCCGGCCTCGGCCATCTTGTCGGCCCGCAGCTGCTTGCCGGGAACCCAGGGTGTCCCGGTCGCGCCAACCCCGCCGCACAGGCCGTACTCGGCGCCGTTGACATCTGTCCAGCGCTTCACCCCGTCCGCATTCTCTGCGACATAGGGCATCAGGTGCCGGAGTTTGCTCGACGCGTTCGAGGTGAACAGATCGGGCGGCAACCAGAGCATGTCGAGGTGGCAATCGGCCGATATGCGGCGATACTGCATGGCGCTGACCTCCAATCGGGTAGCCTTCGGGCGCGGGGATGGCCCTTCACACTTTAATGACGCTCGCAAGCCTAGACCTAGGCTGATCTATGCAAGGCAAGAATGCAGCATGGTCAACCCTGGCGGCGCGAGCGGCGCCGATCGGCCGGCTGCGTTTTCGGCGGCCGGAAAATTGGCTATCTTTGCGTTGTATCGTCTCGGCAGCGCGCAATCGCGAGGCGGATCGGGCGCAAACGGATGGTTGCGCGGGAGGGCAGACAAAGATGCTTTATCCGGTCATCCTGTCCGGCGGCTCGGGCACACGATTGTGGCCGATGTCGCGAACGCTCTACCCCAAGCAGCTCTTACGGTTGCTTGGCGAGCGCAGCCTGTTGCAGCAAACCCTGGCGCGGGTCACCGATCCCTCCCGCTTTGCCGCACCGCTGCTCGTCGCCAATGAAGAGCATCGCTTCATCGTTGCCGAGCAGCTGCGCGAGATCGGCATGACGGCGCGCGCCTTGCTGCTCGAACCGGTCGGGCGCAACACCGCGCCCGCGGCCTGCACGGCGGCGCTGATGCTGGCCGAGAGCGAGCCCGACGCGCTGATGCTGGTGCTCCCCTCCGATCACGTCATTGCCGATGGCGAGGCCTTCGCCGCCGCGGTCGAAGCCGCCGCCGCCGCCGCCCGCGCCGGCGCGCTGGCCACCTTCGGCATCCGCCCGGAGCGGCCCGAAACCGGCTACGGCTATATCCGGCGCGGCGAGCCGGTTGACGGGATTGCCGGGATCTTTCGCGTCGCCGAATTTGTCGAGAAACCGGGTCCCGAGACGGCGCGCGGCTATCTCGCCTCGGGCGAGCATTTCTGGAACAGCGGCATGTTTGTGTTTTCGGCGGCGATGTTTCTCGACGAGCTCGGGCGGCTGCGCCCCGACATGCTCGCCGCTTGCAGCCGTGCCCTCGCCGCCGCCCGGCGCGACGATGATTTCATCCGTCTTGATCGCAGCGCGTTCGAGAGCTGCCCTGCGGACTCGATCGACTACGCGGTCATGGAGCACACCGCGCGGGCGGCGGTGGTGCCGGCCGCCTTGGGCTGGAGCGATGTCGGCTCGTGGGACGCGCTGTGGGAGCTCGGCGAGAAAGACGCGGCCGGCAACGCGCTGATCGGCAATGTCGTCGCCGAGGACGCGCGCAACTGCTATCTGCGCTCCGAGACCGGTCTGGTGGCGGCGGTCGGCATCGAAGACCTGGTCGTGGTTGCGACCGCCGATGCGGTGATGCTCGCACCGCGCGAGCGCACCCAGGAGGTGCGCCGCCTCGTCGCGCGGCTCGCCGCCGAAGGGCGCGAGGAGGCCGAGGCGCTGCCGACCGTGCACCGCCCATGGGGCACCTATCGCTCGCTGCACAACGGCCACCGGGTCCAGGTCAAGCACATCACCGTCAAGCCCGGCGGCAAGCTGTCGTTGCAGATGCACCATCACCGCGCCGAGCATTGGATCGTCGTCCAGGGCACCGCCAAGATCCGCCGCGGCGACGAGGAGATGATGCTGACCGAAGACCAGTCGACCTATATTCCGCTTGGAACCCTGCATCGGCTCGAAAACCCCGGCAAGATCCCGGTGCACCTGATCGAGGTCCAGTCGGGCAGCTATCTCGGCGAGGACGATATCGTACGCTTCGAAGACAGCTACGGCCGCAGCTAGCCCCTCGCGCGGCACGCGCGCGGCCGCCACCGCCCGGCGGCCGCCCGAGGCGGCAATAGGCCGATCGCCCGCCCGGTCGCCTGAAGACGACGCCTGCGCATGCGTGTGGGTCGACAGCAGGCGCCGCCCGCGACACGATGGGCGGCTCAATCCACACCAAGGAAACCGGAAATGCCCCAGTCGCCGACTTTCGGCCGCTATGCCGAAATCCCCTACGAGCAGATGACCCCGGAGCAGCAGGACGGATATCGATCGCTGATCGAGGCGCGTGGCGCGCTCGGCGGCCCGAACAAGATCTGGGTGCACAACCCCAAACTGGCGAAGGTCATGGGCCCGCTCGGCGCCTATTTCCGCACCGGGTATTCGCTGTCCGAGCGTGAGCGCGAGATCGCGGTGTGCATCATCAACAGCAAATGGCATTCGGTCTATCCAACCAATGCCCATGAGCGCGCCGGCAGGGCGGCCGGACTGCCGCCGGACAAGGTCGAGGCCATCCTCTCGGGGTTGCCGACCTCATTTTCGGACCGGCGCGAGCAGGTCGTCTATGAGATGGCCAACTGCCTCGCCAATTCGCGCTGGGTGCCAAAAGGGCTCTATGACCGGGCGGTCGAGGCGCTCGGCCACGAGGGCATCACCGATGTCATTTGTCTGATGGGTTTTTACACCAGCGTGTCGATGACCCTTGCCTTCTACGACGTGCCCGCCGGAGCGACGGGTCTGGCGCGCTGAGCCGTGGCGTGCGGGCGGGCCTGCCTCGCCAGGTCCCCCCGTTGCATTCCTGCAAGCGCCGGATCAGCCGCGGGCGACCGGGTGGCCGGCCAGGTGTTCGAGCACCCGCACCAACCCGGAATGGTCCCAGCCCCTTCCGCCCAGCGCCGCGGCGGCGTTGAACAATTCCTGGGTGGTTGCGGTGTTCGGCAATGACAGATTGAGCGCCCGCGCGCCCTGCAGGGCGAGGTTCAGGTCTTTCTGGTGCAATTCGATGCGGAAGCCCGGGTCGAAAGTGCGCTTGATCATGCGCTCGCCATGGACTTCGAGAATGCGCGAGGAGGCAAACCCGCCCATCAGCGCCTGCCGCACCTTGGCCGGATCGGCGCCGGCACGGGCGGCAAACAGCAGCGCCTCGCCGACCGCCTCGATCGTCAACGCGACAATGATCTGGTTGGCGACTTTGGTTGTCTGGCCGTCGCCATTGCCGCCGACCAGCGTGATGTTTTGCCCCATCAGCTCGAACAGCGGCTTGACCCTGGCAAAGGCGGCTTCCGGCCCGCCGACCATGATCGTCAGCGAGGCCGCCCGCGCGCCGACCTCGCCGCCCGACACCGGGGCGTCGAGATAGTCACAGCCTTTCTTGTTGATCTCGGCGGCGAATTGCTTGGTCGCGATCGGCGAGATCGAGCTCATATCGACGACGGTTTTGCCCGGCGACAGGCCCTCGGCAATGCCCGCGGGGCCGAACAGCACGCTCTCGACATCGGGCGTGTCGGGCACCATCAAGATCACCACCTCGGCGCGCGCGGCGATCTCGGCCAGGGTGTCGCACACGCCCGCGGCGGCGGCGCGGACATCCTCCGGCAGCCGCCTTTTGCCAAAAACATAGAGCTCGTGCCCGCCTTTGATCAGGTTGAGGGCCATCGGATGCCCCATGATCCCAAGCCCGACAAAACCGATTTTCATGACCCCTCCTGACCCGAGCCAAACCAAGACCGACCGCCACACTGCTACAATTGCCGCCGCCGGCTCAAGCGCCTGCGGCAGCGCGGCGCGACAAGCACCGCCCGCTCGGGTATAATTGACGGGCTGTCGGCGGGCCCGTAGTTCAGCTGGTCAGAACACGCCGCTCATAACGGTGGAGTCGCAGGTTCGAATCCTGCCGGGCCTACCTCACCCGGCGCCGGCCACGACCACGCTCTGCAGCGCACCGGCGGCCTGGCGGGTCGCTTCGTAGCGCCAGCCCGACGCCGCCAGCAATTCGGCGTATTCGCCGGCGGTGCGCTCGCGGCCGCCGGTGGCGCACATCATGTGGATGTCGAAGAGCTTGGCAAAATGCGGCTCCTCCGGGCCGGGAACGACGTGTTCGATCACATAGAGCCGACCGGGCCCGGTCGCCGCACGGCGCAGATTGCGGAGAATGCGAACGCACTCTTCGTCGGTCCAGTCGTGGAGGGTATTTTTCAGCGTGTAGGCGTCGGCCGGTGGGGCTCGGCGGAACATGTCGCCGCCAATGTAGCGGACGCGGTCGGAGAGGCCCAGCCTGGGCGCCAGCAACCGCTCGGCGTCGCCGACGACTTCGGGCAGGTCCAATACGGTGACGGCCAGATGCGGGTAAGCCGCGGCGAGGCGGCAGGCCAGATGACCAAAGCCGCCGGCGATGTCGCACAGGCTCGCAAGCGCCGAAAAATCCTCGTCGGCGAGAGCGGCCACGGCCCATTCTGTTTGGATGCTCGAATAGCTCGTCATCGCCCGGTTGAACACCGCGGCGTAATCGGGGTCGCGGCCGAGATATTCAAAGATCCGCGCCCCGAACTCGCGCTCACACCCGTCCTCGCCGCCCTCGCGCAGGATCGGCACGAGGTGCTTCCAGATCGCGTAATGTTGCGGCCCTGCTTCGAGCAGCACCATCGCCCGCAGCGAGTGGGGGTGGTCCTCGCGCAACAGCGCCCCCGCCTCGGTGAGGCGAAACCCGCGGCTATCGTCTTCGGCGAGCAGATCCAGCGATCCGAGCGCTCGCATTAGCCGGTAGAGCTGCGCCGGATCGGCGCCAATCTGCGCCGCCACGGCCGGTGCGCCGGTCGGCCGGCCAGCGTCGAGATGGTCGAACACGCCGAGTTCGGCGCCGGCATAAAGGATCTGGCTGCGCCAGCGCCCAAACAGCAGATCCATGATGCGATGCGCGGCTGTCATCGGCTCCTCCGAGCGGGCAGAAGGGGCGCTGCCCCCGCTTATCCGAGCCCGCCTGCCGCCTTTTGCAGGGCCTGCACCGCGACCTGTTCGAGGCCGTCGCGCAGGCTGCCGGGCTGCAGAGGATGGGCGGCAAAAGACAGCGCCGCGACGATCTCCCAGACCCAGGGCGGCGCCCCCGGCCATGGCCAGGGCTGGCGGCGCGGCGGGGTTCCACACCACTCGTCGAGCAGCGCCTCGATCGCCACCCCGGCGCTGCGATGCAATTCACCCTTGAGCCGGCTGTCGGGCAGTTTGTCGGCGAGGTCTCGCGCCTGCGCCGCCCAAATCAGCTGATCAACCGCGGCGCGCCACGGGTCGGGCAAAGGCCCGCGCACGATATCGCGCCACGGGTCGGGGACCGGGCCGTATCTCGACGAATGGGGGCCGGGTGTCCAAGGCTGCGGTCCGGGGCCGTAGAGCGATGCCCACGACCCGACCGGCCGTTCGCCGCCATGCTCCCAAAACCATTGCAGCCATGGGTTAGGCGGGTAGGCGGGCCGGCCTCGGCCGTCAGACATGACGCCTCCTGTTATTTTATAAGCTGACAATAAACTGAATAAAAAATAAGGTCAATGGCCGTCAAACCCGCGGTGATGTACGGAGATTTGTGTCAGGGCGGCAAGAGGGGGTACTCCGCGGATTGCTGAGGTCCGCAAGAAGGAGCACCCCCAATGCCACAGGCTGTGACGATCGCGAGCTTACCGAGGGCATTCGCG
>Ga0209061_1000183_pt1 | contig 204387 bp, 176 predicted proteins | sample Coa_R1_10_FD_187157 | JGI IMG/M metagenome (GOLD analysis project Ga0209061, IMG submission 187157) | Surface soil microbial communities from Centralia Pennsylvania, which are recovering from an underground coalmine fire - Coalmine... | ecosystem: Environmental > Terrestrial > Soil >... | reverse complement strand
GCGTCCTGGGCGGCGCTGTCGCCGGTGGCCTGCCAGTACTCGTGCAGCCCCCAGGCCGGGGCCAGTGACTCGTGGAAGGAGGAGCGCCGCCCGGTGGCGGCCGGGTCGCAGTTCCACCCGCCGTCGGACCACTGGCAGGCGATCAGGGATGCGGCCAGGGACCGGACCCGCGGGTCGTCGGCCAGGCCGAGCCGGCAGCAGGCGGCCAGGGCGTTGCCCTCGATCGAGGCGTGGGTGCGGGCAAGCCCGCCGATCACCTGGACGCGCCGGCCCGGGTCGGCGAGCCAGGCAAGGACGTGACCGGCGGCGGCGACCGCGCGCGGCTCGCCCGGAGGGATGGCCAGCTCGACGAGCGAGACCAGCCGCCAGTGCGCGCCGGTCCACTTGCGGTAGGGGTGAACCCCGAACCCTCCGCCGGGCTGCTGGCCGGACAGCAGCGCGGTCACCTTGGCGCCGGCCAGCACCTGGCCGGCGTCCTCACCTGCCTGCTCGCCGAGGACGTCGCGGCAGGTCATCAGTCGGATGGCCGGCTCGCCGCAGTTCAGCAGCCAGGTTATGGCGGCGTGCGTCCGCGGATCCATCCGCTGCCGTCTCAGGCTGCGGTTACCCGCTGCACGATCCGGCGTAGCCGGGGATCGGCGGTATGACGGTTGCGCCAGGCGATGTAGCGGCGGATCATGCTGCCCTGCTCGTGGTGGCTGGCGTGGTCGGTGCCGTTGAGCGTGAACTCGCGCAACGCGGTGAACTGGCATTCCAGGCGGTTCATCCACGAGGAGTTCGTGGGCGTGTAGGCGATCTCGGTGTTGCTGGCCGCGGCCCACTGCCCGACCCGCTTGTCCTTCCGGGTGGTCAGGTGCGGGCTGAAGTTGTCGCAGACGATCGCGATCCGCACAGCCGCCGGGTGCAGGCCGCCCAGGTAGCGGCAGAACTCCAGGAACTCGCCGCGCCGCTTGCGTTTCTTGATGTGCCCGTACATCGTGTCGGTGCCCAGCTCCAGGGCGGCGAACAGGTGCCGGACGCCCTTGGTGCGGGTATAGGTGGCGCGCAGCCGCCGCCGCGGCCCCTCGCCCGGGTCCCGGGCGGTGCCGCCGCGCCGGGCCCAGGCCCGGCCCGGCCGCGGCTGCAGGTTCAGCGGCCCGAATTCGTCCACACAGACGACCACCTCCGGGTCGCCGGGCCCGGCGACCGCCTCGCCGTCAGCGATGGCGTACAGGTGATCTACCCGGGCCTTCTTGGCCGCGTAGTCCGGGCCGGCGGAGGCCTTCCAGGTCTTCACGGCCTGAAACGAGACGTTCTCCGCGCGCAGCAGCTCCCGCAGACCCTCGTGGGAGATGTCCTCGACCACCCCCTCGGCGACCAGGAAGTCCGCGAGCTTGGCCAGGCTCCACCGGGAAAACGGCAGCCCGTGCTCGGCCGGCCTGGACTTGCCGATCGTCTTGATCTCCCGCCGCTGGACCAGCGTGAACACCGGCGGGTGGCCGCCCGCGTAGCGGGGATACGGCGACTCGAACCCGTCGGCGTTGAAGTTGTGCAGCACGTCGCGGATGCGGTCCTCGCTGGTAAAAGCCAGCCCGGCGATCCGGGCCACGCTCATGCCCTGTGCCGACCACAGCACCATCCGCGCCCGCCGCCAGGTCACCACCGATCCGCTGCCGCGGCGCACGATCCGTTTCAGGCGATTGCCCTCGTCATCGCTGATCTCACGTACCCGTACCCGGCCAGCCATACCCGCCAGTGTGACCCCGGTCAGCCAGTACAGGGAACCCCGGGACGCCCCGGCCTAGCCCGCCGAAACAGGGCAAACCTAATCTGCTACGGCACTAGCTCCCGCTTCCCGGCTCGTCGACGGGACGGAACCGGTCCGCGAACCGCGGGTCGGTTTCCCACCAGGGCCGCTCGGGCGGCAGCCCGGCCGGCGATCCCTCCGGCACCGCCGGGCCGTCCTCGCCCGACGCCACCTGGCCGGGCAGCGTTGCCTGGCCGGCGGCCGCGGCCGCGGCCGCGCGTGCCGCGTCCCGCGCATCGAGCTCGGCATCGATCACCCTGGCCTCGGCCTCGTCCTCCCTGATCATCTGGACGAGCTGGGCAGCCAGGAAGGGCAGCCCGACGATATCGCCGAGGATCCACAGCACGCCGCCGCCGAGCACCTGATCGGTGCGCAGGCTCGGCCCCCACGGCCGGGCCAGGGCATGGTAGTACGAGGCCGCGATCACGTTCTGGTAGGCAATGACGGCAAGCCCGAGGACGGCATCGCCGATGACCTCCGCCCCGCTCACCCACAGGGACACCACGTACGGATAGGCGGTCGGCACCGGGTCCACTCGCAGCAGCGTCCAGAAGAACACCAGCCCCGGGAGCATCAGCACCAGGTAGGTGACATGACGCACCACGTCGCTGTGCAGGGACGCCGGGTACCACGAGGTGAAGTACAAGGCGAACGGCAGCACCACCAGGACCAGCGTGGGGATCAGCGGGAAGGTCGCGACCTTGGCGACCCTGCTGCGGATGACGGCCTCCAGCCGCCGCCCGGCCCGCGGCCAGGCGGCGATGGCAAGGGTCAGCGGCCTGCCCATAACCAGGAACAACGGCACCACCAGCAGCAGCAGGATGGTCTGCACCGCCCGCACGTAGAACAGGACGCCCTGGTAGACGCCGACGAACGACATCGTCGCGATCACGCTGAAGCCGAGCCCAAGGCCGCAGAACGCGATCACGCGGCCCACCGGCCAGGGCATGCCGGCCCTCCGGACCCGCCGGAGCCCGGCAGCGTACGCGGCGCCCAGCAGCAGCACGAAGGCGATAGCCCAGGGGTCGGCGGTCCACTCCGTGAACCCTCGCGCCACGGTCAGCTCGGGCGGGCCGTGATATCCGGCGGTCAGCAGGCCGCTCACGCCGCTCAGCCCGTCTGTACCGGTCACACAGCCACGCTACCGCCGCCTGTCCGGGCGCGGTGCCGGCCCCCCGGAAAGGCCGAGGCGTCAGCCCGCGCGGGCCTGCCGGGCGCCCGCGCACGGGCGCAGCCCGGCCGCGCCGACGGCCGGCGCTCCCGCGAGAGCGGCCCAGGGCAGGTCAGCTGAAGTGCGCGGCCAGGTCACGCCCGGCCTCGGGTCCGTAGCTGGCGGCCAGCCGGTCGGCAAGGGGGCCGGGCTTGAGCTCATACTCTTGCGTCCCCACGGTCTCCAGGGCGGCCGCCGCGATCAGGTTGCCGAGCTGAGCGGCGCGCTCCAGGCTGAGCCCCCACGCGACAGCGGCCAGGAAACCGGAGCGGAACGCATCCCCGGCGCCGGTCGGCTCCCGCGGTGTCACCCCCTGCACCGCGCCGACCTCGATCGGCACGGCACCTGCTCGTTCAACCCGGGCACCCCGCTCGCCCAGCGTCGTGATCCGCACGCCGACTCGCTGCACGATCTCATCCGGCGTCCAGCCCGTCTTCTGCTCGGTCAGCCGCGCCTCGTATTCGTTGCAGAACAGGTAGGCAGCGCCGTCGACAAGGTGGCGCGCCTGCATTTCATCCATGACCCGGGCTAGCTGCCAGGACGTGTCGGTGGCGAACGGGATCTGGTGCAGGCGGCACTGCTGCGTGAACGCGATCATGGCATCGGGGTCGGTGGCGCCGATCAGCACGAGGTCCGCCAGGCCTGCCAGCCCGCCTAGGTCGATCTGCCGGTCCTCGGTCATCGCGCCGGGGTAGAACGACCCGATCTGGTTCAGGTCCGCATCGGTGGTGCCGATGAATCGCGCGGTGTGGTGAAGCTGCGAGATCCGCACGCCGCTGGTGTCCACGCCGTGCGCCTCCAGCCAGTCCCGGTACTCGCCGAAGTCCGCCCCGGCCGTTCCGATCAGCAGCGGCCGCAGGCCCAGGCAGCCGAGGCCGAACGCGATGTTGGCGGCGACCCCGCCGCGGCGGATCACCAGCGAGTCGACCAGGAACGACAGCGCGATCTTGTCAAGCTTGTCCGGGACGAGTTGGTCGGTGAAGCGACCGGGGAAGGTCATCAGGTGGTCGGTCGCGATCGACCCGGTCACGGCTATGCGCACGGCGGCGGCACCTTCCGTGTTGCGCTGACTGACGGCCTGCACAGGCTACAACGCCGCGGGCACAGGGCGGCAGCCGGTCACGGCTCTACCAGCGGCACCTCCGCGCGCAGCACGTCGAGCAGCCGCCGGATGTCGTCGGCGTCCGAGGTAACGACCGCGGAGCCAGGCACCCGCGCCGCGGTGAGCGCCACGAGCGCGTCAACGACATCCGAGGTTCCCGATTGGGCCAGCAGCCTGCCTACCGGCAGGTAGTGGCGGCGGTCGAACGGCACTAAATCGCAAGCCCTGAGGACGTTCATCAAGCGAGCCTGGCGGGCCGGGTCCCGCACCACCTGCGCAGCTACGACCGCAGGCACGATGACGTTGTCACTGCGCGCCAGCCGGGCACGATGATCTAGAAGCGCTCTGCGGTTGCGCGGGTCGTCGAGCGCGATCAGCGCTCCGCTGTCATAAACGAAGCTCGCGCTCACGCCGCGCTTCCCGTGCTGCGGGCCGCCCGGCGGGCGCGAGCCTCGTCGATGAGCCTCTCCTGCCCGGCAACCCTCCGATCGGCCTCAGCCAGTTCCCCGGGGCTGGGGAGCCAGCCCTCCTGGCGGAAGATCTCCTCGATCGCAGCGAGCCCTTCCGCCCGGCGCCGGGCCCGCTCGACATGCCCGGCGAGCGCCTCCTCAACCACGCTGGAGATCGTGGTGCCGCGCCGGGCTGCCTCCCGCCGTACGTCGGCCGCCAGGGACTCCGAGACGGTGACATTAAGCACCGCCTTCTTCCCGGTCATGTTAGAACCATAACATGGCTGAGACCGCCGTCCTTCGGCAGAACTCCGCCTGGCCGGGAGCCGGCGCAGGCCCTGGCGCGGACCCCGGCGGCCGCGTGAGGCGCCGCCGGGGGCAAGCCCTGGAGCAGACTCTGAGCGCCGGCCGGCGGTCGGCCTGGTCCGTGGAAGGAGCCGGTCAGTGGAAGGAGTCGCCGCAGGCGCAGGACCCGGTGGCGTTCGGGTTGTCGATCGTGAAGCCCTGCTTCTCGATCGTGTCGACGAAGTCGATCGTCGCGCCGCCGAGATACGGGGCGCTCATCCGGTCGGTGACCACCTGGACGCCGCCGAACTCGCTGACGATGTCGCCCTCGATCTCCCGCTCGTCGAAGTAGAGCTGGTAGCGCAGGCCGGAGCAGCCACCCGGCTGCACCGCGATCCGCAGCCGCAGGTCGTCACGCCCCTCCTGGGCCAGCAGCGCGCTAACCTTGGCGGCGGCCGCGTCGGTGAGGATGACGCCGCTGGTGGCCTGCGTGGCGGTCTCGTCCTGAACTGTCATCGCTGGTTAGCTCCCGGTGCCCCGCCGCGGGCGGCAGGACCGTCTCGTCGCGTCCTCTGAACGTCCTAGCCCTGTCAACGATATGCCCGTCCCGGTCATTCCTGCCTGCCGGCCGGGAGCCACGGAGTTCACAGGCCGGGGGCACCCCAGACCGGGAACCACCGGGACAGGTCCGGCTCGATCTTGAGGTCATCCGCCAGCACGCCCCGCATCTGCAGCTCAAGCGCGCTGTCCCTGCGCTCGCCGCCAAGCGGCGCGAACGGGTAGAACGTGCCCCGCTTGTACAGGTACACCAGGCCCAGGCGCCGGCCGGCGGCGCTGGCACAGGACAGGATCGTGCACAGCAGCTGCGGGCCGAACCCGCCTGCCTGCAGCGAGGAGTTGACCGCGTGCAGGTCGGTGACCAGCCCCTCGATGTCGGACGCCGGGTGCTTGCAGACCAGCCAGGTGAAGCCGTAGGTATCGCCGGACACCTCCACCGAGGTGCCGGCCTCGCCCATGGACAGCAGGTCGCGCACGTCCTTCTCGATATCGCTGAACGCCTTGCCCTCCGCAGCCCGGAAGCACACCGAGCCGCTCCCGGTGGGCGAGAAGTCCGTGGCGGCCTGCAGCGTGATCGCAGCCGACGGCAGCGCGAACAACGCGTCCAGGTTCGGCTGGACCGGCTTGCTCCGGCCGAGCAGCGTGTCCAGGAAGCTCACCGCGGCTACCTGCTGAGCTGCTTAGAGATCTTGTCGAGCTCGCGGAGCCGCTTCTCCAGCGACGGGTGCGTGGAGAAGATCGTGGACAGGTGGAACTGGCCGGGGGCGAGCGCGGGCGTGAAGTAGAACGCGTTCAGCGGCTCGGCCGCCCGCAGGTCCCTGGTCGGGATCCTGGCCATGTCGCCGGTGACCTTCACCAGGGCGCTCGCCAGCGCCGAGGGACGCCCGGTCAGCAGCGCCCCGGACCGGTCGGCGGATAGCTCACGGTACCGGGACAGCATCCGGATGAGCAGGAAGCTGATCGCGTACACGACCATTCCCACGACCATGACAACGAGCACCACCGGAAGCGCGTTCTGATTGTTGTTGTTGCTCCTGCCCCGTCCGCCGCCGCCGAATAGCTCGGAGTAGAACGCGAACCGGACCATCAGCGCGGCGATGATCCCGACAACCGAGGCCACCGTCATCACGGCGACGTCCTTGTGCGCCACGTGCGACATCTCGTGGGCGAGGACGCCCTCGAGCTCCTCGTTGTCCAGCCGCTGCATGATCCCCTCGGTGGCGCAGAGCACCGCCACCTTGCTGTTGCGGCCGGTGGCGAACGCGTTCGGCATCATGGTCGGCGCGATCGCCACCCGCGGCTTGGGCATGTTCGCCATCGCGCACAGCCGGTCCACGATCGCGTGCAGCCGGGCTGCCTCCGGCCCGTCGCCGGGCGTCACGAGCCGCGCACCGGACGTCCGCAGCGCGATCTTGTCCGACCAGTAGTACGAGGCGACAGCCCCGCCGACGCCGATCAGGACCGCGAAGATCGCGAGTCCCGCCCCGCCGCCTCCTCCTCCGCGCCGGCTCGCATAGATGTCCAGAACGAAGTACAGGGCGATGACGAATGCGACGAAGACAAGGCCGAGCAGGAACATCGTCGCGCCCATCCGGGCGATCAGCCCCCGGTCGGTGGCGTAACGCGTGCGCGCCATCGGAGCGCCTCCCTCTGCCTCCCGGCCGCTGCTGGCGGCCAGGCCGGTGTCTTACTCCATTACACCGCACCGGGCAGGCTGATCCGGCCATATCCGGCGCGGCGGCGGTCACGCTAGCGTGACCGCCACCGGGGAAACGCCGGCGCCCTGCGGATCGTTCCCTCGCCAGGACGCGATGCTCAGCCCGGGATCAGGCCCTCGTCGCTGAGCAGCCTGCGGACATCCGCCATGGTCGCGTCCTGGCCAGGGAGGATCAGCTGCGACGGCCGGATCACGTCGGCGTCCACCGGGCTGCCCAGTTCGCGGACCCGCTGCAGCAGCTCATCGCGGGCCGCGGCGAAGGCGGGCTCATCCCCGCCATCCACGGCCGCCTCCAGCTTCGCGTCGAGAGCGTTCAGCTCCTCGGTAGCCGAGTCGTCAACCTGGAGCTGCCCCTCCCCCAGGATCCGCACGATCATTATGGTTCACCCGCCTGGGACGGGTCGGGCTGCTGTGCGGCCCGGGCCGTGTCCCCGTCGCTGGCGGCGGCCGGCGCTGCCGTCCCGATCTGCTTCGGCGCGCCCTGCCCGAGCTCCAGCTTCATCCGCTCCAGCTCGGCGTCAACGTTGTGGCTGGCGCCCATCCGGTCAAGCTCCGCCTGGATGTCATCGCGGGGCCCGCCCACCGCGTCTTCCAGCGCGCCCGACGCCATAAGCTCGTCGATGGCCCCGGCCCGCGCCTTCATCTGCTCGGTCTTGTCCTCGGCGCGCTGGATGGCCAGGCCGACGTCGCCCATCTCCTCGGAGATGCCGGTGAACGCCTCGTTGATCCTGGTCTGCGCCTCCGCGGCGGTGTAGGTGGCCTTGATGGTCTCCTTCTTGGTGCGGAAGGCGTCCACCTTCGCCTGCAGCCGCTGCGACGCCGCGGTCAGCTTCTCCTCCTCGCCCTGCAGCGAGTCGTACTGGACCTTCAGGTCGGTCATCTGGCTCTGCAGGCCCGCCTTACGGGTCAGCGCCTCCCGGGCAAGGTCCTCTCGCCCGGCCGCCAGCGAGTCGCGGGCCTGCCGGTCGAGCTTGTCCGAGGACTGCTGGAGCTGGTTGAGCTGGAGCTCCAGGCGCTTGCGCGAGGTGGCGACATCCGCTACCCCGCGGCGGACCTTCTGCAGCAGCTCAAGCTGCTGCTGGTAGGAATAATCCAGGGTCTCCCGGGGATCTTCCATCCGGTCGAGAGCCTTGTTGGCCTTGGCCTTGAAGATCGTCGAAACCCGCTTCATCACGCTCATAGGCGCGACCATCCCCTCACTGTCGTCACGCTGCCGCAGAGCGCGGCGGCGCCGCAGGCTGTCGAGCTGCAAGCGGAACCGGCGGGCGACCGCCAGATGCTCGGTTCCACCCTACGACGGGCTGGGGTAGTCGTCATCCGCACGCCCCGCCCGTTTCGCACCCGTTTCGCGCCCGGTACCCGCCCGGTCGCCGCCGGGGCTGTCGCCGACCGCCATCGCAGCGCCCGTCCTTGTAAGCTTGACGCCGTGTTCCGACGACGCTCCGCCGACGCTCCCGCCGTGCTCGAGCCCGGCGCACAGCAGCCAGGCGCATCCCCCGGCGCCACCGAGACGGCCGCGAACGGCACGGCTGCGGAGCAGGCTGCCGAGCCCGGCGCGGCCCGCGCGAGGGCCGGCTATACCCCGGGCAAGGGCAAGCCGACGCCCAAGCGGAGCGAGGCCGAGCGGCGGCGCCGCCAGCCCTATGCCGCGCCCGCCGACCGGAAGGCGGCGACACAGCAGGCGCGGGCTAAGGAGCGGGCCGCGCGGGCCCGGCGGATGGAAGCCATGCGGCGGGGCGAGGAGTGGGCGCTGCCCCGCAAGGACCAGGGCCGGGTCCGGCGGCTGGCCCGCGACTACGTCGACTCCCGGCGCAGCCTCAGCGAGTACTACATCTTCGGCATCGTGGTGCTGGTCGTGCTGCTCTTCCTGCCCGCGCTGCGGCAGTCCCTCGTGGTGGACTACGTGCTGATCCTGATGCTCGCGATCATCGTGGTCGAGGGCGTGTACGTGGGGCGGAAGGTGGTCGCGCTGGCGCAGCAGCGGTATCCCGGCGAGAGCACCCGCGGCCTGCGGATGTACGCGGCGGTGCGGAACACGCAGTTCCGCCGCCTGCGCATGCCCCCGCCGCGGGTCAACCGCGGCGACCCCGTGTGACAGCCGGCCTCGGAGGCGGCCTGGGGCCGCCTCCGCTTGCCACCGATATGGTTCTGTCATGAAATATCGTCATCTCGGCCGGAGCGGCCTGAAGATCAGCGAGATCGCGTACGGAAACTGGATCACCCACGGATCGCAGGTCGAGGAGGACGCGGCGGCGGCGTGCGTGGCAGCCGCCCTCGACGAGGGCATCACCACGTTCGACACGGCGGACGTCTATGCCGGTACCCGCGCCGAGGAGGTACTGGGCCGGGCGCTGCGGGGCGTGCGCCGGGAGTCGGTGGAGATCTTCACCAAGGTGTACTGGCCCACCGGTCCCGGCCAGAACGACTCTGGCCTGTCCCGCAAGCACATCATGGAGTCGGCGCACGGCTCGCTGCGCCGCCTGCAGACCGACTACCTCGACATGTACCAGGCCCACCGGTTCGACCACGAGACGCCTCTGGAGGAGACCCTCCGCGCGTTCGACGACCTGGTCCGCCAGGGCAAGGTCCTCTACATCGGGGTCTCGGAATGGCGGGCCGAGGAGATCGCCGCGGCCCTGAAGATCGCCGGGGAGATGGGCCTGGACCGCATCGTCTCCAACCAGCCGCAGTACAACATGCTCTGGCGGGTCATCGAGGCCGAGGTGATACCGCTGTGCGAGCGGGAGGGCATCGGCCAGATCGTCTGGTCGCCGATCGCCCAGGGCGTGCTGACCGGCAAGTACCAGCCGGGAGCCGCGCCGCCGGCGGCCTCGCGGGCGACCGATCCGTCCGGCTCCAGCTTCATCTCACGCCTGCTGACCGATGACATCCTCGGCCGGGTGCAGCGGCTCAGGCCGCTGGCCGAGGCGGCCGGGCTGACGATGGCTCAGCTCGCAATCGCATGGACGCTGCAGAACCGCAGCGTCAGCGCGGCGATCATCGGCGCTACCCGCCCGGAACAGGTCCGGGAGAACGTCAGGGCCTCCGGTGTCCGCCTGGAAGCGGACCTGATGTCAGAGATCGACGAGGTCCTCGGTCCGGTGATCGAGCGCGACCCGGCGCACACCCAGAGTCCGCCAGCCAGGTCATGAGCCCGGCCGGGCAGCCGGGCGGGCGGTCCCGGCGGAGCCGTCCGGGCCCGGCTCGCCAGGTTCGGCGGGATCGGCTGGATCAGCGGGAGCGGCGGGATCAGCGGGATGCAGGGACATCGGCCCGTACTCCGGCCTGCCATCCTCCAGCAGTGTCACCTGGTCGACCCCTGCCTCAAGCAGCGCCCGCCAGTTCTCGCCGATCCAGCTCTCCGCGTCTCCCTGGCTCCCGAACGACTCCCTTGGCAGCCCGCGCTCGGTCATGACCGTGCCGTCCCGCTTCTCTAGCTGCCAGCTCCAGCTCATGGGAGCCAATGCTAGCCAGCGCCGCGGCCGGGCCCGCCGCGGCCGTTCGCGGTCGCGGGTAGGATCGGGGGCCTGGCCCGCTGACCGGTATGGCCGGTAATAACTGATTACTGCGCACGAACTCCCGCAAAGGCCAGTGAAGCTGTTAGGTTCTATCCGCAGCCCGGAGCCAGGTGCGCGACTCGGGACTGGTTCGGCCCGCGAACAAGGTGGTGGCGGCATGACCCGCATCGTCGTCGTTGGCGACCTGATGACCGACACGGTGGCGCATGCGGCGCTGCCGCTGGCAAGGGGCAGTGACACGCCGGCCACGGTGTCCATGCACGGCGGCGGGTCGGGCGCGAACATCGCCGCCTGGCTGGCCGCGGACGGCGCCGAGGTCGCATTCGTCGGCCGCCGCGGCGCCGACATCGCCGGGCGCAACCGTGACATGGAGCTCATGGGCTACGGCGTGGATGCCAGGCTGGTGATGGACCCGGAGCGGCCCACCGGTACCTGCGTGGTCATGGTCACTCACAAGGGTGATCACACGATGCTGTCCGACCCGGGCGCGAACGCCGCGCTCTCCCCCGACGACCTGCCCCAGGACCTGTTCACGCCCGGGGCTCACCTGCACATCTCGGGCTACACGCTGCTGAACGAGGGCTCCCGGCCGGCCGCCCTGGCCGCGTTCGGCCATGCCCAGCGGGCCGGTATGACCGTGTCGGTGGACGGGGCTTCGCGCGCGCCGCTGGAGCGCGTCGGCGCCGAGCCGTTCCTGGACCTCACCAGCGGCGCCGCCCTGCTGTTCGTGAACGGCGACCAGGGCCAGGTGCTCACCGGGCGGGAGGAGCCGCAGCAGGCGGCCCGGGTGCTGAATGCCTGGTACCCGCACGTGGTCATGAAGCTTGGCGCGGAAGGCGCGCTGTACTACTCCGGGGGCCGCCCGGATCCGGTCCGGGTTCCGGGCATGCCGGTCGAGCGGGTCATCGACGGGACCGGCGCCGGGGACGCGTTCTGCGCCGGGTTCCTTCCGGCATGGCTTGACAACAAGCCGCCCGGCGAGGCGCTGGCCAGCGGCTGCCGTCTCGCGGCCAGGGCGCTGACCCTGGTCGGCGCGCGCCCGGCGCTGTAACGGCCTGCGCGCCCGGCTGCGTCCCCGCCCGCTGACCCGCCGCCGGGCGCGCCGCACGGCACCGCCTTCGCGCTGGCGGCAGAATGGCGGTCATGGCCAGACGTACCACGACATCCCCGCCCCCCGAGGATTTCGAGGAGAACATCGTCGACATCGACGTCACCGACGAGATGCGCGGCAGCTACCTCGAGTACGCCTACTCGGTGATCTACCAGCGCGCGCTCCCCGATGCCAGGGACGGCCTGAAGCCGGTGCAGCGCCGGATCCTCTACCAGATGAACCGGATGGGCCTGCGACCCGACAGGGAGCACGTCAAGTGCGCGCGGATCGTCGGGGACGTGATGGGGCACCTGCACCCGCACGGCGACTCGGCGATCTACGACGCGCTGGTCCGGATGGCCCAGCCCTGGGCGATGCGGCTGCCGCTGGTCGACGGGCACGGCAACTTCGGGTCCCTGGGCGGCGACGACGCTCCCGCCGCCTACCGCTACACCGAGGCCCGGCTGACCCCGGCCGCGATGGAGATGGTCGCCTCCATCGACGAGGACACCGTCGACTTCCAGCCCAACTACGACGGCCAGGACACCCAGCCCCGGGTGCTGCCGTCGGCCATCCCCAACCTGCTGGTCAACGGGGCGTCCGGGATCGCCGTCGGCATGGCGACCAACATGCCGCCGCACAACCTGGGAGAGGTGGTTGCCGCGGTCCGGCACCTGATCGCCAGCCCCGGCGCCGACACCGAGACCCTGATGAGCTTCGTCCCCGGCCCTGACCTGCCGACCGGCGGGAAGATCGTGGGCCTGGAGGGAATCCGGGAGGCATATGCCACCGGACGCGGGACCTTCCGCACCCGGGCGACCGCCAGGATCGAGAAGCTGAGCCCGCGCAAGACCGGGATCGTCGTCACCGAGCTTCCCTACGGCGTCGGCCCGGAAAGGGTGATCGCCCGGATCAAGGACCTGGTCGGCGGGCGGAAGCTGACCGGCATCTCGGACCTGAAGGACCTGACCGACCGCAAGAGCGGGCTGCGCCTGGTGATCGAGATCCGCAGCGGCTTCCACGCCGAGGCGGTGCTGGAGGAGCTGTACCGGCTGACCCCGATGGAGGAGTCGTTCGGGATCAACAACGTCGCCCTGGTGGACGGCCAGCCGCGCACCCTCGGGCTGCGCGAGCTGCTGCAGATCTATGCCGATCACCGCATCGAGGTGGTGCGCCGCCGGTCTGAGTTCCGCCGCGGCAAGCGGGAGAGCAGGCTGCATCTGGTTGACGGGCTGCTGATCGCGCTGCTGAACATCGACGAGGTCATCCAGGTGATCAGGTCGAGCGACGACGCGGCGGCCGCAAAGCAGCGGCTTATGGCAGTCTTCGACCTCTCCGAGATCCAGGCTCAGTACATCCTGGACACGCCGCTGCGCCGGCTGACCCGCTACGACCGGCTGGAGCTCGAGCGGGAGCGCGAGGCGCTGCAGGCCGAGATCGCCGACCTGACCGCGATCCTGGAGTCCGAGCAGCGGCTGCGTGACCTGGTCTCGGCCGAGCTGGCCGAGGTCGCCGAGCGGTACGGGACGCCGAGGCGGACCGTGCTGCTGGAGTCCAGCGGCGCAGCGCCCGCGACCGCGGTGCCGCTGGAGGTGGCCGACGACCCCTGCCAGGTGCTGCTCTCCTCGGCCGGACTGCTGGCACGGACAGCGGCAAGGCCGGCCGGGGTGCAGGAGCGCTTGCCGGACGCCCTTGAGTCTGAACGCACCTCCGCTGCCGGCCCGGACGCGCCGGGCCGGGCTATCGCCGGGCACGGCCCGAGAGCCTCCCATGACGTGATCGTCTCCGCCGCCGCGGCTACCGCCAGGGGCTTTGTCGGGGTGCTAACCTCGGCCGGCCGGCTGATCCGGGTGAGCGTGCTCGACCTGCCCGCGCTTCCGCCGAGCGCGCACTCGCCCGCGCTCTCCGGCGGTGCCCCGGTCAGCGAGTTCGTCTCGACCGAGCCGGGAGAGTCGGTCGTGGCGCTGGTCTGCGGCGACGGCGGCCCGGCCGGCTCCAGCATCGCGCTGGGCACGGCGGCGGGCGTGGTCAAGCGGGTGACGCCCGACTACCCGCAGAACGCTGCCGCCTTCGAGGTCATCTCGCTGCGCGAGGGCGACCGGGTGGTCGGGGCCGTCCAGCTCGACGACGACGCCGCGGACCTGGTGTTCATCACCAGCGATGCGCAGCTGCTGCGCTTCCCCGCGGAGTCCGTCCGGCCGCAGGGCCGGTCGGCCGGCGGGATGGCCGGCATCCGGCTGGCCGACGGCGCGTCAGTGATCTGGTTCGGCGCGGTCCGGCCGGGCACGGCTTCGGGAGCCGCCGGCGCGCAGGCGGCCGGGACCCCGGTCGTGGTCACGGTCGCCGGCAGCGCCGGCGCGCTACCGGGGACCTCGGCGGCGACGGTCAAGGTCACGCCGTATGCCCAGTACCCGGCCAAGGGGCGCGGCACCGGCGGGGTCCGCTGCCACCGGTTCCTCAAGGGTGAGGACACGCTGGTGCTGGCCTGGGCCGGCCCGGAGCCCGCCCGCGGAGCGTCGGCGGCCGGGTCGCCGGTCGAGCTGCCGCCTCCGGACGGGCGCCGGGACGGCTCGGGCACCCGGGTGACCAAGCCGCTCGCCGCGCTCGGCGGCACCGCGCCCTGACATCCGGCAGGGCGGGCTCTCCGCCAGTGCCGGCGGCACGTGATCAGCGGGCCGTCAGACCACGCGCCAGACCCGCCACAGCGCCGAGGGCTCGCTCAGCGGGTCACCGTGCACGAGCGTGAAGGCTGCCGGCGCCCCGACAACCAGCCTGCCCGCGTGCGGGTCGCGGAGGACGTCCCCGCCGCGCCAGGTCGCGGCGCCGAGCGCCTCCCACGGCTCAAGTCCAGCGGCGACCAGCGCCTCGACCTCCCAGGCGAGATGGCCGGCCCGCACCGACCCGCCGCCGAAGTCACTTCCGGTCGCGATCGCCACGCCCGCGGCGCGGGCCAGCGCGATCGACTGCTCGGCAGTCTCCCGCCGCTCCGCCACCCGCCGCACGCCTGCTGCGGCCGCGAACCGCTCCAGCGTGGTCGTCGTGGCGAAGCCCTGCCAGGAGTGCAGCACCGAAAGCGTGGAGACCAGCGTGACACGGTTGGCCGCCAGGGTGCGCGCGATGTCGGCGTCGAGCACGAACCCGTGCTCCAGGGTGTCGACGGCGGCGTCCGCGGCGAGGCGGCAGTTCGGCAGCCCTGTCCCGTGTGCCGCGACGGTCGCGCCGCGGGCGTGCACGGCATCGACGACCCGGCGGACTTCCGCGGCCGTCCATGGCGCCGTCTCCGGGTCGGGGCCGTCCAGGTAGAGCTTGACCAGGTCGGCGCCGTCGTCAAGCTGGCCGAGCGCCGCGGCCAGCAGCCCGTCGGAGTCGCTGACCTCGATGGCCAGCCCCGGAGGTAGCGTTCCTGCTCGTGTGAGCCAGGTGCCCGCCGCCCGGATGTACGGATAGCCGGGCCGGCCCCGCCACTGGTCACGAAGCGCCAGCGCCAGCGCCCGTTCCCGTCCGTCGGGGGTGTCCGCCCGGCGGACCGAGCCAACGTCCCGGATCCAGCGCACGCCCGAGCGGACCAGCGCGGCGGCGTTGTGCTCGGCGGCGTCGATGAGCTCCGGCGTGGCATCCCCGCCCCGCTCGATCCACCGGGCGCCGCCCGGAAGGGTCAGGTGGCTGTGACAGTCCACGAAGCCAGGAACGATGGTGGCGCCGCTGGCGTCCACGACATCGGCCCCGTCGGCTACCTCGCCCGGCAGGTCGTCGTAGATGCCGGCCAGCACGCCGTCCCGGACCAGCACGCTGACCCCGGTGCGGAGGCCGGGCGAGGTGCCGTCGGCGAGCGCCGCGCCCGCGTAGAGGACAGCGGCCATCAGGCGTCGATCCGGTCGGGGTCCAGCTCGGTCGCCCCGGCGGCGATGAAGTCCCGGCGCGGCGCCACGTCGCTGCCCATCAGCAGACCGAAGATCGACGCGGCCGCGGCCGCGTCGGCGATCCTGATCCGCCGCAGCATCCGGTGGCGCGGGTCCATCGTGGTCTCGGCGAGCTGGGCGGCGTCCATCTCGCCGAGGCCCTTGTACCGCTGCGGCGGCTCCTTCCAGCGCTGGCCCCTGCGCTCTAGCTGCAGCAGGGTGCGATGCAGCTCAGGGTCGGAGTAGGTGTAGATGTACCTGGGCTGGCCCTTCCTCGGGCTGATCAGCTCGATCCGGTGCAGCGGCGGGACCGCCGCGAAGACCCGGCCCGCCTCCAGCATCGGCCGCATGTACCGGTGGAACAGGGTGAGCAGCAGCGTCCTGATGTGCGCGCCGTCCACGTCCGCGTCGGACATCAGGATCACCCGCTGGTACCTGGCCGAGTCCAGGTCGAACGCGGCGCCCGAGCCAGCCCCGATGACCTGGATGATCTGTGCGCACTCCGCGTTCTTCAGCATGTCGGCCAGCGAGGCCCGCTGCACGTTGAGGATCTTGCCGCGGATCGGCAGCAGAGCCTGGAACTCCGAGTCCCTGGCCAGTTTCGCGGTGCCGAGCGCGGAGTCGCCCTCCACGATGAACAGCTCGCTGCGGTCATCGGCCGACCGGCAGTCCACCAGCTTCGCCGGGAGCGCCGAGGCAGCGAGCGCGGACTTGCGGCGCTGGTTCTCGCGGTGCTCCCGGGCGGCGATCCTGGTCCTGGCCGCGGCGGCCACCTTCTCCAGCACGGCTCGCGCCTGCTGCCTGGTGCCGCGCCTGGTCCCGGCAAGGAACCCGCGCAGCTCGGCGGCCAGCACCTGCCCGACGATCCTGGACGCCGCCGGGGTGCCGAGCACCTCCTTGGTCTGCCCCTCGAACTGGGGCTCCGGCAGGCGGACCGCGATTACCGCGGTCAGGCCTTCCAGCACGTCCTCCTTGATCACCGGCTCGTCGCCGTTACGGAGCAGCCGGGCCGCGCGGAGCTGCTCGTTGAAGGTCCTGACCAGGGACCTCTCGAATCCCTGCACGTGAGTGCCGCCCTTCGGAGTGGCGATCACGTTCACGAACGAGCGGGTGATGGTGTCATAGCCGGAGTTCCACTGCAGGGCGATGTCGACGCTGAGCTCCCGCTCGACGTCGGTAGGCGTGAGGTGCCCCTGATCGTCGAGCACCGGGACGGTCTCGGTGAAGGAGCCCGCCCCGGCGAGCCGGATGACCTCGGTGACCGGCTCACCCGCCGAGAGGTGGGCGCAGAACTCGCCGATGCCGCCCGCGAACCTGAACTCCGCCTCTCTCGGCTGCCCGCGATCCCCGGCCCCCGGTGCGGTCGCGGCGGCGCCGCCTGGCTCGCCGGGCGGGCTGGTGCCCTCGTCGCCGGACGGGCTCGCAGGGCCGGTTTCCGGGCCGTCGCCGGCCACGTGCAGCCGCTCGGCCCGTGCCCGCTCGTCCCGGATCCGGATGGTCAGTCCCGGCACCAGGTAGGCGGTCTGCCGGGCGCGCTCGGCCAGCGCGGAGTAACTCCACTCAGCCCCTGGAACGAAGACCTGAGGGTCGGGCCAGAACCGGGTCCGCGTTCCGGTCACGGTGCGAGCCACCCTGCGCACCTTGCGCAGCCCGGGGGCCGGGGTGAACCCTGCCGCCGGGCCCTCCCCGTCGAACTCGCCCGGGACGCCGCGGCGGAACGACTTGGCCCACTCGTGGCCGCCCTTGCAGACCGTGACGTCCACCCGGGCGGACAGGGCGTTGACGACCGAGGCCCCCACGCCGTGCAGGCCCCCGGAGGCGGTGTAGGAACCGCCGCCGAACTTGCCGCCGGCATGCAGCCGGGTCATGACGAACTCCACCCCGGACAGGCCGGTCCTGGGCTCGACATCGACCGGTATGCCCCGCCCGTTATCGGCCACCTCGGCCGAGCCATCGTCGTGCAGCACCACGTCAATCCGGGTGCAGTGACCGCCCAGCGCCTCGTCGACCGAGTTGTCGAAGATCTCCCACAGGCAGTGCGCCAGCCCGCGGCCGTCCGTGGACCCGATGTACATCCCGGGACGCTTCCGCACCGCCTCCAGGCCTTCCAGCATCGTCAGATGCCGCGCGGTGTAGCCGTCTGCGGCGCTGGCCGCGACAGCCGCGGGCGCTGCGGTGATGGCGGTCACGTCGGGTTCTCCCTGTGGGTCATCCGGGCGGCTGGCGGCCAGCCTGCACCAGCCTGAACGCAGGGTAGCGCCCTGCACCGTCAGCACGCCGCAGGCTCGCCGGTCCATACCAGGCGACCTGGGACAACGCGTGCGCTATGGTAGGCGCTCACCTGCAGGCCAGCACGTGTTCGCCCATGGCGGACGCGACGGCAGCCGGGGAAGAGTAGCCAAACCCCGGCTGTTGTGATGCTGTAGATGATCAGAAGGACGGACCGGGTGCCGGGTGTCACAGCCTGGGAGCCCGTTCCGTCCCGAGGCAGCCCGTCAGGCGGGATGGTTGACGGCCGGCCGCTCGGGTAGCGGGCGGGCGCTAGGCGAGGGAGGCGACATGACCGGAGCGATGGCCCCAGCGCAGCCACTTGGCGCTACGGACCTCTGCGACCGCTGCGGCGCCCAGGCCTATGTCCGCGTTATCCTCCCGGGCTCGGCCGAACTGCTGTTCTGCGCCCATCACAACCGGCAGCACGCCGACGCGCTCGCCAAGATCGCGGTAGAGATCCACGACGAGACCGGCCGCCTGGTCGCCGCGGAGGACGCCAAGCAGGCGGCTAGCTAGCCGCTCGCTCCCACCGTTGAGATTACCTTTGAGTGACGTAACAACGCAGGCCCGCGACCAGCTCCGGTCGGCGATCATCACCTTGACCGGGCACCTAAGACCGCCGTCGACGCCAGAAGCGCCTCGGCAAGCTAACACCGGCCGGATACGAGCTGCTGTGCACTGACGCCCTCAAAACGGCCTGACCCGTCCACCCCGCGAGCCAATCAATGCGGAGCAGTCCCCAACCTCCCAGCATCAGGCAAGAGTGGAGGGCACTGGACCGGCGAAGGCAACCTGTATGCCTGCGTGATCAAAGACGTGTTCGCCAGCCCTACTAGCGGAGCCCTAGGACGGTCAGGAGTGCTTCGTCGATACCCCACTGCTGGTCTGGGCTGACGCGGCCGACCATGTCTCCTAGTCGCCCAGCATCGACCGCTCCGACTTGCTCCACCAGGACTCGTGTGGTTTCCCCGAGCAACTCGATCTCGGGCCGGAAGGATGCGGGCTTGGCGCTCAGGGACGTCGGAGCGAGCAGGACGACCGAGCGTGGCAGCAGTGCGTCGGACTGGACTATCACGCCATACCGGCGCCCGCGCTGCTCGTGCCCTGTTCCTCGTGGTGGCCGGAACTCGTAGATGTCACCCCGGAGCACGCATGCTCTCCATGAATTCGGCCACTTCGAGCATTTCCCGGCGGTCGTCCTCGTCTGCTTCCAGAGCTGCTGCTTCGGCTGCCACCGCAGCACGGCGGTGGAGTCGCTCGACGCTGTCGAGGATGGCGCGGCGGATAGCCTCGGACCGCGTCAGGCCAGTGGACTCAAGCTGTGCTAGGGCTCGCAGCGTTTCCTGGTCGAGGCGCACGCTGATAGCTGACGACATGCTACTGAGCGTATCACGTTTCGTAATACGGCGGTAAGCGTTACCGCTCAGTCCAGGTAATCCCTGAGTACCTGGGAGCGGGACGGGTGCCGCAGCTTCGACATGGTCTTGGACTCGATCTGCCGGATCCGCTCCCTGGTGACGCCGTACACCTTGCCGATCTCGTCCAGGGTCTTCGGCTGGCCGTCGGTCAGCCCGAAGCGCATGGAGACGACCCCGGCTTCCCGCTCGGACAGCGTGTCCAGCACGGAGTGCAGCTGCTCCTGCAGCAGCGTGAAGCTGACCGCCTCGCCCGGCTGGATAGCCTCGGAGTCCTCGATCAGGTCACCGAACTCGCTGTCGCCGTCCTCGCCGAGCGGCGTGGACAGAGAGATAGGCTCGCGGCCGTACTTCTGCACCTCGATGACCTTCTCCGGGGTCATGTCCAGCTCGGCGGCAAGCTCCTCGGGCGTGGGCTCGCGGCCCAGGTCCTGGAGCATCTGCCGCTGCACCCGGGCGAGCTTGTTGATGACCTCCACCATGTGCACCGGGATCCGGATGGTGCGGGCCTGGTCGGCCATCGCCCTGGTGATCGCCTGCCGGATCCACCAGGTCGCATAGGTGGAGAACTTGTAGCCCTTGGTGTAGTCGAACTTCTCCACCGCGCGGATCAGGCCGAGGTTCCCCTCCTGGATCAGGTCGAGGAACAGCATGCCCCGCCCGGTGTACCGCTTGGCCAGCGACACCACCAGCCGCAGGTTAGCCTCCAGCAGGTGGTTCTTCGCCCGGCGGCCGTCCTCGGCGATCCACTCCAGGTCCAGCCGCACCTCTGAGGGCAGGGCCGTATCCTCGGCCAGCTTCTCCTCGGCGAACAGGCCCGCCTCGATCCGCTTGGCCAGCTCGACTTCCTGCTCCGCGTTGAGCAGCGGGACCTTGCCGATCTGCTTCAGGTAGTCCTTAACCGGGTCCGAGGTGGCACCGGCCACCGCCACCTGGGCAGCCGGGAGGTCGTCATCGTCGTCGCCGTAGACGAACGCCTCGTCCTCCGCCTCCTCGTCCTGAGCGGCCAGCCCGCGGCCCGCTGCCCTGGCACCGGCCGGCGCATGGCCGGGCAGCGCCGCATCCGCAACGGCGTCGGCGGCTTCCCCCTCATCGGCGACGCTGTCGTCGGCCTCAGCAGCGCCGATGACCGCATCGGCCTCGGCGAAGTCCATGCCGACGATGCCGTCATCGGCCTCGGCGGCCTCGGCCAGGTCCTCGAGATCCTCTAGGTCCTCGAGGTCCTCGACCGTGTCCAGGCCAGCCACGGAATCGAGATCCGGCTCGCCGTCGAGGTCCGGCTCGCCCTCGAGGTCGGCGGCCGCCAGCTCCGGATCAGCATCGAGGTCTGCTACCACAGCCAGCTCCAGGTCATCGTCTTCGCGGGGGACTGCCGAAAGGCCCGGGGCTTGCTCCCGCCGAGACCGGGCCGTACTACTTCTGCCGCTACGCACAGCCCCGGCAGGCTTCCCGCCGGGCCCGGACGCCGTACCTGAGTTGCTCGCCGCACCGCTCCTCGCAGACTCAGCCCGCGAACCCGTGCGGTGATTCCCGCCGCCGGCCACGCCATCACGCATGCCGCCGCGCGCAACGCGACCGCCGTTGGCCGCGCTGCCGCCCCGTGCCGCGCCTCCGGCTGCCGTCCCGCCGGACGCAGCCCGGCCGGCAGCCGCCCGGGCCGCCCTGGTCTGCTGCATGGGAACCTGCGCGGCCCGCTGGCCTGCCTGGCCGGGCGCGCCAGGCGATTCAGGCTGCGCCGTCCGGGACTGGCGGCGCCGGGCCTGCGGCTCGCGCTGGTCGCGCTGGTCGCCCTGGCTGCGCTGGTCACGCTGATCGCGCTGGCTACGCCGGTCACCCGCATCGCGCGGCTGTCGCGGGTTCGGGCTGGGCAGCCTCGGTTGCTTCCGGGCTGCCGAGCCTGCAGCGGTCGCCACCGCGGTCACCCCTTCCCCCGGCGGGCAGCAGCCCGCCGGCGCCCCATCGACCTCTGGCCAACCGAACTGCCAGGTGACACAGACACCTCTCCCGCTCGTCCTGGCGGGGAACGGGGCTCCCAGCGCGCGAGCGCCGCTCCCAAGACCGTGCCGGTTACCTGATGGCTCCGCTCACACCGAGTCGCAGCCGGGCCATACCTTCTCCCGTCCACCACCATAGGCGGAGCTGGCGGGTAGATCGTACCGATGCGAGCCAGGCTGGCCGCCTTCCGCTGGACGCAGCCGGCCCGCGCTGAGGAATGGTACCCGCTACCCCCACAACTCGACCTCTTCCGCCTCGTCGCCGGTGCCTGCGCCGACACCGGTGTCGGCCTTGCTGTGCCGCGGGTGATGCAGCACCAGCAGCATCACGTCGTCGTCCTGCTCATGCCCGGTCAGCATCCGGTCAAGCAGATAGCCCAGCAGGCGGCCCGGATCCTCGCGGACCTCCGGCAGGGCCTGGCCGGCCACCGCCACGAGCTCCTCCAGCCCCGCGTCGAGCCCGCGCCTGCGGTTCTCGACCAGGCCATCCGAGTACAGCACCGCCGTGCTCCCCGGAGGCAGCCGGAACGGGTACTGCCGCCTCGGGCTAGGCCAGCCGAGCGGGGTCCCGGGATTGGCCTCGTCCAGCCGGGGCGGCCCATCGTGAGTGATCAGCAGCGGAGGCAGGTGACCAGCGTTGCCGGCCAGGCCGTCGCCGGTCGCCGGGTCGAGGACGAGGTAAGCGACGGTCGTGACCTGCTCCTCCAGCTCGGTTGCGGCGAACAGGCGGTCCAGCCCGGCCAGCACCGCCGCGGGCCGCGGGTCGGTCAGGGCCAGTGCCCGGAGCGCGTTCCTTACCCTGCCCATTCCCGCGGCCGCGCTCACGCCCTTGCCCATGACGTCCCCGGCAGCCACCGCGAGCTTGCCGTCAGGCAGCCGGAACGCGTCGTACCAGTCGCCGCCGACCTCCATGTTCCGGGTGACCGGCAGGTAGCTCGCCTCCAGGATGATCCCGGGCACCGTCGGCAGGCTGTCCGGGAGCAGGCTGCGCTGCAGCGTCTCCGCTGTCGAGTGCTCGCGCTCGAACAGCTCGGCCCGCTCCAGGGCCAGGGCGCACTGCCCGGCCAGTGCCTCCAGGAAGATCCGCTCCTCGTCGGTGACCCGGCGCGGCTGGTCGAAGGAGAACCTGAGTGCCCCGAGCGGCTCGCCAGAGGACATCAGCGGCAGCCCCACCCAGGCACGCTCGTCGCTGTGCCGCAGGAACAGCTCCACGTCACCCTCGTCACCGAACTGCCGGCGCAGCTCATCCGGGCTGTCCACGAGGACAGGCCGGTGGCTGGAGAAAGCGCGCGTCATCACGCTCGGCACGTCGAGCGGAAGCTCCGGCGCGGGGGAGCCCGGCGTCGCCGGCAAGCCGGCCACGTTGACCGTGCGCAGCCGCCGCTCGGGAGTCAGCAGGCCGACCGCTGACCGCTGCGCCCCGATGGCCGACCGGCCGACTTCCGTGATGACCTCGACAACCTGCTCGACCGTGATCGCCTCGGCCAGCATGGAGGTGGCCTGCTGGAGCCGGGCCGTGCGCAGTGCGGCGGCGGAAAGCTGCTCGGTCAGGCGGCCGCGCATCTCCTCGGCCTCTCGCTGCGCGGTGACGTCGGTGCTGACTCCGACCCACTCGATGATCTTCCCGCTGCGCTCCACCGGGACGGCGCGGATGTCGTAGTGGCGGTAAGAGCCAGTCGGGGTGCGCACCCGGTAGCGGGTATCCAGGACGGTGCCGCTGCGCAGGCTGTCCTGCCACAGCCGGGACACCTGCTCGCGATCGTCCGGGTGCAGCGCGGCCAGCCAGCCCTCAGACCGGTATTCCTCCGGGCTCTGCCCGGTAACCGCACGCCATTCCGGCGCATCCTCCGCGATCTCGCCGGCCGGCGTGGTCACCCAGACCACCTGGGCACCGGCCCGGACAAGCGAGCGGTAGCGCTCCTCGCCGCGCAGCCCGGCTTCCGCCGAGTGCCGGAGGTCGCTGACGTCCACGGCGACGAGCACAACGCCGGCGATCTGACCCTCAGGGTCGTGTGATGGATACCACGAGAACTCCCACAGCCGCTGCCGGCCGCCGGCCATCAGCTCCTGCTCGGCCTCGCGGAACGGCTTACCCGACGAAAGGACGCTGCGGACCGCGTATTCCGCTCGCTGCCCCAGGCTGCCCTCCCAGACCTGGGAGGGCAGGCGACCGATGCAGTCGGCCGGGCTGGCTCCGTTCACGCTGGCCAGGTGCCGGTTCATGCGGCGGAATCGCATGTCACCGCTGAGGAACGCGAACCCGATCGGCGCCTCTGCCAGCAGCGTGGCCAGCAGCGCCGAGTCGGCGTAATCCAGGCTGGAAACCCGTGGTCTCGGCACTGAAGTGCCTGTGCTCATCGCGAATCCCCCGGGCTCGTGCGAGCACATCCCATGGAAGGGCTCCTTCCTGCCCACTGCGGACACAAGAAGGCTATCGGCAAGAACGCGCCCGAGCCCGCCTCGTGCTGCAATTTCTGCCGGTCAGCTGGCTAGCGCCGCCGCCATCACCCGGGCGGCGGCGAACCCTGCGCCGGCTGCAGGGGAAAATGGCAGGCGGCCTGCTGCCCGGCGGCTCCGGCTGGGGCAAGCGGCGGCTCCTGCACCGCGCAGATCTCTTCCGCGCAAGGGCATCTGGTGCGGAACCGGCAGCCTGACGGCGGATCGCTGGCCGGCGGAGGCTCGCCGAGGAGGCTGCCCGCGCAGTGGCGGCTCTCGATCGAGGGTGCCAGGTCGACCAGTGCCCGCGTGTACGGGTGTGCGGGATTTGCGCATACCGCCGCTGCCGGGCCGATCTCCATGAGCTTGCCCAGGTACATGACGGCAACCCGGTCGGCCATCCGCCGCACGACATCCAGGTCGTGGGAGATGAGCAGGTAAGCCAGCCCGTAGCGGCGCTGCAAGGTGCGCATCAGGTCAAGAACCTGCGCCCGGACCGAGACATCCAGCGATGACACCGGCTCGTCCGCCACGATCAGGCGAGGCTGCAGGATCAGCGCTCGTGCCAGGGCAAGGCGCTGCCGCTGGCCGCCGGAGAGCTCGTGCGGGAACCGCTGCAGCGCATCGGCGGGCAGGCCGACCTCATCGATGATCCGGGCGATCAGACGGCGATGGGACCTGCGCCGGCCCGGCATGTTAATGGACAGCGGCTCGCGCAGGATCGCCCGCGCCCGCATCCGCGGGTCCAGGGCCGCGTGGGAGTCCTGGAACATCAGCTGGATGGGCACGCCGCTGGTCCAGCTGTCACCGCGGGCACGGCGCGCGGTGCGCTCCCCGGCCCCCCAGCCGGACCGCCAGGCGGGCCTGCTCAGACCGGTGAGCTCCGCGCCGTCCATCTCGATCAGGCCGCGATCGGGCCGCTCAAGGCCTGCGAGCAGCCGGGCGAGGGTGGTCTTGCCGCTCCCGGACTCTCCCACCAGGCCCAGCGTCCGGCCCGCCGCGACCGTGAAGCTCACCCCGGCCACCGCGCTGATCGTCCCTACCCGGCTGCGCAGCACGCTCCCCCGGGTTACGGGGAACTCCTTGACCAGGTCCCTGACGCTGAGCAGGGGCGACCCGCCCTCGCCGTCGTCGCCTGCGCCCGGCATGGGCCTCGCCGCTGCCGCGGCGGGCAAGCGGGAGCCGCTGCCGGCCGCCGAGCCAGCCCGGCCTCCGTTCGCGGCCGGATGCGCGTCCCGGACAGCCGGGCCGGCCTTCGCAGGGTTCAGCGGGAAGAAGCAGGCGAACAAGTGGCCAGGGTGATCTCCGTCCAGCGGCGGGACCGACCGGCTGCACCAGCCCCTGGCCCGGTCGCAGCGCGGAGCGAACGAGCAGCCCCCGCCCGCTGCGCTCAGCCCGTCAGGCCCGCTCAGCGCAGTCCCCGGCCCGCTCGCCACGGCGGACCCGCTCGCCGCCGCAGACCCGCTCGCCGCGGCGATCAGCGCGGCCGTGTACGGGTGCCGGGGTGACGTCAGTACCTCCGGGGCCGGGGCGCACTCGACGACCCGTCCGGCGTACATCACCGCGATCCGGTCCGCCCGTCCCGCGACCACGCCCAGATCGTGGCTGATCAGGATGATCGCCATAGCGGCGGCATGGCGGAGCCGGTCGAGCGTCTCGAGGATCTGCCGCTGCAGCGCGGCATCAAGCGCAGTGGTGGGCTCGTCTGCGATCAGCAGTTCCGGCTCGCAGGCGAGGGCCATGGCGATGGCTGCCCGCTGCCGCTGGCCTCCTGAGAGCTGGTGCGGGTAGCTTGCCGCCACCCGCTCCGGCTCGGCGATGCCGACCTGGCCGAGTACCTCCGCGACGCGCCGCGCCGCCGCCTCCCGGTCGGGACCTCGGTGCAGCAGCACGCTCTCGGCGACCTGGCTGCCGATCGTGCGCACCGGGTCCAGCGAGCTGCCGGGATCCTGAAAGATCATCGCGATCCTGCTGCCGCGTATCTGCCGCAGATCGCGCTCGGCCAGGCCGGCGATGTCCTGGCCGTCCAGCAGGATCCGGCCGCCGACGATCGCCGCGCCGGGAGGCAGCAGCCGCAGCACCGAGAGTGCCGTGATGGTCTTGCCGCACCCGGACTCCCCCACCACGCCAAGGCACTCGCCGCGGCTTACCGAGAGGCTGACACCGGTCAGGGCGTGCACGACGCGGTCGCGTGCGGCGCCGCTCCCGCGTGCCCGGATGTCCGCGCGGAGGTCATCGATCTCCAGCAGCGGACCGTGCCAGGTGGCGGCAGCGCCGCCAGGCTGCCCCGTCAATGCCGCTGCCACCTGACCCCGAGGCTGTCCCGCAGCCCGTCGCCGATGAAGTTGAACGCGATGACCACGAGCGCGATGGCAAGGCCCGGCGGGTAGATCAGCCACCAGTCACCGTCGTGGATGTACAGGATCCCGGCGCCGATCATGCTGCCCCAGTCCACTGACGGGGGCTGCACGCCGAGGCCCAGGTACCCGAGCGTGGCGAGCAAGACGATCGCGTCGGCGATCTGGAAGGTGACATTCACCATGATCGTTCCGAGCGTGTTCGGCATGATGTGCCGTACCACCACCCGCACGCCGCCACCGCGCATCACCCGCACCGCCTGTACGTACTCCCTGGTCCGCAGCGTCAGCGCCGAGCCGCGCACCAGCCGGGAGGTACCCAGCCACGAGGTGCCCGCGATCACCAGGATCAGCGCCCAGGTGGACGGCCGGAAGATCGCTGTAATCATCAGCAGCAGGAACAGCGCGGGAATCGCGAGCGCGGCATCGACCAGCCGCATCATGACCGCGTCAGCTATCCCGCCGAGGTACCCGGCCACCGCCCCCCAGGCGGTGCCGAGGACGGTCGCGAGCAGGCCCGCGCTGATCCCCACCACCAGCGAGACCTGGCCGCCTGCCATGAGCCTGCCGAGCTGGTCAACGCCGTCACCGTCGGTCCCGAGCGGGTGGCCAGCCCGGGGCGAGAGGTTGGCGAGCGCGAGGTTCACATGCTGCTGATCGGTGTGGTAGAGCAGAGGTCCGATAAAGCAGAACGCGGCCACCGCTGCCACCGTCAGTGCGCCGGCGACTGCCATCCGGTTCCGCCCGCAGATCACCGCGGTGGCGCGGGCCGCAGCGATCAGCCGCCGAGCCAGCGAACGCCCTGCGGACCGGCCGGCAGGGGCATCGGCCTGGCCTGGGCCGCCTTCAGCGGTGGCATGCCGGCCGCGGCTCGCCTGGGCGCGCAGCGGCCGCAGGACACCGCTGACGCTGCTGGGCCTGCGCACGGATGTCATGACGCCGCGTACCTGATCCGCGGATCCAGCGCCGCGTAGCAGAGATCGGCGGCCAGAGACCCGAGCACGGTCAGCACGCCGAGAACGAGCGCGAAGCCCAGCAGTACCGGGTAGTCGCTGTTCTGCGCCGCCTGCCAGAACTGCCAGCCCACGCCCTGGATGTTGAAGACCGACTCGGTGACCAGCGTGCCGCCGAGGATCTGCGGGATCGACATCCCGACGAGCGTGACCACCGGAATCAGGGAGTTGCGCAGCACGTGGCCGGTCAGCACCTGGCGATCGCCGGCCCCCTTCGCCCGGGCGGCCCGGACGTAGTCCTCGGCGAGGCTGTCCAGGGCCGCCGCGCGCAGGTACCGCGTGAATAGCGCGATCAGCAGCAGGGCCAGCGTGAGCACCGGCAAAGTGAGGTCTCGCCAGTCGGTGATCACCCCGGCGATGCCAGGTGCCTGCGGGCCCTCGGCCCCGAACAGCCGGAGCTGGTCGGCCAGTGTCACCACGAGCACCGAGCCGAGGACGAACGATGGCGTGCCGTAGAACAGGAACGTCAGGCCGGTCACCACGTGGTCGGCCGCGGAGTTGCGGCGGATTGCCTGCAGCAGGCCGAGCGGGATCGACACGGCCAGCGCAATCGCGGTCGCGATGACCGCGAGCACCAGCGTCCGCGGCAGGCTGGATGCGAGCATCCCGGCAACGGTGGCGTTCCGCTCCACCGAGACCCCGAGATTGCCGCCGAGCACCTGGCCGAGCCAGCCCAGATACTGGCCGAGTACCGGGATGCCGGGCCCGGCGGTCCCGGTCAGCGAGCGTGCCGTGCTGCCCGGCGCCAGCCGGAGCAGCAGGTACACGATCAGCGTGACCAGTACCGTAGTGGCGGCTGCCTGCAAGACCCGCCGGATCAGGTAGCCAGCCACGACCGGCCCCGCAGGCCCCGCCGATCCGGCCGGCGCCGCCAGCCAGCGTTTCGCCGGCTCACTTCAGGTAGTACCAGTTCTCGGGGTTGATCGAGAGCGTGGGGCTCCACGGCCCGGTATGCAGGCTGTCAGTGGTCTCGACCAGCGCCTGGGGCGCCTCCGGCTGGTAGATCACCGGGATCTGCTTGGCCAGGAAGTTCTGCCACTGGTACATGTACCTGAGGTTGGAGCTCTGTAGCGTCTTGCGGATCAGGGAGTCGTTCGTGGCGTTCGAGTACTGCCCGAAGTTGGCGAACGACGTGGTCATGAACAGCTCCTCGCCGGTCGGCATGTAGTCAGGCGCATACGACCAGCCCTGTCCCCAGTCGGCCATCTGCCAGCTATGGCACTGGGTGGCCGAGCCGCCGAAGCACGACGAGGCCAGGCTCACGACGTCGTTGAACGAGCCGGCGAGCAGCGTGATCTGGATCCCGAGCTCTGCGGCGTTCGACTGTAGCTGCTTGAGCTCAGACTCCAGCCACGCCAGGCCAGTGGCGTAGTTGAGGGTGAAGCTCAGCGCCTGGCCGGCGTGGATCCCGGCACCGCAGTCGCCATTGCCGGTGCCGGGGCGGCTGCACGTGGTCAGCCCGTTGGGCCGGACGGTCCAGCCATTCTGGGTCAGCAGGTTCTTCGCCTGGACCGGGTTGTACGGGAACGGGTCGCCCTGCCGTCCGGCCGCTGACAGGTACCTGGTGGCGGGGTAGGCGGCAACAGGCCCGACCGTGGCCACCCCGTAGCCGTGCAGCGGCCCGTCGATCACGCCCGCCTGATTCATCAGGTCCTGGAACGCGTGCCGGAAGTAAAGCTGCCTGAAGATCGCGCCCTGGCCGGTGGTGTTGGCGAAGTTGATCGGGAAGTAGTCAAGTCCCCAGGAATACAGCGGGGAGAGGCTGTAGCCGGGCAGCGGGTTCTGGCCAACGGTCTGTCCAGCGGGCGGCACCGGCGCGTCCACCGTCGGGAGGTAGCCGACGTCGAGCTTCTGGCTGCCCACCGGCGCTGACAGCACGTTGTACTCGGCCTGCTCGGAGGTGAACGGTATCTCAACGAACTGCGTGATGTGGTGCGCAGGCACCTGTCCCGAGTACTTGGGGTTGTAGGCGAAGGTGACCTGCCCGTCCGCCGTGAAGCTGGTCAGCCGCCATGGGCCGTCCACGATGCTCCAGATCGGCGAGGCTGCCCACTTCGGATACGTCCCGGGGCCGGACAGGCTGGCCAGGTAGCTGTTGACGGCCTTGCAGTCCGCCTGAACCTGCGTGCAGTTGCTCTTCCCGGCCGCGGTGCGGTCCCACGCCATCGGCAGCGGGGTGATCTGGCTCAGCTCGTTGGAGGTGAACCAGGACCGCGAGTAGGCGCCCTTGATCGTCATCTGGATCTCGAACGTCGACACCACGCGCATCCTGGTGACGTTGTCGGGGAAGTAGGGCGGCACGTAGCCGCCCCAGTCGGCCTTGTTCGCCTTCATCAGGTGCATCCAGAAGAGCACGTCATCGGCGGTCACCTGCTCGCCGTTGGACCACCTGTAGTTCGGCTTAAGCCGGATCGTCACGACCTGGCCGCTGTAGGTCGGCGGGTAGGCCAGGCTGAGCACGGGATCCAGCAGCGGCGTGCTCCCCTTCCCGAACCAGTACAGCGGCCGGTACATCAGGTACTGGAAATAGTTCGTGTTCGCGACGGTGAAGTACGGGCCCGGGGTGAACGGGTAGATGTAGTTGGGCGGGTTGCCGGCGGGCTCGGCCCAGGTCACGACCCCGCCGCTGACCGGCGTGGTGCCGATCCTGCTGGTCGAGCCGGCCGAGCCGCAGGCGGTCGCCGCGAGGATGACCGCGATTCCGCCGCCTACTGCCGCGAGCATGCGGCGTGCGCCTCGCGCACGGAGGGTTGTCTTCCGGGGAACGGGCCCCATCACCGTGACTCCTTCTCGCCTTATCCACCGTCCGGCCACCTGGCGAGCCGTCGGCCGACCGCCCGTGCCGAGCCAGTCATGCGTGCACCGCAGAGGACACACCCGCTGAGGAATTATGTCCTAGAACCCGAACTATCGTCGGCACTTTCGGATTACTGGGCACACTTCACCGCGTCGGCGCCCGTGAGCGCACGCCAGGTGCCGGCGGCGCTGACGGACACCGGCTTGTCCCGAGGCTCATGACCGCCGGCGCAATGGTCCGGCTCACCCCGGGACAAATGCGCGCATGGCACCATTGACACAGTTGCGCCCCATCGTCCACCTGACCGGTGCTCGCGCGGACCCGCGTGGCACGCCGTATCCGGGCTTAGCATCGCCGGGTGTTCATCTGGAAGGCTAGCTAACGTGAATCCGCAGAGCCGACGGAGGGAGCCCGCCGGGCCCGGCGAGCGGAAGGCCCACGGTGCAGGGCCGGGCAGGCCCGGGTCGGCACCGCCGAACGCCCTGTTCGCCGAGATGCTGCGGGCCGCGCGGGAGCTGCTGGCCGTCCGCAGTCCGCTGGACGCTGAGCTGATGGTCAGCGAGCTGCTCGGCACCTGGTGGGGGCAGCGTTCCGGCCGCCACCGCGGGGACGTCCGGCGCCAGCGCGCGGCCGTCGAGGAGCTCGTGGGCGAGGGCCTGGTCGAGTACGCCGCGCAGCAGGGCACCCCGGCGGCACTGGCATTGCTCTCCGGCGTGGCGTGCCTGGGCACGCCACGTCAGGCAGCACGTGCCGAGGAGGCGGCGCTCGACCTGATGGACCGGGGCGTCGCGCGGCCGGGCTGGGCTGAACATGTCGGCGCGGTGGCATCGGCGGAGTGCTACGTGAACTCCGATCTCTACGGTGACCGGGACGAGGTGATCTGCGTCTTCAGCTATGCCGGGGAAGAGGAGCACGGCCTGGTCGTCGTGGTCGACTACAACGCCGGCGGGATGGCCAGGGACGGCTGGGTCACCTCTCAGGTGGCCAAGCTGCTCGACTACTGCCGCCAGTCGGCCTCCACGTTCAGCAGGGTCGAGCCGCCGCAGGCGAGGCGTCTGCTGGAGGCGGCGCTAGCGGTGACGGAGGCCGCTCCGAGCCCGCCGGTCAGCGGCTCGTTCCCCTCCTATCACGCGTTCATCCGGGCGCGGGTCCGGACCCTGCCGCCGCAGTCACGCCCGGCCGAGCCCGCGAGCGGCCCGGCGCCTTCCCGCAGCGCAGGCGGGCACGGCGGGGCCAGCCCGTCGGGCAGCTCGGCTGTATCCCGCAGGTCTCGTGGCGCCGGGCGGCCAGGCGACGCGGGCAGTGCCGCGAGCCCCGGTAAGCCCGGCGGGACGCACCGGGGTCTCCGGCTCGACGGGGCAGGCTGGCCGGACGGCCACCCGGGGCCGTTCGGGACGGCAGCGCGGAGGCAGACCTGGCGGCGGGACCGCCGGGCCGCGCTGGTAGCCGAGTTCCTCGCGTCCGACGAGGCCGAGGGGCTGTCCGACCGGGAGGCAGCCAGCCGCTGCGCCGACCATATCGTCGAGTACGGCTGCGAGCGGGACTTCGGCCGGCCGCTGCGCATGTCGCCGGGCAAGGCGGAGACGTTCCTGCTGGACTGGCTGCCCCGCAAGGTGGTGCTGTCACCCGCCGAGCAGCATGCGATGCCGCACGTGCTCGCCGCCTGGGTACGGTGGGCAGGGGCCCGCACCGGCCTGGACGGCAGCGCCATCCGGCGCACCCTCGACGCGGTGTTCGACTCGATGGGCACGTTCACGAAGGTGTACCACGACCCCGCCTCGTTCGGCCTTGAGCCAGATCTTGTCGCCCGGCTGCTCCCCGACTCCGACCTAGAGGCGCTGGCACGGCGCGCGTTCGCGTTCCCGCTGCTGCGCGGCCGTTACCGCGGCATCGACCTCGGCACGCTGGACCCGGTCCGGCCGGCCGACCGGCGAACGCTGCTGTCCGCTTACCACGACGAGCCGCCGGGCCGGCCGCCGGCCGGCCCGGCCGGCCCGGCGGGCCTGACCCACAAGATGTCCGGGGCCGGCCACATCGACGATCACCTGGCACTGGCCGACCGGCTCTGGCGCGGTGACCCGCCGGAACTGTGGGAGGCCGCGCAGCGGCTGCTGGACCTGGGCGAGGACCGGCACGCGGTCATGCACACGCTGATCAACACGATCCAGGCGGCGGGCCCCGACCCCGATGACATCGCGGCCACCCTGGCAGAGCTCGCCAACCTGCCCCCGGAGGAGCCGGCCTGAGGCCGGCTAGCCGGTGCGGAGATCCTGATAGGCGGCGAGCACGTCCACGGCAGATACCGTCGTCAGATCTCCCGGCGTGGCTGATTCTCCGAGGTGCGCGATCCGGACGTCACGTGCCGCGCACGACCGCTCCACCAGGGAGCGCGCGAACCGTCCGTTACCAAGATCGTCGATCCGGCCCTCGTCGCAGGCAGAGCCGAAGATCTCCGACAGCACCCCCAGCGCTTGCGGCTCGAACTGATCCCCGGTGCGAGCCGCGATCACCTGGACGATCTGCGTCAGCTCCGCCGCCGTGTAGCTCGGGAAGCCGATCCGCACGCTGAACCGGGAGGACAGGCCCGGATTGCTGTGCAAGAACCTGTCCATGTCGGCGGTGTATCCGGCGAGCACGATGACCAGCCGGTCCCGGTCGTCCTCGGCCCGCTTCAGCAGCGCGGCGATCGCCTCTGCGCCGAACGCGTCCCCGCCCGCATAGCCCTCGTTGTGCAGGGAGTAGGCCTCGTCGATGAACAGCACCCCGCCGAGCGCGGAGTCGACGAGCTTGTTGGTCTTGATGGAGGTGGCGCCAAGGTGCTCGCCGACCAGGTCACCGCGGTGTGCCTCCACGACGGCGGGCCGGACCAGGAGCCCGAGAGCGGCGAATATCCGGCCGAGGATCCGGGCCACGGTGGTCTTCCCGGTTCCGGGCGGGCCGGTGAACACGAAGTGCCGGGCCGGCGGCTGGCTGGACAGCCCGCGGGCGTCACGCAGCCGGGCCACCCGGAGCTGCGCTGTTATCTCGCGAACCTGGCGCTTGACTGGCTCCAGCCCGACGAGCGCGTCAAGCTCGGCAAGCGCATTCTCCACTGTGGGGGTGTCGTGGTAGCCGCGGAAGCGGGTGGTCAGCTCGGCATATGCGGCCTCCAGGTCACCTGCCCGCAGCGTCACCAGGTCATCCGCGGATGGCTCCGCCCCGGCCGCCATCACGCGCACGTCCCTGGCCTGGCCGGCCTTCTCCAGCAGCGACCGGACGAACCTCCCGTTGCCCAGCTCATCTGCGAGGCGGCGCCTGCCGACTTCCTGGAGCAGCCGCCAGAGCACGGGCCGCGCGTCGGGGTCGAGCAGTTCCCCGCGCCGCTCGATCGCCAGGTCAGCGAGCGACAGCAGCTCGGCGGGCGAGTAGCCGGGGAATATCACCCGGACCGCGAAGCGCGAGCCGAGGCCGGGGTTGGCGGCCAGGAACGCGTCCATCTGGCGCTCGTAGCCCGCGAGGATGATGATCAGGTTCTCCCGGTCATCCTCCGCCCGCTTCAGCAGCGCCTGAACCGCCTCGCTGCCGAACCTGTCCGCCTGCCCGTCCCCCTCGTTGATGAGGCTGTAGGCCTCGTCGATGAACAGCACGCCGCCCAGCGCGGAGTCCACGAGCTGGTTGGTCTTGATGGCGGTGGCACCGAGATACTCGCCGACCAGGTCGGCCCGGTGCGCCTCGACCAGCGCGGGGGTGTCGAGCAGGCCGAACGCATAGAAGATCTTCGCGACGATTCGCGCCACCGCCGTCTTGCCGGTGCCGGGAGGACCGAGGAACACCATGTGCTGCATCGGCTTGGCGGCCTGAAACCCGGCCAGCGCCCGTCGGCGGGCGGCCTCGACCGACGCGGCGATCGACCGGACCTGCTCCTTGACCGCGGTGAGCCCGATCATCGCGTCCAGCTCGGCCATGGCCTCGTCCACGGTGATGTCCGGCCGGTGGCCGTCGTCGCCGGCATCGGGGAACGACCGTCCGGCGGCCCCGACCTCCGCGGGCAGCGGCCCCGCGCCCGCCTCAGCCAGGGGGCCGGCGGATGTGACGCCGCGCCGGGCCGCGCCGCCGCTGCGGCGCAAGGGCGCCCCTGGCGGCTGTCTCGCGGCCGGCCGGAGACCTCCGTCCGCCGGCCGCTGTGCGGCCGGCCATGATCTGCTCCCCCGGCTCCGCTGCTCTCTCCGGCCGGTCGCCGGTGACCGGCCGGGGCGGTGGTCCTCAGCGATGCGAGGCACCAGCGAGGCGTGCGGCACTGCTGCAGTGCCCCGCGCCTGCTGGCGCCCGTACTCGCGCTCGGCCTGCCACGCGCTGGCCAGCCGCCACCCCAGGACCGCCACCGCGATCAGCCAGCCGAGCCCGGTGCCGATCAGCCCCTGGGCGGGCCAGAACCGCCAGATCGCCGCGCCAGCCGGGACAGCCGGCGCGAGCGCCCAGGCGACGGTCCGGCACGGCACGTACCATCGCGCGAGCGAGCGCAGGTGGGCGGCGCCGGCAGCGGCAACCGGCAGCACGATCAGCGCCAGCAGCCACCCCGGCGGATGACCGGCCCCGCCGCTCACCGCTAGGGTGACGGCTACCCCCCAGAGGCTGACCGACAGCGAGGCCATCGCTGATCCGCGGCCGATCCAGATCGCGACCGGGGCATAGCAGAGCATCACGAGGAAAAGAATGGCGGCAACCGCGGGAAGGACGGGCAGGGCCACGACGGCGAGGGCCAGCTTGACGGAAAGCGGAGCCGCGCCAATGGCCTGCCGCGTTCTCAGCAGCCCGGCACGAACCGGCTGCCAGCAAGGCAGGGACCGGCTGCCGCCTGTCTGCATTCCCTACCCCCTCGTCGCTGAGACTTGTATAGCGCAGTAACGACGGCTTTCGAAGGATGTGCGCGGAAGGTGTCCTGAATATGCGCGGGACGCAGGATGGACTGATGCCACAAAAATGGCCGCATCGGCTGCTTCGCCACCTGGACAGGCAACGGAGGAATCATGCACAGGATCGTCGCTGACCTGCTCATTCCCGGCGACGGGGAGCCGATCCAGAACGGCGTCGTGGTACTCGACGGGCAGGTGATCAGCTACGCGGGCCCGGCCGCCGCGGCTCCGGACACCCCGGGCGCGACCGTGCACCGGGCGGCCGCGGTGCTGCCCGGCCTGTGGGACTGCCACGGTCACCTCACCGGGTCGCGCACCTTCGACCTGGCCAGGGAAGTGCAGGAGCCGATCGCGCTGCGGGCCGCCCGGGCCGTCGGTGACCTGCGCGCGGCGCTGAATGCCGGCGTGACCTCGGTCCGCGAGGTGGGCGGCCTGGGAATCTACCTGGCCCGGGCGGTGGCCGAGGGGATGGCCGACGGCCCCGCGATCTACCCGGCCGGGGCGATCCTGAGCACCACCGGCGGTCATGCCGACCTGCATTCCTACCGGCTGACCTGGGTGGAGCAGTTCTCAGCCAGCGACGGGACGCTGCGGCTGGCCGACGGGATCCCCGAGTGCATGCGAGCCGTGCGCGAGCAACTACGGGCGGGTGCCCGGGTGATCAAGGTCTGCGCCTCGGGCGGCGTTCTGTCTGAGGTCGATCATCCGGTGCACCAGCAGTTCACGGCTGAGGAACTGCGGGCGATCGTCGAAGTCGCCGGGATGGCGGATCGCGTGGTGGCAGCGCACTGCCACGGCAAGCCGGGCATCCTGGCAGCGCTTGAGGCAGGCTGCCGCACCATCGAGCACGGCAGCTACCTGGACGAGGAGTGCTGCGACGCGATGCGGGAGAGCGGGGCCATCCTGGTCCCGACGAGGACCATCATCGAGGACATGCTCGCCCACCTGGACGAGGTTCCGCCGTATGCGGCGGCCAAGCTCACCGCGCTCGCCGACCAGCACTCGCGAGCGCTGTCGGCGGCCATCAAGCGCGGCGTCACCGTCGCGATGGGCACTGACATCGCGCTCAGCGGCAGCGATCTTCCGGATTCCTGGGGGCAGAACGGATCAGAGCTTGTTCACCTGGTCGCGCACGGGATGACGCCGCTCGGCGCGATCGCGGCGGCCACCGCGACCGCACCGCTCACGCTGGGCCCGCAGGCGCCGAGGAGCGGCCGGCTGGAGGCCGGCTACGACGCCGACGTGATCACTGTGGATGCCGACCCCCTGGCCGACATCTCAGTACTAGCCGATCCCGCGCATGTCACCGCGGTATGGACGGGCGGCCGCCAGGTCAAGGGAGCCGACACGGCCCAGGCATAGCGATCCGGCCCCGGCACGCGCCCGGCCCTGCACGCCCGGCCCTGCGCGCCCGGCCCCAGCCCGCCCGGCCCCAGCCCGCCCGGCCCCAGCCCGCCCGGCCCCAGCCCGCCCGGCCCCAGCCCGCCCGGCCCCAGCCCGCCCGGCCCCAGCACGCGCCCGGCCCCAGCACGCGCCCGGCCCAGCACGCCCGGCCCCAGCACGCCCGGCTGCGGCAGCCCCAAACTCCGTAATTGCGGGCATATCGGGCAAGGCCTGGCCCGGAATCCAGTATCGGGGAAACTACGGGGTCATATTCGGACAGAAGTTACCCCAATCATGGAATGGCGGGCTTCGCCCCGAGCTGGGCCACAGCCCAGGGGGCAAGTGCCGCCGGCCCTAGCCCCGTGGGCGGGCGGGTGCCTGGCAGGGCCCCGGCCGGCGAGACTCGACGTATGGGATTCACGAATGATCCGGACGTGATCCGGCAGGTGCTCACCGGGACGACCACGTGGGCGGTCGTCGGCCTCGGCGACAACCGCGCGCGGCCCGCCTATCACGTGGCCGCGTTCCTGCAGGCGCAGGGAAAGCGGATCGTCCCCGTCCACCCGTCCGCCGCGAGCGTGCACGGGGAAGCCGGCTACAGGTCCCTCAGCGAGATCCCGTTCGGGGTCGATGTCGTCGATGTGTTCCGCCGGTCGTCGGCTGCGGGTGCCATCGCCGACGAGGCCATCACCATCGGCGCAGGTGCCGTGTGGTTCCAGCTCGGGGTGGTGGATGAGGACGCCGCCACGCGAGTGCGGGCCGCGGGCCTGGACATGGTCATGGACACCTGCCCGATGATCGAGTGGCCCCGGTTGATCGGGTGAGAGCGCTGGGCGCACGGAGACGGGTCGCGCCAGAACCGGGCCAGCCGCCGGGCCAGGCTTCACCCGGGCCAGCCGCCGGGCCAGGCTTCACCCGGGCCATCCGCCGGGCCGCGTCCTCACCCGGGCCAGGTTGGAGCGCGCTTCTCCAGGAAGGCCGCCATGCCCTCCTGCGCCTCCGGGGTCTGGCTGGTCGCGGCCATAACCTCCATCGCGTAGCTGTAGGCGTCGTGCTCAGGGCGGTCGAGCTGGGCATACAGGGCCTGCTTGCCGACCGCCTTGCTGCGCCGGCTTCCCCGGGTGGCGCGTTCCAGTAGCTCCTGCGTTGCCTTCTCCAGCTCGCTGTCGGGGACGACGCGGTTGACCAGGCCCCACTCGCAGGCGGTGGAAGCGTCGATCACATCGCCGGTCAGGGCCAGCTCCATGGCCCGCTTGCGGCCGACGCTGCGGGCCACTGGAACGAGCGGGGTGTGGCAGAACCAGCCGCCCTTTCCTCCGGGCGTGGCGAACCCCGCACTCTCGGCGGCGACAGCGAGGTCACAGCTCGCCACGAGCTGGCATCCGGCCGCGGTGGCAAGGCCGTGCACCCGGGCGATCACGACCTGCGGCACCGACTCGATCGTCTGCATCAGGTCGGTGCAGGTTGCCAGCAGCGCCCGGACGCTGGCATAGCTGGCGCCGGCCAGGTCAGCGAAGTCGTGGCCTGCTGAGAACACCGGTCCGGCTCCGGCGAGCGTGATGCCGAGCGCATCGGTGGCCGCCGTCTCCCGGAACGCGCCGAGCAGGTCGCGCATGTGATCGAGCGACAGCGCGTTCCGCCGCTCCGGCCTGTTCATCGTGATCGTCACATAGCGGCCATCCCGGGCCACCAGCACGTTCGCATACCCCATAGCGGCACGGTACGGCGCTCAGGCAGGCAGGGCAACGCGCAGAGCACCTATTCGAGAGTCCGGTACTCCCGGTCTGGGACGATGGCAAGAGGACTCGGCATTAACGGTGGCAAGGCCGGCACGGCGCGCGGAGCATGCCCTTGAAAGCCGTATCGAGAGCAAGTTAGGCACCCTGTTCAGGCTGTTTTCTGGTACCTGCGTGCCGGCCGCGCGTCACCGCGCGCTCGATTCGCTCCAGCCGTTGGGTGATGTCGGCGATCTCCTGTAGCGGTCGCCGCAGGCGGCGCGCTCCAGGATCGAGCGCACGTAGCCGGTGTACCGGAGATGCCGCGCCCGGGCCTGCCGCTTGAGCTGGCCGATCACGTCGGCAGGCAGCCGCAGCGAGGTCGTGGCCATCGGCGGCGGCTCGATCCACTCACCACGCTCCATCTCGCCACTGGTGTCGTGGCTGCCGTAGTACCCGGCCAGTTGGTCAAGCTCGGCCGCCGGCCGGGGAAGCTGCCCGGAATGGAGTCCGCCCGCTCGGTCGGGTGTCGCACTAGGTGGGCCCACCATTTCAGAACCCGAACCCGCCTGCGAGTCTGCTGGCGGACGGACCCGAGGCAGTGATCAGGCGAGTCAGGCCCCGCCGGCCGGGCCGGGCCTGCCAGGGACGTAACTTTTATGTTACGCTACCTGCGTGACACGACCCACTGCCGCAGAGCGTTACTTCGAGGAGCGCGCGGCCAGCAGCCCGGAATACCGGCAGGCCCTGGAGGCCGCCCGGGCGCGCATCGCGGCCATCGACAGTGTGGTGCGGGCGCTGGATGAGCGGCGCAGAGATCTGGGGCTGACTAAGGCCGAGCTGGCCCGCCAGGCGGGCATGCGCCCCGAGGCGGTCCGCCGGATCCTGGGCGCCGGCCCGGCTAACCCGACGCTGGCGACTGTGATCTCCCTGGCCAGTGCCATGGCGATGGACGTCACGATCAGCGCTCCGGTTGACCGTAAACAGTCCGGCGCTTGCGGAACTCGTCGGCGTACTGCCTAGCCCGGCGGTAATCGCGCGGGCTGGCCGCCGACCGCGCCGGCTTACTCAGGCCGTCTATGCAGATGATCGAGGAGCCGCCGAGGTCTTCGGCGTTGCGGTCCAGCAGGCAGAACAGCCGGTGGTTAGCACCGCCGCCGTGGACCCGCACCTCGTAGAACCCGGCCATGTCGTCGTGCATGGCCTCCCACTTCCCGCCGCCGGAGAACGACGGCGGCGGCGCGGCGGCTACGGCTTCGAGCACGGCCTGGATCTCGGCTGTGATCTTGTCCGGCAGCCCGTCAAGGAAGTCGATGGCAGGCACCGGGCGCGCCGGGTCATCCTCCTTGTGGCGCTGGAAAAAGTGGATCAGCCAAGGGTCAGGCACCAGTGTCACCGCCAGTCAGGCTCGCGACAAGCTTCTCAATCTGAGCCACGACAGACCCGATCGAGGCGAATTCCGCAGCGGACAACGGCCGCGTGATCGTGACAGTAAGAGCGACCTCGCCGTCCGGAACGGGCCAGTGCTGGTCGAGTACAGGCTTGAGCGCCGCCGGGCCAGCCGGGCTGTGTGCCGCGGGACTATCGTCCGCCAGGCGGGCCTCGAGCCGTGGATTCTCACCGTCAGAAGCTCTAGCCTGCGGCATTGTTGTCAGCGTGATCTTGCCCTCCATGACAGTCTCGGCCTGTCCGGCGACAGCCGCGCTGCGGGCGTATACCTCCCCGAACCGACCCTGTGAGCCGGGGGCTACTCCCAGTCTGTTCACGGCCCGCCGCCCGATGCTGTCAATCGAGATCGGCGACCCCTTGACCGGCTCTTGGTACAGCGGGCCAAATACCGTGTTCGAGAAGGCCTCCTGCAGCACTGCCAGTCGCTCTTCCTCGGTTTCGGGCACGGCGACTCTCCGCCCGACCGAAGGGCTTGCCCGAGGCAATCGGGGCGTTCTGGCCGGCCGCCACACCGCACCTGTGCGTCGCCCACCTGGCCAGGCCGTAGCTGCAGTAAGCCTTCACAAAGGACTGGGTCCCAGGCCAGCAAGGACCTGCGCGCCATCTGCACTGCCCCCGCCGAAGCTGCCGCCGCCGTCCGGCTCGCCGAACTCGGCAGCACCCGGGGCAGCCAGTACCCGGTGATCATCCGGCTGCCGAAGAACTCATGGGAGCAGTTCACGCCGTTCCTGGCCTTCCCGCCAGAGATCCGCAAGATCGTGTACACGACCACTGCGATCGAGAGCCTGAACGCCAGATTCCGCCAGGCCCACGAGCGCCGCGGGCACTCCCCAGACGAGCGGGCGAGATCACCGCCCGCCCACAAATTCTGACAGTCCCATAACCGGGACGGGTGCGGTTAGGCATCCCCGTCCCGGCCATCTCATTTCTTCTCGTCAGGGTGCTCCCGGCGGACGCCCTTGAACGGCTCAGCATCGGACTTCACGTCCATGAACTGGCCGGACTTACCGTCGCGCTTCGTCCAGCCAGCCGGAGTCTTCAGTTGCGAACGGTTCCTGACGGCGCCCTCGCGATAGCCCTTACCAGTGTTCTTGGCCACGTCTCTCACCTCCTTTCGTCCGCTCTCCGGCGAAGGCACGCGGGGCCCAGCACCCGGACCCATCTGCCACCACATCCATCTGACAGCAAGCCGACAGGCCGCCGACTTTCCATCGCCTTGCAGACTCGCCGTTAGACACGGTCACATGCTGCATCTGATGCAATGCCGCTCGGTGTCAGCTGCAGCCGCTGGTGGAGCCGCAGCCCTCGCAGACGTAACAGCTTCCGGCGCGGCGCATCTTGGTCCCGCAGGTGAGGCAGAGCGGCGCGTCGGCGGTCAGCCCCTCCAGCTTCTCGACCAGCTCCGTGGAGCTGTGCGCCGACGCGGGCGAGGAGGCAGCCGGGGCGCGTTCTGTACCGGCATTGTCTGTCCGCGCCGGAGCCGGCCGCTCCACCGGGGCTGACTGCGCCATCTCGGTCGTGTCGGGCTGATCGGCCGCCTCCTCCGCGTCAAGCTGGGCGGCGCGCTCCGCGGCGGAGAAGATCCCCAGCTCGGCGCGGGTCTCGTAGGGGAGGTGGTCGAGCGCCAGGCGGCGGAACACGTAGTCCATCACCGAGCTGGCGATCCGGATGTCCGGGTCGTCGGTCATCCCGGCGGGCTCGAAGCGCATGTTCGTGAACTTCTCGACCCACTTCTCCAGCGGGACCCCGTACTGCAGGCTGATCGAGATCGCCATCGAGAACGCGTCCATCACGCCGGCCAGGGTCGAGCCCTGCTTGCCGAGCTTGAGGAACACCTCGCCGAGACCGTCGTCGGGGTAGCTGGAGGCCGTCATGTAGCCCTCGGCGCCGCCGACCGAGAACCGGGTCACCATCGCCGGCCTGTTCTTGGGCAGCCGCCTGCGGACGGGACGGACCTCGTGCGCCGTCTGCTGCGCGCCGGAGGTCTTCCCCGAGGACACCGACAGCGGCTGGCCGACCTTGCAGTTGTCGCGGTAGATCGCCAGCGCCTTGAGGCCGAGCTTCCAGCCCTCGAAGTACATCTTCTCGACGTCCTCGACCGTGGCTGACTCCGGCATGTTGACGGTCTTGGAAACCGAGCCGCTGAGGTGCGGCTGGACCGCCGCGATCATCCGGACATGCCCCATCGGGCTGATTGCCCGCTCGCCCATCGCGCAGTCGAACACCTCGTAGTGCTCCTGCCGCAGGCCTGGCGCGCCGACGACGTGGCCGTGCTCGGAGATGTACTCGATGATCGCCTCGGCCTGCTCGGGCTGGTAGCCCAGGTTCTTCAGGGCACGGGGGATCGTCTGGTTGACGATCTGCATGGAGCCGCCGCCGACCAGCTTCTTGAACTTGACCAGGGCCAGGTCCGGCTCGATCCCGGTGGTGTCGCAGTCCAGCATGAAGCCAATGGTCCCGGTCGGGGCCAGCAGGCTTGCCTGGGCGTTCCGGTAGCCGTTCTTCTCGCCTAGCTCCAGGCATTCCCGCCAGGTCCTGACCGCCGCCTCCGCGACCTGCTCGTCGATGCCGCCGAGCGTCCTGATGGCAGAACTCGCCGCGGCATGCTTGGCCATGACGCGCTTATGCGCGGTCGCGTTGCGCGCATACCCGTCGTACGGGCCGACGACGGCAGCAAGCTCGGCCGACCGGCGGTAGGCGGTGCCGGTCATCAGCGAGGTGATCGCCGCGGCGATGGCCCGGCCTCCCTCGGAGTCATAGGCGTGACCGGTCGCCATCAGCAGCGCGCCAAGGTTGGCGTAGCCGATGCCGAGCTGCCGGTAAGCCCGGGTTATCGAGGTGATCTTCTCGGTCGGGAAGTCCGCGAAGCAGATCGAGATGTCCATCGCGGTGATGACCAGCTCGGTGATCTGGCGGAACTTCTCCACGTCGAAGGTGTTGTCCTCGCGCAGGAACTTGAGCAGGTTGATGCTCGCGAGATTGCACGAGGAGTTGTCCAGGTGGACATACTCCGAGCAGGGGTTGCTCGCGGTGATCCGGCCCGATTCCGGGCAGGTGTGCCAGTCGTTGATCGTGCTGTCGTACTGGATGCCCGGGTCGGCGCACTCCCAGGCCGCCTTGGCCATCTTGCGGAACAGCGCCCTGGCGTCGACCTCCGCGATCGGCTCGCCAGTGCGGCGGGCGTTCAGCGTGAAGGTCTTGCCGTCCTCGACCGCGCGCATGAACTCGTCGGACACCCGCACCGAGTTGTTGGCGTTCTGGTACTGGACGCTGACGATGTCCTTGCCGCCGAGATCCATGTCGAACCCCGCGTCGCGGAGCACCCGGATCTTCTCCTCCTCGCGCGCCTTGGTCTCGATGAACTCCTCGATGTCGGGGTGATCGACATCGAGGACGACCATCTTGGCCGCGCGCCGGGTGGCGCCTCCCGACTTGATGGTCCCCGCGGAGGCATCGGCGCCGCGCATGAACGAGACCGGGCCGCTGGCCGTGCCACCGGAGGACAGCAGTTCCCTGCTGGACCTGATCCTGGACAGGTTGACGCCCGCGCCCGAACCGCCCTTGAAGATCAGGCCCTCCTCCCGGTACCACTCCAGGATCGAGTCCATCGTGTCGTCGACGGCGAGGATGAAGCAGTTGTGCACGCGGAGGCTCGCCGACAGGTACTCGCCGCTCTCGGTCTGGATGTCGCAGACCTCCATCGGGCCGAGCCGCTCGATCCGGCTCACCTCGGCCAGGTGCCGGTCGGTGCCGCCCACCTCCGGGCTGACATGCAGCAGCCGGTCCCCCGGGCGCAGGAACCCGGCCACGGTGAACTCGCCCTCGTCCAGGCTGGTCGCGCGCCAGACCAGATGGTCCGCGGTGACGTCAAGCTCGTGGCCCTCCGCGGTGTGCACGCGCAGCACGTCCTTGATGCCGTTGGCCTTCGTGGCAACGATCCGGGTGACGCCGCTGGCGTCATGCACCTTCGTGCCGACCGCGTTCTCGGCCACCAGCCTGCCGATCGGGATCGGCCCGGTCGGCGTGCTCACCGGCGCGTAATAGGGCTGGCAGGCCGAGACCTGCTGCGGCGACGAGGTCCCCACGTTGAACCAGACCGGCGAGTTGAAGCTGAAGATCTGGTGGATGAGCGCGTACTTGAGCTCGTGCTCGAAGATCTCCGCGTCGTCCTCGCTAGCGAAGTAGCCGTGCTCACGTCCGGCCTGGCCGTAGCGTCCGACCACCCTGTCGACTAGCTGCCTCAGGCTGGACTCGCGCTGGGGAGTGCCGACCGCGCCGCGGAAGTACTTGGTCGTCACGATGTTCGTCGCGTTGACGGACCAGAAGTCGGGGAACTCGACGCCCTTCTGCTCGAAGTTGACCGAGCCGTCGCGCCAGTTGGTCATGACGACATCGCGGCGCTCCCAGGTGACCTCGTCATAGGGATGAACGCCCGGCCGCGTGTTGATGCGCTGGATCGTCAGGCCCTTGCGGGTGGCCATGCCGCCGCCCCCGTTCTGGCCAGTCCCTGCCTTCTGGCCAGCGCCTGCGCCCTTGCTGTCCCGGGCGGTCGCGCCGCTTGCCGTCTCCGACATTGTCTTTCCCCCTTCTGCGGTCCTGTGGACCCTAGCGAGCCCGGCTGGGCCAAGTGGTGATGAAACTCATGAACTTCCTGGCGGCTACCGGGCCGCCGCCCGGTGCCTGACCCGGTGCGTCAGGTCGCCGTCGTGCCCGGGCTCGTCCTCATGGGCCCCGCTGCCAGGCGGGCCCGCCAGCGGCCCCTCGCGCTCCCGGCGCAGCGCTGCTATCTCTTCCTCGAAGTCCGCCAGCGTCTCGAAGCTGCGGTAGACGGACGCAAACCTGAGATAGGCGACCTCGTCTAGCTCGCGAAGCGGCCCCAGGACCGCCACGCCGACCTCATGCGAGGGGACCTCGCTGCTGCCGCGGGCCCTGATGGCGTCCTCGACGCGCTGCGCCAGCAGCGCGAGCTGGTCCTCGGTGACCGGCCGGCCCTGGCAGGCCCGGCGCACACCACTGATGATCTTGTCGCGGCTGAACGGCTCGGTGACCCCGCTGCGCTTGGCCACCAGCAGGATCACCGTCTCCTGAGTGGTGAAGCGCCTCCCGCATGCCGGGCATGACCTGCGACGACGGATCGCGGTGCCGTCCTCGGCCGTCCTGGAGTCGATGACCCGGCTGTCCGGGTGACGGCAGTATGGGCAGAACACGCAATCCACCTCCCCGTCAGGCTCATGCGACGGCCCCGGCCGGACATTGCCTGCCGCCTGTAGCGAACACAACCACTAGGAAAACTACAGTGATGTAAGTACTAGATATTGTGGTCTATGCGACCGCCGGACGCAAGTGGTCGTCCCGTGTCCGCAGAAACTTGCAGGCAGGCCCGGCACAACCGGAGATCCCGCCGGCGTGTCGCGGGCGCCAGTCAGCCCCTGGGCACCCACAGCGTCTGCCCGGGCATGATCAGCGGGCTGCTCAGCGCATTCCCGGTCATGATCTCCTGGACCACTACCCGGGTGTCCGCCTCCGGCTCCGCGGTCGCGGCGATCGACCAGAGTGTCTGGCCTGGCCGCACAACGACCTCGACCATGCCCCGGTGCCCGCCCGGAGCCGGGCCTCCGCCGCCATTCCGCCCCGACGCCTGCACTCCGCCCGCCGCACTGGCCCAGGCGACCGCCGCCGCTGCCAGCACAGCCAGCACGGAGGCAGCGCGTGCCACGACCCGGCCGCGGCGGGTGAGCCGCACCGGCTGCCCGGGCCCCGGCCGGGCGGTACCGGCCGTGCCACCGGGAAGCCGCCGGGCAGGCCGCCGGTCCGTAACGACGCAGAGCCTGGTCCGGCCCCCAGGCAGCGGGACAGTGTTCAGCACCCCGATCACCTACCTTCGCGAATGACAGTTCGATCGTACATCCGTTCTATCAAGGATTTGTTCGATCGAACGGACATGCGGTAGACTTCTTTCGAATCATGACAGCCGGGTCCGACACTTTCGCCGAATGTCGAACAGATGTTTGGGATTCTGGACCGGAAGCGCTAGCGTCGGACTCGACGATCGCCCCTCGGATTCGATGACACGGAGGCGGAGGCCCGACCATGAGCACTACAGCGGACGACGGAAGGCTCGCGGAGACAGCCGCCGCCGCGGCCGGCACCTCTCCAGGCCAGCGCGATGGCGACGCCGGGCACGATGGCGCGGGCAGCGCGCTTGCGCCGGCCGACCGGCCCAGGGGAAGGCCAGGCCGCAAGCCCAGGGGCAGCGTCCCGGTGCCCCTGCCCGAGCTGCCGGATCACCCCGACCCGGATCATGTGCTGACCTGGCGGCAGCGCCGGGTGCTCCAGGTCATCCGCGACTCGGTGCAGCGCCGCGGCTTCCCGCCCTCCATGCGCGAGATCGGCGAGGCCGTGGGCCTGACCAGCACGTCGAGCGTCTCCTACCAGCTCTCCACGCTGCAGCGCAAGGGCTACCTGCGGCGCGACCCCGGGCGCCCGCGCACCGTTGAGGTGCGGCTCCCGGGCCAGCCAGTGGTACGGCCAGAGCCTGGCCTTGGCGAGGAAACGCCGCTGAGCATCCCGTCGCAGGAGGCGATCAACGTGCCCTGGGTCGGCCGGATCGCCGCAGGCGGGCCGATCCTCGCCGAGCAGTTCATCGAGGACGTCTACCCGCTGCCCCGGCAGATCGTGGGAGGCGGCACGCTGTTCATCCTGAAGGTCGTCGGCGACTCCATGATCAACGCCGCGATTGCCGACGGCGACTGGGTCGTCGTCCGCCAGCAGCCCGTTGCGGAGAGCGGAGACATCGTCGCGGCCATGATCGATGGCGAGGCAACGGTCAAGACCTTCAAGCGGTCCGGGGAGCATGTCTGGCTGATGCCGCACAACCCGGCCTACACGCCGATCCCCGGCGACGAGGCGACGATCCTCGGCCGCGTGGTCGCCGTCCTGCGGCGGGTCTGACACTCCCGGGACCCGCCCGGTAACCGCGTCCGGGCCTGCCCGGCGGCGCTCCGCCGCCTGCGGCTCCGGCCGGCTGCGGCGCGGCACCCGGGACCGCTGCTGGCGCGGGTCCGCTCCGGTCAGCCCGGGACGATGTTGACCAGCTTCGGGGCCCGGACGACCACCCTGGCGACCGGCCGGCCGGCCAGGGCGCGCACCGCGCCCGGAGCAGCCAGCGCCAGCTCGCGCAGGCTCGCCTCGGCGATTCCCGGCGGGACCTGCAGCCGGTCGCGGACCTTGCCGTCGACCTGGATCACGCTCGTCACCAGATCCTCCACCAGCAGCGACGGGTCGGGGGCTGGCCACGGCGCCAGGGCGACCGAGTCCCGGTGCCCCAGCAGCTCCCAGCACTCCTCGGCGGTGTAGGGCGCGAACAGCGAGAGCAGCACCGACAGGGTCTGCGCCGCCTCCCGCACCGCGGGGTCGCGCGGCCCGGGACCGGAGTCGATCGCCCGTCGCGTCGCGCTGGCCAGTTCCATCAGCCGGGCCACGGCGACGTTCAGCCGGGTGCCCTCGACCAGCCGGGTCACCTCGTCGATCACCCGGTGGGTCACCCGGCGCAGCGCAACGTCCCCGGCGGCAGGATCACCGCCCGCGCCGCCCGCCGGCCCGGACACGCCGCCCCCCGCCCCGGACGCGCCGCCATCGGCCGCCCCGGGCGCGGCGGCGACATCGGCGGCGATGCGATAAGCCCGGCCCAGGAACTTAACCTGCGCCTCGGGCCTGACATCGGCCCAGTCGATGTCGTCCTCGGGCGGACTGGCAAAGATCATCGACAGCCGGATCGCGTCCACGCCGTAGGCCGCTAGCTGCTGGCCCAGGTCGACGCCGTTGCCCAGCGACTTCGACATGGCCCGGCCCTGGTTGATCACCTGCCCCTGGTTGACCAGCCGGGTGAAGGGCTCGGTGAAGTCCAGCATGCCCATGTCGTAGAGCACCTTGGTGAAGAACCTGCTGTACAGCAGGTGAAGGATCGCGTGCTCGACGCCACCGACATACAGGTCGACGGGCGCCCACCGGCGGACCGCGGCGACGTCGAACGGCCCGCGCTCGAAGTGCGGCGAGCAGTACCGCAGGAAATACCAGGACGAGTCGACGAACGTGTCCATGGTGTCGGTGTCCCTGCGGGCCGCCCCGCCGCAGGCCGGGCACTTCGCGCGCACCCAGTCCTCGGCGCCTGCCAGCGGCGACACGCCCTTGGGCGCCAGGTCCGCGCCGCGCAGGTCGGGCAGCAGCACCGGCAGCTGGTCGTCGGGCACCGGGACCTCGCCGCACGACTCGCAGTACACGATGGGAATCGGCGCGCCCCAGAAACGCTGCCGGGAGACCAGCCAGTCCCGCAGCCGGTAGCTCACCGCCGCGCGGCCCAGGCCCCGCTCCGCCAGGATCGCGATGATCGCGGGGATGGCCTCGGACTTGGTCATGCCGTCGAGCGGCCCGGAGTTGACCATTCTCCCCTCGCCGGGCGTGGCCACCCCCGTCGAGACGGGGTCAGGCCCGCCGGTGTCGACCACCACCCGGACCGGCAGCCCGAAGGCCCGGGCGAAGTCCAGGTCCCGCTGGTCGTGCGCGGGCACGGCCATGATGGCCCCGGTGCCGTAGTCGGGCAGCACGTAGTCGGCGGCCCACACCGGAATCCGCTCGCCGTTCACCGGGTTGATCGCGTGCCGGCCCAGGAACACCCCGGTCTTCGGCCGGTCGGCGGCCTGCCGCTCGATGTCGGTCAGCTTCCTGACCTGCTCCACGTACCGGGCCAGCTCGGCGCGGTGCTCCGGCGCGCACAGCTGCTCGGCAGCCGGCGAGTCCGCCGCGACCACGAAGAACGTCGCCCCGAACAGCGTGTCCGGCCGGGTCGTGAACACCGTCACCGGCTCATCCAGGCCCTCGATGGCGAACCGGACCTCGGCGCCCTCGCTCCTGCCGATCCAGTTGCGCTGCATCAGCAGCACCGGATCCGGCCACTTGCCCTCCAGCGGCGCCATGTCCGCCAGCAGCCGCTCCGCGTACTCTGTGATCTTGAAATACCACTGGGTCAGCATCCGGCGGACGACCTCGGCGCCGCACCGCTCGCAACGCCCGCTGATCACCTGCTCGTTCGCCAGCACCGTCTGGTCGACCGGGCACCAGTTGACGTAGCCGTCCTTGCGGTAGGCCAGGCCGCGCTCGTACAGCCGCAGGAACAGCCACTGCGTCCAGCGGTAGTACTCCGGGTCGGAGGTGTGCAGCCGCCGGGACCAGTCAAAGGACAGCGCATAGGACCGGAACGAGGCCGCCTGGGTCTCGATGTTCGCGTAGGTGTGGTCGGCGGGGTGGTCGTTGTCCCGGATCGCGGCGTTCTCGGCCGGGAGCCCGAAGGCGTCCCAGCCGATCGGATGCAGCACGTTGTGCCCGCGGTGCAGGTAGTAGCGGGCCATGGCATCGCCCACCGCGTACGCCTCGGCATGGCCCATGTGCAGGTCACCGGAGGGATAGGGGAACATGTCCAGCACATAGGTCCGCGGCCGGGGGTCGGCGTCGTCGTCGCTGGCCCGGAACAGGTCGGCGGCTGCCCAGCGGCGCTGCCACTTCTCCTGGACGGAGCGCGGATCCCAGCGATCCCGGGCCGAGCCGTCAGCGGCCGCGGCCTCAGCGCGGTCCGCGGTACCTGGCCGCTGCGCGTTCTCAGCGGATGTCATGGTTCCTCGCAAGTGATCAGATATGAAACCCCGCCAGTACTGCCTGCCAAACAAAACGCCCCTCGCCAGACGAGGGGCAGCCGCACCGACGAAAGTCTGGTGCGGCTAGGCAAGGAGCAGCGGCGCAGGGCGCATATCGCAAGGATAGCGCACCTTACCCGGGAGCGCCGGAACGCCGGGAACCCGGGAACGCAGGCAACCCCGGGCAACGCGGAACCCCGGAGCGCCGGATAGCCGGTTCCCCGCTCAGCGGACCCCGGCCGGGCGGAACTGGACGCTGATCCTCGGTCCGGCCGGCCGCGCCGTCTTCGGGATCGCATGCTCCCAGGTCCGCTGGCAGCTACCGCCCATGACCAGGAGGTCGCCATGGCCGAGGTCATGGCGGATCGCCCGGCCGCCGCCGCGGCGGCGCAGCAGCAGCGCGCGGGGCGCGCCAAGTGAGACGATGGCGACCATCGTGTCCTCGGTCGCCCCGCGGCCTATCGTGTCGCCGTGCCAGGCCACGCTGTCCCGGCCGTCCCGGTAGAAGCACAGGCCGACCGTGCGGAACCGCTCGCCAAGCTCCGCCTGATAGTGATCGCTCAGCCGGGACATGAGGTCGGCGAGAGCCGGGTCGGGCAGCGGCTCGCCGTCGCCGTAGAAGCACACCAGCCGTGGCACGTCGACCATCCGGTCGTACATGAACCGCCGTTCCGCCTGCCATGCGACTACCCGCTCCAGGCGCCCGAACAGCAGGTCCGCGCCCCGCACCCAGCCGGGCAGGACATCGACCCAGGCGCCGGCGCCCAGCTCGGAGCGCCGGAGGCCGGAGCCGAGGTCGCCAGGCTGCACCTCGTCGGCGAGGTCGAGCAGGCTGGCCTGGAAGGGCCGTTCCATACGGGCCAGTGTACCCGACTTCTCAAACTAGATTTCGAGAAAGAACGCACCTCGGCGGGCAGCCTCCCGGCGCCGGCGCAGCCTTGCGGCGGCGCGCCCGGGATTCTCAGTCCGCAAGGCCCCTGCCAGGCGGCTTTAGGCGGCCGGCGGCCCTCCGCGAGCCCGGCACGAATTTCTTCCGTAATGAGATGCAAATGTGCCTGGTCACAATGACGGACAGCCGCCGCAGAATAGTACTTGCTGCATAATTAAGCCAATCCTGCGCGATGCCTTGACCGGTAGCAGCGACCGCCAATAGTCTCGTTGCACTCACCCGCGCATCGTGCTGCACGGCCACGTTGGCATGACCATATGGGCACAGCCAGGCTAGGCATAGCACAAAAGGCACGGCCTAGTAGGCAAGGCCCAAAGAGGCCCAGGCCGTGGCGGCATGGCCTGGACAGCAGAGCCATGGCGGCAGGGCCGGATGCGTCCTGTATGCCGCCGGAAAGTGGCATTCGTTGCGCCGGATGAGACGGGGGCAGGCGATATCGGCGGTATATCGGGTCGTTTCGGGGGAACAATGGGTGATCGGCCGCATGCGCACGTTTCTCGTTCAGTCCGGCATCTTCTTCCTGGACGCAGACAGCACCATTACGATGACTGGACTGCCACGCGGCCGGAGCCGGCGGACCCGGGCCGTCAGGCCGGCGCAAGCCCGGCCTGGGGGAGCCTGCCCGGGAGCCCCGCAACGGGCCCGGCCGGGCTGGCCGAGCCCGGCCCGCTGGCCGAGCCGATCGCCGTCGTCGGCGCCGGCTGCCGCTTCCCGGAAGCCGATGACCCGGCCGGCCTGCTCGACGTGGTGCTGACCGGGCGCCGCGCCTTCCGGCGGCTGCCACCGGTGCGACTGTCCCTCTCCGACTACTACAGCCCCGACCCGGCCACCGCCGACGCGACCTACTGCACCCGGGCCGCGCTGATCGAGGGCTGGCAGTTCGACGGCGCCGCGTTCGGCCTCAGCGAGGAGACCGTGGCGGCTGCCGACCCGGCCCACTGGCTCGCGCTGGAAACCACCGCCCGCGCGCTCGCCGCGGCGGGCCTGCCCGGCGGCTCGGGCCTTGCCCGGGCCAGGACCGGTGTGCTGCTCGCTAGCAGCCCGGCCGGCGACCCGTCGCGGGCGGCTGAACTGCGGCTGCGCTGGCCGGTCGTCCGGCGGCTGCTCAGCAGCGCCGTCGAGGACAGCGGCCTGCCGGCCAGCGCGGCAGCGCTCGTGCTCGGCCACGCGGCTGCGGAGTACCTGGCGGCGCTCCCCGGTATCGACGGCGAGCTTGTCCGGGACGCATCCCCCGGCTCGATCGCCTCCAGGATCTGCGGCCACTTCGGCTTCGGCGGCGGCGCCCAGGCGATAGCCGGATCAGACGCGGCTGCGCTGCTGGCTGTTGCTTCCGCGTGCACCTCGCTGGCCGCCGGCGAGCTCGACGCCGCCCTGGCCGGCGGGGTGGACCTGCGTCTCGATCCGGTCGATCTGGTCAGCCTGGCCAAGACCGGAATGCTCGCCACCACCGATGTGCGCATCTACGACGAGCATCCGACCGGCTTCCTGCCCGGCGAGGGCTGCGGTGTCGTCCTGCTGATGCGCGCCCGCGACGCCCGCAGGGCTGGCCTGCCCGTCTGTGCCGAGATCGTCGGCTGGGGAGTGTCATCGGCCGCCCCGCCCGGCCAGGCGGCGGCAGCCGGGCCGACCGGGCGGGAGGCCGACAACCTGCTCCTCGCGATGATCCGGGCCTACCGCCGCGCGCGGGTAGATCCGGCAGACGTGCGCCTGACAGAGGGCGACGGCAGCGGTACCGCCGATGCCGACGCCGCCGAACTGCGAGCGCTTGCCGCCCTGCGGGCTGGCGCCCGGATCCCGCTGGCCCTCGGATCGGTCAAGGCGAACATCGGCCATGCCAGGGCGGCCGCCGGGGCGGCCGGCCTCATCAAGACCGTGCTAGCGCTGAGCAACGGCCTGATCCCGGCCGCCACCGGGGTCCGGCGCCCGCACCCGCTGGTCAGGGAGCTGAGCGAGCTGATACGCCTGCCCGCAGCGGCCGAGCGATGGCCCGAGGGAACGCGGCTCGCCGGGGTTACCGCGATGGGCGGCGATGGCCTGAACGTCCACCTCGTGCTGCGCCGGGACGACGGGCCCGGCTCACACCGCGGGCACGGGCCTGCCGCCGCCGGCCGCGGCAGCGGTGCCGCTGCCGCCCTGGAGGCTGCCGAGCCGGCCCGGATCCCGGATCCGGGTGGGCTCCGCATCGCACCCGTGCTGGCCGGGGCGAACGGCGGGGCCGGGCGCCCGGCAGCGTTCTTCGTCCATGCGGCGGACCGGGCGGAGATGGCCGCGCTGCTGGAGCGGCTCTCCGCGATCGCCCGCTGGCTGTCCGACTCGGAGCTGCGCGATCTCGCGTGTCAGCTAGCACGGGATGCCGCGGCCCCGGGCCGTGTCCGGGTGGCGCTCGCCGCCGCGCGGCAGGAGCAGCTCGCCGCGCTGGCCAGGGAGGCCGCCACGGTCGTCGCCCGGATGACCGATGGCGTCGTCACCCTCCGGCCGGGCATCGCCGCCGCCGACGGTGCCGGTGGCACCGTGACTGTGCTGCTATCCGATGGCAGCAGCGGATCTCCGGGAAGCGACAGCCCCTGGGCTCAGCAGCTGAAAGTGCTGCGCTGGCTCGATCAGCTCGGTGTCGCCGTCGCCGCGGCGGTAGGTCACGGCGACGGAGAGATCGCCGGGCTCGTCTGGGCGGGCAGCATCGCCGCGGCGGATGCCGGCGCGCTGGCCGCCCGGCTCCGGAGCAGCGGGCACCCGGCGGAACGCGCCGGGCTGCCCGTCGCCTCCCCGCGACGCCGCCTCTTCCTCGCTTCCACCGGATCGGAACTCACCGCCGACAACATCGAGGCCAGCATCCTCGCTCCGCCGGCCGCCACGTCCGCGGGACTGCACGAGGTGCTCCGGGCCGGTGCCACCGGAGCCAGCCTGCTGCTGGAAAGCGGCCCAGGCCGGATCCTCACCGAGGCGGCCACCGCATGGTGCGCGGTTCCAGCGCTCAGCATGGATAAGGGAACCGGGGACGAACGCGCCCTGGCCCGGGCCGCATGTGCGCTGTTCGCGGCCGGAGCACTGGCCCGGCCCGCGCGCCTGTATGCCGGCCAGCCAGCGCGCCGGTTCGACCTGCATCGCGACCTCAGCTTCGTGCCCGGGCTCTTCCAGGATCCGGCGCAGTCGGCGGATCTCACGTCACAGACGGGCGCCCCGGCGGCGCGGGCCGCCGGGCGCCAGGGAATGGCCGCGCACCCGGCGGGATCGGCGAGGCGCGCTGGCCGGCGGGCGGGTTCCGGGCTGTTCCTGCCCGGACCGGGCCTGCCGGGCGCAGGCGCTGAGCGGGAGAGCCGGGCTGCGGCGGACACGCCAGCCGGGCGCAGCGGGCCGGCGGCCGCAAACGGCGCTACCGGGCCCGGCCACGGCGCAGCCGCCGCCAAGACCGCCAACACCGCCCCCCGGCCCGGCCACGGCGCAGCCGCCGCCAAGACCGCGGGTGCCGGCAGCCCGGCCGGCCAGCCGGATGAGCTCGCCTCCGAACCGCTCGCCGACCGAGTCGCACGGATTGTCACGGCCGGCTGGCGGGGCTCAGCCGGCGAGTCCGCGATCCTGACCGCCGGCGAGACATCGGCCTCGCAGTCGGTGCCTGCGACCGCCCCGGCCAAGTCCGCCCCGGCCCCATCCAGCCGTTCCCAGCCCGGCTCGGCTGCCCCGGCCCCATCCAGCCGTTCCCAGCCCGGCTCGGCTGCCCCGGCCCCATCCAGCCGTTCCCAGCCCGGCTCGGCCGCCCCGGCCCCATCCAGCCGTTCCCAGCCCGGCTCGGCGGCCCCGGCCAGGCCCGGCCCCGCCCAGCCCGGCTCCGCTGCCCCGGCGCGTCCAGCGCAGCCGGCCAGCGAGCAGGTCCCGGGCGTCGGGCCGTGGCTGCGGTGCTACGCGGAGGAGCTCCGCCGCCCGCGCTTCCCCCCGCCGAGGGCAGCCGCGGGCCCGTGGCGGGTCCGGGCGGCCACGACTCCCGAACTTGGCACACTGACCCAGAAGCTTTTCCCCGACGATCCGGCGAGCACTCGCGCGCTAGCGGTCGTCGGCGACCCGACGCGGCCTGACTGCTGCGCGGTCGCGCTCATGGCGGGCCGCGACGCCATCGAGGCCGGCCAGCTCGTGCTGATCACCCACGGGACCGGGTTCACCGGCTTCTGCGCGAGCCTGCACGCGGAGTACCCGCACCTCGGGGTCACCGTGCTGCGGGTGCCGGAGAGCCCGGAAGGCCTGCGGGCGGCCCGCGACGTGGCCTCAGCCGAGCCGGGCGTCTTCCGGGAACTGGTCGTCGACCCGGCCGGCGAGGTACTGATTCCGCAGATGGTCGCCCAGGACCTGACCGACCGGGGCGCGTTCCCGATGGGACCGGACGACGTGGCTCTGGTCAGCCGGGGGGCCCGGGGAGCCGGGCTCGCCCTTGCTCACGTACTGGCCTGCTGCGGAGCGCCCGTCGCGGTGATCGGCCGCCGGGGGCAGGGCGAGGACCGGGCGATCGTCGCCGGCCTGCAGCGCCTTGCGAAGGCCGGCGCCCGGGTGGCGTTCGAGGAAGCCGACATCGCCAGCCCCGTCGAGCTGGCAAGCGCACTCGAGCGGATTGAGCGCGAGTTCGGGCCGGTCACGGTCGTAAGCCACGCCGTCGGCGCGGCCACTCACCGGCCCTTCGCGGACCTGACCGACTCCGGCGTCCGCTCGCACATCTCCGCCGAGCTATCCGCGCTCAGCAACTTGCTCGGCGCTATCCGGCCCCGGCAGCTTCGCATGATCGCCACGTTCGGCTCGATAACCGGGCGGTACGGGCTGGCCGGGGAAGCGCTGCTGGCGCTGGCGAGCGGCGCGCTCGCGGAGCACGCCGCCCGGCTGGCCGCCAGCCTGCCGGGCTGCCGGGCGCTGCACGTGGACTGGCCAGCCTGGGACGGCGATGACCTGAACGAGCGGCCCGACCTCGCACGGCACCTGGCCCGGGCGGGAACGGCTGCGGTCCCGGTCCAGGAGGGCGCCCGGCTGCTGCTCAAGGCACTGAGCATGCCGGCCGCGGCCAGCGCGCCGGACCCGGGGACGACGGGCGCAAGGGCCAGGCCGGGCAGGATTGCAATGCACGGCAGGATCAGCGTCCCGGAGAGAACCGGGCCATCCGAGCCGGCCGGCAGCGCTCACTCCGGCGAGGCATCCGCGGACGGCCCCGGGCCGGGAAGCGGCAAGGCGCTGGCCCGGCGTTTCCTCCAGACGCCGCGGGTGAGCTATCCGGGCGTCGAGCTCGTCTGCGAGGCGCGGATCTCGCTGCGTACCGATCCGTACCTGTCTGACAACCGGATCGACGGGATGCCGGTGCTCCCGGCCACCATGGCCCTGGAGGCGATGGCGGAGGCAGCAGCCGCGCTGGCCGGCCGTCCCCTGCGCCGGGCACACGACGTGGTCGCGGCCGCGCCGGTGGTGATCCCGGCCGGGACGAGCGGCGGACAGCTCGTGATCCGCATCTGCGCGCTGCGAAACGGCAGGCGGGTCACCGCCGTGCTGCGGTGCGCCGACGATGGCTTCACGGCCGACCACTACCGCGCGGTGTTCTCGGCGGCGGACGATGAGGCTGGCCGGCCGGCCGCGACGCGGGCCTCCGGCATGCCCGATCTCGGGGAGGTATCCGCGAGCGACATCGGGATCGTTGACGGGACCGAGCTGTACGGGCCGGTGTGCTTCCAGTCGGGCCGGCTGCGCCGGGCAGCCCTCCTCCCCGAGGTGACCGCACGGTCATGCCGCGCCATCGTCCGGGGCGGTGACGACCAGCCGTGGTTCGACGCTCGCACGGACGGATCGTCGCGTCCCCGGTTCGTGCTCGGCAGCCCGGGCCTGAACGACGCAAGCTGGCACGTCATCCAGGCGTGCGTGCCGCATCGCCGGCTGCTGCCAGCCGGCTGCGCCGAGGCGACGTTCAGCGGCGCGTTCGCGACCGGTGCCGTCGAGGTCCGGGCAGTCGAGGTGGCTCCGGACGGGGATGGCCTGAGACCGGACAGCGGAGAGTCGGTGTGGGATGTCGAGGCGACCGACGCGACCGGCCGCATCCTGGTGAGCTGGCGAGGACTGCGCCTCGCAGATGCGGGGCCGCTGCCCCGCAACGCAGCCTGGCCGCCCTCGCTGCTGTCTGCCTACCTGGAGCGCAGCGCGATCGCACTCGGCCTCGATCCGGGGCTCCGGGTCTTCGTCCGGTGCGGCCCGCCAGATGTTGCCGGCCAGATGCCGGGAACATCGCTGATCCCACGCCAGGTGCCGGGTGGCGACGAGCGGCCGCTGGCCACGCCGGACAGCCCCCTTGCCGGGTTCGCGCTGGGGGTGAGGGCACCAAGCTCGGCGGTCTGCGGGTGGGCAGCGTGCGAGCCGAACGACATCACGCGGCCGGCCGGCAGTGCCGGGCTGGCAGCCGCAGTTGCGAACGCCTCCCGCCAGCTTGGCGAGGTCGCGGCGGTGAGCCGCGGGCGCCTGCGGGCCATCGCGTCCTGCCTGGCAGCGGCCGGCACTCCGGACATCGCGCCGCAGTCCAAGGAGCACGGCTCGGCTGACGGGTGGATCCGCCTGGACGCGGGCGATGCCGCCGTGGCCTGCGCGGTCGTGGAGATGAGCGGCGTCTCGGTCCCGGTGGCGATCGCGATCATGACCGGCGTGCAGGCCGCCACCGGGATTCCAATGGCCGGACCCCAGAAGGCCGCAAGGGCCACCTCGGGCGCTGCATGACCACCGGGGAACGAGATGCCTCTTGCGTACCGCTACCTCCAGGTCTATGCATTTCGGCGGTAAAATGATCTACTTAGAGCAGCTAATCGCGGCGATACTGTCAAAAGGGGTATATCGACTACAAGCGGGAGCCGGGATGCGGGCCGCGCCTTCTGCCGAGGAAGTGGCGTTCTACGCCGAGCATGGCTTCGTCGTGCTGCCTGACGTGCTCACCCCGGCGGAGCGTGGCACCTGGCTTGCCGTCGTCGGCGAGGCCGCCGCAGCCCGTACCCGCAGGACGCCCCTAGACGGCACCGAGTACGACGCGTTCTTCCACACCGAGGACGAGTACTACAACAGCGTGTTCACGCAGCGGATCAACCTGTGGATGACCGACCCGCGGGTGAAGGAACTGGTGCTCGACGAGCGGCTGGGGCGGATCGCAGCCGAACTGGCAGGGGTCCCGGCGGTGCGGATCTGGCTCGACCAGGCGCTGATCAAGGAGCCGTGGAGCAGCCCGACCGCCTATCACGTGGACAACCCGTTCTGGTCGTTCACCTCTGATGCCGCCATCACGATATGGATAGCCCTCACCGACTCAACGGTGGAGAACGGGGCGCTCTGCTACATACCGGGGTCCCACCGGGTGTGCCGGCACGAGCACACCGAGATCGGCCCGTCGCTCGGCGCCCTGTTCGACGCCTATCCCGCGCTCCGCTCCATCGACCCCGTGTTCTGCCCGGTTCCCGCCGGAAGCGCGGTCGCGCACAACGGGCTGACGGCGCACGGCGCGGGCGCCAACATGACCAACCGCCGCCGGTTCGCGATGACCGTCGCCTACATGCCGGATGGCGCGACCTATAACGGCCAGCAGGACATCCTCACCAATGAGCAGGTGGCCAGGCTCTCAGTCGGCGACCCGCTCAACGACGACGCGCAGAACCCGCTGGTCTACACCAGTTCGGCAGCAGCCTAGGGAGGTCGGCTATGGCACAGGCGGGCCCAGATGTGGTCAGCGCGGTCCGGGATGAGCGCTGGACGAGGACCGATACGTGGCTGTTCGTGTCCTTCGCGATCGGCTACATCATGGAGGCCTACATCTTCACCCTGGCGCCGGTCGCGGCCTCGAGCTGGTTCCCGAAAGAGGGGACGGCGCACAGGTCGCTGCTGCTGTCCTGGGCGCCGCTGTGGCTGATCATCGGGATCGCGATTGCCGGGCCGCTCGGCGACTGGCTCGGCAGGCGCACGACCTTCTACATCACGATGGCCTGCTACGGCATCGGCGCGGTCGGGCTCTTCTTCAGCTCCACCTTCGCGCTCGTGCTGGTCTTCCTCGCGGTCCTGCTCGCGGCGGCCGGCGGCGAGATGAACATGATCATGGTGGCGGTGCACGAGACGATGCCGACCAAGCACCGGTCCAAGGTGGCGATGTTCGGCATCAACTTCATCAACCTGGGCGGCGTGATCGTGGCGCTGGTGGACATCTTCTCCCGCGCGTACTCACCGTCGGTCACTTTCCAGCGGGGCATGATCGTGATCACCCTGCTGTTCGTGCTCTCGCTGCTGCTGTTCGTCCGGACCCGCACGCCAGAGTCGCCGCGGTGGCTGGTCCGCAAGGGCCGTACCGAGCAGGCCACCTCTGAGCTGCTCAGGTTCTACGGCGCCGAGGAGATCGCCGCGCGCAGGGCCGCCATCGAGCGGGCTCAGGCGAGGGCTCGCGCGGAGGCCCGGAAGGCCCAGGCAGCCGTGCGGCGGCGCCGGTATCCCCCGCTGTGGCTGCGGCTGACCGCGGTGATCTTCGTGGCGTTCGCCGATACGACAGGATTCGGCCTGCTCACCTACACCCTGGGCCCGGTGCACTTCCCGGACAAGACGGCCTACATCATCCTGGCGACCACGCTCACCGGATTCGCGTCCGGGATCCTCGCATTCTGGGCCGACCGGTTCAGCCGCCGCTGGTACCTGCTCCTCGGCTACGTCGGCTCGCTGGTCTTCACCCTGATCGCCTGGATCACCGAGTCGACCTGGGCAAAGTACCTGGCCCTGTTCTACGTGCTGCTCGTGGTCCTGAACGTGTTCGTGAACCTTGCCTACATCACCGAGGACACGCTCAAGGGCGAGGTCTGGCCGACCCGCTACCGGGCGAGGTTCACCGCGCTGTGCCGGTTCATCAGCATCGGCGGCTACATCGGGACCATCTACTGGACCGAGAACTTCACCACCAGCCAGCTAATCTTCTTCAATGTGATGGTGTGGGTGCTGGGGACGGTCGGCGCGCTGCTGTGGTTCTACGGCGGGATAGAAACCGGCCAGGGCACCGACATCGAGACGGTATCGAACAGCGAGGAGCAGGAACTGCTGGCGCTGCCGCTGCCCGGCGCGGGCGCGCCCGCCAGCCCGGGGGCGTAGGCAGCAGGCAGCGCGCGAAGGGGGCTGCCATGACCGCTCCGAACCCCGCGGCCGGCGGGATCGATCTCTCGCAGAACGAGTTCTGGGCGCTCCCGCCATCAGGCCGTGCGGCCGCGTTCGCGCGGCTGCGGGAACTCGAGCACCCGCCGTTCTTCGCCGAGCCGGAGTCGCCCTTCGGCGAGCCGGGGCCGGGCTACTACGCGTTCGTCCGGTACGCCGACGTGACCGAGGCCAGCCGTCATCCCGAGCTGTTCGGCTCAGGACAGGGCTCGACCAATATCCCGGACCTTCCGGTCGAGTTCAACGAGTACTTCGGCTCCATGATCAACATGGATGACCCGCGGCACGCCAGGCTGCGCCGGATCGTCTCTCGCGCCTTCACGCCCCGGATGATCAGGCAGTTCGAGGAGGACGTGCAGCGGACGGCGGCAGGCATCGTCGACGACCTGCTGGCGACCGGTCCGTGTGACTTCGTTGAGCATGTCTCTGCCAGGCTGCCGCTGAAGATCATCTGCGGCATGATGGGGATCCCGGATGAGCACTATCAGCGGGTACTGCGCAACACGAACACGATCCTGGCCGGCGGCGACCCCGAGTTCCTGAGCGCGGACCTGGACGAGGCCGTCGGCCAGATCCTCGGCGCCGGGAAGGATCTCGCCGACCTCGTCACCCAGCTCGCCCAGGAGCGGCAGGACAGGCCCGGCGACGACCTGGTCTCGGCACTGGCCACCGCGAACATCGACGGCGAGCAGCTCACCCCGGCAGAGCTGGCATCGTTCTTCATCCTGCTCGTCGTGGCCGGGAACGAGACCACGCGCACCGCGATCTCCCACGCGCTCCTCCTGCTCACCCAGCACCCGGGGCAGCGCGCGCTGCTGCTGGAGGACTTCGAGGGGAGGATCCCGGGCGCCGTCGAGGAGATCGTCAGGTATGCCTCGCCGGTGATCTGGATGCGCCGCACCGCCGTCAGGGACTGCGAGCTGAACGGGCACCGGTTCCGGGCTGGCGACAAGGCCGTGCTGTTCTACTGGTCCGCCAACCGCGACGAATCGGTCTTCGACCACGCAGCCGAGTTCGACATCACCCGCTCGCCCAACCCTCATGTAGGGTTCGGCGCCCCCGGGCCGCACTTCTGCCTCGGCGCGCACCTGGCCCGGCGGGAGATCACCGCGATCCTCCGCGAGCTGCTGCACCGGGTGCCCGACATCCGGGCATCCGGCCAGCCGGACTGGCTGCTGTCCAGCTTCATCAACGGCATCAAGCACCTGACCTGCGAGTTCAGCTAACTCCCGGGCTGCCGGCAAGACGCGCCGCAGCGGCCGGCGACGCTGCGCCGCAAATTCGCAGGGCACAATCTAGTAACGACTAGTAGCTGAGTGGGTACAGCGTGTATAACTAGAAACCCATGCGGCGTCTGATGGCCGGGTGCCCGGCACAGGGGGACGGGGCCGCAGGGGCAACTGGGGACCGTGTGCCGCGGAGGGGGACCTTCGTCGGTCCGCCGGGGCCCCGGCCGCAGCCTCGGGCAGCGCGTGAGCCCTGAGGCCCGGCTGGTGCCCGTCACGCGCCGGGCCGACGAGAGTCGCGGCACGCGGAGGGGGCCCTTCGGCCGGCGGGCGGCGCCACCCGGGGGCGTGGCGCGGCCCGCCGGCTCAGGGGGAAAGCCGCAACTCAGGCGAGCGCGCTGATCCTCGCGGCCAGGTCGAAGTCCGCGGCGGTGAGGCCCCCCGCGGAGTGCGTGGACAGCGTCAGCGCGACCCGGTTCCACTGGATCAGGATGTCCGGATGGTGGCCGGCCTCCTCGGCCAGGAACGCCACCGCGCCCGCGAACAGCATCGCGTCCCTGAAGTCGGCCCGGGTCACCGTCCGGGTGATGGTGGCGCCGCGGCGCTCCCAGCCCGGCACGCTCTCCAGGCGGCGGGCAATCTCGTCCTCGGTGAGCAGGTCCATGAACCGACTATGGCACCGTGGCGGTGAATCGGCACCGCTAGGCTGGCGTAGCCGGAAGCCGGAGCCCGGCTGGCGAAGCGGGGCTGGCGGGCCGGTGAGTCATCCAGGGCCACCCGCGCGGAGCGGGAACAGCGAGGAGCACCTCCATGACGGAGCGCGCGGCGGAACTGCGGCGCACGCCGCTGGCCGGCATCCACGAGGAGCTCGGCGCGACGATGACCGGCTTCGCGGGGTGGCTGATGCCGCTGCGCTACCGCAGCGAGACCGCCGAGCACGCCGCCGTCCGCTCGGCGGCCGGGCTGTTCGACCTGTCGCACATGGGAGAGATCGCGGTGACCGGCCCCGGCGCCGCGGACGCCCTGGACTACGCCCTCGTGGGGCAGCCATCGGCGCTGGCGCCCGGCCGGGCGCGGTACACGATGATCTGCGCCGAGGACGGCGGGGTCATCGACGACCTGATCGTCTACCGGCTCGCGGCGCAGGAGTACCTGGTGGTCGCGAACGCCGCCAATACCGCCGTGGTCGCCGCCGAGCTAGCCAGCCGCGCCGAGGGGCGCGGCGCCGATGTCACCGACCGGACCGGCGACTGCGCGCTGATCGCCGTTCAGGGACCGGCTGCGGCTGCGATCCTCGCCCCGCTCACCGACGCGAGCCTCGGCGATCTCCGCTACTACGCCGGCCACCGGGCACGCGTCGCGGGCGCGCAGGCCATGCTGGCCCGCACCGGCTACACCGGCGAGGACGGATTCGAGATCTTTGCCAGAGCGGAGGACGCGGCGGGAATCTGGAGGGCTATCGCCGGCGCCGGAGCGGGGCTGGGCCTGGTCCCGGCCGGGCTGGCGGCGCGGGACACGCTGCGCCTTGAGGCCGGCATGCCGCTGTACGGCAACGAGCTCAGCCGGGACGTGACGCCCTTCGACGCCGGGCTCGGCCGGGTGGTGAAGCTGGACAAGCCGGGCCCGTTCGTCGGCCGGGAGGCACTGGCCAGGCGGGCCGGTCAGCCGCCGCAGCGCGTCCTGGCCGGGCTGATCGTCCGGTCGCGGCGGGTTCCCCGGCACGGCTACCCCGTCCTGCACGCGGGCAGCCGGTGCGGCACGGTCACCAGCGGCGCGCCATCCCCCACCCTGGGCGTCCCGATCGCGATGGCCTACCTCGACCCGCAGGCAGCCGAGGCGGCCTTCGCCTCCGGCCCGGCGCGCCAGGCCGCAGATGCCGCGCCGGCCGGGGCGCAGGCGCCGCTGGCGATCGACATCAGGGGCCAGGCCGTGCCCGCGGACCTCGCCGCGCTTCCCTTCTACCGGCGGCCCGGGCGATGACCCCCCGGCCGCACCCGAACCCGCACCGGAGAAAGCGACCATGACCGTACCCGAAGAACTGCAGTACACCCAGGAGCACGAGTGGGTGAAGATCAGCGGTTCGTCCGCGACCGTCGGCATCACCGACTATGCCCAGCACGCGCTCGGCGACGTCGTCTACGTGTCCGTCCCGCCGCCGGGCACGAAGGTGAGCGCCGGCGAGCCCTGCGGTGAGGTCGAGTCCACCAAGTCGGTAAGCGACCTGTACTCGCCGGTGGACGGGGAGGTGTCCGAGGTCAACGCGGAGGTCGACGAGAACCCGGGCCTGGTGAACGCCGACCCCTACGGTGCCGGGTGGCTCTTCCGGGTCACCCTCGCCGAGAACGCCCGGCAGCCGGAAGCCCTGCTGTCCGCGGCCGAGTACGAGGATCTGACGAGGGAAGCTGAATGAGCTCAGGCAGCCCGCCCGCGCGCGGCGCCGGGCGGCAGCGCCCCGACGCCGACCTGCTCCGGCTCGACGCCGCCACCGCCCACCTGGACCCGCCGTTCGCCGTCGTGGACATGGACGCTTTGCGCGCGAACGCGGCCTCGATGGCAGCCAGGGCGGCCGGCACCCCGATCCGGCTGGCCAGCAAGTCGGTGCGGTGCCGAGCGATCATCGAGCAGGTGCTGGCGAGCGACGGCTTCCGCGGGATCCTCGCGTTCACCCTGCCCGAGGCGCTCTGGCTGGCCGGGACGGGCATGTCCGACAGCATCGTCGTCGCCTACCCGACGGCCAGCCTGCCGGCGCTCACGGCCCTGGCGGGCGACCACCGGGCTGCCGCGGCTATCACCGTGATGGTGGACTGCCGGGAGCACCTGGACATGATCGAGAAGGCCGCGGCGAGCGTCCCGGACCCCCGGCCGGTCCGGGTCTGCATCGACATCGACGCCGGGTACCAGGCGCCGCTGGGACTGCTGCGGGCTGGTGCCCGCCGCTCTCCCATCCGTACCCCGGACCAGGCTGCCGACCTGGCCCGCGCGATCACCGCCCGGCCGGGGCTCCGGCTGGCCGGCATCATGGCCTACGAGGCGCAGATCGCCGGGGTCGGCGATGACCCGCCCGGCCACCCGGTGCAGGCCCGGCTGATCCGGTTCATGCAGGCCCGGTCGCGGGCGGAACTGGCCAGGCGACGGGCGGCCATCGTCAGCGCGGTCCAGGCGGTGGCCCCGCTGGAGTTCGTCAACGGCGGCGGCACCGGTTCGATAGAGAAGACCGCGGCCGAGCCGGCGGTGACCGAGATCGGCGCCGGGTCCGGGCTCTACCACCCGGGCCTGTTCGACTCCTACCGCGGCTTCTCGGGCCACCCGGCCGCGTTCTTCGCCCTCCCGGTGGTGCGCCGGCCGGGGAAGGACGTGGTGACAGCGCTCGGCGGCGGCTACGCCGCGTCGGGCCAGGCGGGCCCGAGCCGGCTGCCGCGGCCGTTCCTGCCGGCCGGCCTGCGGCTGGACAAGCAGGAGGGCGCGGGCGAGGTGCAGACCCCGCTGCTCGGCCCGGCGGCCAGCCGGCTGCGGATCGGCGACCGGGTGTGGCTGCGCCACGCCAAGGCCGGCGAGCTGTGCGAGCGGTTCAGCGAATTGCACCTGATCGAGGGGCCCGCCGTGGTGGCCACGGTGCCGACCTACCGCGGCGAGGGCAGGGCCTTCCTGTAGAGACCGGCCGGCATGACGGGCGCCCGGGCGCAGGGCCTGGACGGCTAAGATCTCCGGCATGGCGGACATAGCGGATGACACGCAGGAACCGGGCAATGGCCCCGGCGGCCAGGAGCCGGACGCCAGCCGCGCGACGGGCGCTGACGGCCCGCCCGAGGAGCCGGCCGATGACCTCGTCACCACCGAGCATGCTCTTACCATCGACGGGGCCGAGCTCCGGTACACCGCGACCGCCGGACGGATCGTGCTGCGCCAGGAGGTGCACACCGACGACACCTTCGACGGCCCGAAGCCCAAGGCGGAGATCTTCCTGACGTCCTATGTCCGTGACGGTGGCGGCCCGTCCCGGCCCGTGGTGTTCGCGTTCAACGGCGGGCCCGGGTCGTCGAGCGTGTGGCTGCACCTCGGGCTGCTCGGCCCGCGGCGGGTGCTGATGGGAGACGTCGGAAGCCTGCTCCCGCCGCCCTACGGGCTGGCCGACAATCGCGAGACCCTGCTCCGGCACGCCGACCTGGTGTTCATCGACCCTGTCTCGACCGGCTTCTCCCGGGCGGTCAAGGGCGAGAAGTCGAAGGACTTCCACGGCTACGGCGGCGACATCGAGTCGGTCGGCGAGGTGATCCGGCTCTGGACGGCGCGCAGCGGCCGGTGGATGTCACCCAAGTACCTGTGCGGCGAGTCCTACGGGACGACCCGTGCCGCCGGGCTGGCCCGGCACCTGCAGGAGCGCTACGGGCTGTACGTCAACGGCCTGGTGCTGATCTCGGCGTTCCTGGACGGCGGGACGACCGAGTTCACTCCCGGCAACGACCTGCCCTATGCGATGTACCTGCCGACCTATGCGGCCATCGCGCACTACCACGGGAAGATCTCCGGCCGGCCGCTGCGGGAGGTGCTGGACGAGGCGCAGGAGTACGCCAGCCGGGACTACCTGTGGGCGCTGGCCCGCGGCTCTCGGCTGACCGCGGCCGAGCGAGCCGAGGCGGTCGCCAGGGTGGCGGCGCTGACCGGCCTGTCGGAGGACTACGTGGACCGGGTGGACCTGCGGCCCGAGCATGTCAGGTTCCTCACCGAGCTGCTTCGCGACCAGCGCCGCACAGTAGGCCGGATCGACGGCAGGTTCGCCGGCTGGGACGCCGACTACGGGCGGGAGCGGTGGACCACCGACCCGTCGATCGACGCGATCATGGGACCGTACGCGGCGGCGCTCAACCAGTACGTGCGCGGCGAGCTCGGCTACGCCAACGACCTGCCCTATGAGGTGCTGACCGACCGGGTCCGGCCCTGGTCGTACAAGGAGTTCGAGGCCAAGCACCTGCACGTGGCCGACAGGCTGGCCGAGGCGATGCGGGTGAACCCGCACATGCGGGTGCAGCTTGCCTGCGGCTACTACGACGCGGCGACGCCGTACTTCGCGGCCGAGCACACCGCAGCGCACCTGGCGATACCGCCCGACCTCGCCGCGAACATAGAGTTCCGCTACTACGAGTCGGGGCACATGATGTACCTGCACGAGCAGAGCAGGATCGCCCAGTCCGGCCACCTGGCGGAGTTCGTCGCCGGCGGCTGAGCCGCCGTGGCGCCTGCCGCCAAGCGGCCGGCGCACGGCCGGCACCGGCTGGCGCCAGCGGCTGAGCGCGGGGGTCATCCGCCGGCCGGCAGCCCCGGCGGCAGTCACCCCCGGCCGGCAGCCGCTGCTACTTGCGGCGCCTGGCCCAGGAGCGCAGCAGCACCAGCCCGACCACGGCCAGGCCAGCGGCAGCGGCCGCGAGACGCACCTCGGGGCGTGCCGCCTGCGCCCTGGCACGCTCGCGCAGCCGCTGCGCCGCGTATGCCGGGCTCACCCGGTCGGCCAGCGCGTCGATGGTCCGTGCCAGGTTCTCCCTGGTCCGCTCGATCTCGGCGACGATCGCATCCGCGTCGCGCCGGGTCACCACGCCGTTGACGGCCCCGGCGGCCGGCACGGGGCTGCCAGCCGCTCTGACGACACCAGTGCCGGGCGCGCTCTCGGCGCCGGTGCCGCGAGAGCCGGCCGCACTGCGTGTAGCCGCGCTCTGTGTATCTGCCATCGCCCGCTTCCCTTCCGCGGCGCCGCGTGGTCGCGGCATGTGCCTAGTCTCCCAGGCCGGTTCCATTCGCCCCTGCCCGGCCCGGCGTTTGGCGGCAATTCATGATCGCGGACGCTTTCCCATGGCATTCATGGGAAAGCGTCCGCGATCATGAACCGTCATGTCCGCCAGCCCTCCCGGCGCGGCTCCGCCTATCATCGGTCCGTGGCGGTGCAGGCAGTGATCTTCGACTGGGGCGGGACGCTGACCCCGTGGCACACGATCGACCACGCCGGGCTCTGGCGGGAGATCTGCGAGCCTCACGTTCCGGCAGCGGACCTGGCCGCCACCGTCGCGGCCATCGAGGCCGCCGAGCGGGAACTGTGGACCCTCTGCGAGCGCGACCAGCGCAGCGCGACGATGGAGCACCTCTTCCAGCGCGCCGGCGTCCGGGCGCACCCCGGCCTGGTGGAGTCCTACCTCCGCGCATGGGCTCCGCATACCATCACCGACCCCGACGCCGGCCCGGTGTTCCGCAAGCTCCGCGAGCGCGGCATCAGGATCGGCGTGCTGTCGAACACGATGTGGCCGAGGAGCTGGCACGAGGACGTGTTCCGCCGCGACGGCGTGCTGGACCTGATCGACGGCGCCGTGTACACCAGCGAGATCGACTGGACCAAGCCGCACCCGGAGGCGTTCCGCGCGGCCATGCGGGCTGTCGGCGCGGACGATCCGGCTGCGTGCGTCTTCGTCGGCGACCGGCCCTATGACGACATTCACGGCGCCAGGGGCGCTGGCATGCGAGCCGTCCTGGTCCCCAACAGCGACGTGCCGCCGTTCGACGGGGTCACGCCCGACGCGGTCATCACCCGGCTCTCCGATCTGCCGGAGCTGATCGATTCCTGGTAACGCGGCTGTCGGAAGGCCGGTGCACGATTGAGCGCATGGAGATAAGCCAGCACATCGGCCACCTGGAACACGACGGCAGCCTGCTGGCCGGCGCCGCGGCGCGGGCAGGCCTGGACGCGCCCGTCCCGGCCTGCCGGCCGTGGCGGGTAGGAGACCTGCTGCGGCATCTGGCGCACGTGCACCGATGGGCCGCCGGGCACGTGACGGGCCAGCGCGTGCGCGGTGCCGGACGGAAGTCCGAGGCTGAGATCCTGGCCTCGGGCCCGCCGGACGACGAGCTGATCGGCTGGTACCGGGCCGCTCACGCGGACCTGGTCACGGCGCTGCGGACAACGCCGCCCGGGGTGCCGGGCGGCGCGTTCCTGCCCGCCCCCTCGCCGCTGGCGTTCTGGGCTCGCCGCCAGGCGCACGAGACCGCCGTGCATCGTTTCGACGTGCAGGACGCGGCCGGCCAGGCAGGCTCGTTCGATCCCGGGTTCGCCGCCGACGGGATCGACGAGCTGCTCATGGGCTTCGCCTACCGGGACCGGGCCGAGCCGGCCCGTGGAGGCACGCGCGTCCTGCAGGTTCGCACGTCCGATACCGGGGACGGCTGGCAGGTGGAGATCGGGCCGGAGGGGATCACCGACGTCCGCCGGGCGACCGGCGAGGGTGACTGCGTTCTGGATGGTCCTGCCGGCCAGCTCTACCTGGTGCTCTGGAACCGGAGGCCGGTCACGGGCGATGGCGTCACCGTGACCGGGCAGGACGACCTGCTGCGGTTCTGGCGCGACGACATGCAGGTGACCTGGGGATAGCGCGACCGCGGGGCCGGCCCCCAGGGAGAGGGTTATCAAGCGAAAGGCCCGACTTCCAGCCCCCGTCCGGCCAGCGCCGCCCGGATCGCCCCGGCCAGGCGGGCCGCGCCGGGCGTGTCGCCGTGCACGCAGATCGAGTCCGCCTCGACCCGGACCGGTGATCCGTCGCTGGCCTGCAGGGGCTCACCCGCCGCGATGCGGCAGGCCCGTTCGGCAACCTCGGCCGGGTCGGTGAGGACCGCGCCGGGCTCGCGGCGCGGGACGAGCCGGCCGTCCGGGGTGTAGCCGCGGTCGGCGAAGCCCTCCCGCACCACCCGGATGCCAAGGCCCGCCAGCGCCTCCGCCGCCGGGCTGCCCGCCAGCACCAGCACCGCGAGGTCGCCGCCGTAGCCGAGCACCGCCTCGCCGAGTGCCCCCGCCAGCCCGGGGTCGAAGGCCAGGTCGTTGTAGAGCGCCCCGTGCGCCTTGACATACCGCACCGCGGCGCCGTGACGCCGGCAGAACGCCTCGAGCGCGCCGATCTGGTACAGCGTGTCGGTGATCAGCTCATCGGAGCTGACCTGCAGGTGCCTGCGGCCGAACCCGACCAGGTCGGGATAGGAGACGTGCGCGCCGATGGTCACCCCGGCCGCCGCGGCCAGCCGCACTGTGGCGTCCATGGTGCGCGGGTCGCCTGCATGGAATCCGCAGGCGATGCTCGCGCTGCTGACATGCCGGAGCAGTTCGGAGTCGGCGCCCATCGGGTAGCTGCCGAACCCCTCGCCCATGTCGCAGTTGAGGTCGATCATGGCGGCGCTACTGTCATGCTGTGGCCCATGCGACCCATTCTGGCCCGCCGGTACGCTGCCTGCCGGCGGGCCCGCACGCGCTGCTGATCGAGCTCGCCGGGCTTGCCGAGGTCCGGGCGCTGCACGCGGAGATCGAGCGCCGCCGGGCAGACGGCTGGGCGCCGTCGCTGACAGACGTGGTCCCGGCGGCCCGCACGGTGCTGCTGGACGGCGTGGAGAGCCCGGAGGATACAGAACGCGATATCCGGTCCTGGGTCATCCCCGCCGGGCCGGCCCTCACCGGGCCGCTCGTGCAGATCCCGTGCCGCTACGACGGCCCGGACCTGGCAGAGGTGGCGGCGGTGTGGGGCGTCCCGCCGGGCGAGGTGGCGGCGATTCACTCGGCGATCGTGCACGAGGTGGCGTTCTGCGGGTTCGGGCCCGGGTTCGCCTACCTGTCGGGGATCGGCGAGCAGCGGGCCGTGCCGCGCCGGGCCAGCCCGCGAACCCGGGTGCCGGCCGGGAGCGTCGCGCTCGCCGGGTGCTATACCGGCATCTACCCCTGGCCCTCCCCCGGCGGCTGGCAGCTCATCGGCCGGACGGAGCTGGCCGTGTGGGATCCCGCCCGGGAGCCGCCGGCCCTGCTGCGGCCCGGCTGCCGGGTGCGCTTCGTCGACGCCGGCCGATGACCGGGCAGCAGCGGACGGTGCGGGTCGTCCGGCCTGGCGCGCTGACGACTGTCCAGGACCGGGGCCGCGCCGGGCTCGCGCACCTCGGCGTGCCGCGCTCCGGCGCGCTTGACGCCGCGGCGCACGCGCTTGCCAACCGCCTCGTCGGCAACTCCGAGGGCGAGCCCGTGCTGGAGACCACGCTCGACGGCGTGGCGCTGTCCTTCGGCTGCGACGCGGTGGCCGCGGTCACCGGCGCGCTCGCCGACGTGCGCGTCGACCAGGCGGCGGCCGGCTGGTGCCTGCCGGTGCACGTGCGGGCCGGGCAGGTCCTTGACGTCGGGCGCGCCCGCCGCGGGGTGCGCAGCTACCTGGCCGTCTCGGGGGGCCTGGCGGTTCCAGCGGTGCTCGGCAGCGCGTCGGCCGACCTGCTCTCCGGCACCGGGCCGGCCCCGCTGCGGGCCGGCGACCTCCTGCGCCTGGGGACGCCGCAGGCTCCGCCGCCTCCCGTCGATGCCGCGCCGTGCCCGGTGCCGGGCAGCCGTGCCGACCTGCCGATCCACCCGGGGCCGCGGCTCGGCTGGCTGACCGGTGCCGGCCGCGCGGCGCTGACCGGTCAGGCCTGGACTGTCTCGCCGGCCAGCAACCGGGTGGCGCTGCGCCTGTCCGGGCCGCCGCTGCAGCGCCGCCCGGGCGAGCTGCCGAGCGAGGGGCTGGTCCTCGGCGCGGTCCAGGTGCCGCCGGACGGCCAGCCGGTGATCTTCCTCGCCGACCATCCGGTCACCGGGGGCTATCCGGTCGTCGCCATCGTGGACCCCGGCTCGCTCGGCGCCTGCGCGCAGGCCCGTCCCGGCACCCCGGTCAGCTTCCGCTGGGCTCGCCCGGCGGAGCTGTCGACGCCCCGCCGAGGCTGACCGGCTGCGCATTCATCGGGCCGTTCCCTCCTGCTGGCGGCTTCGCGCGATCTCGGTGTCGTGGCAGAAGTGCACCCCCGCGGGCCTCATGTCCCAGACCCTGTGCAGCGAGTCCCGCCATGCCGCCGGATCGCTCGCCTGCCCGTCCGGCAGGTCCTGATCGGGCGGGCCAGCGTACTGCCGGGGCGTGTAGGCGGCATCGCCGATGAGGACCTGCTGGCCATCGGCGGTGTCGACAACGACCGACTGATGGCCGACGGTATGCCCTGGGGTGGTGATGACCCGGAGCCCGGGGAGGATCTCGGCGTCCCCGTCCAGCAGCTCGAACCGGGCGCCGGCGAAGTCGAACCAGCCGGAGAGCTCCGCCGCCTCGCGGCGGGCCCGGTCCAGCTCGGAGCGCTGCACATAGAACGGAGCGTGCGCGAAGACCGCGTTCTGGCCACAGTGGTCGAAGTGCAGGTGCGTATTGATCACCAGGCCGATGTCGGCTGGCGAGAGGCCGGACTCGGCGAGGGCCGCCGCCGCCGACCGGTTCACCACGCGCCAGTCGCGCAGCAGCCGTTCCGGCCCGCCGACCCCGGTGTCGACGAGCACCGCACCGCCGGGGTGGATCACGGCGAAGCCGTGCACCGGCCAGTCCAGCCCGTCGAGCCCGCGCAGCCTGGCCAGGTGCAGCCTGGCGATCTCCAGGGCCACCGCAGTCACCTCTGTCCCTCGGCCACTAGCACGCCGTCCTCGTCGACCATTCGCGCCGCAAGTTGCGCTCGTGCGGGTGAAGGGACTCGAACCCCCACGGTGTCGCCACCAGCAGGACCTAAACCTGCCGCGTATACCAGTTTCGCCACACCCGCCTCGCTGGGGCGGCCCGTGAACTCAGCCATCGCAGCGCCGCCGGCCCGCGCTCGCGCGCTGCGAGAACGCGGACCGGTTAACAGTATCCGGAGCTATGCCCTCGCGCCGCCCTGGCTGCTAGCGTCGGCCCATGCTGTCAGTCAGACATGTATCACCGCGCGGCCCCGCCGGCCAGGCGGCCGCATCGTGCCCGTCCGCAAGGCTCGCCGTTCCCGCCGCGGCGGTTGGCCTCATGGTCCTCATCGGCGGCTGCGGGAAGGCTGCAGCACCGGGGCACGCCGCTCAGGGCCTCACGCCGCGCCAGGCCCTCGAGCTCGCGGCGCAGCAGTCAAGCCGGGTGCGGTCCATGGCCGCGTCCGTCCGCATCCAGGTTTCCGGCAGCGCCGGTGCCGTGACAACAGCCACGGAGCAGGCCGAGCTCAGGCCTGCACTGCTGGTCTCCGAGCACGCGACGTTCTCGGCCGCCGGGCAGACGCTTGCCATGGACGCGATCATCTCCCGCAAGGACCTCTACCTGAAGCTGAGCCAGCTATCACAGGTGACCGGCAAGCAATGGGTCGAGCTACCGGTGTCCGGCGTTCCGGGCACCGGGAACCTGCTCGGCCAGGTCGTGCAGAACCTGCAGAGCGGCGACCCGTTCGACCAGACCCGGATCCTGAGCATGGCCTCGAACGTGCACGCGGCCGGGACCCAGGTGATCGACGGGGTGCAGACCACCAGATACCAGGGGACCTTCTCGCCCGCCGCGGTGGCCGCTTCGCTCCCTGCGGACATGCGGGCCTTCGGCCAGGCCCTCCGCAGGCTGTCCGGCAAGGTCGCGTTCACGATCTGGCTCGACGCCCAGCACCTGACACGGAAGATGACCATCACCGAGCACCTGGCCGGGGAGACGGCGGTCAGCACGACTACCGTCACCGCGGTCAACCAGCCAGTGCACATAACGCTCCCGCCGCCCGGCGAGGTGGCGACACCGGGCTCGGCCAAGGGCCTCGCGGGCCTGTGACCGGAGGGCGCTCTGCCTGCCGCGGCGTTCAGCTGCCGAGCGCCGAGGCGATCACCGGGACGAGCGCCCGCAGGGCCTTGCCCCGGTGGCTGATCCGGTCCTTGTCGCCTGGGCTCATCTCGGCCGTAGTCAGGCCGTCAGCGCCGGTGAGGCCGACGGCGGCAAGCTCCGCTGCGGCCGGCACGAAGACCGGGTCGTAGCCGAACCCGCCAGACCCCCGAGGTGCCCGGGAGAGCCGGCCATGCACCGCTCCCTCGCGGACGTGCTCGCCGCCGGAGGGCAGCACCAGGACCGCGGCGCACCGGAACTGCGCGCCGCGCCGCTCGTCCGGCACGTCGGCAAGCTGGCCGAGCACCAGGCCGAGGTTCGCCGCGTCGTCGCCATGCCGACCGGCCCAGCGGGCCGACAGCACGCCCGGCATCCCGTTCAGGGCGTCCACGCACAGGCCGGAGTCGTCGGCGACGGCGGGCAGGTTCGTGAACGCGGCCGCGGCCCGGGCCTTGAGCAGCGCGTTCTCTGCGAAGGTGGCGCCGGTCTCCCGGACCGACGGCGCGGCGGGGAAGTCACTCAGGCTGGCCAGCTCCGCCCTGACCCCGGCCGCCGCGAGGATCCGGGCCAGCTCGGCGAGCTTGGCCGGGTTGCCGGTGGCCAGCACCAGCCGGGGCGGCGCAGGCTGCGCGCGCGGATCCCGGGCAGCGGCTGCAGGCGCGGCGGCCGGGACGGGAGAGCCTGGCTCCCGGCCCTCGGTCACCGGCCCAGCGCCTCGGCCTGCAGCCTGGTCAGCTCGGCGCAGCCGGTGACGGCCAGGTCCAGCAGCCGGTCCAGCATTCCCCGATCGAAGGCCTCGCGCTCGGCCGTGCCCTGAACCTCCACGAAGCTGCCATCGCCAGTGCAGACCACGTTCATGTCGGTCTGCGCGGCCACGTCCTCGTCGTAGCACAGGTCCAGCCGCGGCTGCCCGTCGACGACCCCGACGCTGACCGCCGCCACCGACCCGGCCAGCGGGTCTCCCTTGCACCGGCCGCGCTCGCGCAGCCAGCCGATCGCGTCGGCCAGCGCGACGTAGCCGCCGGTGATCGCCGCGGTCCGGGTGCCGCCGTCGGCCTGCAGCACGTCGCAGTCCACCGTGATCGCCGCGTCGCCGAGCGCCTTCATGTCAACGCACGCCCGCAGCGACCGGCCGACCAGCCGGGAGATCTCCATGGTCCGGCCGCCCAGCCTGCCCCTGACAGACTCCCGGTCGTTGCGGGTATTGGTGGCCCGCGGCAGCATCGCGTACTCGGCGGTGACCCAGCCCAGGCCGCTCCCCCGCCGCCAGCGCGGCAGCTCCTCGGCCACGCTGGCCGCGCAGAGCACCCGGGTCGCGCCGAACTCGACCAGCACCGAGCCCTCCGCGTGGTCCAGCCAGTTCCTGGTGATCCTTACCTCGCGCAGCTGATCGGGGCTGCGCCCGTCCGGTCGGGCCATGACCCGCAAGCCTACCGGCGCGACAGGCCGGGCCGGTGCGGCAGCTCAGGCTGGCGCGCGATCCTGCGCGCCGGACTCGATCCACCGGTAGACCGCGCGGATGCCGTCGGCCAGCGTGGTGGCTGCCGACCAGCCGAGGTCGCGCCGGGCGGCCTCGATGGCGATCGCGCTGCGCTGCAGCTCACCCGGGCGCGAGGGGGCGAACCGGGGCCGCAGCTCCCGGCCGGAGACCTCGCCGATGATCCCGGCGAGCTCGAGCACGCTGACCTCCACCCCGGTGCCGATGTTCCAGGTGCCAGGACGGTCCCGGTCGGCGGCGGCGAGAAAGGCGCTGACCGCGTCGCCGACGTAGACGTAGTCGCGGGTCTGCGTCCCGTCCCCGTAGATGACCGGCTGCTCCCCGGCGAGCACCCGGGCGCAGAAGATCGGCACGACGCCGGCCTCGCCCCCCGGGTCCTGCCGCGGCCCGTAGACGTTGGCCAGCCGCAGCACCGAGTGCTGGGTCTCGTGCAGCCGGTTGTACAGGCCGACGTACTGCTCGGCGCAGTACTTGGCGACGCCGTAGGGGGACTCGGGCAGCGGCAGCACGTCCTCCATCGACGGGATCGGCGCATCCCTCCCGTAGAGCGCGCCGCCCGTGGAGCAGAACAGCACCCGGACCCCGGCGCTTCGCGCCGCCTCGAGCACGTTGACGGTCCCGACGACATTGGTCATCGCGTCGTCGGCCGGGGAGGCAACCGAGGCCCGCACGTCGATCTGGGCAGCCAGGTGGCAGATCAGCTCCGGCCGCTCGGCCTGCACCGCGGCGCCGAGCGCCCTGGCGTCGGTGACGCTCACCTTGTGCAGGCTGACCCGCCCGTCCAGGCGGCTGGTCCGCCCGCTGGACAGGTCGTCCACGACCGCGACCTCGTCGCCCCGGGCGAGCAGCGCGTCGGTCAGGTGAGAGCCAATGAAGCCGGCGCCGCCGGTTACCAGTACCCGCATGACCCCCGATCCTAGGCCGTGGACCGCGGCTTCCCGCTGAGGGTCAGGGTCCCGGGCCACCGGTGCCGCTCATCGTCGGGGACGGCGGCAGCGGCGCTCTGGCGATCAGGGGACACGGCGTCCCCGGCCGGCCAGTACCATGCACCAGGCCCGGAGTGCGGAACACGGGGGCAGAACGCAGTCAGGAGGCGCCAGTGGCCCAGCGTGCGGCCGGCCGGCCAGCGGCGCCGGCACATGCGCTCGCCGAGCCAGCCGTTAGCGTCCGGCCGGCCTGGATCGCCGGCAACACGCTGGCGAACCTGGGCATGTGGATGGCCGCCTACACGCCAGTGCAGATCAGCCTGCCCAACCAGCTTCAGGCGATCACCCCGCACCACAAGGTGGTCGCTCTCGGCGTGGTCACCGGGCTCGGCGCGGTGGCGGCGACGTTCGCGACGCCGCTGGCCGGGGCCCTGTCCGATGCGACCAGGCGCGGGCTGCCGCTGGGTGCCTCGTTCCGCGGCCGCCGTCACTCCTGGACGCTGGCCGGGGCCGTGCTGGCCGCGATCTGCCTGGTGATCCTGGCCCGGCAGGCCACGGTTGCCGGGGTCGCGGCGGGCTGGTTCTGCTTCAGCGCGTTCCAGAACGCCGAGTACGCGGGCCTGTCCGCGACGATCCCGGACCGGGTTCCGGTCAGCCAGCGCGCGACGGTGGCCGGCTGGGTCGGCATGCCCCAGGCGCTGGGCCTGGTCACCGGGGCAGTGCTGGTCACTTTCGCGTTCCCGGACCTGGTCAGCGGCTACGATGCGCTGGCCCTGGTGCTGGTGCTCAGCGCCCTGCCATTCGTTCTCCTGGCCGATGACTACCCGCTCCGGCCGCAGGACCGGGTGTCGTTCTCGCTGCCCAGGCTGGTGAGCTCGTACTGGCAGAGCGCGCGGGGGCATCCCGACTTCGGCTGGGCGTGGCTGACCAGGTTCCTGGCCATGCTCGGCAACGCGATGGGGACGCTGTACCTGCTGTACTTCCTGCGCGACGCGGTGCACTACAGCCGGCTGTTCCCCGGGCAGACCGCCCAGGACGGGCTGTTCATCCTGATCGTGATCTACACGGTCGGCGTGGTGATAACGGCCGTGCTGGGCGGGATGCTGTCGGACCGGATCGGCCGCCGCAAGCTGCTGGTCACCGTGTCCGGGGTGCTGATGACCGTGGCGGCGGTGCTGCTGGCGCTGCTGCCGACCTGGCCGTCCGCGCTCGCGGCGGCGGTGTTCTTCGGCGTGGGCTTCGGCGCCTACCTCGCCGTCGACCAGGCGCTCGTCACCCAGGTGCTGCCCGCTGCCAGGGACCGGGCGCGCGACCTTGGCATCATCAACATCGCCAACGTGGGCTCGATCGCCATCGGCGCCGCCATCGCCGCGCCCCTGGTCAGCCTGGGCGGCTACCCGGCTCTCTACGCGGCGACCGCCGTGGTGCTGATCCTCAACGCGATCGGCGTCTGGAAGATCAAGAGCGTTCCCTGACCGAGCCGTCGCCGCCTGCCGCCCGCTGGTCAGGACACCCGCCAGGCCATCCCGGGATCGGCCGCCGAGCAGGCCAGGACCTGTAGCCCGGTGCCGCCAGCCGTGGCATCGGCCGGATCCGCCAGGCACAGGCCCGAGTGCGGGTTGACGAGCATGACCGCGACGTCGCCCGGCCCGCCGGCCGGGACCAGATGCCACGTCTCCCCGGCCGCGCCATCGCATGCCTGCAGGACCGCGGGCGCGGCGCTGGCCGTCCCCGAGCCGCTGACCTCCAGGCACTGCCCGTAGACACGGACCGTGCCGTCGGCCGCGACCGTCCAGGACTGCCGTGTCCAGCCATTGCAGGAGGACAGGTCGATCTTGGTCCCGTTCGCCGTCTGGCCGCCGTCGTCGTCCACGCACCTGCCGGGAATCTGCGACGCGATCGGCCCGGCGGGGAGCGTCCAAGTCTCGTTCGGCTGGCCGGTGCAGGCCCGGACCTCCACGCGGGTGCCGCTCGTCCGGCTCCAGCCCGGGTCGGCCAGGCACATGCCGGTGCCGGGGCTGACCAGCGTGGTCGGCTGGGTGCCCGACGCGGACCCCAGCGCACCCGGATAGGCGAGCCGCCACTGCTGACCGGCGCTGCCGGCGCACGGCTCGAGGACCGCCATGGTCCCGCTCGGAGCCCCGGCCGGGATCGTCAGGCACTTGCCGTTGATGCGCAGGGTCCCGTCCTGGACGTAGGTCCATTGCTGGGCAGCGCTCGCGCTGTCGCAGGTCCAGATCTCGGCCGGGGTGCCGCTGACCGACCGGTCGCCCTGGTCGCGCAGGCACTTCCCGGCGAAGCCCAGCCTGACCATCCCGGCCTGCCCGGCATCGGGCGGGCTGGCGACCGTCCACGGGAAGCTGACCGTGCCGCTGATCGCCTGGCCGCCCGTCGCGGTCGCAGTCGCGGTCACGGTCGCGGTGCCGGTCCCGGGCGAGGCCGGCCAGCCGGTGACCTCCCCGCCGGCGCTGACCGAGACTCCGGCCGGGAGCCCGGAGGCCGAGTACGTGACTGCCTGGCCGGCGACCGGGTCGGCCGGGCTGAGCTGCCACCGTTCCGGCCCGCCGGCCTGGTAGCTCTGCGCGCCCGGGGACAGCAGCGGCAGGATGGCCGGGTTGAGCTGATCGAGGTCGGTATGACCGGCCGAGCTGATCCCGGTCACCGTGCCGGTGCTCGTGTACTGCCAGAACGCCCAGTTCGCCCAGCCGGGCACGACGGCCGGGGGCGGCGGCGTGCTGCCGACGTAGGGCACCCACAGCGGTGTCTGCGCAAACGCGCCGCTCCCGCCGGTGCACTGCTGCCACCAGGAGGGCGGCGCGTAGATGATCGGCATGCGCCCGGTCTGCTTCTGCACCTCGGCGGCGAAGGCAGCGACCCACGACACCATGGCCGAGGTGGACAGGCCGTAGCACTCGTTGCTGTGATCGGTGCCGTTATACGGGTCGTACTCGATGTCCAGCATGATCGCCGGGACGCCCGCGCTGCCCTTGCGCAGGTAGCTGATCAGGTAGTCGGCCTGGGCCGTGGCACTGGCGCTGCCCCCGTCCCCGTTGGGGATCGCGAAGGCATATGCCATCACCGAGAGCCCGGCGGCCTCCGCGGCCGCGATGTCGCTCAGCGCGTACGGGTTCTGGTAGTACGTGCCCTCCGTGCCCTTGATGGCCGCGAACTGAATGCCGTCGGCAGCTACCTCCGCCCAGTCGATCGCCGCGCCGCCCGGGTGCTGGTAGGAGGCGACGTCGACGCCCTGGACCGCTCCCGCGCTCGCGGCCTCGCCGAGCGCGGCCGGGCCGGACGGCCCGTGGCCGCCGGCAAGCTGGCGCAGCAGCCGCGGCGAGTGCGGAGCGCCCACGTAGGGGTGCCGTGCCGCCGGTGCCGCCCCGTCCTGCCCGCTCATCCGGGTGAGCCCGGCACCGGGTGCCGACATTCCCAGCAGAGCCAGGACCGCTCCGGCGACGACTGCCATAGGCCGGATGCTGCCAATGCCCACAGCGGGTACCTCCTCGCACGCTGATCAGCCGCGCATGATGCGCTGGGAGACGACGGGAGGCGGAACCGGACAGCGGGGCAGACAGCCGGGCACCACCGCGCGAAGCCAAGGAAACCGTATCGTCTCAGCGCGCCCGGCGCCCGCTCCGGGCCGACATCCACCGGGCTGTCGCGGCGGCGCGCGTCAGCCGATGTCCAGCAGGAGGCCCGGGGCGGCCAGCGACACTTCGCCCCGGTAGGCCCTGGCCGCCTCGGCCAGGGTGGCTGAGGGATCGTTCCACGGCGGCAGGTGAGTGAGGACCAGCCTGCCCGCCCCCGCTTTCGCCGCATGCTCGCCCGCCTGGCGGCCGGTCAGGTGCAGTCCGGGCGGCAGCTCAGGCCCGCCAGGACCCGGCTGCGCGAACGATGCCTCGCACACCAGCAGGTCGGCGCCGCTGGCCAGGTCGGCCAGCGCGTCCGTCGGCCCGGTGTCCGCCGAGTAGGCGACAGACCGGCCGCCGTGCTCCAGCCGCAGCCCGAACGTCTCGACGGGGTGGTTCATCCGCGCCGCGGTGATCCGGAACGGGCCGACCTCCACCGGGCCGGGCCGGAGCGTCTCGAAGCCGAACGCGTCGGTCATCGCGTGGCCGGGATCCTCGCCTGATCCGGCCGGGCCGGCCATGTCATCGGGAACGGGCCGCAGCGCGGCCGACAGCCGCTGCGCCGTGCCAGCGGGCCCGTACACCGGGATCGGCGGCATCGGCCCCGCCGGGTGGTAGGTCCGCGCGACCGAGTACCCGCACAGGTCCAGGCAGTGGTCGGCGTGCAGGTGGGAGATCATGATCGCGTGCACGCCGGCCAGCCCGGCGGCCCGCTGCAGCGGCCCGAGCGCACCGCTGCCGAGGTCGATCAGCAGCCGGAACCCCTCGGCCTCGGCGAGATAGCACGAGGCCGGGCTGTCCGGCCCGGGGAAGCTGCCCGAGCAGCCGATGACCGTCAGCCGCATCAGGGGCCGCCAGCAGCGCCGTCAGGGGCAGCGCCGTCAGGGGCAGTGCCGTCAGGGACAGCGCCGTCAGGGACAGCGTCCTCAGGGGCACGAGCCTGGCCATCCGCGAGCGGCACCCTGCGGCCGCGGCCCACCCTGGCGATCTGGCGGCTCTGCGCCACGAGCCGTCCTGCGGTGTCCCAGACCTCCGACTCCTCGTCGAACCAGCCCGCGCTGACGTGCCGGGCCCGTGAGACAACGCGCAGCACGCCCGGCGCGGGCACCGCGCGCATGTGCCAGGTCAGCTCGACGGTTGGCGCCCACCCGGTCGCTCCCAGGCCGAACACCACCGGCGGCAGCCCGTCCACCGCAAGCGCGAGCAGATAGGCGTCCGGCTCCCGGTCCTCGCGCAGCCGGAAGTAGGCGCGCATCTCCGGGCTGCCGGACGGCCGCCTGTCACGCCAGCCCGTGGTGGCCGGGTCCAGCCGCACGTCGACCTGGGCGGCGTACCCGGCGATCCCGTCCGCGCCGGTCGTTCCCGGCCACGGGCCGAGGTCGCGGCAGGCGGCAATCGGCGGCAGTTCCGGCGGCCCGTCGCCGGTCCAGGTCAGGTCCGCCGGGCCGGCGCCGGCCGCGAGGTTCCCTGTGCTGACCGTGGTCTCCAGGACAGGCGCCCCGTGCTGGGAGAGAGTGGCCCTGGCGGTCGCGGCGGTACCTCCCTGCCGAAGCCAGGTCACCTCGATCTCGGCCGGCTCGAAACCGGGCACCCTGAGGAAGTGCGTGCTCGTGGCCACCGGGTGCGGATGGGGCGAGGTGTCCAGCACCGCCCGCAGGACGGTCGCGACCAGAACTCCTCCGTTGACGGCCGGCGGCGCCAGCGAGCCTGCGGAACCGGGCGCGATGATCGCAAAGCGCCGGTCAGGGCTGGCGGCATAGCACAGCCCGGGCGCGCCGCGGATCCGCCGGACGGCGGTCGCCTCGTCGAACACCGTGCCTGCGGAGCCGCCGGGAACGGCCGGCCCGGCCAGCCCGGCCGGAGCGGCGCCGCCGGCCACCTCCTCCCCCGTGCCGGCCGATCCGCTCACGCCCATAGCTGACCCTCCAGCCGCTCCTCGGCCTCCTCCAGCGAGCCGGAGTACGCGCCCGTGGACAGGTACCGCCAGCCGCCGTCGGCGATCATCACCACGATGTCGGCCCGCTGCCCCGCCGCTGCCGCGCGGGAGGCCTGGGCGAGCGCCGCGTGCAGCGCGCAGCCGGACGAGATCCCGGCGAACAGCCCCTCGGCGTTCAGTAGCTGCCGGGTCCGGGCCAGCGCGTCGGCCGAGCCGACCGACACCCGGCCGGTCAGCACGGACGGGTCATACAGCTCCGGGACGAACCCCTCGTCCATGTTCCGCAGGCCGTAGACCAGCTCGCCGTAACGCGGCTCGGCGGCGATGACCTGCACCGTCGGCACGTGCTCGCGCAGGTACCTGCCTGTGCCCATGAGCGTCCCGGAGGTGCCGAGGCCGGCGACGAAGTGGGTGATCTCGGGCAGGTCGGCGAGCAGCTCAGGGCCGGTGGTCTCGTAGTGCGCCCGGGCGTTGGCCTCGTTCCCGTACTGGTAGAGCATCACCCAGGCCGGGTTCTCGGCGGCGATCTGCCTGGCCACCCGGACCGCCTCGTTGGACCCGCCCTCGGCGGGCGAGAAGATGACCGACGCCCCATACATCTCCAGCAGCTCGCGGCGCTCGGCCGAGGTGTTCTCCGGCATCACGCAGACCATCCGGTACCCGCGCAGCCGCGCGACCATGGCCAGCGAGATGCCGGTATTGCCGGACGTGGGCTCCAGCAGCGTCGCCCCCGGGTGCAGCAGCCCGTCCTTCTCGGCCGCCTGGACCATGTAGAACGCGGCCCGGTCCTTCACCGACCCGGTCGGGTTGCGGTCCTCCAGCTTGGCCCACAGCCGCACCGACGGGCCGGGGGACAGGCTCGGCAGGCCGACCAGCGGTGTGTGGCCGAGCGAGTCGAGCAGCGAGTCGAAGCGCATGGGCAGCCGTCTCACCGGCAGCGGTCAGGCCGCCCCGATGGCGCCGCCGGCCACCGCGGGCAGCACCGTGACCGTGTCCCCGTCGTTGACCTTCGCCTCCAGGCCGCCGAGGAACCGGACATCCTCGTCATTGAGGTACACGTTGACGAACCGGCGCAGGCCGGACTCGTCGGTGAGGCGCCCGGCCAGCCCCGGGTGCCGGGAGTCCAGGTCGGCGATCAGCTCGGCCAGCGTGGCCCCGCTGCCCTGCACCGACTTCTCGCCGCCGGTGTAGCTGCGCAGGATCGTCGGGATCCGGACCTCGATCGACATCGGCAAACGCTCCCTGGGTGTCTGTGCACGGACGGCGCCCGGCCGCGCCAGCGCGGCAGCCGTCCCCTGCTGTGCAACCCGCGCTGGCGCGAGATCATTCCGGGCGTGCGCCCGTCCCGGGCGTGATCGCGACATCCTCCTCGGTCACCTCGCCGTCGACGATCCGGAATGACCGGAACTCGGCTGCCCCGGGGTCCCGGGTGGACACCAGCACGTAATGTGCGCCCGGCTCCATCGCGTAGGAGATGTCGGTCCGCGACGGGTAGGCCTCGGTGGCGGTGTGCGAGTGGTAGATGACGACCGGCTCCTCGTCCCGCTCGTCCATCTCCCGCCACACCCGAAGCTGCTCCATAGAGTCGAACCGGTAGAACGTCGGCGATCGCTCCGCGTTCAGCATCGGGATGAACCGCTCCGGCCGGCCGCTCCCGGCCGGCCCGGCGATCACGCCGCAGGCCTCGTCCGGATGGTCGGCCCGGGCATGCGCGATGATCTTGTCACGCAGCTCGGCGGAGATCCTCAGCATGGGCAGAGGCTAGCCGAGCCGCCAGGACGCGCCGCGGTCACGGGCTGTCGGATGCGACCGGAACGGGCCGGATGACGGGCTCAGCTCAGGACAGCGCCTCGACAAGCGTCTCCTGGAGATAGCTCAGCCAGTGGTAGACCGCCAGGTATCCGGAACGCGGGTCGTCGCGGCGGATGGCCGGCGGCTGCTGATCCTCCTCGGTGATCCCCAGCCGCACGCCGAGTGCCAGCCGGACATCGTTCAGGGACCGCAGCCACGCCTCGGCCTGCTCGCCCGACAGCCGTACCTTGCCGCCCGACGGCGGCAGCGTGGCCAAGACGGTGAGGGCCGCCGCAACCTTCGCCGACCGCAGCGAGTGCTCGGTGTACCGGCGGAACTCCACCGCCGCCTCCGGGTCGTCGGAGTAGGCGTCGGGCAGCAGCCGGGCGAGCACCGGGTCATCCGGCGGGCCGGCGTCGGTGAACCCCAGCTCGGCCGCCAGCCGGTCGGCGTCCAGCCTGTCATCGCCAAACGCGCCGCCGGGCGCGCCGGCCTGCTGGCCGCCCGCGCCGCCCGCGCCGCCCGCGCCGCCCGCGCCGCCCGCGCCGCCCGCGCCGCCCGCGCCGCCGGTCCCGCCGGTCCCGCCGGTCCCTCCCGTCGCGCCGGTCCCTCCGGCCTCTCCGGCCTGGGGGCCGGCTGCCCCGCCCGGCTGCCCGCCTTCCCCGCCGACCAGCTCCGCGACCTGGCTCACCAGGTCGCGGACGATCGCCGCCTGCGCCCTGCCGAACCTCGCGGCCACGCCGCCGGACGTGGCCCGGAACCGTGCCAACTGATCCTCCGGGTCCTCGCCGATCTCATCGGCAGGGTCATCGCGGCGCCCGTCAGCGCTCACGAGTCGTGGCTCACCGTCGCCCACAGGCCGTAGCCGTGCAGGGTCTCCGCGTCCCGCTCCATGGCCTCCCTGGTACCCGAGGACACCACGGCCTTGCCCTTGTGGTGCACGTCCAGCATCAGCTTGCGGGCCTTGGCCTTCGGGTAGCCGAACACCTTCTGGAAGACGTACGTCACATACGACATGAGGTTGACCGGATCGTTCCAGACGATGGTGACCCAGGGCTGGTCCAGGCGGGTGTCCTCGCCGGTCTCGGGCCGCTCAACCTCAACCGGTGCCACGCCCACGTCCGCTCACCTCCTCCGCACCAGTCAACCACCGCAGGCTTGCCGGCCGTAACGCGACAGCCGGCCCGCCTGCCGGCTACCGGCAGGTCCGGGCCTTCAGCGGCCCGCATGGCCGAGGGCCCGTAGGCTTCCCCCGTGACCACAGACGCCGGCGGGGAGCGAGCGGGCCGCGGAATCCGTTCTGTATCCGAATGGCCTTCCCCGGGCCTGACCGGGCTGCTGACCGACCACTACGAGCTGACCATGCTGCGGGCGGCGCTGCGCAGCGGCGCCGCGCACCGGCGCGCGGTATTCGAGGTGTTCGCGCGGTACCTGCCGCGGGGACGGCGCTATGGCGTGGTGGCCGGGACCGGGCGGCTGCTTGAGGCCATCGCGGCCTTCCGGTTCGGTCCGGCGGAACTTGAGTTCCTGGAGCGGACCGGGGTGGCCGACGAGCCGACACTGCGCTACCTGGAGTCGTATGCCTTCTGCGGCGACATCTGGGGGTACGCCGAGGGCGACTGCTACTTTCCCGGCTCGCCGATCCTGGTGGTGGAGGGCACGTTCGCCGAGGCGGTGATCCTGGAGACGGTGGCCCTGTCGGTCCTCAACCACGACAGCGCGATCGCCTCGGCGGCATCGCGGATGGTCACAGCGGCGGGCGGGCGGCCGCTGATCGAGATGGGCTCGCGGCGCACCCACGAGATGGCCGCGGTGGCCAGCGCCCGCGCCGCCTACATCGCCGGGTTCGCCGCCACCTCGAACCTGCGCGCCGGGCTGGACTTCGGCGTCCCGACCAGCGGCACCAGCGCGCACGCGTTCACGCTGGTCCACGACGGCGAGCGGGCCGCGTTCGCCGCGCAGCTGGAAGCGCTGGGAAAGGGGACCACGCTGCTCGTCGACACCTTCGACGTCGCCACGGCGGTCCGGGAGGCCGTCGACCTGGCGGGCCCGGACCTGGGCGCGGTCCGGATCGACAGCGGCGACCTGCCGGTCATCGCCCAGCAGGTCCGTGACCTGCTGGACTCGCTCGGCGCGACCAGGACCCGGATCGTGCTCTCCGGCGACCTGGACGAGTACTCGATCGCCGCCCTCGCCGTCGCGCCCGTCAGCGCCTACGGCGTCGGCACCGCGCTGGTCACCGGGTCGGGCGTGCCCACCGCCGCGCTCGTCTACAAGCTCGTCGCGCGAGCCGACAAGCCGGGGCCCGGCGAGCCGCTGCGCCCGGTCGCCAAGCGCTCGGTCGGCAAGCCCGGACGGGGCGGGCGTAAGTGGGCGGTCCGCGCTCTCGACGGGGACGGGACGGCCGCCACCGAGCTGGTCATCGCCGCCGACGGGGAGCCGCCCGCCGGGGAGGGCCGCCCCCTGCTGCGCCACCTGGTCCGCAGCGGCGAGATCATCGGCGCCGAGCCGCTGGAGGCGGCCCGCGCCCGGCACCGCGACGCGCTGGCGGAACTCCCGCTGCACGCCCGCCAGCTCTCCCGCGGTTACCCCGCGATTCCGACCGTGTTCCGCGCCGACGGCGAGGAGTGAGGTGACCCGCAGCGTGAGGTGCGGGCCGCGGGCCGGGGGCAGGCCGGGGTAGTCTCGGCAGCATGCGGCGAGCGCTGGTAATCGTCGATGTCCAGAACGATTTCTGCGAAGGCGGGTCGCTTGCCGTAGCCGGCGGCGCCGCCGTGGCCAGGGCAATTACCGGCTACCTGGCAGGGGCAGAGGGCACCGGGTACGCGCATGTGGTCGCGACCCAGGACTACCACATCGACCCGGGCAGCCACTTCTCCGATGATCCGGACTTCTCGGCCACCTGGCCGCCGCACTGCGTGGCCGGCACGCCGGGGGCGGAGTTCCATCCGGACCTGGACGTCAGCCGGGTGGAGGCGGTGTTCCGCAAGGGCGCGAGGTCGGCCGCCTACAGCGGCTTCGAGGGCGCGGACGAGCACGGGATGGCGCTCGGGGCCTGGCTGCGCGAGCGCGCCATCACGGCCGTCGACGTGGTGGGCATTGCCACCGATTACTGCGTCCGGGCGACGGCGACCGACGCCGCCGCCGCGGGCTTCGGTACCCGGGTGCTGCTGCAGCTCACGGCCGGGGTGGCCGCGGAGTCAACCGGGGCCGCGCTGGCAGAGCTTCGCTCGGCCGGAGTGGAGCTGGCCGGGTCACCCGTTCTGTCCGCCGAGTTATTCCTCGGGCAGCGACTCGTAGATCTCCTTGCACTCCGGGCACACCGGGTACTTCTCCGGGTCACGGCTGGGAACCCACACCTTGCCGCAGAGCGCGACCACCGGGATGCCGCTCACCGCGCTCTCCATGATCTTGTCCTTGTCGACATAGTGCGCGAAGCGGTCGTGGCTGCCGTCGTCGGGGGAGATGTCCGGTCGTGTCCCGATCTCCTCGCGGGTGTCGGTGCCCGGCAGGACGTCTGTGCTCATACGCGGAGTCTACGCGGCGCGCCGGGTGGCGGCGCGGCGCAGCCGGCCGGCGCGGCGCCGGGCCAGTCATTGGCGGGCTTTCCTGGCCGGGCTAGGCCCGGTAGCAGTAGGAGTCGGACGAGGAGTCGCCGCCCTGCAGCCGCACCTGGTGCACCCGCAGGCCCCTGAACTCGTCCCCGCGCGGGAAGAACCGCTCGTCGACGCTCAGCCCGCCGCCGGCCGCCGGGTCGGTGTCGACCTTGGCGAACCAGGCGCCCACCCCGTCCGGGTAGAACTGGTCGTCCCACGATCCGTACAGCGAGTTGGTCAGGTAGATCCGCCTGCCGTCCCGGCTGACCTCCACCATCTGCGGCCCGCCCGCCAGCCGCTCGGCTGGCGAGGCGGGGTGCGGTGCCCGCGCGGCGATGCCCCCGAGCCGGACCGAGCCCGCCTCGCGCGGCCGGGCCGGGTCGCTCACGTCATACTGCTTCAGCTCGCCGGTGCCCCAGCAGGACACGTAGAGGAACCGGTCGTCGACGGAGAGGTTGATGTCGGTGACCAGCGGGGGCACCGCGCCGAACGGCTGCAGCGCCGGCGGCAGCGCGGCCGGGTCGGCGGGCTCGGCCGGGATCGTGATCACCTTGTCCGCGCGCCACGCGCCGCCGTCCCGGCTCCACCGCCAGACCGAGGCGGACAGGTCCTCGGTGCTGACCACCACGCCGACGAAGCCCCAGGTCGCGTCGGGATCGTGGGCCGGCCGCAGCTCGAGCACCATCTGGTGCTGCTCGCCGAGGTCGACCGTCTGCAGGTGCCTGCCCGCCGCCAGGTCCCAGAAGTGCAGCGCGTGCCCGTACTTGTGGCCGAGCAGCAGCTCCGGGTTGATCCCGTCCTCGATCATCGACGGCGTGCCCCACTCGCTGGTCACCAGCGTGTTGTGGTTCAGGTGCCACCAGGCGTCGTAGGCGAGGTACTGCGGCCCCCGGTCGGTCTCCCAGGCGCGCAGGACGTCGAACGTGGCGTGGTCGAGCAGGGCGATGCCGCCGGGTCCGTCGGAGCTGCCGCCGCCCAGGCATGACACGAAGATGCCGTCCGGGCCGCAGTGCAGGGTGTGCGGCCTCGAGTAGCCCGCGTTCTTCGCCAGCTCGTCCGCGCCGATCATGCGGACCAGCGTGGGCTGACGCGGGTCGGGATAGGTGTCGTAGACGTGGATGTTGGACGACCGCAGCCCCGGCAGCAGCAGGTAGCGGCGCCGCAGCCCGTCGGTGTGGTGCCCGGCGTGCGCGAACGCGCTGCTGCACGCGTTCCAGCCGAAGTGGTGCAGCTCGTCCCCGCGAGTGGGCAGGTCGGCCCAGCCGACGACCCGGCCGTATCCCGCCGAGCCGGGGTTCACGTCGACCACGGCGAGCGCGTCCGGCCGCTGCGCCGCGCGGTCGAAGGCAACCACGTAGGCGAGCCGCTCGGGCGGCGCTTCGATCGCCGCCGCCGGGCTGCGGTAGAAGGTCGGGTCCACGTCGTGCTCAGCGGGATGGTCCATCGGTCCCCTCCTCGGAGGCGGCGGCGCGCGGCCGCCGCCCGGCTTTAACCTAGTTCAGCATCGGATCGTCCGGGTAGGTGGCGACGAGCGCGAGAAGCCCGCCCTGGCGGCGCAGCACGGTCGGCCACAGCCTCGCGGGATCGTCCAGGAAGGCGTCGGTCGGCTCGCCTGCGAACACGTACCAGGCACCCTCCTCGATCTCCGCCCGGAGCTGTCCCGGCCCCCAGCCGGCGTACCCGGCGAACACCCGCAGCGAGGTGATCCCGCCCGCCAGCAGCTCCGGCGGGGCGTCCAGGTCGACCAGGCCGACCCGGGACATCAGCGCGGTGCCATCCAGCGACCGCCAGCCGACCGGCTCGTCGTCCGCGCTCGCCAGGGCAAGCGCCAGGGCGCTGTTCGGGGCCACCGGGCCGCCCTGGAACAGCACCGACGGGCCGGTCACCAGGTCGGTCCAGGGCTGGAGCACCTGCCCGACCGGGATCTCGGTGGGACGGTTCAGCACCACGCCGAGCGTGCCCTCCTCCGGATCGTCCTCGACGATCAGCACGACGGTGCGCCGGAAATTGGGGTCTCCGAGCAGCGGCGTGGCGACCAGGAGCCGGCTGCCGAGCGACTCATCCGCCATGCATCCATGATGCGGCACCGGCATTGCTCTCCGCTCGCTGCGCGGCCCGCCCGCGGCTATACCCTGCAAGGGTGCCAGCGGAAGGCGAGATGGTCGATGCTGCCCGGCTGCGAGTGGCGATATTGCGGCTCTCCCGGCGGCTGCGCAAGCATGAGCTCGCCGGGCTGACTCCCACGAAGCTGTCGGCGCTCGCCACCGTCGAGCATTCCGGCCCGCTGCGGCTTCGAGATCTCGCGGCTGCCGAGCGCATCGCGCCGTCCACGCTGAGCCGCCTGGTGAGCGCGCTGGAATCAGGCAGCTATGTCGAGCGCTGCGCGGACCCGGAGGACGGCCGCGGCGCGATGCTCGCGATCACGCCGGCCGGGCGGGACGTCCTCGCCCGGGTCAGGGGCGAGGGAACGGCCCTGCTGCGGGAAAGCCTGCGGAGGCTGCCGCCAGGGTCGCAGGCTACCCTCGCGGCGGCGCTGAGCGCGCTGGAAGAACTGGCCGACAGCGAGCCGCTGAGCAGGCCGGACGAGCGGACCGAGGCGAGCCGACCTGACAAGCCGGGCCTGACGAGCCGGGCGGGCTCGGCTCTGCCCGGCTAGAACAGCAGGCTGGACAGACGCGCCCGGGCCCTGGTCACCCGCGGGTCACTTGGCGGGAAGACCTCGAACAGGCTCAGCAGGTGCACCCGGGCGGCGTTCCGGTCGTCTCCGGAGGTGCGCCTGACCACGCCGAGCAGCCGGTCGAACGCTTCCTCCACCCGGTCCGTGGCCAGGTCGATGTCGGCTGCCCGGGCCTGCGCCTGCGGGTCGTCCGGGTTCGCCTCGGCCTCACGGCGCACGGCGGCCTGGTCATACGCGCCCACCCGGCGGATCAGGTCCACCTGGGCCAGGCCCATCGTCGCGAGCGGGTGGCCTGGCATGGAGTCGAGGATCTTCCGGAAGGCCGCGGCCGCCCCGTCCAGGTCGCCGCGTTCCATCGCCGCCTGCGCCTCGCCGAATGCGGGGTCGGCGAACGGGTCGATTGCCCCGGCCGGCCCCCGGCCGCCCGCTGGCCTGGGCTCCTGACCGTGCCCCGCAGCGCCGGCCGCGCCCTGGCCGGGCGGCCCGTCTGGTCCCCCGCCGGCCGCGCCCGCAGCGCCGGTAACCCCGAGCTGTGCCGCGGCCTGCATGACCCGGCCGATCCACTCCCGTACCTGCGCCTCGGGCAGCGCGCCGAGGAAGCCGTCCACGATCTGCCCGGCCACCACGGCGACGACCATCGGGATGCTCTGCACCTGAAGCGCGGCGCTGAGCTGCGGGTTGGCGTCAACGTCCACCTTGGCGAGCACCCAGGCGCCGTCCGCCTCGTCGGCGAGCTTCTCCAGCACCGGGCCAAGCTGCTTGCACGGGCCGCACCACTCGGCCCAGAGATCCATGATCACCGGGACGCTTCGTGAGCGCTCGGCGACGTCGATGTTGAAGGTCTGGTCGGTCACCTCGATGACGTTCCCCGCCGCGCCGTCGCCCTGGCCGTCCGGGCCGCCCGGGGTGCCCTGGGGTCCCTGGGCGCCCGCCCTCGCGGCCTGCTGCCTGCGCTGCGCGGCTGCCTGCCGGGCGCCGAGGTCTACGGCGCCGCGGAGGGAGAATGCCGGCGGCTGTGTCATGAGTCCATCCTGCCCCATCGCGCTGGCTGCACCGGACAGCGGAGCCCTGCGCGCCAGCCCGGCTCCGGGCCGGACACCGCGAGCCCTGCCCAGGGTTTCAGAACGCAGGAGCCTCGGAGTACCCGCCCCACTCGGCGCGCAGGGCTCCGCAGATCTCACCGAGCGTGGCCTCCGCCTGAGCGGCCGCGAGCATCGACGGGATCATGTTGTGGCCCGACCGCGCGGCTTCGGTCATGCGGGCAAGCGCCGTGTTCACGGCCTCCTGGTCTCGCGCCCGGCGGCGCTCGGCGAGCTGGCGCACCTGCGCCCGCTCGACCTCATGGCTGATCCGCAGGATCTCCACCGGCTCGGCGACGGTATCGGTGTAGCAGTTCACGCCAACGACCTTCTTGTCGCCCTTCTCCAGCTTCTGCTGGTAGGCGAACGCGGCGTCGGCGATCTCGGCCATGAACCAGCCGTCCTCGATGCCGCGCAGGATGCCGCCGGTCATCGTGCCGTCCGGGCTCATCGCCCGGATGCGGGCGAATATCTCCTCGGCCTCCGCCTCAAGCCGGTCGGTGAGCGCCTCCAGGTACCAGGAACCGCCGAGCGGGTCGGCCACGTTCACCACGCCGGTCTCTTCCATGATCACCTGCTGGGTGCGCAGCGCCACCTCGGCCGCCCGCTCGCTTGGCAGCGCCAGCACCTCGTCTAGCGCGTTCGTGTGCAGCGAGTTCGTCCCGCCGAGCACCGCGGCGAGCGCCTCGATCGCGGTGCGCACCACGTTGTTCTCCGGCTGCTGCGCGGTCAGCGACACGCCCGCGGTCTGCGTGTGGAACCGCAGCCACTGCGCCCGCTCCGACCTCGCCCCGAAGACCTCTCGCATCCAGCGTGCCCAGATCCGGCGGGCGGCCCGGAACTTGGCGATCTCCTCGAAGAAGTCGATATGAGCATCGAAGAAGAACGAGAGCCCGGGCGCGAAGGTATCCACGTCAAGTCCGCGCGAGCGGCCGAGCTCGACATAGGCGAAACCGTCGGCCAGCGTGAACGCAAGCTCCTGGGCGGCGGTGGACCCGGCCTCCCTGATGTGGTAGCCCGACACCGACAGCGGCTTGTAGGCGGGGATCTCCCGGGCGCAGTACTCCATCAGGTCGCCGATCAGCCGCAGGTGCGGCTGCGGCGGGAACAGCCACTCCTTCTGCGCGATGTACTCCTTGAAGATGTCGGTCTGCAGGGTTCCGTTCAGCTTGGCGATGTCGGCGCCCTGGCGCTGCGCCGCCGCCAGGTACATGCAGAACACCGGGACCGCCGGACCGCTGATCGTCATCGACGTGGTCACGTCGGCCAGGGAGATGCCGTCGAACAGGGTGTCCATGTCGGCCGCCGAGTCGATGGCGACTCCGCAGTGCCCGACCTCGCCGAGCGAGCGCGGATCGTCGCTGTCCCGGCCCATCAGCGTGGGCATGTCGAACGCGACCGACAGCCCGCCGCCCCCGCCGCGCAGCAGCATCTTGTACCGCTCATTGGTCTGGGCAGCGTTGCCGAACCCGGAGAACTGCCGGATGGTCCAGGTCCGGCCGCGGTACCCGGCCGGGTACAGGCCGCGGGTGAACGGGTACTCCCCCGGCCAGCCGATCCGCTCGAAGCCCGGAACCGCCGTGCCCGCAGGCGGACCGTAGACAGGCTCTACGGCGACGCCGGACAGGGTGGCGAAGTCGGCGTCGCGCTTGCGCGCCGCGTCATACCGGCGCTGCCAGCGCAGCCTGCCCTCGTCGATCTCTCTGGCCTCCATGCGCTCCTCCGGCAGCGCGACGACCGGATGAAAAGGTCGTCCTGCGGTCCGGCTCAAGTCTATGCCGGCAGCTTGCCGGACCCCGTCAAGCCCGTTTCCAGGCCACCGGCCCGCCGCCCCGGCCGCGCGCTCCCGGGCCCGCCCCCCGGTCGCACGCACCCGGGACCCGCCCGGTCCCGGCCCGCCCGCTGCCGGACACCCGCCGGACCCCAACCGTTCGCCCCGCTGCGGCGTCTTAGACAGTGCCCGGGCACTACGGGGGCCCGGGCGCAGCCAGGCCACGACATGCCGGATGTGTGGTAGAAACATGCCGTATCTCGCTAGCGACGGGGGTGGGGTGGCCCTCGGCGATGTCGTGACCGCGCAGGGACCGTGGGTTAGGGCTCCGGCTCCGGCGGCTAGGCAGGGGAGCCCGGTGGCCAGGCTGCGGACCTCCGACCGCGAGGCGGCCGAGGAACTGTTCAACGCCTGCTACCCGAGGCTGGCAGGCTGGATCCGCCGCCTGGTTGATGACGACGAGACCGCGCACGAGATCGCCTCGGAGGCGTTTACCCGGCTCCTGGCCCGCTGGCGCGGCCTGGACAGCCCGCAGAGCTACCTGTACATGATCGCGACGAACCTGGTCAGGGACCACTGGCGGAGGTCTGGCCGGGAGCGACGGGCCATCAGGACGATGACGGCGGCGATGCCCTCCGACCCCGTCTGCCAGCCGGTGCAGGATGTGGACGTGCGGGCGCTGATCGAGTCACTGCCGCCGCGGCTGCGCGGCGCCTTCCTGCTGCACTACTACGCGGGGTTCGGCGTCCGCGAGGTCGCCGACATGCTGGGCCGCCCGGAGGGAACGATCAAGGCCGACCTGCACCACGCCCGGACCCGGCTGAAGGCGGCGCTGGGAGAGCGCGATGCCTGAGCCTCGCGACGAGATCGACGCCTGGCTGGAGGCCGACGTGGAGCCGCTGCAGCCGCCGCCGGGCACTTTCGAGCGCGTCAGGCGGAACGCGCGGCGGCGGAAGGCCAGCCGGGCGCTGGTAGCCGTGGCCGGCGCGGCCGTAGTGGTCGCGGGGGCCGTCACGGTCCCGCAGGCGCTCTCCGGCCTGCTGCCCTCGCGCGGCCATGCGGGCGGCGTAAGGGCCGGCAACGTCTCCCCGACCACGATCGCCTCGCCACGGCCGCACTCGTCCCCGACGCGGAGCAGTCCCGCTGCCACGTCCCCGGCATCGCCCCCGCCGGCCGGCGGTGCCCCGCTCCTCCAGTCACCGCCCTACCAGCAGGTGCCGCCGAGCTTCCAGCCCACCTCGGTCACGTTCATCAGCCCCACGACGGGCGCGGTGATCGGCCAGGCGGGCACGCCGGGGCACTGCACCGGCCCGGTGCCGGCCGACTGCACCTCCCTGGCTGGCACCATCGACTATGGCCAGAGCTGGTATGGGGTCCACGCACCGGTCACCAGCGGCCCGGACGGCTCTGCCGGGGTGAGCCAGCTCCGCTTCCTGGACGGGGAGGATGCCTGGGCCTACGGGCCGCAGCTGTATGTCACCCACGACGGCGGAACGACCTGGACGCGCGAGCCGACCGGCGGGCTGCGGGTGACCGCGCTGGAGGCCTCCAGCGGGCGGGCCTTCGCGGTCTTCGCCTCATGCTCCGGCAGCGGGCCGGACTACGCGGCGAACTGCGACAGGTTCTCGCTCTACACCTCGCTGGCCGGCGGCGACTCATGGCAGCCCGTGCCCGGGCCGGTACAGAACCTGAGCGCGGCCGGCGGCGGGGGATCCTCGGCGAGCCTGGCGCTGACCGGCAGCCAGGCTGGCGGGACCGGCTACCTGCTGGGCCCGGACGGAAGGGTCTACAGCGGGCCGCTGGACGGATCGGCCTGGCATTCGATCACCGCTCTGGCGCTGTGCCGGCCCGGCCCCGCTCAGACGGGGGATGCACAGCCATCGCGGGCGGCGATCGCCGCCGGGTCTGGGCAGCTCTACCTGGCGTGCAGCCCGCGCGCCGCAGCCCTCAAGGCTGAGGGGCTTATATCGCCCGCTCCGATCGCCGGTGGCACGGGCGAGCTGCTGCTGGCGTACTCTCCGGGCGCGGGCTGGAAGTCGGTACACGCCATCACCGGGCCGAGCCCGGTCACCTCGCTGGCCGCTGCCGCCGGCGGCCTTCTCGTGGCCGCCACCTCGACCTGCATCGAGTACTCCGCCGACGGCGGCGCCACCTGGCACGTGTCCGGCGGATCGCTGAGCTGGGTACCCAGCGGCGGGTTCGCCTATGTCGGGATGACCACTCGGCAGGATGGCGTTGCGGTCCCGGCTGACTCCAGCCTCGGCGAGGTGTTCATCACCACCGACGGCGCCCGCTCCTGGCGGGCATCTCCGGTTCGCAGCTGACCGGCGGCAGGGGGCCCGGCCGGGCCGCCATGCCGATCCTTGGCCGGCTGGCACCGGCCTGCCCGCTATGCCCGGTCCCGCGCCAGGGTTCCGCGCGGGCAGCCGGACGGCAGCCCCGCACCCGACACGCAGCAGCGTTGTGGACACCCGGAGATCGGCATGCCTATGCTTCTGGCGAAAGAGCGTGCGGCCATACAGGATTCGGGGGACAATGTGCGGCCTGCTGACGCCTTGATCCCTGCGACCCCTGTGGTCGCCGCCGGAGTCGGACTTCGTCATGGCCGGCACTGGCTGCTGCGCTCGGCGAGCTTCCGGGTGGAGGCCTCCGCATCAGGCGGTGTCGCCGTCGGCATCGCCGCGCGGTCCCGCTCAGCGGGCAGCGCCGTGGTGGCCCTGCTGGCCGGGCTCATCCGGCCGACCTACGGCGAGCTCCGGGTGCTCGGCCACGATATGAGCACGCCAGCCGACCGGGCCGCGGCACGGTGCCAGATCGGCCTGGCGAGCGTACCTGGTCCGTCCGGCATGCTGATGGGGCCTGGTCACGCGGTCGTGCTCGGCAGGCCCGACCGGATGATGCGGATCCGCGGGCTGATCGACAACGCAGCCAGGCGGGCCGGCCGGGCCCGTCCGGGCGGTTGCGATCACCTGCTGATGACCGCGGCGATCCTGGACCGCCTGTCCCTGACACCGTGGGCCGAGGTTCCGCTCCGCTCGGCGCCTGAGGTGATCGCCAGGCGGGCACGGCTCGCGGCCGCCGCGGCATGCGAGCCCAGGCTCCTGATACTCGACGGCATGCTGGACGACCTCAGCCCGGCGGAGGCAGCCGCGCTGGCCGACGGGATCCGCGAGCTCAGCGCCGACACCGCCGTGGTGCTCACCGGGCGCACCTCGCGGTTCCTGCGGATGGCCTGCGGCTCGGTGCTGAGCCTCACCGACGGGATCGTGGTACGGGCCGATCCGGCCTTCGTCTGACCACCGGGCTGCCGGCCGCGGCCAGGAAGAGTCGCTCACCAGGCTGCTAGGCCGGGTGGCCGCACCGCCGTAAGCTGCCAGACGTGGACTGGTCCCTGCTGGCCTGCGGGCGCTCCGGGCACGTGACCTACGCCCCGGATGAGCCCGCCGTGCGCGAGCGGCTGACCGCCGCGACCCCGGCCGGGCCGGGCTGGCGCTGCCTGCGCTGCGGCACGTTCGTTCCCGGCGACCCGGGGCTTCGGGGACCAGCCGCCGCAGCGCCTGCTGTGCGCCGGGACGCCGACGTGCGGAGCGCGTTCATCCTCAAGATCTTCGCAATTGAGCGGTTCATCCGGGCGCTGCTGTTCGGGGCGGCCGGATACGCCGTGTGGAGGTTCCGGTACAGCCAGGCCTCGATCGAGCGCGCCTTCGACCGCGACCTGCCAGTAGTCCGCGCGCTGCTGCGGCAGCTCGGCTACGACATCAGCCACTCCCGGCTGGTCGGGCTGATCCAGCACGCGCTCACGCTGAGCCCCGGCACGATATCGCTGGTCGCCGCGGGCCTGACCGGCTATGCGGTCATCGAGCTGGTCGAGGGCACCGGGCTGTGGCTCGGCAGGCGGTGGGGCGAGTACTTCGCGATGGTGGCCACCTCGCTGGGGCTGCCCTACGAGGTCTACGACCTGACCTCGAAGGTCACCGCGACCCGTGCGGTGTTCTTCGCGATCAACCTTGCGCTGGTGCTGTACCTGGTGATCACCAAGCGACTGTTCGGGGTGCGCGGCGGTCGTCGCGCCTACGAGGCGCGGCTGCGCGGCGAGTCGATCATGCAGGCCGCGATCGAGGCGGCCGCGACCGGGCCAGCCGCCACCGGGCCAGCCGCGGCTAAGGCATCCGCGGCCCAGGCACCCGCGGCCCAGGCGGCCAGGACGCCCGCGGACGCTGCCGCGACCGGGGCACCCGCGACGCCCGCGGACGCTGCCGCGACCAGGGAACCCGCGACGCCCGCGGACGCTGCCGCGACCGGGGAACCCGCGACCGGGGCGGTCGCAGCCCCGCAGACACCGCGGCAGGAACGGCAGCCCGGCTAAGGCCCCTTGGCGCAGGCCCCGCACGCAACGCGCTAGCCGCCGGTCAGCTTGTCCGCGGCCGAGTAGACGTCCATTTCCCCGCGAGCGACACGGACCGCCAGGTCGCTCAGCCGGGACCCGTCGGGGACCGCCCCGAGCCGCTCCCGCAGCACGGCCACCGCGATCGCCGATACCTCGGCGCTGGCCCGGGCCACGCGCCGCCGGTCGCGCTCCCCCGACGTGGCCAGCCAGGCCCAGTGCGCGTCCAGCCGGGCGGCCAGTTCATCGGTCCCCTCGCCGGCGATCGCGGTCGCCATCACGATCGGCGGCTTCCAGTCCTCCGGGCCGAAGTGGGCCATGGCGATCATCGTCCGCAGGTCGCGTACCGTCTCCTGGGCGCCTGGCCGGTCGCACTTGTTCACCACGAAGATGTCGCCGGCCTCCAGCACGCCGGCCTTGGCCGCCTGCACCGAGTCGCCCATCCCGGGAGCGAGCACCACCAGCGTCGAGTCGGCCAGCGAGGCGACCTCCACCTCGGCCTGGCCGACGCCCACGGTCTCGATCAGGATCACGTCGAACCCGGCTGCGTCCAGGATCCGCGCCGCCTGCGGGGTCGCCACGGCAAGCCCGCCGAGGTGACCGCGGCTCGCCATGGAGCGGATGAACACGCCGCTGTCGGTGGCGTGCTCCTGCATCCGGACCCGGTCCCCGAGCAGCGCTCCGCCAGTGAACGGCGAGGTCGGGTCGACCGCGAGCACGCCGACCCGCAGATCCCGTTTCCGGTAGGCGGCCACCAGAGCGCCGGTCACCGTCGACTTGCCGGCGCCGGGCGGCCCGGTCAGGCCGACGATACTGGCGTGGCCGGTCAGCGGCGCCACCGCGGCCATCACCTGCCGCAGCAGCGGGGAGCCGTTCTCGGCCAGCGATACGAGCCGGGCGAGCGCGCGCGGCGACCCGGCCCTGGCGCGGGCGAGCAGGTCCGCCGGGTCGGCCGGGGCGTCCGGCCCGTCCGGCACGTCCGGTCCGGCGATCCCGTTCCCGGCGCCGCTGGCGGGACCGCGCTCGGCGGGCTGAGCTGCGCCCGGCTCAGTCACGGTCAGGCGGCGGAACCCGCAGCAGCAGCGCGTCGCCCTGGCCGCCGCCGCCGCACAGCGCCGCCGCGCCGAGCCCGCCGCCGCGCCGCCGCAGTTCGAGGACCAGGTGCAGGGCGATCCGGGCCCCGGAAGCGCCGATCGGGTGCCCGAGCGCGATCGCCCCGCCGTTGACGTTGACCCTGGCCGGGTCGAGCGAGAGATCGCGGATGGACTGGATGGCCACCGCGGCGAACGCCTCGTTGATCTCGACGAGGTCCAGGTCGGCCACCGACAGCCCGGCCTTGCCCAGCGCGTGCCGGATGGCCCCGGAGGGCTGGGAGAGCAGGGAGTTGTCCGGGCCGGCGACCACCCCGTGCGCGCCGATCTCGGCAAGCACGGTCGCCGAGAGCCGGGAGGCGGTCTCCGCCGAGGTCACCACCACGGCGCAGGCGCCGTCGGAGATCTGCGAGGCCGAGCCGGCCGTGATCGTGCCGTCCCTGGTGAAGGACGGGCGCAGCCGCGCCAGCCCCTCGGCCGTGGTATCCGGCCTGATCCCCTCGTCAGCCTCGACCAGCACCGGGTCGCCGCGCCGCTGCGGCACCGGTACCCCCACGATCTCCTCGGCCAGCAGCCCGTCCTTGGCCGCGCGGGCCGCTCGCTGATGCGACCCGGCCGCGAACTCGTCCTGGTCCTCGCGGGTGATGCCGCGCAGCGCAATGTGCCGCTCGGTGGACTCGCCCATCGAGATGTGGTCGAACGGGTCGGTCAGCCCGTCGTAGGCCATGGCGTCGATGACCTCCGCGGAGCCGTACCGGTAACCGCGCCGGGCGCCTGGCAGCAGGTGCGGCGCACCGGTCATCGACTCCATGCCGCCGGCCACCACGATGTCGAACTCCCCCGCGCGGATGAGCTGCGCCGCGAGCGCGATCGCATCGAGCCCGGAGAGGCACACCTTGTTGACCGTCAGCGCGGGCACCGACATCGGGATGCCGGCCGCGACCGCCGCCTGCCGCGCCGTGATCTGGCCGGCCCCCGCCTGCAGCACGTGGCCCATGATCACGTAGTCGACCCGGTCGGCGGGGACACCCGATCGCTCCAGCGCGGCCTTGATCGCGATCCCGCCGAGCTGCATCGCGCTGAAGTCGCTGAGCGAGCCGAGCAGGCGCCCGATGGGCGTGCGCGCACCGCCGATGATGACCGCTTCCCGCATGAGTGCAACGATACCCAGGTACAGAACGCATCCCCGTCGGAGACTGCCCTTGCTCACCCGGATCGACCACGTGGGAATCGCTTGTCGCGACCTGTCCAGCGCGATCGGCTTCTACACCTCGGTCTTCGGCCTGACCGTGGCAAGCCGCGAGGTCATCGAGGACCAGGGAGTGGCCGAGGCCATGCTGCACATCGCGGATGCCCCTGCCGGGTCCTCGTACGTGCAGCTCCTCGAGCCGCTGCATGCTGACACGCCAGTCGGCAGGTTCCTGGCCCGCCGCGGCGAGGGAATTCATCACATCGGCTACGGGGTGAGCGACATCACCGCAGCGCTGGCGGGCCTCGGGGCGAGTGGCATCCGGCTCATCGACGCCCGCCCCCGGCACGGCTCGATGGGCGCCTCAATCGCGTTTCTGCACCCTGGAGATGTCGGAGGGGTGCTCACCGAGCTTGTCCAGGCGGCGCCGGAACGGCGGGCCCGCGAGGACTTAGCCGCCACAGCGGGCGAACTGGCCGCGTTTGCCGCACCGGGGGAGTACGCTGCCAGGCACCGGGCGAACGAGATTGCCTGCAGCCCGGGCGATGGCAGCGCGGCGGCGCGCCCGGGCCCGGGCTCATCGGAAGGCGAGCGGTGCTCGCCCGGTCGCGTGACAACCTCCCGTCAACCCAGGATTAGGCGACATGCAGCCCGATATCGACGCCCAGCTCAGCAACTTCTTCGAGGATGCCCCCCAGCGGGACTTCGCGCGGGTCATGCGCGGCTACGACCCGCACCAGGTGAACGAGCACCTCAAGCAGATGGATACCGAGGTGCGCCAGCACCGCGAGCAGATCCAGGCGCTCCAGCGCGAGCTCACCGACGCCCACCGTCAGCTCCAGGAACAGGAGCGCCCGACATATGCCGGCCTCGGCTCGCGCATCGAGCAGTTGCTGCGGCTCGCCGAGGAGCAGGCCACCGAGATCCAGCAGGAGGCCCGGGCGGCGGCCAATGAGTTCACGGCCAAGGCCAAGGTCGATGCCGCCGAACTGCGGGCTGCCGCCGAGAACGAGGCCGCGGAGCTCCGGGCCACCGCCAAGCGCGAGACCGACGACCTCCGCGCCGCGGCCGAGCGGGAGGCGGAGGCGATCCGGACCACCGCCCGGCGCGAGGCCGATGAGCTGACCTCCACGACCGAGCGCGAGGTCGCCAAGCTTCGCGCCACGGCAGATCACGAGGTGGCCGAGAAGCGGGCAGCGGTGGAGCGGGATATCGCCAAGCTGCGCACCACGACCGAGCGCGAGGTGGCCCAGCTCAAGGCATCCACCAAGCGCGAGCGCGACGAGATCCTCACCACGTCCAAGCGCCAGGCCGACGAGATGCGCAGCCAGGCCCAGCGCATCCTGGAGGAGAGCGAGGCACAGCGCGCCCAGGCCGAGGCCGAGTTCGAGATCCAGCTCGCCTCCCGGCGCGAGGAAGCCGAGCGCCAGGAAGCCGAGCGGCTGGCCGCCGCGCAGGCAGCCACCCAGAAGCTGGTGTCCGAGGCCGAGCAGCGGGCCGCGACTGCCGAGCAGCGGGCGAGCAAGGCCAGCGCCCAGGCCGAGCAGACCAGGCGGGAAGCCGACGAGCACTCCCGCCAGCTCGTCAGCAACGCGAAGAAGAACGCCGATCAGATCGTCGCTCAGGCCAAGGCCCAGGCCGACCAGTTGCTCAGCGACGCCAAGGCCGAGGCCGAGCGGCACCGCACGGCAGCGCAGCGGCAGGTCGACGAGCTGAACCGGCAGAAGGAGAGCGTGGCGGCGCACCTGGCCCAGATCAGCCAGCTTCTGGGCACCCAGATGCCCGGCCTGGCAGAGGCGCTGAAGCCGACCAAGCCGGTCGAGGGTCCCCAGGCCAAGGCGGTCACCGCGGCGTCGAAGTCCGGCAACGGGTCAGCCGCCGGGACTCAGCCCGCCGCGCCGCCGCCGGCCGTTGCCGCTCCGGCGCCGGCCGCCCAGCGCCCGGCGGCCGCCCCGGGCGCCAGCCCTGCGGCAGGCAGGCCGGCACCGCAGCAGGGCGCCGCCCGGCAGCCGGCAGCCGCCAAGCCCGCCAAGGCTGACGACGACGACTGGTGGACCGAGTAAGGCTGGCTTAGCGCGGAAGGGCGGTGGCCTCCCGGGCCCGGGAGGCCACCGCCCTTCCGTCACCGGGACTCAGCATTTGCCAGGGCTCCCGGCATTCGCCACGGGGACTCAGACTGCGAGCCGGGTTGCTCACGGATGGACGGTCTGGCCGCCGTCGACAATGAGCACCTGGCCGGTCATGTACGAGGACGCGTCGCTGGCCAGGAAGACCGCAGGCCCCGTCATCTCCTCGGGCCGGCCCCAGCGCCGCATCGGCACCGTCGCCACCGTCGCCGGGCCGGCCTGCGGGTCCTCCCAGAGATTCCGGTTCAGCTCGGTGGCCGTCCATCCGGGGCACAGCGCGTTGACCCGGACGCCGTAACCGCCCCACTCGACCGCCAGCGTCCTGGTAAGCGACACCACGCCGGCCTTCGCCGCCCCGTACGGGGAGAGCAGCGGGGCGGAGGCCACGCCGGCCACCGAGGCCACGTTGATCACCGATCCGGTTCCGCGATCCAGCAGGTGATCAGCGAACGCGTGGCAGACCAGGACGGCGGAATGCAGGTTCAGACGGATGAGCTTCTCCCACCCGGTCAGCCGAAGCTCCCGGAACGGGACCATGAAGTTGGACCCGCCCGCGTTGTTGACGACCACATCGATGTGCCCGAGCTGCCCGATCGCGGCGGCGACCGCGTCATCCACCTGCTCCTGGCTGGTCACGTCGGCGGGCAGGGTCAGCGCCTTGCGGCCGAGTGCGGCGATCGCGGACGCGGTCTGCGCCAGCCCGTCTTCGCTGCGAGCCACCAGCGCGACGTCCGCGCCGGCCGCGGCGAAGGCGACCGCGATGTGCGCGCCGATCCCGCGGGAGGCGCCGGTGACGAACGCGTTCTTGCCGGTCAGGTCGAACTTGACGGGCTCGGCGGCCGGGCCCGCGTTCGCGGGCCCGGCCGCCGACTGGCCAGGCTGGTCCGGGGCAGGCTGGTCCGGGAGGGCGGGGCTCACGGCTGCTCCTTCCATTCGGTGGGCAGCGGCCAGGCCGGGGGGTTCACCCGGCGGACGATCTCGTTCAGCACGATGCGGACGTACGGCTCGCCGGCCCAGAGGTGCTTCGCCCGCGCGACCGCTACCACCTCGGCCTGCCCGACCCTGGCGAAGCGCGCCCTGGCCTCGTCGGGCCGCAGGTAGTCATCGAGTTCCGGAACCAGGGCGACCAGCGGCTTCCCGGACGCGGCCCAGCGGTCCAGGTCGGCATCACCGGCGCGGCGCAGCGCTGGCGACACCAGGATCGCGCCCTCCACCGCGTCGTCTATCCCCCACTTCAGCGCCAGTTCGGTGCCGAACGACCAGCCAACCAGCCACAGCCGGGGCAGGCCCTGGCTCCTGGCGAATCCGATCGCCGCGGCAACGTCGTGCCGCTCGGACTCGCCCTCGCCGAACTCGCCCTCGCTTGCGCCCTGCTCGGAGCGGGTGCCGCGGGTGTTGAACCGCAGCACCGCGAGGTCGGCCAGGGCCGGCAGCCGGAAGGCAGCCTTGCGCAGCAGATGGCTGTCCATCATGCCGCCCGCGGTGGGCAGCGGGTGCAGGCAGATGAGCGTGGCCACGGCCGGGCGGTCCAGCGGCCTGGCAAGCTCGCCGACCAGCCGCAGGCCATCGGCCGTCCGCAGGGTGACCGGGTCGCGGCGGGCCGGCAGGACGGTGGAGGCGCGGATCTCGGCCACTCTCGGGTGGTCCGGCTGACTGGTCATCGGCTCCTCACGTCATCGTCGCGCACGCCCTCGGCCCCTGACGCTCGCCAGCGGCTACGGCCGCGCCGGGAACCCCGGTCCGGGTCGCCGCGGCCTGCGCCGCCAGCAGCTAGCGTGCCAGTGCCGCCGCTCGTCCGCGTCCGGCGCGTGGGACGGCCACGCGACCACGTGCGGGGTGCCGGCCGCGATCTCCTGGTCACACCCGGGGCAACGGTACCGCTTGACGGCCGCCGCGCCGGGAATGTGCCGCACAACCCAGTCGCCATCCGGCCACGTCTCGGTACGCGGCGGGCCCAGGCGCGGCTGCACCTGACCGTCCTGCCCCGCCTGGTGGCGGTCCTGCTGCCGCGGCGGGCCGGGCCGCCGGCGGCGCGGCACTTCGAGGGGCAGGCGGCGGGCCTTCCGCGGGCTCACGCCGGTCAGGGTATGGCATCAGCCGGTCCGCCGCTAAGGCGGCCGGGCTCAGGTCCGCCGGCGCGCACGTCACTGGCGCTCGGCAGCGAGGGCGGCTGCCCGCCCGTGCTCGCCCATGCACTGCGCCACCCCGATGGCGCGCTCAACCACGGCGCGATGATCCGCGCCGATGAACCGGGCCGCGCCGGGAACGCGGTCCCATAGCTCCAGCACCCGGGACAGCATCGCCAGTTGCTCGGCGTGGCCCAGCGCCCGCTCCGCATCGGCGGCTGCCTGCCAGGCCGCCTGAAGAGCGGCGGTCACGTCGTGCGCACGGTACCAGTGGCGGAATAGCTGCCTGGCAGCGCTGCCACCGCGCAGCAGCGCGGGGTCGCTGCCGATCGCCTCGGCGAACCGGGCGTGCAGCCGGCACTGCTCGCCGGGCAGCAGATCGTCGTAGAACGCCTCCCGGATCAGGTCATGCCGGAAGGCGTACGCGCCTGCGCTGGTCACAACCACCTTCGCTGAGATGGCTGGCCGTATCACGGCGGGCAGCCGGTCGTCGGTGACGCCCGTGACCCTGGCCAGCAGTGCATGTCCCACCCAGCCGCCCCCGGCGCTGGCCGCTCGCAGTACGCCCTGAGTATCCGGCGGGAGCCTGCGGGCACCAGCGAGCACCAGGTCGTGCACCGACTGGCAGCCGGGCTGATCGCAGCGCGCCAGTTCCTCCACGAGCAGGGGGATGCCGGCGCTGCGCGCGTACACCGATTCGGCCAGCCCGGGTTCCGGCTCGCCTGCCAGGATGCCGGCCACCTGCTCCGCCGTCTCGTCACGGCTCAGCGGTGGCAGGCTCGCCCGGCGCACCCACCGGATGCAGCCGAGCTGGGCGAGCAGCAGCCGCAGCGGATGCATGCGGTGCAGCTCGTCGGAACGGAACGTGATCAGCACCATCACCCGTCCCATGCGCTGCTGATTCCTCACCAGGGACCAGAGCAGGTCGCGGGCGGACCGGCCGGCCCAGTGGGCATCCTCGATTGCCAGCACGACCGGTGCCCGCTCGGACATATGCCCGAGCGCCGCGAGTACCTGCCCGAACAGCCTGGCGCGGGCGGCAGCGCGGTAGCGCTCGCCGGGCGGTGCCGGCGCTGGCCCAAGCTCCGGCAGCAGCCGCCACAGCTCGCCCTCGGAACGGCCGCCTGCCAGCCTGGCGAGCCCGTCGGTGCCCACCTCGGCGGCCAGCCGGGCCAGCACCGCCGGGAACGGCGCGAACGGCTCGCCGGCGCTGTCAGCCGGACAGGCACCGCGCAGCACGACCGCGCCGAGGCCGGCGCACATCGCGCCGAACTCGCTGACCAGGCGAGACTTCCCGATTCCCGCCTCGCCTCCCAGCAGGATCGTGACCGGCTCCCGGCTCCTGACCGCGGTCAGCGCGGATGCCAGGCAGGCGAGCTCGGCTGCCCGGCCGGCGAACACGGGACTGACCGGGTGCACAGGCCGGCCGTCAGCCGGGCCGCCGGAATCCGGGGAACCGGCGCACTCGGCGCTGGCCCGCCGGAGCGCGCTGACCCGCTGGAGCGCGCTGGCCATCTCAGGCCGCCCGGCCCACCCGGTCCCGGCTGCGGGCGGGCTGGTCCGCCGCGCCCGCCGTCGTCGCAGGGGCCGGGGAACCGGCGCGCTGGCCGGCTGCCCTCTCCGGCCTCCCGGCCCGTGTCGGCCCGATCTCCGGAGCGGGGCTGGCGGGCTGTGCGCGGTGCCTTCCGTGGCCGAGCCAGCGCCTCGACCCGCGCGGCCGCCGGGTCAGCCGCCATGCGGTGGCCTGGTCGCGCATCTCCCTGGCCCGCTCGGCCGCTACAGCCTGCGAAAGGTTCGAGTACATGTCTCCTCCTCAGTAGCCGGGGCCTGCTGGCCCCGCAGTAACGAGACTCGCGGTAAGGCCCCGGCCAGGGCATCGGGCGGAATCCCTAATCTCGGCACGCGAGCGCCTTAGCCGGCCTTAGCCGTTACAGTGAGCTTCCGTGCGGCTCGTGATCGCCAGGTGCAGCGTGACGTACTCGGGCCGCCTGTCCGCGCGTCTAGCCCCGGCCATCCGGCTGCTGATCGTCAAGGCGGACGGCTCGGTCCTGGTGCACTCAGACGGCGGCTCCTACAAGCCGCTGAACTGGATGTCGCCGCCGTGCCGGCTGACCGAGGAGCCGGGCCGATGGGTCGTTACCGGCAAGTCCGGCGAGACGCTGACCATCGAGCTTGAAGAGGTCATCAGCGACACCACGCACCGGCTCGGCATCGACCCTGGCCTGGTCAAGGACGGGGTCGAGTCGCACCTGCAGGAACTGCTCGCCGCCCAGGTCGGGCTGCTCGGCGATGGCTGGCGGCTGGTCAGGCGCGAGTACCCGACGCCGATCGGCCCGGTCGACCTGATGTGCCGGGACGGCGACGGCGTGAGCGTGGCGGTCGAGGTCAAGCGACGCGGCGAGATCGACGGCGTGGAGCAGCTGACCAGGTACCTGGAGCTGCTGAACCGGGACCCGCTGCTGGCCCCGGTCCGGGGCGTGCTGGCGGCGCAGGAGATACGGCCGCAGGCCAGGACCCTTGCCGAGGACCGCGGCATCCGCTGCGTGACGCTCGACTACGACTCGATGCGCGGCGCAGACGACGCCGCGCTGCGGCTCTTCTGACGCGGCTGAGCGACCACCCGCCCAGCCCGAAGAGGCCGACGATGCTGACCGGGCACCCGCCACCGTAGCGAGGCGGCCTGCAGGTCAGACCGCCAGCAGGTGCGCGTTGACCGCCCGGGCCCGGCCGGCGAGGGACGGCGCCTCGATCACGGTGACCCCGCGGTCGCGCAGCCAGGCCGCGCCGCCGCCGGGCGCCAGCACTGGCGGCTCAAGCCATGCGATCACGACCCGCCGCAGACCCGCCGCCAGGATCAGCTCGGCGCACGGCCGCGACCGGGAGGACCGGTGCAGGCACGGTTCCAGCGAGCTGTAGAGCGTTGCCTGGGACGCGGACCCCACTGAGGCGGGCACCGGCGAGCCGGACCCTGGCGAGCCGGACCCTGGCGAGCCGGACCCAGGCGAGCCGGACCCAGGCGAGCGCGGCTGGCCGCCGTCCGGCCAGCCGCGCTCGGCGGCCTTGGCCAGCGCCACTTCCTCGGCGTGATCCGCCGGGTCGCGCTCACGTGAGTAGCCGGTTGCGATGACCGAGCCGTCCGGAGCGGCAAGCACCGCCCCGACGGAGTAGGCCCGCCACGATATCGGGCTACGGCGGGACAGCTCGATCGCCTCGCCGAGCAGGCGGATGTCAGCCGGTGTCAGCGTCCCGGCGGTGCCGGTGAAATCCGTCAATCGTGGCGCTCCCGGATGAGCGAGCGGGGCGGATGTATCCTGCCGGCCAACGCTACCGCGCCCCGTCCGGCCGGTGATTTACTGGCTCGCAGGTGCCGGCAGCAGACCGAGCGAGGGACCGGCACGACGGTAGTGGGGAGCCATGGTCACGACCCTGCGAGCACATCACCCGGCGGCCGCCGACGCGACCTTTGACACGCTCAACCCGGCGACCTCGGAGGTCATCGCCAGCTATCCGGTCATGGGCCCGGACGAGGTCGCCGAGGTGGTGCGGCGCGCCCGTGACGGCGCTGCCTGGTGGGCCGGGCTGCCCGGGAAGGACCGCCGGATCTGGCTGCTGGCCTGGAAGTCCTACCTGATCCGGTACATCGGCCGGCTGGCGCAGCTGGTTCACACCGAGACCGGCAAGCCGCTCGGCGACGCCCAGCTGGAGATCCTGCTCGCGGTCCTGCACATCGACTGGGCGGCCCGCAACGCCCGGCGCGTGCTGCGCCCGCGCCGGGTGCGCAGCGGCCTCTTCTCCGTCAACCAGGCATCCATGGTGGAATACCAGCCACTCGGCGTGGTGGGCGTGATCGGCCCGTGGAACTACCCGGTGTTCACCCCGATCGGGTCGATTGCCTACGCGCTGGCGGCCGGGAACGCCGTCGTGTTCAAGCCCAGCGAGCTGACTCCCGCGGTGGGCGAGTGGCTGGTGAATTCGTTCTGCCAGGTGATCGGCGAGAAGCCGGTGCTGCAGCTAGTGACCGGGGACGGCCGCACCGGGGACGCCCTGGCGCGCAGCGCCGTGGACAAGATCGCGTTCACCGGCTCGGCGGCGACCGCACGCAAGGTGATGGCCGCGTGCGCGGAGAACCTCACCCCGCTGGTGGCCGAGTGCGGCGGCAAGGACGCGCTGGTCGTAGCGGCGGATGCGGACCTGGACGCGGCGGCCGACGCCGCAGCCTGGGGCGCCATCTCAAACGCTGGGCAGACCTGCGTCGGCGTGGAGCGGGTCTACGTGGCGGACGCCGTCTACCACACGTTCCTGGAGAAGCTGACGCAGCGGCTCGCCGCGGCCCGGCCGGGTGACGACCGCGAGGCGGACTACGGGCCGCTCACGATGCCCGAGCAGGCCGACGTGATCGAGAAGCACATCGCGGACGCGCTGGCCAGGGGCGGGCAGGCAGTCGTCGGCGGGCTGGCCAGCATCCGCAGGCCGTTCGTCACTCCGGTGGTGCTCACCGACGTGCCCGAGGACAGCCGGGCGGTCACCGAGGAGACGTTCGGTCCCACCGTGACGGTGACCCGGGTCGCCGATCTCGGCGAGGGAGTGCGGCTGGCCAACGCCGGCCGGTACGGGCTGGGCTCAGCGATCTTCGCCGGCAACCGCCGGGCGGCCATGGCCGCGGCCAGGTCGCTGCGCACCGGCATGACCGCGATCAACTCGGTCATCTCGTTCGCCGGCGTCCCGGCGCTGCCGTTCGGAGGCCTCGGCGAGTCCGGTTTCGGCCGCATCCACGGCGCTGACGGCCTGCGCGAGTTCTCCCGGGCCAAGGCGATCACCCGGCAGCGGATGAAGCCGATGCTGAACATGACTACGCTGTCGCGGACCGAGCAGGATCTGAAGAGGGCGATCAGCCTGGCCACGCTGATGCACGGGAGGCGCTACCGGTAGCCAGGCGGCTCGCTCGGTCGCCGGCCCGGCGCGGCGTCCCCGGCCCGGCCGCCTGGCCTGTCCCCGGCCTGACCGCCTGGCCTGTCCCCGGCCCGGCGCGGCGTCCCCGGCCCGGCCGCCTGGCCTGTCCCCGGCCGACAGAGCCCGGCTTCGTGATCGGGGAAACTTTGTGGCCGTATCGGGTCATAAGCTTCCCCGGTCATGCAACGTCGACCAGCTCCGAGGGATCGACGGCAACCAGCGGGGCCCGGCCCGAGATCAGGTCGGCGGCCCGCTCGGCGATGGCTATTACCGGGGCGTTGGTGTTTCCCCGCGGGACGGCGGGCATCACCGAGGCGTCCACGACCCGCAGCCCGTCCACCCCTCTGACCCGCAGTTCCGGATCCACGACACTGGTCAGCCGGGAGGCAGCCAGCTTGGAGTCGCCGCCCATCGCACAGGTCCCGACGGGGTGATACAGGGTGGTCAGGTCGCGCCGGATGAACTCGCGCAGATCGGTGTCGCCCTGGGCGTCGTCACCCGGGCTCAGCTCGGCCCTGCACGCCCGGGCCAGCGGGCCCGCGGCGGCCAGTTCCCGGGCCAGCCGGATGCCGCGTACCAGCGGCTCGATGTCGGATCCGTCGGACAGGTAGGCCGGGTCGATGAGCGGCTTGTGCCGCGGATCGGGGCTGCTCAGCCGGACTGTGCCCCGGCTGCCCACTGCGATCAGCGTCACCAGCAGGGAGAATGCCCGGACCGAGGGGTCGGCTAGGCCGCCGTCGCCAAATGGCACCGGCAGCGCGTGCCACTGCAGGTCCGGGGCCAGCAGGCCGGGCTCCGTGCGGGTGAACCCGCCAGCTTCTGCGACGTTGGAGCTGAGCGGCCCGCCGTGGCGTAGCTGCCACCGGGCAAACTGCCGGGTGCCCGCCTGCTCCCACAGGCCGCGCACGCGAGGCGTCAGCCAGGTCACCGTGACAGCCGGATGGTCGGAGAGGTTCGCGCCGACGCCTGGGCTGTCCGCGACCACCGCTATGCCAAGCTCGCGCAGGTGGTCTGCGGGCCCGATACCGGAGAGCATCAGCAACTGAGGGCTGCCGATTGCGCCGGCCGCCAGGATCACCTCGGCCTCGGCGTGCGCGGTCTCGGCGATGCCGCGCCGCAGGTAGTGCACGCCGACGGCACGCCCGCCCGAGATGGCTAGGCCGGTGACCAGCGCGTCGGTCAGCACCGTCAGGTTCGGCCTGTCCAGCGCCGGCCGCAGGTAGGCATCGGCGGCCGACCAGCGGCGGCCGTCCCGCTGGGTCACCTGGTAGAAGCCAGCCCCGTCCTGGTCAGGCCCGTTGAAGTCGTCGTTGGCCGCCATCCCCGCGCGCCGGGCAGATTCGACGAACGCCTTGGTAAGCGACGACCTGTGGCGAAGATCCTGAACGTACAGCGGGCCGGAGACGCCGTGATAGGGGGACGCGCCCCGGGAGTTGTGCTCGGCCCTGATGAAGTACGGCAGCAGGTCGGCATACCCCCAGCCCTCGCAGCCGTAGTCGTCCCGCCAGGAGTCGTAGTCGTGCCTGCTGCCGCGGATGTAGATCATCGCGTTGATGGAGGAGGAGCCGCCAAGCGTCCGCCCGCGCGGCCAGTTGATGCTCCGCCCGCAGGCCCGTTCCTGCGGCACCGTCTGGTAGTTCCAGTCGTAGGTGCTCTGGAAGAGCAGGTTCAGCGCCGCCGGGATGTGGATCTCGTCGGCGTCGTCCGGCGGGCCAGCCTCCAGCAGCAGCAGCACGCTTGTATCCGGGTTCTCGCTGAGCCGGCCGGCCAGCACGCAGCCGGCGCTGCCTGCCCCGACGATCACGTAGTCGTGCACTGCGACCTCCGAAGCGGCAGTTCGGAACCCATTTGCCCGATACCTTACTAGCGACCGGTGCGCCGTGACCGGAATGCCGGGATGACTGGAGTGGCCGGCCCCAGGAGCGGGCACCGCCCCGGGACCTGACCGGGCCCGCGGCATCGCGCCTCCGGACCGGCCCGGCACCCACGCATGACGCCTCCAGACCGGCCCGGCACCCGCGGCACGCCGCCCCGGACCTGGGCCCCGGAGCAGAAATTAGCGCGCTCCCGGCCCGCCACGGGCCGGGAGCGCGCCTCCCCCACATCACGGCCATCCCCTGCGCCGGCGGGCCCCCGAGAACCGCCGGTCGCTCGCAGCGGGGATGGCCGGCGGACTCCTTCGACGGAGCCCGCCCCAGGCCGTCATCTCCCCGTTTCGGCCCGGTCCGGGTCACCGTTCCGGTGCCGTGAAACCCGGCTGCTGCAGCCGGACACGTGTCACCTCGGTGATGACCCTTCGTACACATACGATGCCACATCGTGGCACAGATGTGAATACCTCAGGTCAGAGCGTCGAGTCGGGCGCAGATCAACCTCTGTGGCCGGTGAGCACTATGTGGCGGTATCAGTGTCGTTGTGCTCGCGGGCCGGAATCGCAGTCATGCTCAGCCCGGAAGCGGCCTTTAGGCTCCTCGGCCCGGGGAGCGACCGCTGAGCTCCTCAGCCGGGAGTGGCCGCTCCGGGTGCCTCCCGCGCCGATACCGTTGTCCCATGGCCCGCGACAAGAAGACCCCTGTCGTGCTCTCCCGCATCTACACGCGCACCGGGGACGAAGGGACCACCGCGCTCGGTGACGGCAGCAGGGTGGCCAAGACGGACCCGCGGCTCGCCGCATATGCCGACGTTGACGAGGCTAACTGCGCCATCGGCGTGGCCGTTGCCATGGGCGGGCTGCCCGCCGACGTGCGGCGCCTGCTGGTGCGGGTCCAGAACGAGCTCTTCGACCTGGGCGCCGACTTGTGCAATCCGGTGACCGAGAACCCGTCCTACCCGCCGTTGCGGGTAACCGACAGCTACATATCGGCTCTCGAGGAAGCCTGTGACCACTACAACGAGGGGCTGCCAGTGCTGCGCAGTTTCGTGCTTCCCGGCGGCAGCCCCGGCACGGTCCTGCTGCACGCCGCACGGACCGTGGTCCGGCGAGCGGAGCGGAGCACCTGGGCCGCTCTCGAAGCCTATGGCGACACGATGAACCCGCTGACCGCCCGCTATCTCAACCGCCTCTCGGACCTGCTGTTCATCCTGGCCAGGAGTGCGGGCCAAGCGGACGGGGAGCTGCTCTGGACTCCCGGGGAGCGGCACTGAACGATCCCGCCTGCGGACGGGGAACTGCTCTGGACTCCCGGGGAGCGGCACTGCTAGCCGCAGGCATACCGCGCTGCACCGGGCCGTGATCCCGGCAGGGAAGCTATATCCCGCCGCAGCGCATATGGATCATGAATCATTGTCCCGGGGGTCCGGCGGGTCCGGGGGGTCCGGCGGGTCCGGCGGGGCCTGGCGGGTCCGGCGGGCCTGGCGGAGCCAACGGGCCCGGCGGTGCCGGCGGGCCGACTGGCCGCCGCGGCCAGAGTTGCCCGAAAGACCCAGTAGGGCCGTCCGCACCCGGCGGGCCGGACTCAAGCCATGCCAGGAACCCTGTCAGCGTGTCCTCGCTCATCGCCAGCTCGAAGCCCGCCGCCGTTTCCCCGGCCTGGCAGCGCACGACCATCGTTCCCGCTCCGAGCGTCACCGTCTCCGCGGGGTCGGCATGCCGCCGCGCAGCGATCCGCAGCGCATGCCGGGGGTAGGACTCTGCTGGCCGGAGCAGAACCCCGAAGGCCGGATACCAGCGCAGCTCATCGGGCTGATACGCGGCAAGCCCCAGGCGCCAGTCGCGGTCCCCGTCCCGGCGCAGGCTGCACGCCACGGTCCCGCCGCCCCGCTCGATCAGCAGTCGCCGGACCGCCAGCCCGGCCGCGCCGACGACAGTGACGCCCACGACGACAGCGAGGAGCCAGGCACCGCCGAGGGCCAGTCCCGCTGTCACTCCTGGCCCTGCGCCTCAGGTCTCGCTCAGCCCTGGCTGCCGCTCGCGGCCCGGAGCACTGCCCTGGCGTGCCGGACGTCGACGGTCTCCTCGCCTCCCTCGCCGCCGGCCGCCTCCAGAGCCGCATCAAGCCGGGCCTGCGCGGTCGCCCGGTCAATCTCGCTGCCAAGCTCCGCGCGCTGAGCCAGGATCGAGACGCGGTCGTCGGCAACAGAGAAGAACCCGCCGCCGACGGCAGCGAGAACCTCGGCCGCCGCAGTCCGCGACTCCTCGTCGCCGGCCGGCAGGATCCGCACCAGGCTGCCCGGCGACAGCACGCCGAGGACCGGGACATGGCCGGTCAGCACCCCGATGTCGCCGTCAAGGGTCTTGGCGATGACCCGCTCGGCGCGGCCAGTCCAGATGCGCCCCTCCGGGACGACCAGCTCGACATGCAGTGTCACGGCGCCTCCGGTCCGCCTCTCCGCCCGCTTCGCGTAGCCCGGTCACTGAGACTGGCCCGGTCACGGGCGCCGGGCAGCCCACGGGCGAATCCCGGGACCCGGCTCATGACCGCTCCAGCGCCTTGGCCTTGCGCTCCACGTCCTCGATCCCGCCGCACATGAAGAACGCCTGCTCCGGGATGTGGTCGTACTTGCCCTCGCACAGCGCCTTGAACGAGGCCACGGTCTCGGTCAGCGGCACGAACGCGCCGTCCTGGCCGGTGAACTGCTTGGCCACGAACATCGGGTGGGACAGGAACCGCTCGATCCGCCGCGCCCGCTGCACGGTCACCTTGTCTTCCTCGGACAGCTCGTCGATGCCCAGGATCGCGATGATGTCCTGCAGTTCCTTGTAGCGCTGCAGGATCCGCTGGACCTCACGCGCCACCTCATAGTGCTCCCGCCCAACGTAGGCGGCGGACAGGATCCGGGAGGTCGAGTCCAGCGGGTCCACCGCCGGGAAGATGCCCTTCTCGGTGATCTCCCGGGACAGCACCGTGGTGGCATCCAGGTGCGCGAACGTGGTGTGCGGGGCCGGGTCGGTGATGTCGTCGGCGGGCACGTAGATCGCCTGCATCGAGGTGATCGAGTGACCGCGCGTCGAGGTGATCCGCTCCTGCAGCTGGCCCATCTCGTCGGCGAGCGTCGGCTGGTAGCCCACCGCCGACGGCATCCGGCCGAGCAGCGTTGACACCTCCGAGCCGGCCTGGGTGAACCGGAAGATGTTGTCGATGAACAGCAGCACGTCCTGCTGCTGCTCGTCGCGGAAGTACTCGGCCATGGTCAGCGCCGAGAGCCCGACCCGCAGCCTGGTACCCGGCGGCTCGTCCATCTGGCCGAACACCAGCGCCGTGTCCTTGATCACGCCGGACTCGGTCATCTCGATGAACAGGTCATTGCCCTCGCGGGTGCGCTCGCCGACGCCGGCGAACACCGACACGCCGCCGAAGTTCTTGGCGACCCGGGTGATCATCTCCTGGATCAGCACGGTCTTGCCCACGCCGGCGCCGCCGAACAGGCCGATCTTGCCGCCCTTGACGTACGGGGTGAGCAGGTCCAGCACCTTGATCCCGGTCTCCAGGATCTCGGTCCGCGCCTCTAGCTGGTCGAACGGCGGCGGGTCGCGGTGGATCGGCCACCGCTCGGTGACCTTCAGCGATGCGGTCGGCACGTCCAGGGACTCGCCGAGCACGTTGAACACATGGCCCTTGGTGACCTCGCCCACGGGCACGGAGATGGCGTGGCCGGTGTCGCTCACGGTGGCGCCGCGGACCAGGCCGTCGGTCGGCTGCATGGAGATCGCGCGCACCGTGTTGTCGCCGATGTGCTGGGCGACCTCCAGGGTCAGCACGCGGCTCTCGCCGCCGACCGTGACCTCGACCCGCAGCGCGTTGTTGATCTCGGGCATCTCGTCGGCCGAGAACTCCACGTCCACCACCGGGCCGATGACGCGCACGACCCGGCCGTCACCGGTGGCGCCGGCCGCGCCCTCGGCAGCGGCGGGACTGGATACGACTGTGGTCATGACGACATCAACTCCCACTGATGGTCTCGGCCAGCGCGTTGGCGCCCCCGACGATCTCACTGATTTCCTGCGTGATCTCGGCCTGCCGGGCCTTGTTGGCCTCGCGCGTGAGGTACTCGATCAGCTCGTTCGCGTTGTCCGTGGCCGACTTCATGGCCCGCCGCCGCGCCGCGATCTCGGCTGCCGCTGATTCGAGCATCGCATGGAACAGGCGGCTTTCCACATACCAGGGCAGCAGGGCGTTCAGAACGGATTCCGGCGACGGCTCGAAATCGTAGATGGGAATCGGCCCGGTGGGCGGCTCCGCCGCCCGCTCCTCGATCTCCAGCGGCAGCACCCGGTGGATGACCGGCCGCTGGGTCAGCATCGAGACGAACTCGGTGTAGACGATGTGAATCTCGTCCACCCCGCCCTGGTCGGCCGGCTGGTCGAACGCCTCGAGCAGGGTAGCCGTGATCTCGCTGGCGTTGTGGTGCGCCGGCGTCTCGGAGAACCCGCTCCACTCCGCCGCGACGCCGATCCCCCGGAACCGGTGCCAGGTGATCCCCTTGCGGCCGGCGACGAACGGCACGGCCTCGATCCCGCGCTCGGCCAGCAGCGCGCGCAGGCCCTGTGCCTCGCGCAGCACGGTGGCGTTGTAGCCGCCGCAGAAGCCCCGGTCACTGGTCAGCACCAGTACCGCGGCCCGGGACGGGTGCTCCGGCTCCGTGGTCAGCGGGTGGGAGATGTGCGGCGAGCGGCTGACGACCGCCTCCACCGCCCTGATCAGTTCCCGGGCGTACGGCTCCGCCTCGTGCGCGCGCTGCTGCGCCTTGATGATCCGGGAGGAGGCGATCAGCTCCTGGGCACGGGTGATCTTGGCGGTGGACTGAACGCTCCTGATCCGCCGCCGGACCGCGCGAAGCTGTGCGGCCATCGGGCTACTTCTCCTCCGCCTGCGCGGTGACGTAGCGCCCGACCTTCTCCTGGCGGACGTCGGCCTCGTCGGCCGGCTCGGCTTCCTCCTCGGGCACCAGGATCGTGCCCTCGCTCGTCTCGAAGCCGCGGCGGAACTCCTCGATCGCGTCCTTCAGCGCCGTGGAGGTGTCCTCGGACAGCTCGCCGGTCTCGGCAATCGCCTCGTAGATGCCCGGCCGGGCCCGGTGCAGATGGTCGAGGAACTCATCCTCGAACCTGCGGACGTCCGCGACCGGCACGTCGTCCAGGTACCCGGAGTTGCCCGCCCAGAGCGAGACGACCTGCCGCTCCACCGGCATCGGCGCGTACTGCGGCTGCTTAAGCAGCTCGACCAGCCGGGCGCCGCGGTCAAGCTGAGCCCTGGACGCGGCGTCCAGGTCGGAGGCGAACGCTGCGAAGGCCTCCAGGTCGCGGTACTGGGACAGGGCCAGCTTGAGCCCGCCGGCGATCTGCTTCATCGCCTTGATCTGGGCGTCGCCGCCTACCCGGGAGACCGACCGGCCGACGTTGATGGCCGGCCGCACGCCGGAGTTGAACAGGTCGGTCTCCAGGAAGATCTGCCCGTCCGTGATCGAGATCACGTTCGTGGGAATGTAGGCGGAGATGTCATTCCCCTTGGTCTCGATGACCGGCAGCCCGGTCAGCGAGCCGCCGCCCATCTCGTCGGAGAGCTTCGCGCACCGCTCGAGCAGGCGGGAGTGCAGGTAGAAAACGTCGCCCGGATAGGCCTCGCGGCCCGGCGGGCGGCGCAGCAGCAGCGAGATCGCCCGGTAGGCCTCGGCCTGCTTGGACAGGTCATCGAAGATGATCAGGACGTGCTTGCCCTGGTACATCCAGTGCTGGCCGATCGCCGAGCCGGTGTAGGGGGCGATGTACTTGTAGCCGGCCGGGTCGGAGGCCGGGGCGGCGATGATCGCGGTGTACTCCAGCGCCCCGGCGTCTTCGAGCGCCTGGCGCACCTGAGCGATGGTCGAGCCCTTCTGCCCGATCGCCACGTACACGCAGCGGACCTGGCGCTGCGGGTCGCCGGATGCCCAGTTGTCCTTCTGGTTGATGATCGTGTCGATCGCGATAGCGGTCTTCCCGGTCTGCCGGTCGCCGATGATCAGCTCCCGCTGCCCGCGGCCGATCGGGGTGATCGCGTCGATCGCCTTGATCCCGGTCTGCAGCGGCTGGTTCACCTTCTTGCGCTGCACCACGGACGGCGCCTGGACCTCCAGGGCGCGCAGCTCGGATGTCTCGACCGGGCCCTTGCCGTCGAGCGGCAGGCCCAGCGGGTCGACCACCCGGCCGAGGAACCCGTCGCCGACCGGGACCGAGAGCACCTCGCCGGTCCGCTTGACCCGCTGGCCCTCCTCGATCTTGTCGAAGTCGCCCAGGATCACCACGCCGATCTCGCGGATGTCCAGGTTCAGCGCGATGCCGCGGGTACCGTCCTCGAACTCCAGCAGCTCATTGGCCATGGCGGAGGGCAGGCCCTCGACCCGGGCGATGCCGTCACCGCACTCGATGACGGTGCCGACTTCCTCGGCGGATGCGGCACCCGGCTCGTAGCCTTCCACGAAACGCGCCAGCGCGTCCCTGATCTCCTCGGGCCGGATTGTCAGCTCCGACATCTTCCTCGCGTCTTTCTCGTCTGGGTCCTTGCCCCGCCTCGCTCCCGGCTGCCCGCCGGGGACGTCCCTGCCGTCGCTGCCGGCCGGGCCGGGAGCCTCGTTCTTCCTGCCGGGGGGATTGCCTGCCATGTCTTGCCGCCCGCTCAGGCCGCCAGCCTGCGGCGCAGCCCGGCCAGCCGGGTGGCCATGCTGCCGTCGATGACCTCGCCCGCGATATGGATCGACATGCCGCCGATCACCTGCGGGTCCAGCGCGATGTTGAGGTGTACGTCGTGACCGTACGCGGCGGCCAGGGCCGCCGCGAGCCTGCCGCGCTGCTGCCCGGTGAGCGGCACGGCCACGTGAACCTCGGCCACCAGCCGCTCCCGCCGCTCTGCGGCGAGCCTTGCGTAGGCTTCCAGGTTCGCATCCAGGCTACGTCCCCGCGGGTGCACCGCGGCCTGGGTGATCAGCCTCAGCGCTGCCCCGGTGACCTTGCCGCCGAGCAGCGCACCGAGCAGGTCCTGCTTGCTCTCCGCGGGAAGGAACGGGCTGGAGAGAGCCGACCGCAGCTCCGGCTGGCCGTTCACCACCCGGCCGAACCGGAACAGCTCGTCCTCCAGGTCGTCGAGCTCCCCGCGCTGGTCGGCGATCTCGGCGATCGCCAGCACCCCGAGCTGCTCGGCCGCGTCCGGCAGGTCCCCGGGCTCCGACCAGCGCCCGGCGGCCAGGCAGCCGACCAGGTCCAGCGACTCCTCCCCGAGCCGGCCGCGCAGCAGGCCGGTGGCCAGCCCGGCCCTGGCCGAGCCCTCCCGGGCCGGGTCGGAGAGCGTCCGCCGCAGCGCTGGCTCGCGATCCAGCAGCGCCGTGAACGCGAACATCTCGTCGCCGAGCCGGCCGAAGTCAGTCTGGGCGGCCGGGAACGCCGCCAGCCGGGACTTCGCCTCGGCCAGCGTGGCCCTGCTCGCGCCCCTCATCGGCCTGCCTTCACCCCGCCGGCGACGGCCTGCTCATCGAGCTCGGCCAGGAACCGGTCCACCGTCCGCCGCTGCCTCGCCTCATCCTGCAGCGACTCCCCGACGATCCGGCTGGCCAGCTCCACCGCGAGCGCGCCCACCTCGGCGCGCAGCGAGGTCAGCGCCTGCTGGCGCTCCGCCTCGATCTGCGCGTGCGCCGACTGCGTGATCCGCTGCGCCTCGGCCTGCGCCCGCTCCCGCATCTCCGCGATGATCTGGGCGCCTTCCTCCCTGGCCTGCTCGCGCAGCCGGGCGGCTTCATGCCGGGCCTCATCGAGCTGCGCCTTGTACTGAGCGAGGAGCCGGTCGGCCTCCTTCTGGGCCTCATCGGCGCGCTCCAGGCCGCCCTCGATGGCCTTGGTCCGCTCCTCGAGCGTCCTGGCGATCCGGGGCAGCAGCACCTTGCCGAGGATGCCGAAGATGAGGAAGAACGCGAAGATGCCGAGGATGAGCTCGGTGGGGTTGGGTAGCAGCGGGTTCTCCGACCCGCTCTGCGCCAGGTACCACATGGGCGTTACCTTCCCCGCTGGCAGCGGCTACTTGATGAAGAACGGGACCGCGATGCCGATCAGCGCGAGCGCCTCGGCGAGCGTGAAGCCGATCCACATGTAGGTCGTGATCATGCCGGCGGCCTCAGGCTGGCGGGCCATCGCCTGGACCGCGTTCCCGAAGACCAGGCCGATGCCGACACCGGGCCCGATGGCCGCGAGGCCGTAGGTCAGCGCGCCCAGGTTGATGATGTGCAGGCTCGGCGTAGAAGCAGCTACGTAGAGCACGTGATGCACCAGGAGATGCATGTGTCAGATTCCTTCGCTCCGGCCCGGCGTTCCTGGCGCCGGGTCTGTCTTATCGGTCAGTGGGCAGACTCCAGCGAGTCGGATATGTAGAACGCCGCGAGCGTCGCGAAGATGAACGCCTGCAACAGCGTCACCAGCACCTCAAGCAGCGTGATCAGTATGTAGACCAGCAGGGACGTGGCCGCGAACAGCATCCCGATGGACAGGCTGAACAGGTACCAGGCGCCGAGGCCGAACACCAGCAGCAGCACGTGCCCGGCGAGCATGTTGGCCATGAGCCGGACGGACAGCGTGAACGGCCGGATCAGGATGTTCGAGAACAGCTCGATCGGGGCCAGCAGCGGCAGGATCCACCATGGTGCGCCCTGCGGCACCGCGATGTTCTTGAAGTAGCCGAGCGGCCCGTGGGTCTTCATGCCGACCGCGATATAGGTGACCCACACGATGAGCGTCAGCCCGAGGGGGAAGGCGAACTTCGAGGTCGCCGGGAACATGACCCCCGGAATGATCTCGAACAGGTTCATGATCCAGATGAAGAAGAACAGCGAGGTCAGGAACGGCAGCCAGTTGTCGCCCTTCTTGCCTAGCTGCGGCCGCAGGATCTGATCCCGGACGAAGAGCACGCCAAGCTCGCCGAGGTTCTGCACGCCCCGCGGGACAAGCTGCGGCCTGCGGAAGGCGAAGGTGAAGAAGATCAGGACGGCGGCGGCCGCCACGAGCATGTACAGGATCGGCTTGGTGAACTGGAACCCGCCGATCTGGAAGATCGGCCGGAAGAAGAAGTCCCCGATGGACGGCGCCGGGAAGCCGCAGCCGCTGAAAAGGTGCGCGCTGGCCTGGCTGCAGTCCTTGGCAGCCGATGCGGTCAGGACGTCGCTCACGCGGGGCTCCCCTGAGTCATCATCGCCATCACGGGCCCGGCCGGGCTGTCACCCGGTGCGCCATGAAGGGCACGCGCCGGGCGGGCCGCCGCGCTGCCGCTCACCGCGGGCGGAACCGCAGGATCACCAGGGCGACCCCGAAGCCGAGCCCGGCGATCATGCCGGCCGGCAGCAGCAGGGTGATGTGCGTCCACCGTCCGATCAGCCAGCCGAGCCCGCCGTACAGCGCCATGCCGGACAGCATGTAGCTGACGGCAGTCCAGCCGTCGCTGGCCCTGGGCCTGGGAATCTGCGGACGCTGGCCGTTCGCGCCCCGCCCGGCGGCCGCTCCGCTCACCTCCGCCAGGCCCGGGTCCGGCCGGCCGGGCGGGAGCGGCCACCGCGGTCGTGCTTCTTGCCATGGACCACGTCGCGCCGCCGTCCAGGGCCAGGGTTCGCGCCACGTGTCACCGTTCCCCGTCCGGCTTGACATAGAGCATCTTCAGCCGCATCGTCCAGATGACCTGCCCGGCGCAGTAGGCGAGCACGCAGACGATCGCGGTAAGGCCGAACATCCTCGCGCTGAACGCCGTCGAGTTCTGGAAGCTCCCGGCCAGGACGATCAGCACGCCGATCTTCACGAGGTAGCTGACCATGGCCGTGACCATCATGACCTGCGGGCTAACCCGCGCTGCCCGGCCGACCGCGACAATGCTGACGGAGAAGAACGCGGCCACGACGCCGATGCCGATCGCGGCGCCGAGCAGGCCCTTGCCGCCGGCGACGAGGGCTGCGACCACGGCCATGATCACGGCGACGCCAGCCGCCGAGGCGGCCGATCGCCGAGCGATCCTGGCGTAGGTCGCCATCATCGAGATAGCTCCGGGATTGGTCGTAGGGACAATTCGTTATGCCAGCGGACCTGGAGAAACGAAGAGCCGGCTGGATCACCGCCAGACGGCATCACAGGCACCGTGCCGTAGCGGCGCGGCGCGCGTCGCCAGGTGAGGGAAACGTATCACGGACCTCTGGTTAGTCGTTCGGTGGGTACCTTGTGAAAGATATCACAAGCTCCCGCCGGATGCCGTCACGGATCACCAAACGTGACGAACCTAACGGCCCCCCGGCCCGGATGGGCTAGAAGAGCTAGCCCTTGCGGACCGTTCCCGCCCGTGGCCCGGCTGGGTCAGCCGGGCCAGGTGGCTGGCCAACCGGAGACTTCGGACTCGCCATGCCGACCGGCTGGTACGCGGCGTGTTCCGCGTCCCTCCAGCTCGCCCCGGTCTGGTCGGCACCCGCATTCCCGTCGGGGCCTGCCATCTCGTCGCCGGCCGCTACCCCGCCGGCCGCTACCCCGCCGGCCGCTACCCCGCCGGCCGCTACCCCGCCCGCTCCCGCCGTGCCTGCCAGCCGTGGTGCCGCCGGCCGCGGTGCCGCCGGCCGGGCCGCGAGGGCCGCGCCGGCCGTGCGGACCACTCCCCTGCGCCAGAACCGCAGCCGCGGCATCGACATCGGCAGCAGGGCCAGCACGGCCAGCACGGAAGCGATCGCCAGCACGAACAGCTTGGTCCGCTCGACCGACAGCCAGACCACGGTGCCGGAGAACACCGCCGCCCACAGGTACATGATCAGCACGCTGGACCGGTGCGAGTGCCCAACGTCGAGCAGCCGGTGGTGCAGGTGCTGGCGGTCCGGGGCAAGCGGCGAGCGGCCCGCCCGGGTCCGCCTGATCACCGCGAGCAGCAGGTCGGCGTACGGGATGACCAGCAGCGCGGCTGGCAGCAGCAGCGGCAGCACGACCGCGAACCTGTTGACGGTGGCGGTCGAGTACGTCGTCAGCACCCGCGGGTCGAGTGAGCCGATGCTCGACACCGGCACGTAGGCCAGCAGCAGGCCGAGCAGCATGGAACCGGTGTCGCCCATGAAGATCCGGGCCGGGTAGAAGTTGTGCGGCAGGAACCCGAGGCAGGCGCCGACCAGGATCGCCGAGGCGAGCGCCGGACCGGCCTGCGCCGGCAGCCGCACGACCTGCGTCAGCGTGTAGTAATAGGCGAAGAACGCGGTTGCCGCGATGCACACGATCCCCGCGGCGAGCCCGTCGAGGCCGTCGATGAAGTTGACCGCGTTGATGGTCACCACGACCACGAGAATGGTCAGCACCGTGCCCTGGTTCGGGTCCAGGATCAGTGTCTCGCCGCCGGGCAGCGGTACCCAGTTCAGCTCGGCGCCGCTCCAGACCAGGATCGCGCCGGCCGCCACCTGCCCGGCTAGCTTGCTGACCGGGCCGAGCCCCCACCGGTCGTCCACCACGCCGACCGCGACGATGAGCCCCCCGGCCATCAGCAGGCCGACGGACATCCGGCTGCCGGCGAGGACCGGGCGCAGGGAACTGAGCTGAGTCGCCACCAGCAGCCCGGCAACCAGCCCGCCGTACATGGCAAGGCCGCCGAGCAGCGGGATCGGCACGACGTGGACGTCGCGGTCACGCGCGGCGTGCATCGCCTTCGCGGCGATCGCGCCCCTGCGGACCAGCGGCGTGAGCAGATACGTCACGGCCGCCGTGATCAGCAGGGTCAGGACGTACTCACGCACGACGCTCCACCAGGTCCTGAGACGGCTGCGATGATCAGGCGTGCCCTGCGGGCTCTAAGCCACTGTAGCCCGCCGGCAAAGCCGGCGAGATCATCTGCCGGCCCTCCGGGGGTGCCGAGCCCGTTCCGGGACCGGTCGGACCCAGGCCGGGCAGGCCCGGGCGGGCCGCGCTCAGCCGGTGGTCGTCAGCGCGGCGACCTCGCGCAGCCTGCCGATGGAGATCGCTCCGGCGCGCAGCAGCCTGGGCACATCACCGGTCAGGTCGACGATCGTGGACGGCACGTCGTCCTTGCGCTGGCCATCGTCCAGGTAGACCGACACCGCCTCGCCAAGCTGCTCCTGCGCGCCGGCGGCGGTGGTCGCGGGCGGCGCCCCGGTCAGGTTCGCGCTGCTGACCGCGAGCGGACCGGTCTCCTTGAGCAGGTCCAGGGCCAGGGCGTGCAGCGGCATCCGGACCGCGACCGTCCCGTGGGTGTCGCCGAGATCCCAGTTCAGGCTGCGGTTGGCCGGGCACACCAGGGTGAGCGCCCCCGGCCAGAACTCATCGATCAGGTCCTTGCCGTAGGGGCCGAGGTCCTCCACCAGCGCCATCGCCGCGCGCACGGTGCCGACCAGCACCGGTGGCGGGGCCTCCCGGCCTCGGCCCTTCGCCGCCAGCAGCGCCGCCACGGCCACCCGGTCGAAGGCATCCGCCGCTATTCCGTAGACCGTATCCGTGGGCAGCACGACCAGCTCGCCGGAGCGCAGCGCGAGGGCCGCGGCGGCCAGGCCGTCCCGTCGCTGGCCGGGGTCGGAACAGTCATACGTTCTGCTCATCGATGGATCATCCCGTCTGCCTGCCTATCGTCATACTGCCACCGCCGTGACGAACCGGTCCCGGCCGGCGAGATCCCGGCAGGTCCGGGCAGACCGCCAGCGGCGTTCGTCGGCGAAGATCCAGTACACCGCCGGGCCCTGCTGCTCGCCATGCTCGACGGCGACCGCGCCGCCGCCTCGCAGCAGTCGGCGCGCGGAGCGCTCGACGGTCCGCACCGCGTCGAGCCCGTCCTCGCCCCCGCCCCACAGGGCGGTCGCCGGATCATACTCCCCGACCTCGGGCGGCACCCAGGAGCCGGCCGGGATGTACGGCGGATTGCTGATCACCAGGTCGACGGCGCCATCGAGGGCGGAGAGCGCGGTCGCGAAGTCCCCGTCGTGCAGCCGCACCCGGCCGGCCGTGTGCGGCGCGGCCACGGCAACCCGGCCGATGTTGCGAGCGGCCCACCGCCGGGCCAGCGGGTCCGCCTCCACGGCGTGCACCCGGGCACCGGGAACTTCCTGGGCGATCGCCAGCGCGATCGCCCCCGACCCGGTTCCCAGGTCAGCGACGACCGGCTCGGCCACGTCCATCGCGGCCAGCGTGTCGATCGCCCAGCCGGTCATGACCTCGGTCTCCGGCCGCGGCACGAAGACCCCGGGCCCGACCTCGAGCTCCAGGTAGCGGAAGTAGGCACGGCCCGTGATGTGCTGGACCGGCTCCCGCGCGGCACGCCGGGCGATCTCGTCCCAGAACCTCGGGTCGAAGCTGCCGTCCGGGACCGTGTGCAGCGCGGAGCGGTCCACGCCATGCAGGTGCGCGGCGATCAGCTCGGCGTCGGTGCGCGGTGAATCCACGCCGGCCTCTGCCAGCCGGGCCGCCGCGACCGCGATCTCATCGAGCAGCAGGCTCATGGCGGTCGGCGGGAGCGGCCCGGTCCGGCCCGCCGGCGGCCGCGGTGCCGTCCGCCCGGCCGGTAGCCGCGGTCTTCTCCGCACGGTCGGCCGCCACCAGGGCGTCGATCACGGCATCCAGGTCACCGTCGATGACCTGGTCGAGGTTGTAGGCCTTGTAGCCGACCCGGTGATCGGATATCCGGTTCTCCGGGAAGTTGTACGTCCGCACCCGCTGCGACCTGTCCACGTCGGCCACCTGGCTGCGCCGCTCGGCGGCGGCCTGCTCGGCGGCGGCCTGCTGCGCCCGGGCGAGCAGCCGGGCGCGCAGGATGCGCAGCGCCTGCTCCTTGTTCTGCAGCTGGCTCTTCTCGTTCTGGCAGGACACGACGATGCCGGTCGGCAGGTGGGTGATCCGCACCGCCGAGTCGGTGGTGTTCACGCTCTGGCCGCCGGGGCCCGACGAGCGGAACACATCCACCCGGAGGTCGGCCGGGTCGATGGTGACCTCGACCGGGTCAGCCTCGGGCATCACCAGCACGCCGGCCGCGGAGGTGTGGATCCGCCCCTGCGACTCGGTGACCGGCACCCGCTGCACCCGGTGCACGCCGCCCTCGTACTTCAGCCGGGACCAGGCTCCCGCCGTGCCGCGGCCAGCCGACTTGACGGCGACGGTCGCGTCCTTGTAACCGCCCAGGCCGGTCATCGTGGCATCCAGGATCTCGGTCTTCCAGCCCTGCCGCTCGGCGTACCGCTGGTACATGCGCAGCAGGTCGGCCGCGAACAGCGCCGACTCCTCGCCGCCCTCGCCGGCCTTGACCTCGAGGATGACATCCCTGGCGTCACTCGGATCCTTCGGCACCAGCAGCGCGGCCAGACGCTCCTCCAGCTCCGCGCGCCGCCGGGCGAGGTCGGCCGCCTCGGCCGCGAACGACGGGTCCTCCGCCGACAGCTCGACGGCGGCAGCCTCATCGGCCGTCAGCCGCTGCCACTCCCGGTACCCGTGAACCGCCGGGCCGAGCTCGCTGTAGCGCCGGCCGAGCGCACGCGCCCGCTCCGGGTCGGCGTGCACCGCCGGATCGGCGAGCTGGTGCTCCAGCTCCGCGTGCTCGCTGGCCAGCTCGGCCAGCCGGTCAAACACTGTTCTCCTCCGAGGCGATCATCCTGCCCGTCCGCGCCACGCCGGCCAGCGCAACTGCCAGGGCCAGCCGCCAGCGCAACTGCCAGGGCCAGCGACCGGCACCGCGGCCTGAGCCAGGCCCATGCACGACGGCCGTAGCCAGGCGCAGGCCCGCTCCCGGAGGCCGGCCCGGCCCAGAGCGCACGGGATGGCGCCTACTTGCCGGCGGACTGAGCGGTCTTCTTGCCGAACCGGCGCTCGAACCTGGCGACCCGGCCGCCGGTGTCGAGAATCTTCTGCTTGCCGGTGTAGAACGGGTGGCAGTTCGAGCAGATGTCCGCGTGGATCACGCCGTTCCTGGCCGTGGACCGGGTTACGAAGGTGTTGCCGCAGGTACAGGTCACAGTGGTGACCTTGTACTCCGGGTGGATATCAGGCTTCATCTCAGGACTCCTGGTTCTGGCGGCCGCCGGGTCGCTCGCCGCGCGCCTGTGCGCGACCAGCGGGAACCGGAACCGCGCTGATCTTTGATTACCAGTGTGCCGGTCATGCGCCTGCTGCGTGCAGGTCGCCCGACCGCCGCCACAACGGTACCGGCAGCCCGGATATTCCAGGCCCGGCCGGACCCGGCCGCTAGCTGGCCACGGTCGTCTTCTGCACCTGCAGCAGGAACTCGGCGTTGCTCTTGGTCTCCTTCATCCGCTCCATCAGCACCTCGAGCGCCTGCTGGGGCTCCAGCGCGTGCAGCACCCTGCGCAGCTGCCAGACGATCTTCAGCTCGTCCGGGCCCATCAGCAGGTCCTCCTTCCGGGTGCTTGACGCGTCCACGTCCACCGCAGGGAAGATCCGCTTCTCGGCCAGCTCCCGGCGCAGCCGCAGCTCCATGTTGCCGGTGCCCTTGAACTCCTCGAAGATGACCTCGTCGGCCCGGGAGCCGGTCTCGACCAGCGCCGTGGCCAGGATCGTGATCGAGCCACCGTGCTCGATGTTGCGCGCCGCGCCGAAGAACCGCTTCGGCGGATAGAGCGCCGTCGAGTCGACGCCACCGGACATGATCCGGCCGCTGGCCGGCGCGGACAGGTTGTAGGCCCGGCCCAGCCTGGTCATGTTGTCGAGCAGCACTACGACGTCGTGGCCCATCTCGGCCAGCCGCTTGGCCCGCTCGATCGCCAGCTCGGCCACGGTCGTGTGGTCGTCGGCCGGCCGGTCGAAGGTGGAGTAGATGACCTCGCCCTTGACCGATCGCTGCATGTCGGTCACTTCCTCGGGCCGCTCGTCCACCAGGACGACCATCAGGTGGCACTCGGGGTTGTTCTTGGTGATCGCGTTCGCGATCGCCTGCATGATCATCGTCTTGCCGGCCTTGGGCGGCGAGACGATCAGCCCGCGCTGGCCCTTGCCGATCGGGGTGATCAGGTCGATGATCCGGGTGGTCATGTTGGCCGGGTCGGTCTCAAGCCGCAGCCGCTCCTGCGGGTAGAGCGGGACCAGCTTGGAGAACTCGGGCCGGTTGCGCGCCTGCTCGGGATCCAGCCCGTTGATCTTGTCGACCCGGACCAGCGCGTTGAACTTCTCCCGGCGCTCGCCCTCCCGGGGCTGCCGGACGGCCCCCTCGATCACGTCGCCCTTGCGCAGGCCGTACCGGCGGACCTGGGACAGCGAGACGTAGACATCGTTGGGGCCCGGCAGGTAGCCGGTCGTGCGCACGAAGCCGTAGTTGTCCAGCACGTCCAGGATCCCGGCGATCGGGATGAGGACGTCGTCCTCGGTGATCACGGGCTCAGAGTCCTGGCCGCCGCGCTCGCGGCGGCGGCTGGCGTTCCGGTTCCGGAACCTGTCCCGGCTCCGGCGGCCACCCTGGCTGTCCCGGTCGCGGTCATCGTGGCCGCCGCGCTGATCCTGCTGATCCCGGGAGTCGCGCTGATCGCGCTGATCGCGCTGATCACGCTGATCACGCTGATCACGCTGGCCGCCCTGGCCGTTCTGATCGCGCTGGTCGCGTGCATCCCCGGCGGCCCGAGGCTGCTCGTCGCGACGGCCGTTGCCGCCCCGGCGCCGGCGGCCGTCCCGCTGACCCTGGTCGGTCTGCTGACCCTGGTCTCGCGTCCCGCCGGGGCTGTCGTCGCGCTCCGGCGCGAGCACCTGGCTGCCCTGATCCGGGCCCGGAACGCCGTCAGCGCGCTGCGTGCCGCTTAGGGTGCCCGCCGTTGCCGCGGGCACGACATCGCCGATTCCGCCGGCCGGCGTGCCGCTGCCCAGGCCAGGCTGCGGAGTTGTGTCGTATTCCATGGCGTCCTGCTTGACAGGGCGGGAAGCGCCGGCTCCCGCAGGCACGCCCCGCTGGACTGAGTTGTCGTTGACCGCCTCGGGCTCGCGGCCGAGGTGACCCCCGGCCGATGCGCCGGCGGCCGCGCCGCCGCGCTGCTGCTCGACCGCCGCGATCCGCTCGATCAGCTGGCTCTTACGCATCCGCCCGGTGCCCGTGATGCCCATCGACTGGGCGAGTCGCTGCAGTTCCGGCAGGAGCATCGCGGAAAGCCCCGTACCTCGCTGCGCCCCCCGCGAAGGCCCGGGGCGCTGTCCCTGGCTGGCCGCTGCGGCTGCTCCCGCATCGGGCTCAGCGCTCGGCCAGGAGCGTACCGCTCCCGCGGGCGCGAGGGAAGTCCCGTCCGGGCCCGGAGTGTCGCCCGCGCGCTGCGGTTCGAGGTCGAGAGTGAACAGGTCGGAGGTTTCGCTCACGAGGGGTCCTTCCCAGGGACGAGGGCGGGACGGCGATGCTGCCAGTGGCCATGCGTCCCGCCGCCACGATCCGGCTTGACCGCCGGACCACAATTTGAGATGTGTGCCATCCCCCGCGCTTTCTCGCATCCGGCTCGGGCCGGGATGCGCCATCTTCGTTCGCGGCTAGCGTCACGCAGGAAGAGCCGCGTCGGGCCCGGGCTTCGGGGTGGTCTCGGCTCCGGTCGCGCACCGGCCTGACCCTGCACCGCCGCTCGGGGTAGGCGAGACGGCCGGGTGACGGGCAGATGTCGGTGCAGTCAGCCACCCGCCGCTGGATGCGGCACGAGGGTGACGGTGACCGGGCGAGCACCTGTCCCCATGTCGGGGCATCTGGTGCGGCATCCAGCTTAACACCACGCGTGGCCACGGCATTCCCTCGGACGTGCGCGTCAGCGCCACGTGAACCTGGCAGGACGCCCGCAGCGCCGGGATCCTCCGAGCGGCAAAGGGGTTCGCGCTCGGCCGCGAGCCCGGCCGGCTGACGGGGGGCTTACACCGCAACCGATACCCCGCTTGCCCGAGGTTGAATCCTGGCGCGGCCCCTCCGGCGCGCCTGGCAGGCCGGCCGCGCACAGCCCGGGGCCGGGCCGGCGTGCCGGGACAGGCCGACCAGGGATCACACCCCGGCGGGGGCGGCCACGCCGAACAGCCGAAGGCCGGCCCCCAGCGCGGTGCGCGCCGCGGCGGCCAGCCACAACCGCGCCGCCGCGACGGCTGGGTCGCGCGGCGCGGCGCGGCCGCCGGACGGGAGAGCCGGGCAGCCCTCCGCGCAGTCCTGCCACGCTCCGGCCAGGTCCTCCAGGTATGCCGCGAGCAGGCTGGGCCGGCGATGGCGGGCCGCCTGGGCGGCGCGTTCCGGAAGCCAGGAGATCGCGGTGAGCAGGGCCATCTCCCGCGGATCGGCGAGCAGGGCGGGCCCCACGTCCGCCGGCCTCCCGCGGTCCAGGCCCAGATCCGCCGCCCACCGCAGCACCGCGGCGGCCGACGCATGCGCGTGGGTGACCGCGAAGTAGGGGTTCTGCCGCAGTTTAAGAACGCACATCCGGGCGTCGAGCCCGCCCCTGGGAGGTCCCGGCCTCCGGGCGAGCGCATAGCGGATCGGGTCCTCCCCCGCGTAGGCGATCGCATCCGCCACCCGGTCCTGCCAAGCGGTGCAAGGTCTGGCGGGGAGAATCCGTTCTGTATCAGAATCGACCTTCGCCCCGGCGGCCCCGGCGATCCTGGCCAGCGCTCCGGCCGTGGCCTGCTCCCAGGCCTGCTCCCAGGTACCGGCCGCCGCCAGGCTGGCGGCAGCCGGGACGGTCACGGAGCGGCCCGCCAGCGCGTCGCTGCGCGCGCAGCCCTCGCCCGCGGCGACGACGCGCGGCGCCAGCGCTACGAGGCGCTCCGGCGATGCCGTCACGCTCAGGTACCCGCCGCCGCTGACCGCAACCTCCCCGGCCCACTCCGCCACCCGCAGCCGCTCCCCCAGCGCAGCGGCTATCCCGGCCGCACCGTTGCTGCCGCCGAGCCGGGCGAGCCGGAACGGCAGCGCGGTCACGTACCTGCCTGGCGTGCCGGGCCCGCCTGGCGTGCCGCGGCGCGTGCCGGACCCGCCACGCTGGCGAGAGGTGCGAAGCGGCGGGAGCTGCCAGGTTCCGGATGCGCCCAGCCGCTCAGCCGCGGGCGGCAGGTTCCCGGCCGCCACCTCGGCACGGATCGCTGCGGCCAGAGCGGCGCCGATGTCACCCGGGATCACAGGCCACCCGCTGGCCCCTTCCGGTTAGTCGTAAGCGCTGGCCGGGGCACCCGCCAGCTCGCGGATCACCCTGATCATCTCGGCCGGGTCGAACGGCTTGGTGAGGTAGGCATCCACGCCGATCTGCTCGCTCCTGGCGCGGTCATCCTCCTGCGCCCGGGCGGTGATCAGCACGACCTTGATGTGCGCGGTCTCGGGGTTGCGGCGCAGCTGGGTTGCGGTCACCCAGCCGTCCAGCCTCGGCATCATGACATCAAGGGTGATGACGTCCGGGGCCACCTGCGCGACCTTTTCCAGGCAATCCCGGCCATCTACCGCTGTGACGACATCAAACCCCTCAAGCGTGAGATTAACGGCGATAAGTTGCCTGATGACCTCGTCATCATCGACAACCAGTACCCGTCCCAATCCACGCGTCACCCCGGCGAGGGTAGCGCCTCTGCGGCACTGATGCTTGCAGATCGGCTCCGTGTCCGCTGGGGTCTGCCTGGGAGGCTGCTCGGGGGCGGGCCGCCAGCCGGGCGTTTCGCCCCGTTCCAGGCGTCGCGCTCACCCGTGCGGGTGCGCCGGTGCCCCAGGCCGCCCGCTGCCGGGTCCGTCTCGGCTGGTCGCTGCCGCGCCGTCCGGCGGCCGGCCCGCCAGCTGCCACAGTTTGCCTGGGCGCCAATTACCCGTCGCCGGTTACCCGCCACCGGGCGGCTCAGCCACGGCCGGCCCTTGCGGGCGGGAGGGGAGCACCGGACCCGCCCATCGCTGGTACCCTTGGCTGCGTTCTGCAGCCCGCCCGATGGCGCGGCACGCCACAGCGCCAGCCCCCATAGCTCAGGGGATAGAGCAACGGCCTCCGGAGCCGTGTGCGCAGGTTCGAATCCTGCTGGGGGCGCATAATTCGAATATGAGAGCTAGATAGTGCGGTAACGGCCCGCGGGGCCGTGTTCGCAGGTCGCACCCCGGCTCGCTCCCGGTGACACCGAGATCACCGTTCGCGCGGTCCGCAGCGCAACGGCGGCGAATACCGGCCGGGCTACCCATCGCCGGGATCATAGCCGAAGAAGCAGCGCTTCCCCAGATCATCCGGTAGCCTCCGCCATCCGGCTCGATCCCGGGGACGCGGGTGAACCCGCCGGCGTTGCCCATGCCGGTGTAACGCGGGCCAGGCGCAGCCGGGTCGATCAGCGACCGGACCGCCGACCGCAGGCCGTCCGCGCCGATGAGGACGTCGCCGACCGCGCTAGTGCCGTCAGCGAACCGCGCGGTGACCGTGACGGTTACCGGTCCGGACCGGGCCGCTAACCACCCTGGCCGGTGTCTCCGATTCGCGTAGTTACTCCTTGCGCACCGGGCTTGCCCAGGTGCGCGCGCCGCAGTTGGGGCACTTAACCAGCTTCTGGCCGCCGAAGCGGTGGGGCATGAGCATGGCCGTGAGGGGTGAGAGGCTGAATTTGTGTCCGCAGTTGGCGCACTGCCAGTCGCATCGGCTTGCGAAGGTGAACTGCGTAGTGAACACGACTGCGAAGATGACTATCGGTATCAGTGCCTTGTCCATGCCAGCCTTCTGCGGTCGCTTCTTGTCATGTCTCGGTCTCCTGCCCGATGGCGCGGGGAGGCGCGCGGTCGTGGTCGGTCCTCACTTGTCCTGTGCTAGTAGCGGGACGAGGACTTGGGCGTAGGGGGTTCCCCAGCCGGTGATGGGATCCCAGCCCGCCGCGGCGTGGTAGCCGGTGACAGTGGCGCCCTTGTATTTCATGGTGTTGTCACCGGTCGTGATGTCGTGGAACGCATGGTGATAGCTGGAGCTGCGACCGATCCGGTAGATCGCCGGGTTGATGAACCCGAGGGCGTGTCCGGCGTCCTGGTCGGCGAGCGCGACGATCCCGGCCCAGAATGGGGACCCGGCGCTCGTCCCATGCCAGCGTGACGCAATCGCTCAGCGTCGAGATATGGGAAGCGGCCGTCACCGTCACAACACCCGACCCGCTGCCAGCAGACTGCGTTGTCGCGGCTTTGTGCATGGTCCCGTTCCCGCAGCCGGCAAGGAGAACAACGATCGCGTCGCCTGCTCCCCCGGCGGCCAGACTCAGCCTCGCGCGGATCCGAGCGGACGGAAGCAGAGATAGTGGAGTGTGCAAGGCTGCCGCTCCCGCTCAGGACGCCGCGGGGTGCAGCCTCAGACCGCTCACCCGTCCGTCATGGTCAAACCGGACCCACGCCATCGCCTCCCCGGCCTCGAAACGCAGCACCACGTCAACCACCGTGCTCTCGCCAACCGGAACCGGAGTCACCTCGCCCATCCCCTCGAAGCTGCCGAACATCCCGGTCATCTGGGACCACCCGCTCGCCAGTCGCTCGGCGTCGTGACGCTCGCGCATCCGATCATCGAGGTATCCGAGGGCTTCGTCCCAGCGGCCCGCCGTGAAGCAAGCCAGGAACTTCGTGGCCCGCTCCACGGCGCCGGATGCGACCGTGCGGGTCATCGGGGCACCCGTTCGGGGATCGACCGGATGGCCGAACCGCTGGAACGCGGCCTGCCTGCTGGTGCCCAGCACATCGCCAATGTCCCGCCAGCTCTGCCCGGCCGCTCTGGCCCGGTCAACCGCTGCCTGCAAGGCCGTTTCCGCGGCGTCCAGCAGATCACGTGCCGCGCCGACCGCCGCCGCGGGTGAGTGCGGGCGCTCCAATTCGACCAACAGCCGCCGCGCCGCCTCGGCGACCTCGACAGCCACGGCGTCACAGGGATCGGACATAGGCTCATCGGCGTCAAGGTTGCCATGACGTAGCGATTCTGTCAAGTTAGGCTTCACGGCCGGAGTCGGACGGCGGGCCGAGCGCTCACGGTCTCGCCGGGCTCGGTCCCGGCACAGGTCGCTGCAATAGCGGCGCCTCCGTCCGCGTCCTTTCTGCTCAGGTAGCGGTCGCCCGCATGACTGACACACGCCCGGTTCGATCACCCTTGCCATAGCCGCCTCGGTCATTTACGTGGGACAGATCATGCCACGTAAAACAAAACATGGCAAGAGAGTGCCACGAAAATCGCTTGATGCAACGGCCCGGGGAACCGGCCCGGCAGCACACGCGGACTCCCGCCACATCGCTGAACACGCGGACCCGCAACGGGCAGCCTCAGCGGCCGGGCGGTACACGCCCGGCCCGGCCGCGAGTTGCAGCGATCGGCATCAAGTACCTGGCACTAATGCTGATGTGCATATTCCTGGTCAACATGCTGGTCGGCGGGCTGTTCGGGCCGCGGACGGAAGGCCGCGCCCTCGAGGAGATCTAACCAGCGACCCGCGCGGGCGTCGGCCTGAGCCGGAACGCAGCCGCTGCCCAGCCCGGCGCCCGCAGCTCTGCACAGTGTTACTCCGGGCAGCGCCCCGCGAGGGGCGCCCGAGCAGGCCGAGGTCACGCACGCAGAAAACCGTGGTGCGCCCATTCCTCGTCCGGCACGACGTGCAGGCAGCCGAGCACCGACTTACCCCGGGCGTATTGCTGACCAGGCCATCGACGACAGCGTCCTGCATCACCACCCCTATCAGGCGGGCGGACGGCTGTCATATGGTGGCGTGCATGGCCGGGCCTGTTCGCGTCATGCTGGAGCAGGGCAAGAAGAAGCGCGTGGTGGCCTGCGCCTTCGACTGGCCGGGGTGGGACCGGAGCGCCAGGATCGGTCAGGATGTGCTCGCGGTCCTGGCCTCCTACCGGCCTCGCTACGCCAGGGTCGCCAGACTGGCCGGCTACGGCGCGGAATTCGGGGCCGCCGGCGAGCTCGAGGTGGTCGAGCGCCTCGACGGCATCGGGATGACCGACTATTTCGGCGTCTCGGGCAGGGCGGCTGCGCCGGAGCACGATCCGATGACCGATGCCCAGTGCGAGCGAAAGGTCGCGCTGCTCCGGGCGTCGTGGACCACATTCGATGACGTCGCCGCACGCGTCTCGGCCGAGCTACGGTCCGGTCCGCGGGGCGGCGGCTGGCCCAAGGACCGCATCATCCGGCACGTTAACGGCGCGGAGATCGACGAGTTCGCGCCGAAGGTCGGCGTGAAGGTTCCGCTGGACACGCGGGACGACGCCCAGGCCCTTCGCGCCTACCGGGAAGCGTTCGTCGAGGGGATCCTCGAACACCACGCCCGCGGCGAGCCGGCGCGGTCATGGCCGCTGCAGTTCCTGATCCGGCGTTGCGCCTGGCACATGCTCGACCATGCCTGGGAGCTGGAGGACCGGGACCTCACGGACGCCGCCTGAGCGCGGTGACCGGGCAGCCACCTGGCCTGGCACGGTAGGTTGGGCAGTGGCGCGGGAGGGCGCCACCGGGCCCGCGGGAAGGACCGAGTCCACCTCCGCACAGCCGACATGGCGATGCTGGACTGCAGGACCGTCTTCAGCCGAGCCGGAACGCGGGCCCTGGCTGCGTGAGGAGACGTGCCATGTCCCAGCTTCCCGCCCGCCCCGATCTGGATCAGCTCCGCCGACAGGCCCGCGACCTGCACCGCGCCGCCCTCGCGGGTGACGCTGGCGCGCTGCACAGGCTGCGTCAGGTCTCGGGCACCGTCGGCCTGTCGGCCGCTCAGCTCGCCATCGCGCGCGAGCACGGCCTTGCGAGCTGGCCGCGGCTCAAGGCCGAGGTCGAACGCCGTCGTGCTCAGGCGGTACCTGACGCGGGCGAGAACGCGGACCGTGCCCGGGAGGACCGTGCCGGCGGGAAGCCCGCCACCGTGGGCGGACCCGGGCCAGCGGCTGCGCCGCCCCTGAAGTCCTGGAGGGAGATGCGGGAGTGGGCGGCGAGCCTGCTGCTCAAGCGCACCGGCCAGGATGTGACCGCGTGGAACCGGCGAGTGGCTGCGGCCGGGCTGGGTGATGAGCAGGCGCTGCGGGCATGGCTGGACGGGCAGGGAGTGACGGGCTATGGCCAGGCGCTGCTGGTCTGGGAACGGTTCGGTTACCCGGACTTCCTCGACGCGGAGGGGGAGGAACTGATCGCCAGCCAGTACGCCGACCGGCCGCAGCTTCGGCCTGTCCTGGACGCCGTGCTGGCCGCGCTGCCCGCGGTCGGCCCGGCCACGGTGCAGGCCCGCAAGACATTCGTCAGCCTGGTCACCCCCCGCCGGACCTTCGCCGTCGTCCGGGCGGCCACCAGGAGCCGCGTCGACCTCGGCCTGCGCCTCGACCAGCAGGGCCCCGGCGGCCGCCTGCTCCTGGCAAGGGACCTCGGCGCGGCCACTGTGCGGATACCGCTGACCCGGCCCGACGACGTCGACGCCGAGGTGCTCGGCTGGCTGCGGCGCGCCTACCGCGAGAACGCGGCGCCGCCAGCGCCCCGGCGCCCGCCCCGGCGCCCGGCTCCGGTCCTCGGACAGCTCACCGTGCTGATCGAGGGCTTTGACCTGCCCGGCCTCACCTGCGCGCCGGAGCCCGGCGGGCAGGTGCACCAGAACATCCACGTGGCGCTCTGCGGCCCCGGCAAGACCGGCACGTTCAGGCAGGACAGGCCAGCGCTCGTCATACCAGGCAACCCCTGGCTGGCGACCGAGCCGGTACCCGGCAACGCGCCGTCGGCGCGCTGGCAGGTGCCGGTCACCGTGCGCCGCGACGCCGACGGCCTGGATTACACCGGGCCGTTCGTGCGCGGCGACCGCACCGACCGCCATCTCGGCCTGGCCTGGGGCGACGTGCCCGGCGACGGCACGCTGCGGCTATTCCGCGGTGCCAAGCTCCGGCTCGCGGACATCGATCCCCGCTTGGTCGAGGAAGCCCTGCACTCCGAGAGCCGGCTCGTCGCACGAATCCGTCTCACTGACCCCCGGGGGAACCCGGTCTGCGCCCGCGTGCGCCCTCCGGCGCTCACCTGGTCGGCAGAACCATCTCATCCGGAGCCCGGCTAAGCCATCCCCGCTGATGCCGCCCGGCCTCGTCAGCGGTCCAGGAGGCGCCAGGCCAGCCAGGCGTCCGGCCCGCTCCGCTGCAGGAAAAAGGCCAGCCACGCTGCCTATGCCAGCTCGGTACCCGCTGCCGCGCCGAGAGCGCTGAGCTGGCGGCGCGCCTCCTCGACCTGCTCGATGCGGCGCCTGGCGCGGTCCGGGTCCTCGGTTATCAGGTTGCTCACCACGGTGTCGAGGAGAGCCACGGCCGGAGCGTAAGAGTCAACCAGGCGCGGAGTCTCGATGGCGGCGACGAGCGTGCGGTCGGCGTGCTTGGCAGCCGGCGACAGGTACGGATCCGTGACCAGGATTACCCTGCCTCGGCGGGACTTTACGTAGCCGGCAGCCCACTCTGCCTCGTAGTGATACCTGCGGAAGTCAAAGGCGACCAGGCATGTACCACGGCCCGCATGAGAGAGCTGGTCAGCAAGTCCGGGCGGTGAAATGAGCCGGACGCCCGGCCGGACCATCTGGAGGTGCGCCGCCAGGTACACGGCCAGTGCCTGGGTGAAGCGACCGCCGGTCAGCACGACCTCCGAGGCCTCGGCAAGTATGCGCCGCACCTCACCGAGCATCTCGGGGGTCAGCCTGCGCAGCGTCTCCGCAATATTGGCCGACTCCGAGCGGATCACGGACTCGACCAGCTCGTCCGTTTCGATTCGTTCCTGGTGCATGTGAAAGGGCGAGCGGAAGCGCTGGTCCAGCTCGGAACGCATGGCCTCATGAAATTCCAGCAGGCTGCTGAACCCGATCTTCGTGATGAAGCGCGTCACTGTCGCCTGGCTGGACCCTGCCGCCTTGGCGATTGCGCTGGCATTCCTCGTCGCAGACGAGGGGTAGGACGCGAGGATTGCGCGCGCAACCCGCTTCTCGGCTGGGCCGAGGGCGTCCACCGACTCAATGATTCGTCGCTGAAGCGGTGTCACGGCAGATGGCTCCCCTGCACATGCGGCCGGATGGGCGTCGCCCCGGGCAAATGTCGGCTACGCGTCATGGTAGGGCGGCCGGACGGCCACTGACTGCCGGGCTGCCGGGCTGCCGGGCAGCGCTGCGGATGGGGTGCGGCCCTCGCCTCGTTCCCGCATCGGCGGCGCAGCAAGCACTGGTCGGCATGGCGACGCTGCATGGAAGTTTTCTTTCATCATTGACCAACCTGTCCATAAGTGCAAGTATCTCGCCATGGATGGCGCCGCGGACCTGCTGGTCTCCCCGGAGGTGCTGGCTACTTCTGCTGCGGTGCGCGACGCTGCGCGGCGGGAACTGCCGCTGCTGCTCGCCGACCTGGAGCGCTGGGTCAACACGGACAGCCCTAGCAACGATCCCGGCTCGCTCGATGCGCTCGCATCGGACATCGCGGCGACCGCTGAAGCCTACGGCGCCTGCGTGGAACTCGTGCCGACTCCGGCCGGCTTGACCGTCATCGCTGCGGTCCAGGGCAGCGGGCGAAGCCGCGTCGCGCTGCTGTGCCATCACGACACAGTGTTCGAGCGCGGCACCGCCACGACCCGGCCGTTCAGGCTCGACGGTGACCTCGCCACCGGCCCCGGGGTCGCGGACATGAAGGGCGGCCTGGTAGTGGCAGCGCACACGCTCCGGCTGCTGCAGACCGCAGACCCGTCCATGCTGGGCCGGGTCGAGCTCGTCTCGGTACCGGATGAGGAGCCGCGCACCGCCCCATTCGCCGTGCTCGACCGGCTCAGCGGGTACGACGCGGCGCTGTGCCTGGAGTGCGGGCGACCAGGTAACGGCATAGTTACCGCACGCAAGGGCGGTCGCTGGGTGGACGTTACGGTCGAGGGCCGGTCGGCCCACCCTGGCGTGGACGCGCGGGCCGGTCGCAGTGCGCTGCTGGCGGCCTGTCACGAGGCTCTCCGCATCGCCGCGATCGACAGCACCCGGCCCGGACTTAGTGTCCAGCCGACCAGGCTGCGTTCCGGGGACGTCGCGAACAGCATCCCGGCTGCGGCGGCGCTGACCGTGGACATCCGGTCCTCGTCCCGTTCAGACCTGGAGTGGGCAGTCGCCCAGATCGGGCAGTTCGGCCGATACGACGGAGTCAGCTGCTCACTGGCAGACAACGGCGAGATTCCGCCGATGGCCCGCCTCCCGGCCACCGCCGGCCTTGCGGCGGCGGCGGCCGCCATCGGCACGCATCTGCGGACGCCGGTCCGCGAGGTGGCGACCGGCGGCGTGTCGGATGCGTGCTGGACCGCAGCGGCGGGGATTCCGACACTCGACGGGCTCGGCCCCGTGGGCGCGGACGACCACAGCCCGCGTGAGCACATCACCGTGCGCACGCTGGCAGAACGCTGTGGTCTGCTGGCCGGCCTGGTGACCGCTGTCGAGGTCACCAGGCAGCGTGAACACGCCGTCAGAATCATGAACTCCGCCCGGCAGACCTCCTCACGCCACTGAAAGGAGATAGCGCTGTGGAGACACAACACGAGCAGGCGGCGCCGGCAGGCAGCCGGCCACCAGCGTCCAGACTGCGCCGCGAACTCCGTCTCGTGGAAGCCGTCGGCCTGTCTATCGCGCTCATGACGCCCACTCTCGCGGTCGCCCTGAACGGCGTCCTGCCGGCAGGCTTCGTCGGCCGGGCCGTGCCGCTGGCCTTCGCATTCGCTGCGGTGGGCATCGTCCTGGTCTCCTATGGATTCATCCGGCTCAGCCGCTACTTCAGCGGCGCCGGGTCCGTTTACTATCTCTCCGGAGCCACCCTCGGCCCCCGCGCGGGCTTCTTCGCAGGCTGGGCGCTGCTTGGCACGTACTGGGTCTCGGCGGGCGTGACCATGGTGTCGATGGGAATCTTCGGATCGGCCTTCCTCCAGGAAACGGGGCTATGGCCGCATGCGAGCTGGCTGCTCATCGCGGTCGTCGGACTGGCTGCGGCGTGGCTCGCCGCATTCTTCGATGTCCGCCTGCTCACTCGCTCCCTGCTCACCCTGGAGGGAATCTCCGTCACGCTGATCCTGATCCTGATCGGTACGATCATCTACGACCTGGCGAGCGGCAGCGCACCCCACGGGCAGACGATCACGGCCAGCGTGTTCGTGCTGCCCAAGGGTGCCGGACTCGGGGCTCTCGGCGTCGCCACTGTCTTCGGCTTCTTGTCGTTCGCCGGCTTCGAGGGATCAGCGGCCCTGGGCGAGGAGACGAACAACCCGCATCGCAACATTCCGCTGGCAATCGTGGGCACCGTCGTCTTCGCAGCGGTCTTCTACGTCCTAGCCATGTGCGCCGAGGTCTGGGGGTTCGGGACGGGCGCGCCAGGAGTAAAGGAATTCGCCGCTTCGTCCGCGCCGGTTGGCGAGCTTGCGCGAATGTACGTCGGCGCCGGGATGTCGAACGCGGTCAACTTCGGCGCGCTCGTCAGCTCCTTCGCCGGCACGATCGGGCTCGTCACGGCTGGCGCCAGGGTCCTCTACGCCATGGGCAGGGACGGGTTCGTGACCGGGAAGCTGGGAATGGCCTCACCGCGGACCGGGGCTCCAGCCACCGCGCTCGCGGTGCTCGTGGTCGCTACCTTCGCGTGCGTGCTTGGCCTGCGCATATTCGCGACGTCGTCGGACCTGGACATCTTCTTCTGGCTCGGAACTCTCGCGACTTTCCTTTATCTGACCGCGTATGTCGTGACCAATGCCGGAGCGATAAGCTACCTCTTCATCCGCGGGCGGCGGGCACCGAGGTGGGAAATCGTCATACCGCTGATCGGAATACTGTTCCTGCTCTACACCTTCTGGAAGAACGTATCGCCGGTTCCGGCATTCCCGTACAACCTGTTCCCGTATATAGACGGAGCCTGGCTTGTCATAGCCCTGGTCATTGTATTTGCATTCCCGCGATTCGCGCAACGGATCGGCCTCAATCTCGCCGCGGCAACCGAGCAGGAGCTCACGGACAGGGGGGTGGGCAGAAGTGCAGAGTCCGCGGGCTGACGAAGGGGCGCAGGAATGGCGAGCCGGGAGCGCCGCGCCGGCGGGTAACGCGCCGGGCGCCTTGCAGCGGGAACTGCAGGAGCGCGGCGTCCGGCTGGTAGCCATCACGATGGTAGACAACGGCGGCGTGACCCGCGTCAAGACGGTGCCCGTCCGGCGCTTCGAGGCGGCAGCCGTCTACGGGGTCGGGATGAGCGACGCGTGGGCTGTAGCGGGAGTCGACGACAGCTTCGCGTTCGACTCCTCCGCCGACAGCCCGTCGGGTGACATGAGGCTGATGCCCGATCCCGGTGCCACGCGCTGGCTCGCGGCAACTCCTGAGTGGGCGTGGGCGCCCGGAGACCTGCGCTCGCAGGATCTGGAGATCCTGCCGGTCTGCCAGCGGAGCGCGCTGCGGCGGGTCGCGCTGCAGGCCCGCCGGGCTGGCGTCGAGTTCAAGATCGCATTCGAGACCGAGATGACCCTGCTCGACGCCGACGGCCTGCCCGTCCACCGCGGGCCCGGTCACAGCCTGCGAGTCGCTGAGCAGCTCCAGCGGTTCACCCTGGAGCTCGTCGATTCGCTGCAGGCCGAGGGAATCGACGTCGAGCAGGCCCATCCGGAGTTCTATCCCGGTCAGTTCGAGGTGTCGGTCGCGGCCACCGACCCGATGACGGCGGCCGACCAGTTCGTGCTGGTGAGGCTGACGGCGCTGCAGGTAGCCCGGCACAACGGCCTGAAGGTCAGCTTTGCTCCGATCGTGTTTCCCGACGAGGGCGTTACGGGGGCACACCTGCACCTGAGCGCGTGGCGCGACGGAGTCAATCTGATGCAGCACGTCATGCGAACCGGCGGGCAGCCGGGTGCGGGAGGAGCCATGGTCGCCGGCATCGTCCGGCATCTCCCGGAGGTCCTCGCCGTGCTGGCGCCGAGCGTGCTGTCCTACCATCGGCTGCGACCTCAGCACTGGTCAGGCGCGTACGCCTGCTGGGGGGTCGAGAACCGGGAGGCTGCCGTGCGGTACATCCCCGGCACAGTTTCCGGCCGGGCCTCCCTTGCGAACATCGAGGTCAAAGCGCCTGACGGCGGTAGCAACCCGTACCTGGCCGTGGCCGCCATCCTCGCGTGCGCGCTGCGGGGCCTGCACTACTCTGAACCGCTGCCGCCGCCGGTCCAGGCCGACCCGGGCAGCCTCACCGAGTCCGAGCGCTCACGGCTGCAGATCAGGCGGCTTCCGGCAAGCCTGGACGAGGCGGTCGCGGCGCTGGCGGGAAGCTCGCTCGCGGCGGAGACGTTCGGCAGGCAGCTGCTGGATGCGTTCCTTGCCGTGCGGACCGCGGAGTGCAAGGCCTTCGCCGGCCTGGACGTCGCGGAACTCGCGGCGGCCTACCGGTGGAGATACTAGCCAACGGGGTAGATGATGAGGACAGATCTCCTGCCGACAGCACGGCGAATGCTGCGAATTCGCGAGGCAGCCATGCCTCAGAAGGATTACTTCTGTGGCCCGTTCTGCGCTGCCCTGTCCGTCGAGGTGATCACCGGCCTGCCGGTCGGTCAGGACGCCACGGCACAGGCGGCGGGCACATTGCTCCTGTCCGGGCCGCCACGTCCGTCAGACCGGGCACCAGGGCACGGACCGCGGCGCGACTATGCCTTCGATCCGCCGATCGCCTCCGACCCGGCGCTCTGCGGTACCTCGGCTGCCGGGGTGTGCCGGAGCATCGACACTCTCTCGGCTGGCCGCGCCACGGCGCTGGCGATTCGCGGACCATGGCACGCCGAGTCGCTGCGGGCACTCCTCGAATCCGCCATGACCGCCGAAGCCATGCTCATACTCAATCCGGCCACGCGGCACTGGTGGGGAACGCATCCCGGGCCGACGACGGTCCTGGACTACCTCGACGGCGAGGACGTCGAGCCGCCTGCATCGGACTGGGATGTCGGGCACTTCGTCTGCGTGGCGGGCCGGATATCCGGGCGACGGCGGGAGCTGTGCCTCATCGCGGACACCTACCCGTCACTGGGCTGGGGAGGCCTGTACCCGCAGCCGTACGACAGAGTTGCCGACGGCCTGGCCCGGCCGGGAATGCCGGCCTCCGGCGGCGCGATCATCGTCGCCGAGCCGACCGTCGCCGGAGAGCTAGGCTCGCGGCTCGCGTCGGCCGGGCTGGACCTCGGTCTCTGGGACAACGGCAGCGGTGACGCCACCTTGCCGGCCACGTCAGGGAGCGGCCGTGTCTCATGACGAGACAGCACATACGGTGACCACCACGGACCCGCAGGCGTGCCCAATCGGACCCGTGTTGTGGTGACCGGGGACCACCCGGGATGCGGTCAGGCTCAGGGAAACCCTCGGCTCGAGATCGAGGCGGACGCTCGCAGCTGATCTTCTACTTCGATGCGGCCAGCCATTCCGGCTCGGGGCGCGGAACCGACCTGAGCAGCGCAGCGGTATAAGGGTCGCGAGGGCTGCTGAGGACGTCCTCGGTCGGGCCGGACTCGACGACCCTGCCGGAGTGCATGACATAGAGGCGCTCGGTGAGCTGGCGGACGATGGACAGGTCGTGCGTGATGAACAGGTAGCCGAGGCCACGCTCGGCCCGCAGGCTGATGAGCAGGTTGAGGATCTGCGCCTGAACGGACATGTCGAGCGCGGATACGGGCTCGTCGCAGACGAGGACGCGCGGGCGGGCCGCGAGAACCCGGGCTATGGCGACACGCTGACGCTCTCCGCCGGAGAGGGCGACCGGCTTCCGCCTGGCATAGTCAGCGGGCAGTCCGACCGAGCGGAGGAGGTTGCCGACCTCGGCTCCGCGGTCTGGCATGTCCGGCGCGCCGATGGCTATCGCCTCTCTCAGGATCGAGCCGATACTCCGCATCGGGTTCAGGCTGGAGTAGGGATCCTGGAAGACGATCTGGATGGTGCTGCGGAGCCTGCGGCGGTCTCTCTCGCTCAGGCTCGCCCAGTTGGTTGCGGGGATGCCGCCGACTGAGATCTGGCCGCCGGTGGCCCTCTCCAGGCCGACGAGGATGCGAGCCAGGGTGGTCTTTCCCGAGCCGGACTCTCCGACGATTCCCACGCTCTCGTGCTCGCCGACCTCGATCGAGACCCCATCGAGCGCGGTGACCGTGCGGCGGCCGTTCCGGAAGACCTTGCGGGCATCCTGGACCTTGATGAGCGGGGTTTCCGCTGGCTGCGCCGCAGCGACGGGACGGTCGTCTTGCTCACCTCGCCGGCGCAGAGCGGCCATCTCGGCGCGGATCTCGGGCAAGCGAACGCAGGCCGACAGGCGGCCTGGAGCTACCTCGGCCAGTCGCGGGGAATCCTGAGTGCAGGCCGGGGCGGCCCAGTTGCAACGGGGGGCGAACGTACATGACCCGGCGACTTCATCGGGGGCCGGGACCGAGCCGGGAATCGCAACCAGCCCGCCAGTGCGGCGTTCGGCTGACGGCTCGGAGAGAAGCAGGCCGAGAGAGTAAGGGTGCAGGGGCTCGGCATCGAGCTCAGCCGAGCTTCCCATCTCGATGAGGGAACCGGCATACAGCACGTAGACGCGGTCGCAGACGGCGAACGCGACGCGCAGGTCGTGGGTGATCAGGATCAGGCTCATGCCGCGTGCTGCCTGAATGCTCTTGATCAGCGCGAGAACGTCCCGCTGGGTGGTGACGTCGAGCGCGGTGGTGGGCTCGTCGGCGATGAGAACGCGCGGGTCCCGCGCCAGTGCCGCGGCGATCCCGACCCGCTGCCGCATTCCTCCCGACAGCTGAAACGGATAGCGGCCCGCAACGGAGGCGTCGCGGATCCCGACTTCAGCCAGCCGGCGGACCACCTCTGCTCGCCGGGCGTCGCGGCTGAGGCGCGGCTCCCTGAGCAGCGACTCGCTGATGATCTTCCCGCAGGCCATGAGCGGGTTGAGCATCGTGAACGGGTCCTGCAGGATCAGGCCGATCTCGCTGCCGCGCATGGCCTGCCATTCCCGCTCAGTGAGGTCAAGGAGGTTGCGGTCCTGATAGCGGACAGTGCCCCCGGCGACAAGCCCACGGGGCAGCAGGCCCATGATCGCGCGGGCCGTCATCGACTTCCCGCTGCCCGACTCGCCTACGATGCCTATCGTCTCGCCCGGATCCAGGGTGAGATCTATCGCTGTGACGATCGTGTCACGGCGATCCGGGCGCACGCGGTCGATCCGGAGTCCCTCGGTTTGGAGCACCGGGGCGGCCGAGGGGTCATGGGTGGCTGCGGGCAGCGACTCCGGGATCAACGGCCTGCCCCCCTGCTGGTGAGAAGCTCGTAGAGCCAGTCACCGATCAGGTTCATCGCGATCGCCGTGAGCACGATCATCGCGCCGGGGGCGATGGTGGCGAGCGGGTTGGTGAACAGGAGCGCTTCGTTCTGGGACAGCATCAGTCCCCAGTCCGGAATCCCCGGCGGCAGGCCGAGCCCGAGGAACTCCAGCCCGGCCAGCGTCACCAGTGAGCCGGCGAACACCAGGCAGGTGTTCGCCACAGCGACCGGGGAGACATTCGGCCAGATGTGAAAGAGCATGATCTTCCACCTGGGAACCCCCAGGGTCTTCGCGGCCTCCACGTACGGGCGCGGAACCTGCTCCAGCGTTGCTCCCCTTATCACCCGGGTGTCGAAGGGAACGGTGAGCACGATCAGCACGGCGACTGCCAGCCAGTAGCTGCTGCCCACCGTCCCGGCCACGACGACGAGGATGACCAGGGACGGGAGCGACCACATGAAGTCCACCCAGCGCATGATCACCGCGTCAGCCAGTCCGCCGCGGTAACCCGCGAGCAGCCCGAGGAGATTGCCCAGGACGAACGAGGCGGCCGCGATGACGAGCGGCCCGAAGAAAGCCGTCCGTGCCCCGGCAATCACTCGGGAGAGCACATCCCGTCCCAGCGCGTCGGTCCCCAGCCAGTGCGCGCCAGATGGCGGCGCGTCGACGATCGCCAGGTGCTGGGCTGAGGGGCTCTGCGGCGCGAGAAGCGCCCCGAAGAGCGCCATCAGCAGCACGCCGGCCATCACGGCAAAGGCCAGCCATATGACCGGGGACACTACGCGGCGGCGGGCACGTGCGCCGGCCCGCAGCCTCTGCTCGCCCAGCAGCAGAACAGGATCCGCGCTCGTCACGTGGCTCGCTCCCCCACCCGGATCCGAGGATCGACGACCATGTAGATAACGTCCGCCAGGAGGTTGGCGACGACGATGACCACTGCGAAGAGCAGTACGACTCCCTGGAGCACCGGGATGTCCTTCGTCGTTGCCGCCGTGACGAGCAGCGAGCCGAGACCCGGCAGCGAGAAGGCGACTTCCACGAGGACAACGCCGACGATCAGGGACGACAAGATGACGCCGCTGATCGTGATCACCGGGATGAGAGCGTTGCGGAGCAGGTACGTAAAGAGCACCCGACGCGACGAGAGCCCGCGCGCCCGCGCGAACACGACGTAATCCTGGTCGAGGGTACCGATCATCGCTGCCCGGGTGTGCCTCGAGACATATGCCACGGTCGTCACGGCCAGGGCCACCGCCGGGAGGGTGAGGTGCCAGAACTCGTTGAGAAAGCCCGTGCCCACCCCGTACGCAGGGAACCAGCGAACCTTGATTGCGAAGACATAGAGCAGGGCGACACCGGCCACGAACGCGGGAGTTGACAGGCCGAGCATGGCCGCGCCGACCAGGCCCCGGTCGACGATGCCGCCCCGCCGCAGGGCTGAGATCACGCCGAAGCCGATCCCGAAGACCATCGTGAGGACGAAGGAATAGATTCCCAGGAACATGGTCAAGGGCAAGCGCGCCCCGATCTCGCCGGTTACGGAAAGCGACGTCTGGATCGACGTCCCGAAGCGCAGCTGAACTGCCTGACGCGCCCAGAGCCAGTACTGGACCAGGAACGGCTTATTCAGGTGATACTCCCTGGTCAGCGCGCGCACTGTCGCGGCTGTGTGCGGCCTCGCTCCCAGCAGGATGTCGATCAGGTTTCCCGGCGAGATGTACAGGAGCGAGAACGTGACGAACGAGATCACTATGAGCAGCAGGGCAAGGACGACGAGGCGCCGCAGGACGAAAACGAGCAATCCCCGGCCGCTCAAGCGCCCTCACTCCTTCTCATGGAGCCAGAGGGGCGGCAAGCCGCCCCCCTGGCCCTGCTCGACAGTGGCACCATCGTCCTGATGGCTCCCGGCCGCGATCAGCCCGTCCTGCTGACCCCCAGCAGCCAGGGGCCGAGGTCGTAGTAGTAGCCGTTGAAGTCGGGCCAGGTGTATCCGCTCGCGAGCGCTACGGTGGCTTCCTCGTTGAAGATCGGGACCAGCGGGACCGCTTCCGCATACGCCTTGTCTATCTCCCCGTAGATCTGGAGCCGCTTGGCGTTATCGGTGGTCAGGAACCCTTCATTGATGAGGTTGTTCACGGCCGGCGGGGCCCAGTTATCCGTATTCCAGTTGCCGGCGCTGATATTGGCCTGTCCCATCTGGAAGTCGAAGGCCTCGCCGGGGTCCCGAGAGACCGAACCGCTGTACGTGAAAGCAGTAAGGATTCCCTTGCGGTTGGCACTCGTCATGTTGGCCGTCTGCGCATCGATCGTCATGACATCGAGCTTGAGGTGAATACCGATCTTGGCGAGCTCAGCCTGAATTGCCTGGCTCACGTTCGGATAGGAGCCGGCATTCTCGACGCTGATCGTCGCGCTGACACCATGCTTGTACGGTGACTGCGCCATCTCTGCCTTAGCCTTGGCGAGGTTGTAGGTGTAGACCGGGACCGTCTTGAGTACGCTTTCCACCTGCGCAGGCGAGGCGATATTCTCCAGCAGCCCTGCCGTGAGGAACTGGTAGACCGGATCCGCGTACCCGCCCCAGGCATTGATGAGATCGGCGCGGTTCAGCGCGTAGGCAACAGCCAGGCGCACATGGACGTTATTGAACGGCGGCTGCAGCACATTCATCGCGAACTGGCCCTGGACGGCATAGCTCGGGACGGCCGTCAGCTTGATGCCCGCCGTCGAGGCGAAGGCCTTGTTGTCGATCGGGAAGGCGAGCTGGATCTCGCCGTCGCGGAAAGCGAGGGCCTCGCTCGTCTCGCTGGAGAAGAACTGGACCGAGACCTTCTTGATATTGACAGGCCCGCGCCAGTAGTGCGGGTTCGCTGTCAGCTCTGCGCTAGTCGTGCCGTTGTAGCTGCGGATAACCCACGGGCCGGTTCCCATGACACCGGTACCCGGCTGCCCGAATGTGGCCTGGTGCTCCTCGTACCACTTCTTCTCGAAGATTCCCATCGGGTCGCCCGCGGGCACGACAGCCCATGCCGCGTCCGGCTTGGTCAGGGTCACCGTAACCGTATAGGGGCCCGTGGCAGTGATGCTCTTCAGCGTCGTCGGGAAGTTGTAGGCGTCGAGCGAGCCAGGCCGGCGGTAGTAGTTCAGCGAGAATGCGACGTCGGTGGCGGTGAGCGTGTCACCGTCGGAGAACTTGACCCCGTGGCGGATGTTGTAGACATAGGTGGTCGGGCTCGTCTGCTTCCACGACTGGGCGAGCCATGGCACTAGCTTGCCGCTCTTGGACGCTATCAGGAGCGGTTCCATGACAAGGCCGCCTAGCTGGTAGCCGATATTGCTCTTGTCGTAGTTAAGAGTGGACACCGCCGGGTCCATTCCCACCGTAAACTGCGGGATCGTCTTGCCTGTCGCGGATCCGCCCGGGCTGCCCGACGAGCATGCGGCGAGGGCGCCGGCCGCTATGAGCAAGGCGCCGACTGCCGGCAGCGGAGCAAATTTCGAGACTCTCTTGCCCGAACTGGGTTTCATTGCACACTCTTCCTGCCGTCGACAAACGGTCGGTGGCCATGAGGCGGGGGCTAGGTTCCCGGTCGGGTCCAGGGTTCCCCAGGCAGGCGCACCGCAGAGTCAGGCAAGGTGCTCACTCCCGGGGTTCTCGGGCCGGGAGAGCACCAACCGGACATGACCAGCGAGCACGTTAACCACGATCCTGGCTGACAGGTGATATGTCGATACCTAAGGCCTCTTATATTACTCTCGGCCGTGGCCTTGTCAAGGCTCGTGCGCTTGCCATCAACTGATCTTGACTGCTTGCCTGTCGGCGTGCGGGATTCGAACTGGTGAAGGGCAAGATCACGCAGTATCAGGGACAAGGCGTGGTGAGTGCCGACTGTGGCCGACAGGCCTCGGGCGCGGGATGCCTCCGCGCCGAGAGGACGCGGCGGGCGGACCGGTTGCACCGGGTGGGCGCTGACTCCCCTGGCAGCTCATCGGCAGGGATCGAAATCGCGCAGCTCAGCCGGCCGGTCGCCGGTGGCGATGTACTCGGCCAGCAGGCGTCCGGTCACCGGCCCGAGGGTCATGCCCCACATGCCATGCCCGCCCGCTGCATAAACTCCCGGCAGGCTCGTCGCGCCGATCAGCGGCAGGCCGTCGGCCGTGACCGGGCGCGGCCCGACCCACACCTCGCTGATCGAGCCCCAGTCGGCTCCCTCCAGGTAGTCCTGCGCCGAGCGGATGATCGCGTCGATCCTCCGGCGGTCTAGGGGTGCGTCCGGTGACCGGAACTCCATGGTCCCTGCCAGGCGCATCCCCGCGGCCACGGGCGTGCACGCGATCCGCAGCGACGGAAGATAGAGCGGCCCGGCCAGCGGAGTCGCGGTCTTGACGGTGAATGAGTAGCCCCGCCCGGCGGCTAGCGGCAGACGGACGCCAACGGGCTCGGCCAGGCGGCTGAGCCAGGCGCCGGCCGCCAGCACGACGACATCGAAATCCGCTTCTACCGCATCCGCTTCCGCCGCGGTGCCGGTGACAGTCAGCCTCGGCCCGATGGCCGGCCGGACCGCATCGATGCGGACACCGGACCTGATCTGCCCGCCCCGGGACCGGAACGACTCGGCCAGGCTCTGGGTGTAGGCCAGCGGGTCGAGGTAGCCCTGGCCCGTGAGCCGCAGACCGTAGCGCGCCCGCGCCGAGAGCACGGACCGCTCCTCGCGAAGCTCGCGCTGGCTGAGCTCGCTCACCCGGTAGCCCTTCCCGGCCGCGCCGGTCGCCCGCAGCTCGTGCTCGACGGGCCTGGCCTCGGCGGTATCGCGGAACGCCATGACCACTGCCGCGGGGCGCAGCCCGGCCGCCACGCCGCCGCGCTTCAGGAGGTCATACGAGTCCATTGCCAGCGCGGCGGTCCCGGCAAGGCTCGCCACGCCTCGCTGCCACTTGGCCTGGGTGCAGTTGAGCGCGAACGTGGCCAGGAACCGGGCTATCCCCGGCAGCGCGGTCGGCGCCACTCGCAGCGGCGAGTCCCGCCGCGCGAGGGACCGCAGCGCATAGCCGAGCACGCCCGGCTCGGGCAGGGGCGACACCATGCCCGGGGTGACCCAGCCGGCGTTACCCGCGGATGCACCCCCGGCGACCCCGCGGGAGTCAAGGACAGTGACCTCGAATCCTCGCTCCTGGAGGAACCAGGCGACCGACAGCCCGACGATGCCCGCTCCCACCACGGCTGCTCGGCCGCCCTGCCTGGTCATTGCGCTCCTTCCAGCACCGCGAGCAAGTTGCCTAGCCAGCCGGCTGCCCCCGGGACTCTACCCACAGGACGAGCCGGGAGGGGTGCTGGCCGCCGTGGTAGACGGTCTGCCGGACGACGACGGGCGGCGCATCGCCCGCATAGCCGAGCCCGGTGTTGGGGTTGGGGTGATAGTGCGGGGCGAGCGAGGAGCTGATGTCGATCTCTAGCGACTCGCCCGGACCGAGCTCGAGCGCGATGTCGTTGACCTCTATGTCCAGCTCGAAGATCTCGCCCGGCTCGAGCAGGCTGAGCTCCTCAAGAGAAGAGCGCAGTGCTGCGCGGGCGATGCCGTCCGCGAGGATCGTGGTGCTCCCGTCGGAGCGGACATAGCCAAGGGAGACGACGAAGTCGGTGTCCGCGCCGGTCGTGGACACATAGAGCACCGCGTGCACAGGCCCGGCGATCGGCAGCGGCGACGGGAGCGGCGCCGTCCGGTACCTCAGCACGTCCTCGCGCCCGTCGATCAGGACCGCGGGCCGCGGGGACCACTCCAGCCGGTCCCGGTTGTGCAGCATCGGCATGCTCAGCACCGGGCGGGCCGGGTCGTAGTCATACTCCCTGGCCGCTTCGATGGCTGACGGCTCGGTGCTCGCTATCCCGTCAGCGTGCAGGTAGAGCACGTGTTCTTCGCTTCCGGCGGGTGGCCAGCTTGCGGACTGGCGCCACTCGTTCGCGCCAAGGCTGTAGTACCGGACCGATGCGTCATCACCGTCGGCCGGCGCGCCCTTCAGCCACCTGGCGAACCAGCGCTCCCAGGCCAGGCGCAGGTGCACGGTACCCTGGGCGCCCACTGCCAGGTCACCGTCAACGGCTTGCCCGGTTACCACTGCCCCATGGTGATCCCAGGGGCCGATCAGCAGGGACTGCCTGCCGGCCGCGGGAGACAGCCTGCGCATCTGGCGGAAGTGGTGGTACTGGCCGGGCGCGCAGGCGTCGAACCAGCCGGTCACGTGCAGCACCGGTATGTCCATCTGCTCGTACCCGGTGATGTCGAGCGAATGCCAGTAGCCGTCGTAGGTGCTATGGTCGAGCGCCGCCTGCCAGGAGGCAAGCGGACGGCCGGTATCGGAGTCCAGGGTGCGCAGGCTGGGCCGGCTGACGACCCAGGCCCAGCTCGGGAACGGGACCGGCTGGACGACCCGGCCCGCCGTGCGGTTCAGCCACTCCAGGTAATCTGCGGCGAAGAACGCGCCGAAGCGGTACGGCCAGTCCCGGAACCAGCGCCCCGGGCTCCCGCTGGTCACCATCGCGGCGAGGTGAGCAGGATGGCGGCTCGCGGTCGCCCACTGCACCCAGCCCTCATAGGATCCGCCGAGCATCCCGACCTTGCCGGTGCACCATGGCTGGGCGGCGACCCACTCGACCGCGTCGTGCCCGTCGGCGAACTCGTTGACCCATGGCTCCCAGTCGCCGTCTGAGTCACCCCGCCCGCGCACATCCTGGGAGACCACCGCATAGCCGTGATCGGCGAAGAACTCGGCCCAGTCCAGGATGCGGTCGTTCACCTTGGAGTACGGCGTGCGGATCAGGATGGCCGGCCACGCCCCCGCTGTGCCCGGCAGCACGACGTCGGTCGACAGGCTGACGCCGTCCGACATGGGCACGCGAACGTCGAACAGCCGCCGCGGTGTCACTGGCCCCACACCTCACGGAAAACGCGCAGGAAATTGCCACTGGCTATGCCGGCAATCTGATCGGCGCGGTAGCCGCGGCGGGCCAGCCCGTCGCCGATGTTGCGGACTTCAGCGAAACCCCCGATTCCTGGCGGGTAGATCCACGGCGGGCGCGGATAGGTGTCTTCCTCGTAGCCGAAGTAGTCGTAGTCGTCCTCGGTCTCCGCGCTGAAGTCCATGCCGAGCCCGACGTGGTCGGCGCCGACAAGCGCAGCCAGGTAGTCGACATGATCGAGCAGCTTGTCCAGGTCCGCGCTGGCAGCGCTGACGAAGCCTGGGAATGCGCACACCCCGATGACTCCCCCGATGGCAGCGACGGCCTTGATCTGCTCGTCGGTGAGATTGCGCCTGCTCTGGTGGACGCCGCAGGCGTTGCCATGACTGACGATCACCGGCGCTGTGCTCGCCTCGATGACCTCCAGGCTGGTGCGCAGCCCGACGTGGGCGACGTCGACAACGATCCGGAGCTCGTTCATCCTGGCGATGGCCGACAGGCCGAGCTTGGACAGCCCGCTGTTCGCCCGCTCCAGGCAGCCATCGCCGAGGCGGTTCCTGGCGTTGTAGGTGGGCTGCATGACCCGCACGCCGAGCGCGTGGAAGGCATCCAGCAGGTTCACGTCGGCCTCGATCGGATCGCAGCCCTGGAAGTGCAGCACGACGGCAAGGTCTCCAGCCACGTGCGCGGCGTCGATGTCCGCGACAGACCGGGCGATCCGGAACGGCAGCGGCGACTCTCGCTCCATCGACAGCCAGTGCGCGAGCGCGCCGAGCGCGAACCGGGAGTCCTCGATCGAGGCGACCGTCGCCAGCACCGTGGTCACCTCGCCGGCCCGCAGGTCAGGCAGGTACTTCTGCAGATCCCTGGGCTGGATCAGCGGGCATGCGGCATCCAGGTACCCGCCGGGGACAACGAGGTGCATCCCTGCCGCGGATCGCCATGTCGCCCGCTCCCGCAGTCCAGGCTCACTCATCGCAGGATGATCCTCCGCGTGCGCTGGTGCTCGCATCTGCCAAGAACGTATGCTACTAAAACCTTAGGTGTAAGATAGGAGCTTCACCGATCTCGGGGAGGGCGCTCAGCCGATGCCGGTCAGCCAGCAGACTCTGCAAGGTCAGCTCGAAGGCCTCGTGGCGAAGCACCAGGTCCCGGGAGCGGTCATCGCAGTCTGGCAGGACGGCGATCTGGTCACCGCTGCGGCTGGCGTGGCCAACCTCAACACCGGCGTGCCGATGACTGTCGACACTGCGTATCTGACCGGCTCGGTCACCAAGGTCTGGGCAACGACGCTGTTCATGACCTTCGTCGAGGAAGGGCTGCTCGACCTGGACGCGCCCATCGTCAGCTACGCCCCCGACATACAGTTCGGCGCCGATCCGGACGTGGCGAGGTCCCTCACCTTCCGGCATCTGATCAACCACTCCAGCGGAGTGGACTCCTCTGACCTGTTCGTGGAGTCGCGCCCGTACCCCGAGGGGGCGGAGGACTACCTGGAACCACTGGCGCGGGCAGGCAAGCTGACGGAACCCGGGCTTGTCTCCTCCTACAACAACGCTGGCTGGATCATCGCCGAACTGGTCCTCCGCCGGCTGACCGGTAAGAACTTCGTGCAGCACTTGCGGCACCGGGTCGTCGAGCGACTCGGCCTGCAGCGCACGGTCTTCTCCGCTCGCGAGGCGATGCTGCACCGGACCGCTATCGGCAGCTTCCCGGGGAGCGACGGCACGCATGCCGCTACGACACAGTTCTTGTACCCGGACTCGTGGGCCGCGCCGGGAACCCTGACGATCACCACCGTGGAAGACACGATCGCCTTCCTGCGAATGCACCTGGCCGACGGGGTGCTGCCGGATGGCACCAGGCTCCTGAGCCGCGAGTCGATCCAGGCCATGCAGACGCCGACAAGCCCGGACCCGACCGGACCTGACAGCGGCTTCGGACTGGGCTGGATGTACAGCCAGCAGGACGGCACGCGCATCTTCTCTCATGGCGGCGGTTCACTCGGCGGGGTCGCGCATGCGCAGATCTCGCCTGAGGACAACTTCGCGATGGCCTCCTTCGTCAACAGCCATATCGGACGACCGCTCCACGACGATCTCATCCGGCTGGTCCTGCCGTCGCGGCGGTCACCGCTGGCCACGACGACCGGAGAGATCCGCAGCGATGTGCCGCTCGATCCGTTCACCGGCACGTTCAGCCGCGTGACCATGCGCACGCAGATCACGCGCGACGGAGATCATCTGCTCGTGCAGGCCGAAGAAGTACCGGAGGAACTTGTCGGAGCCACGACAGAACTGCAGGGCATTGTCACCGAATTCCGCGCCGCGCCCATAAACGAGAACACGCTGGTTTCCTGCGGGGAACTCCTGGGCGGACCGCAGGCTATGACCTTCCACGAGAAAGCGGGCGGAGCTTTCCAGCTGATGTACACGGGCCACCGCCTCGCTCGTCGCGTAGATATATAGATAGATCCTGATATTTCAGTACGGAGTGCGATGTCCCAGACCCAGGCCGAGCCGACCTCGACGCTCCTGCTCGATGCCAGCAGCATCCGCCGGCTGGTCACGATGAAGGAGGTCATCGAGGTCGTCGGGCAGGCAGCAAGGGAACGCGCTACGGGAGGCCTCGTGGCGGCACCGCGCGTCGCCCTGCCCGGCGGGACTCTGCTGATGGCGGCCGAGTCGCAGCAGCGAGGCGGCGTGGGAGCCAAGCTCGTCTCGGTGGCACCGGGCAACAGGGCGGCTGGCCTGTCCACCATCCAGGGGCTCGCATCATGGCTGGACTACACGACCCGCCGGCCCTTGATGGTCGCCGACGCGACCGCGATCACGGCCCTGCGGACCGGAGCGCTGTCTGGAGCAGCGACGCAAGCTCTTGCGCCGTCTGAGGCGTCAGTGCTCGCGATGGTGGGCACGGGCGGGCAGGCCCTGACGCTCGTCGAGGCATGCGCGGCAGTCCGGCCGGTCGAGCACGTGCTGCTGGCAAGCCTGCACCGGGCCTCGGCCGAGGAGCTGCGCGGCAGGCTGCGAGCGCTTCAGCCTGAACTGGACGTCCGCGTGTGCGACAGCGTCAGCGAAGCGGTCAGGGAAGCGGCCATCGTCTGCCTTGCGACGACGTCTGTCACAGCCCTCCTGGAGGCCAGCGACGTGCGCCCTGGCGTTCACATCAACGCGGTCGGAGCCTACCGGCCCGACATGGCGGAGCTTGGCGTTTCGGTCCTGGCGGCAGCCGAACTGGTGTGCTCAGACGATCCTCATGGCGCGCTTCGCGAGGCCGGTGATCTGATAGAGGCGATGACCAGCGGCGCGATCAGCGAGGGATCCCTGATCGATCTCGGTGCACTTGACGGTCATTATGACCTCGGGCGGCGCAGCGGCATAACCATCTTCAAGTCTGTCGGAACGGCCAGCGCCGACCTTGCGCTACTGGACCTGTTGTGGCAGCGCGCAGACGCGGACGGCACGATTCCAGCCTTCGAGTTCTCCACGTGACCTGCCCGGGACCGCGATCTGCACTCCGAGAGGGCAGCCCATGACTGAGCTGCTCATCCGGGCTGTTGACTATCACACGGGGGGCGAGCCCTTTCGCATCCTGACAGATCCTGTTGAGCTCCCGGGCCGGACTGTCGCCGAGCGGCGCCAGCATGCAATCGACAACCCTGAGGTCAACCGGCTCCGGCAAGTCCTGTGCTACGAGCCGCGCGGCCACGCCGACATGTACGGCGGCTTCATCACGCCTCCTGACGATGATGGCGCGCACTTCGGAGTGCTGTTCTGGCACAAGGACGGGTTCTCGACTGCCTGCGGGCACGGCACCATCGCGCTCGGCGTCTGGGCAGTTCAGACCGGGCGCGTGCCGTTCAGCTCATCAGGAACGACCGAGGTGGTCATCGACGTGCCGTCGGGCCGGGTTCTGGCGCGCGTCCATTCCGCCGGCCAGCGGGTGACGTCCGTGGACTTCGTGAACGTGCCCAGTTACGTCACCGCTAGCGACGTTGAGGTTGCGACCTCGCATGGGCCGGTCGTCGTGACGCTGGCGTTCGGCGGCGCGTTCTACGCGATCGCAGATGCGGCCCTGCTGGGGATGACCGTGACGCAGGAGCACCTTCCTCGCCTCATCGCTGCGGGCCGGGAGATCCGGCGGCTGCTGGACGGCTCGGCGCACGCTCAGCACCCGTACGACCCGAGGCTCAGCGGCGTGTACGGGACGATCTTCTACGAAGACCTCGGCCAGAGCGCCGATGGGAGCCTGCTGCACCGGAACGTGACGATCTTCGCTGACGGCGAGGTCGACCGCTCGCCGTGTGGCTCGGGGACCTGCGCGCGGCTGGCCGCGCTGCATGCGGCCGGCGAGATCAGGAAGGACCAGTGGCTGACGCACGAGTCGATCGTGGGCAGCCGCTTCCGGGCACGCGTGCTGGACACCGTCCTGGCCGGTGACCGGCCGGCCGTGGTCCCGCAGGTACGCGGCATGGCCTACAAGACAGGCGAGCACACATTCGTCGTCGACCCGGACGACAATCTGACGCCCGGCTTCGTGCTGCGCTGAGCCCGGCCGGGCGCTAACGGGAGGAACCTCACGTGACCGCTGACAACCGCCTGGCCACCGCGTTCGCCTGGGAACAGCATTGCTGCCTGCCCCTGAGGGCAGACAGCGACATCGCGCCCCTGCTCAGGTACCGGCAAGTCGGCGTCGGCTACGTCTCGGTCAACGTCGGGTACGCTCCCCACAGCCTCGACGACTCCATTCGGGTCCTCAGTTCGTGGCGCCGGCAGGTACGCCGCGCCAGTGATTCGCTCGAGCTCGTCGCGACCGCCGACGACGTCACCGCGGCGCAGCAGGCAGGCCGGCTCGTCGTCGGATTCGACCTTGAGGACACCAATCCGCTGGGCGGCGAGATAAGCATGGTCCAGACCTACTACGACCTCGGCGTACGGTCGATGCTGCTGACGTACAACGCCGAGAACTTGGCTGGCTTCGGCTGCCATGCACCCAGAGACGGCGGGCTCACCGGCTTCGGCCGGGACGTGGTCGACGAGATGAACCGCGTCGGGATGATCGTGGACGTCTCGCACTGCGGCTACCGGACGTCGATGGAGGCGATCGAGCGGTCGTCGGCTCCCGTTATCTTCAGCCACTCGGCCATGCGCGGGGTATGGGAGCACGACCGCAACATTCGCGACGACCAGGTGCGTGCCTGCGCGGCCACCGGCGGAGTGGTCGGCATCAACGGTGTCGGCATCTTCCTGGGTGACAACGACGCCAGCGCCAGGGCGATGGCACGGCACATCGACTATGCGGTTCAGCTTGTTGGCCCCGATCACGTCGGCATCGGCACCGACTATGTCTTCGACAGCGATGACCTGCAACAGGAACTCGCCAGGAACACCCAGGTGTTCCCTGAGGCCTATCAGACCTGGGATGGCTACAAGTTCGTCGCACCTGAGCAGCTTCCCGCGCTGGAGGCCGAACTCTACGGGCTCGGCTACTCAGCCGACCACGTCGCCGCGATCATGGGCGGCAACTTTCTCCGCGTCGCCAGCGCAGTCTGGCAGCCCGCCGCATGAGTTCCCCTGTCATCAGCCGTCGCGAAGCCCCAGCCCCGGCCAGGTCAGGCGCCCGGAGCTGGGACGTCGCGGGCAGCACGGGGCAGGACCTGAACCTCCAGGTGCGATGGGTGCCCGGGGTCGCGGTAGATGGCCTGGCGGGCCGGGAGGGGGTCCCCGGGCTCGCCGCCGCGGTTGGTGTTGCGATCGAACTTGGGGAAGTCGGCTGAGGCGATATCGACGCGCAGCCGGTGGCCGGCCTTGAACCGGTTCGCCGTGGCCCACATGTCGATCTCCAGCCGGTAGACCCGTCCCGGGTCCAGGAAGGCCGGCCCGCCGTCGAGGTCCCGGTACCGGGTGCGCAGGCCTCCGGCCTGCAGCTGGATGGCCCGGCCGTCCGGGAAGACGTCGGTGAGCCTGGCGTAGAAGTCCGTGTCGATCGCGCTGGAACTGGCGTAGAGGATCATGCGCAGCGGCCCGGCCACGTCCAGGTCCTCCTGGAGCGGCTCGGTGGTGTAGGTCAGCACGTCAGCCCGCTGCTGAAGGTCGCTGACATCGACGCTCCCTGGCGGATAGACGTACGAGACGATGCTGCCGCCCTTCGTCGGCGTGGGATCGCCCGGGTCATATATGTAGCCATCCGGCTCAGCGGGGAGCTGCGGCTCCTGGCTGGTCAGGGTGCCATCCGGGCCGAGGTAGAAACGCGCAGGCTCACTGTCACGGATCGGCCACGAGTCTGCTGCGCGCCACTGGTTAGCGCCCATCAGGTAGTAGATAACCGGCGGCCACGAATTCAGCGCGTCCTCGCGGACCGCTGCATACCATCGGACGAGCACGCCGAGGATGTCCGGTCCCCGGTACGGCCGGTCCAGTTCAGGATGGCCCTCACGTCCCTCGTGGTAACCCGGCATGTTGTGCGCACTCGGGCCGATCAGCATCCGGCAGCGCGAGCGCAGCGGCTCGGGAGCAGCGCGGCTGAGCAGGTCCCAGGTGGCGAAGAGGTCGTTCAGGCCCCAGTCGTACCACCCGCTGACCATCAGCGCCGGCGCGTGCAGCGACTGGACGACCTCTTCCATCCGGGTATGCGGGAGCGTGTGCCGATCGTGCGAGATCGTCTGGCCGAAGAGATCCGACAGTGACTCCACCTCGACGATCGTCACGTGCGGAGCGCCGGTCATCTGCTTGATGAGCTCGGCGCGGTCGGCGCATCCAAGTGAGCAGTAGTAGGCCCACAGCCGTTGCTGCGCCGCGAGCGGGGACAGGCCTGCCAGTCCGGGAACGCGGCTGAGAACCTTTTCTGGCAGCGGCTTGAACAGGGGCTCGTTGAAGTAGCCGGTGGCAAGCGTCTGCTCGAGCATCTCCCCTTCGAGATCTTCGTAAGAGACCTCCGGTTTGTCGTCGCCGTTGCCCATGGACCTCGCGTAGGAGTTCAGGAACATGTGCAGGTGGACGGTATTGATCCCCACCCCCAGGCCGCTGACCTCCGGCGCGATCGCCGACATCGCCGGGTGCATGGCCATCTGCCACTGGGTCTGGCCGACATACGAGCCGCCGGTGGAGCCGATGAAGCCGCCGAACCAGTCCTGGTGGGTGATCCACTCGACGAGGTCGTAGCTGTCCTCTGGCTCACGGACGTAGTAGTCCCAGTAGCCCGGCTCGCTTCCGTGCGTCCCCCGGCAGTCCTGCGAGACAACGGCAAAGCCGCGCCGGGCCAGGGACATGAGCGCCGCGACGGTCGCATCCTGGTCCCTCTCGTAGGGAGTCCGCGTGACGATGGCCGGGGCGGGCACCTTCGGCGGCAGGTAGACGTCCGTCGCGAGGCGGACGCCATCCCGCATCGGTACCATGACCGTCTCGACCGTGATGTCCGGCACCGTGAACTGCGGCGCCGGCAGTCTCTCAGGCCGCCGCAGCAACTCGGCGAGCTCTGGCGCAACGTCTTCCAGCCGCCCGGACTTGCGCACCGTCATCGCAGGATGATCCTCCATTACCTCTTGAGCTCAGCTAGCTGCTGGAGGACCAGACCGCATCGAAGACCCGCAGCCAGTTCTCGCCGATAATCCCTCGGACGTCCGGCTCGCCGAACCCGCGCTGAAGCAGCCGCCGGGTGAGATTCGGCAGCCCGGAGGCATCTTCAAGTCCGCCCGGATAGTGCCACGGCGGCGGCGGGTATACCTTCCTGCAGAGCTCCTCCCTCCGCCGCACCAGCCGAAGGACATCGCCAATCAGGTCCGTTGTCTCGCGGCAGCTCTCCCACGCTGCAACGCTGACCACACAGGCGCTGGCACCGCCTGAAGCCCAGGACGAGAAGCTCTCGCGCCAGTGGTCACCCGGGCAGGCGCCATCGATCACAATTGCATCGCGATGCGTAACAGGAGCGTCTGCGCGAGGCGGAACAGCCGGTGTCACGTCAACTCCTCGAATATTATGTATAATACCTTAAGGTGTAACGTATATCCGGTCAAGCCTTCGGGAGTTGTGAGAACATGATGGGAGCGAGCCCATGATCAGGGAGGCTGGCCCGTGACTGGCCACGAGTCGATCGCAGAGCTGAGCCCAGGCGGCATCAAGCTCCAGGCGTCTAGCCTCCGAGATCAGGCGCTGCGGGTGATCCGGGCCAGGATCATCTCCGGGGCGATGCGGCCGGGTGTGCTCTATGCGCTCGGGGCAACCGCAAGCGAACTCGGAGTGTCGGTCACGCCTGTCCGGGAGGCCGTTCTGGAGCTCGCCAGGGAACACCTGGTCGAGCTCGTCCGGAACCGGGGGTTCCGGGTCCGCGAGATGACCGAGCACGAGCTCAACGAGATCGTCGAGCTCAGGAGGATCGTCGAGGTCGGCGCCGTGCGCCTGGTAACCGAGCGCAAGCTCATTGACCAGGCGAGCGAGCTGCAGGAACTGGCCAAGGCAACCGAGAAGTACGCGGCATCGGGCGACTGGGTGAGGTTCCTGGACAGCGATCGCGATTTCCACCTGGGGATCATGGCCCGCCTCGGGAACGAGCGGCTCAGCCAGGTGGTGGGATCCCTGCGGAATCAGAGCCGGCTCTACGGCCTCGACATCGCCGCAGGGACCGAGAGCCTGCTTCAGTCGACACACGAGCATGCCGCTCTGCTGCAGGCCATTGTCGCCGGCAGCGCTGACGAGGCCGCCGCCATCATGGACCGGCATCTGCAGCATGCGCGGGGCATCTGGGCCGGCAAGGCCGAGCCGGGAGCCGACGTGACCGGGGCCGCCCGCCAGGCATAGCAATGCCGGGATTCGGCCACGAAGCCTGGTTACCCAGTGCGGCGGCACGCCGAGGCCGGCGTGCGACGGCGTTCTCGGGCACCACCCCTCGCCCTCGGGCACCACTCCTCACCGGCCGAATGCCCGGTTCTGGTCACGATCTGGCCGGCGCGCTCGCTCCGGGCCGGCACCAGCCGGAAGAGCAGGCTGCGGTCTCCGCGTCGAACGGGATGTAGCCGGCCTCGCGGGCGACGATGACGGGGTAGCGCGTCACTTCCGCCTCTTGCGGCCCGACCAGGCACCGCGTTAAAGTCTTAAGGCATGACCAGTGAATCTTTTCTGTCCGCGTCAAGGCTGGCGGGGAAGGTCTGCGTGGTGACGGGTGCCGCCGGAGTGATCGGCAGCCACACCATGCGCGTCTTCAGGCGCGAGGGGGCGACCGTCGCGGGAGCCGACCTGGAGGAGCCTGACGGCGCCGACCTGGGCATCAAGGCGGACCTGACGGATCCATCCGCGGTTGAGGCGCTCTATCGCACGGTCCGCGAGCGCTTTGGGAAGATCGACGTCCTGTTCAACAATGCCGGCATCGCGGTGCCGGATGACAGATCGGTCCTGGAGACCGATCTCGGCGCCTGGAACAGGGTGATGCAGGCGAACGTCACCAGCGTCTTCCTGTGCTGCAAGTACGGGATTCCGCATCTCCTCGACAGCGGCGGCGGCTCTGTCATCAACACGGCGTCACTGGTCGCGCGGATGGGGTCCGCCGCGTCGCAGATCGCCTACACGGCATCGAAGGGCGCGGTCCTGGCCATGTCGAGGGAGATGGGGGTGGAGTTCGCCAGGCGGGGCATCCGCGTGAACGCCCTTTCGCCCGGACCGGTCGACACGCCGCTGCTGCGCGGCCTCTTCGACTCCGACCAGGCTGCGCGCCGGCTCGTGCACGTGCCGATGGGCCGCTTCGCGAGGGCCGAAGAAGTGGCGGAGGCTGTCGCGTTCCTCGCCAGCGACGCGGCGTCCTACGTGAACGCGACCGAGTTTCTCGTTGACGGAGGCATCGCTGCCGCCTACGTCACGCCCGAGGGCCAATGACCTGGCCTGCTGGTATCGAACTCAGCAGACCCATCCGATAGTGGTGCGAGCGACAAGGAGGAGAGCAGCAATGAGGGATTCCACCGCTGAGCGTGCCTTCAGAGAGTCCCGCCATGGCCAGCTGAGGCGAAATGCCCTATCGCCGCTCCGGCTCATCGTGATCGCGCTGGCGGGAACTGGGCCAGCGGCTGACGTCGCGCTCAACATGGGGCCCATGGGCAGCTTTGCCCGTGCCGGCCTGGTCTTCGCCATGGTCATCACCCTCGTCGCCATGGTCATCGTTGCGAGTTCGCTCGCAGGTTTCGCCGCCAAGTACACGAGCTCTGGCGGCCTGTACCCGTGGGTGGCCAGGAGCTTCGGGCGAGACTTCGGGTTCGTCTACGGCTGGCTGTTCGCCGGCGCCTACATCATCTTCGCGGGCGCCGGCCTGGCCGTCTTCGGGGGGTGGGTGCAGAGCTGGTTCGCGACCACCTTCCACGTGTCTGTTCCGTGGTGGCCCTGGACGCTGCTGGCGATCGCCTACGTCTCGTGGTTCGCCCTCCGCGGCATCCAGATCACCACCGGTCTGGCCCTGGCGCTGCTGGCCTTCGAGGTCCTCGTCGTCATCGCCATCTCGCTGACCGTCGTGATCGTCGATCACTCGGCCCTCACCTGGCGCCCGTTCAACCCCAGCTCCGCAGGGACGGCGGGCTGGGCCGGCATTGGCCTGGCAATGACCTACGGGGTGCTGTGCTGCGTCGGCTTCGAGACGGGAACGACCACCTCGGAAGAAGCCAGGCACGCCAGCCGCTCCGTAGGACGGGGCATCTTCACCACGGCGATCGTCCTTCCGCTGATCCTCATATTCGCCGGTTACGCGATCGTGGTCGGGCTCGGGACGCATGGCGTGGCAGCGCTCACCTCCGCGTCCGCGCCGCTGCAGACTATCGGCCACGAGTTCTGGGGCGGGACGGTCGGATTCTCCCTCATCGTGCTGACTGTGCTGTCGAGCACGCTTGCCTTCTCGCAGGTAGCTTTCAACGCGGGCGCCCGGGTGATCTACGCGCTCGGGCGTGACGGAGTCCTGCCAAGGTCCTTCGCCGCGACCCACCGGCGCTGGCAGACGCCGTTCGCGGGCATCGCGTTCATGACGTTTATGTGCGTGGTGCTGGCTGTGCCGTTCGCCTCAGCCGTCGGCCCCTTCAACGTGTGGGCGTACTTCGGGTTCACCCTTTCGATCATGTTCCTCGTCATCTACCTGGTCGCGTGCCTCGCGTTCATGGCAGATGCGATACGGACCAGTGAGCGCCTGCCAGTCCTGCGAGGCATGATCCTTCCCCTGCTCGGGGCCGTGGCCATGGCCTATCCGCTCTACCGGGTCATTAGCCCGCTCCCACCGTCGCCCTACCCTGCGATGGCGCTGATCGTCCCGGCATGGCTGCTGTTCGGGCTGCTGGTGTGGGCCTCTGTCCGCATGCTCAAGCCCGAGCGCCTGGCCGACATCGGCATGGTGCTCGCGCTGGCCGCACCAGACGAGGCCGGTGCCGCAGTCACGCTGGCCACGGATGGCCAGTAGGTGGGATCGCGCATGGCGCAGCGACCTGTGACGGCCGCCAGGTCCGCCCCGCCCGACGACGGTGGACCGGCCCTCGACGCGGTGATCGTGGGGGCAGGCTTCTCCGGCCTGTACATGCTTCACCGGCTCAGGACCATGGGGATGCGGGCGCAAGTCCTCGAGCGGGGCAGCGATGTGGGCGGCACCTGGTACTGGAACCGGTACCCCGGCGCGCGCTGCGACATCGAGAGCGTCGACTACCAGTTCTCCTTCAGTGAGGAGCTGCTTGCACAGTGGCGGTGGACGGAGCGATACGCGACCCAGGCGGAGATCCTGGCCTACCTGAACTTTGTCGCTGACCGGCTCGACTTGCGGCGGGACATTGAGTTCGGCACCGAAGTTCGCTCGGCCTCGTTCGACAGCAGCAGCGGGCTGTGGCGCCTCACGACGGGAACCGGGTCGCGTCTGTCGGCACGGTTTTGCATCCTCGCCGTCGGGTGCCTGTCGGAGCCCAAGCCGCCCGAAATTCCCGGCATCGAACGCTTCGCCGGAGAGTGGTACCACACGGCACGCTGGCCGCGCGAGGGCGTCGACTTCACCGGCAAGCGCGTGGGCGTCGTGGGGACGGGGAGCACCGCCATCCAGCTCATCCCCAGGGTTGCCGCCCAGGCCTCACGGCTCTACGTCTTCCAGCGCACCCCGAACTATGCAATGCCCGCCCACAACCGGCCGCTCGGCGATGACGAGCAGGCCGCGCTGCTCGCCGGCTACCGGCAGCGGCGGCGGCTGTGCGAGGAGTCGGATGCGGGCGTGCCGATCGCCGCGCCAACGAAGGCGACATTCGACGTGAGCGATGAGGAGCGTGAGGCGATGTACGAGGCGGGCTGGCGGCGCGGCGGGATCAACGCGCTCTCCTACGCATTCACCGACTTCTTCACCGATGAGCGGGCGAACGCCACCGCGCAGGAGTTTGCCCGCCGGAAGATCCGCCAGATCGTGAAGGACCCTGCCCTGGCGAGGCTCCTCTCCCCGACCCACCACATCGGGACGAAGCGCACCTGCGTGGAGATCGGGTACTTCTCGACATACAACCGCCCCAACGTTGAGCTGGTGGACGTCTCAGACTCTCCGATCCGCCGGATAACGTCCCTCGGACCGGAGACCGCCGCCCGTGACTACAAAGTTGACGCGCTGATCTTTGCGACCGGATTCGATGCGATGACCGGCGCCGTGCTTGCCATCGACGTTCGGGGCCTGGAGAGGGCGCTGCGCGAGCACTGGCGGGCAGGACCCCGGACCTATCTAGGCATCATGGTCGCCGGGTTCCCGAATCTCTTCATCGTCACCGGCCCGCAGAGCCCGTCGGTGCTGAGCAACATGGTGGTCTCGATCGAGCAGCACGTTGACTGGATTGCGGACCTTGTCCGGTTCATGCATGAGCGCGGCTACTCGCGCGTCGAGGCGACCCAGGCGGCTGAGGAGGCCTGGGTCCGCCACGTCGACGAGCTAGCACAGGCGACGCTCTACCCGAAGGCGCGCTCGTGGTATGTGGGCGCCAACGTGCCGGGGAAGCCCCGGGTCTTCATGCCTTACGTTGGAGGCTGCGGCCGCTACCGGAAGGAGTGCGAGGCTATGGTAGCCAGCGGCTACCGTGGGCTGGTTTTCGATTCGAAGGTCGCGCTGAGCGGCGGGTCCGATATCTCCGAGGGTGCAGTCGCATGAGACCGCACGAGGTGACTACTGAGGCGGAAAGCCGCCTTGAGACCGTGCTCGCCGATGCCGACACGGTGATCGTGGCCGGTGTGGATACCCACGGCATGATGCGCGGCAAGCGCATCCCTGCCGCCGAGTTCCGTCGCCTGCTCGCTCACGGAATGCCGCTGAGCGACGTCTTCTGGGTGATGCACATCGACGAGTCCGACCTCGTTGACGCGCCGGCCGGGCACCGCGGCTACTTCCCGACGAAGGCGCGCGGCTACCCCGACATCCTGGCCGTACCGGACGTCGCCACGCTCCGGCCGGTCCCCTGGCACGAGCGGACAGCACTGGTTCTCTGCGACTGGCACCTCCCGGGAGGCGAGCCGGTGCCGCTCGACCCGCGCGGGCTCTTGCGGCGTGTCGTCGAGCGCGCCCGGTCGATGGGGTTCGAGCCGCGGTGTGCTCACGAACTGGAGTTCTACGTGCTCCGGGAGACACCGGCCACGATTCCAGCCCGCCGGGCGTGCGAGCTGCGACCGCTCTCCGAGCGCCCCAGCACCTACGGCGTCGTGAAGGGGTCAGAGCAGGAGACCGTCGGGGCGCTCATCCGTGCCAGCCTGACGGCCTACGGTCTTCCCCTGGAAGCCTGCAGCCCGGAGACCGGGCCAGGGCAGTTCGAGCTGACGCTGCGCTACGGGCCGGCACTCGCCGCCACGGACCAGGCGTTCCTCTTCAAGTCAGGAGTGAAGGAAGTCGTGGCCCGGCAAGGGCTCACGGCAACGTTCATGGCGAAGCCGAGAGCGGACTGGGCGGGAAGCTCCTGCCACGTCCACCTCAGCCTCACCGACCTGGAGGGTGAATCCGCTTTCTACGACCCGGCGGCTCCCCACGGGATATCCGGTGTCATGCGCCAGTTCATCGGCGGGTCCCTGGCGGTGATGGACGAGGTCTCGGCGGTCCTCGGGCCGACCGTCAACTCCTACCGCCGCTACACCGACTACTCGTGGGCTGCCACCACCGCCACGTGGGGTATCGGCAACCGCTCCACCGGCCTGCGTGCGATCGTGGAGGGTCCGGAGGGCACGCGGATCGAGCACCGCCGGGCGGGCGCCGACGCCAACGTCTACCTGGCCGCTGCGGTGATCCTGGCTGGCGGACTGTACGGAGTCGAGAAGGGCATTGACGCCCCTGACATGTTCAGCGGTGACGTCTACGCCCAGCCGCCCAGCGCCGTTCCCCGGCTGCCGGCGAGCCTCGGTGAGGCAGCGGACCTCCTGGACAGGAGCGCCATGGTCCGTGACTGGCTGGGCGATGACTTCGTGGACCACTTCGTGGCGATGAAGCGCGCCGAGCTTGAGGCGGAGTCGCTTGCTGTCACGGACTGGCAGATCGCTCGCTATCTCGAAGCGCTCTGATCCGTGACGCTGATGCCGGCCGATGCAGCACATGCCGCTCTCGACCCCGAAGCCCGGCAGCTTCTGCAAGAGCTAGCATCGGCAAGGCGGCCAAGCGTCCGCCTCCTCCCGATTGAGGCGGCGAGGCGGCAGTTCGACGCTACGTTTGCCGGAATGCCGCGGCAGCCAGTGTCCTCGGTTGCTGACCTCGAGATCGATCTCCCTGGCCGGGTGCGCATCTGGGCGCGCTGCTACCGGCCACGCAAGGGGCACCTGCCCGCGATCGTCTACCTCCACGGCGGCGGCTGGCTGATCGGCGGACCCGACTCGCACGATGCGATCTGCCGGGCGCTTGCAAACCGGGCAGGCGCGGTGGTCGTGAGCGTGGCATACCGGCGCGCGCCAGAGCACCCGTTCCCCGCAGCCGCACAGGACGCCTACGGGGCACTCTGCTGGGTGGCAGAGCACGCGGACTCGCTGGGTAGTGACCCCGGGAGGGTCGCGTGCTGTGGTGACAGCGCTGGCGGGAACCTCGTGCTGGCCGCAGTCCGGCTCTGTGCCGAGCGCGGCGGCCCGATGCCAGCTCAGCAGACTCTCGTGTACCCGGTGACGACCACCGACCTTAAGACCGGTTTCGATGCAGCGTACGACGGGATCATGCTGGACCTCGACGAGATGCGCTGGCACCAGCGGCATTACCTCCCCGACGCCGGGCAGCGCTCGCATCCGCTCGCTTCGCCCCTTGAGCACCCGGTGCCCCCGGGACTGCCTCCGGCGCTGATAGCCGTCGCAGGGTGCGACCCCCTGCATGCCCAGGCCGAGTGCTACGCCGAGCATCTGGAGCGGGCGGGCGTGCCGACCGATGTGGTGACATTCTCGGGCATGCCGCACGGCTTCTTCCAGTTTCCCGGGGTCCTATCCGCAGCCGACGAGGCGGTCCGCGTGGTGGCGGGAGCCATGCAGGAAGCCTGGAATGCAAAGCTACGTCGTCCGGACAGCGCATGAGAGACTGCAAGGGAAGACTGGTGGCGGAGGTGGAGCGGGAAGTGACCGCATACGACTCGGCGTCGGATCTGCGGCCGGTTCAGCTGGTGCTCGCCCCGGAACTCGTGCTCGACCAGATCCGAACCGCGATAGCCCTGGGCCGGTTTGCCCCCGGCGACCATCTGCCGCCGGAGCGCGAACTTGCCGCGATGCTGCAGGTGTCACGGGCCACGCTCCGTGCAGCCCTCGCCGTCCTCGCATCCGATGGGACAATTGACATCCGCCGGGGACGCAACGGCGGTATCCGGGTACGCGAGCTGCCCCCCAGCGACGAGTGGACCCGGCAGGGGCTCCGGAAGCAGCAGAAGCGGCTAGAGAAGGCATGCGAGTACCGCATCATCATCGAGACCTCGTGTGCCCGGCTGGCCGCCCACCGGCGGACCACCAAGGATCTCTCGCGTCTTAGGGCGCTGGTGCGCGAGATGGACGCGCTGGCACACGGGCCCGACCGGGCGGAGCCCAGATCCGGGGGCCGATTCCACGCGATCGACCACGACTTCCATCTGGAAATCGCACGGGCCTCGAAGAACGAGTGGCTAGTCGCCGCCGCAAGCGGCGCCAGGATCGAGATGTTCCGGCCCGGGGCCATCTTCAAGCGCATCGAGCCAGCAGCCAACGACCTGCACGCGGAACTCGTCGACGCAATCGAGCAGCGGGACGCAGACCGCGCGGCCAGCCTGACGGAGCGCCATATCTCGGCCACGCTCGCGCGCGTGAACGCCTGGATCGCCGCATCAGCGCGGTCGCGCGCGAACGGAGGCGGCAGGTCCCGCAGCTGAACCGAGCGCGGCGCGCCGTGCTCGGCATGGGTCGCCCGGAGGGTTGACTAACGGTTCAGCGCATGCGTACGGTGGCGGCTTACGCGCCCCCCGAGTTGGTCCACGGCCTGCGGCCGGCGGGAGGGGGTGGGCGGTGAGCGGGTTCCTGGAGCGGCTCGGCGGGTTCGCCGCGCGGCGCTGGTGGATGGTGATCATCGCCTGGCTGGTCATCCTGGGCGGCGTGCTCGGCGCGCGGCATGCGTTCGGCGGCGATTACGTCAACAACTACACGGTCTCCGGCAGCGACTCGGCGACCGGCCTGAACGTCCTAAACTCGACCTTCCCCCAGCAGGGCGGGTACGGCGGGCAGATCGTGTTCCGCGCCCGCAAGGGCACCGTCAAGGACCAGCAGGACGCGGTGAACCAGGCGACCAGCAACGTGTCCAAGCTGCCCGACGTCATCAAGGCGGTCAGCCCGTTCTCGTCATCGGGCACTGGCGCGGTGTCCAAGGATGGCACGATCGCCTACTCCTCGGTCGGCTGGAGCGTGAACCCGGACTCGCTGGACACGGGCTACCTGAACCGGCTCAACAAGGCCGTGGCGCCGGCCCGCAGCGCCGGGCTGCAGGTGGAGTACGGCGGCGGCGCCGGCCAGATCGGGCAGAAGACCGACGACCTGACCTCGGAGGTCATCGGCCTGTCCTGCGCGCTGGTGCTGCTGGTGTTCATGTTCGGGTCGGTGATCGCCGCTGCGATCCCGCTGCTGTCGGCGATCTTCAGCGTGGTCACCGGGCTGTCGCTGCTCGGCCTGCTCGCGGCCGCGGTCACGTTCCCGACCACCGCCCCCACCATCGCCACCCTGCTCGGCCTCGGCGTCGCGGTGGACTACGGCCTGTTCCTGGTGGCCCGGCACCGCGAGCAGCTTGATGCCGGGACGGGCCCGGTCGCCTCGGCTCGCCGCGCCGAGAGCACCTCCGGCGCGGCGATCGTGGTCGCCGGGTCCACCGTGGTCGTCTCGATCCTGGGCCTGTACATCGCCGGGGTCGGGTTCGTGGGGTCACTCGGCCTTGCCGCTGCCGTCGTCGTCGCCCTGACGATGCTGGCCGCGCTGACCCTGGTGCCCGCGTTCATGGGCGTGGCACAGGAGAACGTGCGCGCGCTGGCCGCGCGCCTGCGTGCCCGCAAGGCCGGCCTGACAGCCCGGCAGCAGGCGCAGGCGACCGCGGTGGCCACCCACGCCGAGCACGAGAGCAGCGCGTTCGCCCGCTGGGGCCGGAAGGTGAGCGGGCGGCCGCTGCCGTGGGCCATCGTGAGCGTGGCCGTGCTGGTCGTGCTGGCGATCCCGCTGTTCTCGATCACCCTTGGCCAGCCCGACGACGGCACCAACCCCACCAGCGACTCCAGCCGGCGTGCGTACGACCTGATCTCGCAGGGGTTCGGCGTCGGCGTCAACGGCCCGCTCACGGTCGTGGTGAAACTGCCCAAGCAGTCCAGCTCGGCGAACAGCTCGCTGCTGTCGGGCATGCAGTCCGACATCTCCAAGACGGCGGGGGTTGCCTCCGTCACCCCCGCGACGGTCAACTCCGCCGGCACGACCGCGGTCTTCAACGTGATCCCCACCACTCGGCCGCAGGCCCCGCAGACCGCGACCCTGGTCTCGACCCTGCGTGACGACGTGCTGCCCAAGCAGCACGCCACCAGTTACGTCACCGGCACCACGGCCGGGTCCGTGGACTTCACCCACCAGATCACCAGCCGCATCATCTGGCTGATCCTAGCGGTGATAGCGATCTCCTTCGTCCTGCTGACCACCGCGTTCCGGTCGGTGGTCATCGCCACCAAGGCCGCCGTCCTGAACCTGCTGTCCATCGGGGCCTCCTACGGCGTGATCGTCGCGATCTTCCAGTGGGGCTGGGGCGCCAGCCTGATCGGCGTGCATTCCACGCTGCCCATCCCGGCGTACGTGCCGATGCTGGTGTTCTGCATCGTGTTCGGCCTGTCCATGGACTACGAGGTGTTCCTGCTGTCGCGGGTGCACGAGGCCTGGATCGCGATTCGCGACCCGCATCGGGCGGTCGCGATCGGGATCGGCGCCACGGCCAGGGTCATCACCACTGCCGCCGCCATCATGGTCGTGGTCTTCGCCAGCTTCGTGCTGAACTCCGACCCGACCGTGAAGATGCTCGCCATCGGCATGGCGTTCGCCGTGCTCATCGACGCTTCCCTGGTCCGGATGATCCTGGTCCCCGCGGCCATGGCGCTCCTCGGCGCCAGGGCCTGGTGGATGCCGCGCTGGCTGGAGCCGGTACTGCCCCATCTCCAGCTCGAAGGAAGCTCAGCGTCCGCCGGCCTGCCCGCTCCTGGCGCCGCGCCGAGCCCGGCGGGCCAGGGCGGCCCCGCGAGCCAGGCCAGCCTCTCCCCCGCGGGCCGCCAGGACAGCCTCCCGAGTCAGGAAAGCCCCGCAAGCCGCATGGACAGCCCCGCGAGCCCGGACCGCCGGGAACGCACCCGCAGGCCGGCCCGCTTACCGGCGAGGCCGGCATACCGAACGACAGCGTCAGGGGGGAACCACAGTGCAGATGATCATGGAAGTCGAGATGCCGAACGAGCCGTTCAACGAGCTCGTCAGGAACGGAACCGCAGCCGAGACGATCCAGAGCGTCATGGCCGAGGTCAAGCCCTCGGCTGCTTACTTCTCCGAGCGAGACGGGCACCGGGGCGGGTTCATGATCGTGGATGTAGCCGACCCGTCCCGCATACCGTCGCTGGCCGAGCCGTTCTTCGTGAAGTTTGACGCCACGGTGCGGTTCCGCGTCTGCATGACTCCGGACGACCTTGCCAGGTCCGGGCTTGAGGAGATCGGCAAGAAGCTCTCCTAGCATCCCGGCCGCCCGGCGGGCTGGCCTAGCCGTGATCGGCGCGCGCCGGTTACCGTTTTGCAGGAGAGGTTCCGATCACGGCCCGACGGGAGACACGCCCTTGGAAGCGGCTGGGGCAGGCGCGCCAGGGTCCCGGCTGCGGCTCGATGAACTGCTGGCCGAGCTCCAGGCTCAGCTGACGTCGGTGCGGGCGGTGACCGGCCGGGTGAGCGGCCTGCTGGATGCCATCGTCGCGATCGGGTCCAGCCTCGATCTGGAGACCGTGCTGCGGCGGATCACCGAGTCGGCCATGTCGCTCACCGGGGCGCGGTACGGCGCGCTCGGCGTGGTCGGCGACGACGGCAGGCTGGCCGAGTTCGTGCCCGTCGGAATCGGCGATGAGGAAATCTCGCTCATCCACCACTGGCCCGAGGGCAAGGGCATCCTGGGCTTGCTGATCAGCGACCCGCGACCGCTGCGGCTGGCGGATATCGCGAGCCATCCGCTCTCGGCGGGCTTCCCGCCCGGGCACCCGCCGATGCGATCGTTCCTCGGCGTGCCGGTGCAGATCCGGGAGAAGGTCTTCGGCAACCTCTACCTCACCGAGAAGGCCGGCGGGGCGGGGTTCACCGAGGACGACGAGGCCGTGCTGGTTGCCCTGGCCACCGCGGCCGGGGTGGCGGTGGAGAACGCCCAGCTATACGCCGAGGCCAAGCGTCAGCAGCGGTGGCTGGAGGCTACCGGGGAGGTCAGCCGGCGGCTGCTGGCCGGCGCCGGCCTCGACGACGTCCTGGAGCTAGTGACCCGGCAGGCGCTGGAACTGACCGGCGCGGACCTGGCCGCACTTGCCCTGCCGGAGGCCGGCGGCGAGCGGCTGTCCTACCGGTACGCGGCCGGTGCCAGCGCGGCGGAGGCGCTGGCGCTGGAGTTCCCGGCAGCGCATTCGGCTTCCGGGATCGTGCTGGAAAGCGGGGAACCGCTGGTCCTGGAGGACTTCAGCTCGGACGAGCGGGTGGCCTCGGCCGCGCGGGACGAGCTGGACCTGGGCCCGGCGGTGGTGCTGCCGCTGGGCGCACCCGGCAAGGTGCGCGGCGTGCTGACCGTCGCCAGGCACCGGGGCAGCATGCCGCTGCCGGCCGCCGCGGTGCAGGTGGTCACGACGTTCGCCGCGCAGGCGGGGGTGGCGCTGGAGCTAGCGGAGCACCGGCGCGACGCCGAGCGGCTGGCCGTGCTGTCCGACCGCGACCGGATCGCCCAGGACCTGCACGACCTGGTGATCCAGCGGCTCTATGCGACAGGTATGCGGCTGCAGGCAATGATGCCGCTGGTCATCCGGCCAGAGGTGGAAGAACGAATCACAGGTGCAGTGGACGACCTAGACGAGACGATCCGTGAGATCCGCCGGACGATCTTCGAGCTGCAGGCCGAGCAGAACGGGAGCGGCCCGGCTGCCCAGGGGCTGCGCGAGCGGATCCTGCGGGTGGCCGAGGAAATGACCGGGCTGCTCGGCTTCCCGCCGGAGGTGCGGCTCGGCCGGATCACCGACGGGCACGTGCCGCCGCGAGTCGCCGACGACCTGCTGCACGCGCTGCGCGAGGCGCTGTCCAACGCGGCCCGGCACGCCGGCGCGAGCCGGGTCGAGGTGAGCGTCGAGGCAGGCCCGGAACTGACGCTGAGCGTCCGGGACAACGGCACCGGGATCGGCGAGGTCACGCGCCGGAGCGGGCTGGCCAACCTCGCCGAGCGCGCCGAGCGGCACGGCGGCTTCCTCAGGGTCGGCCGTGCCGACGGCGGCGGCACGGAGCTGCGCTGGCAGGTTCCGCTCACGGCTGCCACCGAGGCGACCTAGCGCGGTCCTCTGGCCGCCCGGGCGCGCTGGCCGCTGCGGAGCGCCCGGCGGAGGGGGCGGCCCGCCAGGATCCGCCGCGCCACACCAGCCGGTGCACCGGGATCCACCGCGGGATGTCGCGCAGGCCCGGCAGGAACGGGACGAGCAGCAGCAGCAGTGTTGCCAGGCCGGTCAGGTAGATGGCGATCAGGTCAGCGCTGGCGGAGTTGCCGAAGGCAGGGATCTGGTACCACAGCGTGTACAGCCACAGCCACGGCTGGCCGGGGTAGCTGCCGGTCTCGTTCATCACGCCCCACTGCGAGCCGGAGAGGTGCATCGCCCGCGCCCGGGCCGCGAAGTAGGCGCCGTCCTCGATGAACAGCAGCGGACGGGTGTAATCGGTCCCGTAGAACGTTCGGCCCGCGAGCAGGTCGGCGTCGAGCGCACCGCGCTGCGCCATGGTCAGCTCGGCCGCCAGCATGACCGGAACGGGCCCGTCGGGGGCGGCCGGGACGACCGGCATGCCGCCGCTGAACCGGACGTGGGTGACCGCCCTGGCATAGGCATTCGCCCAGGCCAGCCGCTGCGCGCCGGGCGCCGCCTGCCACCTGGCCAGGGCTGCTGCCAGCACCCTGCTGGTCGGGGCGGCCTTGGTCAGCGGCGTGATCACGAAGTCCTGGGCGGCGTTGAGGGGCTTGCGCACGCCGAGGATGTTCGCCGGGGCGAAGCCGAAGAGGCTCTGCGGCGTCCCGTTGTGGTTGTACGGCGGGCCGTAGGTGGCGGTCAGGCTGGTGCCGTTGAGCTCGCTGGCGGCGGTGGCCAGGAAGTCGGCCGGCGCCAGCCTCGACCAGGTGCGGATGGTTACCGACGGGACATCCGGCGAGGACAGGACCGCGGCGAGCACGAACGTCAGCGCCAGGATCACCGCCGTGGCGATCGCCCCCTCCTTGAGGATGTCGTAACGGCGCGTCGGGCCCCGCCAGGCGGCTGCCTCGGCCCTGGCGATCGCCCGGCGGCGGCTGCGCCGGGAGACCCCGGCTGGCACCGCGTCCTGGTGCGCGCCGATCGGGTGAGCGACGCCCCGCATCCGCACCAGCAGGATGTGCGCTCCGACCAGGGCGAGGAGCACGACCGGGATCAGGACCACGTGCCAGAGCAGCATCTGGCCGAAGTTCATCAGGTTGAAGAACGCGCCCACGCCGACGGCGTTGAACGCGTCCTTCCCGGATGTCGAGATCCACTGCGAGTCGAAGTTCTGCTGGGACAGGTAGCCGGTGAAGCACTCGACGATCGAGGCAAGGAACGCCACGACGCCGGTGATCCAGGTCATCGTCCGCCGGCCGCGCCAGGCAGCCATCCAGAACTTGCCCCACAGGTGGATCACGATCAGCGCCATGAACAGCTCGACGCTCCACAGGTGCAGGCTGTTGAAGAAATGGCCCACCGGGCTGATGTGCCACCAGTCCACGCCGCCCAGAGCGATCGCGAACCCGGAGACGATCGCGACCCCCAGCGCGGCCAGCGAGGCCACCCCGAACACGTACACCCAGGACGCCACGTAGGCGGGCTGGCGGTCCGGGAGCAGCTTGCCGGGCGGCAGCAGGGCCAGCGCCCGGCGGCGGACCCGGTTCGTCCACATCTTCCGGTCCTCATCATCGGAACCCTGGCCAGCCGGCCCGCCGTCCAGCGCCGGCGTGCCGGGGGCGCTGCCGCCGTCCGGCGCTGGCCCGCCCTCCGGCGCCGGGAAGATGCGGCCCTTCGGGAACGGCAGCAGCAGGGCCGCTCCGAAGATCACCACCATCACGGCGATCAGCACGAGGTTGGCGACCGAGACGTCGAAGATCGACCAGTGCAGGTAGCTGCCTGGCTGGTTCAGGTCGATCGCTACCGGGCCGCTGAAGAGGGCTGTGCTGCTCATGGAGACTCCCAGCTCGCTTTCCCGCTGATGCCAGCACTTTCCCGGCGGTGGCGTGGCGCCGCGCCCGGGCTGGACTAGCCGGGCGGACTGGCCCGGCTGCCTCTTAGCGTGTCGGCCGCAGGCCACCCGCGGGCAGTGCTGTCCGTCCCGGCCTCCGGGGACCTTGGTCCCGCTCCGGGGACCTCGGTACCGTCCGGTCCCGGGCGGCATGCTCAGGGCCCCGCCCACTCCCGGGCGGGGCCCTGAGGCGGAGAAGTTCAGGACGCGGTGGACTGGAGCCGGGTGGCCAGCTTCGGGAACACCTCTGCCTCCGGCGCGGCGCGGCGCAGGTGCCAGAACCCGAGGAGGGAGAGGATCAGCATCAGGCCGGCCCCGATGTAAGCGGCGACCGCCGCGACCAGCGCTATCTGGCCCATCTGCCAGAACCCCCACGCGTTGAGCAGCATGCTGCGCAGCGTCGTGCCCTTGAACGACACGTCGGTCAGCGCTGCCAGCGCGGCATTCTTCGGGTTCGCCCGGGACGCCGCGCTGAGCTGGGAGTAGAGGCCATGGTCTGGCAGCAGGCTCAGGTGGTAGGCGATGAAGTGGTTGGCGTAGGTCTCCGCCTGCGCCCCGTTGGTCATGAGCTGCCCGGCGTAGCGGCCCATGGCCGCCTGGTCCGCCTTCGGCAGCGCCCTGAACTCGGCGTTGCTCCTCGTCGGGAACACGATCTTCTGGGCGGCAAGCTGGCTGTGCACCTCGCTGCTCACGAACGAGTGGCCCCAGGTGAGCAGAATCCCGGCGGCCAGCAGCACGGCGGCGAGAATCAGCCCGCCCGTGCTCACCAGCACGTCGAAGGTCCTCCTGCGCATGTCGACCGCCTCCTTGCAGTCGCCGGGCGTCTTCTCGTCCCGGCCCCGGTCTGATCTGCTAACTGCCGTCAGCATGCCGCCGGACGGGCGGCGGCCGGCAGGGGCTGTGGTACCGGCTCGCAGGGACCTTGGCCCCGAGGTAATCGCCGGGCGGGGAATGGCCGGGCGGGGAAGGCGAACGGCCGGCAGCACCGTATGGTCAGGCCGGGCGGGGCCGAACGGGAGCCGGGGGCAGGCAGGCCGGCCGGACGCAGGTCAGTGCGGGCGGTGATCGCGTTCTGAATGCTCGCGGTCGTCGAAAACCCGGGCCGCGAAGGCCGCGGCCTGGGCCCGGCGCTCCATGCCGAGCTTGGCGAACAGCGCGGACACGTAGTTCTTCACGGTCTTCTCGGCCAGGTACATCCGCTGCCCGATCTGACGGTTGGTCAGGCCCTCGCCGATCAGCTCGAGGATCCGCTTCTCCTGCCCGGTCAGCCCGGAAAGCGGGTCGGATTTCTCAGCATGCGCTCGCATCCGGGCCATCACCCGGCTGGCCGCCTGCGGATCCAGCAGGGACTGCCCGCTGGCCACCGTCCGCACGGCACCGACCAGGTCGGTGCCGCGGATCTGCTTCAGCACGTAACCGGCGGCCCCAGCCATGATCGCGTCGAACAGTGCCTCGTCGTCGCCGAACGATGTCAGCATCAGGCAGGCCACCTCCGGCATCCGCGACCGTATCTCGCGGCATACCTCCACGCCGTTGCCGTCGGGCAGCCGGACGTCCAGGATCGCCACATCCGGGCGCAGCGCGGGGATCCGGGCGAGCGCCGATGAGGCCGTGCCGGCCTCGCCGACCACGGCCATGTCCGGCTCTGCCTCGAGCAGGTCGCGAACGCCCTTGCGGACGATCTCGTGGTCGTCCAGCAGGAACACGCCGATCCGCCCCGTCCGCCCGGTCCCCCCGGTCCGGCCGCTCTGGCCGGCCTGCTCCGCCCGCTCGCTCATCGCGGCACGCTCTCCCTCCCTCGCCTTGCCCTCTGTGCAGCCTCGCCCGGGCCTTCAGCGTCCCCTCGCCTGCCTGCGGCGGCGCATCCAGCAGCGGTCGCGGCTGGTCGCGCTTCATGCCAGCCTAGCCGCCACGTCCCGGCGGTCCAGGGACCTTGGACCCGGCCTGAACGGGCCGGATGGCCGTGGCCGGCGGGCCCGCGGGCGAAGGTGAATGAGGTAGCAAGCACACCGCAGCGGAGGCTTCGCGATGAGGCTGATCGTTTACGGGGACTTCAGGCAGTGGCGAGCACCGGGATGGACCAGCCGCCGATGACCGGGGCCAGGGCGCTGCAGGAGATGCCCGCAGCCGAGTCGCTGAGGCTGCTCGGCAGCGCGGCGATGGGCCGCCTGGTGTTCACCGCGCGGGCACTGCCGGCGATCCGCCCGGTCAACCACCTGATCGACGACGGCCGGATCATCATCCGCACCGCCCACAGCGCCTCCATCGCCGCGATGCTGCGCTGCGAGGGCGCGAGCGTGGTCGCATTCCAGGCGGACGACATCGACCCGGCCTCTCACCTCGGCTGGAGCGTCACCGTTATCGGCCTTGCGGCCATGGTGACCGACCCTGACGAGGCGGAGCGGTTCCGGATGAGGCTGCAGCCCTGGGTCACGGGTGCCAGGGACGTCGTGATCGCCGTCAAGCCGGAGCTAGTCACCGGGATCCGGCTGGCGGTCGGCCACGCAGCAGGCCCGGACGAGCCCGCGACGGGGGGAGGCACATGACCCTGGCAGTCCGCCCGGCAGCGCCAGGCGCGGCCGCGTTCGCCGACGCCCGGCAGGAGTGGAGGCGCCTGCTCGCGGAGGCTGGCGGCACGTTCTTCCTAGTCCTCGCGGCCGCCGGAGCCATCGTGGTGAACGCGGTCAGTCACGGCGAGGTCGGCAGGGCCGCCGCGGTCACCGCGCCGGGCCTGACCGTGCTAGCGCTGATCTACACGATCGGCGAGACCTCCGGGGCCCACCTGAACCCGGCCGTCACGATCGCCTTCGCCGCCCGCGGCAACTTCCCCTGGCAGCGGGTGCCCGGTTACCTCGTCAGCCAGCTAGCGGGCGCTATCGCAGCAGCCTGGCTGCTGCGAGGGCTGTTCGGCGACGCCGGGCGGCTTGGCGTGACCCGCCCCGGCCCGCACGCGACCGTCGTGGCCGCCCTGGCCGTCGAGGCCATCCTGACCTTCGGGCTGATCACCGTGATCCTCGGCACCGCATCCGGCGCCCGTAACGTCGGTCACAACGCCGCGCTCGCGATTGGCGGCTACATCATCCTGGCCGGATTGTGGGCCAGCCCGGTCAGCGGCGCGTCGATGAACCCTGCTCGCAGCCTCGGGCCGGCGCTGGCCGGCGGCGGGCTGGCCGGTATCTGGATCTATATCGGTGGCCCGCTGGCAGGCGCGCTCGCCGCGGTCAGCATGGCGTGGGCGCTGCGCGGCCCGCCCTCGGCCGCCGCCAGCATTGCCGCCCAGGGAGCCGCCGATCTTGCCAGGACCGGTGCCCAGGACGGGCACGCCGGGACTGCTGGCCGGCATCAGGCGGACCTTCGGCCCTGCCGTCCCGGTCCTGGCCGCTGGGAACATGGCCACGTCCGTGCTGAGCAGGGAGGCGGCGGTGCCCGGGACCCGTGGTCGTGCCCAAAAGGAACCTCAGCGAGGCCATCATGCATCTGCATGGCGCGGCGACTGAGCGGGTCGTGCCGATCCCGGCAGACCGCGTGTGTTACCTGATCGCCACGGCGTCGCGAGCGCCGTCGGTGCACAACACGCAGCCGTGGCGGTTCCGTGTCCTCTCGTCGGCGATCGAACTGTACGCCGACCCCGAGCGGAAGCTGAGCTCCGACGAGGCGGGCCGGGAAATGCTGATCAGCTGCGGCGCGGCGCTGTTCGGGCTGCGCCTTGCGGTGCGCTCGCTGGGTCATCAGCCGGTCACCGAGTTGCTGCCCGATCCGGCGCGGGAGCGCCTGCTGGCCAGGGTGAGGCTCGGGGCCGCGTCGCCGATGACCAGGACGGAGCGCCGGATGCTCGAGGCGCTGCCGCACCGGCACACGCACCGCGGCCCGTTCGCCCCTGAGCCACTGCCTGCGGGACTGGTTCCGGCCTTGCTCCGCGACGCCGTCGCGGAGGGCGCGACGCTGATGCTGCCGGGCGGCAGGGACCTGCGCTGGCTGGCCGGGGCAGCGATCGCGGCCAGGCGCAGGCAGGATGCCGACCCGGCAGCCCGGGCGGACGTGCTGGCGTGGACCCGGCCGCCGGGCAGCCCGGCCCGCGACGGCGTGCCCGCGCTGGCATTCCAGGCCTGGGACGTGGGCGCAGCGGCGGATGGCGAGCTGCCCGGCCGGTTCCGGCAGCGCGACTTCGACCTCGGCCGCGGGATCGGCGCGCTCCGCGGCGGCGGCGCGCCTCCTGCGGCGACGGCGATGCTGCTCACCAGCGGAGACCGCGCTCCCGACTGGCTGCGGGCTGGCCAGGCACTGCACCGTGTGCTGGTGCACGCCGCGGCAAGCTGGGTGTTCGCGAGCCTGTACGCCCAGCCGCTGGAGACGGCCGCATCCCGCGCGCGGGTCAGCGAACGGCTGCGACTGGGCGGCGTGCCGCAGATGCTGCTGCAGTTCGGTCCCGCGCACGCCACGAGGGCCACGGCGCGCCGTCCGCCCTCCGACCTCATCGAGCCGTAGCCCTGGGCCGGCGGCCGGCGGCCGGGCGTCACCTCGGCGCGGCGAGAACCTCGCGGGCTCCGCGGGCGATCTCGATGTCCTCGCGGGCGGCGACCACGAAGACGCGGACCGGGGAGCCGTCCGGGGAGACCTCGCGGTCACCGGCGGGCCCGCCCGCGTTACGGACCGGGTCCACGAAGACGCTGAGGAATCCGAGGCCAGCGGCCGCGCCTGCCCGGACCTCGGGCGCGTTCTCCCCGACCCCGCCGGTGAACACCAGCGCGTCCAGCCCGTCCATGGCGGCGGCCATCGCGGCGATCGCGGCGCGCAGCCGGTGCAGGTACACTGCCAGTCCGAGCCGCGCTGCGCCGTGGCCCGCCGAGGCACGGGCCAGGACCTCCCGCATGTCGCCGGTCCCGGCCAGGCCGGTCAGCCCGGACTCGTGCTCCAGGGTGCCGGCCAGGTCCCCGGGCGCGATCGCGGCATGCTCCTCCAGCCATAGCACCAGGCCAGGGTCGAGGCTGCCGCAGCGGGTGGCCATGACAAGCCCGTCAAGCGGGGTGAACCCCATCGTGGTGTCCACGCTGCGGCCGCCGTCGACCGCGGCGAGGGACGCGCCCGCCCCGAGATGGCAGGTGACCACCCTGATCCGTTCCGGATCTGCGGCGGCCAGCTCGGCGGCCCGGCGCGCCGCGTAGGCATGCGACAGGCCGTGGAATCCGTAGCGGCGCAAGGCCCAGCGCTCGCGCCAGGCCCGTGGCAGCGGGTAGGTCGCGGCGGCGGCCGGCATGCCGGCATGGAACGCGGTGTCGAAGCAGGCCACCGCCGGGAGGCCGGGCAGCGCGGCGGTGACCGCGCCGAGCGCGGCAAGGGACCTCGGCTGGTGCAGCGGGGCCAGGTCGGTGAGGCTCGCCAGGTCACGCCGGACACGCTCGCCGATCAGCACCGGCGCGGTGTAGCGGGTGCCGCCGTGCACTATCCGGTGACCGGTCGCGTCCGCCGGGCCGAGCGAGCCGGCAGCGGCCGCGATGGCGCCGGCGTCCGCTGCGCCGCGAGGCGCGGGCAGGTCGGCGGAGCCGATGACCGCGTCGTGGTCATCGAGCAGGCGCAGCTTCAGGCTGGACGAGCCGGCGTTCACCACCAGCACGCGCATCAGGCCACGTCGCCCGGCGCCGCTGGAGGCAGGGCCGCCGGATGGGAGGCAGCCGGCGGCGGGGCCGAGCCGCCAGACCAGGCCCAGTCCCGGATCTCCGGCGGGTCCTCGCCGTGCTGGCGGGTGTAGGCACGGGCCTGCAGGCGCCGGTCGGCCATGAGCTGGCGGACGTGCCCGGCCCGGCCAGCCAGTCCCGGCACCCTGTCGATCACATCCATCACCAGGTGGAACCGGTCGAGGTCGTTGAGCATCACCATGTCGAACGGCGTGGTGGTGGTGCCCTCCTCCTTGTAGCCGCGGACGTGCCAGTCGTCGTGGCCGTGGCGCCGGTAGGTGAGCCGGTGAATCAGCCACGGGTAGCCGTGGTAAGCGAAGATCACCGGCCGGTCGGTGGTGAACAGCGAGTCGAACTCCGCATCGCTCATGCCGTGCGGGTGCTCCGTCGGCGGCTGCAGCCGCATCAGGTCGACGACGTTGACCACGCGAGCCCTCAGGTCCGGAAGATGACGGCGGAGCAGGTCGGCGGCGGCCAGCACCTCGAGGGTGGGAATGTCCCCGGCACAGGCCAGGACGACGTCCGGCTCGCCGCCGCCGTCGTTGCTCGCCCACTCCCAGATCCCGGCGCCCCGGGCAGCGTGGATGACCGCCGCGTCCATGCCGAGCCAGTCCGGGGCGGGCTGCTTGCCCGCCACGATCACGTTCACGTAGTTGCGGCTCCGGAGGCAGTGGTCTGCGACCGAGAGCAGGGTGTTCGCGTCCGGCGGCAGGTAGACCCGGATGATCTCGGCCTTCTTGTTCATCACGTGGTCGATGAACCCCGGGTCCTGGTGGGAGAACCCGTTGTGGTCCTGCCGCCAGACGAGCGAGGAGAGCAGGTAGTTCAGCGACGCGATCGGCCGTCGCCACGGTATCTCGCGGCTGACCTTCAGCCACTTGGCATGCTGGTTGAACATCGAGTCGACAATGTGGATGAACGCCTCGTAGCAGTTGAACAAGCCGTGACGGCCGGTCAGCAGGTAGCCCTCCAGCCAGCCCTGGCACAGGTGCTCGGACAGCACCTCCATGACCCGTCCGCCCGGGGCCAGGTGGTCGTCGCCCTCGATGATCTGCCCGTCGAAGGCCCGGTCAGTGACCTCGAACACCGCCGACAGCCGGTTCGAGGCGGTCTCGTCCGGGCCGACCAGCCGGAACGTGGCGGGATTCCGCCTGATCACGTCGCGAAGCCAGCCGCCGAGCACCCTGGTGGCCTCGGTCGCGCCGGTGCCGGGCCCGGCCACCTCGACCGCGTACTCCCGGAAGTCCGGCAGGTCCAGTTCCCGCAGCAGCAGCCCGCCGTTGGCATGCGGGTTCGCGCTCATCCGCCGGCTGGCCACCGGCGCCAGCGCGGTGATCTGCGCGTCAGGCACGCCGTCGGCGCCGAACAGCTGCTCCGGCCGGTAGGAGCGCATCCACTCCTCCAGCAGCCGGAGGTGCTCCGGGTTGCCCCTGGGATCGGGGATCGGCACCTGGTGGGCGCGGAACGTGCCCTCGACCGGCAGGCCGTCAACTTCTTTCGGCCCGGTCCACCCCTTAGGGGTCTTCAGCACTATCACCGGCCAGCGCGGCCTTGGCTGGCTGCCCGCCGTGCGGGCGCGCTCCTGGATGGCCCGGATCTCGTCCACCGCATCGTCGAGGGCGGCGGCGAGCTGACGGTGCACCGCTTCCGGCTGGTCCCCGGCCACGGTCAGCACCCGGTATCCGTACCCTTCCAGCAGCCGGATGAGCTCCGGTTCCGGGATGCGGGCCAGCACGGCCGGGTTGGCGATCTTGTATCCGTTCAGGTGCAGGATCGGCAGCACCGCCCCGTCGGTGGCCGGGCTGAGGAACTTGTTGGAGTGCCACGAGGCGGCCAGAGGCCCGGTTTCCGCCTCGCCGTCGCCGATCACGCAGGCGGCGATCAGGTCCGGGCTGTCGAGCACCGCGCCGTAAGCGTGGGCCAGGGAGTAGCCGAGCTCGCCGCCCTCGTGAATCGACCCTGGGGTCTCCGGCGCAGCATGGCTCGGGATCCCGCCGGGAAACGAGAACTGCCGGAACAGCAGCGCCATCCCCGCGGCGTCCCTGGTGACGTGCGGGTACAGCTCGGTGTAGGTGCCGTCCAGCCATGCGCTGGCCACCATGGCCGGCCCGCCATGCCCCGGGCCGCAGATGTAGATCATGTTCAGGTCCCTGGCCCGGATCAGCCGGTTCAGGTGCGCGTAGATGAGGTTGAGCCCGGGGGTGGTACCCCAGTGCCCCAGCAGCCGTGGCTTGATGTGCCCGGGTGACAGCGGCTCGGTCAGCAGCGGATTGGCGAGCAGGTAGATCTGGCCCACCGACAGGTAGTTCGCTGCCCGCCACCAGGCATCCAGCGCGGCGAGGGCGGTCTCGCCCGGCACCGGGCCGGCCCCCGGCCGGGCAGCCGGGCTAGCACCGCGACCTTCGCTGACCGTCATGCAAGCGCCCCTCCAGTGCGGATCGCCGGCCACCTGAGCCTCGTTCTGCCCGGTCTTCTCGCTAATTCACCGGGTAGCTGAGCCGGTCACGGACATCGATCACGCCCGGGACGCCCCACACGGCGCCCAGCAGGCGGATCGCGGCATCCTCGCTCTCGGCCTGGCCCGTGACCGTCACCACGCCTGCCACCACGGTTACCTCGAAGGCCAGCGGGTCCAGGCCTAGCTGGTCACGCATCACCCGGTGGACGACCTCGTCCCAGATGGCGGTGTCCGGGCGGTCGTAGACGCCGAGAAGGTCAACCCGGCTGACGATCCCGGTCAGCCGGCCGCGGGCATCCACGACTGGAAGCCGCTTGAGCCTGCGGCCATGCATGACCTGTGCCGCCTCCTCCACCGTGGCCTGGCAGCCGATCGTGACAGCAGGAGCCGTCATCAGGTCAGCCGCGGTCAGCGCGGCGGCCTTCGCCCGGTCCTTGCGGCGCAGCAGCAGCCGGGCCTCGTCAGGCCCGCCCGGGTAGCCCTCCTTCAGCAGCAGGTCGGCCTCCGACACCACGCCGATCACGCGGTCGGCATCATCGAGCACGGGAACCGCGCTGACGTGGCGGCGGCGCATGGCGATGACGATGTCCTTGTACCCGGCGTGACGGCGCACCGCCACCACGTTGCGGGTCATCACCTCTGCCACGGTTCCGGCCATCGTGCGACACCTCGCCTCGCGCCGGGCTACCTGACCACGAGCACGGGCCGGTCGCTCAGGTGGATCACCTTGTGCGCGGTGCTGCCCACCACCAGGCCGGCCAGGTCGCCGTGGCCCCTCGAGCCCATCACGATCACTCCCGCGTCATGAGCCCGCGCCTCGTCCACGATCTCCCCTGCCGCATGGCCGAACAGAGTGTCGCGGACCACGCTGTGGGCCGTGACGCCGGCCGCGGCCAGCTTTCCGGTAGCCGTGTCGACCAGCGTGCCGGCATCAGCATGCGACTCGGCCGAGTACATGCCCCCGCCCCTGCCCATGACCTCGCGCTCACGCAGGTGGAGCACCCACACCTCGCCGTGCGACAGCTCCGCCATCTCCCTGGCGGCAGCGATCACCCGCCCGGCCGCGTCGGACTGGTCGATAGCTGCCAGGATCCGCTCGAACATCGCCCGCCTCCCTGCCTCGGATCTTCATCCTCGCCAGCCCTTGCCCGGCGGCCCAGGGCCGAACGTCCCGACAGGACAGGCGGAACGGTCCGTACCCGCGCCGCGGCTCCGGGGTCGCATGGAGCAGGCGGACCGGGAACCCTCGGGCCTGCCCGCCGGGCGGCGACGACGTCAGGCGGCGGCAAGCCGGTCGACGTCCATCACCACGACCACCGGGCACGCGGCACGGGCAAGGCAGGCACGAGTCACCGGCCCGACCGATCGCCCGTAGCAGTCCGGGGGCGTGACCTCGCCCACGACGAGCAGGCTCGCCTCCTGAGACCGCTCGGCCAGCACCCGCTCGGGCGAGCCCTCGGCGAGCTCCACGGTGACCCACGCCGGCGTCTGCTCTCCGAACGCTGATGTCAGCACCGCGTCGAGGGTGGCGCGGCCCTCCTTCTCGGCGTTCTCCGGAGTGATCCGCCAGCTAACCGGCGCGTAGGAGGCAAGGCAGCCCTCCCGGTCCCACGCGTGCACCACCCGCAGCCCGGCACCGCGCAGGCCAGCCTCGCCCGCGGCCCATCGCAGCGCAGCACGCGAGGCTGCCGAGTCCTTCACCCCTACCACGATCCATGCTCCTGTTCGCATCGTCGTCACCTCCCGCGCGCTCTCGCCTTCGAGCATGGAGAGACCCGGGCGGCACTGGTAGGGCGGAAAGTCCCGGGAAGCCGCCGCACTGGGCCCGGTGCAGACCGCTTGCCCCGCAGCCGCGCAGACCGGGTGACCTTCACCGGTCGCGGCTCAGGACGAAAGACCCTGGCAGAGATCCCAGGCGCAAGGTGTCCTGCAAGTGACGAGGTGAACCTTGAGCGATGGGCGCGGGGTTACGGTACCGGCCGCTACCGGGACCAGGCCGGGCCGCACACCGCGCGATCGGGGCCGACGAGAAGCCGGCGGTTCGCCTCGTCACAGATTGCCGTCTCGGAGCGTGAGGGCCTGTGAGCTACCGGAGCATCCGAACCTTCGTCAGCCGGCAGGGTGCCCTGGACCAGCCAGGGGACGCGGCCGCCGGGGGTGGCAGATGAACGGGATGAACCAGCGCGGGCAGGGAACCAGCAGGTTATGGCCGAGGTTCCGACGTCCTGGCTGTCCGCGCAGGCGTTCCTGCGCGGGATGCCCGATGCCCAGGTGACCCAGCTCGCTGCCGCCGCTGTGCATGTCAGCTTCACTGCCGGGTACAGGCTGTTCGAGGAAGGCGGGACCGCTCGCCGCTTCTGGCTGATCGATGCCGGGAGCGTGGCACTCGACCTCCAGGTTCCGGCGCAGGGGCGAGTGACGATCGAGACCCTGGGCCGCGGCGAGCTGGTGGGCTGGTCCTGGCTGTTCCCGCCATTTCAGTGGTCGCTAGGCGCCGTGACCGTCCAGCGAGCCCAGGCATTCGAGTTCGATGCTCCCGCTGTCCGCAAGATGTGCGAGCAGGACCCGGAGCTCGGATATGCGCTGACCCGACGGGTGAGCGCCGTCCTGGCCCGCCGGCTGAAGGCCACGAGGCTTCGGCTGATCGAGGCCCACGCCAGTCTCTCCGGATGATTAGCTGCCTAGCCATCGGCCGCGCCGCCGACAGCCGGCGAACACCCCGCGCCGCGGGCCGGATCGGCCCTCCACCCGCTCACGCGCAGCGAGAGAATACGTAACGTGACCTGTACCCTGCGCGTGGCCTGGGACAACCGGCTGCTGAGCTACGACTTCGGCCCAGGCCACCCGCTGACGCCGGTCCGGGTCGAGCTGACCATGGAGCTTGCCAGGGAGCTTGGCGTGCTGGCCGCGCCGGCCGTGACGGCAGCCGTGCCAGAACCCGCTTCCGATTCCGACCTCGAGCTCGTGCATGACGCCGCATACGTGACCGCGGTGCGGCTGGCGGGCAGCGCCGATCCCGGGCTGCTGGAGGCTGGCTTCGGCCTCGGCACGGCCGACGACCCGGTGTTTCCCGGGATGCACGAGGCGGCGGCGCTGGTAGCCGGGGCCAGCATGGCCGCAGCCCGCGCGGTGTGGTCCGGCCAGGCTGAGCACGGCGCATCGATCGCCGGCGGGCTCCACCACGCGATGCGCGCCAGCGCCAGCGGGTTCTGCATCTACAACGACCCGGCGATCGCGATCGCCTGGCTGCTGGCCCAGGGTGCCAGGCGGATCGGCTACGTCGACATCGACGTGCACCACGGCGACGGGGTGCAGGCGGCCTTCTGGGATGACCCGCGGGTGCTGACGATCAGCCTGCACGAGCACCCGGCCATGCTGTTTCCCGGAACCGGCCTTCCCTCAGAGACCGGCGGCCCGCAGGCGCAGGGAACGGCGGTCAACGTCGCCCTCCCGCCGGGGACGCGCGACGCCGGCTGGCTGCGCGCGTTCGATGCGGTCGTGCCCCCGCTGCTGCGGGCGTTCCAGCCAGAGGTCCTGGTCAGCCAGCACGGCTGCGATACCCACTTCCTGGACCCGCTCGCCGACCTCGAGCTCACCGTCGACGGGCAGCGCGCCGCGCATGCCGCGATCCACGCCCTCGCGCACGAGACCGCCTCCGGCCGCTGGCTGCTGCTAGGCGGCGGCGGCTATGCCCACGTGCAGGTGGTACCGCGAACCTGGACGCACCTGCTCGCTGAGGCGTCGGGAGCGCCGATCGACCCGGCGGCGCAGACACCCTCGGCCTGGCGCCGGTACGCCGCAGGGCGCACGGGCGATCAGCCGCCGGAACTGATGACGGACGGGGGCACCGCCCGGTATCCGCGTTTCGAATCGGGATACGATCCTGCCGATCCTGTCGACCGGGCGATCATGGCAACCAGGCGGGCGGTGTTCCCGGAACACGGGCTCACGCCGTGAGGCCCGGCTCACCGACCGGCCTGCCGGGGTAGGCACATGATGTGACGTCGGGACCAGCCCTGCTGCGCGGGTACCGGGCGTCGTGGCTGCGTCATGACCTGGTCGCCGGAGTGACCGTGGCGACATACCTGATCCCGCAGGTCATGGCGTATGCAACGGTCGCCGGACTGCCGCCGGAAGCAGGGCTGTGGGCGGCCCTGCCTGCGCTGGTGATCTACCCGTTCCTTGGCTCGTCGAGATCGCTGTCGATGGGCCCGGAGGCGACCACGGCACTGATGACCGCCGTGGCGATCGGCCCGCTGGCCGCAGGCAGCCCGGGCCGGTACGCGATGCTCGCGGCGACGCTCGCCCTGCTGGTGGGCCTGATGTCGGCCTGCGCGTGGGCGCTGCGGCTTGGCTTCGTGGCCGATCTGCTGTCGCGCCCCGTCCTGATCGGGTACATGTCCGGGGTCGCGCTGATCATGATGGCCGACCAGCTCCGCCAGGTCACTGGCGTGCCGGTGACCGGACAGGCGTTCTTCCCGCAGATCTGGTCGTTCGCGCAGCGGATCGGCCAGGCGCAGCCTGCCGCTGTGGGGATCGCCGCTGCCGCCCTCGCCTTCCTCCTGGTGCTGCGCTGGCGATGGCCGCAGGTACCCGGGCCGCTGCTGGCCATCCTCCTGGCAACTGGCTTCGTGACCGTCCTGGGCCTTACCCGCCACGGCGCCGGTGTCGTCGGCCCGATCCCGTCGGCCCTGCCCGTTCCCCGCCTGCCCAGTGTCGGCCTGCCTGTGCTGCGCGTGCTGCTGCTGCCCGCGTTCACCGTGCTCATCGTGGGGTTCAGCGACGACGTGCTCACGGCGCGATCATTTGCCCGCCGGGAGGAAAAGATCGTGGCGAACCGGGAACTGCTTGCGCTCGGCGCCGCTAATGCGGGCGCCAGCCTGCTGCGCGGCTTCCCGGTCAGCAGCAGCGCGACGAGGACTGCCATCGCGATCTCGGCGGGAAGCCGGACGCAGGCCTATTCGGTGGCCGCCGCCGGCTCGGTGATCGCTGCTCTGCTGTTCCTCAGGCCGGTGCTCTCCCGGTTCCCTACGGCCGCACTCGGCGCGATCGTGATCGCCGCCGCGCTGAGGCTCATCGACGCCAGAGGGTACCGCCGGCTGCTTGCGTTCCGCCGTATCGAGCTGCTGATAGCCGTCTCCGCCTGCATCGGCGTGCTGGCCTTCAACATCCTCTACGGAGTCCTGGTCGCGATCGCCCTGTCGGTAGCCGACCTGCTGGTCCGCGTGGGCCGTCCGCACGATGCGATCCAGGGGCTCGTCCCCGGGCTGGCCGGCATGCACGACGTTGACGACTACCCCGATGCGCGAACGATCCCGGGGCTCGTGGTGTACCGCTACGACGCCCCGCTCTGCTTCGCGAACGCCGAGAACTTCAAGAACCGGGCGCTGGCCGCGGCGGACGAGCCCGATGAGCCGGTGCGCTGGTTCGTCCTCAACGTCGAGGCGAATGTCGAGGTTGACTTCACGGCTCTCGAGGCCATGGATGCCGTCCGGGAGGAGATCACGCAGCGCGGCGCCACCTTCGCGCTAGCGCGCGTCAAGCGGGACCTGCTCGTCAGGCTGGAGGCCTTCGGCCTGGTCCAGAAGATCGGCCCGGGAAAGCTCTTCCCGACGCTTCCGACGGCGGTCGAGGCCTACCGGGAATGGGCCCGGGCCGATGGAAGAGATCCCCAGGGCCGGGAGGCGACGGACTGAGACGGCGGATGCGCCCGCGGGAAAGGCAACTTGCGACCGCGGCCCGCCATGGGACCAACGACCCGCCTGCCCCGGCCTGAGGACTCTGTGCCCGGGCGGTCACGCGCGGAAAGCATGGGAGGGCGATAGTCATGGCCGCCCCACGGCGGGCGGCCCGGTGAGAGGAGCTGCGATGCCCGGAATCGTCGTTGGGATAGACGGCTCAGCCAATTCAGCACGTGCCCTGGACTGGGCACTGCGGGAGGCCGGGCTTCGGCACCTGCCGCTGACCGTGCTGGCCGTGCACGAGGTCGCGGCGAGCTTCTGGACCGGGAATCCGATGACAATGCCGGAGGACGCCCCGGAGGTGGAGAAGGTCCGCAAGGCCGCGTCGGACGCAGTGAACAAGGCAGCTGACCGCGTCGGCGGGCCGCAGCCTGAGTCGGTGACGGTCCGTGCGGTTGCCGGTATCCCGGCGAGCGAGCTTATTGAGGCGTCGAAGGACGCGGACATGCTGGTCGTCGGCTCGCGAGGAGGCGGCGGGTTCGCCAGGCTGCTGCTCGGCTCGGTCAGCAACCATGTGGTTCATCATGCGGAGTGCCCAGTCGTCGTCGTGCCGCACGAGAGGTAGCCCAGTACAGGCCGGGGCAAGGGTGAGCAAAGCAGGGGCAAGCCGACATCGGCGCCGCCCTGGCCAGGGCCACCCGCCGTGACCCCGGTCACCCGCAGCGACCCGGGCCACCCGTCATGATCGACCCGCCTGCCCTTCCGGTGCTGGAACTGCGGCACTCTCCCGCCGGACCGTCAGCTTGCTGACGACCGAGACGACTCCGTCTACATCCGACGCGACCTCGACGGCGAACGGGATCAGGCTCTCCCTGGTGATGCTCCCGGAGATTGTCACGACGCCATCGAGGACCGCAACCTTCATCGCGCCCGGATCCTGGAGGAGCAGGCCGGTCAGCGCCTCCCGGACGTCGGCCGCGATCTCCTCGTCTGGCCGGAGGAAGACGCTCAGCAGATCGCGCCGGCTGACGATGCCGATCAGCGCACCCGAGGAGTCGACGACCGGCAGCCGCCTGATCCGATAAGCGTTCATCAGCCGGGCCGCCGCCCCGAGCGGAGCCTCGGCATAGGTGGTAATAGCCGGCGCCGACATGAGCTGGGCCACTGTCACCGCGTCCATTTGCTTTCGCTGACCGCGCGTGTGCCGGGGCAGGCCTGAGCCGCGCTTGCCGAACTTCCGTTCCTGCTTGCGGAGAATGTCGGCCTCGGACACCATGCCAAGCACCCGGCCGTGCTCGGTGACCACCGGCAGCGCGTTCACCTTGTGCCTGGTCATGAGCATTGCGGCGCGCTTGTAGGTGGAGTTCTTGTCCACGGTTACGACATCAGTGGTCATGACATCCCTGACGCGCCAGCGCCGCCTGCCGCGGCCCGGAACGCGCGTGGCCAGTTCGGCGGTATGCGCGCCGCTGCCACTCGCGTCTTCCGCCTCCGCCTGCTCCAGGGCCCTCGCGACGTCGGACGCCGCGGCCTCACCCCGTACAGCGTGGTAATAGACGGCTCCGAGATGCCGGAGCATGGCATCGAGGTGATCGTCTCTTCTGCTCATATTGGCCACCTCCGCAAGGTCTGGGCAGGCCGCGAAGCAGTCGGTCTTCTGACCTTCACCAGATACCAGCGGGCTTGCCGATCGGAAGGGGCAGTGGTCCCTGGTAACGGGACCAATCGCCCGTCTCCCGGCCGGCAGAGCCCAGGGTGCTGGCTCAGAAGCCAGCGCGTGGCGGAGGCCACGGCAAGTTCGGGCCATAAGGCCCTGCCGCCGGAGGCTGCCAGGTGCTTTCCTGGGGGGCGAGCAGGCGGGTGCCCGTCAGCATGGAGGTGGTCATCCGATGATCTGCTGGCTGAGATCGATGCACGCCCGCGCGAGCGCCGTGGTCCGGGGGCTCGTACCGGACCACAATCCGCTGCGCCGCAGGACGGACCGGATCGAGGCCGCGATCACAGCCGTGATCATCGCCACCCTGCTGACAGCCGGGCCGCTGGCCGCTATCCTCGCCGGGCAGCTCACGTACCGGGCTGACATGCGCGAGCTGCGTGCTCAGCAGGCGTCGCGCTACCGGACAACAGCCATCTTGCTCAGCCTGCCCGTGCCGCTCAGCAGCCCCGTGCCGGGCTACTTCCCCGGGCTCCAGGCACGAGCGAGATGGACCGCGCCTGACGGGTCGGTGCGCACAGGGCTAGTGAGCGCCCCGGCAGGCGCCAGGCCGGGAAGCACTGTAACCGTCTGGGAGCAGGCGTCCGGCCGGCTGACGGGCCCGCCGGTAACGCCGGTCGAGGTCACCGGCGACGTGGTCATGGCGGTGTTCCTGGCCGTCCTGGGCCTCTGCCTGCTGCTGGAGATCGCACTCGCGCTGGCCAGGACGGCGCTGGCGAGGCGGCGCGCGGCCGCGTGGGAGGCCGAGTGGGCGGTGATCGAGCCGCTCTGGACCAGCCGGCGGTGACCGATGGTCTCCCGGATCGCCGAGGGACAGCCGTGGCCGGCAAGCGCCAGTTCCCGGCACGCGCGGAGAGGGCCGGAAGTCCCGGCCAGGCCAGCCCACCGGCCCTGCCCGCCCTGGCGTCCCGGTGCGACCGTGATGCCAGGACCGACAACGGGGGCTGACCTGATGAGCACTGAAGCAGCAGCCCGGACGGGCTGGCCGGAGCGGGGAGCGGCGCTGGGTGAGCAGCCGGCCGAGCCATGGGCCATGGTCGCCGAGACTCACTCTGCGGTCGTGTTCTTCGCCGGGGACCGCGCATACAAGCTGAAGAAGCCGGTGGACCTCGGCTTCCTGAACTTCACCACCCGGCAGGCCCGTGCCAGGGCGTGCGCGCGCGAGGTCCGGCTCAACCGCGAATTCGCCCCCGGCGTGTACCTGGGCGTCGCCGAGGTTCGCGGCCTGGATCAGCCCGACGGGCCTGACAAGGCCGGCCAGCCCGGCAATCCGGCCGGGCGGGCTTGCGATTACCTGGTGGTCATGCGCCGGATGCCCGCAGCCCGGCGGCTATCATCGCTGGTCCGCTCCCGGGCGCCGGTCGCAGTCCCGCTGCGCCAGGTAGCGCGGATCTTGGCCGCTCAGCATGCCAGGGCGGAACGCGGCCCGCAGATCTCCGGGCAGGGCAGCCGCGATGCCGTCCGCAGCCGATGGGCGGACAACATCGCGCAGACTCGCCAGGTACTGGGGCGGCTGGCACCGCGCGAGCCTTTCGACCTTTCGGTGGTCGACGAGACGGAGCAGCGGGCACTACGGTTCCTGGCCGGGCGGAGGCCGCTGTTCGACGCTCGCATCCGGGACGGCCGCGTGCTGGCCGGCCACGGTGACCTGCTTGCCGGTGACATCTTCTGCCTGGATGACGGGCCGCGGATCCTCGACTGCCTGGAATTCGACGACCGGCTCCGCTGGCTGGACGGACTCGATGATGCCGCGTTCCTCGCCATGGACCTGGAACGACTCGGCGCGCCCGCGCTGGCTGAGTGCTTCTCGGCCGCCTATGCCGAGTTCTCGGGAGACCCGGCGCCGGTGTCGCTTCACCACCACTACGTGGCTTACCGGGCCTTCGTTCGGGCTAAGGTTGCCTGCCTGCGGGCCGAGCAGGACGACCCCGCGGCAGGGTTCGAGGCCCGTCACGTGGCAGACGTGGCGCTGCGACACCTGCGCGCGGGCACGGTCACGCTGACCCTGGTCGGCGGGCTTCCGGCAACCGGGAAGTCAGCGCTGGCGGCCGCGGTCGCCGATCGCCTCGGCTGCACCGTCCTGAACAGCGACCGGATCCGCAAGGAACTGGCCGGGGTGGCCCCGGACCAGAGCGCCCGTGCCCGGTACGGCCAGGGCATCTACGCCCCGGAATGGACCGAGCGCACCTATGCGGAACTGCTGCGCCGAGCCGGCGCGCTGCTCGCCCGGGGCGAGTCCGTGATCATCGATGCCTCTTTCACCGCAGCGCGCCACCGGGCCTCGGCTGCAGCGGCAGCCGGGAGGGCCAGCGCGGACCTGGTGCAGCTTCGCTGCACGGCTCCCTCCGGCCTGACAATGCAGCGAATGAACGCGCGGACCGACGGTGTCTCGGATGCCGATCCGCTGATCGCCAGGAAGATGGAGGCAGTGACCGATCCCTGGCCGGACGCCACGGTGATCGACACCGGGGCCGGTGGCTCGCCCGACTGCGTCCTGCGGAAGGCGCTTGAGGTCATCCGCCCGCACGGCCCCGAGCACGTCTGGCGCCCGGCACGGCCATTCCTGTATCCCGACTGAGCTGACTGGCGCATGCGATGAGCCTCCAGGATCCGCGGGCGGCGGCTCGGCGGGAAGCGCCGAGGACGCGGGATGAGGTCCTGCGGCTCGCGGTCGAGGCCGCGGTGCAGGCACCATCGGTGCACAACACCCAGCCATGGCGGTTCGGCACGGAGGGCCCGGAGCTGATCGTGCATGCCGATGCCTCGCGTCAGCTGAAGGTTGCCGACCCCGGCGGCAGGGAGATGCTCATCAGCTGCGGGGCCGCGGTCTTCAACATCAGGGTGGCGCTGCGTCATCTGGGCTTCCTGGCCGATGTCGCGATCCTCCCCGACCCGGGACGCCCCGGCGTGGTGGCCCGCGTGCGGTGGACCGAACGGGCGCCCGCAGCCGAGTACGAGGAGAGGCTGTTCGCGGCCATCCGGGAGCGGCATACCCACAGGGGCGCGTTCCTGGCCATCCCGCTGCCGGCGGGCCTGCTCCTCGTGCTGCGCGAGGAGGCTGCCCGGGAGGGCGCCCTGCTGCGCATCGCCGCCGGCGATGACCAGCGTGCCGCGCTAGCCGGGGCGGTCACCGCGGCCGAGCATGCGGCCCGGATGGATAGCGCCCGCACGGAGGAACTCAGGCGGTGGGCGCGCCGGCCGGGCAGCCGACTCCCCGATGGCGTTCCCGAGACCGCCTACCCGGCCAGGCGGACGCGCAGCGAGCCTGACTTCCCCGGACGTGACTTCTCCGGAGGCAAGGGCTGGGGCATGCCGCCCAGCATGCTGGCTCCGGTGCACCGGTCACCCGGAGCCGTGGCGGTGCTCGCCACCAGCGTGGATCAGCCCGCCGACTGGATAGCCGCCGGGCAGGCCCTGCAGCGCGTACTGCTGACAGCGACGATGAACGGCGTCGCCGTCGCCCTGCACACCCAGCCGCTGGAGTTCCCGGAGATGCGCGAGTTCGTGCGCGTGCGGCTGAGCGGCCATGCGCACCCTCAGATGCTGCTGCGGTTCGGGTCCACCGATGAGGTGACCAGGTCCGCGCGCCGCCCGGTCGGCGAGGTGCTGCTCTGAGATCGCCCGGCGGCTCTCGTCAGCGTTCACGCGTGCCATGCGGCCGGACGATGACAACCGGGCACGTCGCATGGTGAGCGCACTGCTGGCTGACCGAGCCGAGCAGGAGCCCGGCAAACCCGCCGTGCCCGCGGCTGCCCACCACCAGCAGGCCGGCACCGTCCGCGGCGTCCAGGAGGACCTGCGCCGGGAAGCCCTGCCGGACGATCTGCCGTACGGTCACCCCGGCCGGCACGGCCGCGGCGGCGATGGCCTCGCTGAGGACCTTGGCGGCGAGCTCGGCATAGCTGTCCGCGTCCGCAGCCGCGACGACTCCCCAGCCGTAGCCTCCGACCACGGCCGGGTACTGCCATGCGATCACCGCGTCCACCGTGTCGCCTGTCAGCTCGGCGCGTTTCGCCGCCCAGGCCAGCGCATCCCGGGAGGACTGCGAGCCGTCCACGCCCACGACGATCCGGTGCTGCCGCTCACCCCGCTCACTGAGCTCACCTTGCGCGGTGGTCATCCGGGCCTCCGTCCGTGTGCCTGCCGCAGGGCCTTGCTGCCCTGCGGTCCCTGGTGTCCAGCCTGGCCGGGGAGGCGCTGGATGCCGAGGGCCACCCGGCATCCAGCGACGGGACCTTCGGCCCGCCAGCGAGGCAGCTGACCGCTTACGCCGGTTCGCGCTGGATCGGGCAGGTCATGCAGCGGGGCCCGCCACGGCCCCGGCCGAGTTCACCGCCCGGCACAGTGATCACCTCGACGCCGTGCTTACGCAACATGGTGTTGGTCGTCACGTTGCGGTCGTAGCCGATGATGACCCCCGGAGCGATAGCCAGGTAGTTGTTGCCGTCATCCCACTGCTCCCGCTCAGCAGCCCGGACGTCCTCATCGGCGGTCAGGATCGTGACCTCGTCGGTGCCGAGGATCGCGGCGAGCGAGTCCCACAGGCTGCGGTTCCGGCGAATCTTCAGCTGCCCCGGCTCGTCGGCCGGGGTCAGCGTCCAGGACCGCAGGTGCCGGTCAATGTAGGGATAGAGCACGAACGTGGCCTTATCCACCATCGTCAGCACCGTGTCCAGGTGCATCATCGCCCGGGACTGCGGCAACTCGACGGCTATCACGGTATGTGCCTGGCGGCTGCCGAACAATGCCCCGGCGAGTATCTCTACAGCCATCGGGGTAGTCCGCTCCCCCATGCCGATCAGCACCGCGCCGTTGCCGAGCACGTGCACGTCGCCACCCTCTACAGAGGCGGGCAGGTGGCCGACGTCGTCACCTCCGTAGTAGGTGACGAAGTCGGCTCCGGCGAACAGCGGATGGTAGCGGTAGACCGCCCGGGCATGCAGGGTCTCCCGCTGCCGGGCGGGCATGGCCATCGGGTTGACCGACACGCCGCCGTAGATCCAGCACGAATTGTCCCGCGGGAAGAGGTGGTTGGGCAGCGGCGGGAGCAGGAAGTCGTCCGCGCGGAGCATGTCCCAGCGCAGGCTGACGGGACGCCCCGGGTGCAGGTCAGCCTTGAGCACGCCGCCGATCAGGTACTCGGCCAGCGTAGCCCCGTCCAGGTCCTGGAGCAGCGCCCGGAGCGGCCCGACCAGCGCCGGCCCGACCATCTCGGGAGTAACGACCCGGTCGAGGACGAACGCCCGGCCGTCGGGTATCTCTAGCGTCTCGCCGAGGAGCTGTGCGAAGTAGTGCACCGTTACCCCGCGTTCGCGCAGCGCCTCGGCGAACACGTCGTGTTCCTCCTTGGCCCGCCGTGCCCACATCACGTCATCGAACAGCAGCCCGCCGATGTTGCGGGGAGTGAGCCGGGACAGCTCCAGCCCAGGCCGGTGCACGATCACCTGGCGGAGCCTGCCCACCTCGGAATGAACGCCGAATGCCATCGTTATCGCTTCCCCTCACGACGCGTGATTCCTAGCCCGATCGCCCGCCGGAAGGCGCGCCGGCGGAAGGCGCGCCGGCGGAAGGTGCCCCAGCCGGCGAGGAAGCCGGAACCCGGCCTGCCCGCTCCTGCCGGCCCTTGACGACGGCGTAGATGATCACGCCGCCGAGGACCAGGATCATCGCCTGGTACACGGCCGCCCAGCCCGCTGCGAACGTCACCCACATGGCGAACAGCGTCCCGGCGCCGGCGATCGCCAGGTCACGAGCGAGTTGCCAGCCGTGCACGGCACGGCGGCCAGAGACCAGATAGGAAAGCTGCGCACAGGCCGAGAACAGGTACGGGATCGCCACGGTCACCACCGTGAGAGCTACCAGGTCAGTGAACACCGTCAGCCCGACGGCGGTGTTGTAGCTCCACAGCATCAGCAGCGACGGCAGCAGCGCGGCCAGCACGATACCGAACCACGCCGTGTCCTTCCGGTCGGCCCACGAGAAGAACCTGGGGAACAGGCCGTCGTCGGCCACCGCGCGGGAAACCTCGGCGGTAACCAGGGTCCAGCCGTTCAGGGCGCCGATCCCGGAGGCAACGGCCAGAGCAGCGACGAGCTTGCCGGCCCAGGCGCCATGGGTGAAGATCGCCTGGAAGGCGGGGACGAACGGGGCTGGGTTGCCGGCCAGCGTGTGGTGCGGCACCAGGCCCATCACTGCCGCGGATACCAGGAGGTACAGGATCGCGCTTGCGCCCGTCCCGAGGACCGACGCCCGCCCGACGTTGCGGCGCGGGCTCCGGACCCGCTTAGCGGTGATCGCCGCGACCTCGACGCCGATAAACGAGAACAGCGCCACGCCCGCAGCGATGCCGATCGCCGAGTACAGGCTGCCTCCCGAGGCGTTGAAGGGGCCGAAGTTCGCAGCGCTAACGAAGAACCAGCCGGCGATGCCGACGAAGAGCAGCGGCAGGAACTTCAGTACCACCGTGAGGTTCTGGAACCAGGCCATTTGCTTCACGCCGGACAGGTTCACCGCGGCGGGAACCCAGAGCCCAAGCAGCGCAATGCCCCAGTTTGCCCAGGGCGACGGATGGCCGATGCCAAACAGAGCGTCAACGTACAGCACCCACGCGGCAACGATCGCAGCGTTACCGGCCCAGGCCTGGATCCAGTACGTCCAGCCGGTGAGGTAGCCGGCGAAGTCGCCGAACTCGTGCCGCGCGTACGCGTACAGGCCTCCGTTCGAGCTAGGCACCCGGCGGGTCAGCTGGCCGAACAGGACGGCCAGCAGCATGGCGCCAACTGCGATTACCGCCAGGGTGATCAGAGAGCTCGTGCCTGCCTCGGCTAGCACGGCCGGCATCGCGAACACCCCGGTGCCGATAATGCTGCCGGTGACCAGGCCGGCTGCCGAGGTCAGGCCGATTGTCCTGACCCGCTCCGCGCCGTCCGGCGCTCCGGGCGCTGCCGGTCCGCCGGAGCGCGGTGCCGTGACGTGCAGGGCACGCCGCAGGCTACTGACTGCGGACATGGTGACACTCCTTCCTCCCCGCCCGCCCGCGCCATCAGCCTGCGGGCGAGCCGGCTCATGACTCCTGGCGCGCACCGTCCGAGACCGCTGCGCGACCCCGCACGGTCCACGCTGGCCGGCTGGCGCCGAGCAGGGCAGGGGCAGTGGGCACGTTGCGGAGAGCCATCGGGCTCGAGGCGCCGGGACCTTCGCCCCTTCCCGTATGCAGGCCCCATGGCACGATGGCCTGGGTAAGCCAGTTCACATTCAGAACGCAGCCCGCGGCGTGCTCTCCGGCCACCGGCCAGGCGGCCACGGGGAGCCCCGGGAGGATCGGAGCGGACGGATGAGCGTGCAAGAACAGCAGGTGAGCCTGACCGGGCGGAGCCTGCTGCGGGAGGCCGACCTGACTCGTGCGGAGTTCCTGCACCTGGTGGACCTGGGCAGCAGGCTCCGCGAGGAGAAGCGGCTGGGACTCCGGGCGCACCGGCTGACCGGCCGCAACATCGCGCTGATCTTCGAGAAGTCCTCGACCCGGACCCGGTGCGCGTTCGAGGTCGCCGCCCACGACGAGGGCGCGCAGGTCACCTACCTGGGCCCGGGCGATTCCCAGCTCGGGACGAAGGAGTCGGTGAAGGACACTGCCCGGGTGCTGGGCCGGATGTTCGATGGGATCGAGTACCGGGGGTTCTCCCAGCAGGCGGTGGAGGTCCTCGCCGAGCATGCCGGGGTTCCGGTGTGGAACGGACTGACCGACACCTGGCACCCGACCCAGATGCTCGCCGACGTGCTGACCATGCGCGACCATGCGGGCAAGCCGCTGGAGGCGGTCCGCTACTGCTACCTCGGCGACGGCCGGAACAACACCGCGAACTCGCTGCTGGTCACCGGTGCCCTGCTGGGCATGGACGTCCGGATCGCGGCGCCGCGGCCGCTGTGGCCATCCGACGAGGTCCGCGGCCTGGCGGAGAGCCTGGCGGCCGGGTCCGGCGCCAGGCTCAGCCTCACCAGCGACGCTGGAGAAGCGGTGGCGGGCGCGGACTTCATCTACACCGACGTGTGGCTGTCGATGGGCGAGCCGCCGCAACACTGGGATGAACGGATCGACCTGCTGCTGCCCTACCAGGTGAACGCGAAGCTGCTGGCCAGCGCGGGCAACCCGGCCGTGAAGTTCCTGCACTGCCTGCCCGCGCTGCACGACACCGGGACCCAGACCGTGCAGCAGATCGCCGCCCGGCGGGGGCTGACCGCGCTGGAGGTGACCGACGAGGTCTTCGAGTCCCCGGCGTCGCTGGTGTTCGACCAGGCTGAGAACCGGCTGCACACGATCAAGGCGCTGATGGTCGCCACCATCCCCGTGCTCACCTGAGATCGTCGCCCGCCCGCGGCGGCAGCGCGAGGAGGCCGCAGTTGGGAGCACAGGCGAAGCACCCGCACGGCAGCTTCGCGCTGCTGGCTGACGGGTCGACCGTGCAGATCCGGCCCGCATCGCCCGGCGACGCCGACGCCGTCCGGCGGATGCACGAGGGCATGTCGCCGGAGAACCAGTACCTGCGGTTCTTCAGCATCAGCAAGCGGTCAGCCGCCGAGGAGGCGCGGCGGCTCTGCCGGCCGGCTGGCGAGGATCATGCGGCGCTGCTGGCCTGGCAGGGCGGCAGGCTGGTCGGCGCGGCCAGCTACGAGCCGGCCGGCGACGACGGGATGGCCGAGGTGGCCTTCGCCGTCGCCGACGACATGCACGGCCGGGGGGTCGCCACGCTGCTGCTGGAGCACCTGGTGTCGGTGGCCGCCGCCCGCGGGCTGCGGGCGCTCACCGCGCAGACCCTTGCGGAGAACGTCGGAATGCAGCGCGTGCTCGCCGACGCCGGGCTGCCGGTGCGCAGCCGCCGCGTCGATGGCGTGATCGAACTGCGCATGCTGCTCCCGCACGCGCCGGCGATCGGCGAGCCGAGCGCCTACCTGGACGCGGTCTCCGGACGAGAGCAGCGCGCCGGCATCGCCAGCCTGGCGCCGCTGCTGGCGCCCCGGTCGGTGGCTGTCGTCGGCGCTGGCCGGCGGGACGGCTCTCCCGGCCGGGCGATCGTCGCGAACATCCGCGGCGCGGGCTTCTCCGGGCCGGTGTACCCGGTCAACCCGCATGCCAGCGAGATCGAGGGACTGGCCTGCTTCCCGGCGGTGACCGCGCTGCCGCAGGCCCCGGACCTAGCGGTGATCGCCGTGCCACCGGAGGCCGTAGCGGGCGCGGCAGCGGAGTGCGGGCGGCGGGGAGTGCGGGCGCTCGTCGTGATCACTTCCGGGATGGACACCGGGCAGCGCAGGGCGCTGCTGGCCACCTGCCGCGAGCACGGGATGCGGCTTGCCGGGCCCAACTGCTTCGGCCTGGCAGTCCCCGGGATCGGCCTGGACGCCACCTTCGGCGCGGCCCATCCGCGCAAGGGCGTCGCCGGGGTGGTGGTCCAGTCCGGCGGGGTCGGCGTGGGCCTGGCTGCGGAACTGTCCCGCCTGGGCATCGGGATCAGCTCGTTCGCCTCGGTCGGCGACAAGCTCGACGTGTCCGCGACCGACCTGCTGTCCTGGTGGGAGCGGGACGGCGTCACCCGCCTCGCCGTCCTCTACCTGGAGTCGTTCGGCAGCCCGCGCAAGTTCGCCCGCACCGCCCGCAGGATAGCCCGAACGATACCGGTGCTGACCGTGCACGCCGGGCGGTCGGCGCCCGGGCAGAAGGCGGCGGCCTCGCACACCGCCGCCGCCGCCGCTCCGCTGATCACCCGGGCCGCGCTCTTCGAGCAGGCCGGGATCATCGCCACCGACGGCCTCGGCGAGCTGGTCGCCGCGGCGGCACTGCTGGCGGCCCAGCCCCCGCCTGCGGGGAACCGGGTAGCGATCGTGTCCAACGCCGGGGGCGGCGGCGTCCTCGCGGCGGATGCCTGCACCGAGGCGGGCCTGGCCGTGCACCCGGTCAGCCCGCGGGCGCAGCAGTCGCTGCGCGGGATCCTCCCGCCGGGCGCGGTGGTCTCCGGGCCGGTGGACACCACCGCCGCCGCCTCCGCCAGCCAGTTCAGGCAGGCGCTGGAGATCGCGGCCGGCGACGGCGCGGACGCGGTCCTTGCCCTGGCCGCGCCGACCCGGGTGAGCGATCTGCTGCCGGCGCTGCGTTCTGTATCTCTGGACATTCCCGTGGCGGCGGTCGCCTTCGGCCAGGCGGAGACCGTCACCCTGCTGGCGGCCGGCGGCGGGGCGCGGGTGCCTTCCTTCGCCTACCCGGAGGACGCGGCCCGGGCGCTGGGCCGGGCCGCCCGCTACGGGACCTGGCTCGCTCAGCTTCCGGGCCGGGTGCCGGACCTTCCCGGGATCGAGGAGGCCGGCGCCCGGGCGCTGACGGCCCGCTTCCTGGAACGAGTGCCCGGCGGCGGCTGGCTGCCCGCGGAGCAGGCCGCGGCACTGCTGGGCCGCTACGGGATCCGGCTCGCGGACACCCGGACCGCGTGCAGCGCCGGGGAGGCGGCCGCGGCAGCCGCGGAACTCGGCTCCCTGGTCGCGGTCAAGGCCGTTGTCCCCGGACTGCTGCACAAGAGCGAGGCCGGGGCGGTGCGGCTCGGCCTGCATGGCCCGGCCGAGGCCGCCGGCGCCTACGCCGACCTGGCCGCGGCGTTCGGCGAGAAGATGACCGGCGCGCTGGTCCAGCCGATGATCACCGGGGGCACCGAGGTCATCATCGGGATCGTGCAGGAGCCGGTGTTCGGCCCGGTGGTGGTGTTCGGGCTCGGCGGCGTTGCCACGGAGGTGCTCGGCGATCATGCTGCCCGGCTCGCACCGCTGACCGATGCCGACGCGGCCAGCCTGATCCGCTCGATCCGCGCGGCGCCGCTGCTGCTCGGCCACCGCGGCACGCCGCCCGCCGACCTCGGCGCGCTCGCTGACATGCTGGTCCGCGCCGGCCGGCTGGCCGCCGACCTGCCCGAGGTCGCCGAGCTTGACCTCAACCCGGTGATCGCCCGCCCCGACGGCGCGATCGCGGTCGACGTGCGGATCAGGCTCGCGCCCGCCGCGCCCGCCGCGCCCGGGGCCGGCGAGGGCGCCTCCGGCGACCCGTTCCTGCGACGGCTGCGCTGATCCGGCGCTGACCGCGATGGCCGCCAGGAGCTTGTCTTGATCACTGCCCGGCCCGCCAGCGGCGCAGGAACGGCGACCGGCCGCCTCGCGGGCGCAGCGTCACGCCCTGCGCCCGCAGCATCGCGCGGATCGTCTCCGAGGGCTGGCCGGTGATCAGCTCGATCTGGCGCAGGCTCAGGCCGCAAGCGAGGTACAGCTCCGAGGCGGCATCCGGGGCAAGCCTGGCAGGTACCGGGAACCGCATCCAGATCGGGCCGCCCGGTGCCACCCGCGCGATTCCGTGCCTGGCCAGGGCATTCTGCACTAGCGCGTCCGCGTACAGGGCCTCGACCAGCTCGATCTCCGCCGGGCCGGCGCATGGCGGGGGGCCTCCCAGCCGCACCGGGATGCCGTGATCGTGCGCCGCCCGGAGCACGATGGGCCCGGACAGGCCGAGCATCCTGCCCACCTCGGCGGCCGGCAGCCCGGCCCGCAGGTACAGCGACGCGAGATCGGACGGCGCGACCGTGCGCCGGTCCTCGCGGTTGAAGGCACCGCGGGTGCGCATCCGCACCCCCGCGGCCCGCAGCCGGCCCCGGACGGCCCGCCCCGACATCCCGATCAGTCTCGCAATCTGCTCGGAGCTGAGCCGGCGGCGCACGTAGAGATAAGCCATCGCCTCGTCCAGCGCCCGGGCGTCCGGCCCGGAGCGGCGGCGCCCGGCACCCCGGGGTTTGAGCACGATTCCGGACGTGCGCAGCATACGGCCGGCCTGCTGCCGGCTCTTGCCCAGGCGCTCGCCAATGCGGTAGGTAGACAGGCCCTCGCACAGGTAGAGGTGCACGGCATGCCCGGAGGGATCCGCGACCCCCGGGGGCAGGTATCCGGCGCCGGCGGCATACGGGCAACCAGGATCGTGGGTATCACTCAACGCGCCACGGCCTCCCGCTTATCGCAGGGACCGTTGGCGGCCTGTCCGCAGTAACGGCGGGCCCCTCCGCCGTGACGTCAATTCTAACCGGACGTCGTGTCCCGTGACGCGCCGCGCTATGGTGGTCGGGCTCGCGCGATGAGGCCCGCGTACGCCGTCCCGGCTGATGGCTTCTGTCCCTGAACGTCAGGAGCCGGAGGATGCCGTTCGCCGCCCCGCTGCCCGCCCGGCCGGGCCACCTGGCCCTGTTCGGGGCCGGGGACCTGCTCGCGGTGGCCGGCTGCCCGGCCTGCCGGTACGCGGCCGAGGCCGGCCGGCGGTTCCTGGGCTGGTTCGCGCTGGAAGGCCATTACGACGCCGACGTCCTCACCCGGCTGTGCGGGTCGCTTGGGTTCTGCCCGGCGCATACCAGGGGACTTATCCTGCTGCCCGGCGCGCCCGGCAGGCTCGCAGCCCTCTACCGCTACCTGCTCCGGACTGCCCTCGCGCACCTAGGCGACGGCACCTCCCCCGGGCAGCCCTGCCTGGCCTGCGCCCGGGACGCCGAGGCGGGGCGCCGGGCGCTGGACACCGTGCTGTCCGGGCTCAGCGAGGAGGATCTCTGGGAGAGCTATGCGGCATGCGGCGGGCTGTGCCTGCCGCACCTGCGCGCCGCCGCTGCCCGGACGAGACGGAGCCTGGTCGTCCCGATGGCCCGGGTGCTGGCCGGGCGTCTGGCCAGCCGCCCGGCCGACGTAACTGCGCTGGCCGGAGAGCCGCCCGGGGATGCCGCGATCCGGGCGAGGCTGAGCCTCTCCCTGCCGTCGCCCGAGGCTGCCGGCCCTGGCTGCCCTGTGTGCCTCGCCGCCGGGCTCGCCGAACGCGACGCCGTGATGCACGCCTCCGGCGCGGTGGGCATGCCCGGCGCCCGGCGCCGGGCAGATGAGGAGGACAGGGCAGGTGCGCCGGGCGAGCCGGCGGGCTTCCTCTGCCCGGCGCACCTGCACCAGGCCGTCGCTGCGGCCTGCGAGCGGCCTGGCCGGGACGCGGTAGCCGGGATGCTGGACTGGCATGCCCGGCTGGCCGCGGCATGGGCACGTGCGCTCCCGATGCGGCGCGGCCGTGCCAGGCAGGCATCTGCCGGCCTGGCACGGCCGTGCCCCGCCTGCAGGGCCGCTGCCCGCGCCGCGGCCGCCGCGGCCGGCAGGCTGCTGGCTGGCCCGGCCGGCGGCCGCGCGCCGGGCTCTCCCTGCCTGCGCCACGTGCTGCTGCTGCGGGCAGCCGACCGGCGTGGCGCGTCCCGTTATGTAGCGGAAGCGGCGAGCGCCGCGCGAGCTCTGGCCGCCGAGCTCGAAACCGCGCCTGCCGGGCTGATGCCCCCGTGGCAACGGGCGGTCGCCCTGACTGACGGCCGAGTCTACGGCGGCGGACCACCCCGCCCGCTCTAGCCGCCCTGGCCGACGGAGCTCCCGGAGGCCTGCCCGGCTGGCGGCGAGGCCAGCCTGCGCCGCACGAGCAGGATCACCGGTATCGCCGCAAGCTCGCTGGCCACGCAGAACGCCACCAGCCCCGGCAGCGACACGCTGACAAGCACGCCGATCACGATGCTGCCGAGCACCCAGCCGGTGCCGTAGATGCCGGTGAACAGCCCGTAGGCGAAGGCCCGTCGGCCGGGCGCGACCATGGGCGCCACCGCCGCCGGGATCAGCGACTCCTGCACGCCCATGCCCAGGCCCCACAGCGCAACTCCGGCCAGCACAGCCCAGAACCCGCCGAGGAACGCCAGCGGCGCATACGCCGCGGCGACCACGGTCAGCGGGACCAGCACGCCGATGCCGGCGCGGTCATACAGCCGGCCCAGGACCAGCGACCCGATCCCGCTCACCGCCATCGCGACCGCGTAGAGGACCGGGATGAGCGCCGGGGAGACCGTGCCCGCGTGCTGGGCGTGGTAGGCGATCAGCGGGAAGTCGGCGAACCCCGCCCCGGCGAGCGCCGCGCCGGCCAGGTACACCCAGAACACCCTCGGCAGCCCGGCGGTCGTGACCTCGGCCGGCCCGGCGGCCAGGTCCTGCGGTCGCGGGTAGACGAGCCGGGCCACGCCCAGCAGCGACAGCATGATCACGGCCGGGATGGCCAGCGAGGCGAACGCGAGCCGGTAGTCGTGCTGGCTCAGCGCCAGGACCAGCGCCACCAGCAGCGGGCCGAACAGCGCGCCGAACTGATCCAGTGCCTCGTGCATGCCGAACGCCCAGCCGTAGCCGATGTCGCGGGCCGCGTGCGAGAGCATCGCGTCCCTCGGCGGGTTGCGGACCCCCTTGCCGACCCGCTCGGCGATGATCAGTACCGCCGCGACCTGCCAGTTCCCGGCCAGGGCGAGCAGCGGCACCACCGACATCTGCAGGATGTAGCCGCCGATCGTGACCGGCCAGTACCTTCCGGTGACGTCGGCTCCGCGGCCGGAGAGCATCCGGATGTTGTAGCCGAGGAACTCCCCGGCTCCGCTGATCACGCTGATCGCGAACGCGCTGGCACCGAGCATGCCGAGGTAGGGTCCGGTGACCGATCGCGAGCCCTCGTAGGTGAAGTCGGCGAAAAAGCTCATGATCCCGACCATCAGCACGAACTTCAGCGCCGGCGACGAGTCGGCCAGACGCTTGCGGAGGGTCAGCGTCCCGCTGACCGCCCGCTGGTCCCGGGCATTGGGTGGCACGGCGGCTCTCCCTTGCGGTGGCGGGACTAGGCTGGACGGCGGCGATGAGGCCCGCCGCGAAACGCACGCCCGGTGCTGACGGCTTCTGCTGAAGGAACTCGGTGAAGCCATGGTGCCGCAGCCGCCGCCAGTGCCGGAGGCCCGGCGATGACGTCAGCTTCCGAGAACTCCTGGATCCGGTACCGGCCAGCAGGCCGGGCGTACTGGCTGCCCCCGGGCGGGATCGGCAACGGGCTCGACGCCCCGGCCTGGGCGCCGCTGATCGATGCCGACGCGAGCGAGATGATGCTGCTGCTCGATACGCTGCGCGAGGCCGGGATCCCCGGATACGCCGCCCGGCTGGACCGGCTCGGCCGGCGCGCCCCAGCGTCGGCGTACCGGATCTGGGTGGGAACGCGGGAACGCTCCCGCGCCGAGGACGTCATCCGCGACCTGATCATCGGGCTGCGGTCGCTGCGCCGCCGACCAGGACGACGGTGACCGCTGGCGGGACACCGAAGATCTGCCGGTACAGGCCCTTCACGATGCCCCGTCTTTCGGTGAAGGATAGAAGCCATCAGCCGGTGCGGCGGTGCAGCGGGCCTCATCGCTTGGTCACGATCATACCGTCTGCGGTCGGCGGACTCCTTCCAGGGGAGTCACGGGCAACCGCAGGGGCGTGGCCTTGCCAGCGCCGAGCCGGGCATGCTGGCCTATGCTGAGGGCTGACGGCTGAGTGCCGCCCGGCGATGGATCCCGCCGGGGCCACGGTTACCGCGAGCCCGACCGCCAGCCGGCCGATGGGTCCTGCACCTTCTGCCTGGATGGAGGAGGCCGCTGTAATGACCCAGGAATATCTGGTCGGGGAGTTCTCGGTTCGCCTGGAGATGCTCCAGGCCGCATCAAGCGCTGCCGAAGGCGCAGCAGTCGGGAAGCTGCGCCGGGAGGTGGAGGAGCACCCGCCCGGCTGGCTTGGCCCGGCGATGGTCCGAGCGCTGGCGATCGCCGATGGCTTGTGCTGGGACTCACTGTCCTGCGGCGATCTCACGGCGTTCGACCGACAGGCCCGGGCCGGTGCCGAGCTGCGAGATTTCGGCGTCTGCGCGGGCCTGCTCGTTGAGGAGGAGAGCTGATGGGCTGCCGCAGGCGTCCAGCCATAGCGGGCAGGCGCCAGGCGTCCTATAATGGTGCGGAGATGCTATTCGGCGGTGGGCCCCGCCGATGTCCCGTCCGCGAAATGCGGCGCAAGTGCCCGGGTGGCCGATGGGTCCTGCTCAGAGCGAAGGAGTCGGCGTATGAGCAGGTCCAATGGCATCAATCTACGTTGCTCGGTAGTCCTCTTCCGGGGACACTCGGTGCTCTTGGTGCGCCGAAGCCCGAACAGCGGCGGCTGGGTGCTGCCAGGAGGTAATCCTCGCCCGGGCGAGAGCACTGCGGCGTGTGCACGGCGAGAGACACGCGAGGGGACTGGCCTGGCCGTAAACCCGGTGCGGGTGGCCCTCGTGCTGGAAGTTGCTGGTCCGCACGCGGGCGAGCGGACAATCGACATCGTGTTCGCCGCCACCGAGTCGCGGCGTGATCAGCGGCCCGCGCCGGTCGAGCCAGACATGCAGCCCCAGTTCGTCGCGGTAGACGTTCTGCACACACTGGATCTTCGCCCGCCGCTGGCCGGTTACCTGCGCGGCATGCTACGTCAGGGCGCCCGCCACCAGGCTGCCTACCTGCCCAACCTCTGGCGTCCGCCCGCCAGTCGGGACGAGGCCAGGCCGGACCAGGGCGGTGAGGCGCAGAGCGTGGTCGTCCGGCTGGCCTCCCCCGGTCCCGCTTTCCCTGATGGGCATCCGCCCAACTAGGCATGACAACGCGCAATCTCACCGAGTGCCAGCGGCGGCGGCAGAAGCTTGCGATCTGCATCGTTGCGTGCCGCGTCTAGCCCGTGCCTACAGCGATGACCAGGCCTGCGGCGCGCACGCGAGCGAGCCCGCACTTCGGCAGCCTCGCGACATACGCCGCGCACACCTCGATTCGCGCTGCCCGGTCGCCAGCCACTCAGCGCTTACCAGGCGCGGGAGAAGGTGACTCAGCCGATCTTGCAACAAGCTGAGCGGGCTTTCAGAACTCCGGCCCTGTCCCGCGTCCCATCGCGGCACCCGGGCCAGGTGTCAGTCCATCTCCTCGCCGGGCGGCGCGATGGCAGCCTGACGTGGCTGCTGGACCTTGGCCACACGAGATATGACACGAAGTTGTGGATGCGGGACCTGATGGAGGGCGCGGCGTACCTTCCCAAGTGATCAACAGGAAGGAAGCCGGCGGGCTAACGCCGGCGGGAAGGACGCCAATGCTGACGGTAGTGG